>Ga0207661_10000010_pt1 | contig 375338 bp, 331 predicted proteins | sample KBSC713LmetaG_FD_184337 | JGI IMG/M metagenome (GOLD analysis project Ga0207661, IMG submission 184337) | Corn rhizosphere microbial communities from Kellogg Biological Station, Michigan, USA - KBS C7.1-3L metaG (SPAdes) (version 2) | ecosystem: Host-associated > Plants > Roots > Rhizosphere ...
GGACACCAAGCGATCCCGTTCGGCTTGCGTCATCAGCAGTTGTCCTTCTTGCACCTCCCCAGCCTGGGCGACGTCAATAGGACATTTCTACTTTGCGCAAATAGGACATTATCATTTTGCGGCGACACCTGATAGGCCGCCAAGTCTACAGGAAGATTAGGCGGCGCGGCGGCGCAGGCCAGCAAGCGCGAGGCCGCCGCCGAACAGCAGTAAGAACGGGGACGGCTCGGGAACGTCCGCAACGCCGGTCACGATCGTGCCGGTCAAACTCTGCACGACAACGTCTGTGCCGAAGCCCAGTGCGTCTGCACTAACGTTGTCGTACGGGCCGAACGGGGGAAACGTGTCTTGGAACGTGCCCGCGAGCATCGTTGGCGTAGCGGTCGGTCCGGCGAACATCTTCGGGCCGGTAAAGATCATAAAATCGTTGGCATCGAAAAACAACTCGAACATCCCATTCTCAGGGGCGTCGACGAAGTCAATGGAGCTCGGCGTCAGCCCGGTATTCGAGCCGCCGAGCGTGTAGAGGAAATCCGAATAAGGAACGCTAAAGGTGACCAAATCAAACGTCAAAGGGGTGGGCGTGACATCGACAGTGAAAGACATCGTCCACGGCTCGTTCGGCCCGGTATAGTTTGCCCCGCCGACGGAAACTGACGGCACGCCTCCGTCGTAGGTCCCGGAAGTACTGTAGGTGATCGTTCCGGCAAACCCGGTAGAACAAATAGAGAAACCGGCGAGCAAAGTGAGCAATGAGAGTGAGCGCATGGGATTTCCTCCGACGAAGGTAGAAAATATCACAAAAGCCCGCTTTGCCGCAACCTGATAGACTGGCAAGTTCATGAAGGCCACGCATCTGGAGTGCAGTCTTTGCGGTAAGCGACGCGAGGCCAACGCCCCGGCGAACCTCTGCGAGTGCGGCGGACCGCTATTGGTCCGCTACGATCTCGATGTCATTCGTCACCGCTGGCGCCGCCGGGAAGTATCGAACGGCCCCTCGACCATGTGGCGGTACGCCCCCGTATTGCCCGCCTCGCCCGAGTCGATCGTGACTCTCGGCGAGGGCTGGACGCCCCTCCTCCGGACCCGTCGACTTGGCGCGCGCATCGGCGCAGAGAATCTCTGGGTCAAAGACGAAGGCCTCAATCCTACGGGGTCGTTCAAAGCGCGCGGACTCTCTTGCGCGATCTCGATGTGCAAGGAGCTCGGCATCGGCCGCGTCGCGATTCCCTCGGCTGGCAATGCGGCGAGCGCGCTGGCGGCGTACGCAGCCGCGGCCGGCCTCGAAGCGCACATCTTCATGCCCAAAGACGTGCCGCAAGCGAATTTCCTCGAATGCATGGCGTACGGCGCGCACGTCACGCTCGTCGACGGGCTCATCAGCGATTGCGGCCGCATGGTGGCCGAGCGCGGACCCGCGGAAGGCTGGTTCGACATCAGCACGCTCAAGGAGCCCTACCGCATCGAAGGCAAGAAGACGATGGGTTACGAGGTCGCCGAGCAGATGGATTGGGAACTGCCCGATGCCATTTTCTATCCGACCGGCGGCGGCGTCGGACTCATCGGCATGTGGAAGGCCTTCGCCGAGATGGAGAAGCTCGGCTGGATCGGCGGCCGGCGTCCCAAAATGGTCGCCGTGCAGGCCGAGGGCTGCCAGCCCGTCGTGCGTGCCTTCGAAGAGAATCAGCAGCGCAGCACCTTTTTCGACGGCGCCCACACGGTCGCCGCCGGACTGCGCGTGCCGAAGCCGTTGGGCGATTTCCTGGTGCTGCAGGGCGTCCGCGAGAGCGGCGGCACGGCCATCGCCGTGAGTGACGACGAGATGCTCGACGCCGGCGTGCAGATGGCCTCCGACGAAGGCATCTACGCTGCGCCCGAGGGTGCGGCGTGCGTCTCGGCGGCGCAGAAGCTCATCGCGAGCGGCTTCCTCAAACCGACCGACCGCATCGTCCTCTACAACACCGGCTCGGGCCTGAAGTACCCCGAGGCGTACTCGACGCGATTCCCGCGGACAGCCGCGAGCGAGCAGGACAAGCTCGGCGGGCTCATCACCCCTCGATGAAGGACGCCGCACTCCGGGCACTCGACGCAGCGACGCGCCCCGGCGTGACGTATGCCGACGTCCGCGCCATCGACATCCGGGACCGCGAGATCGCGACCAAGAACGGCAAGGCCGCGCATGTCGGAGCCGGCGAATCGGTCGGCATCGGCGTCCGCGTACTGGCTTTCGGCTGCTGGGGCTTCGCCGCCACCGACGACCTCTCCCACGACGGCGTCGAGCGGTGCGCCGCGCTCGCCTACGACATCGCGCGCTCCGGCGTCGCCGCCAAGAAGCAGGAGATCGCGCTGGCGCCCGAAGGCCGCTACGAAGCGACGTGGGTCTCGCCCATCGAGATCGACCCCTTCACCGTCCCCATCGACCAGCAGATCGGCGCGCTGCTCGCCGTCGACGCGGAGCTGCGGCGACAGGAAGGCATCAGCCTCGCCGAGGGGTCGATGCACTTCGAACGGCGCCGGCAGGTCTTCGTCTCGACCCTCGGCAGTGTAATTGACCAGACTCGCTACCTCTCGGGCGCGGGTTTCTCGGCGCTCTCCTACAAAGAGAACGAGATTCAGAAACGGTCGTATCCGAACTCGTTCGGTGGGCAGTATCAGCTCAAGGGCTACGAGCTCGTCGACGAGCTCCACCTGCTCGAGAATGCGCCGCGAATCGCCGAACAGGCGGTGGCGCTGCACGCGGCGCCGCAGTGTCCGGAGGGCGAGTTCGACTTGATCCTCGACAGCTCGCAGCTCGGCCTGCAGATCCACGAATCCATCGGCCACCCGATCGAGCTCGACCGCGTGCTCGGCAGCGAGGCCAATTACGCCGGCATGAGCTTCCTCACACTCGACCAGTTGCGCACGCTGCGTTACGGATCGGAGATCGTCAACGTGGTCTGCGACGCGCGCGAGGCGCATGGGCCCGGCCTCGGCACCTTCGCCTACGACGACGAAGGCGTGCCCGCGCAATCGACGGACATCATCCGCGCCGGGCAGTTCACGGGCTACATGACGTCGCGAGAGACGGCGGCGGCGGTCGGCGAAACGCGGTCGAACGGCTGCATGCGCGCGGACGGCTGGGGCCGCCTGCCGCTCATCCGGATGACCAACGTCAGCCTGCTCCCCGGCGAGCAGACGCTCGACGAAGTCTTCGACACCGACGGCATCTACATGGAGACCAACCGGAGTTGGTCGATCGACGACAAGCGGTACAACTTCCAGTTCGGCTGCGAGATCGCCTGGGAGATCAAAGGCGGACGCCGCGTCCGCATGTTGAAGAATCCGAGCTACAGCGGCATCTCCACCGAGTTCTGGAACGCCTGCGACGCCATCGCCGGCCGCGAGCACTGGACGCTGTGGGGCGTGCCCAACTGCGGCAAGGGACAGCCCGAGCAGGTCATGGGGACCGGCCACGGCGCCAGCCCCTCGCGCTTCCGCAAGATCAAAGTCGGAGGCGCCTATGCGGAGTGAGTTCGAGCGGCTGTTCCATGTCGCCCTCGACGCCGCTCGCGCGCACGGGGTCCACGACCTCGAAGTGATCTTCACCGGCGAGGATGCTTCGCTGACCCGGTTCGCCAACAACGCCATCTCACAGAACGTCGCCGAGAAAAACGGGCACATCTCGGTGCGGCCGGTGATCGACGGGCGGACGGCGCGTGCGTCGACCAACCGCCGCGACGATGCTTCCATCCGCGCCGTCGTCGAGGAAGCGATCGCGATCACGCGGCTGACCGAAGCCGACCCCGAGTTGTTGCCGCTCGTAGGGGCCGCCCCGATCGACCCCGTCGACCGGCACTTCCAGAGGACCGCCGAAGCGACTCCGGACGAACGCGCCGCCGCGGTCGCCCAAGCCATCGGCGAAGTCAAGGTTTTCGGGCAAACCGCCGCCGGCATCTATTCGACCGGTGAAAACTCCTTCGGCATCATGAACTCGCGCGGGGTCTCGGCGTGGTACTCGGAGACGATGGCGCGCTTCTCGATCACGGCCATGGCGACGGACAGCTCGGGCTGGGCCAAGGCGAGCGCCTGCGACCATCGCGCGCTCGACCCCGCCGGGCTGGCCCGCTCGGCTGCCCGGAAATCCGTCCATTCCCGCGACCCTCGGGAATTACCGCCGGGACGCTACACCGTCGTGCTCGAGCCCGCGGCCGTGCTCGACCTGGCCGGCCAGATGTTCGGCGATTTCAGCGCCACCGCCGTCCGCGACGGCCGTAGTTTCCTCAACGACCGCATCGGCAAGAAGATCTTCGGCGACAACCTGACGATTTACGACGACGCGCGCCATCCGCTGCAATCCGGCGCCCCGTTCGATGGCGAAGGCGTGCCGAGACGCCATCTCACGCTCGTCGAGAACGGCGTCGTGCGGGACATCGCCTACTCCCGGCAGGCCGCGGCGCTCGGCGGCGGTGAACCGACTGGCCACGGCTTCCCCATGCCCAACGAAGTGGGCGAGTTTCCCGTAAACATCGTGATCGCAGGGGGGAATATCCCGGTCGAGCAGATGATCGCGAGCACCGAACGCGGGATTCTCGTGACGCGCTTCTGGTACATCCGGGAGGTCGACCCCTACGAGAAGATCTTCACCGGCATGACCCGCGACGGCACGTTTTTGATCGAAAACGGGCAAATCGCGGGGGGAATCCGGAACTTCCGGTTCAACCAAAGTCTGATCGAGATGCTGTCGAACATCGAGGCGCTCTCGCCGGCGGTACGGGCAACGGGTGAAGAGGCGTCCGACATGGTCGTACCCGCGATGAAGGTTGTGGACTTCAACTTCACCGAAGTGACGCGTTTTTGAGCGGTTCGCGACTGCGAATAGCGCGTTTTCCCCCACGTCGGTCCTTAATTTTGCCCCATTTGACGGCAGACCGTCACCGGCCCGCTCCCTGTGGCATTTTCCAGCACTGTGATAACAAAGGATTTTGAAGTCCGATTCTCGTTATAGTGGTTTGGTCTGGCGAGTGCTTTAGGTCTACTGCTCGGTACGTTCAGCAAAAATACCTCGCGTTCGGGTTGTTTCCCGGCCGCTACGGTCAATTCGTCAGTATTCGGTTTGAATTGGAGATATTTCAGATATGCGGATTCCTTCATCGGTCTTCGCGGTCACGCGTTACCTGGTAGCGTTCACCGTGGTAGCCGGTTCTTTGGCGCTGATGAGCGCGCCCAAGAAGACGGTTTTCACCAAACACGACAAGGCATTTTACGCGGACCCGAACGTCGTGAACTTCGTCCGGCCGGGGCTGAACATCACGATCGCCTCGACCAAGATTGCAAGCGACGGCACCATTTCCGTCAATTATAAAATCGCCGATCCAAAAGGGCTTCCTTTGGATCTCGCGGGCGTCCAGACACCGGGCGTCGTTTCAGTAAGTTTTGTCGCCGCTTACATTCCCAAGGGCGAGACCCAGTTCTGGTCATACGCGACACGAGTCCAGACCAGCCCGATCACCAAGCAGTCGGCGAGTCAGGCGGGCGCGGATTCCGGCGGCACGACCACGACGAATGCCGTGGGGGATTACACCTACACATTCAAAACCAAGGCCGTTGCGAAAGACGGCAGTGCGTTTGACGCGAATGCCACCCACCGCATCGGCGCGTACGGCAGCCGCAACCTCACGGAATTCGATCTCGGCACCAACTACGATTCCGAGACCACCGACTTCGTCCCCAGCGGCGCCAAAGTGTCGACCACACGCGAAGTCATCAAGAATGCGACCTGCAACAAGTGCCATAACGATCTGGCATTCCACGGTGGCTCCCGCAAGGGCATCGAGCTCTGCATCGTGTGCCATCAACCGCAGACCGTCGACCCCGACACGGGCAACACGCTCGATGCCAAGGTCTGGGTACACAAGATGCACATGGGCAGCCAGCTTCCCAGCGTGCAGGCCGGCAAACCATACCAGATCATCGGCTTCAACCAGGGCGTCTCCGACTGGTCGACCGTGAATCTGCCGTCCGATCCGAAGCGCTGCGAGTTCTGCCACGAGCCGAAGTCCGGCGCGCAGCAGGCCGACGCATGGCTGAAGAATCCGAGCCGCGCGGCTTGCGGCTCCTGCCATGACAACGTCAACTTCGCGACCGGCCAGAATCACGTGAACCTGCCGCAAATCGACGACAAGCAGTGCTCCACCTGCCACATCCCGCAGGGCGAGCTCGAATTCGACGCGTCCATCCGGAACGCCCACATCGTCGCGACCGAAGCTCCGAGCCGTCCGGGCGTCGTGGCCGACATCCTCAAGATCGACAACGGCGTGGCCGGCAAAACTCCGACCGTGACCTTCTCGGTAAAGGACTTCTCGGGTAAGGGCCTCAGCATGGCGGACCTCACCGGCGGCAACAACCGCATCGGCCTGGTGCTCGCCGGCCCGACTACCGACTACGGCTACACGAATTTCGGCAAAGACGTCACCACCAACGGCTACGTCTCCGAGAATCCCGTGCCGACCGCCAAGTGCTCCTCCGACGGCACCTGCACCTACACCTTCACGCACGCCGTTCCGGCGGGCGCAACGGGAACGTACGCCATCGGCATCGAAGCGCGCCGCGGCTACACCATCCTCCCTGGCACGACCAAGGAAACGGCCACCGAATACGGCGCCAAGAACGTCGTCAAGTACTTCGCAGTGGACGGCTCCGCGGTCCAGGCGCGGCGGCAGGTGGTCGACGTTGCGAAGTGCAACGGCTGCCACTCGAGCCTCTCGCTCCACGGCGAGAACCGCAACCAGATCGAGCAGTGCGTCCTCTGCCACAATCCGAGCGAGAATGACGCGGCGCGCCGCGTGGTCGCGACGGTTCCGGCCGACAAGGCTGCTCCTCCGCAGGCGATCAACTTCGCCCTGATGGTCCACAAGATCCACACCGGCGAGAAGATGTCGTCGGAGTTCAAGACCACCTACACGATCGTCGGATTCGGCGGAAGCCACAATGACTTCACCGAAGTCCGCTATCCCACGATGGGACCGACGGGCGGCGTTGGCGACACGGCCAAGTGCGATATGTGCCATGTCAACAACTCCGAGACCGTCTTCCCGATCGGCAAAAACAACGTCGCCGACACCCAGGGGCTGTTGAACCCGGCTCCGGCGACCACCTCCGCCTGCACCGCCTGCCACCAGAACAGGTCTGCTTTCGCACATGCGGTGTCCAATACGGATCCGAAATTCGGCGAAAGCTGCGATGTTTGCCATGCAGCGGGCGCAGAATTCGACGTAAACAAGGTCCACGCAGGTAAATAATAGTTCAGGAGATGATTCGCTTGTTTTGGCCCAATTCCAGACACCGCCAGTTGCTCACCTCACCGCTGCTGGCGGTGCTGGCACTGGCCACGACCGCAACCATCGCATGGGGCGCCCAGGAGAAACCTGGCGCCCCTGCCCAACCGGCCGCCGCCGCCGAAACGAAACCGGCCGATACCAAACCCACCTTCGTCGGTTCCACCACCTGCCAAGGCTGTCACGAAGATATTTTCAACGCCTTCCAGAAAAACCCCCACCAAGTCGTCGAAACGGATAAGAAGCGGGGCTTCGAGAATAATTCCTGCGAATCCTGCCACGGCGCCGGCAGCAAGCATGCCGAGTCGATGACCGCCGCGGACATCGTCAACCCTTCCAAACAAAAACCCGCCGCCACGGATAAGATCTGCCTCACCTGCCATCTCAATCAGCCCACGCACGTCGGGCGCATTAATAGCAGTCATGCCAAGAACCAGGTGAGTTGCACCAGTTGCCACGCGATCCACAAGAACGGCCCGCACGGGCTGGTGGCGCGGAAGCCGGCGGATGTCAACAAGCAGTGCGCCACGTGCCACAGCGACATCTGGGCCAGCTTCCAAAAGCCCTACCGCCATCGCCTGCCGGAAGGCGCGATGTCGTGCGTCGATTGCCATAATCCCCACGGCACGATCCTGGCGCGCCAACTCCAGACGGTCCAGGCCAACGAACCCGGCTGCATCAATTGCCACGGCGACAAGCGCGGCCCGTTCGTCTTCGAGCACGCGCCCGTCAAAATGGAAGGCTGCCAGAGCTGCCATCAGCCGCACGGATCGTCGAACCCGCGCATGCTGACGCGCTCCCAGGTGCGTTTCGTGTGCCTGGAATGCCACGCCAATCTGCCCACCCCGACCGCGCCCCTCAACGGGACGATCGGGACTGTCCCGCCGGCGCTCCATGACCTGCGGAGCCCGCGCTTCCAAGAGTGCACCACGTGCCATCAGAAGGTGCACGGATCTTACGTCAACCGGGACTTCTTCAAATGAGATTCTTACTCCCCGTTTTTTTGACGCTGTGCGCGTTCGCGCAGCAGCCGACGGAGCAGGCCAAACCCGCCGCGGCCAAGCCGGAAGCGCAGCCTGCGACTCCGGCCGCCGCAACCGAAGCCGCCGCCGCGGCAGCGCCCGCCAAAGCCGATGACAAATCGGCCTCGCCCGCGCCTTCCGCCGAATCCTGGATCACCGGGTATGTCGACGTTGGCTACCGCTGGGTCACCGACGTCCGCGGCAACTTTCAGCAGTACCGCAGCGTCGTGAATCTGGGCGAAGGTCCGAAGCTATTTGGCTTCGATTTCACCCTGCAGGATCCCAAGAAGCGGCTCTACGACACCCTGACCCTCCGTGGCATCGGCTGGGGCGGCGATCCCTATTCCACCGCCTTCCTCGGCGCGCGCAAGATGAAGGCCTACGACATCCGCTTCGACTACCGGAACATCGCGTACTTCAATGCCGTGCCCACGTACGCGAATCCGCTGCAGCCGGGCGGCTTCAACCAGCGCACCTTCGACACGCGCCGCCGCGACGCCAGCTTCGAGCTCGACCTCTTCCCCGGCAGCCGTTTCATTCCCTATGTCGCCTACGACCGCAACTCCGGTCACGGACGCGGAATCGAGACGTGGGTGCTGGGCGCGTCGGACCAGTTCCCCCTGCCCTACGGCCTCTCCGACCGCACCGAGAGCTACCGCGGCGGCGTACGCATCGAACTGAACCGCTTCCACGCCACCCTGGAACAGGGCGGCACGCGCTTCTCGCAAGACGACAGCACGAATTACACCGGCCCCAATGCCGGCGACCGCACCACCCCGATCAACGGGCAGACGATCAATCTCGGCAGCCTGTACCAGTCGCTGCGCATCCGCGGGACCAGCAAGTACAGCCGCATTCTCCTCACCGGGCGGCCGGCGAACTGGCTCAACGTCTACGGCCAATTCCTGTATAGCGAGCCGAAGAACGACATCGACTACACCGAGATCGCGACCGGGCGTCTCTACGATTTCACCAGCACGAACTTCTTCCCCGGCCTGTACAACATCGCCGAAGGCAACGCGATCCAGCCGCATGTCTCCGGGAACGCCGGCGTCGAGATCCGTTGGAAGCGCCTCCGCGTCCTCGAATCGCTGACGACCGACCGGCAGCACGATTCCGCCTTCGGCCTGTTCGTGCCGCAGGTCTATCAGCAGTTCCTGACGGCGCCCTCGTCGACCACGGCGCCGAAGCAGGTGATCAAGTACAACCAGATCGAGACCAATGTCTTCTTCGACCTTACGTCGAAGCTGACCATCCGCGGCGGCCATCGTTACTATCGCGGCGACGTCTCCGTACTGGCAGGCAATCTGAGCCAGGTGGGACCGTCGGTAGCCGGCGAAACGAACCGGCAGGTCGGACTGGCCGGGCTCACGTACCGCCCGTCCCTCAAGCTGTCGTTCAACGCCGATTACGAAGGCGCCTCCAGTGATCGCATCTACGTCCTTACGAGCCTCAACGAGTACCATAAGGCGCGCGCCCGAGCCAAGTGGCAGGCCACCGGCTCGCTGCTCTTCCAGGCCAACTTCCGCATCCTCGACAACCAGAACCCGGCGCCCGACATCCGGTTTGACTTCCGGAGTCGTGACGCCTCGGCGTCGGTCTTCTGGACCCCGGCGGCGGCCAAGCGATTCTCCTTCACCGGCGAGTACGACCGGTCGAGCATGAGCTCGGATATCCGCTACCTCGACCTGCCGTTCCTGACGCCGGCCACGTCGTCGTATCGCGACATCGCGCATACCGCGACGACCGCCATGGACATCGCCCTGCCAGGCATCAAAGGCGCCAAACTCACGGCGGGTGGCTCGCTGTTCATCTCGCGCGGCAGCCGTCCGACGCGGTATTACCAGCCGCTCGGCCGTCTGGCACTGCCGCTCCACAAGAACCTCTCGTGGAATACGGAGTGGCAGTATTATGGCTTCGGGGAACAGTTCTACCTCTTCGAGGGCTTCCGCACCCACATCTTCATGACTGGCCTCAGGCTGAGTCGATGACTCAGGCTATCGCGCTAGGAGACGACCCATGCTGACGCTACGAATTACCACCGCAGGCGCCCTGATCGCATGCGCCGCTTTCGCCGGACAGTTGGTGTCGGGCGACGCCCATCGCGGCGAGGAGTTGTTCAAATCGCAGCAATGCGTCCAGTGCCACAGCATCAACAGCGTGGGCGGGAAGTCCGCGCCCGATCTGGCCCGCCGCATCGACCGGAACTTTACGCCGTCGGTGATGGCCAGCCTGATGTGGAACCACGCGCCGACGATGTGGGCGGCCATGAAGCGGCAGAACATCACGCCGCCGAACCTCAGCCCGAATGAAGCCGCCGACCTGTTCGCCTTCTTCGTCTCGGCCCGCTATTTCGAGAAGCCGGGCGACGCCGGACGCGGCAAGCAGGCGTTCGCGTCCAAGCACTGCGCCGACTGCCACGGGATAGCCGACTCGAAGGCCGCGGGCGCGCCTCCGGTCGCGAAATGGGAATCGCTAGCCGACCCGGTCGTGCTGGCGCAGCAGATGTGGAATCACGGCGCGCAGATGCAGAAGGCGTTCGCCGAGCGCAAACTCGGCTCGCCCGCGCTCACGGCGCAGGAACTCACCGACATGCTGGTGTACCTGCAGAATCTCCCCGAAACCCGCAATGTCGCGCGCACGTTCTCCATGCCGCACTCGGATAACGGCGCGCAGATCTTCCAGGCGAAGGGCTGCCAGGGCTGCCACGTCGGCAAGAACACCCTCGAAGGCAAACTGGCCGATCAGAGCCTCACCGGCATCGCCGCGGCCATGTGGAACCACCAGCCGAATATGAAGCAGCCTCCGCCGCAGCTCTCTGTGGATGAGATGCGGCAGGTCCTCAGCTACATCTGGGCGACTCAGCGTTTCCGCGGCGACGGGAACTCCGCGCGCGGTAAGCGCGTGTTCGCCGACAAACGCTGCGAGACGTGCCACAACGATCCGGCCAGCGGCGCGCCCAAGCTCGCCAAGGGCAAGGACGCCTATTCGGACATCACGATGGTCGCCGCGCTCTGGGGCCACGGACCGAAGATGCAGGCCATGATGGCGCAGAAGAAGATCGATTGGCCGCGCTTCAGCGCGCAGCAGATGTCCGACCTGATCGCCTATCTGAACGCCCTGTAGCCTCGTGGGGTAGACTTCAGTCTGCAGAGGGCTTCAGCCCGACCGCCACCTGTCGGCCTACGTCACCATCCCGCGCCGCACCGCGCTCAGGACCAGCTCCGCGGTGCTGTGCAGGTCGAGCTTTTCCATGATGCGCCAGCGGTGCGTTTCCACCGTGTGCAGGCTGAGATTCAGGCGCTTGGCGATCTCCTTGTTGCTATTGCCTTCCGCCAGCAACTGGTACACCTGCCGCTCGCGGTCCGTAAGCAGCTCGAAACGATCGTTGATGCCGCTGACATCTTTCAATCGCGCGTAGCCATTCTGGAAGATCTGGGCCACCGCCGGGCTGAAGAATGCCATGCCCTTCTGCACCTGAAGAATGGCCTGGATGAGGTCGTCACCCGCGGAGTTCTTGAGAATATAGCCGCGCGCCCCCGCCTTGACGGCGCGCAGCACGTACCGCTCGTCGCTGTACATGCTCAGGATCAGGACGGCGGTCTGCGGCGAGTGCTTGATGATCTGGGCCGTCGCCTCGATTCCGTTGAGCTCCCGCATCGCGACGTCGACCACGGCAATATCGGGATGATGTTGCCGCGCGGCTTCGACCGCTTCGATGCCGGAGCTGGCTTCCGCGACGATATCGAAGTCCGGTTGGCCCTCGAGAATATGGCGCAGTCCCTGCCGCATCAGTGTATGGTCGTCGGCCAAAAGAATTCGGATCGGCATCAGGCAATAACCTCCTTGTGCGGGGCGGCGAGCGGAATACTCAGACGGATCCGGGCTCCCCGCCCCGGGGCCGAATCGATGACCAGCGAACCTCCCGCGATGGACGCGCGCTCTCGCATCCCGAGCAGGCCGAGTCCCCGCCGGCGCGACGGCGCGCCCGGATCCACAGGCAGGAAACCGCAGCCATCGTCCGCGATCTCGGCGGTCAGGCAGTCCGCCAACTGGCGGACGAGCACCCGAACGTTGCGCGCGCCGGAGTGCTTTTCACAGTTGTGCAGCGCTTCCTGGACCACACGGTAGACGCAGGTCTTGACGCTGTCGGGCAGATCCTCGGACACGCCCTCTTCGCTGAACTCGCAGGTAATGCCGCTGCGCCGAAGAAAGCCCTCGAGCTGGAACTGGAGCGCCGGCGCGAGTCCGAGATCGTCGAGCAGCGGAGGGCGTAACAGCAGCGAGATGTCGCGGATCGTCTGCACCGTCTGCTCGGCGAGCTGGCGCGCCCGGCGGAGACGCTCGCGGGCGGCCTCCGGCTGCGCCGGCAACAGTCCGTGCGCGTGGGAAATCTCGATCTGCAACAGCGCCAGCGCCTGGCCGATCTCGTCGTGGAGCTCGCGCGAGAGATTGCGCCGATCCTCCTCTTCGATTTCGAGCAAGCGCGCGGAGAGTTCCTGCAGTTCGCTGCGCGCCTGCTCGACTTCCCGGAAATGAAGCTCCGCCTTCCGCTCGAGATTCTCGGCGTGCCGCAAGCTGGCGCGCGCCACCACCATCGCCAGCAGCACGCAGAGCCCGAGGATGATGAGGAGGCGATTCGCGGCGCTCCGCCGCGCGGCGGCGAACTCGCGCTCGCTTTCCTGAAGCCGCTGCTGGTCGGCGGCCTGGATGGAGAGCAGCGCCGTGTACAGGTCTCCACGACGCGGCACAATCTCGCGCTGCAGGAATTCGAACTGCCGCTCGTCGGGCTCGTTCAACATCGTCGCAGGCAGCGGCTCGATGATGGCGCGGAACTCGGCGAGGTTCTTGCGGATATTCTCCAGCACCTGCCGATTCGCATTCATGCGCGCCAGCTTGTCGAGCGCCGCGTCATCTTCCGCCCGCAATTGCTGGAGTTGCTCCCGGAGCTGCCGCCCCTGCTCGGGCGTGGTCTGAATGAAAAAGTCGCGCACGTACGTGCCGGCGAGCCAGAGATTGCGGCGCAGAATCGCGACGGTGGCGTCCTGCTCTACGTAGTGACGGTAGATCTCGAGGTGTTGCACCGAGACGCTGCTCTGGATCCGATACGCCTCCACGGCCGCGAACACGAGGACCGCGATCACGGCGGCGTATCCGGCGCGCAATGCCGCACGTCTGCTGAGGGCCCGAGTCACTTTTCCTATCTTATCGCCCGGGTGCAGGTCCAGGAAAATACGATTCTTCTTGTATGGCGCCGACCCCGCCTGCCGCTATACGATTGCTCCATACTCAGTCCGGCACGCTCCGATATGGCGCCGGGGCGGCTGGGCTCAAGCTGAATGATTGCCCTCCCGGGCAGTCCCATTCGAGGGCAGGCTTGTCCTGCCCTTCCCTTTTTTCCATCCGTCAAGTTAGACTGGCTCATTCATGCCGCTACTTGGCTACTTGTGTGTCCTGATCCCGCTACTCGTGGTTTGCAGCTTCTTTCCGGGCTTCCTCATCGTTCGACGGCTTCGCTGGACTCCACTCGAAAAACTGTGCGGGTCCGTCGGACTCTCGCTCCTCCTGCTCTATCTCGCAACCTGGGCAACCTACTGCTTCGGGCCGCATGACCAGCGCCCGGTCTATCGCGCGATCGTCGCGGCTGCCGCGCTCTGCGGCGTTTTCTGTTGGCGCGATACCCTGAGCCTTTTCCGCACGTTCCGTGTGCGACAGACCGCCCTCGCCTTCGGCACCTTGCTGGTGTACACGTTCGCTCTGCTATGCATGATCCGCCTCTACTCCGGCCTTGGATCGTTCGGCGACTGGACCGAGCACCTGCAGCGGACCATCTTCTTTCTCGACCGGCTTCCGATCGACGTCAAGATTAATTCCTACTACACAATTCCGGCGCGTCCTCCGCTGGAGAATGTTCTAGCCGCGCTTTTCCTCGGCGCGACGACAGACCGCTTCGAGCTCTTGCAGGGAACCTTCGCCTTCTGGAACGCGCTCGTCTTCCTGCCGTGCGCCTTAATCCTGCCGGCGCTCTCCGGCGCGCGCCGCCGCATCCTGCCGCTCCTCTTCCTCCTGGCGGCGAGCCCGATCGTCATGGAGAATATCGTCTACGTCTGGACGAAATCGCTGACGGCGTTTTATGTGGTGCTGGCCGTCTCGCTCTATCTCTCCGGGATGCGAAAGAACGAACCGATCCGCACCGTGGCGGCATTCCTCGCGCTCGCAGCCGGCATGCTGACGCATTATTCGGCTGGACCGTACCTCCTGTTTGTTGGGCTGCACTACGCACTCCGGGTCCTCCGCTCGCGTCCGGTGCGCTGGCGCGAGTTCGTGACGGCGGCCATCCCCGCCGCGCTCGTTTTGGTCTCGTGGCTCGGATGGTCCGCTCATGTTTACGGAGCCAAAGCCACACTCACCTCGAACACCACGGTGTCCAGCACCCAGCCGGCCACAACCGATACTCCGACCAAGATCGCCGGGAACCTGGCGGACTCGATCGTGCCTGTGCTCTTGCGGTCCGAAATGGAAGGCTGGAATCAATCCAACTCCGGCGGCCTGCTGCGCGACTATGCATACGCCTTTTACCAGTTGAACGTGATCTTCGCGATGGGTATTCTGGGCGGTCCACTGATCGTTTGGCTGGTCTGCCGGCGGCTGTGGCGCATCCCTCGCGGGCATGAGCCGGTTTTTTGGCGGGCCTTCATTCCGTTCTGCGTCGTCGTTGGCATCGCCGTCGTCGGGGAGCGGGACCACTACGGCAGCGCGCACCTGACGCTGCTCTCATTCGAAATCCTCGGGCTTTGTCTTCTCGCCTCTCTGCTCCCGACTCTTCGGCGGACGGCGCGCATCGCCGTGGTCGCGTTCTGCTGCGTGGATTTCGCCCTCGGTGTCTACTGGCAGGCGCATATCGAGAGTCTCGAAAATACCAACGGCCAGACGGTTTTCAGCGGTCTTACCTATCGCGAGGGCGCAATCCATCGGGACGACCCGACGCCTCTTTCCCTCAGCGACGTCGCGTGGCAGAACTGGGAGGCCAAGCACCAGTGGGAAATGTACAACCGCTGGCTGCGAGACCTGCCGGGCGGCCATGAGGCAGACCCACGATTCCAGGAACAATGGGCGCAGCTCCGGCCCATCCTGACGACTGCGCTGAACGACATGACCGTCAACTGGGGCGGCTGGCAAGCGCGCCATGGAGGCGTGGTCGACTACCTCGGCGATTCGGTGGCGGGCCGGAGCGGAGCGGGGACGGACATCGCTTCGGCGATCGTGGTGCTGCTGTTCGCGTGCGGCTGCGCGCTGGTCATTCGAATGCCGCTGCCGGCCACGGAGCCGGTAGCCGTCGCCGCGCCGCGGCGTAAGAAAGCGCGCCGCTAGTCCATCGCTTCCGGCACGAGCTCGATATTGCGCTCGCCGGCCGCTTTCCGTTCCGCGTACTTGCGGACCCACGCTTCGAAGCTACGGCCGTCCGCCATATCGCGCCCCGAGAATGCCAGGCGCTCGATCTCGGAGAAACCGACCGTCCGCTTGCGCCCTTCCGGCTTCACGATGATGCGCAGCGTTGCCGCCTCCTCATTCCGATCGAAGAGGTAGCCTTCGAGACTCTCGCCGGAGTGCAGTTGCAGCGTGACGTCGCCGCGATAATCGAACGCTTCCTCGATCGCCTCGGCGAGTTCGCCGCCCGCGGCCTCGGAGCCTTGCAGCGTCGCCGCCGCCGGGGCTGCCGGAGCACCCAGAATCTGGACCAGCGGATTCATCGGCTGCTCGGCCTCCAACTCGCGCATCGCCTCCGCATCGCCGTAGCGCGACGACAGCATCGCGCGCACGACCGCGAACATCCCGCGCAGCGTGAACGTGTAATCCACCGCCGTCGCTTCATACCCCGAGTGCATCATGCAGTTGGCGCACTTGGGATTGCCGGATTCGTACCCGTAACGCGCCCAATTCGTGGAATCGAGCAGCTCCTGATACGTGTCGGCGTAGCCTTCCTGCATCAGGTAGCAGGGCTTCTGCCAGCCGAAGATGCTGTACGCCGGCATGCCCCAGGGCGTGCACTCCAGATTGCGCTTTCCCATCAGGAACTCGAGGAACAGCGGCGACATGTTGAACTGCCACTTCGGGTCGCGATTGCTCAGGATCTTGCGGAACATCGCGATATTCCTCTCGCGTCCCATGAAGTGCTGCTTGTCCGGCGCCTTGTCGTACTGGTAGCCCGGCGAGATCATCATGCCCTCGACGCCGGTCTCCATCATCTCGGAGAAGAACGTGCGCACCGACTTCGAGTCGACGCCGTCGAACACGGTGGTGTTCGTGGTCACGCGGAAGCCGCGCTGCAGCGCCTCCCGCATGGCGGCGTGTGCGATCTCGTAGCCACCTTCCTTGCACACGGAGAAGTCGTGGTGCTCCTTCTGCCCGTCCATGTGGACCGAGAACGTCAGGTACTTGCTGGGCGTGAAAAGGTGCAGCTTCTCGCGGAGCAGCAGCGCGTTGGTGCAGAGATAAATGTACTTCTTGCGCTCGACCAGGCCCTTCACGATCTCGTCGATCTGCGGGTGCATGAGCGGCTCTCCGCCGGGGATCGAGACCATCGGGGCGCCGCATTCGTCGACCGCGCGGAAGCACTCCTCGGGCGTCAACTGCTGCTTCAAAATATGGCCCGGATACTGGATTTTTCCGCAGCCCGCGCACGCCAGATTGCAGCGGTACAGCGGCTCCAGCATGAGGACGAGCGGGTAGCGCTTGCGGCCCTGCAACTTCTGGCGCAAGACGTACGTCGCGACAGTCCACATCTGGGAGGCGGGAACGGGCATATGTTCTTAGTCTACGCGAATATCGGAGTCGCCCGGGTTTACCATGGCTAGGGATGGCACAGAGGAAACGCGCGCGCCGGTCGTACCGGGTCATCCGGGTCGAGTCCTGGGAGGAGTTTCTCCAGTACATCACGCGCCCGCCGTACTCCAATTGGGCGTTCCGCGGCGAGCGGGACGAGCGGTGGCCGCTGTACAGTTCGCTCTCCCGTTATTTCCAGAATTTCGGAGTGGCGCCTAGCGCGTGGGCCGAGCAGGAGCAGCGCATCCTCCGCATTTTCAAGCGCAAGGCGCACCAGTATCTGGCCAAACCGCCGGAGGTCGACGACGATTTCCAGTGGCTCGCGCTCATGCAGCATCACGGCGCGCCCACTCGGCTGCTCGACTTCACCTGGTCGCCCTACGTCGCGGCGTTCTTCGCGCTGGAGCGTACCCTCGCCGACGGCGTAATCTGGGCGCTCAACCCCGTCCGGATCGACAGCAGCCGCGCCCCCAAACAGACGAAGATGGACCCGCGCGTCCCCGGCAATTTCGGCCGCTACTTCGTCAAAGGACATCACCGCTTCATCTGGATGGGTGAGCCCTACACGATGAACCAGCGCCTGATCGCGCAGTCCGGCACGTTCGCCGTCCCCGGCGTCTTGGATATGCCGGTCGAGGAGATCCTGAGCGACACCGATCAGGAGAACATCCTGACCAAATTCGTCATGACGAACTCGATCCGAGAGGTCGGCATGCGCGAGTTGTACCGCATGAACATCACCTACTCGACGCTGTTCCCGGATCTCGACGGCCTGGCGAGGTCGATGGGCTACGAGTTGGAATTCCACTGGGGCTACAACCCGCGAACGATGGAGCCCTACAAGACCTGAAGCCCCCACGAAACTCTCAAACAGAGCCGCGCACGATAGTAAGCGGTTGCCTGTTCTGTCGCCCAAATTGGCGTCGCCGCGACACGGCGGTCGGGCAGTTTCGGTTGGCTGCGACAACCGCTTACTGCGTGCGCGGCTCTGTTCGAGACATTTGTGCGTGAATCGGGCGTGGGACGAACGCCTCCGACTCCGTAGCGCTCTCCCCCGACCTTCGAATCGCGCGCAACAGATCGAGCGCCTCGGGCAACGCGAACTGCTCGCCAACAAACGCGTCCAGAAACCGCCCGCCGCGAACCTCGCCTCTCGACTCCATGCGGCGGAGCGCGACCAGCAGCTCGCGCCACGGCGGCGATAACGGCTCGCGCACCGCGGCGTCGCGGAACACGACTCCCCACCGTTGCAACAACTGCCGCGCAAAGGTCTCCACGTGGACCGTGCCGGCGCGCCGCAGCAGAGCCCATCGGCCCGCAGCGTGGCGCGGACGCGCGGCGTTCCGTCTCCTCGGGTCCAGCAGCGCGCGCAGATTCTCGAACCCGTCCGCCGTCACCAAGCCGGCAGCCACGAGCTCCCAGAGCGCGTCGTCGACCTCCGCTGACGGCCGCCCCGTCGCGCGCGTGAGATCGGCAAAGAACGATGCCCCTTGCCGCTCCAGCGCGTCCAGCACCTCGTGCGCCCGGTCCGACAGCGCATCCAGCGGCGACTCCGCCGGCGCAGCCAGCAGCCACTCGGCGTCCTCCCGCAGAAAGATCGCGAGCGGCGCCACGCGCGTCGGCCGCACGCGCCGACCCGACGGATGGTCGAACGCGGGATGCGGCGAGAGGCGTCCCCAGCTCACTTCGCCCGCCAGGCAGAGCTGGTCGAGAAACGCCGGCTCGTAGTGCGCCACGCGGCGCGGCAGGACCGTCGTCTCCCACGCCGCCGCCGCGAATTCGCAGCCCTGCAACTGCCGAATGATTTGCAGCGTGCCGTCGACGCCATGTAGCTGCGTCCCCGGCGCGAGATGCTGCCAGCGATTCAGAAACGCGTAGAACTCGGCGGTCGTGACCGGCTCGATCTCGCGGCGCAAGCGGCCGATCGTGAGGCGGTGAATGCGCGCCAGCAGCCGCCGATGGCACCACTCCGTCTCGACCGCGCCTCGCGTGAATTTGCCGCGCAGAATTTGCCCCTCGGCCTCGAGTTGCGCGAGCGCCTGATCGACCACGTCGCGCGGCATGGCGAGCTCGCGGACGAAGTCGTCAGCCGTTTTCGGCGCGGACGCTTCGAACCACCCGCGGAGAATCTCGGCCGCGCAGCGCTCCGGCGAATCGGGAATCGCGCGCACCGGAACCGCCGCAATCACCGGAGCGATCACCCAGCCGGGATACGCACAGCGGACCAGATCCAGCCGCTCGGCCGCCACCCAGAACGCGCAGCCGCCGACCGTCAAAGTCGTCGACCGATTCGCCGCGACCAGCTCGTCGAATAACGGCGAGCTTTGCGCCGGTAAGACACCGAACGCGAGCAGCGCCTCGTGGACCTCATCGGCGTCGCGCATCGGCGGAGCGGCCTCGGCGGCGACCTGCGCGATCGCGGCGGGATCGAGCGCCCCCGCGCCGCCGGCAACGTCTCCGGGTAACGTGCGCCGCATCTGCACGGCGCGCGCACGCCGCTCTTCGAGGGGCGCATCGTCGAGATACGCGTATGGATTCGAGTTCAGAATCTCGTGCGAGAACGGCGACGGCTCCGGCGTGTCGATCGCGGCCGTCTCGATGCGCCCTTCCGCAATATCGCCCAGCACGCGCTTCAGCCCGTCGAGGTCCATCGCCTCGTACAGGCAGTTGTCGATCGTCTCGCGCACCAGCGGGTGGTCGGGAATTCGGACCTCCCCCGCGAGATTCTCCGGGCACGCCGCCTGGTCGGGGAAGACCGCCGCCATCAAATCGTCGGCGCGCATCCGCTGGATCGGCGGCGGGACCTTGCGGCCGCCGGAGAAGCGCGGAATCGCCAGCGCGCGCGACGCGTTCCACCGCCACCGCGCCGTAAACATCGGGGCGGGCAGCATCGCCTGCGTCAGCACCTCCTCCACCGTGGCGACGCGCAGGAACTCGAAGACGATCTCCAGGGGGAACGAGTGCTGCTCGCCGAGCGAGATGAGAATGCCGTTATCCGTCGCCGCCGCTTGCAGCTCGAAGTTGAACGACCGGCAGAAGCGCTTGCGTAGCGCGAGTCCCCAGGCGCGATTGATGCGCGCGCCGAACGGGGCGTGGATCACGAGTTGCATCCCGCCGGCTTCGTCGAAGAAGCGCTCGGCGACGGCGCGGCGAACGGTCGGCATGGCGCCGAGCGCGGCGCCGCCGGCTTGCACATACGCCACCGCCTGCGCCAGCCCCGCCGCGTCGAGCCCGCATTCCGCAGCCAGCTCGTCCGACGGTTCGAGCAGCGCCTCGCGCGTCTCCGAGACCTCCTGCGAGAGCTCGAGCGTGCGGCCGGGCGCCTCGCCGCGCCAGAACGGAATCGTCGGCGCCGCGCCGCGCGCATCCTCGACCCGCACGCGTCCCGCCTCGACCCGTCGGATGCGCCACGACGTCGTCCCGAGCAGGAACACGTCGCCCGCCATGCTCTCGACGGCGAAGTCCTCGTCGAGCGTGCCGACGGTCGTGCCCTCGGGCTCGGCCACCACCAAGTACTGTGCGGTGTCCGGAATCGCGCCGCCGGAGAGGATCGCGGTCAGGCGCGCGCCGCGCCGTCCGCGCACGCGCCGATTGACGGCGTCGCGATGCAGATAGGCGCCGGCGCGCCCGCGAGCCGTCGAGATTCCCTCCGAGAGCACTTCGAGGACGCGGTCGAAATCGGCGCGCGGAAGCGTGCGATACGGCCACGGGGCGGTCATCAGCGCGAACAACTCGTCTTCGCCGAACTCCTCGCAGGCGCACGCCGCCACCATCTGCTGCGCGAGGATGTCGAGCGCGTTCCGCGGAATCTCCAGCCGGTCCAACTCGCCCTTGTGGATCGCGCGGACCAGCGCGGCGCACTCGACCAGCTCGTCGCGCGTCGTCGCGAACAGCCGCCCCTTGGGCAGCGCGCCGACCCAGTGGCCCGCGCGTCCGATCCTCTGCAGCGCAACTGCGATCGATCTCGGCGAACCGACCTGGCACACGAGGTCGACCGTCCCGATGTCGATCCCCAGTTCCAACGATGCGGTCGCGACCACGGCGCGCAATTCGCCATGCTTCAACCGGCGCTCGGCGTCGAGACGCATCGTGCGCGAGAGGCTGCCGTGGTGCGGTAGGACCGCGTTCTCGCCGAGACGCTCCGCCAGGTTGTGCGCCACCCGTTCCGCCAGCCGGCGCGTGTTGACGAACACCAACGTCGTGCGGTTCTCGCGGATCAGCGCGGCCAGACGGTCGTAGATCTCGCCCCACATTTCGTTGGAAGCGACTGGGCCCAACTCATCGCGCGGGATCTCGACCGCGATCTCCATCGCGCGCCGATGCCCGATATTGACCAGCGCCGCGGAGTCACCAAGAAACGCGGCTACGTCCTCCACCGGCCGGACGGTCGCGGAGAGCCCGATGCGCTGCGGCCGCGGACGTCCGCTCTGCTGCACGAGGCGATCGAGGCGCGCCAAAGTCAGCGCGAGATGCGAGCCGCGCTTATCGTCGGCGACTGCGTGGATCTCGTCGACGATCACGGTGCTCGTCTCTGCCAGCATCTGCCGCGGCTTGTCGGCGGTCAGCAGAATGAACAGCGACTCCGGCGTCGTGACCAGGATGTGAGGACGCTCGCGCGTCATGCGCTGGCGCTCCGACTGCGGAGTGTCGCCCGTGCGCAACGCCGTCCGAATTTCGGCCAGCGGGATGCCGCGCTCCGTAGCGAGCGCGCGGATCTCGGCGAGCGGGACTTCGAGGTTCTTGTGAACGTCGTTGCTCAGCGCCTTAAGGGGCGAAACATAGACCACTTCGGTGCGGTCCGGCAGCGGGCCGAGGCGCGCGCGCCGCACCAGCGAGTCGAGGCACACGAGGAACGCGGCCAGGGTCTTGCCGGATCCGGTGGGCGCGGAGACGAGCACGTCGCGACCGTCGCGGATCAGAGGCCAGCCTTGGTTTTGCGGCTCGGTGGGAGTGCCCAATCGCGCGGCGAACCATTCCGCGACGAGCGGGTCGAACACAGACAGCACTGACTCCATTTTACTGCCCGCCAAGGCCAACCCGGACATTTTGCCCAAAACGCCGCTCGCACCCGACTGAAAACAAAGGGACACGCTTGGAAAAGCCGGACAAATGTCCGGAATCGGCCTCCGCGGCCTGCATGTTACAATTCGGAGGAAATACTCTCATCACGAGGTTTGGCCCCCGTATGGCACAGGAAAACGAGCTTTCGCGCCGCGATATGTTGAAGACCGCAGGCGCCGTGACCGCGGTTGCGGCGGTCGTCCAGGGTGCGCCCGCGATTCGCACCGCGAAGGCCGCCGGCGAGCAGATGCAATTCGGCATCATCGGCACCGGCAGCCGCGGAAGCTATCTGCTCCGGCATCTCAAGGACATCGATAACGGTCGTTGCGTGGCTCTCTGCGATCTCAATCAGGAGCGCATGGACGAGGCGTCCAAGATCATCGGCACCAACCCGAAAAAGTTCAAAGATTATCGTGAGCTGCTCGCGCAGAAAGACGTTCAGGCAGTGTTCGTGACGCTGCCGTTGTTCGTCCACTACCCGGTGACGAAGGACGCGCTCCAGGCAGGCAAGCACGTCTTCTGCGAGAAGTGTCTCGTGTTTAAGCCCGAGGAAGTGCACGGCCTTCGCGGGCTCGCGGCGGAGCATCCCAAACAGATCATCCAGACCGGCTTGCAGCGGCGGTATAGCTACTTCTACCAGACCGTCAAGCAGATGATCGACAAGAACATCCTCGGCGACGTCACGCACTTCCACGCGCAGTGGCACCGCAACATGGTCAACAAGCCGGCGCGGCTGTGGACCATGAAGCCGGGCGGCGAGAAGAACATCGAGAACTGGCGCATCTACCGCTCGATGTCGGGCGGCCTCACGGCGGAATTGACCTCGCACCAGGTGGACGTTTGCGACTGGATGTTCGGCTCCTCGCCGGAGTTCGTGATGGGCTACGGCAGCCTCGATCGTCTGAAGGACGGCCGCGACGTTTACGACAACATCCAGCTCATCTACCGTTACCCGAAGGGCCGGACGATGACGTATTCCTCGATCAGCACCAACCAGTTCCTGCCGTTCTTCAACGGGCAGCGCGCCGAGATGGGCGAGCTGATCATGGGCACCGACGGCGCGATCGAGATCACGGTCGGCGACGGTCCGAACAACTACGACCCGAAGGGCTCGCCCTGCATCGCGTGGTGGTACCGCGAGCCTCCCAAGGCCGCGGAATTGACCAAGGGCGGGGAGCAGAAGAAGGTCGCGGCGGGCGCCACGATGGTCGCGGGCTCGGGCGCGAATGGTCCCTACCCGATCATGACGAGCGACATCGAGTTCGGCGGCAACGAGAGCTTCTTCTCCAAGGAAGCGAAGTTCGCGCGCCGCTGGCTGACGACGAAGGGCGTGATGGTGCAGGAAGACCAGCGCAACGCCGTCGACGTCGAGCTGGAGTCCTTCTTCAAGAACTGCATGGACGGACAGCGTCCGAAGGCCGACATCGAGGTCGGTCTGGCGGACTCGGTGGCGGTCATGTTGTCGAACGTCGCGATGGACGAAGGCCGCAAGGTCTACTTCAACGAGATCGACAAGATGGGCCGCGGCGAAGCGACCAAGACCGCTCCCGGCGCTCCTCCCGCGAAGAAGGGCTAGCGCCTTGATCGTATTGTGGGGCGGCCAATTCTGGCCGCAGACCCGCTTTCCAGCGGGTCTAGCCGGCTGAAAGCCGGCTGCGGGGAAGATTCCCCGCCCCACAAGGCACTACCGTCCTGCCAGCGAAACCGCGAGCGCGATCAGGAATTTGATCCCCGGGACGATGCTGTCCGACTCCGCGTGCTCCTCGAGTCGATGCGGTAACGAATGCTCCGCCGCGCCCACCGCGACCGCCGGAATCCCCATGCTCACCGCGATATTCGCGTCTGTCGACCCGACGTCCTGCGGCACGATCTCGGGCGTCCCGGCCTTCCGGAGGTGATTGGCCGCCGCGAGCGCCGTCTCGACGACGGCATCGTGCAGACGCGTGTCGTGCGGACGCGCCTTCGAGTAGTCGATCCCCATCTTGCGCTCCACCCGGAAGCCGACATGTTCGGTATCGGCGGCGGCGCGGGCGGCGGCGTTGACGGCGGTTGCGAGCCGGTCCTGCGTCCCGCTGTCGAGCGAGCGCAGGTCGACCGTGAACCACGCCTCCCGGGGGATGGCGTTGACCACCGTGCCTCCGCCGAGCATCCCGACGTTGATCACCGGCAGCTTGAACGCTCCGAGACCCTCGGCCACCGGCGGCAGCGGAATCGCGTACATCGCCTCAATCGCGCGCGCGACGGCGTGCGACGGGCTCGGAGCGCCGCGGCTCTCCATCGTATGCGCGCCGGGTGAAGTGTAGAAGAACTTGTATTGGTCGATCCGCAGCGCGCCGTACCAGACCTCGCCGGCGGAAAGGTCGACGGCGATGAACATGTCGGGCTTGTAGCCGCTCGTTTCGAGCCAGTGCTTCGCGCCGAGGAGCCCGATTTCCTCCTGGGTCGACGCCAGGAAGATGAGGTCGCCCTTGGTCTTCACGCCGCCGCGGTCGAGCGCGCGGAACATCTCGAGGACCGCCATCAGATTCGCCGTGTCGTCGCCGACCCCCGGCGCGCGCAGAGTCTTTCCGTCGCGCCGCACCTTCACATCTGTCCCCTCCGGGAACACCGTGTCCGTATGCGCGGCGAATACGACCGACGGTCCGCCGCCCGTTCCCTTACGAACGCCGCTCACGTTCAGAAAGTCGTCGACCTTGATCTCCGCCAGTCCCAGTTTGCGCATCTCGCCTTCGATGTAACGGGCGCGCGCCTGCTCTTTCGTCGACGGCGATGGCATCTCGACCAATCGGATCCATTCGTCGACGATCGCGGCGGCGCGCGGCTCGATCGAGTCTGTGGCGCGCTTCACGTCCGGCTGCTGGAGCAGTGCAGGGGTGAAGCGATTCTGCGCGGCCAACTCTGCAACGATCCAAACCAACAGGGCTCCGGCCCGTAAGAGACGCATAGGTAAAATCGTAATACATGCCAATTCGCCTGAAGGGCGTCATTTTCGATTACGGGAACGTGTTGTGCGCGCGCCAGCAGCGCGCCGACGTCGAGGCCATGGCCGCGGTGTTCGACGCGCCCGCCGCTGCCTTCGAGCAGGCCTACTGGGTACGCCGCGACGTGTTCGACGCGGCCGCGCTCACGCCCGAGGAGTATTGGGGCGAGATCGCCCGCGCGCTCGGCCGCGGCCTCGATGAGCGCATGCTCGCCGACGCCACGGCGATCGACAATCGCAGTTGGAGCCATCCGTCTCAAGTCATGGCGCAATGGGCGACGGCGATTCGCGGGGCTGGACTGCGGACCGCGATCCTCTCGAATATGCCGATCACGCTGCGGATGCATCTCGACGATCAGGTGAAGTGGCTGCCGGAGTTCGATCACCGCACGTTCTCCTGCGACGTCAAGGTGGCGAAGCCGCGGCCGGAGATCTTCGAGCACTGCATCGCCGGCCTCGGGACCGCGCCGGAGGAAACGATCTTCCTCGACGATCGCGAGGAGAACATCCGCGCCGCGGCCGCAATGGGCTGGCGCACGCTGCTATTTCACGATGCGGAGCAGGCGCAGCGAGAGTTGGCGGGAAAGTTCGAGTTGCCCCTGCCAATCGTGGGCTGAGTGTAGGGCAGACTTCAGTCTGCGGAGGGCTTCAGCCCGACCGGCCGAGGCGGACTGAAGTCCGCCGCAGACTGAAGTCTGCCCCACAAAGAAGGGCGCTCCTAATTCTCCGCGGACTTGCCGCGCGCGTCGAGCACCTCGCGGACCTTGCGCGCCAGGTCGTCCGGCAGGAACGGCTTCTGCAGGAACGCCGCGCCCGACTCGGGAATGCCGTGGTGCACGATCGCCTCATCGGTGTACCCGGAGATGTACAGCACCCGCGCCCGCGGACGCAACGGCGCAATCTGGCGGATCAACTCGGGCCCGCTGATTTCCGGCATCACGACGTCGACCACCGCGAGATCGATTACCCCGTCGTGCGTCTTACAGAGCTTGAGCGCCTCTTCCCCGCGAGTCGCTTCCAGCACGCGGTACCCGCGCGCGGTGAGGACGTCGACGATCAGCTTGCGCACGCGCGCCTCGTCCTCGACCAGCAGAATCGTCTCTTTCCCGGTGAGCGGCCCCGCGTGCGCGGCCGTCTTCTTCTCCTGCGGCGCGGGCGCTTTCGCCTGCACGGCGGGCAGGTAGATCCGCACCGTCGTGCCCTTGCCGAACTCGCTCTGGATCAGGATGGCCCCGCCGCTCTGGCGCATGATTCCGTATGCCGTCGCGAGGCCGAGCCCGGTGCCGCGCCCACGCTCTTTGGTCGTGAAGAAGGGCTCGAAGAGGTGGCTCTGCGTCGCCTCGTCCATGCCGATGCCGGTGTCCGTCACCGAAACCGTGACGTAAGGACCGGGCGCGACTCCGAGTTGCTTCGCCGAGAACATCTCGCCGAGATTCACCATGCCCGTCTCGATGGTCAGCTTGCCGCCGTTCGGCATCGCATCGCGGGCGTTCACGACGACGTTCATGATCACCTGCTCGAGACGCCCGGGGTCCGCCTCTACGACGTCCTGCGAGGCGGCGGGGATGGTGACCAGGTCGATGTCTTCGCCAATGAGCCGGCGCAGCATCTTCTCCGTCTGCAGAATGAGTTCGTTCAGCCGAACCATCCGCGGCTCGAGCGGCTGCCGCCGTGAGAACGCGAGCAGTTGGTGCGTGAGCGCGCCGCCGCGCTCGGCCGAGCGCCGTATCTCCTCGAGCGCCGTGCGCTGCGACTCCTTCAGGTCGCGCCCGGCGAGTAGCATATCGCTGTAACCGGTGATGACGGTGAGCAGATTATTGAAATCGTGCGCGACGCCGCCGGCCAGCCTGCCGACGGCCTCCATTTTCTGCGCCTGCCGAAACTGCTCCTCCAGCCGCGTGCGCTCTCCGCGCATCCGAACCGCGCGGAGTTCACGCTCCACCGCCGCATTCAGCCGCATCAGCTTGCCGCGGCTCAAGTGGTCCGACGCGCCGGCCTTCAACGCGGCGAGCACGTCCGCGTCGCGAATCTTGCCCGAGATCACAATTAGCGGCAGGTCCATGCGCCGTTCCTGAATGACGCGCAACGCCTCCAGGCAGCCGAAGTCGGCGCCCACGCAGAAGTCGCAGATGGCGATGTCCCATTTATCCGCGAGCGCCTTCTGCAATGTGGCCTCGGTCTGGACCGTCTCGAAAACGGGCTCGTAGCCGCCTGCGCGTAGTTCCGCCACGACCCCGTCCGTGCCGGCGTCTCCGATAAAAAGTACCCGTAGGTTCTGTGGCATGGCGAAGCGCTCCCATAGCGTATCTAACCCCACATCCGCAGGGAAGCAGCATATGTGCTGGACGTGACAGTTCCCCGGAATCGAAGCGGCGGAATCCCGTGTGCTACGCTGTGAATCTAAACACAGGTAAAGACATGCGGAATGTGGTGATTATCGGGTCGGGGTGCGCCGGGAATACGGCCGCCATCTATACCGCGCGGGCCAATCTAAGCCCCCTCGTCGTGAGCGGACATGAGGCCGGTGGCCAGCTTTCGCTCACCACCCTCGTGGAGAACTTCCCGGGCTTTCCGGAGGGAATCCACGGGCCGGAGCTCGTCGAGAACATGAAGCGGCAGGCGCAGAACTTCGGCGCCGAATACGTCCACGGCGCTGTCCTGGACACCGACCTCTCGACTCGTCCCTTTCGGCTGAACATCGAAGGCGAATGGATCGAGACGCGAACCGTGATCATCGCCTCCGGCGCCTCAGCGCGCTGGCTCGGTCTGGAATCGGAGCAGAAGCTGATCGGACACGGCGTGAGCTCGTGCGCCACCTGCGACGGCTTCTTCTATCGCGAGAAAAAGATCATGGTGATCGGCGGCGGCGATTCCGCCATGGAAGAAGCGAACTTCCTGACGCGCTTCGGCCGTGAGGTGACGCTGGTCCATCGGCGCGAGGAGTTCCGCGCGTCGAAGATCATGCTCGACCGCGCCCGGCACAACCCGAAGATTCGCTTCCTGACCAACACCGTGATCGAAGAGGTTCACGATCCCGCTCAGAAAGTCGTCACCGGCGTCCGTATGCGCGATTTGAAGACCGACCGCGTCTGGGAAGAGGACGTCGACGGGTTCTTCGTCGCGATCGGCCACATTCCGAACACGCGCGTGTTCAAGGGTCAGATCGAGACCGATCCCGACGGCTACGTCCTCTCGAAGGGCGGCGCGCGGACCAACATCCCCGGCGTGTTTCACGCGGGCGACGTCCAGGACCGCACCTACCGGCAGGCGATCACGGCATCGGGCGCGGGCTGCATGGCGGCCATCGAAGCGGAACGTTACTTGGAAGCGGAAGGACACTAGACGATGATTCAGCGCATTTCTCCTCCGGGCGCGCCGGCTCCGCGCGGCCCGTATTCGCCGGCGGTTCGCGCGGGCGACACCGTATACGTCGCCGGCCAGATCTCGGTGGACCCGATCTCCGGCGAAGTCATCCGCGGCGACGTGGCCGTCGAAACGCGCCAGGTGCTGAAGAATATTCAGAACATTTTGGAGGGCTGCGGCGCGTCCATGTCGCAGGTGGTCCGCTGCGGTGTGTATCTCACCGATGCCGCGGATTTCCAGGCCATGAACGCCGTCTACGCGGAATTCTTCGGCGAAGCCAAGCCGGCGCGCACGACCATCATCGTGGCCGCGCTGCCGCTGGCAGGCGCGAAGGTCGAGATCGACGCGATCGCGTATCTAGGCGAGTAGTTACTGGCCGCCGCCTCTGCCACCCCGGCCGGCGGGACGCGGCGGCGCGACGTAATTCACGAGCTCGTCGACGGGGTGCTTGCCGGCCCACGCAATGCCGCGCAGCAGCATCCGCTGGATCTGGTAGTTCGAGTAGTTGGTGTACGTGTGCCCCTGCATCCAGACGAACGCGCGCGCCGGCTGTCCGCCTGACACCGTGTGCTCGTATGTCCAGATCTGCGGCACGACTTCGTCCTTGTGCTCGCCCGCGCTCGGCGTGCCCGCAATTTTCGCGGTCGCTAGAACATGGATGGCGGGGTCCTTCGCCCACGTCATTTTGTAGAATGCTTCGTCCCACAGCGTGAGATCGGTCATGTCCTGCATGATCGGGTTCGCCTTGTCGACGACCGTGTACGGCACCGGCGCATCGAGCGTGTAGTTCACTTCACCGTGCTTCTTGCCGCCGCCGAGGATCGTCGCGATCCAGGCGGGATCGGGTCCGCACAGCGCGTCGTGCATGCTGACCAGCCCGCCGCCGCGCTTAACGAACGCCTCGAGCGCGGCCTTGTGGGCGTCGTCGAAGAACGTCGCGTCGCCCTTATAGATCACGACGACGTCCGCGTGCTCGAGGTCGGCGGCGGACGGCGCGTGCAGCGCACCGTCGACGACCGCGCCCTTCTCGGTCAGCAGCTTGCTCCAATCGGCGAGGAATTGCGGGTAGTCGTGCTGCCCCGCTCCGTGCGTCTTAAGCCCACCCCAGAGGTAGACATGCATTCCGTTCCGGTTCTGTCCCGGGACGTTCGGGACGCCGGTCTGAGCGAAAGCAGAGGCGGCGAAGAGGAGGGCCAAAAAGGTTTTCACGGCGAGGGCATCGTATCGAACGCGGCTCAACGTTGTCAAATTCAGGTACGATGGAAATGCAATGGGGACGACCACTCTCCTGACATTCGCCGAGTTCGAGCGACTGCCGGCGCAGCCCGGCAAGGACGAACTCCTGGACGGAGAACTCTTCCACTTGCCTCCTGCGTTCCACGCCCACATGCTGTTTGTCCATCGCATCTACGCGCTACTGGCGCGGATCGTCGATGGACCCGCGCCCGAACGGCAGCGCGTCTTTATGGAGACCGGCTACAAGATCGGGCACAAAACTTGGCTCATTCCAGACGTGAGTGTCACGCAGCCCGAACAGGCCATCGGCGACTACCTGGAAGGGGCGCCGGCGATTGCAGTCGAAGTAATTTCGGAATGCAATACCGCGCGGCAGATCGAGCGAAAGCGACGGATCTATCTGAGCAGCGGAGCACTCGAGGTCTGGGTTTTCTATCCGGAGGAACAGTCGGCCTGGGTGTTCAGCCGGGAGGCGTCCGAGAACTTCTCCGACGAGTTCCGCTCGCGCGTCCTGCCGGACCTCAGAATCGACCTAAGAAAACTGTTCGAGTAGCCCGTACGTCGCCAGTTCGATCCCGTTCCTCCCTACCGCTTCCCGCACTTCCGGCGCGACCAGCGCCTTCAGTTCTTCCTCGCGACTTTCCTTCAGCCTCGTCCGCGCCGCCTGCAACTCAGCGCCGCATCTTCCAGGGTGCACCATTAATTCCGTCGACCCCTCCGGCAGGACCGCCAGCAGATCGATCAGTTCCTCCGCGCGAAAGCGGCCTGTAATCTGAAACCCGGCGAAGTGGTCCGTGGTCCGCAGCCCGTGGTCCGACAGCACGCGATGAAACCGCCGCCGCACGACCGTCAGTGCGCGCGCCGTCAACCGTTTCGCCAGCGGGACCTTCGCGCTGATCGGAAAATCGAACGGCCGCCGCACCCAGCGTATTCCGAACTCCTCGCCCAACCGCGCCACCGCGTCGAGCACCGGCGGCGCGAGATGCGTGTGCTTGTGTGTGTCCAGATGCGTCGGCGCGATTCCGGCCGCCAGGATCTTGCGGATCTGCGCCGCGAGTTCGTCGTACGGCCGCAACTCGCGCCGCACGAGCGCGCGCAGCAACTCCGCGACCGTCGCGGGAAAAGCCTTCCCGGTCAGGAGCGACCGCCCGCCGATCAGCACCAGATGACACCCGATGTCGAGCGTGGGCGTCTCCGCCGCCAGCCGGACCGCGTCGTCGAACGCGTCGCCATTCGCCATCAGCGTGGTCGCGGTCAGGATGCCGTGCCGGTGGCATTCGACGATGCCGGCGTTGACGTCTCGCGTGAAGCCGAAGTCGTCGGCGTTGACGATCAGCCGTTTCAAAACAACGTTAACCGGATGGTCAGGAATTTCTTCGGATTCGCGCGCATGTCCTTGGCGAGCGACTGGAACTCGCGCGTCGCCCCGGTCATCGCCTCGTACAACTGCGGATTCACGACGAACTGCCCGAGGCTGCCTTGCCCCGAATTGATGCGGTCGACCGTGCCGTTCATCTTCGTCAGCAGCTCGTCGAGCCGCTTGTGCAGCGTGTCGTCCTTCAGGAACTTGCCCGCCGTGCCCTTGCCCGCCTGCAGGTCGGCGACAAGTCCGCGCGCCTCCACGATCGACTTCTGCAGATCGTCGTAGAGCGCCGGGTCCTTGAGGAACTTGCCCGCACTGCCCTGTCCCGCATCCAGGTCCGCGAGGATCTTGTCGATGCGGCGGATCGGCGAGCGAATCTCCTGGTACAGTTCGTCGCTGTACATCAACTTACCGAACGTGCCGTTCGCATTGCGCACGTCCGACAGCAACTTCTGCCCCTCCGACGCGATCCCGTTGAGCCGCCGGTAGAGCTCCTCGTCCTTCAGAAACAGTCCGAGATTGCCCTTGCCCTGCTCGACCCCCGCCAGGAGATTGTCCACGCGGCCAACGATCGTCTGGAATTGTTTCAGCAGGTTCGCGCTTTGTGCCATCAGCTCCGGGATGTCCTGCCCCTGCAAACTGCGGAGTTCGGCGCCGGCCTGCACCGTGCGCGAATCCTGCCCGCGCGAAATATTCACGAATTTATCGCCGAGCAGATTCGCGGCGGCGATCGTCGCCACCGAATCGACCGGAATGTCCGCCAGAAACCGGTTCTTCACCAGCATGTTGAATTCGACGGCCCGGCTTGGCTCGCGAGCTCCCGTCAGCCGTAGATTGTCCACGAACCCGACGGTGATACCGTTCAGCCGCACGGGCGTGCCCGGCGTCATGCCCGACGCATCTTCCATGTACGTTCGCAGCAGCTCGTTCTGTTGGAAGATGCCGCGCGAACTGGTGAGCAGGAAGACCAGGATGAAGAGAATCGCGAACGCGGCGAGGCCCACCGCCCCGACTTTCATTTGCGACCAGCGCACTTTTTCGCGTTCCGGCATCGGCTACACCCGTTGTTTAACGAACTTCGATATGTATGGATCGGTAGAAGCTTCCAGCCGGTCCTGACCGCCTTCGAAGACCAGCCGCCCTTCGTGCAGCACCATAAACACGGTGCGCGCGCTGCGATTCCCGTTACTCGCCGGCTCGAGACGCCCCTGTTCCGAATTGTAGCGGAAGTTCGCGATCAGGTTCCCGTCCTGGTAGCGGTGCGTCACCATCAGCGTCGTGGTGTGGCGCAGATCGCGCTCCTTGATCAGTAGAGCGATGATCGTGTGGGACGTGATCGGGTCCAGCCCGGCCGTCGGCGAATCGTATAGGATCAGCGGCGGGTTCGTGATGAACGCCCGCGCGATCGCGGCGCGCCGGCGCATGCCGCCCGAAAGCTCGCTCGGAAACTTCTCCTGCGTGCCCGCGAGTTCCACGAACTCCAGCGCCTGGTCGACGCGCGGCTGCACCTCGTTTTCCGGGCACTGGATCGACTTCTGATTCTGTAGCGGGTACGCGACATTCTCCTCGATGGTGAGCGAATCGAACAGCGCGGATTCCTGGAACAGCATCCCGATGCGGCTCCGGATCTCGAACAGCTCACGCTCCGTCATCGCCGTCAGGTCACGGCCAAAGGCGAGGACGCGGCCCGCGTCGGGCCGAACCAAGCCGAGCGCCGTCTTGAGCAGCACGGTCTTGCCGCTCCCCGCCGCGCCGAGAATCACGCGCGATTCGCCCTCGAAGGCCTCGAACGACACGTCCGCGAGCGCGTCGGAACCCTCGAAGCGCACCGTGACGTGGTCGAAGCAGAGGACGGAAGGCGGCGACGCGTCGGCCATTACGCTCCGGTTTGGCTGACGAAGATTTTGGTCAGCATCAGGTCGAGGATGAAAATCAGAACGGTCGCCGCGACGACCGCCTGCGTGGTGGAGCGGCCGACACCCTGCGTGCCACCCGTCGTCCGCAAGCCGAAGTAGCACCCGACCATCGAGATCACGACCGCGAACACGAGCGGCTTCAGCAGTCCCTGGATCGGGTCCGTCGGCCAGATCAACGCCTGCCACACGCTCGTCCAGTAGAGTTTCGCGCTCAGTCCCAGGAAGACCATCGCGATCAGGAAGCCGCCGAACATGCCGATGAAGTCGGAGATGATCGTCAGCAGCGGCAGCATCACACAGGTCGCGATCAGGCGCGGCGTGACGAGCTTCTGGACGGGGTCCGTGCCCAGTGCGCGCATCGCGTCGATCTGCTCCGTCACCTTCATCGAGCCGAGCTCGCTGGCGATGCCCGATGCGTTGCGCCCGGCCACCATCAGCCCCGTCAGCACCGGACCGAACTCGCGCACCAGCGTGAGCGAAACGATCGTGCCGGTCTTCGAGACCTGTCCGTACGTGGCCAGCGCCTTCGACATCTGCAGCGCCATCACGGCGCCGCCGAAAAATCCCGTGATGCTCACGATGGCGAGGCTGCCCACGCCGATCACGTCCATCTGTGTGAAGACGTCGTCCCCATAATGAGGAGTCCGGAAGATGTTTCGAATTGCTCTGCCGGTGAGGACAAAGAAATCGTTAGCCGAGGCGACAAACTGTATGAGCGGGGCGAGCAAGTAGAGCGGACCTCGTACCTCGATGCTAACATAGGCCACAGGTCACACTCGTGAAAGGACTTACAGACATTCCCGGCATTCGTGTGGGTCACGTCTCCGATTTTGGAGCGCTGACCGGGTGTACGGCCATCGTCATTCCCGATGGCGCGGTGGGCGGCGTCGACATCCGCGGGTCGGCCACCGGCACCGAAGAAATCGCCACACTGGACCCCGGTCACGTCACCGATCACGTACACGGAATCCTGCTGGCGGGCGGCAGCGCGTTCGGCCTCGAAGCGGCCTCGGGACTCCGTCGCTGGCTCGAACGCAAAGGCATCGGCTACGCGACGGGCGCGGCGAAAGTACCAATTGTCCCCGCCGCGATCCTGTACGACCTCGGCATCGGACGCGCCGACGTCCGTCCGACCCTCGCCATGGGCGAGACGGCGGCAGCGGCGGCCACCGCGGAGGCAGTCGCCGAAGGCTGCGTCGGCGCCGGCACGGGCGCCACCGTCGGCAAGATGTTCGGCATGAAACAGGCGATGAAGTCGGGCATCGGGACGTTCACCGTCGCGCTCCCGGACGGCGTTCTCGTCTCCGCGATGGTCGCGGTGAACGCGCTCGGCGATGTCCGCGATTCGGCAACGGGTAAGATCGTGGCGGGGGCCCGCCGCGCCGCCGACAGCAAGGAGTTCGCCGATAGCGAGGCGCAAATGAAACGCGGCGCGAGGCCCGGCAGCACGCTGAGCCACACGACGCTCGCCGTGGTCGCGACCAATGCTGCTCTGACGAAGGTGCAGGCCACGAAGCTCGCCCAGCTCGCCGGTCTCGGCATGGCGCGGACCATCTACCCGGTCAACACCATGTTCGACGGCGACATCGTCTTCGCGCTCTCCGCGGGGACGAAGCAGTTCGACGTAAACGCGCTCGGCGTCGCGGCATCCGAAGCAGTTGGGCAGTCGATTCTGCGCGCGGTCCGCATGGCCAAGACGATGGGCGGAGTCCCGGGCTTAGCGGGCTAGCCAACAGAGCCGCGACAGGATGGAGCGGTCGTTCCAGCAGCCGCTGGACCTTCAACAACCGCTCCTTCACAGTCGCGGCTCTGTTGATGCACGCCTAAACCGCGATCCCAGTCAAGCGCTCTGCCTCCACCCTCAGCCCTCGCAAATCCAGCTTCCCCGACCCCAATTGCGGCAGCGCGTCGACCCGATACACGTTCTCGCGCTTCGGAATCCATAGTCGCGGCAACTCCGTATCGGCCAACCGCTGCCACACGTCCGCCGGCGCGAGCTCGGCCGCGTACAACAGCACGAGCCGCTCGCCGCGCTGCTCGTCGGGCACCGACGTCACCGCACACACGACGTCGCCGAGAGCTTCCTCGATCCGCAGATGCGGCACCATCTCGCCGCCGATCTTGCTGAAGCGCGAGAGCCGGTCGGTGATGCGCAGGAACCCATCCTCGTCGACGACCCCGATATCGCCCGTGATGTACCAGCCGTCGCGCAGGACCTCGGCGGTCCGCTCGGGCCGATTCAAGTAGCCGGCCATTCGATTCGCGCCCTTCACCAACACGAGTCCTTCGGTCTCCGGCGGCAGCGGCTCGAACGTCACGGGGCCGACGATCCGCACCGCGACGCCGGGCAGCGGGTGCCCCACCGCGCCCGCCTTCGTCCCGACCTGCGAGTCCTTTCCACCGTCGAACCCGGGCGAGTTGACCGCGATCACCGGCGCCATCTCGGTGCAGCCGTAGCCCTCCAGCAGGTCGAGCCCGAACTTCTCGCGAAACGCCGCGGCGACGGCGGCGCGCAGTTTCTCCGCACCGACCAGCACGTACTTGAGCGATGCGAACTGCTCCGCCGCGCACTTGCGCGCATACGTTGCACAAAACGTCGGCGTCGAGAGCAGCAGCGTCGCGCGGTATTTCGCGACCAGTTCGCCGACCGCGCGCGCTTCGGTCGGATTCGGATGGTACGCCACGCCGCAGCCCGCGACCAGCGGGAACCAAACCGTCACCGTGAACCCGAACGAGTGGAAGAACGGCAGCACGCCCGCGATCCGATCCTGCGACGTGATCCAGAAGACCTGCGCGATCGCGTCGATATTCGCGAGCACGTTGTAGTGCGTCAGCACGACGCCCTTCGGCACGCCCGTGCTGCCGCTCGAAAAGATCACGGTCGCCGGCGAATCGGGCGTGGCGTGCGACCGGCGCGGCAGAAAGCGCGCCGCCACATACGCACGCAATTTCGCGAGCGTGCCCGGCGCGGCGACGAGATCCTCGACGTACACGCGGCGTAGTTCCGGCGCTCCCGCCACGTGCGCCTCGAATTTCCGCGAGGTGATCAGCGTCCGCAGACCGCACTCCGCGGCGGCCTGCGCCATTGCTTCGGGACCCGCGGTGAAGTTCAGATTGACGGGCACGCGGCCCGCCAGCGTCACCGCCACATTCGCGAGTGCGCCGCCCACCGTCGCGGGCAGCAGCACGCCGATCATCGGCTCCTCCGGCAGTTGCCGCGCGATCAGATGCGCCGCGGTCAGGGCGCGTCCGAATGTCAGCTCGCGCCCCGTCGAATCGGCCATCGCGAATTGATTCCACTGGCGCCGCGCGGTCCGCGTGAAGCGCGCGTCGAGCGTGTCCTGGGGCGACTTCCGCAGCTCCGTGGCGTCGGCGGAAAGCTCCTGGATCGCTTCCCGGACGCGGTGCGCCGGAGTGCCCGCGGGCAGCGCCTTCCCGAACGACACCGTCACGGGGTACGGAATCCGCTTCGGCCATTTCCAGAAGAACCGTCCGCGCTCGAAGCTGAAGATGCTGCCCCAGAGACGGTCGAGATGCACGGGCACGATCGGCGCCGTCGAGCCTTCGACGATCTTCTCCAGCCCTCGCCGGAACGGCAGCAGATTGCCCGTGCGGCTCACCGCGCCTTCGGCGAAGATGCAAACCGTGTGCCCGTCGGCGAGCGCCTGGCGCGCGGCGCGAATGGCTTCGACCGCGTCGCGGCGTCCGCTCGCAATCGGGATCGCGCCGTCGCGCCGCAGAAACCAGTTCAACGACTTGAGCTCGTAATACGGCTTCCAGATCAGGAAGCGGATCCGGCGCTGCACGCACGCGCTGATCAGGATGCCGTCGATATGCGAGATGTGGTTCGACACCAGTAGCGCCGGTCCGCGAAACGGGACGTTCTCCTGCCCCGCGATTCGAATGCGGAAAAACGTGTGAGTCAGGACCCACAGGACGAAGCGCACGAAATACTCGGGCACGAGCGTCAGCGTGTACGCCGTGACACCCGCCATCAGCAGTCCGAAGCCGAAGATGATGGTGGTCGCGGAAACGTGCAGCGTGTCGTGGAACAGCAGCAGCAGCCCGGTGGCCAGCACCATCCCGAGCGACTGTATGAAGTTGTTGGTCGCGACCGTGCGGCCCTTCTCCTGCGCCCCGGCGCGCTGCTGCATGAACGCGTATTGCGGCACGACGAACAGTCCGCTCGCGATCGCGAGGAACGCCACCATAATCGCCGCCGCCACCAGCGACCCGCGCGCCGCGCACAACGCGAACGCCGCCACCGCCATCATCATGCTGCCCAGCGGCACGAGTCCGAGCTCGACCTTATCGCCCGAGAGCTTGCCCGCCAGCATGTTGCCGCAGCCGATCCCGACCGCCAGGCAGATCCACAACGCCGAGACGCCGCTCGACGACGTCCGCAGCGTCTCGGTCCCGAAGTACAGCAGTCCGGTCTTGAGGATCACACCCGCGAACCAGAAGAACGCGACGCCGAGCACCGCCAGCCACAGCGGACGATCGCGCAGCAGATGGCGCGTGTTGGCAGCGATCTCGCCGAACGGATTCCAACGGAACGGCTCGTGCGCTCCCGAGGGCGGCACGCGCGTGATGTGCACGCTCGCGAACAGGCCCACCGCCGCGACCGCCAGCGTGCCCAGCCCGATGCGCCATGCATCGGCCGTCCAGTTGCCCATCAGGACACCGCCGGTCGCGGTCCCCAGCACGATCGCGACGAACGTGCTCATCTCGAGCAGCGCGTTGCCGCGCGAGAGGTCGCGGTCGGCGAGCATCTCCGGCACGATCCCGTATTTCGCGGGGCTGAAGATCGCCGCGTGCAGCCCCATCAGGAACACCACCAGCAGCATGCCTTCGATGTGGTCCGTCACCAGCGCGGCGAGGCCGACAAGCATGATGAAGAGCTCGAAGATCTTGACGCCGATCAGAACCTTCCGCTTGCTGACGCGATCGGCGAGATGCCCGGACCAGCCAGAGAACAACAGCGAAGGAATCACGAACACTGCGGGGACGGCGGTCGCATAGTACGCGCCCTTTACCTGCGCCGCGTGCATCGCCGTGACGGACTGGTAGACGCTGTCGTTGAACGCGCCGAGGAACTGCGTCCAGAGGAAGGCGCGGAAGCCGCCGTGCTGCAGAAGGTCTTTGAACTTGCCGGTTGCCATGCCCGCCTAAGTGGCACGCGTCGCGCCGTTCGTAAGTATCGTGGAATCAAAGCGCCGGCGCAATGGTGGCGCCACCGTCCGTACATTATTTGTACATGAGCTGTACTATCAATGCATGGCGCTACTGACTGCGGCGGAACGGCGGACCCTGGAGTCGATCTCCCGCCTGGGCTACTGCAATCCCTTTCTCCCCGAGCGCGTCGAGCTTGAACGCGCCGCGCTCGGCAGCGAGTTCGTCGAGGGCGAGCCGGTCTGGAGCTATCGCATGGGCCAAACTTCGCCGCGCGAAAACGTCTGGCGCGTCTACCGGAAGGCCGAGGAGCGAATCGAAGAGATTCGGCGCCGCCTGCGCGCACACGGCGGCCACCACCTCCCGCACGACCTCGCGCTGTACGAGGACGGCGTACTGTATGTCCTCTACACGCGCTACTACCCGCAGTTCTACGAGGCCAGCTTCGGCGCCGCGGCCACGGGGCCCGCCCGCTGGAAGTTCTACACGAGCTTCCTTGCCGATTGGCGCCACTACTTCGCCATCGACGGAGTTGCCTTCCCCGGCAGCCACGATCCGCGTCACACCTTCGCCTGCTTCCGACAGATCCAGCGCGCTTTCGAGCACGTCTTCCGCGACATCATCGGCAACTCGATGCCCGCCGCCCGGCTGCGCGCGTCCATCTGGCAATCGATCTTCACCCACGACATGCGGCGGTATCGGCGCACGCTGTACGCCCGTATGGGCGAGTTCGCGACACTCATCACGGGACCCTCGGGAACGGGCAAGGAGCTCGCCGCGCGCGCCATCGCGGAATCGCGCTATGCTGCGTTCGACGACCGCCGCCTCGCCTTCGCCGACGATGGCGCCGAGTCGTTCTTCCCCATCAACATCTCCGCGCTCTCGCCGACGCTGGTCGAATCCGAGCTCTTCGGGCATCGCCGCGGCGCCTTCACCGGCGCGGTCGGCGACCGGCGCGGCTGGCTCGAAACCTGTCCCGAGACCGGCTCCGTGTTCCTCGACGAGCTCGGCGATCTCGACCCCGCGATTCAGGTGAAGCTCCTCCGCGTCATCGAAACACGCACCTTCCATCCGGTCGGCGACACAGCCGGCCGCCAGTTCCGCGGCAAGCTGATCACCGCGACCAACCGCGATCTGCCCGCGCTGATGCAGGCCGGCCAGTTCCGCGAGGACCTTTACTACCGTCTCTGCTCCGACCAGGTGGAAACGCCCTCGCTGGCCGCGCAACTCGCCGATTCGAAGACGGTGCTCGGAGAGTTGGTCGCGTACATGGCGCGCCGCGTCGCGGGCGTGGAAGGCGAGTCGCTGGCGGAAGAGGTAATGCGCTGGATCCGCGAGAATCTCGGAGCGGAGTATGACTGGCCCGGCAATTACCGCGAGCTCGAGCAGTGCGTCAAGAATGTCCTCATCCGCCGAAACTACCGCCCGTCAAGATCTGTCGCGTCGAACCCGCTCGACGAGTTCTGCGACGATATGCGCGCCGGACGCCTCACTGCGGACGATCTGCTCCGCCGCTACGTGACGATCGTCTACGCGCGCGCCGGCAGCTACGATGAGACCGCCCGCCGGCTAGGGATTGATCGAAGAACGGTGAAGGCCAAAGTGGACGCCGCGCTCCTGCACCGTCTCCGCGCGGTGTAACGCCTACTTGTGATTGTCGAGCGCTTCCGCCGCGGCCTTCTGCATGACAGCCCTGGGAGCCGTCTCGCCCGTCCAGATCTCGAACTGGCGGACCGCCTGCTCGATGAACATCTCCAGACCCGGCACCACGGTGCGGCCCTGCTCGCGCGCGCGGCTGAGCAGCATCGTCTCCATCGGGTTGTACACCATGTCGAGCACGACCTCGCCCGGAATGTCGCCGTCGAAGAAGCACTCGTTGGGATGCGGGAACATGCCGAGCGGCGTGGCGTGCACCAGTGCGTCGAACTTGCGGCCGTTCAACTGCTCGCGCGAAAGCGCCTCCGCGCCCGTGATCTTGGAGAGCGCGCGCACCCGGTCCGGATTGCGGCCCACCAGTGAGATCTTCGACCCCGCCTCGCTCAACGCGTACGCCGCGCCGCGCGCCGCGCCGCCGTTGCCGACAATCAGCACCGACGAGTTCTGCAGCTTCATCAGGCGCGCGAGCGGCGCCGTGACACCCGCCGCGTCCGTGTTCGTGCCGCGCCACTTCCCAGCCTTCCGCCACACCGTGTTGACCGCGCCGATCCGACGCGCCAAGGGGTCCACGAAGTCCAGGTAGCGGATGATCTTCTGTTTGTGCGGAATGGTGACGCTGAAGCCGGCCAGCGGCAACCGCTCCGCCATCGCGAAGAAGTCGCGCAGACACGCCGGCGACACCAGAAACGGCAGGTACACCGCGTCCACGCGACGCGCCTGGAACGCGCGGTTGTGAACCGTCGGCGAGATCGAATGCCGCACCGGATCCGCGATCACGCCGTAAATCTTAGCCGACTTCTTCAGCTTCTCGACCCGATAGAGGTGGCGCAGATATCGCGCGCTCACTTGGCCGGCAGCGGTGCCATCGGCGCACATCGGCGCGGCGTACGTGTACGCGCCGCCGAACACCGGCGAGAGCACGCGCGTCGGAAACCCGAGCTCGCCCATCGCGAGCACCACCATCCGCTCCTTCGGGAGCGCCTTCGCGGCAGCCAGCACCCGCACGTTGTCGGACGGCTTGCGCGCCGTCGTCACGATTTTATACGCGTCCGCCGGAAGCTTCATCATCCGGTTGACGATGGTATCCATGGGCGGCGTCGCTTCGTAATTGTGATACGAGAGGATGACCTGGACGCGTCCCCGAAACTGCGTCAAGCGGTCGCGCGCCGCTTCCGCGGTCTCGATTTCGATGTCGATCGCCTGCGCTCCGCTGCGCACCGCGAGGTCCAGAATGGCGAGCTGTTCCTCAATGCTGCCGTTGAATTTACCGTGGTTCTGGTGACGACGGCACGTCGCCAGGACCATGCATTCGGGATGCCTCTCCAGAAACGCCGCAATCGCTTCGGCGCCCTTATGGGGCTTATCCAGGAAGTCCAGGCGGAATTCGAGGAAGCCTTCGCCCGCCTCAGCTTCGCGCCGGGCGTGGTCCATCAGAGTTGGAACGTCTGGCATGCCCAACGCGATACAGATTCGCGGGAGCGACCTTGCTTGCGCCATCGTAAAAAGGACATCTCAGAATAACACAGGCCCATCCGATACTTACCTTACGGAGGGGGCCCTCCGACACGCTATTCTGCTTCCGGCGTCCCGCTGAAACGATACCCCACCCACGGCTCCGTGAGGATATGTTCCGGCTGCTCCGGGTTACGCTCCACTTTCTTCCGCAGGTTCTTCACGATGGCGCGCAAGTAGTCCACCTGATCTCCGTAATCCGGGCCCCAGATCGCCTGCAACAGCTCGCGGTGCGAGATCGCCTGGTTGGGATGCTGGGTGAGGTACCGCAGCACTTCGAGCTCCTTCGGCGTGAGGTGCGCCGGAGGCCCGCCGTTCGACACAGTCCGCGCGCCGAAGTCGATCGCGAGCTCTCCCGATCGCATTCGACCCGCCTGCGCCGGCGAAGTAGGAGCGCGCCGCAGCGCCGCGCGAATGCGCGCCAGCAGTTCCGGCGTGCTGAAGGGTTTGGTGACGAAATCGTCGGCGCCGGCGTCGAGCGCCGCCACTTTGTCCTTCTCCGAATCGCGCACCGTGAGCATGATGATCGCGACGTTGGTTCCGGCGCGCATCTCGCGGCACGTCGCCAGGCCGCCCATGCCGGGCATGTTCATATCGAGGAGCACGAGGTCCGGATGGAACTCGCGCAGTCTCAGCAGCCCGTCCTCGCCGGTCTTCGCGTCGTCGATCTCGTAGCCCGCGCCGGAGAGTGTGCTGCGCATCAGGCGCCGCATCTGCGGCTCGTCGTCGATCACGAGAATGCGGCCGAGGCTCATGGTCGCGATCCTCCTTTCGGGTCCACCGGCAATGCCATGCGGAACGTCGTCTCACCCGGCCGGCTGCTCACCGTGAGGGCGCCGTGGTGGGCGCGCAGGATGCTGTCGGCGATCGTCAGGCCCAGGCCGGAACCCGGAATCTGCGTCCGCGCCGCCTCCCCGCGATAGAAGCGCTCGAAGACGCGGCTCTGGTCGCGAGGCGGAATTCCCGCGCCGTAATCCGTCACGTCGAGGAACGCGTGGCTCTCGTCCCGGCTAACCCGCAGGTCCACCGGCAGGCCGGGCGGCGAGTATTTCAGCGCGTTATCCAAGAGCTGTTTCAGCGCCAGGCGCGCCAGCCTGCGGTCGAGTTCGACACACGGCGACTCGCCCGCCGCGGAGACGGTCACGGCGCGCTCGTCGATCCGCGACTGCATCGACGCGACCACCTCGCGCGCCAGTTCCTCGATGCAGACCGTTTCCAGGTGAACGTCGATATGCGCGGTGTCGAGCCGCGCCATCTCGATGGCATTGTCGATGAGTTCGCGCAGGTGGTCGCACTCTTCGTCGGCGATCGTGAGCTGCTCGCGGACACTGGCGGCGAGATCGTCTCCGCCGCCGAGGACCGCTGTAGTCGCGCCCTTGATGAGCGTAAGCGGAGTCTTGAACTCGTGCGCCATGGCGTCGATCAGGGTCGTGCGGAGGTGTTCGCTCTGACGCGCGACCTCGAAGCGATGGCTCAATTCCTGCGCCTCGGCCCGCTCCAGCCCGATCGCGACCAGGTTCGCGATTCCCTGGAGGACCGAGTCGGGCATCGCCGCTCCCACCAGCGCGAGGCTCGCGATCGGATCGGCGCCGAGCCGCACCGCCGTGATCGTCCTGCGCCGCGCCGGGTCGCTGAACGTCGTGCCGCTCAACGCGGACTCCCGTAATTGGCCGTCGAGACCGTCTGATTCGCCCGGCCCCGCGCGGTGAAACTCTCCACTGCGGCGGTCGAACAGAACCGCCGTCTCGAACTCGAAGGTGTCGGTCAGCTTGCGGATGAGTTCCCGCGCGACGGACTCGCCGCCGGCGATCAGCAGGATCGCGCGGCTGAAGGTGTAGAGGCGTTCGAGATCCTGCTGCCGTTCGAGAGCGTCCGCCGCGCGCCGCCGCGCCTCGGTCGAGAGGCGGCTCGCAATCCACGATGCTGTGAGAAAGCTGAAGAGCGCGATCCGGTTCTGCGGATCTGCGATGGTCAATGTCCCGACCGGCGGCAGGAAGAAGTAGTTGAACGCCACCGTCGCCGCGAACGAGGTTACGAGCGCGTCGACGAACCCCCACGTGCTCGCCACGACGAGCACGAGCAGCAGGTACGCGAAGCCAATCGTCGTCGCATTCACGGGGAGCAGACGCTTCCCCACGAAGGTCACCGCGGCGACCGCCGCGAGGCACGCCGCCAGTCTCAAAATCCGGCGAATCACGTTCCCTCCCCGATCGACACGTGATTCCAAAACAGAGCCGCGCACGACGTAAGCGGTTGCCTCTTCTTCCGCCACATTCTCGCTGCCGCAACCCGGCGCTCCGGCAGTTTCCGCTTGTGCCGACAACCGCTTACTATCGTGCGCGGCTCTGCTGGAGCGTTGTTCATCTCGGCTCCCTTTCCGATACAATCACCACCTGCATATCCGTCGCCAGCGCCACGATCTGCTGCGCCAGATTGCGTCCGATTCGGAAACCGCGCTCCCGCGGCCGCGCCAGAAAGATCTGCGTAATCCGATTGCGGCGCGCAAACTCCACCAGCACACGCGCCGCGTCCTCGCCTTCCAGTATCCGCGTCTCGATATGCAGATTGCGCGCGAAATTCAGGTGCTGTTCCTCCGCCTCGCCCCCCGCTCCCTCGACGACCGCCGCAAAGCATTCCGCCCCCAGAAAGTCGGCGACCCGCTTGGCGCGCCGGATCAGCATCGCGCTCCGCGGATCGTCCGTCACGTGGATCAGAATTCGATCGCCGCTCTCCGCCGTGGCCCGTTGCTCGACCTCGTGCGCCGCCTGCCGCAGCGCGAGTTCCCGCAACGCCGCCAGCGTCGACTCCCGAAAGAAGTTCTGCGCCGCGCGTTCCGCCTTCTCCCGTCCATAGATCGCGCCGCGCTCCAGCCGATGCAGCAGGGCGCGCGGCGTCAGGTCGATCATCACGACCTCTCCCGCGCGCTGCACCACCCAGTCCGGAATCGTCTCGCGCACGCGGATCCCCGTCATCTGCCAGACCTGGTCGTTGAGGCTTTCGAGGTGCTGGATGTTCATCGTGGTGAGGACGTCGATGCCCGCGTCGAGCAGCGCCTCGACGTCTTCCCACCGCTTCGCGCGGGCGCATCCGGGGACGTTCGTGTGCGGATATTCGTCGACCACGGCGACCTGCGGATGGCGCGCGAGGATTGCTTCCGCATCCATCTCCTCGAACTCCGCGCCGCGATACTCCACCTTCTTGCGCGGCACGAACTCCAGCCCCTCGGTCTTCGCGATCGTGTCCTTGCGGCCATGCGGCTCGAAGTACCCGACCACCACGTCGACACCCTTCGCCTTCAACTCCTGCGCGTCCTCGAGCATCTGGAAGGTCTTGCCAACTCCGGCCGCGTACCCCATGTAAATCTTCAGCTTCCCCCGCGGCCGCTCGCCGGCGACAGGCTCGGTCATTGCGGAAAGATCCTCACGTCCATGCCGCGCGACCGCTCGATGAGGCGATCGACAGGCGCGCGACGCCAACGCGCCGCCAGGCCGGACCGCTGTGTGTGGCCGATGAAGAGCTGCGTAATGCCGCGGCGGCGCGCGAACTCGAGAATCGCGTCCACCGGATCGCTCCCGTGCAACTCCTCGACCGAGGCGCCGGCCGCGCGCGCCTGATCTAGCTTCTCCGCGAGTGCGCTGCGATCCGCTTCCGGCACGTCCGGCTGGTCCACATAAGCGGCGATCAGCTCGGCATGGAATTTCTCCGCCACGATGCGTCCTGTCTCGATCATCGCGCGAATATTCGAGCGCGGCGTAACACAGAGCAGAATCCGCTCATGCGCCACCCCTCCTTGCTGAATACCGTGCGTCTCGAGGTACCGCTGCAGCTGCCGGTCAACCACGTCTGCGGCCAGCAGCAACGCGATCTCGCGCAGACGCGTCGGCGTCTCGGGCGGCGCGTCCACGACCTCGATCTCGTCCGCACTTTGCAGGAAGGCGATCGGGACCGTGTCCGAGACGCGCTTGCCCGTGATCGACTCCACCTCCGCGCGGAGTTCCTCGACGTACTGCACGTTGATCGAGGCCACGACCTTGATGCCCGCCTGCAGCAGGTCCGTCACGTCCTGCCATCGGGTCGCATGCCGGCTTCCCGGCGGATTGCTGTAGGCCAAGCCGTCGATGAAGCACACCGCCGGACGGCGCAACAGCAGGCGCTCGACGTCGATCGCGTTCCCTTCACGGAGCGGAATGACTTCGAGCTTCGCGAGCAGGGCCTCGACGTCGGCCGGCGCGACCGGCTGCACCGCTCCGACCACTACGTCCTGCCCGCGCTCCCGGCGGCGGCGCGCCTCGTCGAGCATGCGGAACGACTTCCCCACGCCCGACGCGTAGCCCAGGAAGATCTTGAGATAACCGCGTCCGCCGCGCGGTTCCTCGCCTTCGATTTCACGCAGCAGTTCTTCGGGTGTCTTGCGCCCGCCGCTTACCACGATCCCTGTTTGCCTCCGAACCAGAAGAGAAGGCCGATGAGAGCGGTGTTCTGGTCTTTGTGGGCAAAGGCATCGTGCCGGTACTCCCACCGGACCTGGAAGCCCTCGGCCGGCTGATAGGACGCCGTCAGCGTCGCCTCCTTCAGATTCCCCGCGCCGACGCCGAGAATGCCGCCGGGATCGGCCACGTACTCGAACCGCCCCGCGAGCGCGAACGCCGGAGCGACCTGGTACTTCGCATAGCCGGCGCCACCCGTCAGACGCGCGGGCGCGGAGTTGGCGAACTGCCGGCTCACGATCGAATCTCCCTCTCCCGCCAGCGTCAGTTTCGGAGTCGCAGTCCAAGTGAGATAGGTGTCGGCGATGTGCGTCCGGCCGTCGCCCAAGCCTTCGCGTCCGACGTAATAGCCCGCCGTCCAGCTCAGATTCTTCGAGAGCGATGTCGAGAGCATGAAGTGATTCGACTTGAATCCGTTGAAGTCCTCCATCTGGTTGGCGCCGTTCACCAGCATCCAGGTCGCGGTGGTCGAACCCCCGAGCTTATACGAGGTGCGGAAGCCCATATGGTAGAACGGCAGCGCCGTGAAGAGCAGCGACCGCGAATAGTTCATCTGGTCCTTAGCATAGGTCCCTTCCATCCCGAGTGGGCTGGAGAAGCGGCCGAAATCGATATTGAGCCCGCTGCCCACCGGCGCGACGTACGTGCCGTACGCCTGATAGATGTTGCGATACGGCGCGGTCCGCGGTTCGTTGGCGGCACTGCCGGAGAGGCTCTCGGTGGCGGAGCCGAACATCAGGTCGAGGCGTGCGCCGAACCGCCGGCCGTTCGCCGGATCGGGCGCGCGCTCGATCACCACCGCGCCCTGGCTCAACGTGAAGTTGTTCGCCGCGCTGTCGAACGGCCGCAGCGGCGTCGTGCGGTCCGGTGGATGGTTGAAGTTGTACTCGTAATAGCCGTCGAGCAGCACGTTGAACGTCGTACCGGAGGGGATCGCCTCCGGTGCGGCAGGCTGCGGGGCAGCAGGCATCTGCTCGCGATCTGTCGCCGACGTTTGGGCGTGGCTGAGGGCGGCCGCTACGAACAGCGTCGCCAGCAAGCTCGTAATGGTGCGCATCTTACTTCCTGATCGGCGCAGCGCGGTCGAGCGCGAGATTCAGCAGCAGGACGTTGACGCGCGGCTCGCCGATGACTCCGAGCGCCGGCCCTTCCGTGTACTGCCGGACGAGACCCGCCACCGTCTCCGCCGGGACCCCGCGCGCCTTCGCCACGCGCGCCATCTGCACCCCCGCCGAATCCGGGCTCAAGTGCGGATCGAGTCCGCTCGCCGAGGCGGTCACGAGATCGACGGGAATCGGCCCGCGGTAGTCCGGGTTCTCCTGGCGTACCTGAGCGATCGAGTCCTTCACGCGGTCGACCAGCTTCTGATTGGTCGGCCCGTAGTTCGACCCGCCGGAGTTCGCCGCGTCGTACCCCTTATCGCCCGCCGCCGACGGTCGCGGATGGAAGTACTCCGGCCGCGCGAAGTTCTGCCCGATGAGCTCGGACCCGATGGTCTTCCCGTCCACCGCGATGAGGCTGCCGTTGGCCTTCTTCGAAAACAGAGCCTGGCTGATGCCGGTCATGAACAGCGGATATGCGACGCCGAGCACGACGGTCATGAAGAGCTTGATGCGCAGGCCGGGTAAGAGTTCTTTCCACATGATTCCTTCTCCTATGCGAGATGCAGCGCCGCGAGCAGGCGGTCGATCACCCAGATGCCCGGGAACGGCGCCATGATGCCGCCGACGCCGTAGATCAGCAGGTTGCGCCGCAGCAGGCTCGCCGCGTCGAGCGGGCGATACTTCACGCCGCGCAGCGCCAGCGGGACCAGCGCGATGATGATCAGCGCGTTGAAAATTACGGCCGCCAGCACCGCGCTCTCCGTGCTGTGCAGCCGCATGACGTTCAACCGGCCGAGCGCCGGATACGTCGCCATGAACATCGCCGGAATGATCGCGAAATACTTGGCGATGTCGTTGGCGATCGAGAACGTCGTCAACGCGCCACGCGTGATCAGCAGTTGCTTGCCGATCGCCACCACCTCGATCAGCTTGGTCGGATTGCTGTCGAGATCGACCATGTTTCCGGCTTCTTTCGCCGCCATGGTGCCGGTATTCATGGCGAGGCCGACATCGGCCTGGGCCAGCGCGGGCGCGTCGTTGGTGCCGTCGCCCGTCATCGCGACGAGCCGGCCGGCGCCCTGCTCCTTCTTGATGTACTCGAGCTTGTCCTTGGGAGTCGCCTGCGCCAGGAAGTCGTCGACCCCGGCTTCGGCGGCGATCGCGGCGGCGGTCAGCGGATTGTCGCCCGTGATCATGATGCTGCGAATCCCCATCCGCCGGAGCTGCGCGATGCGCTCCTTCATGCCGCCCTTGACGATGTCTTTGAGGTGTACGACGCCGAGCAGCCGCGGCCCATCCGCGACCGCCAGCGGCGTGCCGCCCTGGCGCGCGATCCGGTCGCTCAAGTCGCGGACACCGCCCGCAACCGTTCCGCCGCACTCCTCGACGAAGCGGCAGATCGACTCCGTCGCGCCCTTGCGCAGTCGCCGCCCCTGCCAATCGACGCCGCTCATCCGGCTGTACGCGGAGAACGGGATGAACTCGGCTTCGCCTTCCGGAATGTGGCGGCCGCGAAGCCCGTACTTCTCCTTGGCGAGCACCACGACCGAGCGGCCTTCGGGCGTTTCATCGGCGAGGCTCGAAAGCTGCGCGGCGTCCGCGAGGTCCGCGGAGGTGACCCCATCGACCGGCAGAAACTCGACGGCCTGCCGGTTGCCGAGCGTAATCGTGCCCGTCTTATCGAGCAGCAGCGAGTTGACGTCGCCCGCCGCCTCGACCGCCTTACCGCTCATCGCCAGCACGTTGTGCTGCATCACGCGGTCCATACCGGCGATGCCGATCGCGGAGAGCAGTCCGCCGATCGTAGTCGGAATCAGACACACCAGCAGCGACACCAGGACCGCGACGGAAGGCACGGCGCCGACGCCCGCCTGCCGCACGGCGTACGTCGAGAACGGCTGTAGGGTCACCACCGCGAGCAGGAAGATCAAGGTCAGCCCGGCGATCAGGATGTTGAGCGCGATCTCGTTCGGCGTCTTCTGCCTCTGTGCGCCTTCGACCAGCGCGATCATGCGATCGAGGAACGTCTCGCCGGGGTTCGACGTGATCTGGATCGTGATCTGGTCGGAGAGCACTTTGGTGCCGCCCGTGACGGCGCTGCGGTCGCCGCCCGATTCGCGGATCACGGGAGCGCTCTCGCCCGTGATTACCGATTCGTCCACCGTCGCGATGCCGTCGATCACGTCGCCGTCGCCGGGGATGAGGTCGCCCGCGTCGCAGACGACGACGTCGCCCGATCGCAGCGCGGAGGCGGCACACGGCTCGATGCGGCCGTTGACCTTGCGCTTGGCGACCGCGTCGGTCTTCGTCTTGCGGAGGCTCTCGGCCTGCGCTTTGCCGCGCGCCTCCGCCATCGCTTCGGCGAAGTTCGCGAACAGGACCGTGAACCAGAGCCAGATCGAAATCTGCAGCGTGAAGCCCAGACCCGCGGCGCCGGTGGCGACGTCGCGGATGAGGAACCCGGTCGTGAGCGCGGCCCCGGCCTCCACGACGAACATCACCGGATTCTTCACCATCGAGACCGGGTTCAACTTGCCGAACGACGCTCGCACGGCCCGCCCGACGATCTCGGGATCGAACAAGGGTCGCGACCGGGACAGCTTCTTCGGCAGGAGCGAAGTGTCCTGTTCGACTACTTCGGGATCGGTGGTTATCGTCGCCATATTAGCTCCAAAGCAGGTAGTGCTCTACGATCGGTCCCAACGAGAGCGCCGGGAAGAACGTCAGCGCCCCGACGATCAGGACCGTGCCGACCAGCAGTCCCACGAACAGCGGGCCATGAGTCGGGAACGTGCCGGCTGTTTCGGGGACCTTCTTCTTGGCGGCCAGACTGCCGGCCGCCGCCAACAGGGGGATCAGGAACAGGAAGCGGCCGATGAACATTGCGAGGCCGATGGTGAGGTCGTACCACGGCGTATTCGCCGCCAGGCCACCGAAGGCGCTGCCGTTGTTCCCGGCGCCGCTGACGTAGGCGTACAGGATCTCGCTGAAGCCGTGCGGACCGTTGTTGGTGAGGTTCGCGATCGCCGGACCCTGCGGGTTCCAATATCCCTTCGGAGTGAACTGGAGCACCGAGCTCAGGGAGCTGAAGACGAGGATGGCGAACGCCGTCGCGATGACGGCGAGCATCGCCATCTTGACCTCCTTCTGCTCGATCTTCTTGCCCAAGTACTCCGGTGTGCGTCCGACCATCAGGCCGGCGATGAACACGGCGAGGATGCAATAGAGGAGGATGCCGTAGAGCCCCGCGCCGACGCCGCCGAAGATCACCTCGCCGGTCATGATGTTGAACAGCGGGACGAGTCCCCCGAGCGGCGTAAAGCTGTCGTGCCAGCTATTGACCGCGCCGCAACTCGCGTCGGTGGTCACGGTCGCGTAGAGGGCGGAGTTGGCGATCCCGAAGCGGACCTCCTTGCCCTCCATGTTGCCGCCCGCCTGCGCTACGCCGAGTTTGGTGAGCAGCGGATTGCCCGCCTGCTCCGCCGAATAGCAGACGAAGACCCCCGCCAGGAACATCACGGAAAACGCCGCGAAGATCGCCCACCCCTGCCGCGTGTCGCCGACCATCTTGCCGAACGTGTACGTGAGCGCGCCGGGGATCAGGAAGATCAGGAACATCGAGAGGAGGTTGCTCGCCGGCGTCGGATTTTCGAACGGGTGCGCGGCGTTGGCGTTGAAGAAGCCTCCGCCGTTGGTGCCGACCTGCTTGATGGCCTCCTGCGACGCGACGGGTCCTTGAGCGACGATCTGCTTGGCGCCTTCGACCGTCGTGACCTCGGTGTACCCGCTGAAGTTCTGCACGACGCCCTGCGAGACGAACAGCAGTCCCGCGATCACGGAGAGCGGCAGCAGGACGTACACGGTCGCCCGCGTCACGTCGACCCAGAAGTTCCCGATCGTCTTCCGCTCCTGACGGGCGAAGCCGCGGATCAGCGCGACCGCGATGGCCATCCCGGCGGCCGCCGACGCGAAGTTCTGCACCGTGAGCGCGGCCATCTGGACGAAGTAGCTGACGGTCGATTCACCCGAGTACGCCTGCCAGTTGGTATTGGTGACGAAACTCGCGGCGGTGTTGAAGGCGAGGTCGGGCGGGACCTGCGCGGCGCCGAAGTGCTGCGGGTTGAACGGCAGCAATCCCTGCGCGCGCTGCATCAGGTAGGTCAGCAGGAAACCGAAGGCGCTGAAGCTGAGGAGTGAGGCGGTGTACTGCGTCCAGCGCTGCTCCGCCTCCTCGCGGACGCCGGCGGCCTTGTACGTCAGCACTTCGAGCCAGCGCAGCACCGGATGCAGGAAGGTCCGCTGGCCCTCGAAGAGGCGCGCCATATACGCGCCAAGCGGCTTCGCGCACACCAGGATCAGCGCGAAGAAAATGCCGATTTGCAGGATTCCGAGTGTGGTCATCAGAACTTCTCCGGACGAAGCAGCGCAAACAGCAGATAGACGAACAGCCCGAGCGACGCCGCTCCGGCAACGATGTAGTCCATGGGTTTCTCCGTTAGAGGCGGTCGCAGGCCTTCGTGAACCACCAGCAGGCGATCAGGAAGGCGCAGCCGACAGCGATGTAGAAGAGGTCGAGCATAGCGGTTACTCCGTCTCCGCGAAGAGCACGTCGTGTCCCCGGCGGCGGAGTTGCCGGGCGAGGCGCTCTTCGCGGCTCCGCCACCAGCGGCGGCGGCCTCCGATGACGACCAGGGAGTGCGGCGCCAGCACCGAATCGATTGTCTGATCCGACTCACGGCCCATGCAGATCTGGACCGCGGTGACTTCCGGCGCCCACGCGGCCAGTTCGCGCGAACGACGTTCGGTGAACGCAGACGACTTCGGTGACTGGTCGAGCGGCAGCGGATAAGGAACCACCTGCGGCACCACCAACGTGACGGTCGCGCTCATATTCCCGGCCAGCGCGATGGCGGTGCGCAACGTCTCCCGCATGGAGGAGGGCGTCGTGTAAATCACCGCGACCTCCCGGCTGTTATCGAAACTCTCTCGATCAAGCACGCCCCGATAGTAGGAAAAAGGGCGCGAAGGAGTCCCGGAAAAGTTATGAAGATTTTATGAACGGAGGGACGTCTGCCATGCTTCGAGGATCAGGCGCGGCGATTCCGTGGCGAGGCGGCCGACTCCCACTTCCAGTTGCTCGAGGGCTTCTTCGAGCGTGGCGGCGGGGGCTTGGATTACCGTCTCGTCGGGGAGGTGCTTCTGCATCAGGGCGAGGTCGTCGGGGGGGAGGGCGCCGAGGGGGCCGGCGCTTTCGATCTCGGCTCTTTCGCAGCAGGTGTACGCGATGATCTTCAGCTCTTTCGTCAACCTCTCGACGTCGAGGAGGATCGTCAGGCGCGCGCCTTCACCGCGGCACGTCTCGGTGAGCTGATTCAGCTCCGTCTGGACATGCTGGAACTCGCGGGAGAGGAGGCGCGAGAGGCCGAGGACGACCGACAGTTCCTTCACTCCACGCCGCATGAGGTCGCGGACCTCGTAGAGCTTCACTCCGGTGCTCTGGAAGCCGTACGGGTAGCTCACGACCGCTCCGGGCTTCACGGTGCTGCCGGCGAGGACGCGCGCGGCGAGGTCGGCGTCGCAGGGGCGGACGGTCGCAACGCCGACGCCTAAGCGTTGCGCGAGTTCCAATCGTTCGATGACTTGGGAATTGGTGAGCTCGGGACCGAGCAGGGTGCAGTTGACGATCGAAGCGAGCGCTTCGTACGTCGCGGGAGGGGGCATTACTTCTTGCGGCGGGCAGCGGCGCCCTTCGGCGCCGCGGACCGTGCGGACGGGCAGTTCATGCCCATGTTCTTCAACTGCGTGCAGGACTGGCTGGCGAGACCGTTGGTCGGGAAGCGCTTGATCAACTCCTGGAACTCGCGCGCGCCATCGGTGCGGCGGCCCATCTGGACCAGCGCGACGCCCTTCCCATACATCGCGTCGGGCGTCTTGTTGTTGTCCGGGTACTTCTCGAGGACGGCGTCGTACTCCTGGATCGCCTTCGCGTACTCCTTCTGCGAGGCGTGGATCCAGGCGATGTAATACTGCGCGTTGGGCGCGAGGTCGGTGTTGCCGTACCAGCGGAGGTAGTCGGTGTACTCCTGGAGGGAGAGGTCGAGTTTGCCGCCGGCGCGGTCGCGATTGGCGTTGTTGTAGAGGTCGGTCGCGGAGATCGACGGCGGGCCGCCCGATCCGGCGTTCATGTCGTTCCCACCCGGAGCGCTGATACCAGCGCCGCCCGACGGGGCGGGCGGCGGAGGCGCGGGGGCTGCCATCACCTTGATGGAGTTGTTCAGGTCCACCAACTGCGCCTGCATCTTCGACATCAGGCCGGTGAGATCGGAGACCGCCTGCTGGAGCGTCCGCATGTCCTGCGACATGCTGTCCATGCGGCTATTCAGGCCGACGACCGGCGTGACGACCTTGCTCTCCTGGTCGCGCATGTTCTGCTGGAAGCCGCTCTGAATGACGGCGACCGATTTGGAGGCGTCGGTGGACGCGTTGAGCGCCTGCTGCACCAGGACGCGGATCTCGGCGAACTGCCGGTCCTGGGCCTGTTGAAGCTGTTTGATCTGGTCCTGCAACTGCGCGACGTCGCGCTGCAACTCCTGGATTTCCTTGCTGGCGCCGTACGACAGCGGCGCGACGCACAGCAGGGCGCAAAGCAGAATGCCTCGGAACATAGTCTCCCCCGTTTCTTATCCTACTCCCGCGACGGCCGCGGCTCTGGGGGCGCGGCCGCGCGGGATTCGTTGCTCGGTACGCTACTGGCCCGGCGAGAAGTGGGCGCGGCGGTTCTTCTGCCAGCACGCTTCATTGCCTTCGGTGCACTGCGGACGCTCCTTGCCGTAGCTGATGGTCTTCAGCCGGTCGGCCGGAACTCCGAGTTGGGTGAGGAACTCCTTGGCGGAGTTGGCGCGCCGGTCGCCGAGACCGAGGTTGTATTCGGCGGAGCCGCGCTCGTCGCAGTGGCCTTCGACCACGATCGAGGCGTTCGGGAAGTCTGCCAGGATGCTCTTGATCGCGGCCGCGTCGCGCGTGAGGATGTCGCGGCCTTCGCCGCTGACGTCGCTCTTATCGTAGTCGTAGTACACGTCCTGCACCTCGGAGTTGAGGCGCTGCTCGACCGTAGTGGTCGGCCTCGACGTCGGAGGCGGAGGAGGCGGAGGCGCCGAGGTGACACTAATGGTCGCCGAGGAGGTGACGCTGCCGCCAGGACCGCTGGCGGTCAGGGTGTAGGTGGTCGAATTCGTCGGGAAAACGCGGCGGTTTCCGGTATTCTGCACGGTTCCGATGGCGTTATCGATCGAAACGCTGGTGGCGTTGCCGCTGACTTCCCAGCGGAGTGTGGCCGACTGGCCGGCCTGAATGTTGGTCGGCTCCGCGCTGAATTGCGCGATCGTCGGGGCGACGGGCTTCGGCGGCTCGGGCTTCGTCTCCGTGGGCGCGGGCGGGGGCGGCGGGGGCGGCGGCGGAGTCTTCTTCTTGCAACCCACCGCGAACATCGCCAGCGTGGCTGCGATACAGAGGGTCGTCAACTTTCGTTTATCGAACATGAACATCCTCTCCTGAACTCTCTCTTTTCTACTTGCCCCAAACGGGTCTTTCGTTGCTGCCCACCGTGGTCAACTGCTGCACTTCGTGGCCATCGGCCAGCATGGAATAAATCTGCGACCTGCCGCCGCGCGTGGAGGCGAATACCAGATGCTTGCCATCGGGGGCCCAGCTCGGATGCTCGTTCTTACCTTCGCCATGCGTGAGCTGAGTCATCACCCGGTGCGACGCGACGTCCATGATGAATATGTTCCAGGCGCCGGCGGAAAACCCGCGCGTCCAGGCGAAGGCGATCAACTGCCCATCGGGATGCCAGGCGGGATTGGCTGCTTCGCCGGTGCCGTCGGTGAGGCGTTCGAGATCCGCGCCGTCCATATTCATGCGATAGACCTGCTCGGGACCGGAGCGGCCGGAAGAGAAGACCAGGTCGCTCCCTGTTTTGGGATTGACCTTCGGCTCGGTGTCGATGGAGCTGAGCGAAGAGATAGGCCGAAAGCCGCTCCCATTCAAATCCGACAGGAAGATCCGGCAGCAGCGCCCCGCCGAAGAAGAGTAGACAATCTGCTTGCCATCCGGGGTAAACCAGGGCGACGAATTGACCGACGCGCTCTGGTTATAAAACCGTAAATCTCGGACCGGATCCACCGAAAACACAAATATACCAGGATTACCGCGAACGTAGCTAGTGAACGCGACCTTGGAGCCGTCGGGTGAGATTGCAGGTTCGATCGAGGTGGAGTTGAAATGCGTGACCTGCCGCTGATTCTTGCCGTCGTAATCCATCATCCAGATCTCTTTGTGCCCGGTGCGATCGGAATTGAAATAGATGTGGGTGCCGGCGAGGGACTGACCGCCGAAGAGGGCCATGATGTCGGCGGCGAATTCGTGGGCGACCTTGCGTGAGCCGGCTTCGTCGACCGAGCCGAGGTAGGTCTTGCCGATGACTTGCGCGGCGGCGGGATTGCGGAGGTCGTAGAGCCAACCGCGGAGCACGAGGACGCCGTTCTGGACGGCGGTGTAGCCGAAGGCGAGGTAGTTGGAGGAGACCGGCGGAGTGGCCCAGTCCTGCATCCAGCGTCCGCCTCCGCTGGGCGCGGCCGTCATCTGGTTGGGACGTCCGCGAGGGGCGGGCGCGGGCGCGGTCGGCTGTTGGAAGTCCGAGGGCTGCTGCGGGACGAAGGTCGGATAGCTGGTCTTCGGGATCATCTTGAAGATCCCGGCTCCGTTGATGTCGGCCCAGAGGGTCTGGTTGAACGCGCCCATGAAGGACTGCGCCTCGCCCGAGCCGCGTAGGTCGGGGATGGCGATCGCGGGACGCTCTCCTTTGGTGATGGTTCCGATGTCGATGGTGGATTGCTGGGCCAGAAGCAGCATGGCCCCGGCCGCAAAAGCCGGAAAAATCAGGCGGGTAAATTTCATGATTAACGCCTCAAAACGAAGGTCAGCTCGACGACCGCCTCATTGCGCTCGAAGCCGTTCGGCAGCGGCGGAAAGGGCGCCGCGTCGTAGACTGCGCGCTGCGCGGAGCGGTCGACACTCGCGTCGCCGCTGCTCTGCGTGATGCGCGGCAGGCCGGGCGCGAGCGAGCCGTCCTTATTGATCGTGAATTGGACGGTGACGGGGGGAGCGGTCTGCAGTCGCGGATTGATCTCGGCGACCTTCCACGCGCCGGAGACTTTCTGGCGCAGGAGGTTCGCGTAGGAGCCGAAGCGAGTGCCGAAGGGGTTGTTGTCGCCGATGCCGATTCCGCCGCCGCCTTGCACTTGATAGAGCGGCGAGCCGGCCATCTGGCCCCCGGGGGTGGTGAGCTGATTGCGCGCGTACTGCTGCTGATCGGCCCATTTATTCGGGGCAGCGGCAGCTTGGCGCGGAGGCCGCTCCTTCGCGTTCTTGCTCTTGAGGAGGATTGCCCGTGGGTCCGGTTTCACGACCTTCGGCTGAGCTTTCTGCTTCGACTGTGGCGCCGGAACTTGCGACTCCGTATCGTTCGCGACGGGGTTCTGAACGGTGGTTCGGCTGGGCAGCGGAATCGTCTTCACCGCGGTCACGGCGACCGCTCCGAAGCCGCCGCCGGTCTTGGAGCCCCAGTGCTCGACCTTGCCGCCGAAGGGGTGCAGGACGGCCATCCCGATGAACAGCCCGAACGTCCCGCCGTGCAGCAGGAGCGATCCGAAGAACGGCCCGCGCAGGCGTTCGGGTTCGTCGAGGATGTCGTAACGGCCGCTCATTTGCGTCCTTTAGCTGCGCTGTCCTCCGGTTGCACGACCATGTTGATCTGGAAGCCGGCGTCGGAGAGCTCGGCAGTCACTTGCGCGATCGTGTCCCAGATCGCGTCCTTGTCCGCTTTGACGAAGACGGCCTTCCCGGCGCCGAATTTGCGCGGAATCTCCGTCTTCAGGTCGTTCAGGTTGGTCTCTTTTTCGTTCAGATAGACCAGCCCGGTCTTCACGATGGTGACGACGGGAAGGTCCTGCGCGGTTTCCTTGGCGAACTTGGTGTGCGGCGCCTCGACTTGCAGGCCGAACTCCATGACGTGCGCGGTCAGCATGAAGATGATCAGCAGCACGAGCATGATGTCGACGAACGGGGTGACGTTGATCTCGGAGAGCGTGCCCATGGAGTGGTTGCGCCGTCCGCGCCCGTTGCCGCCGCTGTTGATCGAGATCGACATTACCGCTGCTCCCCGAAGGTGCGCTCGGCCAGGTTGAGGAATTCAAGGGCGAAATCGTCCATGCGGGCGCCGATCTCGCGAATTCCGTGGCCGAAGTAGTTGAACGCGATGGAGGCCGGGATCGCCGCGAACAGTCCGACGGCGGTGGCGATCAGGGCGGTGGCGATGCCGGGCCCGACGGTCCGCAGGCTGGTGCTGCCCTGCGAGCTGAGGTCGATGAAGGCGCGGATGATGCCGAGGACGGTGCCGAGGAGGCCAATGAACGGGGTGACGGACGCGGTGGTCGCGAGCCAGTTCATGTTGCGCTCGAGCTTGGCGAGCTCCTCGGAGACACCGATCTGGAGGGCGCGCTCGACGGCGGTCCGGTTGTGGATGGCGCCGCGGGCTTTCACCTGACGCTCGACCTCCTCGTAGCCGAAGTCGAAGACGGCGACGAGGGGCGAGGGGCGGAACTGCTCGCTGGCGACCATGACGGCCTCCATGCCGGCGGATTTTCGGAAGGCGCGCAGGAATCGCGAATTGGACTGTCGCGCTCCCTTAAGCGCCTGCCACTTGGAAAAGATGACGGTCCAGGAGTAGATCGAGAAAAGGAGGAGGAAGGCCAGTACGACTTGTTCGGCCGGGCCGCCGGCCTGGACCATTCCCCAGATATCTATTTGAAAAAGAAGAGCCAGCGGAGGATGAATCAGCAATTCGTCTCCTGTTTTGAATCTATCATATCGACGGTTCGGGGGCCGGAAAAGACTGGCACGGCGTGCGGTGGATGACGAAACGAACCCAATTTGGGTGGGCGCGGGGAGGGCGAGGTCGTTTTTGACGAAACGAAGCCAATTTGCGATTTGACGAAACGAAGCCAATTGGGTGGTCGGTCATCGGCGAAGACGGTAGCACGGCGATTGGCGCGTACTCGGCGGGTGGGCTGGAAGTGGTTGAGGGGATTGAGACGATTCTTCTATTTTCCGGGCACAGCGGAAGACAGTGGCTTGCCGGTCCGGCGAGCCTCGCGGTCCCGCTCTGTGCGACGCCGTCCCTCGACGCGGTCGATGATCTGCCGGCGAAGAGTCGGATCTGGCTCTAGTCGCTGTATCAGGTCGTTCGCTTCCCGACGGCTCGACCAAGCGAGTTCCATCGCAACCGCGGAGGAGCCTATCTTCTGTGCCGTCACCGCGATTTGGGGCATTGCCTCCGTGTCTTGCAAGCGAGCGAGTCCTTGGATGGCGTACCTCACTACACCGGGGTTCGGCGATTCCAGTCCACGGCGGAGAAGGTCTCGCGCCCGAACGTCCGTTGCTTCTGCCAAGTACCGAACGGCGTCCGGGTACTCGGCGAACTGCCGCGCGGCGCTGTCGTGTCGGTGGGGGATTGCGTGAGCGCTACCGTCAGGGCCAATTCGCTGACACGGCGACAGCGGAGCGACCCCACACGGGAAAGCCGCTTTGCCACCGTCACGCTCCCCGCATGTGCTCCGCTATGAACCGGAGTGAACCTCGCTCAACAGGTTGGGGTGACGGTCCAGCAGCATGAGCAGTTTCACCAGTGCGAGCGGCGGCTTGGTATTGCCGTTCTCGTAACGCGAAAAGGCATTGGCGCCGCCGCCGAAGATCGCGGCAGCTTCGCGCTGGTCGAGCGCGAGTTTCTTGCGGACACGCGCGATGAAGTGCGGATCGACAATAGAGGCGTTCACCTGCTTATTGAACTCCAGCATAGCCGCGCTGACCCTTTTCGATTCCGCGACGGCCAGGACGTTTTCCCCGCAAGCCGGACAGAATTCGCCGCGCACGGCCGGAATGGTAGTTGTTTCGCCTTTGTAGGTGTAGGAAATATCGCGCGTGTCGCGCACTAATTTCCTCACGCCGCAGGATGGGCATCTCATGGCATGGCTCCTTTGCTTCATAGTTCCTTGAACGACACGATCAGCACGTCGTTGATGACCGTGAGCTTTAGGTAGACGTCGCCGGAGGGCAATGTTCGGCCGGTATACGTCCTGCCAAATGCGGTGGTCGGCGTGCGTGGTCATGCTCTTGTAGAAATCGCGCGGCGTAAGCGCGGCGACGATGCCGACGATCTCTTCGAAGCCAAAACCCAGCGCCGCACCGCCAGCGAGCGCAGAAATTGTGGCGCGGACCCGCCTCCGCAAGCAGGTTTTCGATCACTGCCAGCTTGCAGTGCGGCGTCCGCTTCTCCACGGCACCAGATTAACCTATTTGGTTGTTTTTTGGCAAATTGGTTAATCCAGCCGGCGTCGCCGTGACCACCGCCGACGCCCCTATTATCAAATAGCGAACAGTCGCCGGCGCTCGATGGAACTGGATGAGCTCAGCGGAGACGACGCTTAGGACGCAGAGTCGCCGCGGGACTCGGACGCGTTCAGTTTGTTATTAGTAAGAATGTGTGGGCCGTTCTATCCCCGACCCGATGCTCCCGCAAAACTGTTGATAAAGAGCGTGGCCGACACTGCTGTGGTTCGAAAGCCTCTCGAAGTGCGCTTGTCAGCGCCGATTTGGCAACACCTAGATGAGCAGACTTCGAGTGGCGGCGTTCGGAATCGTGCTTCTCGCAATATCCGGACACGGGCAGAACGGAAAAGGAGCGGAGACTCCCTTCGTACTGACCTGGAGCAAGGGCAGATGCCTAGGATGCAAGGTCGCCACTGGGCTGGGGCGGGTTCAGTTTGTGAACCGCAAGGATGTGTGGGCGGTTGGCCCCAAGGGTGATCGAGGTGGAGGGAACTACGTCGTCGTCCACAGCGCCGACGGGGGTCGCACCTGGCGAGAAGTGCCCCAGACCCATCAGTACGCCGGCGACCCAGATGGACCTCCAGCCTTCTGGTTCCTGGATGCCGTGCGCGGCTGGATCGCCTGGTGGGATCCAGCGGATGACGACCCACACATGATCAGCACGCGAGATGGCGGTCGGCATTGGCAGACGCTCTCCGAGCAATTCTTGCAACGGATACAAATGGCGGATGAGAGCCGCGGGTACGGGACCGTGGCCGGGAAATTCTATTCAACCAACGACGGAGGCCGATCCTGGATCGAAAGGAAGCTCCCGGAGATCGTCTACGCCGACCATCTATTTTTTCTGACGCCGGACCTCGGGTGGGTCTCCGGTGGCGGAGGCGTTGGCGGGAACGACTTTTTCGTGTTGCGAACGGTCGATGGCGGACGGGACTGGGAAGTTTCTGGGGGTACTCCACCACAAGGGCCCGCGGATGTACGTGATCTGTTCTTCCTGGATCCACAGCGCGGCTGGCTCGTCACCTGGGGCTACAACGACGATGGTTCCTATTTGTATTCCACGGTCGACGGGGGGAAGCACTGGACGGCGGACCCGGATCTGTCGTTTCAGGGGAAGGGAAAGTTCGCCAATGCAGTTCGGTTTACGTCGGCGGATAGAGGCTTCGTGTTTTTCTCGGAAGGCGGGCACAGCAGCCTGGCGTACACCACGGATGGCGGCAGGCAGTGGCATAAGCAGTCCCTGCCCAGACTTGTTTTCAACTGCCAAGTCTTCGAGGGCGATCTCTTGTGTAGTTCGGCGGAGGGATTCCGGCTGCTAACGGTGCGTCCGAGGTGACGCAACGAAGGCGAGCTGACTCAATAAATGCGTCTGTCCCCTTTTTCTACCGCAAAGTGACGATCGTTGCTCCCCAGCCTCCTGCTTCGGCCGGCGCGTCCCTAAACTCCGCAACGAACTCGCACTTCGCGAGGACCGAGCGGACGATCTCGCGCTGGACTCCTATCCCCCTCCCGTGGATGATGCGGAGCGCCTTCAGCCCTGCCTTCCTCGCTTCGATGAGGTATTCCTCGACGACCGCCTTCACGTCGCGCGGGGGGATGGTGTGGAGATCGAAGACGTCGGTGATCGGGATGCGGATGGGGTCGTCCATAAATACGAAAACCCGGCCGGGGACACCGGCCGGGCTCGATCCTACAAGCGCACCTGACGGTTAAGCGACCTGCTGCGACCGATACTGGCAGACAATCGCTTCCATCTGATCTTTTGCGTGGAGTTTCAGCTTCTTCAGACGCGTTTCCTCGAGCTCCTGCTCATACGTCAGGTGGGGAATCGCTTCGAGAGCGTCCAACTGCCGGGCGTAGTCTGAGTGCTGCGACGCCAAGCGCTGATATTCCTCGTTTGTCGACATCAGATGCGCTTTGAGTTCTTCTTGCTGTGCGTTCCGTTCCATATGGGGCAAGTCCTCCCAGTTGAGGTTGCCGCGCCGAGTCTTTCAACGGAAACGGGCTCGGTGGGTAATCTCGCTATTATTGTCCTGCCGAACGGTTCTGGCCGTCCACCGACACATTAACATGAATGAAACTTCATCACAATACCGTCCTCACAGGGGGACTCGTAGTACCCACGTCTCCGGCTAACCTCATGAAACCGAAGCGTTTGGTACAAACCCCGTGCCGCCGTATTGGATTCCCGGACCTCTAAAAACACGCTCACGGACGGCATTTCGAGGAGCGGTCGAACGAGTGCGCGAGCCACGCCGGAGCGCCGATTGACGGGGTCCACAGCGAGGTTGAGGATTTCGACCTCATCCGCGATCGCACGTGTGACGAGGAATCCCACTACGCGTCCCGCGACCTCCGCAACCGTGACATCGAATCCCTCCGGGTCCCATTGGGACGCTTCGGGGGACACACGCTGGATCTCCGCAATGGCGGCTCGATCTTCCGGACGCGCCGGGCGGACGGTCACGGCTACTTCTTGGGGGCGTAATACCCGCGCCGCGCGTGGACCACGACATCCTTGCGTCCCTTGACGCGCAGGTCGATCGGGTGGAACAGGCCGTCGGCGATCAGGGGCTCGGGGCGGTACGCGAGGCTGTACTGGTGGCGCAACTCGGTGGCGAGATTTTCGAAGGAGACTTCGAGGTCCTCGACCTTGAACGGGAAGAACGCGCGGCCGCCGGTCTCCGCGGTGAGGTACTTCAGGACCTTGTCGCCGTCGGATTCGATCTTCGAGAGATTGGTCGAGATCGCGTAGATGACGGCGTCGGCCTTCTGTGCCATTTCGAGCGCCTGGTCGCGGGTGTAGCGGCTGTTGTTGTCGTCACCGTCGCTGAGCAGGACGATGGCGCGGCGGTACTTGGTCGATGGCTGGTCGCGCTGGAGGCGATCCTGGCAGGCGAAGAAGATGGCGTCGTAGAGCGAGGTGCCGCCGCCGGGGCGCAGACCGCGAATGCCTTTGTCGAGGACGCCGGTGTCGTCGGTGAGATCGGTGACGAGGGCGGGCTCGGTGTCGAAGCTGACGAGCATGCCCTTGTCCTTTTCGGACTTGATGACCGACTTGATGAATTCGCTGGCGGCCTCCTGCTCGAAGCGGAAGCGCTCGCGGATGCTGTTGCTGGTGTCGACCAGGACAGCGATGCGAAGCGGCAGGTCGGTCTCCGCGCTGAACTCGGCGATCTCCTGCGGCTTCTTGTTTTCGAAGATCTCGAAGTTCTCCTTCACCAGGTCCGTGACGAACTTGCCCTTCTTATCGGTGACGGTGAAGAGCATCGGGACGCGGGTCACCTCGACGCTGATGACGGTCTGTTCGGGCTGAGGGGGAGGAGTGGTCTTCGGATTCTGCTGCTCGGCTGCCCAGAGGCCGATGCCGAGCACACATATGGCAGCCGCTGGCGCCCACAATTTCATATGGGTACATTGTAACGGGTACAATACCGCCATGCACCGGCGCACCTTTCTCGGCGCGGCCGCCGCCGCCCCGCTCGCTTTCGCGCAACAATCGGACGATTCGGGCTTGATGGCGCCGCTCTTCAACGGCAAGAATCTCGATGGCTGGGTGGTGAAGGACGGCCCGGAGTCGGCGTTCTACGTGGACGACGGCGCGATCGTGGCGCACGAATCGGCGGGCTACCCGGCGTGGCTCTCGACCGTCAACGAATACGAGAATTTCGATTTCCGAGGCGAGTTCTTCGTCAAGGGCTGGACCGATTCCGGCATCTACCTGCACGCTCCGGAGCACGGCCGCAATATCTGGTGCGGGATGCAGATCCACATCTTCCATCAGGTGGATGAGAAGCCGGCGCCGGAGTCGATGGGCTCGATCTTCCCAATCGTGCCGCCGTTGAAAGTGAACGTGAAGAATAAGGGCGAGTGGAACACGTTCCGCATCGTGATGGACTGGCCGCGATTGCGCGTGTGGACCAACGGCGAGGCGGTCCAGGATGTCGATGTGGAGACCGTGCCCGAGCTGCGTCACCGGCTGCGCCGCGGGTATCTGGGACTGGAGACGCTCTCGTACCCGATCCGTTTCCGGAACTTGATGGTGCGCGAACTGCCGTCGAAGGCGCAGTGGACGCCGCTGTACACGGGCCCGGCGGATCTGGCGAAGTGGCATGTCTCGGACGGCAAGCCGAAGTTCGAAGGGCTGGGACCGGTGCTGCATTCCGACGGACTCGGCCATCTCGCGACGAACGAGAAATATCGCGACTTCGAATTGCAGACGTACGTGCGGCACGCGCTGCATCACAACGGCGGCGTGCTGTTCCGCAGCGCGGGCCAGGGGAATCGCGGGAAGCACTACGAGATTCAGTTGCACGACGTGGAAGGCGCGCACTATCCGACGGGATCGTTGTACAGCGTGAAGCGGGGGATCTATCCGCGGATTCAGGCGGGCGAGTGGTGGCTCCTGCAGATGCGCGTGAAGGACGCCACCTGCCTCGTCCGGATCAATGGGGAGACCATCGTCGAGTACGACAAGCTGGACAATCTCGACGAGGGACACATCGAGCTGCAGGCGCACGACGCGGGGAAGTGGACCGAGTACAAGAAGCTGCTCGTGCGGCGGATCTGAGGCCCGGGCCGGTCGGGCTGAAGCCCTCCGCAGACTGAAGTCTGCCCCACCACGGCGCTACTTGCGCTGGTCCTTGGGGTAGATCTGGTCCATGTTGTCGCCGCAGGTGAAGTCGGACCCGGAGCCGGTGATTTTCACGTCGCCGAAGGTCATGCGCCTGTCGGCGCCGCGATCGGGCAGGTGATACACCCAGACGGTGCCGAGCTCGGCATGCTGCAACAGATTGCTCTTGCCGGTGACGACCACCTGCTCGCCGCCGGCCTTGAAGCGCAGGACGTTGTGGTCGATCCAACCGGATGCCTGGAACGGGAAATCCGTGGGCGGGGTCAGGACCAGGAAGTAGTCGCCGTGGCCCGGGAAGCGCATGCGGAGGGCGCGGCCGATCATCCAAGTATTCGATCGCTCGGCGACCACCTTGCCGTCGATCGTGACGGCGATGCGCTCGAAGGAAAAGCGGTCGCCGGTGGGAGATTTCGGGTAGGATTCGCGGTCCTCGACGATGCGGAGGACGTCCCATAGTTTCTCGCCGGTGGCGGGGTTGTACATGATGTCGACCTGAACGCTATCGCCGAGGTTGAGCGGCGGGAACTCACGCGACGCGGAAATGGTGGGGACGGCGGTTTTGAACGTGCGCCGGTCGACGGGATTGATGCGGAGGAAGACGCGGCCGTCGGGCAGCTTACGGAGATCGAGATCGTAGGCGAAGAGCGGCGTGTCGTTGACGTCGAGGACGATGCGATGCGCGGGCGGTCCCATGCTGACCGAGCCGGAGGTAGAGAGCGGCGAGTGAGCGGCGCTCGATTCGGTGTGCAGGGCCACGCCGGCGCCGTCGAGGAAGAACTTCAGCTCTCCGGGCTTGGTCTGGGCGAAGGCGGCGGAGGCGAGCAGTAGGGCAAGAGAAAGGCGCGTCATTGTTTGATTTCTCCCGAGCGGATGACGCGCGTGGCGCCATCCGGCAGGGGCTGGAAGCCGGCGCTTTCCAGCCGGGTGATGTATCCCGAGGGCGCGGCGGGACGGGAAGGGGGCGTCGAACGCCGCTCGATCCAGACACTCGCGGCGACGAGCAGCAGCACTGCCGCCAGCACCGGGACGGGGATGCTCACGCGGATCGTCCAGAGCCGTTCCCACCAAGCGCCGCGGCGTCCGCGGAAGGCGGCGCGGACGCGGGCGTCGAGCGCAGGCGAAGGGTCGGGCGCCTCCCATTCGTGAAGCAGGGGGCGCAATGGATCGTGTTCGTTCATGAGCATCTCCCAGGGATTTCGCAGGGGGCCAACAGGGGCGCGAGGCGACGCCGCAGAGTCTCCCGCGCGCGGTGCAGACGAGCTTTGACAGCGCCGGTTTCGATTCCGGTGGCCTGCGCGATCTCTTCGAGGGAGAGGTCCTCGTATTCGAAGAGGATCACGGCCTCGCGCTGGAGCGGCGGGAGGGCGGCGATGGCGCGCGCGACGGCTTCGGACCGTTCGATCGCGAGGAGATCGTCGAAGGGGTCGCACTCCGCCGCGCCGTCGACTTCTTCGGTCTCGCGGCCGCCAAGACGGAGACGCGCGAACGCCAAGTTGCGCGCGACGCCGAACAGGTACGCGCGGACCGAGCCGCGCGCCGCGTCGTAACGCCCGGACTGAAGCGCCGCCACCCAGCATTCCTGGACGACGTCCTCGGCGGTCGCGGTCGACGCGGTGAGTCTCCAGGCGAAGCGGTAGAGGGGGTTCCGGTAGCGATCGTAAAGGGAAAGAAACGATCCCTCGTCGCCCCGGCGGGCTTCCGACAGAAGCCGGGAATCATCCACGGCCATCTCGTCCACACTATATACTTGTGCGCCGGCGGGGGAAAGATACGGGGGAATATTCAGCCGCCGATAAACGCAGATGAACGCCGATGGAAAACAAACCCGAATCGATCAGAGGCCGAATTCCGACTTGAGCTGGCGGAGGTCTGCCTCAAACTGAGCGGTCATTTTGGTGATGTAGAATCCGCGTGATACTGCCGGATGAACGGAGTGTCGGGGCGCTTCGCCTCGATGATCTTGTTGGCGTCCCCGACGACGTCGGTCATCTTGGAACCGGCCGCGCCGTAGCCCTTGGATTCGATCAGGATGTCGCTAAGGTTGGCTTGAAGTTGATGGCGGCCGCCATCGCCGCCGGCAAGTGTGGGCTCGCGTTGTGGGGCGGCCAATTCTGGCCGCGAACCCGCTTTCCAGCGGGTTCAGCCGGCTGAAAGCCCGGCTGCGGGCAGGATTGCCCGCCCCACTTGGACTCTGCGATCTGCATCAGCGTCCGACGATCAAGTATTCGCTTACGGCAGCGCGTTCGACTGCGCGATGCGTGCCGAAGTGATACCGGTGGGGACGCTCGTAAGCGATGACGGTCTTCTTGTAGCGACGCAGTAGAGTTTCGAGCTCCTCCCGATCCGGGTAGCCGTTCGAACTATAGGAGAGAACGATGATGCTGTCGCGATAAAGGCGGAATAGGCGATCGAAGGCGTCGACCGCGGTTTTGCGATAGCTAAAGGGCGTGTGGGGCTTCTCGATCTTCTTGACCTTGGTCTCCGGCATGATGCGAACACCCTTCCAGTAGCAGGATAGGCCCTCGAGGAAGTGGTACCGCTTCATATAGCAGTTGTCGTCGGAGCGGGGAACGTACGGAGGGTCCAAGTAGACCAGGTCGATGCCTTTCGGTTTGAGACTGAACACGTCGGAACGACTGGCGGTGTGCCGGCGGCCGTTATCGAAGACCACCTGGTTGAACGCCGTGACCTGCTCGAGGAAGTGCTCCTCCATGCTCAAGCGCAGGTCGCGCCGGCCATCGTCGTAGCGGGAGAGGTCGCCGGAAACGGTGAAGACGCCTCGCGCCTGTTTTTTGAGGCACGAGCGGATGAGTGCAGCCTTGGCGAGGGCTTGGTGGTGGGGATGCTCGAGTTTCTCGATGTTTCCGGAAACCCGGTCGAGAATCCGCAGATCGTCGGGAGTGAAGAAGATGCCGGCGAAGGTTTCTTCGATGAAATGGGGACCGTTGTTGCGTGCAGCCAGAAGTTTGTTTACGGCGGACCCGTCGAGACGCTCGCTGCTATTCGCGACGGTCGCAACGGCGAGGGTGGCGGGGAAATTCAGGAAATCGGAGGCAACGACCCGCTTGCCCATGGCTTTCACCAGGTAAGCTACGCAGCCGCTGCCGACGAACGGGTCGGCGGCCGTCTCAAACGGCAGGGTGCGGAGAACGCCATGGATCCAGGGCAGCAAACGGTGTTTGGAGCCCATGTACCGCAGTTCCGGGAACTCGGCCGCGCGCTCCGGCAGGGGAATCTTCGAGAAATCCTCCCGGCTGTAAACGATTTTGACGCGGGGTTCCGTGGCGGGAACGGCTGTGGCCAGCCTGGGCATGGTGAGACTCACCGAACGTTCATTATCGGAGCTTTGCGATTCCAACACAATTGAACGCTGTTCGGCACAGGTCGACGCGCCGGGCGGCATGGCGAACCAGGCGGGGGAAGGACGGGGGACCGATTCGCCTTATTGAAAGTCGGTCGACGAAGTGGTCTTCAGTTCCGCGACGGTAATGGACTTGATGAGCGAAGGATCCATCTGGAATGCGGCTCCGCTGACTCCGGTCGCCGCGCGATCGCAGAATGTGACCGCGACGGCGGGGTCCTGACCGGGGATTTGATACTGAATGGTGACGCGGAACGCGGTGGTCGCCGGGTCGGTTGTCGTGATCCAAAGCAGCGTGACCGTCACCGGATTCGGCATCACGATGAGGCCGGGCATGCCGGTCGAGTACGAGGTCGTCAAGAGGGTGATGTTGCCCTTCGTTCCATCCCAGGACGCGGCGGAAAGAGCGGCGGAGAGTAACAGGCAGAGCAGGGAGAGGCGCGTCTTCATGTGTCCGAGAATAGTTCATCCCGTCTATCCAGTCAGCAGCGGGCCAATGAATTAACTTCTATTGCGCGCGGGGCGTATGCTCAAGGCAGAGATTATGCGGACTCTCGTGCTCTTCGCGGTCGCGCCTCTGTTGTGCGGGCAAATCACGATGCGGGTGGTGGACCCGCATCCGTTCCGGCAAGGCGAGATCATTCGGGCGGAGGTCGACGTGCCGGGCAGCATGCCGACGGGAACGGCGGCGGAGCGGTGGCAGTTCGTCGGGCTGCTGCTCGATCCGGCGGGAGAGTGCGGGTCGCGCGAGAAGCCTTGTTTCCTCGGCGCGGCGGGCGGGCGGGACTACTTCAGCTTGATGAACGGTCCACAGGGCGCTTCTACGAAGAGCTCCTGGCCACTCAATTATTATTTGCCGGCGCTCGGTCTGGGGCGGTATCGCGTGTCAGCGTTGGCCAAGAAGCTGGTGCTCACCGGCTCACGACCGGGCGCGTCGACGTACGGGTATGCTGAGCCGCCGCAGTATGCCGTCTCCGACACGGTCACGCTCGAGATCGTGAGCGCGACCGCCGACTGGATCGGGCAGACGATCGCGCGGTCGGCGGCGACGTTGCGGAGCTCGGCGGATTATCAGGCGCAGCGTGAGGCCGCGGAACAACTGTCGCTGCTCAACGACCGCGCGGCGTGGATCGCCTCGCTCGACCTGCTGCCGAAGGAGGAGGGCGTGCTGCTCGCGGGGCTTTCCGCGGGGCGGCCCGCGTCGGCGGTGTGCGAACTGATGCAGGAGCGCGTGGCTGCGCCGGCACAGTCCGTCTCGACGGGGTATCTGTACCGGGTGATCGATGTCTGCTCGCGGGCCAATCTGCCGCCGGCTCCGAAGATCGCGGCACCGGCGACGGCACGCATGATTCACGGAGACTTCTCGACCACGCCGGCTCCGACGGCCGTGGCGCCGGTCAATCCGGAGATGCAGGCATGGTCCGCGAAGCAGCGCGCGTATACGGACGAGTTGATGAACACCGTCACCACCACGCTCGCCGCGAGTGTCGCGGACAAGCAGCCCGCGGCCAAGGCGGAGGCTTTCGTGACGCTGTTCCAATACGTGCAGCAGCGTCGCGTGAATCGTCCGCCGCAGCCGGACCCCGCGTGGCTTCCGGCGGTGAGCCGCACGTTCGTCCGCGACTTCGAGTCCGTGGAGATTGCCCGCAGACAGTACCTGCTCGAGTTATTCGCCGGTACGAGTGAGTCGGCGGAAATGGCGCCGGCGTTCGAGCGGGTGCTCGACAGTTGGAAGCCCGGCGATTATTACGAGGCTGCCCATACGGCGTTGCGCGCGCTGAACCGTGTCGACCCGGCGCGGGCGCGGGCGCGCATCCTGGCGGAGCTCGTGAAGGACAAAACGTGGCTCGACCTGCCGTCGCTCGAGCTGTTGCCACCCGGCGCCGTGCCGCCGATGGACGACGCGCTGATCGACTCGCTGGCGCGGGCGCAGCGTCCCGGCGGTTGGAATGTGCAGTTGGCGATGGCCGCCATTGCGCGTTATGCGACGCCGAAGGCGCTGCCGCGCATCCGCGCGATCTACGAATCGCAGCAGGACCGTTGCCAGCCGGAGCTGATGGCGTACTTCGTCCGGGTCGACCCGGCGTATTCCGAGCGCGTGTTCCGCAGCCATGCATGGGACATGCACGCGATGCCGCCTCCGTGCACGGTCCAGATCTTTCAGCGGACGCCGCCGCTGGCGATGAGCCGGTCGCTGGAGGAGTACCTCGCCGCATATACGATGCACGGCGACGTCTATATCAAGAGCACGGCGGTGAAGGCGCTGGGGCGGTACGGGACCGCGTCCGCGCTGCCTGCGTTGTGGGACGGGTTCCGCTATTTCCACGACTACTGGAAGGGGAAAGGCGCGGAGCTGGAGCAAAACGGGTCGGGAATCGCGCTGGAAGTGGATCTGCGGAATGCGATCGCGCGTGGCCGCGGGTGGGTCGTGAGCGAGACCGACGAGCGGCTCATCGAGTCGCTGTGCATCTCGCGGTGGTGCGCCTCGGAGACGGCCAACGATTTGCAGGCGATGAAGCAGCCGATCGCGGTAGAGTTGCAGGCGCAGAATTTCAGCCGCGTCGCGCAGTATTCGGGGCTTGAGAGTCTCGCGGCGGTGGAGGCGAAGATCGCGCAGTATCCGCGGGGGGCTCGGTTCGTTCTATACGGTCCTGCGGAGTCGAAAGAGGCGCTGGAACTGCGGCGGTTCGCGGAGGGTAAGGGGATGGTCGTGACGGTGCGGTAAATCGAAAACCGCACCTAAGTTCGGTTTTCGGTTCGCAAGTGGTTGAATCCGAAGGACCGGCGGAATCAAAACCGAACTCCCGGTTCCCAAACAGAGCCGCGCACGACAGTAAGCGGTTGCCGCCGGAAACCGAAAATCCAGCGGCGCAAGAGGCAACCGCTTACTTCGTGCGCGGCTCTGTTTGGGCGTGTTCGTTATAGCGAAGCGAGCCAGTCTTCGAGATCCTTTGGCAGGGGGGACTCGACCGTTACCTGCTCTCCGTCCGACGGGCTTGCGAAGCGGATGCGGTGGGCGTGGAGAAAATATCGAGCGTGCTCGGGATCGCGCGGGGCGCCGTATAAAGGATCTCCCGCGACCGGATGTCCGATCGACGAGAGGTGGACGCGGATCTGGTGCGTGCGGCCGGTCCCGATGCGAACTTCGACGTACGTGAAGCGGTCGAAGCGCCGGAGGACGCGGTACTCGGACCACGCGGCGCGGCCTTCGGGTAAACGCGCCGTCATGCGGGTGCGGTGGACCGGGTCGCGCGAAATGGGACGCTCGATGCGGCCGGTGTCCTGCTTCAGGACTCCGTGCACCAGCGCGAGGTAGACCTTCTCGATGCGGCGTCCCGAGAACTGCGCGGCGAGGGCGTGGTGCGCGGCGTCGTTCTTCGCGACCAGCAGGACTCCGCTCGTATAGCGATCGAGGCGGTGGACGATTCCCGGACGGAGCGCGCCGCCCACTTCGGAAAGAGCGGCGAAGCGGTGCAGCAGCGCGTTCACGACCGTCCCGGAGTGCACGCCGGCGCCGGCGTGTACGACCATCCCGGCCGGCTTGTCGATAGCGACCACGTCGGCATCCTCATAAAGGATGGAGAGCGGGATGTCCTCGGGGACGGCGTGGAGCGGTGGTGGGTCGGCAGGGGTGACGTCGATGGCCTCGCCGGCGTGCGTCGTGTGCGAGGCGCGGGCAGCATCCCCGTCCACCAGGACGAGCCCCGATTTGATCCATTCCTGGATGCGCGACCGGCTGTATTCCGGCAGGCGCCGGGTGAGCAACTGGTCGAGCCGCTGGCCGGCTTCGTCCTCTTCGACAATGAGTTGCACGAAACTGTATTCTACGAAGGAATGGCTCTCTCGCTCGAATCGAAGTCCGCTTTGGTGACCGGCGCCAGCAAAGGCGTCGGGAAAGGGATCGCGCTGGAATTGGCGCGATGCGGCTGCCGGGTGGCGGTGAATTACCATTCGGACGCCGCCGGCGCGGAGGCCACTGTGGCGGAGATTCGCGCGATGGGCCGGGAGGCTTTCGCGGTGCAGGCGAACGTCGGGGTGGCCGCCGAGGTGGACCGCATGTTCGGCGAAGTCGGCGGACGCTTCGACCGGCTTGACATTCTGGTGAATAACGCCGGGACGCAGGTGTGGAAGCCACTGCTCGACATCTCCGAGGACGAGTGGGACCGCGTGATCGACACGAATCTGAAGGGCTGCTTCCTGTGTACGCAGCGGGCGGCGCGGCGGATGAAGGAACAGGGCGGCGGACGGATCGTGAATATCGGGTCGGGGTGCAACAAGGCGCCGTTTCCGAATTTGGTGAGCTACACGGCGAGCAAGGGCGGGATCGAGATGTTCACGAAGGTCGCGGCGATGGAGTTGGGCCGGCACCGGATCACGGTGAACTGCGTCGCGCCGGGCGCCATCGAAATCGAGCGGACGAAGTTAGAGGCGTCCGACTACGCCACGACGTGGGGGGATCGGACTCCACTGGGAAGAGTCGGAATACCCTTAGATGTCGCGCGGGCGGTGGTGTTTTTCGCGGGCGAGATGGGCGAGTTCGTGACGGCGCAGACGCTGTGGGTGGACGGAGGCCTCTTTACTCACCCGAACTGGCCGTATCCGGTGGGTCCTTAGGAAGTTGGGACGGGTCGGAGGTGTCGATCGGCGCCAGCGGCTCGCCTTCGTTGGGGATTGGCTGGAGGGTGGTGCGCGGCGCCATCTTGCGGCGGTCGAAGAACTGGATCCGGCAAAAGCAGCAATGAAACAGGACTCCGCCGGCCATCTTCTCCGCCCGATTGAGCAGGCCGGGCATCATTTTGTCGATCTTATCGGGGCCCCGCAGTTTCGTCACCCGGTACGTTCCACACTTGGGGCAGCGGGCGGTTTCGCCGAAGTGGTAGGTGTAGGCGCGGGGGATAAACTCTTCGTTTTCACAGTCCCGGCATTCATAGATTGCCAGGTAACTGAACCGTTCGAGGAACGTGCGGTGTACCCGTTTGAGCCTGGAGCCTCCGCAATACCCGCACTTCCGCATTGTGCTCCTTTATACCGCAATTGCGCACGATGGAACAATAGCGCGAAAATGAAGGTTCCACCCACAACGAAGACCTTTTTATGCTGGACCGGATCACCGTGCATGGCGCCCGCCAGCACAATTTAAAGAACATCGACGTAGAAATCCCTCGGAATACTCTGACCGTAATTACCGGGCTCAGCGGGTCGGGAAAGTCGTCTCTGGCGTTCGACACGATTTATGCGGAAGGGCAGCGGCGGTACGTCGAAACGCTCTCGACCTACGCGCGCCAGTTCCTCGACCAGATGGAGCGGCCGGACGTCGATTCGATCGACGGTCTGAGCCCGGCGATTTCGATCGAGCAGAAGACGACCAGCCGCAGTCCGCGGTCGACGGTCGGCACGATCACGGAGATTTACGACTACCTGCGCGTGCTGTACTCGTCGATCGGGGTGCCGCATTGCCCGGTCTGCGGCAACGAGATTTCGCGGCAGACCACGGAGCAGATCCTGCAGCATGTGGTGGCGCTGCGGCCGGACGAGCGAATCATGGTGATGGCGCCGGTGGTCCGCGGGCGCAAGGGCGAATATAAAAAGGACCTGGAAAAGCTGGCGCGGCAGGGCTTCGTCCGCGCGCGCATCGACGGCGTGCTGCGCGGGCTGGACGAAGAGATCACGCTCGACAAGCGGAAGAACCACACGATCGAGGTCGTGGTGGACCGGCTGATGGTGAAGTCCGGGATCGAGAAGCGGCTAGAAGCGTCGATCGAGACGGCGACGAAGCTGGCGAACGGGCTGGTGCTCATCGTCGTCGTGAACGGCGAGGAGCGGCTGTATTCGCAGCAGTTGGCGTGTACGGAGTGCGGGACGAGTGTGCCGCAATTGGAGCCGCGGTCGTTCTCATTCAACAGCCCGTACGGCGCGTGCGAGACCTGCCACGGACTGGGCAGCCAGTGGAGTTTCGACCCCGGCAAGGTGATCGCGGACGGCTCGAAGCCACTGCTCGACGGCGGGCTGGGACCGGGCGCGACGTCGTGGCACATGCAGCAGCAGGTGGAGGAGATCGCGAAGAAGAATCGCGTGAACCTCAAGAAGCCGTTCGATGAGTTGCCTAAGAAAAGCCGCGACGCGATGCTGGCCGGGATTCTAGCGGTGCTCGAGGAGACGTACGAATCGTCGTCGGAGGGCTATCGCGAGTGGCTCAGCGAGTACATGTCGCCGCGCAAATGCGAAGCGTGCAACGGACTGCGGCTGCGTCCCACGAGCCTCGCGGTGCGGGTGAAGAGCTTCTCGGTCGCGGACTTCACGTCGATGTCGATCGCCCGCGCGCTGGTGACGGTGCGCAATTGGGAGTTCAACGAGCGGGAGACGCAGATCGCGGGGCGGGTCGTGGACGAGGTCCGGCGCCGGCTGGAGTTCCTCTCGAACGTGGGGCTCGATTATCTGAGCCTGGAGCGATCGGCGGCGACGCTTTCGGGCGGCGAGGCGCAGCGGATTCGCCTGGCGACGCAGATCGGGTCGAAGCTGCGCGGCGTGCTGTACGTGCTCGACGAGCCTTCGATCGGACTGCATCCGCGCGACAATCATCGGCTGCTGGAGACGCTCGCGCACCTGCGCGATCTCGGCAATACGGTGCTGGTGGTAGAGCACGACGCGGAGACGATCGAGCGCGCCGATTACGTGATCGATCTGGGACCGGGCGCGGGACGGCTCGGCGGCGAGCTGGTGGCGGCGGGCGAGCCCGGCGACCTGGCGAAGGTTCCGCGGTCGTTGACGGGGCAGTATCTCTCGGGCGCGGTCGAGATTCCCGTGCCGACGGAGCGGCGCAAGCCGGGGGAACGGCGGCTGGCGATCCGCGGGGCGCGCGAGCACAACCTGAAGGGGATCGACGTCGAGGTGCCGCTCGGCGTGTTGACGGTGGTGACGGGCGTATCCGGCAGCGGCAAGTCGACGCTGATCAACGACATTCTCTACCGGTCGCTGGCGCGTGTGGTTTACGGGTCGCGCGATGAGCCCGGGGCTCACGACAGCATCGAAGGGATCGAGCTGATCGACAAGGTGATCCGCATCGATCAATCGCCGATCGGGCGCACGCCGCGGTCGAACCCGGCGACGTACACGGGACTCTTCACGCTGATCCGCGACCTGTATGCGATGCTGCCGGAGTCGCGCGAGCGCGGGTACAAGCCCGGACGGTTCAGCTTCAATGTGAAGGGCGGCCGCTGCGAAGCCTGTCAGGGCGACGGGCTGAAGCGCATCGAGATGAACTTCCTGCCCGACGTCTACGTGACGTGCGACGTGTGCCGCGGACGCCGGTACAATCGCGAGACGCTGCAGGTGAAGTTTAAGGGGAAGTCGATTGCGGACCTGCTCGACGCGACGGTCGAGGAGGCGCTGCCGCTGATGGAGAACCTGCCGCTGATTCGCAATAAGCTGCAGACGCTGCTCGATGTCGGCCTTGGGTACGTACACTTGGGGCAATCGTCGACCACGCTTTCGGGGGGCGAGGCGCAACGGATCAAGCTCGCGCGCGAGCTGAGCAAGCGGCAGACGGGCAAGACGTTCTACCTGCTGGACGAGCCGACCACCGGGCTGCACTTCGACGATGTCCGAAAATTGCTGGATGTTTTGCAGCGGCTGGTCACATTGGGGAATACAGTAGTGGTGATCGAGCACAATCTCGACGTCATGAAGACAGCGGACTGGATTATCGACCTCGGTCCCGATGGCGGGGAGTACGGCGGACGGCTGGTCGTGTGCGGGACGCCGGAGCAGGTCGCGAAATCGAAGAAGAGCTACACGGCGGAGGCGCTGCGAAAGGTGCTGCACCGGGGAGCCACCGCGTGAGCCGGTACGAGAAGGCGCCGCTCGAGCTCGCAGGGCTGAAGACCGTCAGCCTGTACGAGCGCGGCGGCAAGGTCAAGATCGCGGACTTCGCGCGGCCGTATGAGAAGGGCTCGGGCATCGTGGGGCTACTCGGGTCGCTGCCGCGGATTCTGGCGGGCGACAGCTTCCGGGGTGTAGTCGACGACCTGCGATCGGCGCGCGAGTACGATCGGGCGATGATCTGGGGGTTGGGCGGGCATGTGATCAAGTGCGGGCTGGCGCCGGTCCTGATCGACCTGATGCGGCGCGGTTACGCGACCACGTTCGCGATGAACGGGGCGGCGGCGATCCACGACTTGGAGATTGCGCTCGCCGGGTATACCAGCGAGGACGTCGAGGCTGTGCTGCCGGATGGGCGGTTCGGGTCGGCGGAGGAGACCGGTCGCGAGATGTGGGCCGCGCTGTCGCCGGAAATGGGACTGGGCGAGGCTCTAGGCAAGCGGGCGCTGGCGGCGCCGCACGCGGAGTACAGCTTGCTGGCGCAGGCGTACGAGGCGGGCGTCCCGGTGACGGTCCATGTGGCGATCGGGACGGATACGCCGCACACGCATCCGGCGGCGGACCCGGCGGCGCTCGGGGTCGCGACGCATCGCGATTTCCGGCTGCTGTGCGCGTCGATCGTGGACATGAACATCGGGGGCGTGTATCTCAATTGCGGGTCGGCGGTCGTGATGCCGGAGGTGTTTTTGAAGGCGGTGTCGGCGGTGCGGAATTTGGGACATGAGCTGACGCGGTTCACGACCGTGAACCTCGATTTTCTGCAGCACTATCGGCCGACGGTGAACGTGGTGCAGCGTCCGCATGCGCAGTCGGGCGGGCACGGGTATGCGATCACGGGACATCACGAGTTGATGATTCCGCTGCTGGCGGCGACGCTGATCGAGCGGGAGAAATGACGGACTGGGGGCCGGGGGCTGGGGGCCAGGGGCCGGGGAATGTGTCTCCCGCTTCGCGGGATGAGGGCTCGTCGGCGAACGAACAACCGCTCCTTAACAGTCGCGGCTCTGATTCGGATGATGTGGTTGCGTCGGGAGAGGCGGCGGGCACAGGAGACGCAGGGGGCAGGGGAGGCGCCGTGGAAGACGCGGCTACTCCCCTGGCCCCCGGCCCCTGGCCCCCGGCCCCTGGCGAGGCCTTCTGGTCCTACTCGGACGCGTTCCTGTTCATTGGACTCTCGTTGCCGGCGATGTTGGCGGGATTGGGGATGGTTCGCGGGACGACCGCCGTCTTCCATCTGCATCCCGCGGCGGCGGCCGACGCGATCGCGCAGCAGTTCGCGGGGTACTTCTTCCTCTTCCTCGTCCTGCTGATGATTTTCCGGCTGCAATACGAGCGGCCGTTCTGGGAGTCGCTGGGGTGGCGGCCGATCGCGCTCAGTCCGGTGCAGATCGCACTCGCGGGATGGGGGACGGCGATCGCCGTCAACGTGACGGGCTACCTGATGCACACTCCGAACACGAACAATCCGCTCACCGACTTGATGGAGAGCCGGACCGGATTGATTCTGGTGACGATCTTCGGGACGACGCTCGGTCCACTGGCGGAGGAGTTGATCTTTCGGGGATTCTTCCAGCCGCTGCTGGTGCGCAGCCTGGGAGCGGTGGCGGGGATTCTGCTGACTGCCCTACCGTTCGGTCTGCTGCACTTCCGGGAGTACGGGAATTCGTGGCGGCATGCGGTGCTGATTTGCGGGGCGGGAGCGGCGTTCGGGTGGATGCGGCACGTGACGCGGTCGACGAAGGCTTCCGCCCTGATGCACTCGGCTTATAATCTGCTGTTCTTCGCGGCCGTCTGGTCGACAAAAAAATAGGGGGCCGGTTTCCCGACCCCCGAGTACCACCAAATTACAGATCAGCTTAGAACGTGAACCGAACCTGGAACCGCAGGTAGCGCTTTGCTTGCCAGCTTTGCGCCTGTCCGTACTGGTTGCTCAGGATCGCGTTCGACGAGTTCGCCAACCCAACGTAGTCGTATCCCTTCAGGATCGACGCATAGTTGAAGCCCGCGTTCACGTCGGTCACGGACGAGCAGGTCACCCCGGCCGTGCCGCAGGCATACGGCTTGATCTGACCGGTGCGGATCATGTTCGAGTTGATGACCGTGACGCTGTGCTGGTTGAAGCAGTTGATGCAGTCGCCGCCGAGGCGGGCGACCAACCGCTCGTTGCTCTTGCTGACGTGGAAGTCCTGGAAGATGCTGAGGTCCGCCTGGCTGTAGCGCGGAGTCCGCAGTTGCACCGGAGATCCGGCGCTCCAGTTACCGGTCGCGTTGTCGCGGGACAGCGGCACGAACTCGCCGCGGCCTTCCACGAATACCGGCGCGCCCTGGGCGCTGATGTAGCTGCTCAGCGGGGTGCCGGAGTAGACCTGTTCGTACAGCCCGAGAGTGGGATTGAAAGCATGCCACTTCGGGGTGTAGAACGCCTGGATCTTGAACGTGTTCGGACGGTCGGTGGGAAGCGGTCCGTCGATCACACGTCCCTTCGCGTCGAACTGCATGAACGGCTCGTCGAAGGCGCGATCGGTGTTGGCGCCGTTGCGGGCTGCGCCGCCGTCGCTGAGATCGGTGGCGGTCAGACCGGTGTAGTTGCCGTACAGCCGGCTATAGGTGTACGAGAAGGAGCCGAACCACGAGCGCGAGAAGCGCTTGGTGAGGCGCATCTCGAGTCCGTCATACTTGCGGGTGGCTTGGGGGTTCGCCGCGCAACCGGAGCAGCCGGGAACCTGGGTGTTGATGCCTACACCCGGATTGACGATGTAGTAGATTTCGCCGTTCGGAGTGATCACACCCGAGTCTTCGATGGTCCGATCCAGCCGCGAGCGGGTGTAGATCGGTTCGAAAACGAGGTCGCGGGAGATCTGCCAGGCGCCGCCGAAGGTGTAGACGTGCTGCTTCATCGGCTTCAGGTTCGGGTCGATGAGTCCGGTCTTGCCGAGGCTGCCCTCGATGTTCGGATCGTTAGCCGGAATGCGGTAATCCGTGTTCTCGATGAACCGGGCATTCGGAATCGTGCCGACGGCCGCGGCGTTGCCGCCGCCTGCGGGGCAGTAGTGGCCCTGCGAGTCGCGCGCCGGGAGGATCGCGGCGTAGTTCGGGGAATCCAGAGCGTAGACGCAGTCGTGCCACCAGGCGCCGCCGAAGCTGCCCTGCGGCAGGTTGTACTTCATGATGTCGAAGAAGTACCCGAAGCTGCCGAAGACTTTGACCTTGCCGTTGCCGAGGACATCGAGCGCCGCGCCGAGACGGGGAGCCATCTTGTCGCCCCAGCCGAAGCTGATGCCGTTGAAGCCGGGCAGGCTGTTGTAGGAGGGAAGGTTCTCCTTGTCCATGCGGAGTCCGACGTTCAGCGTAAGACGCTTGCTGACGGTCCAGGAATCCTGGATATAGAAGGAGTGATTCCAGCCGCCGACTTTACCGCTCGCCGAGATCAGGTCGCGGAGGTTGACGGTGCCCCAGTTGCCTTGGCAGGCGCTACCGTCGGCGTTGCCGCCGGCTTTGCCATACTGAGTCGTGTTCTGCCCGATGATCGTCTTGCAGTTGGCGATACCGACAGTGGTGGTCGGCTGGTACTGCGTGTTGTACGCGACGTACACAGCAGCCGTGTTGTACGCGCCGCTCAGTTCATCGGCCGTGCCGTGCATGAAGCCGTAGCCGAACTTGAAGTTGTGAGTGCCGTGCCAGTTCTTGAAGAGCGCGAGATCCTGGCTGAAGTTCCAACGCCGCCACCAGTCGTATACCGTCGCGACATTCGCGCCGATATTGCTGTAGTTGGTCGGTTGGACGAGCGACGGAGCCGCTACGCCCAGGGTCTGGCCGTTCAGCGACGGAGTGCTCGCGAGACCGGCGGCGTTGCCGGTTGCGTACGGATAGTTGGTGTCGCGGTAGGTGTACCGGATTCCGGTCGGGAGACCGCGGGTTTCCGGCGTTCCGTCGTAGGCCCAATACCCGAAGCGGGTGGTGGCCACGATAGTCGGCGTCAGCGTGATGTCCGCGCCGAAGTTGTACATGACGTTCGGGGCGACGTAGCCGATGCCGTAGTTATAGTTGTCCGGATTCGCAGTGGTGGAGGTGTTGAGCAGCCCGTGGATGTCATCGGAGCCGGGGAGAGTACCGGCCTGCCGCTGGTACGCGTACTGCCAGGAGCCGTGGAGACGGATCTTCTGGGTGGCCAGGAAGTCCAGCCGGGCGAGCGCGTTGTAGGTGTTGGTGTCCTGATTGAAGATGCGCGGTCCGACCGCCGAGAATGACGGGGCGTTCCAATTGGCCGTGCGCCGCGTGTTATTGAAGTCCGGCGCACCGGAGAGGAAGAACCAGAGGCGGTCTTTCAATATCGGTCCGCCCAGGGTGAAGCCCGGGTCGACGATGCGATAGTGATCCTTCACCGGGTAGAAATACTCGATGGGCTGATCCAACCGCACCGCGCCGAAGGCGTTTGCCGGATAGTTCGGGTTCAACCGCAGCGACGGGTTCGGAGCCGCGTCGAACCGGTCGGCGCGATAGTAGGTGAACACGCTGCCATGCACTTCGTTGGAACCGCTCTTCTGGATGACGTTAACGACGCCGCCGAGCGCTCCGCCGTACTCCGCTTCGAAACCGTTGGTCTTCACTTGCACTTCCTGAATGAAGTCCATCGGGACGTTCTGCTGGGAGTGGCCGTCGAGCATGGAGGCGGTTTCCTGGCCTTCGACCAGGTAGGCGTTCTCCGAGTTGCTGGCGCCGTTGATCTGATAACCGCCCTGCAGAGGCTCAGTGCGCGCACCGGGCGCGAACTGAATCACGCTCTGGAACGACAGGCTCTGCGTCGGCAGGTTCATCAGGTTAGCGGTGGAAATGTTGGTTTGGATCTTGCTCTGGGTCGGATCGATGAGCGCCGCCTGGGCCGATACATCGACTGTTTCCGTGACAGCGCCGACTTCCAACGTAATGTTCAAAGTAGGCAGGTGGCCGACCTGAAGGTCGACGCCCTGTTGTTTGTTGGTGCGGAAACCGGTGGCCGTCGTGGTGACGGTATAGGTTCCCGGCGGCAGGTTTGCGAACCGGAAAGAACCCGAGGTGTCGGTTTCGGCCTTCTTCACACCGATCAGTGCGGGACTCGCAACTTCAACGGACGCTTTTGGAACAGAACTGCCCGTAGCGTCGCGCACGGTGCCCTGAAGCCCTGCGGTAGTCTCCTGCGCCACTGCGAGCGGCACGGTCAAAAACGCGGCCGCGACCGGGAGCAGAAGCCACGTAGCTGTGTGCTTCTTCAACATAATTCTCCTTGAGATTTCGCTTGGTGGTTTTGAAACGGAGATGGACTGAGGGCGTGACGCCCCGAGCCACAATGCGGCAGTGATCGCTGATAACTTTCAGCGCCCAAGTTAAACTAACCCCCTACGTGCCGACGGACCCGTACGTAGGCGGGCCCGGCGTCGTAAACTCCGTTAATGGAATTGATTGTCCGAGATCGGACACCGGAAAGCAAGTCTTTTCAGCACCACGAAGAGGTTAATTGAGGAATTTTAAGACGGAAATTCGGCGGGACTGGTCCGAAACCGTCCCGCCGCCTAGGTAGGTTAGTACTTGGGAACTGAGGGATCCACCTGATCGCTCCAGGCGAGAATTCCGCCCTTCATATTGCGAACATGCTCGAAACCGGCCTGTCGGAGAATTCCACAGGCCTTGGCGCTACGCATACCGCTTTTGCAGTGCACGACGATGTCGGCGGACTTGTCGAGCTCGCCGAGCCGATTCGGCACTTCGCCGAGCGGGATCAGCTTCGCACCCGGGATGTTGCAGATGCGATACTCGTGCGGCTCGCGGACGTCGATTAACAGGAAATTGTCGCCACGGTCGAGCTTCTCTTTTACGCCCTTAACGTCGATTTCGCCTTCGTTCACTGTCGTTGTCTCCTGCGCCGCCGGAGCTTGTTTCGGCACGCCGCAGAACTGATGATAATCGATCAGCTTGGTGATGGTGCGATGGTCGCCGCAGACCGGGCACTCGGGGTTCTTGCGCAGCCGGAGCTCGCGGAACTTCATCCCGAGGGCGTCGTAAAGGAGCAGACGTCCGACCAGCGGCTCCCCGATCCCGAGGATCAGCTTCACGGTCTCGGTGGCCTGAATCAGGCCGATCGTGCCGGGCAGAATGCCTAGGACACCGCCTTCGGCGCAGCTCGGAACCAGACCGGGGGGTGGCGGCTCGGGATAGAGGCAGCGGTAGCACGGTCCGCCCTCGTAGGCGAACACGGTCGCCTGGCCCTCGAAGCGGAAGATCGAGCCGTAGACGTTCGGCTTGCCGAGCAGGACGCACGCGTCGTTAACAAGGTAGCGGGTCGGGAAGTTGTCGGTCCCGTCCACGACGTAGTCGTAGTCCTTGAGGATGTCGAGGGCGTTCTCGCTGGTGAGGGCGACCTCGTGCTTGACGATCTTCACGTGCGGATTGATGGCCGTCATCTTCTCCGCGGCGGAGTCGAGCTTCTTCCTGCCGACGTCCTGGGTGGCGTGGATGACCTGGCGCTGGAGGTTGGTGAAGTCGACGACGTCGAAGTCGACCAGCCCGAGGGTGCCGACGCCGGCGGCCGAGAGGTAGAGGCCGAGCGGAGCGCCGAGTCCGCCCGCGCCGATGAGCAGGACTTTGGCCGCTTTGAGCTTCTGCTGCCCCTCGATTCCCACTTCGGGAATAATCAGGTGACGGCTATACCGCAGAATCTCTTCCTTGGATAGCGTGGCCTCCTCCGGCGGAGCGGTCGTGGTCGCGCCGCCCGCGATCGAAGGGACGAGCGAGATGGTGTCGCCGTCCTGCGTGGGGGTCTTGTCTTTGCTCAGGTAGCGGATGTCTTCGTCGTTGAGGTAAACGTTGACGAAGCTGCGGACCTTACCCTCATCGGTGAAGATCTGCTTGCGTAGGTCGGGGAACTGGCTGGTGAGGTCCGACAGGACATCGCCGACGGTCGCGCCGGACGCGGTGACCGCGTCCTGCTTCCCCGTGAACTGCCGCAACGGGGTCGGGATCAAAACTTTCGCCATATCAGTAAATGAGCTCCTCTTTGGCCGCCTCGGTCTGGTCGAAATTGGGCAGCCAGCTATTGGCGTGGTCGAATTCGCCCTTCTGGATCGAGATCACGACGAACGAATACCACGGACACGAATTCTTCAGGTCGGTCTGCGAGAAGTAGGCGTCGCAGTCCGGATGCGAGTGATAGATGCCGATCAGCTCGAGATTGCGGTCGCGGGCGGCCTTGTCGGCGGCGAGCAGGTCTTCGGGACGCAGCTCGTAGCGGGCGGCCTGCGGACCTTCGAAGGCGTTCTGCAGGCGGATGGCCTCGCGGACGACTTTGCCGTCGTCGAGAGTCGAGCCGAGCATGGCGCCGCAGCACTCGTTGGGATAAATTTCGCGGGCATGCGCCACCATGGCGGCCCACGGGTCGGATTCGATGCGGATCATTACTCCTCGTCCCAGAAGTGTTCGCTGAGGTATTTCTCGGCAGAGTCGCAGAGGACCGTGACGATGATGCCGCCTTCGCCGCGGGCGGCGAGGTCGCGCGCCAGCAGGGTCGCGGCGTGGACGTTGCAGCCGGACGAGATGCCGACCAGCAGTCCTTCTTCACGGGCGAGGCGGCGGACCATGCGATAGGCGTCCTCGGTCTCGATCCAGAGATTGCCGTCGGGCAGATTCTCGTCGTAGAAGCCGGGGCGGATCGCGGTCGGCATGTGCTTGAGGCCTTCGAGCCCGTGGAAGCCGCTCGACGGCTGGGCCGACCAGCACTGGACGTCGGGAAGGTCGCGGCGGAGACGCTTGGTGATGCCGGTGAACGTCCCACTGGTGCCCATCGCGGCCACGAAGTGGGTGAGACGACCGCCGGTCTGTTTGATGATCTCGGGGCCGGTGTGCTCGAAGTGGGCCTTCCAGTTGGCCGAGTTGTTGTACTGATCCGGATAGAAGTAGCGGTCCGGATCCTCCATATAGATCTGGCGGACGAGGCGGATGGCGCCGTCGGAGCTTTCGGCGGGGTCGCTGAAGACCATCTCGGCGCCGTAGGCCTTGAGGATGCGCTTGCGCTCCTCGGAGGCGTTGCCGGGGAGGACGAGCTTAACCTTGTAGCCGCGGTTCGCGCCGATCATGGCGTAGGCGATCCCGGTGTTGCCGCTCGTGGAGTCGAGAATGGTGCGGGTGTGGTTCAGCTTGCCGGAGCGCTCGCCGTCGAGGACCATGTTGAGGGCGGCGCGGTCCTTGACGGAGCCGCCGGGGTTGAAATACTCGGCCTTGGCGTAGATCTCGACGCCGGGGAAGTCCTGTGGAATCTTCTCGAGACGGAGGAGGGGCGTATTGCCGATGGTCGCGAGCAGGGGCTCGGCTTCCGTCCGGGCAAGCAGCGGGATGGGGGAAACGATCGCCATAGCCACCTTTATTGACTCATTCGGTCTCTGGAAGGATGCGCCCATTTTGCCCCATCCCCCTAATTCCTGTCAAGAAAGGGGTATACGCGTCCGGTGGGTTTAGTTTTTGGCGGCGGGGGTGGGGAAGGGGACCTCGCGGAAGGCCTCGCGGATGAGTGGCTGGAAACGATCCTCCGTCTTGGCCGTGGGGTTCTTAAAGAGCACCGTCCGGAGAAAGGCCAGTACCTCTCCGGAGTGGGAGTCCACCAGGCCGATGTCTGCCTGGAACGCTCCGCTGACCGTGGCGAAGAGAGGACCCGTGGCCCAGATCGCCTTACTCAGGTTCTTGCCGCGGGCGCGAATGAAAACGATGACGTCGGCCTTACGGGCAGGCTCGAAGGTGGCGACCCGGTCGCCGAGGCTGTATTTGCCCTTCTCGATGGCGTCGAGGTTCTTCCGCAACTGGACGCCGACATTGTCGTACTTGGCTTGGAGGTCGGCAATCGCGTACTTGACGGCGTCGGGTGGAGCGGGATCGGCGGGATTCGGGAGGAGTTGGACACCCCGGGCGGCGAGTTCGGCGGACACAAGCCGATAGAGGGTCGCCGAGAGCTTTTCCGACGCCTCCGGCATACTTTCGGCGCCATGAACTCCCACTTTAACGAGCTCGATGCGCGCGGGTAGGACGATGGCGGTCCGGATGGCAACCTGCCCGTTCTTCAGTTTCGGCTGGATATGCGGCCAGAGCCCGTAGGCGAACGGCGCTCCGAGCAGTCCAAGTCCGATCAGGCAGGCAAAAGAGCGGCGGGAAGTCACTTGGGACCTCCTCCGACGGAGAGCGCGGCGAGACGCCGCTCGACGCGGTCCCGGTCCGAACCCGAAGGCGACAGTTCGAGGTATTTGCGGTAGGCGGCGATCGCGTCGGCAGTCTTTCCCTCGTCCTGGTACAGGGCTCCGAGACCGAGATAGGGGCTGGCTGAGGAGGGCGCGAGTGCGGCCGCGCGGCCATACAAGTCCTCGGCCTTGGCCCGATTCTCCTGAAGCGCAACGCGTCCGTCGTCGGTGGCAGCGAGTTGCCGAGCCTCCTCGTCTTCGGTCAATTTACGGGCCGATTTGTAACCGGCGCGCAAGCCCGCATTGGTGAGTTCGTGTTCCGAGAGCCGCGAGCGTCTTGGTCCGAGACTGCGCCACGCCTCCGCGGCCAGAAACAGATTGCCGGAGTCGTTGGGCTGGGCAGCGACGAGTTTGGCGGCAGCGGCGACGGCGCTTCGGAACCGTCGGCAATCGATTTGGAGCTGCACCGCCTGGGCGATCACGGGTTTCATGGCAAGGACATACGCGCGGTCCTCGGCCGCCGGGAGGTCGTCCGGAATCCCGAGCTTTTGCTTTAGATAATCGATCCGCTGGCGGGTTCTCGGATGGTCGTTATAGAGGATCGGAACCGGCTCCGGCTCGAGCTTCTCGTCGAAGAGGACCATCATGCGCGCCAATTGCGCGGGATTGCGTCCAGCGCGTTTGACGAGGTCCAGCCCGGAGACATCGGCCTCCTGCTCAAGCTCGCGGCTATAGCCGTAAACGGATAGGACAACCGCAACTTGCCCAGCGCTGGCGGTCCAGGAAATTATCTGCCCGGCCACCCCGCCAGCGGGAATCCACGTGATCCAGGACGCGGCATTCATTAAGAAGCTCTTCCGCCGGATGCTGCGGTTGGCGAGGTAGCCATGCCGGTTCGCGACATGTGTCGCCTCATGCGCCAAGACGCCCGCAATCTGGCCGTCATTCTCCGCGCGGGCGAGGAGGCCGGCATTGATATAGATCGACCCGTTCGGCAGCGCGAAGGCGTTCACCATCGGGTCGCGCAAAACGTGGAACTGCCACTCGACAAATTCCAGTTCTCCGGGTGGAACCACCGACCTCCCTAGAGCGGTGAGATGGGCGTCGACAGCGGCATCGTGGAAGACGAGGCCGCGGCTCTCGAGTTCGCGGTCGATTGCCTTCGATTCGTCGAGGAGCTTCAGGTCGACTTTCGTGAACGTAAAAGGGGGCGCGGCCAGCACAACGGCGGCGATCGAGGCGAGAACCAAGGTGAGCGAAAACAGGCGCATCCGGAGGGCTATTATAACTATCCGCGCCTATCGGCGCACGCCGGATATAATTAGCGAAAGAGGAGACATCATATGAGCTGTTATGGCAGCAAAGACCTGGCGCGGTCGTTCCGCACCGTCCGGGCGAATACCATTCAGATTGCGGAAGAGATTCCGGAGGACAAGTACAGCTTCCGTCCCGCCGAGGGGACTCGGACGGTCGCTGAGACGCTCGCGCATATCGCGACGACGACCCAGTGGCCCGAGGCGCTCCACGCTCCGCGGCTGGGGGCGGTGACGTTCGAGCTCTTTATGGGTTCGATGCAGAAGGCGACCGCGGCGGCGGCGGCTCTGACCACGAAAGCCCAGATCCTCGACGCGCTCAAGACGGAGGGCGAGAAGTTCGCGGCGTTCCTCGAATCGTTCCCGGATGAGGCGCTCGCGGAACACGTGAATTACCCCGCGGGAATGCAGCCGCCGAGCAAGAGCCGCTTCGAGATGCTGCTTTCGGCGAAGGAGCACGAGATGCATCATCGGGCGCAGTTGATGGTCGTCGAACGGATGCTCGGCATCACCCCGCACTTGACGCGGCACATGCAGGAGCGGATGGCGCAGGTCCAGGCGCAAAAGGCGTAGCCGAGAAGCGGGACTGAAGTCCCGCGCAGACTGAAAGTCTGCCCCACGTGGCTGGCTCTAGGTCCAGCAGCTACAATACGGAGCAATATGTCCGATCGTCGGCTATTGCTCCGTATCCCACTTGGCCTGATTCTCACTGCCGCAGCCCTGCTGGCACAACCGGCCAAGCGTCCCATCAACCATCACGATTACGACTCGTGGCGCGCGATTACGAGCCAGCGCCTCTCTCCCGACGGCAAGTTCCTTGCCTATGGTGTGTTCCCGCAGGACGGGGACGGCGAAGTCGTCATCCGCAGTCTCGTGACCGGGAAGGAGCAGCACGAGCCCGCGGGCGCGCGTCCCGCTCCCGCGCCGGCGACCGGCGAGGAAGAAGGACCGCCGGTGCAGCGGAGCATCACCATCTCGTTCTCCTCGGACAGCAAGACGGCCGTCTTCTCGACGTTCCCGTCGAAGGCCGAGACGGCGCAAGCCAAGAAGGATAGGAAGCCCGCGCCGAAGGACGGCATCGCGATCGTCGACCTGGCGAGCGGCAAGGCGACGCGGATCGAGCGAGTGAAGCGGTTCGCGGTCCCGGAGAAGGCGTCGGGCGTGGTCGCGTATTGGAAGGAAGGACCGGATGCGCCGGCCGCGGGAGCCGGTCGCGGCGAGGCGGGCGGCGATAGCGATCAGCAGGGCGGACGCGGCGGGCGCGGCGGCGCGGCGGCAGGCGGTGGACGCGGCGCGCGTCCCGAGTTCGGCAGCGACCTCGTGCTGCGCACGACCGCGGACGGGACGGAGCGGACCTTCGCCGACGTCGCGGAGTTCTCGCTGACGGATGACGCGAAGCAACTCGTCTACGCGGTCTCGGCGCGCGACACGGCGAAGAACGGCGTGTTCGTGGCGCAGGTAGGCGCGGCCGGCGAACCCACGACGCTGCTCACGGGCAAGGGCAAGTACTCGCGCCTGACGTGGGACGAGAACCAGAAGCAGCTCGTGTTCCTCAGCGACCGCGACGATCAGGCTTCCAAGCCCGCCAAGTTCAAGCTCTACGGTTGGGACCGGCAGGCGGGGTCCGCGACCGAGCTGGCGTCGGCGGCGACGGCCGGTTTCCAGAGCGGGCTGACGATCAGCGACCGCGGGACCATCAGCTTCGCCAAGGACGGGTCGCGCGTGTTCTTCACGGTCGGCGTCCCGGCGCCGGAGCGGAGCACCGAGGCGGTCGATACCGACACGCAGGCGGTGGTCGATCTGTGGACCTACCGCGACGACTACATCCAACCGATCCAGAAGGTCCGCGCCGAGCGCGACCGCAATCGGACGTTCTCGGCGGCGTATCTGGTGAAGGAGAAGCGCGTGCTGCACCTCGGCGACGCGACACTCGACGTGACGCCGTCGGAGAACGCGCAGGTGCTGCTCGGGACCGATGACCGCGCCTATCGCGCGCAAGCGGATTACGACGAGCGATACACCGACCTTTATGTGGTCGACGGCGCGACGGGCGCGCGCAAACTGGTCGGGAAGAAGCAGCGCGGCGCCGCCACGTGGTCGCCCGACGGGCGCTTCCTGCTCGCGTTCGACGGCAAGGACTGGACGACGATCGCCACGGATGGGAAGACGGCGAATTTGACCGGCGGCCTACCCGCGAAGTTCTTCAACGAAGATCACGATTCGCCGAGCACGGCTCCGTCTTATGGGTCGGCTGGGTGGACGAAGGATGGCAAGTGGGTCCTGCTGTACGACCGGTTCGATATCTGGCGCGTCGGGCCGGATGGATCTGGGGCGAAGAACATCACGGCGGGGTATGGCCGCCAGCACGATCTCCGGCTGCGCTATCTGCGCACGGAGGCCGAGAACCCGCGCGATCGCTGGATCGACGGAACGAAGCCGATCCTGTTGCAGGCGGAGAACCTCAAGACGTGGGAGTCGGGCTTCTTCCGCGGCACGGTCGACGGCGGCGAGCCGAAGCAGCTCATGATGGCGGCGAAGAGCTTCTCCGCTCCGGTGAAGGCGAAGGACGCCGACGTGTACCTGCTGACCGGACAGACGTTCAACGAGTTTCCCGACCTGCTGGTCACGGACGGCACGTTCAAAGAGCTGCGCAAGGTGAGCAATGCGAATCCGCAGAAGGCGCAGTTGAACTGGGGAACGGCGGACCTGGTCGCGTTCAAGAACGCCGATGGAGTGCCGCTGAACGCCACGCTCTACAAGCCGGAGAATTTCGACCCTTCGAAGAAGTACCCAATGCTCGTGTACATCTACGAGCGGCTGACGCAGAATACGCATCACTTCGTGAACCCGGCGCCGGGACACTCGATCAACATCGCGTATTACGTGAGCAACGGGTATCTGGTGCTGACGCCGGATATCGTTTATACGGTCGGGTACCCGGGGCAGAGCGCGCTGAAGTCGGTGCTGCCGGCGATCCAGGCGGTGGTCGATAAGGGGTACGTCAACGAGCAGGCGATCGGCATCCAGGGGCATAGCTGGGGCGGCTACCAGATCGCGTACATGGTGACGCAGACGAACCGCTTCAAAGCGGCGGCGGCCGGCGCGCCGGTGGTCAACATGATCGCGGCCTACGACGGCATCCGGTGGGGCACCGGCCTGCCGCGGCAGTTCCAATACGAGCGGACGCAGAGCCGCATCGGCGGGTCGATCTGGGAGTATCCGACGCGGTTCATCGAGAACTCGCCGATCTTCTGGATGGACCGGGTGCAGACGCCGGTGATGATCCTGCAGAACGACGGGGACGACGCGGTGCCGTGGTATCAGGGCATCGAGTTCTTCCTCGCGCTGCGCCGTCTCGGCAAACCGGCGTGGATGTTCAACTACAACGGCCAGCCGCACGGCCTGCGCAATCGCGCCGACCAGAAGGACTACACGATCCGGCTGCAGCAGTACTTCGACCACTTTTTGAAAGGGGCGCCGGCGCCGTCGTGGATGGAGAAGGGCGTGCCGTTTATCGAGCGGGAGAAGACGGCGCTGTCGGAGTTAGGCGGACAGTAGGGGTCGGGGGCTAAAGCCCGGCGGTCGGATTTTCGGCGGCGGCATGACTGAAGTCGTGCCCTGATACAAGGCGCACGTCGGGATAGTGCGGATCGAGGCACGATTTACGCGCGGAATTTGTTTCGTATCAGGGCAAGGTTTACGCGCGGGCGTTTCGGCGTATCAGGGCACGGCTTCAGCCGTGCCGCGGCAACGGATTACGGCGTCGACGGCTTTAGCCGCCGTGTGCTGGCGGCGTTTCGAGCCGGATGTTACTATCCGGGCGTGTTGAAGCGCGACCAGATCGAGGAGTTACTCTACGGTAAGCCAAACGAGGAACGCCGATTTACTCAGGACTTTCCGATTCTGCCGGACGTGTGGATCGCCTATGCGGCGAACCCCGGACGGCGCATCTCACTGCTGCTGACCCCGCACCACCGGGCGGACGCCGCGTCGATGGCGCAGGCTCTGCGAGGGCGGATGAGCGCCGGTGAGGACGGTCCGCGGCTCATCTATAACGAATCGGTCGCGCTGGCGGAGTTGACGTTCGCGGAGATGTTGCGGTTGGCGCTGCCGCTGACCGACTGGTGGGCGGGGATGCCGGATGGTCCCGACTTCGCGTCGCCGCGACTGCGACGGTTCGTCGAAGTGGTGGGCGCGATCGCGCTGGCTCGCAAGAAGACCCGCGAGCAGCCGGTGCGGGATTGGCGGGCGCTCTCGCGCGCAGTCGAAGGGCTGTTGGCGGGTGCGGGTCCGAGCGAAGCGAGCGGGCTGCTCTGGAGCATCAACTGCAATCGCAAGGCGCTGCCGAGCATTCAGAAGTCGCGGCTGACGGTGAAGGCGGACGCGGCGTCGCGGCTGTTCGAGACGCAGGCCGCGGGCATACGGTGGGCGGTCCTCGACACCGGGATCGACGCGCGGCATCCGGCGTTTCAGAATCGCGTCACCCATACGTACGACTTCCTGCGGATTCAGGACCTCCTCGATCCCGGACCGGCGGGCGAGCGGGCGATGAAGAAGATCATCGCGGGCCGTCCGAAAGAAGCGGCGCGACTGCGCGAGTTGCGGGACGATCTCCGGCGCAGCCTTCAGCGCGGCCGCGCGATCGACTGGGACCTGCTCGAGCCGTTCCTGCGCATCCCGCACGGTGACGGCTATGAGCCGCCGAAGGATTCGCACGGCACCCACGTCGCCGGGATCATCGCGGCCAATTGTCCGGACGAGAAAAAGTACGGGATGTGTCCGGAGATCGAACTCTATGACATCCGGGTGCTGGGGAAGGACTCGGACGAGTTCACGATCATGGCGGCGCTCCAGTTCATCCGGCATCTCAACGCGCACAAAGATGTGATGGTGATTCACGGGGTCAATCTGAGTCTCTCCGTCCCGCACGACGTCGCGAACTTCGCCTGCGGGCGGACGCCGATCTGCGAGGAGTGCGAGCGGGTGGTGGCGAGCGGGGTCGTGGTGGTCACGGCGGCGGGGAATCGCGGCTTCAATAAACAGACCTACGCGGAGGATGGCGGGTTCGGCGATTATCGTTACATCAGCATCACGGACCCCGGGAATGCGGATGGCGTGATCACGGTCGGGTCGACGCACCGGATCGCGCCGCACACGTACGGGGTGTCGTACTTCTCGAGCCGCGGACCGACGGGCGACGGGCGGACCAAGCCGGACCTGGTCGCGCCGGGCGAGCGGATCGAGTCGTGCGCCAGCGGGGGCGGGTACGAGACGATGGACGGCACCAGCATGGCCGCCCCGCACGTGAGCGGCGCCGCTGCCCTGTTGCTCTCGCGGCATCGCGAGTTGATCGGGCAGCCGCGGCGAGTGAAGGAGATCCTGGTGCGCAGCGCCACCGATCTCGGACGCGAGCCGCGCTTTCAGGGCGGCGGCAACCTCGACGTCCTGCGCGCGCTGCAATCGGTGTAGCGGTGCGGACGACGCTCGAAGCGCTCAATGCGAACGACGGCGACTGCCTGCTGCTGCATCACGGCAAGACCCTCATCCTGATCGACGGCGGAAGCGCGGGGGTGTATCGCGACACGCTCCGTCCGCGACTGGAACAGCTACGCGCCGGCGGAAAGCTCGACCTTCGGATGGCGATGGTCAGCCATATCGACGCGGACCACATCACCGGGATTCAGGATCTGTTGGAGGATCTGGTCGAGAACGATCCGCCTTATCGCATCGCCGAGCTGTGGCATAACAGCTTCGAGCGGCTGCCCGCCGTTCCGAGGTACGCAGCGAGCGTGCGCCAGGGGAACGCGGTGCGGAATGCGGCGGTCCAACTCGCGATCCCGATCGCGAAGGCGTGCGCCCCGAAGCGGGTAGAGGTCGCGCCGGGGCTGACGTTTACGATCCTGGGACCGCGCGCCGCGGAGTTGGAGAAGCTCGACCGGTCGTGGAAACTGCCGGCGGCGCAGGCGGCGGATTACCTGAATCGGACTGTGCCGAACCTGTCCAGCATCGTCGTGCTGGTCGAGGCGGGGAAGAAACGGCTGCTGCTCACGGGAGACGCCGGCGGCGATCTGATCCTGCGGTCGCTGGGCGAGGCCGGGCTGCTGCCGCTGCATGTGGATCTGTTGAAACTGCCGCACCACGGCAGCAATCACAGCATCGACCGGAAGTTCTTCGAGACGGTGACGGCGGACCATTACGTGATCTCCGGGAACGGGAAGCACGGCAATCCGCATCCGGACACGCTGGCTTGGCTGGCGGAGGCGCGCCGGGGGTCGGAGGGGGACGTTTACTTCACGAATGCGCCGGGCGCGGTTCCGGCGGGGTCGGGACTACGCTGGCATACGAGGAAGGCGCCGGCGCTTTCGATCGCGGTGGAGTTGACGTAGCCGACGGCTCCATCACTGTCGCGGCTCTGTTTGCGAGGGCCCGGCACTTTTTTGTTGCGGCTTTCCGACGCGATGCGCCATATTGAAATTGGCGTCGAAAAAATCGTGTAGAGCGCACTCCAGGCCCGTTGTCGAAAGCTGCCATCCCGCGCGCTCGCGGTGTATCGCGCCGAGGCGTTTTCGATGGCGGACACTAACCTTCTGTACTTTACAGAACTGGTTTCGATGCCGGTGTACGACCTCAAGGGCCGTCGCATCGGGCGAATCAAAGACGCCGCCGTAGTTCCGCTCGTTCACCCTGCCCGCATCGACCGCTTCCTGATGGGCGGGACCGAAGCATTTCTCGTCATCCGCTACGACCAGGTCGCCTCGATCAACCTCAATCGCGGCATCGACCTGAACGACGAACAGCTCGTTCCGTACCACGATGACGAATACATGCTGCGCATCGCGCGCGATCTGTTCGACCAGCAGATCATCGACGTCAACGGCCGCAAGGTGGTCCGCGTCAACGACATCACGATGGAGGTCCGCAAGGACCAGGGTCGGGACACGCTCTCGGTGCTCGAAGTGGATATCGGGGTGCGCAGCATCTTCCGGCGCCTGCTGCAGGGCGTCGTGCCGCCGCGGCTGATTCGCCGGCTGCAGCACCGGATTCCGCCGAACTCGATTCGTTGGGACCTCGCCAATGTCGTCGAGCCCGATCCGCTGCGGCGCCTACGGCTCAACATTTCGTACAGCCGTCTTGAAGAGATGCACCCGGCGGACCTCGCGGACATTGTCGAGGAACTCGGTCCAGCCGAGCGCGGCGCGATCTTCGAGACCATCGACAGCGAAGTCGCGGCCGATGCCCTGACGGAGATCGATCCCAAGATGCAGGCGAGCATTCTCGAGTCGCTCGAACCGGAGAAGGCCGCCGACATCGTCGAGGAGATGTCGCCCGATGAGGCCGCCGATCTTCTCAACGAGCTCGAGGACGAGACGTCAGAAGAGATTCTCGACGAGATGGACGCGGCGCCGAAAGGCGAAGTCCGCGAGCTGCTCGAATTCGAAGAGGACTCGGCGGGCGGGCTGATGAACACCGAATACGTGTCGCTGCATGAAAACGCGTCGGTCATGGACGCGCTCGCGGCGCTGCGCGGGAACGAGGACCTGCTGGAGTCGCTGAACACCCTGTTCCTGGTCGACGCCGAGGAGAAGCTGTGCGGCGTGATTCCGCTGGCGCGGCTGTTCATCGCCTCCGGCGGCGCGAAGTTGAAGGACCTCTCCGCGGAGACGCTGATTCAGGTCACGGTGGATGAGCACCAGGACCGCGTGACGGAGCTGTTCGACAAGTACAACCTGCTGACCTTGCCCGTCGTGGACGAGGACGGCAAGCTCGCCGGCGTGATCACGGCCGACGACATCATCTCTGTATTGAGGGCAAAGTGACGGATGCGGAAATTCCTGAGCCGGTTCCGTTATCACGTCGCGGTGTTCTTTGCCGTCGTCGGCCCGGGGTTCATCACCGCCGTTGTCGATAACGACTCCGGCGGCATCCTCACGTATTCGCAGGCGGGCGCGCAGTTCGGCTACTTGCCGCTGTGGACGCTACTGCCGATCACGGTCCTGCTGATCATCGCGCAGGAGATGTGCTCCCGCATGGGCGCAGTGACGGGCAAAGGTCTCTCCGATCTCATCCGCGAGGAGTACGGGCTCCGCATCACGTTCGTCATGATGGCGCTCCTGGTGATCGTCAACCTGACGAACGTGATGTCCGAGTTCGCGGGCGTCGCGAGCTCGCTCGAGCTATTTCACATTAGCCGGTATATCTCGGTGCCGCTCGCGGCCGTCGCGGTGTGGTTCCTGGTCGTGAAGGGCAATTATCAGAGCGTCGAGAAGATCTTCCTGTTCGCCTGCGTCCTGTACGTTACGTACGTGATCTCGGGATTCCTGGTGCAGCCGGACTGGAAAGAGGCCGCGATCTACAGCGTGAAACCAGTGCTGTTGTTGCAGCCCGCATACCTGTATATGCTCATCGGGATGGTGGGCACGACCATCGCCCCGTGGATGCAGTTCTACCTGCAGGCGGCGGTGGTGGAAAAGGGCGTCACGGCCAAGGAGTACGCCGAATCGCGCATCGAAGTCATTGTCGGATGCGTAATGACGTCGGTGATCGCGTTCTTCATTATCGTGGCCTGCGCGGGCGCGATCTACCGGGTCCAGCCGCGCGAGATCCACGACGCAGCGGAGGCGGCGCTCGGGCTCAAGCCGTTCGGACAATACGCGTTCCTGCTGTTCAGCGCGGGCCTGTTCAACGCCTCGATTTTCGCGGCGTGCATCCTGCCGCTCTCGACGGCATACACGGTCTGCGAGGGCCTGGGGTTCGAGTCGGGCGTGAATAAGAAGATCAGCGAGGCGCCGATCTTCTACTTCCTGTACACGCTGCTGATCGTGGTGGGCGCCGGCGTGGTGCTGTTGCCGAAGTTCCCGTTGGTCCGCATGATCCTGTGGTCGCAGGTGCTCAACGGGATGCTGCTGCCGTTCATCCTCATCTTCATGATCCTGTTGATCAACAAGAAGGAGCTGATGGGCGAATGGTCCAACCCCAAATGGTTCAACTTCGTCTCATGGGTAGCGGCGGTGGTGATTATCGGGCTGACGCTGGCGTACGTCGGGATGACGATCCGGGGCATGCAATAAACTTGGTACGTGCCCACCGCTGAACATATCGACGTCATTAATCCCGCGACCGGAGAGCTGATCTGCACCGTGCCCGACGGCGGCGCGGACGCGGTGAACGCCGCCGTGGCCGCCGCGCGCGAGAGCTTCGCGAAGAAGACCTGGCGCGGCATGGACCCGTCGAAGCGGGAGCGCATCCTTTGGAATATCGGCGAGTTGCTGATGCAACACCGCGACGAACTCGCGGGCATCATCTCTCGCGAGAACGGGAAGACGCTGCGGGAAGCGGCGGGCGCGGACGTCGCGCCGGCGGCCGACTGCTTCCGCTATTACGCCGGCTGGGTCCGCAAGATCTACGGCGAGACGATCCCGGTGGACGGTCCGTACTTCAACTACACGCTGCGCGAGCCGGTGGGGGTGGTCGGGGCAATCGTGCCGTGGAATTTCCCGCTCCAGATCGCGGCGTGGAAGGTCGCGCCGGCGCTGGCGTGCGGGTGCTCTGTGGTGCTGAAGCCGTCGGAACTGACTCCGATGAACGCGATCCGGTTGGGCGAGATCGCGCGCGAGGCGGGCCTGCCGGAGGGCGTCCTGAATGTCGTGACGGGGTACGGCGAGACGACCGGCGAGGCGCTCTCGCTGCACGAGGACGTCGACAAGATCAGCTTCACGGGCAGCATCGACACGGCGCGGAAGTTGCTGCAGAACTCGGCGGTGTCGAACCTGAAGCGGGTCAGCTTGGAGCTCGGCGGCAAGTCGCCCAACATCCTATTCCCCGATTGCGATCTCGATGCGGCGATGAAGGCGCAGTTCTGGGGCGTGTTCGGAAACAAGGGCGAGATGTGCACGGCCGCGTCGCGGCTGCTGGTCCACGAAGATATACACGACCGCGTGGTCGAGGACCTCGCCGCGCGCGCGAAGAAGCTGCGGGTCGGCGACCCGATGGACCCGGCAAGCCAGATGGGCACGCAGATCTCGGGCCGGCAGATGGATCGCATCCTCGACTACATCGAGTGCGGCAAGCGCGAGGGCGCGCGTGTCGCGGCCGGCGGCGAGAGGGATACGGAGGGCGTGAAGGCGAAGGGCTTTTACGTGAAGCCGACAGTCTTCGCGGACGTCCGCCCGGAGATGAAGATCGCGCGCGAGGAGATCTTCGGGCCGGTCGTCAGCGCGATCAAGTTCCACGACGCCGAAGAGGCGATACACATCGCGAACGGGACGATCTACGGACTCGCGGCGGCGGTCTGGACGCGCGACGTGAAGCTCGCGCATCGCATGGCCGGGGAGATTCAGGCGGGGTCGGTCTGGATCAACACGTATAACGGCTTCGATTCGGGGTCGCCGTTCGGTGGGTATAAGCAAAGCGGTCACGGCCGCGATCTCGGGGCGCACGCGCTCGAGCAGTATACGAACGTGAAGTCGGTCTGGGTGGCGCTGTAGGCAGGGGGTTCCGCGCCAGTATAACCCGGGTTATACTGGACCTGTGAAGACCGCCGTCTCGATGCCCGACGATCTCTTCCGCCTGGCGGAGGCTACGGCTCGCCGGCTGCGCGTTTCCCGCAGCGAACTGTACGCGAAAGCGATCGCAGAGTACCTCAAACGGCAAGAGGCGAACGCAATCACAGAGCGTCTGAATGACGTCTATTCCCGACGTCCAGCGGAAGTTGACTCGGCCCTGCAACGGGCGCAACTCGAATCTCTCGAGAAGGTTCGCTGACGGGGATGACGGAGATTCAGCGGGGAGAGATCTGGTGGGCGGATCTACCCGAGCCTCGTCGCTCCGAACCAGGGTACCGGCGTCCGGTCCTTGTGGTCCAAGCTGACGCATTCAATCGCAGCCGAATTCAAACGGCAGTCGTTGCGGTAATCACGACCAACCTGGAGTTGGCGGAAGCGCCCGGCAATGTCCTCGTGCCGGCGCGGTCCGCGGGCTTACCGCGCGATTCGGTCGTGAACGTCTCGCAGTTATTGACTCTCGACCGCGGATATCTAACTGAGCATGTCGGCACGCTGCCGTCACGGGTACAGCGTTCTGTCGATGAAGGCTTGCGTACAATACTGCAGCTTTAGGGTCTCGCCCGCCCGTCAATTCTCGGTCGGCTTCTCCGCGTGTTCGATGGTGAGGAACGGCATCTCTAGCTTCCGCGGCTCGAGCTTGAGGCCGTGAGCCTGCACGATGCCGAACGGGGTCGGACCTCCCTCTTCTACTGCGGTGGGCGATAGACGGGCCATCCGCTCCCGCATCCCGGCACGGATTAGATCCTCGATCGGCAGCAGATACTCGCCTTTCATCCCGGTGACGTCGAGCACCGGGCGGTCGAGACCGAGGCCCACCAACAACGAATAGGACTCCAAGGTCAGCGGACGGACGGCGCTCTTGAGCGTCGAGTCGTAATCGGCCGGCCGTGGCGTCAGCTTCGCGGCGTTGACTACGACGAGCTCGTACACGGAAAACTCCTTCGTCTCGCGCCGCAGCGCGAGATGGAACCGGTCGGCGAGGAGCGTTTGCAGCATGGCCGGCGCCTGCTCGGGCGTGCTGCCCTCCGGCAGCTTCGCCGCGATGTCGTAAACGTCGCGCCGAGTCCAGTCGGGGCCGGCCACCTGGAACGTCTTAACGCCGGATGCGAGGATGACCAGGGCTTGGAGTGTCATGCCCCGGTAGCTTGCGCGTGCCCCGTCAATCGTCATCCCGATTGGAGGCCGTTGTCCGGCGCGAAACGCTTCCTGAGTGAACAGCGTCCCGGGCTTGATCGACGCAACCTCGAAGGCAGGCTGCGCCGATGCGGCCACGGCAAACAGGAAGAACGCAACGGAGGCAGTCACGTTCGAATTTGTAACACAACTGCCTCCCGGAGGCGACCGTCCTTGCTTCTACGCGGCGTCCAGGGACCTTTCGGACGCCTCCGCGATGACGCCTGCTTGCATCGCCTTCTCTTCGTCGCGCTGCGTTACGGCGTCGGCGGCTTTCTTTCCAGCCAGGAAGGCGTGATCGGAGTTGTAATACTCCCACTCGCTATAGCGGCCGGAGAGGATGATGTCGCGGTCCGCGAGCCATTCGCGAATGCGGTTCACCGCGGCCGTGCGGCCATGGTCGTAGACCACATATGCGAACGGCATGTCGACCTGGATCGCCGCCACGACCTCGTCCTCGGGATTGAAGATGCCGACTTTGTGGCAGTCCTGGATGCAGCGCTGGATCAGCTCGTCGCCGTCGACCGGTAGCGGCTTGTACTCCGAGTACGTGATCTCGCAGGTGAGTCCGAAGCCGCCGGGGGCATTGCAATGCGGACTGGCATTGCCCTGCACGAAAATGCGGTGGAAGATCGTGTCCTCGGGATAGTAGATCCAGTGCTTCTCGGTGAGGTTTTCGCGCGCGACGCCGAGGTGGACGCAGCGGACCGAGACGTGGCGCAACGTGGAGGCGGCGTTGCGGATGTCGTCCGGCGCCTCCTCGCCGATATTGCGGATCAGCACCGGTAGCGGCATCGTGCTGATGAGGTGATCGTAGCGGAGCTCGGCGCCGTCGCTGAGCGTGATGGTGTGCTTCGAGGGCGACACCTTCACGACGCGCGAGTTCATCCGCAGTTCACCCTTCAGATGGGGCACCCAACCGTCCATCAGCTTCTGGAAGCCGCCACGTAACGGATAGCCGAAGCGCGCATTCGGTCCCATCGGCTTCGGCACGGGCGAGAGCGCTCCCTCGATCATCTCTTCGAGGTCGGGCAGCGGCACGCGGCCGCCGAGCCAGGACGTCTCCATCTCGGTCAGCGGCACCGCCCATAGCTTGCGGTTGTAGGGAATGGCGAAGTGCTTGGCGATGCCGGCGCCCCACACCTTGTAGATAAACTCCTCGAAGTTCTTGGGCGCGGCCTGCGCGTTCTGGACGGCCTGCGCGTCGACGAGCGGGGCGGAGGCTTCCATGATGCCGTCGGCGCAACAATCCTTCACGTCGCCCGGCGTGCAGACACTCTTGCCGTTCGATTTTCCGTTCGCGTGTCCATTGGCGTGGCCGTTCGCGCCCGCCGGCTTGGGCGGCTTCACCGTCCCGAAGCGGGACTCGATGGCTCCGACGATGCACTCCTTAATCACGTTCGGCGGCAGTCCATAAAGCGCGCCCTGGAACGGATAGCGGGTATAGACGTTCTTGCTGTAGATCCACGCCTCGCGATCCTGCCAGTGGACGTTGTCGCCGAGCAGCATCTGATAGAGCTGGTGGACGTAGGGCTCGTTCGAGAACATGATGTGGCCGGCGTAATCGAACGTGAAGCCCTTCTCTTCGATCGACCGGCACCAGCCGCCGACGCGGTTGTTCTGCTCGATCAGGATCGAGTCTTCGCCGAGGTGATAGGCGGCGCTGAGGCCAGTGGGTCCCGCGCCGATCACGATGGCGTGCGCCTCGGTCTTGCCGGGGCGCGCGTGCTTGCGCGCGGCGATCGCCTCCGCGATCAATTCGTCCATACGCGCCGCGGTGGTGTCCCACGACGTTTGCGCGAGGACCTCCGCCATCTTCTTCTGCCGCGCGGCTCGCTCTTCGGGGGTGGCGGCGAGCGCCTGTTCGCAGGCCTTGACGAACTCCTCGGGCGTCCCGCCGATGTAGACGATGTCGCCGTATGGCTCGACGACGTCCGTGATCGGCGTGCTGGCGATCATCTTCGCCGCGGCCATATATTCGAGCGTCTTGGTGGGGCTGATGTACTTGGTGGATTCGTTGCGCGCGAACAGCAGCAGCGCGACGTCCCAGCCTTTCAGATAGGACGGTAACTGCTGATACGAGCGCTGGCCGTAATAGTGGATATTGGGCCTTTGCGGGAGGCTGGCGGGGTCGATCTTGACCACCGGCCCTACCAGGCAGATCTGCCATTCCGGATGCGTGTCCGCCATGGCGGTGAGGGCCGGGATGTCGAAGCGTTCGTCGATGACGCCGAAGAAGCCGAGCCTCGGGTGGGGGAGGTTCGCCTGATCCTCCGCCTCGATCATGCCGTTGGCGGCGGCGGCGAAATGCTTCGCCTCGACGCTGCTGGAGAAGCAGTAGGCGTTTGGATGGCGGTCCTTCTTGGCGCGGTAGAGACTCGGGCCGCCGGTGAAGACGACATCGGCCATTTTGAGGAGCGCCGCCTCGCGATCGAGCAACTGCGTGGGGGCGTTCTTGAAGGCGGAGAGCTCGTCCATGCAGTCGTAAATGACGGCGAGCGGTTGCGGAAACTCCTCGGCCAGCGGCAGGGCCATCGGAGTATAGAACCAGAGAACGTAATCCTGGAGATTCTCGCTTTCGATTAAGTCGCGCACGAGCGGGCGCAGGTAAGAAATCTGATCGTCGCTATAACCGGGGGCATCGGACGGAGTATGAGGGCGGCAGACGAGAACGTTCGGTTCCGGGCGGTCGAATTCCCATTCGAGATTCGGCGACTTCCCAGGGATCGGCTCCTCAATAAAAATTACACGGTGGCGAGAGGCGAGACGGGAGAGCAGATGCTGCGGGCGCTGGTAGACGAAATTCCAGCGGAGGTGTGAAAACGTGATGATCGTGGGGATAAATGGCATTCTTTTCTCCTGCTTGTCGGTGAAAACCGCTAGTGCCGTGGCGCCCGCCAAGGAGGGGGCGTTTTGCTGTCGCCTAATGTGCACCTTTTCAGCCAGTGTGCCGAAAGGCGCAAGGCGCCTACTTTTAGTAAGTTGCGATAGATTCGGGCGAGTCGTCCGCCTGATTTCGGGCTGAGACTGCGCCTCACGTACACGTGCGAAAACGCGCGACACTTTCGAGCCCGTCACGCATTTTTCGCCGTTTCCAGCCAGCCCCTGATAAAATGGAGTTATCCGCACAGAGTAATCCGCAGCCTGTTTCGCGATCCCAGAGGTTTCTGTTCCCTTCCCTCCTACCTCTTTGCGCAGTGCTGCCCCAAACGCGCGTCGCTTCCGATCGAACGAAAGCCTAACAATCGGAAACCGAATGAAGCTTGCCGCATTCCTGATACTCGTTTTCTGTTCCGTCATCGCCCAGGACTTCGGGCTGGTGGTCGAAGCACCTGTTGTCAAATTCCCTGCGCGGACGCCGACGCTTCTGCTCAGCAACCTCCCCAAAAAGATTGTCGATCCAACGCCGATGATCAAGGTCGCCGCCCAGAAACATAACGTCCGGGCAGCGCTGGTGAAGGGGATCGTCGCCGCGGAATCGGCGTTCAACGCGAATGCGGTTTCGCCCAAAGGCGCGATCGGTCTCATGCAGTTGATGCCCGAGACCGCGCAGCAATACGGCGCCGACCCGCTGATCCCGGAGCAGAATATCGACGCCGGGACCAAGTACCTGGGGACGCTGATCACGAAGTACTCGAAGTACAAGAACGGGCTGAAGCGGGCGATCGCGGCATACAATGCCGGGCCGGGGGTCGTGGACAAGTATCGGGGCGTGCCTCCGTACAAGGAAACGAGGGGCTACGTCATCCGTGTCCTTTCGTACATGAAGCAGTACGAGCGCGAAGCCCCTCGCGGGTAATCTCCTGATATCCCCCGGTACGCGCGGCGGCAATCCGGTACCAGCAGCTCTAAAAACACGCCAGATAGGCCCATTACGCCGGGGTTACGAGCATTACTGGTTTCCCATGCTACCCAAGGGTAGTATCGACCCATGGGTGCTGCCGACGTGATCCTCCTCCTGCTTCTGGCGATGGCCGATGTTTGCCTGCTGGTGACTTTGCATCGCCGCCGCGTGGTGCGTCTGCGCTCCGAACGGATGATGCGAAGCCTGAGCGCCGCGATCCGCCGCGAGATCGGACAGCCGGTCGCGATCGCCCGCCCGAAGTGGTCGATGGTCCTGCAGCGCGCCAGCTAACGGTCACCGCGTGCGCAGCATCTCGCGCGCGCAGTTGTAGCCAGGCGCGCCCATCACACCCCCGCCCGGGTGCGCTCCCGATCCACACAAGAATAATCCCGCAAGCGGCGTCCGGTACCGAGCCCATCCGGCTACCGGACGCATCACGAACATCTGATCTAAACTCATCTCCCCGTGGAAAATGTTGCCGCCGGTGATGCCGAAGCGGCGTTCGAGATCGAGCGGCGAGAGCACCTGCCGATGCTCGATAATCGACCGGATGTTCGGCGCGTACTCCTCGATCAGGGAAATCACGCGGTCGCCGAACGGCTCGCGGAGGTCGTCCCACGTGCCTTCGCGGAGCGTGTAGGGCGCGTACTGGAGGAAGATTCCCATGATGTGCTTGCCCGCGGGGGCAAGCGAGGGGTCGTACATGGTCGGGATGGTGAGCTCGAGAAGGGGACGCTCCGAGGCGCGGCCGTACTTCGCGTCGTCCCAGGCGCGCTCGACGTACTCGATGCTGGGGCAGATATGCATCGTGGCGCGGTGGTGGGGACCGGGCGCGCCGGGGTAGGCAGTGAACTCGGGCAGGCCGGAGAGCGCGAGATTGATCTTGCAGCTCGTGCCCTCGATGCGGAAATGGCGGATGGCCGCGACGAACTCGGCGGGAAGGTCGCGCTCGGCGAGCAGGCGGAGGAAGGTGAGCTTGGGGTCGAGGTTGGAGGCGATCTGCGTGGCTTCGAGCTCGTCGCCATTGTCGAGGACGACCGCGTAGGCGCGGCCGCCCCGAACCAGGACGCGGTCGACGGCGGCGTTGGTGCGGATCTCCGCGCCTTTCGCGCGGGCCGAAGCGGCGATCGCTTCGGAAACGGCGCCCATGCCACCGCGCACGAAGCCCCATAGCCCGCGATGTCCGCCAACGCCGCCCATGCAATGGTGCAGCAGGATGTAGGCGGTGCCGGGCGAACGGGGTCCGCCATTGGCGCCGATCACACCGTCGGTAGCGAGTGTGACCTTCACCTGCTCGGATTCGAACCACTCGTCGAGGAACTCGGCGGCGCTCTGCGTGAACACTTTGACCAGGGCGACGATGTGGCGCGGGCTGAGTCCACGCATCTTTCCGGCGAGTTTCAGGTACTCGATGGCATCGCCGAGGCCTTTGGGCGGGAACTGCGGAGGGGTCGTGAGCAGCAGATCCTCGACTACCTGGGAGATGCGCTCGAGTTGCGCTTCGTACGCGGGGTAGACTTCGGCATCGTGCTGCGAGAATTTCGAGATCTCAGCGAGAGTCTTGGCGCGGTCCTGCCACATGAAGAAGTGGCGGCCGTCGGGGAAGACTGAGAAGAAGGCGGGATCCTTGGCGTCGACCTGGTAGCCGTAGCGGGGCAGCTCGAGGTCGCGGATCACGCGCTCCTGCATCAGGCTGGTGAGGTACGCGCCGCTGGAAACGCGATAGCCGGGCCAGAGCTCCTCGGTGACGGCGCACCCGCCCACGAGTTCGCGCCGCTCGAGGACCAGCACCTTCCGTCCGGCGCGCGCTAGATAAGCGGCGGTTACGAGGCCGTTATGGCCGCCTCCGATGATGATTGCGTCGTACTTGGGCATGGGCTCCCCTCAGGGTAGCGCGCGGAGCGAAGGGGCAGGCGAGACGTGTGAGGCTTCCTCCTCAACGCGGAGCCGCGGAGTTCACGGAGATCACGCGGAGGTAAACAACTCCAACCTGATAGCGCAGTTCTCCGCGTTGCTCCGTGATCTCCGCGACTCCGCGTTGGAGAGCAGGGCAGAGTGTACAAGAAAAAGCGCGGCGGCCTCGAAGGTTCGAGACCGCCGCGCCTTTCCGGCTACTGACGACTTGAAGGTTAGAACTGATTCCAGAGGTACTGGTTGTAGACCTCGTGGTGGAACTGCACTTCCTGCGGCTTCACGATGGTGCCGAGGAGGCGCGGGCAGCGGTCGGCGGAGGCGCGCTTCAGGTCGAGATAGCGGGCCTTGACGTCCTCGCCGAGCAGGGAGGTGGTCCAATCGGCCTTGCGGAAATCCTCCATCGCCGTGTAGATGTTGTCCGGCAGGTAGCGCTTGGCGCTGCGGAGGTTCTTCGTCTTGGTGTCGGTGTTGCCTTCGAGACCCGTCTTGAACACCGAGAGCATGACCATGTACGGATTGGCGTCCGGACCGACGGAGCGGACCTCGACGCGCATGCTGCGGTGGTTGCCGATCGGGATGCGCACCATCGAGCCGCGGTCGACCGCCGACGCGATGATCTGGTTCGGCGCTTCGAAGTGCGGGTCGAGACGGCGGTAGGCGTTGACGCTCGAATTGAGGAGCAGGCAGATGTCGTTGCCGTGGGTCAGGATGCGGTCGACGAACTCCCAGCCGAAGCCGCTGAGCTTCTCCTGGCCTTCCGGATCCCAGAACAGGTTCTTGCCTTCCTGGCTGACCGAGACGTTGGTGTGCATACCGCTGCCGTTGACACCGACGACCGGCTTCGGCAGGAACGACGCGGTGAGCCCCATCTTGGTCGCGATCTGGCGGCAGATCAGCTTGTAGAGCTGGATCTGGTCGGCGGCGGCGACGACTTCGGAATAGCTGTAGTTGATCTCGAACTGCGACGGCGCGACTTCGGGGTGATCCTTCTCGTTCTCGAAGCCCATGGCGCGCTGCACTTCCGCGGTGGTGTCGATGAACTGGCGGAGCGGGTCGCCGGGGAGCGAGTGGTAGTAGCCGCCGGTGTTGACGTAGTCGAAACTGTGGGTGTCGTGGAAGCGGCGCTCGGCATCGGGGCCGTTGAACAGGAAGCCCTCGATTTCGTTGGCCGCGTTCAGGGTGTAGCCCTTCTCCTTGTGCAGACGGTCGGAGAAGGCCTTGAGGACACCGCGGATGTCGGCGGAGTACGGAGTGCCGTCCTTGTCGATGACGTGGCCGAAGACGAGAACCTTGCCGGGTCCGAATACGTCGGCGGGGGCCCAGTAGAAGGCGCTCCAGTCGAGGTAAAGGCGGAGGTCACTCTCGCGCTGGGCGGTGAACCCGCGGATCGAGGAGCCGTCGAAGGTCAGGTTGTCATAGCTCTTGACGAGGAACTTCTTGTCGTAGTCGAGCATGTGCAGCCGGCCTTCGAGGTCGCTGAACAGGACCGTGACGGCCTTGATGCGCTTCTCATCGGTCAGGTACCGAAGGCGCTCTTCCTGGATGGAGTGCTCGGGGCAGCGGTTCATGCGCTGCTCCTTGGCCTTCAGGTTGAGCTCTTCGAGCTCGGCGTAGTTGATGCGTAGAAAATCGTGAAGTTCGTTCAAGGCAGTCTCCGGAGAGAAGATGGATTACTTTATTTTGGCGGGGAAGGCATTGATCTGCAACGGGGTTAGGCCGGTTTTGTCATCAATTGATTTTATGGGGAGGCATCATAAAATTGATAGGGCACCTGACGGAGTAAACTGGGGGAAGTGGCGAAGGAATACGTAGAAGTTCGGGATGGAGGGTACCGTCTGGCAGGCAGCCGGGTTTCGCTGGACTCGATCGTCTACGGATACCTGCGTGGGGAGTCGGCGGAATCGATTGCCGAATCGTTTCCAGCCGTCACCTTGGAGCTGGTGTACGGCGCGATCGCGTATTACCTTGCGAACCGCGCTGAGATCGACGAGTACCTCCGCGCGCAATCGGAGGAGTACGAGAGGTTGCGGAAGGAAGCGCGGGCCGCCAGACCTGCGTTTTACGCCAAGCTCGAAGCGGCACGGCGAAGCAGTCAGCGTCCGGCGTGAGAATTCGCTTTCTTGCCGACTATCGGCCGCTGTGATCGCTTCTTACTTCTGCGCTGCGGCGTCGACCCGGGCCTGCGGCCTCCCGTTGAGCGCGCTATTGTCCGGTCACGTCCATGGGGACCGGGGCTGCACGGGAACTGAAGACCATTGCCAATTTCAGGCCGTCGGCGTGTATTTCCCCGACGAAATGCAGCACTGGAATCCCGCCGGAGGAGGGCCGGAGACCGGTTGCCGTAAATGAAATTCGCCCGTGTTCAATCATGCTCTCCGTGATCGGACAGTCGCCGGGCCAATTGTCCAGATGCGCGACGCCGGTCAGGCGACCGTCTTCGATCCGAAAATCGAACGTGGCGCGACCGATCATCTTCGGCCGGTCGCCGATTCGTCCCGTAAACCGGGCTCGCCAGCTACCTTCGAGATCGTTCGGCAGAGCGGAGACACGGAGCGGGCCGCGCACTTCCGATTCGAGCAAGCGCAGCGTTAGCTGGTAGTCCGCCGGATCGGCGGAACGCAGGATCAACGACTTCTCCGTCAGGGTCCCCCTGAACTCGAGTCTTACTCCTGGCTCGTCGCCGCCGAACCGCCGAATGACTGCAAGCCAGACATGATCGCCGTCTACACGGCCGTCACTGACTGTCGAGTAGCCCCAGCCCCCGACGAACCCGGCGCCGGTGACACCGTCCCCTTTCACGTCGAGGTCGAAGCCTGCGCTCAGACTCTCTCCCTTGCTCAGGAGCGTACCCTCCCACGTTCCTGCGATTTGCGCTGCCTCGATCGGTGAGAATGAGACGCCCAGAACGCTTAGCGCAACGAATTTAACGGCCAGCATGCACAAATCTCCTCGCGCGGATCTATGTGCCTAACGGACGTTTTTGGGCGCGCGAGTGTTAACCGGGAATGGCTACTTCTGTGCCGCCGCGTCCACCCGGGCCTGCGCCCACGCCATCGCGTCGAGCGCTACGGCGGGGTCGACTCCCAGGGCCGGATTGATCACCTGCTCCTGAGCGTTCTTGAGATCTTCCTTCGCTCGGTCGACGTCGATCTCTTCGGCGCGTTCCGCAGTGTTCGCCAGCACTCGGACGTGGTCGGGTAACACTTCGACGAAGCCGCCCTGGACCGAGAGGTACCGCTTGCGTCCGCTGACCGTATAGCTCAGAAAGCCCGTGCCGAGCTGGCCGAGCAGCGCGGCGTGGCCGGGGAGGATGCCCATGTAGCCGCTCTTGCCCGGGAGTTGGACTTCCGTGACCGCCTCCCGGACCAACTGGCGCTCGGGCGTCGCGATTTCGAGCTCGATGGTGTCCGGCATGGCCTTATGCCTTGCTCAGAGCCGCGGCGCGCTCCAGCACGTCTTCGATCGTCCCCTGCATATAGAACGCCTGCTGCGGGATGTTGTCGTGCTTACCTTCCGCAATCTCGCGGAAGCCGCGGATGGTGTCCGCGACCTTCACGTATTTGCCCTTGTAGCCGGTGAACTGCTCGGCGACGTGGAACGGCTGCGAGAGGAACTGCTGGATCTTGCGGGCGCGCGAGACCGACAGCTTGTCCTCGTCCGACAGCTCGTCGATACCGAGAATCGCGATGATGTCCTGCAGATCCTTGTAGCGCTGCAGGATTCCCTTCACCATCTGGGCCGTCTCGTAGTGGTCCTTGCCGATGATGTTGGGATCGAGAATGCGCGACGTGGACGCCAGCGGATCGACCGCCGGGTAGATGCCGAGCGCCGCGATGTCGCGCGACAGGTTGGTGGTCGCGTCGAGGTGGGCGAATGCAGTGGCCGGAGCAGGATCGGTGTAGTCGTCGGCGGGCACGTAGATCGCCTGCACCGACGTGATCGACCCGTTCTTGGTCGACGTGATGCGCTCCTGCAACTCGCCCATTTCGGTCGCCAGGTTCGGCTGGTAGCCGACCGCGCTGGGCATGCGGCCCAGCAGCGCCGACACTTCCGAACCGGCCTGCGTGAAGCGGAAAATGTTGTCGATGAAGAGCAGCACGTCCTGCTTCTCTTCGTCGCGGAAATACTCGGCGATGGTCAGCCCGGTCAGACCGACGCGGAGACGCGCTCCGGGCGGCTCGGTCATCTGCCCGTAAATCAGGGCGCACTTGGACTTCGTGTAGTCGTGGATGTCGATGACGCCCGACTCCTGGAATTCCGTCCAGAGGTCGTTCCCCTCGCGGGTGCGCTCGCCGACGCCGGCGAACACGGAGACGCCGCCGTGCTTCATCGCGAGGTTGTTGATGAGCTCCTGAATGATGACGGTCTTGCCGACACCCGCGCCGCCGAACAGGCCGATTTTGCCGCCGCGGAGGTAGGGTTCGAGGAGGTCGATGACCTTAATGCCGGTCTCAAACATCTCGAGGCGCGTCGACTGATCTTCAAACGAAGGCGCGGGACGGTGAATCGAGTAGCGCTTCTTGGCGTTCACGGGACCCATCTGGTCCACCGGCTCGCCGATGACGTTGAGCACACGCCCCAGCGTCTCGGGACCGACCGGCACTTCCACCGGCTTCCCGAGGCTGATCGCCTGCATCCCGCGCACGAGTCCTTCCGTGGGCTGGAGCGCGATGGTGCGGATGCGGCCCTCGCCGATATGCTGCTGCGTCTCGCAGATGATGTCGATCGGCTCCGGCACGTCGAAGCCCTCGCTGGTGATGCGGATCGCGGTATAGACCAGCGGGATCTGGCCTTCGGGAAACTCGCAATCCACGGCCGGCCCGGCCACCTGGACCACTTTGCCGACCACAAATCCGTTATTCGATGCCATGTCGTTTACTCCGCGGCGGCTGCGCCGCTGACCACTTCAATGATTTCTTTGGTGATGCTCGCCTGCCGGACGCGGTTCATATAGAGCGTCAGCTTGTCGATCATCTCGCCCGCGTTCGACGTGGCGGCCTCCATGGCCGTCATGCGCGCGGCATGCTCCGCCGCCACCGATTCCAGCAGCGAGCGGTAAAACTCCATTTCGACGTAGCGCGGCAGCAGCGCTTCCAACATCTCCGCCGGCGGCTGCTCGTAAATGTAATCGACGGGCGTGGTGTCCTCCGGCAGGGTCACCGGCAGCACGCGCGATTCGACCAGGCGCTGCGCCATCACGCTTTTGAACTCGTTGTAGATCAGGTAGACCGCGTCGATCTCTTCGTTCCGGTACAACTCCATGGCCGCGCCGGCGATGGCGGCGATGTCGCTGTAGACCACCTTCGCCGCGAGTCCGATGTGCTCGCTCTCCACCGTAGCGCCGCGCTTTTTGAAGAAGTCGCGGCCCTTGCGGCCGACCAGCACCATCCGGATGTTGGCGCCGGGATGCTCCGCCTGGAACCGCTGCGCGCCCTTGATCAGGTTGGAATTGAACGCGCCCGCCAGTCCCTTGTCGCCGGTCACGAGCACCAGGAGGATATTCTGCTCCGGACGCTGGGCCAGGAGCGGATTCTCGCCCGCGCGCTCGTCCCCGGCCGCCGCCATCGCGACGTTGGCGAGCACCTTTCGCAACAGCGCGCCGTACGGCCGCGACGCAATCACACGATCCTGCGCGCGGCGCAGTTTCGCCGCCGAGACCATCTTCATGGCCTTGGTGATCTGCTGCGTGTTCTTGACGGAGCGGATGCGCCGCCGGATGTCGATGAGACTAGGCATGGGCGGTTGCCGGCATCTCCGCCACGAAGCGGGCCTTGAACTCTTCGATGAGCTTGGTCACGCGCCCGCGCAGATCGTCGTCGAGCGCCTTCTTGGCCGCAATGTCGGTGAGCACCTGGCGATGCGCGTTTTCGGCGAACCGGTAAAGCTCCGCTTCGAACTTCCGGCAGACTTCGACCGGGAGATCGTCGAGGTAGCCCTTGGTGCCCGCGAAGATGATCAGAATCTGCTTTTCGAGCGGCAGCGGCTGGTATTGATTCTGCTTCAGGATCTCGACCAGGTGTTTACCGCGATTGAGCTGGTCCATTGAGGCCTTGTCGAGGTCGCTGCCGAACTGCGCGAACGCGGCCAGCGCGCGATATTGCGCCAAGTCGAGACGGAGACCGCCGGCGATCGATTTCATCGCCTTCGTCTGCGCGTTGCCGCCGACGCGGCTGACCGAGATACCGACGTTGATGGCCGGGCGCACGTTCGAGTTGAACAGATCCGATTCGAGAAAGATCTGACCGTCGGTGATCGAGATGACGTTGGTCGGGATGTACGCGGAAACGTCGCCCGCCTGCGTTTCGATGAACGGGAGCGCGGTGAGCGACCCGCCGCCGTTCTCGGCGCTGAGCTTCGCGGCGCGTTCCAGGAGGCGGCTGTGGAGGTAGAAGACGTCGCCGGGGAACGCCTCGCGTCCCGGCGGACGGCGCAGGAGGAGCGAGATCTCGCGGTACGCCGCGGCGTGCTTCGAAAGATCGTCGTAAATGCAGAGGGCGTGACGGCCGGTGTCGCGGAAGTACTCACCCATGGCGCAGCCGGCGAAGGGCGCGATGTACTGCATGGGCGCCGGATCCGAGGCCGACGCCGAGACCACGATGCTGTATTCCATCGCGCCGGCGTCTTCGAGAACTTTCACCACTTGGGCGACGGTCGAGCGCTTCTGCCCGATCGCGACATAGATGCAGATCATGTCGCCGCCCTTCTGGTTGATGATGGCGTCGAGCGCGATCGCCGTCTTGCCGGTCTGGCGGTCGCCAATGATCAGCTCGCGCTGGCCGCGCCCGATCGGAATCATGGCGTCGATCGCCTTGATGCCGGTCATCATGGGCTCTTTGACGCCCTGGCGCGCGACCACTCCGGGCGCGAGGCGCTCGACGGGATTGAACTTCACCGCCTGAATCGGACCCTTGCCGTCGATCGGCTGGCCGAGCGCGTTCACCACGCGGCCGATCAGGCCTTCGCCGACCGGCACCGACATGATGCGCCCGGTGCGGCGGACCTCGTCGCCTTCCTTGATCTCGGTGTAGTCGCCGAGCAGCACCGCGCCGACCTGGTCTTCTTCCAGGTTCATGGCGATGCCCGCGACGTCGTGCGGGAACTGAATCAGCTCGCCGGCCATGACCTTCTGCAGGCCATGGATTCGCGCGATACCGTCGCCAAGGGAGATGACGGAGCCGACCTCGGTGACGTCGATCGCCCGCTCGTAATTCTCGATCTCCTGGCGCAGAATGCTCGTAATTTCATCTGCTCGGATGTGAGCCATATTTCCTTCTTCCCGTTACTGCCTAGGCTTCGGCGGTGAGGCGGCGCTCCAACGTGGAGAGTTGGCCGCGAACCGAGCCATCGTATACCGTAGAACCGATGCGCGCCACAGCGCCCCCAATCAGCGCCGGGTCGATCGCAAAGCGCATCCGGATACGCTTGCCCGTGAGATGCTCCAACGTGGCGTTGAGCGTGCTCCGCTCGGCATCGCTCAATTCCGTCGCGGAGAGAACCTCGGCCTGCGCATAACCCAGGCGGGCGTCCACGACCTCTTCGAACTGGGCGATGATCTCCGTCAGCGACGCGATGCGGCGGTGGTCGATCAAGACAAATAAGAAATTCTTGGTGACGCGCGAAAGCTGCAGTACGTCGCCGATGCGGCCCACGACCGCCCTCTTGCGCGCGACCGGCACAGCCGGCGTGACCAGCGCGTTTTGCAGCTCCGTCGAATCGCGCAGCGCCGATTCGAACGCGCGGAGCTCGGCGACGGCCTGCTCCGGAGACAACGACGAGGCCTTCGCGGTCACGACGTCCGCGAGAGCGTTCGCGTATCGGGCGGCTACGGCAGAAAGTGTCATGGTTTAATTGCTGGCCCGCGAAGCGTCCGGCTCAAGATCGCGGACGAAGCCGCGCACCAGCGCCTCCTGCGTCTCGGGATTCATGCGAGCGCGGATTCGTTGCTCCGCGAGCTGGATCGCGAGCTCGGCCGAGTAGCGCTTCAAATCCATACGGGCGGCCTTGCCGGCGGTGGCGATCTCCTGTTCGGCGTGCGCCTGAATCTTGGCGAGCTCGCCGGCGGTCTGCTTAGCCAGACGGTCCCGTTCCGCCTGCGCTTCCCGCTGCGAGTCGGCCCGCAGCGCGGCGATTTCATTTTCCAGACTGGCCAGCCGGCGGTCGACATCCGCGGCGCGCGCTTCGGCCCCTTGGCGCGCTTCCTGCGCTTCGACCATGTCCTTGCGGATCTGCTGGGAACGCGTGGAGAAGAACGGCCCGGCGTTCTTCGCGACCATGTACCCGAGCGCGCCGGCCAGGACCACGAAGTTGGCCCATTTCCAGAGCTCCAGCTTCCCGTGCTCGCCTTCGGCGGGCGATTCAGCGGCTTCCTGGAGCGGAGTTTCGTTGGCCTTCGAAGGCTCCTGCGCGCGCATGGCGGGCACGAACGCCGCCGTGGCGGCGATCAGGAACAGCAGGGTGGCGCGCTTCATGCGGCGCTCCGGCGGAGAATCGAATCCGCGATCTGGTTGGCTAATGTTTCGCTATCGGCGCGCAACGACGCCTTGGCGGCCTCGACATCCTGCTGCAGATCGGCGCGTGCCGCCTGGACCACGGCCTCGGCGCGCTTTCGAGCTTCGAGAACCTGCGCGGCTTCCCGTTCCTGCAATTCGCGGTGCAACTGGTCCTGAGACTGGTAGATCTCGGTGCGGGCGGCGCGAATCGCGGCCTCGTACTCCGCGGCCTTCGCGGCAGCGCGCTGCAGGCTTTCCTCGGCAGCTTTCTTCGCCCCCTCGGTCGCTTCATAGCGTTGCTTCAGCACCTTTTCGAGGGGCTTAAAGAAAACGCGCTTGAGATAAAACTGAAGCAAAACGACCAGGATGAACGTAGGCACTGCTTTGAGCAGGAGTTGGCCTAGCTGGTGCAGTATGGCATCCATGAGATTTCTTGGAAATGAACGGGGGAGCCCTAAGGAATACAGGGTATCATCCAGCCAAAAGGGCAGTCAACCTCACTCGCAAGTGGTGGACGGGGTGAATTCTGACAATCGGCCCGCTTAATTCGGGTAGGTTCAGTCCGAATGTCACGTCTTTCGGGCGCCTGGATTGCAGCACACCACCCTGGAGGAATTTGCGATGTCTCGTATGGTTGGCTTCTTACTTTGCGTGGGTGTGGCGGCCGGGCAGCAACTCTGTCCTTGTCCTGCAGGTGCGGCGTCGACGCATTCGACCCGGGTTCGGACCGTTCGCACGGTGCGGAGGACCCCCGCGGTGGGCGAGGCAAATCGGAGCGTTGAGGAAACACAGCGCCGCTCCGAGGTCCGCACCTTCACCGTCCCGGCGGGGACGTCGATCGCCGTGCGGCTCGAGCAGCCTCTGGATACGAAGCACGATCGCGCAGGCACGCCGTTCGTCGCGCGCGTTTCGAGGGACATGGTGCGCGACGGTGAGGTCATCGTGCCGCGTGGGGCGCTCGCTCGCGGCCATCTGGTGGAGTCGAAGGCTTCGGGACGCCTCAAGGGCCGCGCGAAAATGTGGCTGACGCTCGACACGATTGAAGCGCGCGGCCGCGTGTACCGCGTGGCAACCGACGGTCCGGAGTTCGTCACCAAGGGGCATAAGAAGCACGACGCGCTGTGGATCGGCGGAGGCGCCGGGACCGGGGCGGGCATCGGCGCACTGGCCGGAGGTGGAGTCGGCGCCGCGATCGGCGCGGGCGCGGGCGCAGTGGCCGGGACCACCGGAGCGTTGATTACCGGCAAGCGCCAACTGCGCCTCGCCACCGAAACGCCCGTAACGTTTACGCTGCGCAGGCCGGTGATCGTCCGCGAGCGGGTGCTCAGCGCGAGCGTAACCCGGTAGCGGATGCGCATCTCCCGACTGCTCGCCGCAACGGCATTCACCGCCGTTCTGTCCGCACAACCTGTGGTTCTCGGGGCGGGATATACCGCGCCGTCCACGATCAAGGTGGCGCCGGGGCAGTTGCTCACGTTCTTCGTGAGCGGCATCGCCGGCTCCCCGACCGCGCGGGTCGCGGCCTCTTCTCTGCCGTTACCGTACTCCCTGGCGGGCATCTCGGTGACGATCGACGAGCTCAGCAATCCTCCGCTGCGCAACGAAAGAGTGCCGCTGCTTGCGATTGCGCCCCTGGGGAACGTTCTCGCCATTTCGGTGCAGATCCCGTTCGGACTCCGCACGTCGAGTTTCCTCGCTCCGGACATCCCGCCTCCGGCCACGATGACGCTGTCGGTGAACAACACGGCCGCCGTCACGATCCCGATCGCCCCCACCCCCGACCAGCTTCACATCGCCACCACCTGCGACGCGAACCTGACGACACCGGTCCCCGGCGCCCTATGCCGGCCCGTGGTGGCTCACGTCGATGGCTCGCTGGTCACGCCGGATCAACCGGCCCACGCCGGCGAACTCCTGGTGCTCTACGCCTTCGGCCTCGGAGCGACCAATCCGGGAATGGCGGCCGGCGATGCCGCCACCTCGGCGCAACCGGCAGTCGCGCCGATCTCGATGACGGCGGACGCCGCGATCGCCGATATCCCCAGCACGCGGCAGATCGTCGCGCCGGTCTTCGCCGGGCTCACCGTGGGCTTCTCGGGGCTCTATCAGATCAACTTCTTCGCTCCGCCGCCGCCGACGCCGTTCGCTCCTGCCGCCTGCACCACATTCAACTCACCGAATGGGAACGTGGCGCTGACGGTTCATGCCGGATCCTCCGACACCGCTCGCTTTTGCGTGTACCCGTAACGCGACCAGCACGGCGTTCGAGACGGCGCCGTCGGACGATACCTGGACCGTGACAGCACCGCCGGAGAGACGGTCCGGCGTCATTGCGACGATTTCGGTGGGACCGATCGAGATGGGCGTCGTGGTCGCGCCGCCAATGCGCAACTGGGCCGCGCTGCCGAAGCCGGAGCCTCGAATCCGAATGACCTGCCCGGCGGATACGGGGTCGCTGAAGTGACTCGCCGCATCTTCCACCGCGTCGATACGAAGCGCGGGAGGATCGGCGAGTGCGACACTGTTGACCCAGGGATTTTGAGACGGCGAGCCGGTCGCGCCACCGAGGACGAGATTGCCATTCGTCCCGATTGCCACTCCGGCGACGCCGAACGTCTCGTTGTCTCCAAACGTGCTGGAGAACAAGAGCGAAGTGAGATCGCCACTCAGTTCGGCCGCATAGCCGGTGACCGCGCCGCCGAAGCCTTGCACGAAGGGCGTCCTGGTGGGCAGCGAGCGCGGGGAAGTGTAGCCGCCGAGGTAGACGTTCCCGGCCGAGTCGACCGTCATCGCGCGAACGCCGCCGCCGAAGGCGCCGCCAAAGTACGTCGCCGCCAGGCGGCCCTGCAACTGAGGCTGCAGCTTCACGATTGCGGTTTGAGGGGTGTTCGCAGTGGGCGCGAGCCCGGGATCGGACTGAAAGGCTCCGGGCGTGGCGCGAAGTGTCGCGGCGGGACCGCCGAGATAGACGCTGCCATCCGCCGACAGGGCGATCGCCTGCGCACTCACTCCCGTCGCAGCGGAAGCGACTAACGAGGTTCCCGTTGCGTTGAGCAGGAAGACGCCGTCGGCGCCGCTGCCCGTGGGAGCTCCGGCGACGTACGCCGAGCCGTCCGCCCCGACCGCGAGACCGCCGGGCACGACCTGGGCGCCCAGATACGTCGAGAAAATCAGCGCGGACCCGGTGGGGTCGAGCCGCGTCAGAAACGCATCGTTATAAGAGAAGAACGAAATCGACCCCGCGGGAGGGATGCAGGTGCACGCCGTCCGGTACGCGCCGGGAGTCGTGACGATACCGCCATACGAGAATCCCGCGAGGTACGCAGAGCCGGCGCGATCCACCGCGATGGCGGCGGCGGCCGTAGAGGCATTGAAGAGGTAGGTCGCGTAGGCGACAGAACCGTCCGGCGCCAGTTTGAGGACAAACGAGACGATCCCGATTCCACCGGAGGCAGCCGGAACGGAGGGCGAGTAAGCTCGGGACGTCGTGGGGAAATCGGTCGAGGTCGTCGTGCCGGTGACGTAGACGCCGCCCTGGGGATCGACCGCCATCGCGGTTGCGACATCGTCACCGCTGCCGCCGATATAGGTGGAATAGACGATGTTGCCGGCGGAATCGAGCTTGCTGACGAAGAGGTCCGACCGGCCGGCGAGATGGCTTTGGGCGCCATTTTTCACACGGAAATTCGGTGAGTGGGTCGTGCCTGCCAGGTAGATGTTGCCCTGAGCGTCGGCGCCGAGGCCGGCCAGTTGGTCCGCCCCGGAATCGTCGACTTCGACGATCCATCGGAAGGACGGGTTCTGGGCGCAGCAGAGAGGCGCGAGGACGAGTAAAGCAACCAGGGGCCGTAGCATGACTACTCCTCTATGATCGCAGACCGCGTCCTCCGGTATACTTGCGGGGAAAGGAGACCCATGCGCCGAACCGCAATTGCGTTCGCGTTGGCAGCGTCTGCCTTGCTGCTGGCCCAATCTTCCCCCACCTATCGCGTCACCCATACCTATCCGTTGGGCGGCGACGGTAGTTGGGATTACGTAGTCCCGGACCCGCCGCATCATCGAGTCTTCATCGCCCGGCAAACTCGCGTGATGGTGGTCGACGAGGACAGCGGAAAGCTGCTCGGCGAAGTCACCGGCATTCAGGGCGCCCATGGGACTGCGGTCGCCGAGAGCTCGGGACGCGGCTTCGCCACCTCCGGCAACGACCAGTCGGTCGTGATGTTCGACCTGAAAACGTATCAGGTCCTCGGCCGCATTCCCGCGGCGGAGGACGCGGACGCGATCCTTTATGACGCCCCCTCGAACCGCGTCTTCACGCTGAATGGTGACGCGCACTCGTCCACCGTGATCGACCCCAAGGCGGGGAAGGCGATCACCAACATCGCGCTCGGCGGCAAACCGGAGTACGGCGTCTCGGCCGGAGACGGCAAGGTGTACGCCAATCTGACCGACACCAGCGAGGTCGTCGAGATCGACGCGAAGACTGCGACGGTCGCGCGGCGTTGGTCTACGGCGCCATGCAAACAGCCGGTCTCGATGGCGATCGATACCGCGCACCATCGTCTATTCAGCGGATGCCGCAGCGGCGTGATGGCGGTCTCGGATTATCAGGCAGGGAAGGTCGTAACGACCGTGCCCATCGGGACCGGTGTCGACGGCGCGGGCTATGATCCGGCGACGGGCGACGCGTTCGCCTCGAATGCGGATGGCAGCCTGACGGTGATTCATCAGGACAGCGCGGATGCTTATCGCGTCGTTCAGAAGCTCGAGACCCCGCAGGCGTCGCGCAATATGGGGCTCGATCCGACGAACCATCGCATCTTCGTGGCAGCCGCGAAATTCGGCGAGGCTCCCGGCGGACGCGGACGCCGCCCTGTGCTGCCCGGGACATTTGAGCTGTTGGTCATCGAGAAAGCGAAGTAACCTCGCGGCGGCGCCGTGCGCCGTATACGCGACCTGGAGGTCCAAAATGACGGGACGATATTTACTCGGTTTTGCTGTAGGAATGGCGTTCGTGGCGTCGCTCGGCGCGCAGGACGGACCTTATAAGGTTCTGAAGACGGCGAAGGTCGGCGGCGGCGGCGGCTTCGACTATATTCAGGCGGACGGCGCGGGCCGGCGGCTGTATATTCCGCGCGGCGCCGTACAGGGCGACCATCCGATGCCCGGCCGCGTGACCATCTTCGATCTCGACACGCTCGCGCCGGTCGGCGACGTCCCCGATACGCGCGCGAACGGGGCCGCGATCGACGAGAAGTCCGGCCACGGGTTCGCCAGCAGCACCCCGGTCGCGATGTGGGACATCAAGACCCAGAAGCTGATCAAGACGATCGATATGGATCCGAAGTGCCGGCCCGACGGGATCGTGGCCGACCCGTACAACCAGCGGATCTACGTGTTCAGCCACCCGACGATGGACGCGACCGTGATCGACGCCAAGGACGGAAAGGTGCTCGGCACGATCGATCTCGGCGGCGCTCCGGAGCAGGCAATTAGCGACGGCGCCGGCCATGTCTACGCGGTCATCCAGGACAAGTCGAATGTCGCCGTGATCGACGCCAAGACGATGAAGGTGACCGCGCATTACGATTTCGCCGCCAAGGGCGCGCGGTGCAACGGTCTGGCGCTCGACGCCAAGAACCACGTGCTCTTCGCCGCCTGCGGACAATCGGGCGGAGCCCCGGCGGCGCCGGGAACGCAGCCCCAGCCGACGATGGTCATCATGGACGCGAAGGACGGGAAGATTCTCACCACGCTGCCGCTGGCCGGTTCGTCGGACGGCGCGGTCTTCAATCCGAAGACGATGGAAGCGTTCAGCACGCACGGTAACGGCACGCTGACGATCGTCAAAGAGAACAGCCCGACCAGCTTCGTCGTAGAGCAGAATCTGCAGACGATGGCCGGCGCCAAGTGCGTGACGCTCGATCCGAAAACGGGTCACATCTTCACGATGGCGGCGGAGTACGGTCCGGCGCCCGCGCCTGCTCCGGATGCTCAGCCGGGACGCGGCGGACGAGGCTTCCGCGGTCCGATGCTGCCGGACTCGTTCACGATCCTGGAGATCGGGAAGCCGTAGGGCCGGCGCAATGCGAGCGATCGCCGCCATCGGGTTAGTCGCCGCTCTCTGCATGGGAGCGGCGCTGGCCCAGAAGAAGCTGGCGTCACCCAGCACGGAGTCGAGACGATGCTGAATGGAAAGCATCGGGACTTCAACGTCGACACCACGGGCAAACTGCGGATGGTCGAGCTCTTTGTCCGAGGCGGCCGCACGATGTACGAGGCCTACACGACGAAGGCCGGCAAAAAACACGTGGCGCTCTTCACCGCCGACGGCGCTGAGAGCAAGAGCTAAGCCTTACTTCTTCACCGGCGGCAGTCCGATCGCGCCCAGCCCGGCGTGAGTCAGCGTCTCCCATGCCATGTGGTGATTGACGCCCGTCGGACGGTTCGTCGGAATCACGGCCGCCATCTTCGGCAGTTTTTCGCCGAGACGGTCGTGGAAGTGGTTGTAGGCGATTTCCCACGTCGGATGGAGATTGAACTCCAGCTTCTCGGGCGGCTTGGCGCCGTTCGGCGGCAGGAATTGCGCCTGATATTCCATCGCGGCGACAATCCGCTTGCCCTGCTCCGCGTAGAGGTCGAGCCCCTGCTGGCGCGCCGTTTCGGCCGCATCGACCATCCCGGCGAGCGCCATATTGGCGTGCTGGGAATCGCGCGCAGTCTCCTGCAGCAGACCGTCGACGAGCTCCGGCGTGTAGCCCTTATTGCCCCACAGCGCGACACCGCAGCCGACCGGCTCGACCGGCTTCGCGCCATCCGACTTCAGGTAGATATACGCGGGCGCGCGGCCGCGCCACATCTTCACGCCGAGGTCGTACACGGAGCGATCGTCGAGGAACACGCCGACGTTGATCAGCGCCTCGCTCATGGTGAGCTCCTTGTTCCCGTTCTCGCAGGTGCCGTGGATCAGGGTCGGCAGGAACTGCGTGCGCAGCATGTTCTGGAACTGCGCGACCTTGGCATCGGACCAGCCCTTGTACGTGCCGCGGATAATCTCGGCGGCGCGCGGGAAGACGTCGCCGGTCCAGGATGCCTGGACTTGGCCGTTGTTGTTCGTATGGCCGCCCTTCAAGGTCGAGGACCACGCATCGAGGATGCGCACTGCGTTCTTCGCGTACGCCTCGTTGCCCGTAATGGCCCACAAGAGCGCCTGCCCGTACGCAGCTTCGCTGTCCGCCTGCTCGTCCTTGCAGCCGAAATCAGGATTCGAGTTCGAGCCGCATTCGACCGTCTCGCGCGGCTTCGGCGTGTAGTCGAGCGCGCCCCATTTGCTCGTCTTCAGAGCCTCGAACGCGGACTTCTGCGGCTCGATGCCGGCGGCGACGCGGCGCTTGATCTCCTGCAATTGCGCGCCGTTGACCAGGATTCCGGGGTGGACGAAAACGGACTTCGCAGGCTTCCCGCTCGGGTCTGCCTCGACGTTGATCTTCACGTCCTTGTAGGCGGGATTGCTGGTATCGTCTCCCGGCTTCTTCGCCGCGAACGCGGCCCCGAGCAGCAGCACTCCTGCCGCAATCAAATATGGATATCTCACGCTATTTCCCTCCCTCGACGACCCAGATGTTGCGGAACTGCGTGGGCATGCCGTGCTCCTGCAACTGGATCGGACCCGTGGCCGCCTCGCCGAGGCGCGCTGCGTTCAGGGTCACGGGGCCAAGCTCGCGGTCCTTGTACAGCGTCGTGCCGTTGAACTGCATCGTGACGCGCGGGGCGGCAGTCCGCTTGCCCGCGGCGTCGAACTTCGGCGCATGGAAGTCGATGTCGAGCGTCTGCCACTCGAGCGGCGGACGAGAGGCTCGTATGCCGGGCTTCACGTCGGCCGGCGTGCAGTTGTCGAAGCCCGCGCACGGATTGCCGTCGAGACGGCCGTAGACTTCATTGATGTTCGCTTCGTAGCGATCCTGGATGTAGACGCCGCTGTTCGTCGGGCCGCCGAGCGTGCGGAACTCGACGTGAATCTTCGCGTCGCCGAACACCTTATGGCTGATCAGCGACCCGGTGCGCGGGACGACCTCGAGCGCGTTCACCGGAACGAGATGCCACTGCGACGCGCCGTCCTCCGTCAGCCAATCCTTCTCTTTCATCTTGGCCCAGGCGTTCATGCTCGAGCCGTCGAAGAGCACGACCGCGCCCGCCGGAGCTTTGGCTCCGAGCGTCGGGGGCGTGCGCGTCACGTGCTGGAGATCGAACGACTCGCCGCCCTTGGCCGCTTTGAAGTGGCCGCCGGAGATCGTGCCGGTCCAGCCGTCTCCGGCAAAGGCGACAGTGTCACCCGACTGCTCGCCTTCGAGCGTCGCAACGGGCTTGTCATTCGGCTGGTCGAACTGGTGGAAGATGTTGGCGTGGTAGCGGCCATTGTCGGCCTGGTCGGGAAGCTGGTCGCTGACCGAGATCAGGCGATCGTCGGCGCGGACGACCTGCGCGACGAAGCCGCCTTGGCCTGCCCAGTCGCCGCGCAGCGGATCGGGCGCGGCCCAGTAGAACGGATGGGCGAGCTCGGCCTTCTTCGCGCCGCCGCCCTTCTTGCCGCCTTTGGGCGCGGGGTCCTGCGGGGCGCTAAACACCGCCGCTACGGCCATGGCGAGGCCGAGAGTGAGCGTCAAAAATCTCATGTGGTTTCCTGTGTCTATGCTTTGGGCTCAGTGGCCGCGATCGCGTCGCGGAGCTGTTTAAGGAACGCCGGCACGACCGTGTACGGATCGTACGGCGTGCCGCGGGGCGACAGCGTCTCGATCGGCAGAAAGCCGGTGTAGCCGGACTTCCGAACGATGCGGAGCAGCTTGATGAGGTCGGTGGGCACGTCGCTGTCCTCGCCGAGCGGGCTCTGCTTCACCTGCCAGTTGACGGAGGTGGGCGCGACCAGCGCGATGTCGGCGTACGGGTCGGGGCTCTTGTAGTAGCCGGTGTCGACGATCGGGCCGCACCAGGGCGAGGCGACCGCCTTGATGAGAGCGAGCTGCTGCGCGCCCGTCTGCAGGAAGTCGCCGTGATTCTGGACGCCGATCTTGACCTTGTACTTGGCGCCGACCTCCGCGCATTGACGCAGGTCGTCGGCGATCCACTTCTGGACCTCGGCGTAGGTCTTCCCGGGCGCGACCGATTCCCACGTCTGCGCGCGCATCTGCGTGTCGGCGAAGACGCGAATCACAGGCGCGCCGAGACGCGCCGCCACTTCGACGAACTGCTTGATGTGATCCACGCCCTGCTGGCGGACCTCGGCGTCGGCGGTCGTGAAGTTGTTGCGGACGCCGGTGCCGCTGATCGCGATCCCGAGGTCGGCGGCCTTCTTGCGCAGGCCGTCGATGTACGAGTTCTCCGGGACCTTCGGATAGCCGGGCATGAAATAGCCGGTCGCGTCGAAACCCTCGAACTTGTACTTGGCGCAGAAATCGAGGAGCTGCATCAGAGTGACGCCCTCTCCTCGGCCGCGGATCGCGTCGTTGAGCAGCTTGTTGAACGAGTACGCGTTGAGCGAGGTCTTGAGCGTCTGGCGCGCGGCCGCGCGGCCGGCGAGCGGCACGGCGGCGGCGGTGAGCGCGGTCTGTAGGAAGCCTCTTCGGTTGATGTTCATGCGGTCCTATTTCTTCTTCTTGGCGCCCTTGCCGTTGTCGCCTTTGCCCTGGGCCTTGCGGTCCTCGCGGAGCTGCACGAGCTTGGTCCACTGGTCGGCGGTGAGGATCGGCTTGATCTTGGTGTCGGTTTCGGCGCGGATGGCGGCGGTCTTCTTTTGCCGGTCCTCGGCGGTGAGGTCCTGCGTCCGCAGCGCGCGGACGGCCTTGGCGTCCTCGTCGAGGATCGGGTCGAGTTTGGTCTTCTGCTCCGGCGTCACGTTGAGTTTGGCAACGAGGTTTTGGAGCTGCGAGTTCGGCTGCGGAGCCGCGGTGAGCGCGCCGGCAAGCAGCAGCGCGGAGAGAAACGTCTTCAGGGCTTTCATGTTGTCCTCAGAACTCAAAGCGTAACCCGAGCTGCATCACGCGCGCGGCTTTGGCGCTCGTGATGGTGCCGGCGTTCGTCTTGTCGAGATTGACGGCCGGCAGGCTCAGGTTCGAGTGATTGGTGGTGTTGAACGTTTCCCAGCGGAGCTGCGCGCGGCTCTTTTCCGACATCCGGAAGAAACGCGAGAGCGCCAGGTTGACCGCCGTGGTGCCGGGTCCGTCGAGAATATTGCGCCCGGAGTTGCCGTAGCGGAATGCGGTGTCGGGCACGATCGGGAATGCCGACAGATCGTACCAGAGGTCCGGCGTGGGATTCGGCAGCGCGCCGTTGGCGATGCGGTCGGGGCGTGTCGCCTGCGCGAGATCGGCCGACGGACCGGAGAGCTGCGGCGTGAAGGGCTGGCCGCTGTAAATAATGCCGCTGCCGGCGACCTGCCAGCCGCGCACGAAGACATTCTGCCGGAAAGGCAGCTCCCACGCGAAGTTCATGCTGAACACGTGGCGGATGTCGAAATCGGACCGGCCGCGCTCCGCCTTCAGATTCATCGAGTCCTGCGCGCCCTGGTAGCCGCCGTCGCCGGCGTAGTTCAACCCGGAGTTGGTGTCGAGCGACTTGCCGAACGTGTAGTTGGCGCGGAAGAACAGCCCGCGGTGGAAGCGGCGGCGTAGCGTAACCGTGCCCGCCTGATAGGTCGAGTTCTGGCTGAACGTGTAGTATTCGATGTCGTTCCAGAGCGGGTACGGGCGCGTGGTCGCGACCGGCGTCCGGAGCTGCTGGTTGACGTCGTACTTGCGGCCGAGATGCGTGCCCTTGGAGGCCGTATAGCCGACTTCGAGTCCGACTCCGGCGCCGAGGTCGCGCTCGATCGTGAAGTTCCAGCTCTGCAGGTAAGGCGCCGGCGGGTTGGTCTCAAACCCGTTCGCGGTGTTGATTCCGGACGTCTTGGCGAGGGTCGATGGGAATGGGTTCGCGATCGTGAGGAGGCTCGGGTTCGACGTCGAGCCGGTGAACGACTGCGAGATCGCAAACGGGAAGCCGCCGGTCAAATCGGTGCGGATCGCGCTCAGCCGCATGCCGGTATAAAAGACGCCGTAGCCGCTGCGGATGACCGTCCGATTGCCGCCGAACGGACGCCACGCGAAGCCGATGCGGGGCGCGATGTTGTCGTAATTGTTGTTCACGAGCGACTTCGGCAGACCGTAGTCCGACGCGAGTCCGACCGCGCCAGTGAGGCCGTTCGCCGCCAGCGTGCCGGCGAGATCCGGAACCGTGCTCGTGCCGGCGAGGATGATCTTGCCGAGCCCCGGCACGAAGTTCGTCATCTGCCCGTACTTCTCGGTCGGCATGAACTGCACCTCGTAGCGAACCCCGACATTGAGGGTGAGTTTCGGACCAACCTTGATATCGTCCTGCACGAACGAGCCGAAGTTCGTCGCGTAGATGTGGTTCGTCACCGTTCCGATCTTGCGCGAGGTGCTGCTGGGATAGCCGAGCAGCACATCCGCGAAGCCGTTGTTGCTCATCTTGCCGTTGAACGTGAGGGTGCCGTTGAAATTGGAGTTGGTCGGCTGATAATACTGCACGCGCAGGACGTCGCCGCCGGCGCGCAGGTTGTGCCGCCCCTTGCTCCAGGTCAGCGTGTCGTTCCAGTTGAAATTATTGACGACGTAGTGAATCGGATTGGTCGTGCTGTCGCCGACCGTCTCGTAGCCCGTGATGCTGAACTTCGGGAACGCCGTAAGATTCGGGTCGGTGGTGGTGCCCGGAATACCGAGCTTGGCGGCCCAATTCGTCCCGGCGTGCGCGCTCACCTCGTTATTCGTGGTCCGGGTGAGACCCATGCGCGCTTCGTTGATCAGCGACGGCGTGAAGATCGTAGTCGCGGAGAGACCGTAGAGAGCCTGCACATTGTCGGTGGTGGCGCCGAAGAGCCCCGTCGGGCTGCCGGAGAACGGGTTCGTCGAGCTCTCCCAGCGCTTCAGAACGCGGAAGGCGAGGTTGTTGCGGTCGCCGGCCTTCTGGTCGACCTTGAAGAGGAAGCTGTCCCACGTGTCCGAGCTATTGGCATTCGCGCGGAAGTTATTCGCGCCGGTGGCGTTCGGCGCCGGCAACAGTGCGGCGAGCTGCTGCGAGATCGTGCTAATCCGCGCCGTCGGGATCACGTTGCCGGGAAAACAGGCGGCCGTGCTGGTCGCGGCGCACGACCCCGACGCGAGCGGGTCCTTCACCAGAGTCAGCTTGCCGTTCGTGCCGAAGGACTGCGAGAAATCGCCCTGGCGCTCCAGCAGCGATGGGATGACGCCGAGCTGCGTCGAACCCGACACTCCCCGGAAGCTCTCCCAACTGCCGAGGAAGAACGTCTTGTTGTGGCCGTCGTACAGTTTCGGAAGCACGACCGGTCCGGTAAACGACGCGCCGAACTGATTGCGGCGCAGCTTGCTCTTGCCGGCGTCGAAGAAATTGCGCGCGTCGAACATATCGTTGCGGACGAACTCGAAGAGCGCGCCATGAACGCTGTTGCCGCCCGATTTCAGCGCCATGGTCACGACGCCGCCCGCAAGCCGCCCATACTCGGCGGAGTAGCCCGACGTCTGGACTTTGAACTCCTGCAGCCCTTCGAGAGGCGGACGCGCCTGGGCGCCGGCGTCACGCGGGTTCTGGTCGTTGAAGCCGTCGATCATCACGTTGCTGGCGTCGGCGCGCGCACCGTTGACGACGTAGGGCGAACCCTTGCTGCCCTGCTCGGCCGCTTGAACGCCGGGCGCCATGAACGCGAGATCGTTGAAGTCGCGGCCGTTGAGGGGCATCTGCGTCAGTTCGGCGGGTGCGATCACTTCGCCGCGGGCCGCGGTCTCGGTATTGACGAGCGGCACCGTCGCGAGCACCTCGATACTCTGCGCGGAGGCGCCGACCTGTAGCGTCGCGTCCACGCGCGCGGTCTGGCCCACCTGGAGTTCGAGGTCCTGCTGCCGCAGTTGCTTGAACCCTTGCTTCTCGACGGTGACTTCGTAGTTTCCCGGTGGCAGGGCAGCGACCGTGTAGTTGCCGTCCAACTGCGTCTCCGCCTTGCGAACGTCATTCGTCGCGACGTTGCGGATCGTCACCGCGGCGCCATTGACAGCAGCATTCGTTGCGTCGACGACGCGCCCCACCACGGTGGCTGAGGGCGCCTGCGCGGCGGCGAACCCGCCAAAGAACGCGAGCAGAGCGGATACGAGAGCGGATCTACGGAATGTCGTCATGGACAAGTCCTTCCTTCGCTAGTTGGAGCGCGTCGGATGCGGCACGGGCGCGGTCGAGTTCGGCGCCGGCTTGCCATCCACCGTGTTCGGCTCCATCAGTTCGATCCGGGTGCCGTCCGGATCGTACAGGTTAATCTGTCGCTTCTTGTTGACGCCGGTCTGGATCGCGATTTCGCGGGTGTACCCGACCCTCGCCGCGCGCTTCTTCAGCTCGACCAGCGCCGCGTCGGCGTCCGGGATCGTCAGCGAGGCGTGATTCTTGGTGCCGCGCGCGTCGGGCGCGGGTTCCTTGTCGTAGAGCATGAACTCGAGGTAGTCCTCGCCCTCGGCTGGGCGCATGTTCACCCAGCTCAGCATTCGCGGCGACCCGCTGCCGCGCCAGAATTCCTTGAACCCGAGAATTCCGCCGTAGAACGCGGTCGACTTCTCCAGGTCGCCGACCAGCACCCCCACGTGCATGATGTGGTCCGCGATCCGGGTCGCCGGCATGAACTTGCCCTTCTCCCGGGCGGTCCAGCTATCCGGTTGGTACTCGACGATCTCGACGATGTGGCCGTCCGGGTCCTTCACGTTGAAGTTCTTGTTCAACGTCTTGCCCTTCTGAACGGACCCCTTGTCCCCCATGACCTCGATCCCCTTCGACTTCAGGTAGCGATACATGCCGTCGGCGGAGTCCGTGTAGAAGGAGATGTGGTTGAGCTGGCCCTCGCCCCGGTCGGCCTCGTTGAAGATCTCGAAGTACTGGTTGTCGTTGACCTTGATGAAGACGATGCGGGTGCCCTTGCCCTCCTTGTCGGGAAGGGTGAAGGGCTCGCCGAACCCCATGAAGTCCTCATAGAACTGGCGGGTCTTCGCGAGGTCCTTGACGTAGACCGCGAGGTGGGCAACTCCCAGGACCTTCGGACGGGGTGGCGGCTGCTGTGCCAAGAGGGAAGACGCCATGGCGATACCGGCGAACCAACGGATTCCTGTCATTCGTCGATCATGTTAGGTCCGTGCGCCGATACCCGCAAGGCAATTCACTGTCTATGGTGGTGTAAAGGCGCGTGGTCCTGTAAGATGTTTGACTGCTGCAAGTTGCGGGCGCGCTCTTTACAGTTAAGACCGGCTACAATGGGTGCGACGCGGGGTGGGGATGGCCGACGAAGACAGTCGCAAGCTGGTGGAGCGGGTCGCCGCAAGCCGATATCTATCGAAATCGGCGCGGCTGCGGGACCTGCTGGTCTACCTCTGCGACCAAGTCTTGGACGGTCCCGTCACCGAGATCCACGAGCAGGAAGTGGGTCATAAAGTCTTCGGCCGCCCGGCTGATTACGACACCGGCAGCGACAACATCGTCCGGGTCCATGCCTCGACGCTGCGCAAACGGCTGGAGCAGTATTTTGCCGAAGAAGGCGCCGCCGAGCCGGTTTTCATCGAGATCCCCAAGGGCAACTACGCGCCCGTCTTTCGCCCGCGGACCCCGGTGGAGGCCGTCACGCCGGCCGTCGAACCCGCGCCGCCGACCCGGGATTGGAGGGTGCCGGTCCTCGGCGCCCTGGCCTGTCTGTTCGCGATTTCCACAGCCGTCCTTCTCGTCCGTGGCGCGAAGCCGGACCGTCATGAAGCGGCGGACCTCGGGCCGATGGTCCGAACCTTCTGGGCGCAAGTCTTCCGCCCCGGGCAAACGACCGACGCGGTCGTGGACGACGCGAGCGTCGGCCTCTACCAGGAACTTTCGGGCCGCAACGTCACGCTCTCCGAGTACTTCGACCGGAGCTACTTGCGCGCGGTCGACGGAGACAGCGCCAACGCCATCGTCCTGCGCCGGCAGTCGAGCTTCGCGACCGTCAGCTTCCTCTCGAAGCTGCTCTCGATCGCGGGCCCGCAGTCACGCGAGGTCCTGCTCGTGTTCGCCCGCGACTATTCGTTCCGCGCGCTCAAGAGCGATAACGCCGTGCTCCTCGGCAACGCCCGGTCGAATCCGTGGATCGAGCCGTTCCTGCCGCGCCTCGGCGTCCGCTGGATGTTCGATAAGGCGCAGGGCACGTACTACCCGGTCGACACCTTGGCCGGCGGTGAGCCGAAGACCTATCGCGCGGCCGATGGCGACACCCGCGAGAGCTACTGCGGGATCGCGCTCCTGCCCAATCTCGGCGGCAACGGCACGGTCCTGATCGTCTCGGCGACCGGCGGCAGCGCGTTCAACGCCGCCGGCGCGTTCCTCTCCGACGAAGACGCGATGGCGAATCTCCGCAAGGTTCTGGGCGGCGGCCAGACGGCGTTCCCGAACTTCGAAGCCCTGATTCGGGTCAAGGGGCGGAGCGCCCAGCCGCGCGATGCCACGATCGTGATCGCCCGTCCCGTGCGTCCGTAGTGGGGCGGCCAATTCTGGCCGCAGACCCGCTTTCCAGCGGGTCAAGCCGGCTGAAAGCCGGCTGCGGGCAAGATTGCCAGGCAAGATTGCCTGGCAAGATTGCCCGCCCCACGTATTTCAGAGTCCGAGATCCGTTACTATGTGGTCATGTTTCGAACGTGTGAAATCCTCGCGATGGCCCTCCTGTGCGCCCCCGTCTTCGGCGCAACGCCGGTGGTCGGCGTCTCGCCCGAGCGCCGCCAGAGCTTCAACGACGACTGGCGTTTTCTGAAGGCTGACGCCCCAGGCGCCGAGTCGCCCGCCTTCGACGACGCCGCGTGGCGCGAGCTTCGCCTGCCCCACGACTGGGCGATCGAGGGACCGTTCGATTCCAAGCTCAATCCGCACACCGGCGCTCTGCCGATCTCGGGCACGGCCTGGTATCGCAAGACCTTCACGGTCGCCGATGGGCTGAAAGGCCGCGTCCTGACGCTCGAATTCGACGGCGTGATGTCGAACGCGCGCGTCTGGCTCAACGGAAAGGAAATCGGCGGCCGTCCCTACGGCTACATCGGCTTCTCCGTGGACCTGACGCCCGAACTCCGTTTCGGCGGACAGAAGAACGTCGTCGCCGTGCGGGTCGCGCCCGAGGACCGGTCGTCGCGCTGGTATCCCGGCGCGGGGATCTACCGCAACGTCTGGCTCGACGTCACCGGTCCGGTGCACGTCGCGCGCTGGGGCACGTACGTGACGACGCCGCAGGTCGACGCCGCTCGCGCCACCGTCGTCGTGAAGACGGAAGTTCGCAATGGCGGCGATGCGGTCCGCACGACGATTCTCGACGCGGCGGGCAAGTCGGTCGCGACGATGACCTCCCCAGTGGGAGTCGACGCGTCGCTGAACGTGCCGCGTCCGCACCGCTGGGATATCGACGACCCGTACCGCTACACCGTCGTCAGCGAGGTACTGGTGGGCGGTCGCGCCGTCGATCGGTATACGACACCATTCGGCATCCGCACCATCGCCTTCGACAAGACGAAGGGGTTTTCGCTGAACGACCGCACGATGAAGCTCCACGGCGTGTGTCTGCACCACGATCTCGGCGCGCTGGGCGCCGCGATCAACCGCCGCGCCGTCGAACGGCAGTTGGAGATCATGAAGCGCGCCGGCGTCAACGCGATCCGCACCAGCCACAATCCCCCCGCGCCCGAACTGCTCGACGCCTGCGACCGCATGGGCTTCGTCGTGATGGACGAGACCTTCGATATGTGGCGCATCCCGAAAGTTCCAAACGGCTACGCCAAGTATTTCGACGAGTGGAGCGAGCGCGACGCCCGCGATATGGTCCGCCGCGACCGCAATCATCCCAGCATCATTCTGTGGAGCATCGGCAACGAGGTCCCGGAGCAGGGCAGGGCGGACGGCTGGCAGGTGGCGAAGCGGCTGGTCGACTTCGTCCACGCCGAAGATCCGACGCGCCCCACCACCGCCGCGTTCGACAACTGGACCGGCGCCGTCAAGAACAAGCTCGCCGAGCAGGTCGACATCCCCGGGTTCAATTACAAGCCGATGCACTATGAGACGATCCTCAAAGACCATCCCGACTGGATCATCGTTGGGTCCGAGACCAGCTCCGGCCTCAGCTCGCGCGGCGTGTACCATCTCCCGCTGGAGAACTATCCGAAGCACCCGTCGCTGCAAATCACCAGCTACGACGTCATGGCGCCCTCGTGGGCAATGCCCCCCGACGTCGAATTTGCCTATCAGGACAAGCTGCCCAACGTGCTCGGCGAGTTCGTCTGGACCGGGTTCGACTACCTCGGCGAGCCGACACCGTTCTTCGGCGGCCGCGGCGCGAACGCGTCGGACTGGCCGGCGCGGAGCTCGTACTTCGGGATGGTCGATCTTGCCGGGTTCCCGAAGGACCGTTATTACCTCTACCAAAGCGTCTGGACGAAGGCCCCGATGGTCCACGTGCTACCGCATTGGAATTGGGAAGCGGGACAGACGATTCCCGTGATGGCGTATTCGAACGCGGACGAGGTCGAGCTGTTTCTCAATGGCAAATCGCTGGGCCGGAAGAAGCGGTTTTCGGAACCGGTCGAGATCCCGGTCGGCGTCAACGTCAGCCCCGACAAAAAGTTCTCGACGCGGTACCGGCTGCGCTGGGACGTCCCGTTCGCGCCGGGCTCACTGAAAGCGGTGGCGTACACCCGCGGAAAGCAAGTCGCGGTCGACGAAGTGCGGACCGCCGGCGCGGCGGCGCGAGTGGTCCTCGTCCCGGATCGCACGACCATTTCGGCGGACGGCGACGATCTCTCGTTCTTCACCGCCCGCGTCGAGGACAAGGATGGGAATCTGTGCCCGTCGGCGTCGAACCTCGTGCAATTTTCGGTGACGGGCGCCGGAACGATCCGCGCGGTCGACAACGGCAACGCCGCCACCGTCGAGCCTTTCCAGGCCGACCATCGGAAGGCGTTCAACGGCATGGCCCTGCTGATCGTGAGCTCGAAACGCGGCGAAGCGGGCCGGATCTCCGTGACGGCGAAGTCCGAGGGACTCGCCCCGGCAACGGCGCAGATCACGTCGCGGCGATAGCCAACAGAGCCGCGACAGTAATGGAGCGGTGCTTGATGCAACAGCCGCTCCATATCTGTCGCGGCTCTGTGTCGGAAGCTCGGCGATGACGGCGCAAATCACGTCGAGGCGATAAACCAGCGGAGCCGCGCACGACAGTAAGCGGTTGTCGCGGCCAACCGAAACTGCCGGACCGCCGTGTCGCGGCGACGCGAATCTGGCGGAAGAACAGGCAACCGCTTACTGCGTGCGCGGCTCTGTTTGACGTCGACTAACGACTCGCGCAGAGGTACTCGACGATCCGGCGTCTCTCGTCCGCGCTGAGCACGCGGAAGTTCATCTCCGTCCCCGGGACGAGTTTGTCCGGGTCCGTGAGCCACTGTTCGAGGGTCGCCGGCGTCCACGTAATCCGCGCACCTTTCAGCGCCGCCGAGTATTCGAACGTGGCGACCTTCCCGGCGGCTCGTCCATTCACACCGCCGAGTCGCGGACCCTCCTTATCGCGATCGAGCGCGTGACAGCCGGAGCAGCGGCGGGCGAAGAGCGCCTCACCGCTCTCGCCCTGCTGCGCCGGGGTCGCCGCCGCGAACGCCGCCACAATCGCGAGCGCCAGCCACTTCACGGACGCTCTCCCGCGAGCGTCGTATCTACGACCGCCAGCGCGTGCGAGCCGCGCACCGCATGCACCTCGCGAATCCCGAGCACGCTCCGCAGTTTGTCGTCAGCCACCTTCATCGGACCGGGCGACGGCGCGGCCCCGGGCGCGGGTTGCGGAAACGCGGTCGACATCGCCGTGTAGAACGTGACCTCTCCCTCCACCTTGTGCAGCGCCTGGTGCACGTGGCCGTTCAGTACCGTCACCGAGCCGAAACGTTTGAGGAGCGCGAGCGCGCGGGCGCTATCCTCGGTCGCCCAGCCCCACTCCGGGTATACCGACCAGAGGGGCACGTGCGCGAAGACTACGATCGGCCGGCTGGCTGGCTGACTCACAAGGTCCGCCTCCAGCCACGCGAGTTGCTCCTCGCCGAGCTTGCCCATGCCCTCGAGCGCGGACACATTGTTCAGCCCCGCGAAGTGGACGTCCTTGTGATCGAAGCTGTACCAGCCGCGTCCCTTCGCGCGCTTGCCGTAGCGCGCGAGGTACAGCTTGCCATCGTCGATGGACGTGTCGTGCTCGCCGGGGACGCGAAAGATCTCGGCGGTGCGGACGCTCTTCAGAGACTCGTCGAGCGCGTCGAACTCCTCAGGCTTCGAGGAGTGCGTCAAGTCGCCGGTGTGGATGACGAACTCGGGCCGTTGCGGCAGGCCGTTGATCCGATCGATCGCCGCGCGCAGCGTGCCAAGGACGTCGGGATTCGCGGCCTTGTTGAAGCCGATATGGCTGTCGCTAATCTGCACGAAGTGCAGACCGCCGGACGGGACGTCGGTCGTCTGGCCGAATGCCTGCGACTGGAGACTGCCGCCCGCGACAGTCCATAGGACGCCGGTCCCGGCCCAGGCCATGCATTCGAGAAAACCGCGGCGATCGACACCGTCGCGGTGGTGGTCGTGGAGAATTCGTTTCGACATAGTGGTTCCATCGGTGCAGACTCCCCGGCGGCCCGCGATATTCCCGGGAATATTTGGCCCGCTGGGGCAGTCTATAAAATGGAGGAGTCTGATCGAACCGCAGGCCAAGCTGAAAACGTTCGAGGCGCTGATGCTGCCGCATCTGGACGCGGCGCACAACCTCGCGCGGTGGCTCGCCCGCAGCGCGCCGGACGCCGAGGACATCGTGCAGGAGAGCTATTTGCGCGCGTTCCGGTTCTTCGAGGGGTACCACGGGGGAGACAGCCGGTCGTGGCTGCTGACCGTGGTGCGTAACACGTTTCTCACATGGAGAAAGCGCGAGGAGCGGAGCCTCGCGAACGTGCCGCTCGACGAGGAACGGCACGGGATCGCGCCCGCGCCATCGGCCGCGGACTCGGAGGGCGAGGCGGAGGCATTGCGCGGCTGCATCGAAGCGCTGCCGCCCGAATTTCGCGAGGTGCTGATCTTGCGCGAATTCGAAGAGCTGCCCTACCGCGAGATCGCCGAGATCGCGAGTTTGCCCACGGGCACGGTGATGTCCAGGCTGTCGCGCGCGCGGCAGCGGCTGGAGGACTGCGTGCGAAAGAAGGTGGCCGCCCGATGACCTGCTCGCGACAGTGGATCGACGCGTACGTGGACGATGAGCTCGACCCCTCCGCGCGGTGGCAGATCGAGCAGCACCTCGCCGGCTGCGAGGCTTGCGCCGGCCTGCGCGCGCAGATAGCCGCACGGCGAGAGCAGGTCCGCGCCGCGGCTCCGTACTATCGCGCGCCGGACCGGTTGCGGCACTCCGTCCACGCCGCGCTCCGCGCGGAAGCGGCGGGACCGCGTCGATGGCCGTGGCTGGCGGTGGCGGCGACCGTCCTGTTGGCGGCGGGTCTGGTGTGGAGCGTGCGCAGCAACCGCGAACGCGACTTGCTCGCGCAGGAGATCGTCGCCAGCCACGTGCGGTCGACCATTGGCGGACGGCTGGTCGACGTCCCATCGTCCGACCGCCACACGGTGCGACCGTGGTTCAACGGGAAGCTCGATTTCTCTCCCGAGGTGCGCGATCTTGCCGCCGAGGGCTTTCCGCTCGCGGGCGGCCGCGTCGACTACGTCGGCGGGCGAACGGTCGCGGTGCTGGTCTATCGGCGCGGCAATCACAACATCGATCTCTTCCTCTGGCCGTCGGAAAGCGGCGGCGATTCCGAGACGCAACGCAACGGCTTCACGGTTCTGCACTGGACGGACGCGGGCATGAGCGCGTGGGCGATCTCCGACATCGCGCGCGACGATTTACAACGGTTCCGCGATGCGGTCCGCGCGCGCCCATGAAATGGCCGATTTTTACAAGATCGCGGACGCCGCTCCGGCGTACGATCGGCACATGAAGATCACACCCGTATTAATCGTGGACAAAGTGGAGGCATCGCTCGAATTCTGGGTCGGGCGCATGGGGTTCGAGAAGACCGTCGACGTTCCGGCCGAGGACGGCCTGAGTTTCGCCATCGCCGTGAAGGATGGCGCCGAGCTGATGTTCCAATCGCTCGCGAGTGCGCAACGCGACGAGCCGAAGTTTGCCCGGCAGTCGAACACTGCTCTGTTCATCGAGGTCGAGGACTTCGACGACGTGCAAAAGAGGCTCGAGGGCTATCCGATCGCGATGCCGGAGCGGACGACGTTCTACGGCATGAAGGAGATCGGAATCTTCGACCCCGCCGGAAACACCGTCATCTTTGCGGTGAAAACCGCGTAGCGGGACGCTCGACCGCGCCCCAAACAATCAGAACGTGATGCGCAACGCGATCTGCATCCGGCGCGGCGGCCGCGCGCTGTTCGGAGTGGCGAACGCGGTGTTGATCATCTTGCCCGTCGGATCGAACTGCAGGCTCGTGTTCAACCCGCCGAACTGCGTGTGGTTGAACGTGTTGTAGGTCTCCAGCCGCAGCGAGCTCGTGACGCGCTCGCCGAAGCGGATGTTTTTGTAGACCGACAGGTCCCAGTTGTTGGTGCCCGGCCCGTAGAGCGTGTTCTTCCCGAGGTTGCCGAGCTGCGGCGTGTTCGACGCGATCGCCCACGGCACGTTCGCCTGGTTGGCCGGCTCGGGCGCCGGACCGAAGCGCTGCTGCAGCGGCGCGGTCGGATCGATCACCTGCGGGCGCGCCGTCTCGTCGCCGGACCCGGTCGGGCTCGCGATGCCGTTGACGAGGCTGTACGACGGCGTCGACGGGCCGCCCGTCATCATGCGGACCACTCCGGAAAGGGTCCAGTTATCCGTCACCCAGCCCATCGGGCGGATGCCCAGGGCGCGACCCGGCTTTGGCATCTCCCAATAGAAGTTGACGTTGAAGACGTGCCGCCGGTCGAAGCCCGCCGGACCGTAGTTCCGCGACTTCGGGCTCACGAAGGGGTCCACTGAACTGCTGTAGGCGTCCGACGTGTCCAGCACCTTGCTCCAGGTGTAATTCGCCGTGATGTTCATCCCACGCCGCATCCGATGCTGCAAGGTGGCGAGCAGCGCGTGGTAGTTCGAATTGTTCGCGAACTCGTAGAGGTTGATCACACCCCAGCCCTGGTACGGACGCAGGAAGTTCGACGAGAGCGCGCTGGACGTGCTCTGCGGGTTCACGTTCTGGGGATTCACGCTGAGAAACGTCGCGCCGAGCGGCACCGGGTTGATATTCCGCTGCCACAGCAGGTGCTGCCCCAGCGATCCGGTGTACCCGACCTTCAGCGCGTCGGACCGCCCGATCTGCCGCTGGATTTCGAAGTTGAAGTTGTAGACCACCTGCTGGTGGCCTTTCGAGGCCAGCGAGTAGACGGTGCCGGTCGGGGAGAGCAGCCCGGAGGCCGCCGTCGCGGCGATGTCGCTGTACGAACCGTAGTAGTTCACCGGAGAGAAGAATACGGGCGGCCCGAGCAGGTTCATGACGGGGTTGCCCTGAATCCGGTCGAAGTAAACGCCGCCGCCGCCGCGGATCGCGGTCTTGCCCGAGCCGAACGGGTCCCACGCGAAGCCGATGCGCGGCGCGACGCTCACCGGCGGCAGCGTGTAGAGTCCCGCCGGCACGCCGTTCTTGCCGCCGATCAGCATGCCGTTCGCCGGGTCGCCGAAGCCCGGCGCGAAGGTCCCGACGAGGCCGTTCGAATACGTCTGGCCCGTCACGGGGTTAATCGCCAGGTTCGTGCCGTTCACCTTCGCCGGCCGCAGGAGGACCGGCGCGTTCGCCGCGTTGTAAGCGGTCGTCGAGAACGAGGACAGTTGATAGCGCGCGTCGTACTGCGGCGGGTCGTGATAGAAGCGCACGCCATAATCGAGCGAGAAGTTGCGCCGCATGCGCCATGTGTCCTGCACGAACGCCTCGAAGTTGACGTACTTCCAGTTGCCCTGCGGACGGCCGGTCGACTCCGTATAGCTGTCGTAGTAGCCGAGCAGCGCGGTGCCGTAGGCGTTATTGCCGTCGAACGGGTTATTGCCGTCCTGGTTGAAGCTGATCGTGCCGCGCGTCGCCGCGTTCGCCGACTGGATCTTCTGACCGTGCTCGTAGTACACGCCGGCCTTGAACGTGTGGGTATCCCACACTTTGCTGACGTTGTCCGTGAAGCTGAAGATCGTGTTTTGGTTGAAGTACGGCGTGCCGTCGCTCATCGACGGATTGGCCGCGTTCTGAATCCCGCCGAAGCTCATATTCGGGATGGCGTTCAGGACGTTGAGCGAGGGATTCCGCTGTCCCAGTGTGATGCCGAGCTTGGTGCGGTCGATGAGCGAGGGGTCGAGCGGCTCGTAAGTCAGCGTGTTCTGGCTGACCGCGAACGACGCTTCATTGAACGTGCTCGGCGAAACCGCGTTCGTGGAGTGCAAGGTGGCCAGCCGCCCTGGCTGCTGGAACGAGATCGGGCTCAGCGGGAAGTTCAGCGATCCCGCGACCCACCCCGCCGAACCGGCGCTGTAGGGCACGGCCTGACTGTCCGAGTTGTTGCTCACGCTCACGTAAAGTTGCCAGTTGTCGCGCGGCGAGAAATCGACACGCGCCGTCTCCGTGCGCCGGGGATATGGCTCCGACATGTTGGCGTAATAGTTCCACTGGGCGCGAGTAGCCGCATTCGGATCCACGAAGTTCGGCAGCGGGAACAGGTTCAAGACCGCCTTGCCCAACGCGGTAATCCGCGACGCCGGGATGATGTTCCCGGGGAACTGCGCCTTGTTGTTCAGCGGATCGTTGACGTGGAACGAGCCGGGCACGCCGCCCGTGTTGTAGGACTGGGAGAAGTCGCCCTCCCGCTCGCGCGCGGTCGGCACCGTCACTTCTTTCACGCCGTAGTTCTGCACCTGCCGCTGGAACTCCTGGCTGAAGAAGAAGAACACGCGCTTGTGCAGGGCGCGGAGCGGAACCGGTCCGCTAAATGTGTAGCTGCCGATGTTGTACCGGTAGCGCGGGATCGGGCGCCCGGCCAGATTCGAAAAGTAGTCGTTGGCGTTCAGGTCTTCGTTGCGGAAGTAGTAGCCGGCGGTCCCGTGGTACCGCGTGGCGCCGCCGCGCGTGATGATGTTGATCGCCGACGGATTGCGTCCGTACTCCGCCGAGTACGCCGACATCAACACCTTGACCTCCGCGACGGAGTCCATCGAGGGCATGCTGTGGACGGTGGAATTGGAGCCGGTGTCGAGGTTCGTCACCCCGTCCACCGTCATGTTCTTCTGGTCGCCGCGCCCGCCGTTGATGTAGATGTTCGCGATACTGTTCGGCCCGGGAGCGTCGCGTCCGTCGCTGGTGTCGATGACGCCGGCCATCAGGCTGACCGCGTCGAAAACGTCGCGGCCGCGCAGCGCGATCTGGTCGAGCTGTTCGCCCGTGAGCGTGCCCGACCGTTCGCCCGTCGCGAGGTCCACGACCACAGCTTCGGCCGTCACGGTGACGGAGTCGGACACCTGTCCGACTTCGAGCCGGATCTGTCCGAGCGACCGCTGCTGGTCGGCATTGAGACCGATGCCGGTCTGGCGGTATTTCTTGAAGCCGGCGGCTTCGATGGTCAGGGTAAACGTCGCCGGCGTCAGGTCCGGAAACGCGAAGTAGCCTTCGGCGGTTGTGGACACGGTCCGGACGAAGCCGTTGCCTTCACCGGTGAGCGTGACCTTGACGTTCGGAACGACGGCGCCGGCCGCGTCCTGGACCGTGCCGGACAAAGCGCTGGTCGTGTTCTGCGCCGCGAGCACGGCGGGCAAAACGAGCAATAAGAGGAGGTTCTTCATGGCCCTGACACCTTCCGAAGCGGAATGGGTCTTGTTATCCCATCCGGCACTTGGAAAGTCAAGGCACACTTGTAAACGGCCTTACGGGTCCGGTGGTTACCCGATGAAGTCGAAGAGGCTCTTGTGCGGCATGGCGGCGCGCATTTGGAACGCCGCCTGGAGTTGGGTATTGGCCTGCGTCAGGGTGACAGCCGCGGCGGCGACGTCCGCATCCTGCATTTGGCTGAGCTGCGTTTGGAGTTGCGTGTCGTACCGTTCCGCGAACCCCTGAGCGTCGGTGATCCTGCCCTGGACGTTTCCGTAGAATGCCTGGGCGGAATTGAGCTGGATCGACGCTGTGTCGGCGGACGCGGCGGCCTGTGCGATCGTGGCCGGATCGCCGCCCAGCAGCGCGGCGTGCAGGAAATTCAGTGCGCCGAAGACGCTCGCTCCAGGTCGATCGAAGATCTCCCGCGCGGTTTTGGCCGCTGGGAAGGAGCCTCCCGCAGGGTCCTGCACCAGACGTGTCGCGGCGGCTCCGACCAGCAGGTCGACCCCGTTCGGCGAGGCCGGGTCCGCCTGGTACGGCGGGGTGGTGTCCGCATCGCCACTGAAGATGAAGCGCCCTTGCACGGCTGTCCGGCTGCAGGAGACCATCTCGTTCAACAGCGATTGCACCTCGTCCGCCATGGCTTGTCTGCCGGAACTGGTCGCGGTCGCTGTCGCGCCCTGCGCGGCGAGCGCGCGCGCCCGGTCCATCAGCTTGATCGCGGAGCTCAGCGTTCCATCCGCCGTCTGAACGCGCGTCAACTCCAGTGACAGGTTTGCCTGGATCTGCTCGTTCCGCTCCCGGTCCGCGCGCAACTGCAGCAGCCCGTCGATCTGGTCCGGCGCGTCCGAGGGTTGCGCGATCTTGCGGCCCGAGGAAACCTGCCGGCTGGCCTCCGCAATCCGGTCCTGAATGCGATTCACGTTGGTCAGGAAGAGCTCGGAACTGGGATCGAGACTGGTGATCATAGTGTGCCTTAGCGTTGGAGGATATTGATCGTGTCCTGGGAAAGCTGGTCGAGGACGGTTATCAGGCGGGAGTTGGCTTCGTACGCCCGTTGAAATTGGATCAGGATGGCGGCCTCTTCGTCGAGCGACACCCCGGACATCTGGTCGCGCAGATTCTTCGTCTGCGCCACCGCGGACTGCTGGATCGCCAGCCGGCCTTGCGCATCGCTCAGAGCCGAGCCGGCGCGCGCCGCCAGAAACCCGTAGAACTGCGCGTAACTCGATCCGTCGATCCGATCGGCCGGATCCTGTGGACTTGCCAGGTCCGAAAGAGCCATCGGCACCCCGTTCGAAACGTAAGGCGGACCCGGCGCGATCGCGGCCAAATCGCCCGGTTGCAGCGGCGCCGCGCTCAAGGTCCGCGCGATGGCGGCGGGGTCGGCCCCATAGGTGAAGAGGGGCACTCCCGGGGTCGGGGGGGCGCCGTCCGCGATGTTCCCAGCAATCAGGACTGCGTTCACGCGGTCCGCGAACTGCTGCGCCATGCGGTTCAAGTCGCCCTGCTGGTCGCCATCGCCGAGATACGAGGGCAGCAGCCGATTGCGGACGTCGAGCAGTGCCCCGAGCTTGCCGGTGTCGATCTGAGCGGTGATGTCCGAACCGTCGCTCCCGAGCACGCGCACCGAGGCCGAAGCGTTCGGATACGCGGCGTCCGGAGGCTGATACAGGCCCGTGTGCAGTTGATACTGCTGGTCGCCGACCACCAGCGGGGTCTGCCCGTTCAACAGCACGTCGACGGACCCGTTCTCGTGCTCGATCGCGGTGATGCTGACGTCCTCCGAGAGTTGCTCCAACGTGGCGTGGATCTGCGCGTCGAGCCCGGAATCAGCCTTCGAACCCTGCAACGCCAGTGTATTGAGATCCCGCAACTGCGCCGTCAGCGTGTTCACCCGGTTTACGGTGTTCCGAACGCCGCGCTCGGCCTCCTGTTGCGCGTTGCCGAGCGCAGCCGCAGTCTGTTGGAACGCGGCGGACACCGCTCCCGCCCCGTCGAGCACCTTCTGGCGCGCGACCGTGTCACCCGGCGACTGCGCCCACGCTGAGAAGCTCCGGTTCAGGTCGTTCAGCGCCCGAGGAATCCCCGAATCGCCGGAGATGTCGAAGATGGACTGGAGCGATGACAGCGTCTCCACCTGCTGTTCCGCGTATCCGAGTTGGACGAGTTGCCGGCGCACGGTTTGGTCGGCGTACGTGCTCCGCGCGCTTTGCACCTCGCCCGCGCGAACCCCGCCGGTCAGCCCGATTGCCGGATCGAACGGCAGGGCCAAGAGACTCTGGCGGTGCTTGACGAAGCCCGGAGTCGACGAGTTCGCCACATTGTTCTGCGATACCTGCAACACTTGATCGTAGGTATTGAGGGCGTTCGACGACGAGATCAGCGAACTGAGGATGTTTGCCACTCGGTTACGCCTCCACCCAGACGCGGCTCGCTGGAACCACGTCCCCCGGCACGCCGCCCGGTCCGTAGCCCGCCGCCTTGACCGCGAGCACGGCCGTCCAGCCCCGGTGGTACGCCGCTGCGTTTTCCAACAATGCGCCCGCGCGCCGGATCGATCGCCGCAGCCGCCACGCCTCTTCCAGCGCCTCGGCGCTCGCCGACTCCTCAGTCAAACGCAATTGCAGCGCCGCCAGCCGCTCCACCGCGGACTGGAGCACGCCGGTGCATCCGTCCGGGGCCGCCGTAGCGCCCTCGATCAGGACGCTGCACGCCGACTCGACCGTGTCCGCGCACGCGCGAAGGTCGTCGCTGCCCGGCATGGTTCTACGCCACGGCGTCGGCGATCATGGCCCTGCTGGTAGCCGCAGCGTCAGGCCGATATTGCTGCGCCTGGTACTGCGCGGCTAACTCCCGCACCCGCGCGGCCCGGCCACCGCTATCCGCCGCCAATGCTCGGGAAATCGTCCCGACGGCGCCGGACAATTCGACGCGGTCTCCGTGGGCGGTGCTCCCGGCGCTTCCCGACGCTGTCCGCCCGGCACGCTGAGCCTCATGGCTCCCGGCCGTTGAAGCCGTGTTCACGCCTGTCAGATTCTGATCGTTCACTCTCATAGTTCGCTGCTCGTTGCTGATCCAACATATCGACACTTCCACCCGTCTTCTTTAGACCGCCCACAAAAAAGGACAGCCGCCCTAAACTTCGCCGCGGTTCCGCCGATTGCTGGATTGGAACCGACATGTCTGCCACCACCCCCGGCCCGAAAGCCGCATGGGAAGAGCTCCTGACCGGCGATAGCAGCGAAATCCGCCAGGTGCTCCACATCATCCGCATGGTGGGCCCCCGCCGCGCCACAGTCCTCATCACAGGAGAGACCGGCGCCGGTAAGGAGGTCGCCGCCCGCGCCCTGCACCTCGCCGGCCAGCGGGCGCGCGGACCCTTCGTCGCCGTCAACTGCACCGCGCTTCCCGAGAATCTGTTGGAGTCTGAGCTCTTTGGACACGTGCGCGGAGCCTTCACCGGGGCCGTACAAAACCGCGCCGGCCGCTTCGAGCAGGCTCACGGCGGCACAATCTTCCTCGACGAGATCGGCGATCTCCCCCTCGAATTACAGCCCAAGCTCCTGCGCGTGATCCAGGAGCGCGAATTTCAACGCCTCGGCAGCTCGGAAACCGTGCGCGTCGACGCACGCGTGATCGCCGCCACCAATTGCGACCTGAAACAACGGATCGAGCAGGGCCGGTTCCGGGAAGACCTCTTCTACCGCCTGAACGTCGTGCCGCTCGAGATGCCTCCCTTGCGCCGCCGCCCCGCCGACATCCCGCTGCTCGCGCGCCACTTCGTCGAGACGGTCTGCCGCGCCGAGAGCGTTCCTGCTAAATGCCTGACCGCCGACGCCTTGGACCGCCTCGCCGGCTATCCCTGGCCCGGCAACGTCCGCGAACTGGAAAACGCCATCGAGATGGCCGTCGCCCTGAGCGGCGACCGCGCGCTACTCGCGGCCCCGGACTTCCCGCTCGGCGCGCGGGTAGCCGCGGCTCCCGCACTTCCGTCCGACGGCATGAACTACGAGCAGACTATCGCCTCCATCGAGCGCAACATCCTCCGCCGCGCCCTCGACAGAACCGGCGGGAATAAGAAGGCTGCGGCGGAGCTCCTCGGCCTGAAGCGCACGACGCTCTGCGCCAAAGTCAGGAGCCTCGCAGCGGCCGGGGTGGGAATCTGACGATACCGGCTACCAGAGATAGTCTTTGGCAGTGTCTCGTTTGTCGTACCCATCGAGCACGTGCACGACCCGGATCTTCTTCAACGAGACCGGCGAGAGCTGTCCGATCGGAATGTACATGATCGTGCGGCCCACCCGCTGGGCGATCGTCTTAAAGATCGTCCGCGGCGGCTTGGCCGCCACATACACCACGTACCGGTGCACCGAGTAGTCGATGCCGGCCAGCAACAGCCGTTCGGATTTCGACTCGGCGAACTCGTAGTCGGAGTCCTGCCACACGTCGTACATCCGCCGCGGCGGCAGGCTCATCAGAAAGCCCCCATACTCCGCCCGCCCGATCCCCGGCCCGACCATGTTGTCGAACGGAAACGTCGAGTAGAACGCCATGTCCGACTCGTTTTGATTCTCGCCGAGCCACGTCGTGAGGTACGGATAGCGATTGTCGCGGTCCTCGTCGAAGATCACGACCACTGACCCTACCTCGCCCTGGATTTTCTGATACTGCTTGACGTAGATCCGGTGCTCGTACCATTTCCGGATCGTCTCCCGCACGTCGACGCCGTCGAGAATCGAGGTCGTGAACGGCTCCACGCGGGTCCGCTCCTCGGAGAGGATGCTCTTCCCTTTGCGCTTGAGAAACCGCCCGTAGTCCTCGACGACGAGGTCCTCCGGCGGATACGAGCAGATCCCGCCGCCATTGAGCTGGCTCGCCCATTCCCCCGGAAATTTCTCCTTCTTCCGCGGCTTCAAACCGAACGGGAGCATGCGCCGCTTGGTGCTCGGCAGACGCCGCCGCAGGCGGATCCGGCGCGTATCCATCCAGACCTCGTCCCCCGAGATTCGCACCGTCATCACGTCCGAGTTCAACCGCTGCGGCGGGTACTTGCCGGCGGTCTCCCAGACCTCCCACGCGAAGTTCTCGTCGACGACGCTGCGCGCCGCGATCACCAGATCGTAGATCCCCGCCGAGAGCTCGTGCCCGGAGAGCGCCAGGTTGCGCGCGTACCGCCCGAGCAGCCGCCGCTGCCAATGCGCCACTTTCTCGCCGGTCGACGCCTCGTACTCCTTCTCCGCGTCCCGGAACACACCGACCTGCGCGTGCCGGCGGTCGATCAGCGCGCCGTCGGTCAGCAACTGGCGGAACTGCTCGTATCGCCATTGCAGCGCAGGGTATTCGACGCAGATCTCGCCCAGCGATTCCGGGTGCGGATTGAAGACCTCGATGCCATCCCGCTTCAGGCGCCCCGGCGGGTCCGCCTGCGGAGTCTCCATGGCATCGAGCACCGGATCCAGCAGATTCAGCGACACGACCACGAACACCGTCGCGACCGGGTTCGCGCCCTGCAGCTTCCAGGCGATCGCCTGCGCGTGCTGCAGAATCTCGTCCGAGCGCGCCTGCGGGTAGATGCGGTACGCCTCGACATATCGGGCGAGGCCGATGTGCCGGATCGCATACGGGTCGGGGTAGTTGTCTTTCAGGTGGGGCCGCTGCCGCGCCTCGGGATCGGCGAACACGATCTCGGCGCCCACCTCGAGCCCGGTGCGGATCGCCTCGGTGAACGGATCGGCCGGTTCCACCGGGACGTAGATTGCGGTATCGTCGCCGGCTTCCTCGTCGGGGTAGAAGAGCAGGGACATCTCCGGCAGCCGCGCAACCCCGCGCGTCCAGGCCTGCTGCAAACTCGCCGGCAGTTCGACCGCGACCACCTCCGGGCGCGCCCGCAGGATCGCCTGCCTTACCTCGATGGCGAATTCGAGCCGGCCAGGGACCACCGGAAAGTATGTGAATCGCCCCCGCTCGAGGCTGCCGGCGTCACGGATGGGAAGGTCGGTCTCTCCGGGCATACCGCAGCGCTTCCTCCCCCAACACCTGCATGACGGCGATTTCGAGAGCCTCGCGCTCGTGCGTCCGCTGCGTCGCCAGGCTCTTCAGCTTGATCGCAAACCGCGCTACGTTGATGCCGTCTCGGACCGTGTACCGCTCGTCGGCCGCATGGGCCATCTGCAGGAAATCCGTGACGTAGTTCAGGATCCGTTCCTCGGCGAACGGCAGGTTCTCGCGCAGGATCTGGAACTCCTCCTCGCGCTCCGGGAAGTCGATGAAGATCTGCGGCTGCAGCCGCGAGTGGATGTACTCCGGGAGCTCGAAGGTGGAGGCGTCGTCGTTCATGGTCGCGACCAGGCGGAACTGCGGGTGCGCCTTGATCTTGATCCCGGCCACGATCGATTCCACGTACCGGCGGTTGTCGAGCAGGGGAGCCAGGCTCGCCCAGCTCTTCTCGCTCATCCGGTTGCCTTCGTCGAGAATCGCGATGCCGCCGCGGATCATCGCGGTCACCAGCGGCGACGCCACGTATCGCAGACTGCCGGCGCCTTCGATCACCGGAGTCACCAGCAGATCCTCCGGCCGGGTGTCCATTGTCGCCTGCAGGATGTAGACGTCGCGACCCATTCGCCGGCCCGCCGCGTAGGCGAGCGTGGTCTTCCCGACCCCGGGCTTGCCAAGCAGGCGCGGGTTCATCGGCAAGTCCTGCTCGTTCACCACCATCCACGCGGCGAGCAGTTGCCGCATCAACTCGTCTTGTCCGACCCACTGCACGGCAAGCTCATCGGGATGAGCCAGGTGCAGGTTGACGCCTTCGATCTCGACCGTCATGCTACTCCCCATTATGGGGCGCCCGGCTCGACGGAAGGCGGAACCGGGGACGAGTTAAATGCTGCTGAGCACGATGCGGTGGACCTTGAGAAGCAGATGCACCTCCTGCAGCGGGATTCCGAGCGCCGCCGCGATCTCCGGCGGCCCTTCGCCGCGCCGATGCATCCGCAGCGCCTGCGACCGCTTGTCCAGGTTGAGGGCGGCGCGCGGAACCAGGGGAACCGGAGCAGTCGACCCATGACGGCGGAGTTCCTCGACCTGGCGTTCCAATTCGTCGATCTTCTGTTGCAGCACCCCGACCGCGGCGTCCGACCGCGGCGCTTCGGTAGCGCTCTCCCACTCCGCCTTGCGCAGCACGGACCGCGCCCGCAACAGAGTCAACAGGCTCAACCCGGCGGCGGACAGCGCCGCTCCCGACACGAGGGCCATCGACACCACTTGCAGTGGCAGGCCGCTCATCGCAAGCTCCGCAGCCGGTCCTGCCGGCTGGAAAGTTCCAGGATGCGGACGCCGTAGTTTCCTTCCACCACCACGACCTCGCCGCGCGCGATCAGGCACTGATTGACGAGCACCTCGACCTGGTCGTTGACCCCGCGGTTCAGCTCGACGATCGACCCGGTGGTCAACTTCAAGACATCTTTGAGCGGAATCTGAGTCTTGCCGAATGAGATGCTCACCGGCAGGTCCACGTCGAGCAGCAGGTCCATGGTTCGCGACCGTGGCAGCGGCTCGCCGGCTTCCACCGGGAGGGCGCGCTCCGGCGGCTCAGCCATCGCCGGCTCGCTCTCTGGGCGCGGGGGTGACGCCAGCGCCGAGAGGAGCCGCCCCCCAAACGCCAGGTGCATCGGAGGCGGCGAAGCGTCGGGAAACCGCATCGTCACCACCGCCCAGCCGCCGATCTCGCGGAGAGCCGGCCGCTCCACGCCCGCATCGCAGGTCACTTCGTGTCCGAACACCGCGCCGAGCGACCGCGCCATCACACCCAGCGATTGTCCGAGAATCTCGAACCAGGTGTTCCGCGCCTCCGCCTGGGCCACCGTCTCCAACCCGGCTGCCAGCAACGTCACCGAGCCGGCGTGTTCCCATAGCGCCGTCGGCGCCGCGATCCACACGCAGAGATCGGGCGCGCCATGGAACGGCTGTTCCCACCAGAGCATCTCCGCGGCTTCGTCCGCGGCCGGTCCGTCGCCGGGATGCCACTCCACCTCCGGCCGCTGATCGGTCATTGCCGCCAGCACGTCGCCCAGACTCTGCGCCCACTGGTCGACCACCGTGCGTGCGTTCTCGACGACATTCAACGCGCTCATGCCGGTGTCGCTCCCCGCGTCGCCGGCCATTGCGTCGCCAGCCGGCTCCGCAGCCGCAGGATCGCCTGCGACTTCAATTGCGAGATCCGCGACTCGTGCAGCCCGACCACCTGCGCGATCTCACGCAGCGTGAGCTCCTCCGTGTAATACAGGCTGAGCACCGTCTGCTCGACCGGCGGGATCTCGCCGATCCCCTCCGCCAGCAGGCGCGCGAGCTCGGAGCGCTCCAGCACCGTCGAAGGGAGCCGCTCGCCGGTGTCCGCCAAGTAGTGCAGCAGGTCCTTGCCCTGGTCGTTCGCGGCGTTCTCCAGGCTGGCGATGTTCAAACCGCGGATCTCGACCAGCCACTCGTGATACTCTTCCATGCTGATCCCGAGTTCTTCCGCGATCTCGTCTTCGGCCGGCGTGCGCTGTAGTTTTTGCTCCACAACCGCGATCGCCGCCTCGATTTGCTTCGATTGGCGGCGCTTCTGCCGAGGCGCCCAGTCCAGACCGCGCAGGCTGTCCAGTATGGCGCCGCGGATCTTATATTCGGCGTACGTCTTCAGCTTGACGTTGTGGCCCGGGTCGAAGTTGTCGATTGCCGAGATCAGCCCGATAATGCCCGTCGATACGAGGTCTTCGAGGCAAATGCTCTCCGGCAACCGTTCTTGAATCCGGCGGGCGATCAGCCGCACCTGGGGCAGGTGCTCGAGAATCAGCCTCTCCCGCTCGTCTTCCTTGACTATGCCGGGCGCCGCGACCGCGGCGTACGTTTGCGCCATCATATTGGCTCCTATGCCGCCGCGGCGGCGCCGATGCGCGTCGCGCTGGAGAGAATCAGTTCCGCGAGGCGCGAAGCGCTCGCCGTTTCGAGATCCTCCGGAATGCGCTGCCCGGTCGCCAGAAACGAGATGGGTTTCCCCGTCCGCACGGCTTCATTCACAAGCGGGCCGTACGATCCGGTCTCGTCGACTTTGGTGAAGATCAGACGCCGCGGCCCGAACATCTCGAACGCGTCTACTACACGCGTGAGATCCGCGGACTTCATCGACCCGGGTAGCACCAACTGGGTGTCGATGTCTTGCCGCGTCGACAGGAAATGGGCCAACGCAGTCCCCGAGTCCAGGTCGTGGAAGCCCAGACCCGGCGTGTCGATCAGGATCAGTTCCTTGCCGCGGTTCTCCTCGATCGCCTGTGCCAGCGCGGCGGGTGTTTCGATGACTTGAAAGGCCACGCCCAGAATCGCCGCGTAAGCGCGCAACTGCTCGGCGGCGCCGATGCGGTACGTGTCGATGGAGAGCAGCAGCGGCGGCCGGCGGCCCGCCAGTCCGTAGTTCACGGCCAGTTTGACGAGAGTCGTGGTCTTTCCCGAGCCCGGCGGCCCGACCAGCGCCACGATGCGCGGCCGCGTGTCGCCGCGCCCGAGCAGCGGCTGCGTCACGATCCTCGACTGCAACTCCTCCGACAGCGCGCGCTCGAACCCTGCCCGGCCGCGTTCCGCCGGCGCGCGGCCTTCCGCCGCGTCGACGATCGCGCGCGCCAGTTCCGGGCTCAAATCGCTCGCCGTGAGCGCGGCGTAAGCGTCGCAAACGTCCGGGGGCAAGCCGCGCCGCTCGAAGGGCGCGTAGGCCGTGCGCGTGAGCGCCCGGCGCATCGCTTCCAGTTCCCGCTTGAGGTCCGAGAAGTCCGTCGAGAGGCGGTCGGCCCCGGCCGGCGGCGCGTTCTCCGAATACGCTGGCTCGGCGGCGTCCGCTTGCCCCGGCGCGTCGGTGACGAACACGACCTCGTATTCGCCGAGGTGTTGCGTCTCTGCCATCGTCCGGCGGCTTTGCACCAGCATGGCGTCCGCCCCTAGTTCCTGGCGGGCTAGGGCAATGGCGTCTTCGACCGTCCTCGAGTAATACGATTTGATGCGCATCGGCTTCGGCTTTGGCTACGCTCCATCTATCGGCCGAGCCGCGCCGAATCTGTATACCCGGGCGCTACGTGACGGTCCCCTGCGACTGCACCCGTAGGCCGGGCGGGATCTCGTTGTGAGCCAGGAAGAAGAGGTTGGGTAACGCCGTTTCCGCGATCTGCCGCAGGAACGCGCGCGCTCCGGACGACGTGACCGCCACCACCGGAGTCTCCGATGTGGGAATCCGCGCCGAGATGCGGTTGAGAATGTCGCGGATGGCCTGCGGCGAGAGCGTCAGATGGCTGTTCTGCTCGCCGTGCTGCACCGCCTCTTCGACGGCGCGCTCGATTGCGGAGTCCATGAACCACGCCGGCAGTTCGCCCGACCGATTCAAATACGGCTTCACGACGGCCCGTCGCACCGATTGCCGCACGTACTCGGTCAATAGCAGTGGATTCCGCGTCGCCGTCGCCGCCTCGCCGAGCGCCTCCAGGATCGTGACCGCATCCCGGATCGAGACGCGCTCCCGCAGCAGGTTCTGCAGGACTCGTTGCACGGTAGCCAACGGCAAGAGCTTGGGCACCAGATCTTCCACGACCTTCGGATGCTCCACTGCCACCCGGTCCAGGAGCCGCTTGGCGTCCTGGCGCGAGAACAACTCGTGCGCGTGCCGCCGGATCACTTCCGAAAGATGCGTCCCCAGCACGCTGATGCCGTCGACTACCGTATATCCGGACTGCCGCGCCTTCTCGGTCCGCTCGGCGGGAATCCACAGCGCGTTCATGCCGAACGCCGGCTCACGCGTCGCTTGGCCCTCCAGGCCGGGAGCTGTAGTCCCGCCCGGAATGGCCAACTCGCAGCCCTGCGGCAGTTCGAATTTCGAGATCTCGATCCCCTTCAGCGCGATGGCGTACTCCCGGCCGCGGAGCGTCAGATTATCCGTCACGCGCACCGGAGGCAGCAGAAACCCGAGGTCCTGCGCCATCTGTTTCCGGATCGCGGATATCCGCCGCAGCAGCGGAGAATCCGGCCCGCCCTCCACCAGCCCGACCAACCCCAACCCGACCTCGACCGCGAGCGGCTCCACCCGCAGCATGGCTTCGACGCTGTCTTTGACCACCGCCGGCTTCGCCTCCGCCGCGGCAGCCGCTTTCGGCCCCGCCAACTCCTTCTGCCGCATCCGCCACCCCGCGACACCCGCGCCGCCGCCCAGTAGAATGAACGGCAGTTTCGGCATTCCGGGCAGCAAGGCCAACGCGCAGAGGACGCCGGCGGCCAGCATGATCGGCTGCGAGTTGCTCAGAATCTGGCGGTGGAACTCGGTCCCCAGACTCGCATCCGAGCTCGCGCGCGTCACGATCAAACCGCCTGAAATCGAGATCATCAGGGCCGGGATGACCGTCACGAGTCCATCCCCGATCGTGAGCACGGTATACGTTTCGAGCGCCTTGCGAAGGTCCATCCCGTGCTGCAGGACGCCGATCAGGAAGCCCGCGATAATGTTGATCCCGGTGATGAGAATGCTCGCCACCGCGTCGCGTTGCGTGAACCGCGACGCGCCGTCCATGGCGCCGTAGAACTCGGCTTCCGTCGAGAGCTGCTTGCGCCGCCGCTTGGCCTCGACCTCGTCGATCAGCCCCGCGTTGAGGTCGGAGTCGATCGACATCTGCTTGCCAGGCAGAGCGTCCAGGGTGAAGCGCGCCGTCACCTCGGAGATGCGGACCGCGCCGTGATTGATCACGACGTACTGAATCGCGATCAGCACCAGGAAGATCACCGCGCCGATGATGTAGTTTCCCCCGACCACGAAGCTGCCGAAGGCGCCGATCACGTCGCCCGCCGCGGCCGTCCCTGTGTTGCCGTTCAACAGAATCAGGCGCGACGACGAGATGTTCAATGCCAGACGAAACAGCGTCAGCAACAGCAGGGTCGTCGGGAAAGAGGTGAACTCGACCGGCCGCACCAGGTACAGCGAGACCATCAGGACCGTCACCGATAGCAGGATGTCCGTCACGATCAGCAGGTCGAGGATGAAGCCGGGGAGGGGCGTGATCAGCGCGATCACGATCCCCAGCACTGCGATCGGCACCGCCATCTCGCGCGCCATTCCGAGCGGGAGCGCGTCGTACCAATGCGCGTTCGGCGCGCCCGTTCGCGGCATTGCGATCGCTTTAGCGGCCATGCGTTACCCCGGCAACTTTCCGTGCATCAGCTTGAAAATGTACGCGAGGATCTCGGCGACGGCGCGGTAGAGGTGCGGCGGGATCTCCTGCCCCACCTCGACGGACTTGTAGAGCGCCTGCGCCAGCGGTGGATTCTCGATCAGCGGCACCTGGTTCTCGATCGCCTTCTGCCGGATGCGCAACGCGAGGTAATTCTTCCCCTTCGCGACCACCCGCGGCGCCGCCATGCCCTCCATGTCGTACTTCAACGCGACGGCATAGTGGGTCGGGTTGACGACCACGGCGGTGGCGGTCGGAACCTCCTTCATCATTTGCCGCCGCGCCCGGTCGCGCTGGATGCGCCGAATCTTCGCCTTCATCTGCGGGTTGCCTTCCAGCTCCTTCATCTCCTCCTTGATCTCCTGCTTGCTCATCCGGAGCTCCTGCTTGTGCCGCTTCAACTGCCGGAAGAGATCCACCGCGCCGAAGATGAGGAAGACCGCGCCCGCCTTCCAGAACAACTCCATCAACGATCCCGAAAGGAAGCGGTAGCCGCCTTCGACGCTCGCCAGCGGCAGCGTCAAAATCGTCTCCAGTTTCTCCCGCGCGATCACGTACACCGCCCACAGGAAGAGCGGCAACATCAGGACCGCCTGCGCCACCTGTGGCAGATTCTGCTTGGGCAGCTCGCGGAGCTTCGACGCAGGGTTGAATCGCGATGCGCTGGGCGCCAGCTTCTTCCAACTGAATCCGAACTGCGTGGTCGCCAACCGGAAGGCGAGCGTCAAGACCGTGATCGCCGCGCCGGCGACCCCCAGCGGCGCGAGCAACCGCAAGGAGATCGACCAGGCCAGGTGGATCAAATCGGTAGCCCCGATGTCGCCCGCGAACGCGCGTGCCAGCAGCGACCGCGTGACCTCCCGCAGCCCCGCGAACCAGCCGGCGCCGCCCGCCGCCGCCAGTCCCAGGAGCGCGAGAAATTGCAGCGCCGAGACGAACTCTTTCGCCTGGGCGAACTGCCCTTCGCGGCGCGCCTTCTCCAGCCGTCGCTGAGTCGGTTCTTCGGTCTGGGAACTGCGGTCCGGCATGAGGCGTCATACTCCCGCGGCCCGCCGCGCCGCCACCAGCGCTTGGCCGCCGAGCTCGGCCAGGACGCGCGGGAACATCGCAGCCGTCCAGCTCAACACCGCCAGGGCGAGCAGCATTTTGACCGGAAAGGCGAGCGAGAGCAGTTGCAGTTGTTGATTCAGCCGGCCGAGCAGCGCCAGCGCGACGTCCACCATCAGCAGCAGGCTCACGACCGGCAACGCCAACCGTACGCCCGCGGCAAACAGCGCCGCCCCGAGCCGGATGATCGGAACCGCCGCTGCCGGCCCCGGCACATACGTCCCGGGCGCCACCACGTCGAGCGATTGCGCAAATAACCGCAGCAGTTCGCGGTCGAGCCCCAGCGCGAAAAAGAGCATCCCAGCGATCAGTTGGGCGAAGACCAGGAGCACCCCCGAATCCGCTTCGCTATTGGGATCGATGGTGGATGCGTAAGCGTACCCTGCCTGTAATCCGAACACCTGCGCCGCCAGTGCGAACGCCTCCAGCGCGATCGCCATTCCGATCCCCATCGCGACGCCGAGCGCCGCTTCCGAGGCCATCCACACGGCGAGCGCCCCGATGCCTACTTGGCCTCCCGGCGCGGGCCACCGCGACGCTAACGACACCGTGAGCGCCATGGCAAGCCCCACCCGTGCCGGTTCCGCCACTGCGCGGATCCCCGGCAGCGGCACGAATACCAGCGCTCCGGACACACGCGCCAGCGTCAGCCCGAAGCCATACAGGGTCGAGGTCGAGATCGTCAGGCTAGTGGGCATAACGCGAAAAGTTGCTCATCAGCCCGATCGTGTACGCCATCATCTTCTGCAACATCCATGGCAGGAGCAGCAGGATGGCGGCGAGGAAGGCAGTCAGACGGGGAATCGAGCTGACCGCGTTGTCCTGAATCGACGTGGCGATCTGCGCGATGCTGATCGCGATTCCCGCGACGAAGCCGATCGCGAGCAGCGGCGCCGCCAGCCAGAACGTCGTCAACAACGCCTGCCGCATGATTTCGACTACCGATTCGGGTGTCATGAGGCAAAGCTCTTCATCAGCGACCCGACCACCAGCGTCCACCCATCCACCAGGACGAACAGCAGCACCTTGAACGGCGCCGAGATCATTACCGGAGGCAGTTGCACCATACCGACCGAGAGCGTCACCGACGCGACTACCAGGTCGATGATCAGAAACGGCAGGAACAGCACCGCCCCGATCTGGAATCCCGTCTTCAGCTCGGAGAGGATGTAGGCCGGAATCAGGACCTTCAGACTCAACTCCGACGCGTTATGCGGCGCCGGCTCCCGTGAGATCTCCACAAACAGGCGGATGTCCTTCTCGCGCGCGAACCGCACCAGGAAGGCCCGCAGCGGCTTTCCTCCCTCTTCCACAGCCTCCCCAGCGGTCAACTTCCCGGCCTCGAGCGGCTCCCAGCCCTGCCGGTACATGTCGGCCGCGACCGGCTGCATGAGGATCATGGTCAGGAACAGCGAGAGCCCGAGCAGCACCTGGTTCGACGGCGTCGACTGCGTCCCCAGAGCCTGCCGCAGGAAATGCAGCACCACCGTGATGCGCAGGAACGGCGTCACGCACATGACCGCCGCCGGCAGCAGCGTCAGCAGCGTCAGCAGCACCACGATCTGGGTCGGCACACTGAGCGACGCGCCGCCGTTGGTTTGAATTCCGAGCGCGGAGAGCGGCTCCGCGGCCGCCATCACGACACGCCTCCCAGGGAGTCCGGCCCGAGTTCCCGCAGGATTTGACATCCCTGCGGAGAACACGCCAGCAACACCACCACCTTGCCCGCGCGGACCAGGTGCAGGGTGTGCTGCGGCGAGAGCGCCAGCCGCTCGAGCGGCTCCAACGCGCGTCCGCCACGCCCCCCGACCGCTCGCGCCGCGTATCCATGGCGGCGGAGCCACCACAAACCGCCGCCAAGCAGTCCGAGCACCGCCGCGACGGCCAGATACTGCTGTCCGAAATCCATTCCGATTTCCTTACACCTCGTCGCGGAAGTCGGTGATCCGCACCCCCAAGGAGTTTTCGATGACCACAATCTCCCCGGACCCGCAGAGCACGCCGCCGATGTAGATGTCGATGTTCTCGCCGGCCGACCGGCCGGTCGTGATCACGCTGCCCTCGGTCAGCCCGAGCACCTCGCGGGCCGGCAGGACACGACGGTCCAGCTCGACCTCGATCGCCACCGGCACTTCGCCGAGCAGCGCAACCTCTTCCTGTGGATTCATCGGCGGTTTAGTGGATTAAGTTGATAGTGTCCTGGCTCAATTGATCGGCCGTCGTCACCACGCGCGAGTTTGCCTCATAGCCCCGCTGGTACACGATCAAGTTGGTGAACTCCTGCGCAATGTCGACCGTCGAGGCTTCCACCGACCCGCCGACCACCTGTCCGCGGCCGCCCGTCCCGGGAGTGCCGATCGAAGGCGTCGCCGTCCGCGCGCTGAGTTGAAAGGCGTTGTTGCCCGCCGCCAGCAGCGTGTCCGGATTCCGGATCGAGGCCATCGCGACCTGTCCCACCACCACCTGGTCGCCATTCGAGTACTGCGCCAGCACGCGCCCGCCGTCCGCTAATCCGACACGCACCAACTGCGCCGCCGGCGACCCATTCTGCGAGTTGGCCGAGGGGGCCGAGGGCTGCCCGAACTGCGTGATCCGGCCCGCGCCGGCGTCGGTGTAGGGGTCCCAGGTGATGTGCATGTCCGCCGCGCCGTCCGTCAGGCCCGCGATATCGAAGGCGATCGGACTCCCGGCCGCCGGATCGGACAACTGGCCCAAACTGTCGAACGTGAGCGTGCCGCCCGCGCCCGAGATGTCGAACGGCGCGCCGGCCGTTCCACCTGCCGCCTCGTCGCCCGGCATGGACACCTGATACGTCCACTGGTTCGCCGCGGTCTTCTCGAATTTCAGCGTCAACACGTGCGAGTTGCCGAGACTGTCGTACACCGTCATCGGCGTCGAGAAATCCGACGTCCTGTCCGCCGAGGCGGAAGAGTTCAGGTTCAGGTCGACCGTGAACCGTGACGTCGTCGTCGGCGGTTTCAAGGACCCGACCGGCACGATGATATTGCCCGTGGGCCCGTTCGTATTGAGTTTCCCGGTCACGGGATCCATCGTGGTCCAACCCTGCACGAAATCTCCCGTGTCGGTGAGCAGATAGCCCGATTTATCCGCCTGGAAGTTGCCCGCGCGCGTGTACAGCGTGGCTCCCGCCTGGTTCTGCAGGACGAAGAAGCCATCCCCTTGAATAGCCGCGTCCAACACGCCATTGGTAGTCTGGATCGCCCCTTGCGTGAACTGCCGGACCGTGAGGGGCTGGCCCGTCCCGAATCCGACCTGAGTCTCGCCCAGTCCCGCGCCCAGGGACTGCGTCACCAGGTCGCGGAAGCAGACCTGGCTCGTCTTGAAGCCCGGCGTATTGAGGTTGGCCAGGTTGTTGCCGACCACGTCGATGGCGGTCGATGTCGCGCTCAGCGCGGATAGAGCCGTGGAAAACGAAGTAAACATGAATGTGCTCCTATGTCTTTTGGGCGCCGGCTAAGGCGGCGAGATCGGCTCGGATGGCCGCAATGTCCTCGCCCGTATTCGTGGACTGCTCCAACTGTTCGAACTGGGCCAACTCGCCGAGGAACTGCGTCCCGTCGGAGGGGGACATGGGGTCCTGGTTGCGCATCTGCGCCACCAGCAGTTTCATAAACATGTTCTTGTCGACTTTCCCCGGCGCCGCCGCGTTCGCAGGCGGTGTATACCAGGGGTTCGACGCTACCGGAGTGATTGCATCAGCCATTCGAATGCTTTTCCTTTCTCTTGCGATTTCTTGCGCTCGTCCGCCGGCTGCGGACGCTGTTGCTCCTCCTGCTGCTGCCGCTGCTCGCCGCCGTGGTGCTCCGGCGCGCGTCCGGACGACTCCGCCGCCGATCGGACCTCGAAACGCCGCTCGGCCCCGCCGGCATCGGCAGCCTTCCACTGATCGGCGTGGAAGCCGCTTTGCTCCAGCCGCGACGAAAGCAGCGGCAGATGATCGCGCAACGTGCCCGCCAGCCGTTCGTCCGGAGTTCGCACCGCTACCTGCACCTCGCCGGCGCGCTCGATCACGCGCAGCTCGACCTTTCGGTCGGCGCCGCCGACTTCGAGCCGGATATCGCGCGCGATCGGCGACGCTTTCGGTGGATCTGCCGGGGCCTCGCCTGCGTGGACCACCGGTTTTGAGGCCTCCATCTTCGACGGCTCCGCTCGATCCGGCGCGTTCTGGACCGGTGGATCGCGCGGTGGGAGGGCGTTAGAGCCGGGTTGTTCCCGAGGTCCTTCGCTCACGACGTCGCTGTCCTCCGGCGGACGGATCCCGCGCGCCTTGGACTCTTCCGGCGGAGGCGGCTCGTTGCGCCGCTGCGGTTCAGGAGCGGAAGCGCTCGCGGTGGCCGCCGACACCTTCGCATCCGCGTGCGCCGGCTTGGCCGTAACCAGCCGCGCGCTGAAAGCGAGCGCCGGCTGGGCGCGGACCTCCGGAGACCGCTTTGGAGGCGCGATGTCTGTCACCGGCGCGACAGGTGCGATCTCGACAGCAGGCTGCGGAGCGGCACTTACCGGCGCCTGCGGAGCCGGTAGAGTTCGGGGTTCCTCTGGAGCGGCTTCGGCCTCCCGTGCCGGCAGAGGTGGCGTTTCCACCGTCCGTTTCCGCGGCGTGGCCTTCGCTTCCACCATGGGTGGAGCGCTTTCCGCTGGTGCCTGGGGGATCGCTTCGGTTTTCGGAGGCGCCTTCTCCGGGACCAGCATCGGGGCGGACTCCTCGACGACAGGCGACTCCTCCACTACGGCCGCTCGCGGTGTGTTTACGGCTGCGGGCGTCTGTGGTTCGGGCTCCTGCGGTTCCGGCGCGTCCGGCTTGGTCATCACGGCCAAGGGCGGGATCTCGTGGGAACCGAGAGACGTGGGTGGCTGGACGAGCGGCGCCGGCGGCGCGGCTGCCGGTTGGTTCACCGGCACATCCGCGGGCGGTGAGAACGGCAGCTCGATTGCGATTGGAGGCGGGGCTGGTTGCGGCGCCGCCGGCAGCGGAACGCTTACCCACGGCACGGGCAGGGGCTCCGCACTCGCTTCCTTCTTCTGCTTCTCAGCGGGCGCCTGCTGCCCGTCCTTAGGAGGGCCGTTCGGCAGCTCCGGCGCAGGACCCGGCGCACTCTCCTCCGCAGCCGTCAGGATGGCCAGGAAATCGGCGCCCGGTGGAAGCGGCGGCGGCACGTTGGCCCCGAAGGCGGCGAGCAGCGATACGACTGGCGGCAGCGCGGTCACGCCGTTCGCAAGTGCAGGCACATCGCCAAACAATCCCGCCGCGTTTTAAAGGATTTTTAGGTCTTGAAATGTCAAAATATTGTCGCCTGCACGCGAACTGCGGCAACAATCCGCCACCACCGCGTCCGCAAACCCTCTACTTTCCGCGTTCTCCGCCTGGACCCGCGCTTGCATCACGCATCGGCATGGACCCCCTCACCGCCACCGCGGCTAGTGGACTTCGTGCCCGCATGGAATCGCTCGACCTCCTCGCCAACAACGTCGCGAACGCGTCCACCGGCGGCTACAAGGCCGACCGCGAGTTCTACAGCCTCTACGCCGCGCCCGAGGCCGAAGACGGCCAGACCATGCCGCTCATCGAGAAGCCCTGGGTCGATCTCTCTCAGGGTCTCGTCCATCAGACCGGCAACCCCCTCGATCTCGCTCTCACCGGACGCGGCTTCTTTGCGGTCGCGGGCCCGAGCGGCCCTCTTTACACGCGCAACGGCAGCTTCCAGGTCGCGGCCGATGGCCGACTGGTCACGTCAGATGGCTACGCCGTTCGTGGCGCCGCCGGCGCTCCGCTTCTTCTCCACAATGGCCGCAGCGTCGACATATCGAATGACGGCACGGTCCGCGAGGACGGCGCAGTCATCGGCAAGCTCGAGCTCGTCGACTTCACCAATCCGGACGCCGTCGTCAAACACGGAAACAACTACTTTCGCGGAGCCACGCCCGGCGCTCCGCCACAGGCGCCGCCCGGAACTGCCGTCCAGCAGGGCAAGCTCGAAGCGTCCAACACCGGCAGCGCCGAGGCCGCCGTCCGCCTCGTCAGCGTCATGCGGCAGTTCGAAATGCTGCAGAAGGCCGCAACTCTGGGCGCGGAAATGAACCGCGCGGCCGTCGAGCAAGTGGCCCGCGTCGGAAGTTAAACAGGAGAACTCATGATTCGAGCACTCTACAGCGCTGCCAGCGGCATGACCGCCCAGCAGATGAACGTCGACAATATCGCTCACAATCTTGCCAACGCCAACACGACGGGCTTCAAGTCCCGGCGCGCGCAATTTCAGGACCTTCTCTATCAGAACGTGGTCCAACCCGGCGCCGCCGCCGGACAGCAGTCCGTCGTGCCCACCGGCCTGCAACTCGGCCTCGGCACGCGACCGTCTTCCAACGAGATCATCTTCTCGCAGGGTAATTTCGCCCAGACGGACAACCCTCTCGACCTCGTCATTCAGGGGCGCGGCTTCTTCCAGGTGCGCCGTCCGTCCGGCGAGCTCGCCTACACGCGCGCCGGCTCCTTCCATCTCGATCGCGACGGCAACATGGTCACCAGCGACGGTCTTCCGCTGGAGCCGCAGATTACCATCCCCGCCGATTCCCAAGGGATCACAATCGCGCAGGACGGCACCGTCAGCTACACGCAGCCGAACCAGACCTCGGCGCAGCAGGCCGGACAGATCCAGCTCGCGAACTTCCCGAATCCCGCCGGCATGAACAGTCTCGGCGGCAATCTCTACAGCCCCACCGACGCGTCGGGCGATCCGACCGTCGGCGTGCCCGGCGGCCAGGAGGGCCTCGGCACGGTGATGCAAGGCTACCTCGAGCAGTCCAACGTCTCGGTCGTCGAGGAGTTCATCAACCTCATCGTGGCGCAGCGCGGCTACGAGGCCAGCTCCAAGGTCGTCCAGGCCGCCGACCAGATGTACCAGCAAGTCAACAATCTGGCGCGATGATGCTGGCCGCACTCGCTCTCGCCGGGTGTCTCGCCGTGGACCCCGCCGCCGACCAGATTCTGCTTTCCGATCTCTCTTCTATCTTTCCGGCGGAGGTGGTGCTGCCGGGGGAGTCCGTCGGCTTCGCGCCGGCGCCCGGCGTTGAGCGCCGTTTCGAGATAGCCGAACTGCGCCGCATTGCCGCGCGCTTTCACCTTCCCGATCCCGAACGCGAGGTCTGCGTGTCCCGTCCGGCCGCGCCGCCGGACGCTGCCCGCATCCTCGAAGCGCTGCGCGCCGCTCTGCCCGGCGCGACTATCGAGGTGCTCGACTACAGCCGCTATCCCGTTCCCGATGGTCCGCTCGAATTTGCGCTCGCCGGACTGCGCGGCGCAACCTGGAGCGGCGCCGTCAGGTACGGCGGCCGCCACCGCGCCCCCGTATGGGCACGCGTCCGCGTCACCATCAGCGCGACTCGTGTGATCGCAACCCGCAATCTCCCCGCCGGCGCTCGCATCGACGCCGCCGACCTCCGCGTCGAAACGCGCGACGAGACCCCCAGCCCCGAGGCCATGCCGTCCGATCCCGCGGACGTCGCCGGCATGATCCCGCGGCGCTCCATCCGCGCGGGCGAAACGGTCCGCGCATCGTGGCTCGGACCGGCGAAAGCGGTCGCGCGCGGTGAAACCGTCGACGTCGAAGTGCGAGCCGGCGGCGCGCTCCTGCGGCTTCCCGGACAAGCGCTGACCTCGGGAACCGTCGGCCAGACCATCCTCGTCCGCAATCCCGAGTCGAACCGCCGCTTCCAAGCGCGCATTGAAGCGCCCGGCAAAGTTACCGTAGGAAAACCCTCGCTATGAAAATCGCCCTGCTCCTTGCGTTCGCTGCCGCGGCGTTTGCCGCCAAAAAGCCCGCACCCCCGCCCGCCTCAGCCGTGGATCGTTACGTCCGCGACGCCGAGGCCCGCTCCGCCGTGGCTGCGGCCGGAAATCCCGGCTCCGTCTGGACGCCGTCCTCCCGTCTCGCCGACGCCGCCCGCGACGTCCGCGCCAGCCAGCTCGACGATCTCCTGACCATCGTCGTCTCCGAACAGGCTTCCGCCGTCACCAGCGGCACTACCAAGACCGCGCGCACGTCCGCCGTGAAGAGCAATATCGCCGCCGCCGCGGGCATCTCGAAAGTCACCGGTCCGCTCGCCAACCTTGCCGGCGTGAATAGCGACACGCAGCTCGCGGGTCAGGGCACCACCAGCCGCAGCACAACCGTCGGCACGGTGCTCACCGCGCGCGTCGTCCACGTCATGCCCAACGGCGCCCTCGTCGTTGAAGCCGCCAAGGACATCCAGATCAACTCCGAGCGCCAGACGATCACCGTTCGAGGAGTGGTCCGCCCCGCCGATATCGACGCGACCAACAGCGTCCGCTCTGACCGTCTCGGCCAGCTCGAAGTCCGCGTCAACGGCAAGGGCGTCGTCGGCGACGCCGTCCGCCGGCCATTCTTCCTCTATCGAATCCTTCTCGGGCTTCTCCCCTTCTAACCTATGAATCTCGCGCCAATCTTACTCTTTCTCGCCTTTGGGGCGCCGCTCGCGCCCGCGCCGACGCCTGGCTCGCGCCTCAAGGACCTCGTCGGCATCGAAGGCGTCCGCGACAACCAGCTCATCGGCTACGGCCTGGTCGTAGGACTCGCCGGCACCGGCGACCGCCGCCAGACTCTCTTTTCGGCGCAGAGCCTCGCGAACGTCCTCGAGCGCATGGGCGTGACCGTCTCGCCCACCGCCATTCGCGTCACCAACACCGCGGCCGCTTTGGTCACCGCTACTCTGCCGCCATTCGCCCAGCCCGGCTCCCGGCTCGACGTGACGGTTGCCGCGATCGGCGACGCCTCCAACCTGCAAGGCGGCATCCTGGTCCTCACTTCGCTCCGCGCGGCGGATGGCCAGGTTTACGCGGTCGCCCAAGGACCCGTCGTCACGGGAGGCTTTTCCGGCGGACGCGCCGGCTCCGGCACGACCGTGAATCATCCGACCGTCGGACGTGCCCCCAGCGGCGCCCTCGTCGAGCGCGCCGCTCCGTCCATTGCCCCGCGCGGGTCGTTGCGCCTCCAACTTCGCAACGCCGATTTCACGACCGCTTCCCGCATCGTCGCCGCGATCGAAACGCGCTTCGCCGGGGCCGCGCACGCGGAGAGCGCCGGAGTTGTCGCCGTCTCAATCCCCGGCGACTTCGCCGAACGGTCCACCGATTTTGTCGCCGCCCTCGAAAGCCTGACCGTCGACGCCGATCGCCCCGCCCGCATCGTCGTGAACGAGCGCACCGGCACCATCGTCCTCGGCCGCGATGTCCGCATTCTGCCCGCGGCGATCCTCCACGGCAATCTCAGCGTCGAGATTCAGACCACCTTCGCGGTCTCGCAGCCCAACCCACTCGCGCAGGGCACGACGGAAGTCGTCCCGCAGACCAACGTCTCCACCAAAGAGGAAAAGGCTCGCAGCGTGATGCTGAAGGAAGGCGCGACCGTCGAGGAGCTCGTCCGCGCGCTCGCCGCCATCGGGTCGACACCCCGCGACGTCATTGCCATCCTCCAGAACCTCCGCGCCGCCGGAGCGCTGGAAGCCGAAATCGAGGTCATCTGATGCTGTCTCCCATCACCGGAATGTCCACCGCGCGCCAGCCCGATTCGCCCGCGAAGATCAAGGACGCCGCCCAGCAGTTCGAAGCCCTGCTCCTCTCGCAGATTCTTCGAGCCACTCGCCAGAACGGCGGCTGGATGAGCGGAGGCGACGCCTCCTCCGACTGCGCCCTGGAATTCGCCGAGCAACAGTTCGCCAACGTGATGGCAAAGAACGGAGGGTTGGGGTTGGCCGACCTCATCGCCCAAGGCCTCACCCCGCGAGAATAGTCAGGCGGAGTCTACAGCGTTAGGCAAAACCGAGGTCAGACAGCGAATTTCCGGAAAAGCGCCGGAAATTCATGTCAGACCCCGGTTTGTGGTACTCGACTCACGCCGTGATCTTCATCAGCCGCGACGCGTTCCCGTAGAGGATCTTCCGCTCGATCGCCCTATCGGGCGAGAGCCTCCGCACGGCCGCCAGAATCTTGCCGCCGTCACACCCCTCGCCGCCGCCGTCCTTGTCATTGCAATCGCTGCCGTACATCAGCTTGTCCTGATGCCGTTTCAGGAACTCGCGCGCGTGATCCTCGTCGCGCAGCATCGAGTTCAGCCCGGAGTGCGCCGAAAGGTCCCCATACATATTGGGATAGTCCGCCAGCAGCCGGTCCGTAATCCCGCGCGGCGCAACCGCGCCCGCCGGATACATCGTCTTCTGATCGCACCCGCGGTCGATGTTGCACCACCACGTCTGCGCGTGCCCGATGAAGTTCACTTTCGGATGCTTCTCCAGGATGCGGTGGAAGTTCTCGAGGTGCAGATTGTAGTGACCGAACTCGAAATGCAGCAGCACCGGGACGCCATACTCCTCGGCCAACTTCGCGATCTTTTCGATCGAATCCGAATCGGCCTCCACCGCAAACTTCTGTTCGCCGATCCCGATTGCGCCGCCCTTCAGAAACCGCTCGATCACGGGGCGCGTCTCAGGTATATCGGGGAGCTCGTTGGCGAAGTAGACGTATTCCTTCGGCAACCGGCGCGCCAGCGCGACCACCGTGTCGTTGCCGCCGCAGCCCGCCGCCAGGCCGTATTTCGACCCCGCGGGCAGCAACACTGTGCGCGCGATCCCCATCGCGCGCTGATGCCGGACCAGTTCTTCGTCGGTGCGGCCGCTATAGTTTGTATGCTGGTGAATGTCGATGACCGGCTCCGCTTCCAAAGGCAGGGCGTTGAGGGGAAGGGCAGCCGCTGCAGCCAGGAACCCGCGTCGCGAAATCATCTGTTAGAGAATATCAGTTGCTCTTGAAAATGATCCGACTTCTGCCGCTGCTCCTCGTCGTGGCCCCCGTCTTCGCCGCCGAGCCTCCGACGCTCGACGCCGCCCTCGTCCACCTCTACAACTTCCAGTTTCCCGCCGCCCATCAGACGCTTGACCAGATCATCGCGGCCCATCCGCAGGACCCGCTCCCCTACGCGTTCCGCGCCTCCGCCTACCTGTTCTCCGAGCTCGACCGTCTGGGCGCGCTCGAAGCCGAGTTCCTTTCCACCGACGACTGGGCCTACGACAAGAAGAAGCAGAAGCCCGACCCCGCGGTACGCGCCGCCATGGAGAAGGCGCTCAAGGACACCGAGACCCGCGGCGAGGCAGCCCTCAAAATCGACCCGAACGACAAGAACGCCCTCTTCGCCTTGACGATTTCCGGGGGCGTCACAGCCGACTACATGGCACTCGTCGACAAGCGCCAGTTCGGCAGCCTCACCCCGTCGAAGCGCTCCAATTATTACGCCCAGCGCCTCCTCAAGCTCGACCCCAAGTTTTACGACGCCTACCTGACCGCCGGCTTTTCCGAGTACGTGGTCGGTAGCCTGCCGTTCTTCGTCAAATGGTTCGTCCACTGGGACAGCGTCAACGGCAGTAAAGAACAGGGCAAGAAAAACCTGGAGCTCGCCGCCCGCGAAGGCCACTACTTCAAGGCCTTCGCCCGCATTCTCCTGGCGATCATCGATCTCCGCGAAAAGCGCCCAGCGGAGTCGAAAGCGCTTCTCACCGAACTGGCCCACGACTACCCCGAAAATCCGCTCTTCAAAAAGGAACTCGCTAAATTGGCCACGAATGAACACAAATAAACACGAATGTTTTATTCGTGTCCATTCGTGTGCATTCGTGGCCAAATTCTTTCCGCCACGATTTCCGGACTTTCCATCGGGATGTAGTGACTCCGCCCTTCCAGCAACACATCCTCACCATTCCGAAGTTTCTTAGCCAATTCCGGGTCTGTCGGCGACGCGGCCAGGTCGAACTGATCCATCTTCCACGGAATCCCGCCCCGCATCACCGTGACCGGCGCCGCGATCTCCCCGAGCCTTCCGTGAATGTCCGCGTCCGGCGAATTGGACGCCGCATACAACTCCGCCTCGATTGCCGGCGGACACGCCAGCACCCACCGGTCGCCCTCCGGCAGTAGGCCGTACTCGCAGTAATCGCGCAGCACTTCGGGCCGCCAGGAATCGAACGGCGCGCGACCGCGGAACCGCTCGAACATTTCCGCCGGCGACGCCCACTCGTTCCGCCGTTTCGCAATGTACGCCGCGTCGCGTCGCTGCGGCTGTCGATAGATCTCCGGCGCGAAAATCACCGGGTCGACCAGCAGCAACCGCGCGAACGTCTCCGGACGCAGCGCCGCCGCCAGCGTCACCGCGTGTCCCCCCATCGAGTGCCCGACCCCAACCGCGTCCCGCCACCCGAGCGTCTCCGCCAACTCCGCCAGGTCCCGTCCGAAATTCGACCATAGGTACGGACCCGCGGGCTTCCCGCTGCGCCCGTGCCCGCGCAGGTCGATCGCGATCGACCGCCGCCCGGGCGCGCGCCGGATCACCTCATCCCAGATCCGCCCGTGGAACCCCGTGGCGTGGACGTACACTGCGAGCGGTCCGTCGCCCGGCCACTCCCAGAGCGCCAGGTCGACGCCGCGGACGTGGTGCATCGACAAGGTCGGGCGCATCCCGTCCCAGCATAAACTGGATCTGTCATGCGCATCGACCGCGATTACGCGCGCCGCACGCTCGCACGCCTCGTCCAGATCAATTCCGTGAATCCGACGCTCGCTTCGGGCGCGTCCGGCGAAGCCGAAATCGCTGCCTTCATCGTCGACTCCCTCCGCGACGCCGGCCTCTCCGCCGAAATCTTCGAGCCCGAGCCCGGCCGCACGACCGTCCTCGGCCGCCTTCCCGGCACAGGCGGCGGACGCTCTCTGATGCTGAACGCCCACGTCGATACGGTCGACGTCACGGGCATGGACGAGCCCTTCTCCGGCGCCGTCCGGGACGGCAAGCTCTACGGCCGCGGCGCCTACGACATGAAGGGCAGTCTCTCCGCCATGATGACTGCCGCCAAGGCGCTGGTCGATTCCAAGACGCGCCTCGCGGGCGATCTCCTCATCGCCGCCGTCGCCGACGAGGAGTACGGCAGCCTCGGCACCGCCGACCTCCTCCGCCGCGGCATCCGCGCCGACGGAGCCATCGTCACCGAGCCGACCGCCCTCGAGGTCTGCCTCGCGCATAAAGGCTATCTCTGGATCGAGGTCGCCGTCGAAGGCCGGGCCGCCCACGGCAGCAAATTCGACCTCGGCCTCGACGCCAACCTCAAAATGGGCGCCTTTCTCCACGCCCTGGCCGACCTCGAGCGCGACCTCCGCGCCCGCCCTCCACACCCGCTCGTCGGACCGCCTTCGCTCCACGCCGCCCTACTGAACGGAGGCACCGGACTCAGCACCTACGCCGCGCGCGCGACCGTCCAGATCGAACGCCGCACCATCCCCGGAGAGACCGAGGCGCAGGCCGTCGCCGAGATTCAGTCCATCGTGAACCGTCTCGCCGCAGCGGACCCCGATTTCCACGCCACCGTCCGGCCGTTCTTCTCCCGCGATCCATTCGAGGTCGCCGCCGACGCCCCGGTCGTTCGCGCGGTCGACGCCGCCGTCGCGCGCGTCCTCGGCCGTCCCCCCGCCCACATCGGCGACACGCCCTGGATGGACGCGGCGCTGCTCCAGGCCGCCGGCATTGAGACGGTCGTCTGCGGGTGTGGCGGAGCCGGCGCGCACGCCGCCGTCGAGTGGGTCGACCTGGAATCGGTTTATGGCCTCTCCGAGATTCTCGCCGAGGCCGCCATCGCCTACTGCACGGCGCTACAATAGCGCGCGATCATGTCCCGCTTATGGCCGGCGCTGGTGGTCGTTTTGTGTGCGACTGCCAGGGGAGCGGCGCCATCCTACTCTGCCGCCGGGATTGTCAGTAGCGCCAGCGGACTGCCCGCGTTCGCTCCGAATTCGCTCGTCACCATCTACGGGACCGCCCTCGCCGATGCCGCGCGCGCCGTCACCGACGGCGATCTCGCCTATTACAGTCTCCCGACCGTCCTGGTCACCACGCGCGTCTACGTCAACAGCGTCGAAGCGCCCCTGCTTTACGTCTCCGAGGGCCAAGTCAACTTCCTGCTTCCCGCTGGACTCCTGACCAAGGCGCTCGTTCGCGTAGTCCGCAACGGGCAGTCCGGACCCGAGGTTGCGCTCGACCTCGCCGCCGCCGCACCCGCCCTGTTCGTCTCGGCGCCCGGCCTCGCCTTCGCCACTCATCAGTTGGGAGCGGTAGTCACCCCGGACAAGCCCGCCGCCCCCGGCGAGTTCGTCGTGATCTACACCGCGGGACTGGGTAAGTACGTCAATCAGACCACCGGCAACGAGTTTCCGCGCGGGGCCGCCGAGATCGTCGACCGGACGTCGCTCCGTGTCACCCTCAACGGCGTCGCGGTCGATCCCGCCCGCATTCTCTACGCCGGCGTGACCCCCGGCTGCGCGGGTGTGTACCAGATCAATCTGTACCTCCCCGAAAATCTCCCGGACGACCCCGAACTCCGCTTGTTTGTTGGAGATGCGGTCAGCCAGGCGGAGCTCAAGCTGCCTCTCCGGCCCCCGGCCGCGCAACTTTATGCCGCTGCCGGACGTTAAACTGTTGTGGAGATGCGGATGCCTTTACGTCCTTGGATTACGGTCGCTTTCACCGTTGCAGCGGCAATGGCGCAGGAGGCCCCTCCCGCGTCGCGCGCCGACTATGTGGTGGAGCCCGGGACTAAGATCCCGCTCGCCCTCATCAACACCATCAGCACGAAGCACTCCTCGCCCGGCGACCGCGTGTACCTGGAGACCGCCTTCCCGATCCTGGCGAACGGCCGCATCGTGATCCCGGTGGGCAGCTACGTCGCCGGCACCGTGACGCAGATCAAGAAACCCGGCCGCATGAAGGGCCGCGGTGAGCTCTACGTCCGCTTCGATTCCCTCACGCTGCCGAACGGCGTCACGCGCGATTTCCGCGCCCGCCTCGGCGGCGTCGACGGCCAGACTACCGGCGAGCTCGACAAGTCCGAAGGCAAAGTTCGCAGCGAAGGTAACAAGGCGGGCGACATGCGCACCGTCGCCGAAGTAGCGGGCGCCGGAGCGTCCATCGGCATGATCGCCGGCAACGCCGCCGGGAACACGGCGATGGGAGCGGGACTCGGCGCTGCCGCCGGAGCCGCCGCGGGACTCATCGGAGTCCTCGCCACCCGGGGTCCCGACGCCGTCCTGGCCCGCGGCGCGACGGTCGAGATGGTCCTGGACCGCCCGGTCAGCTTCAGTGAGAATGACGTGAACTTCGGAAACTATCAGCCGCCGAGAGCGGCCACCGGAGCGGCAGGAATATCCAACGCGCCTGCGGCTGCCGGAGTTCCGGCCGCCCGCAAACGCTTTCCCTGGTGAGCTATTTACCGAACCGCTTGATGAAGTTCGTGTCGAACTTCCCCGCCTGAAAATCCGCTTCCGCGAGGATCTTCTGATGCAGCGGAATCGACGTGTGGATGCCCTCCACGATGAACATCCCCAGCGCGCGCTGCATGCGGTCGATCGCTTCCTTCCGGTCCGACCCGTACGTCACCAGCTTCGCGATCAGGGAGTCGTAGAACGGCGGAATCACGCAATCCTGATACCCCCACGTGTCCACCCGGACCCCGATGCCGCCCGGCACGTGAAACCCCGTGATCCGTCCCGGCGACGGCACGAAGGTGTCGGGATTCTCCGCGTTGATCCGGCACTCGATCGAATGCCCGCGCAAACATACCGGACCCGGCAGAATCTCCGCCAAAGTCTCGCCCTGCGCGATCCGGATCTGGGCCTTCACGATATCGATCCCGGTCACGAACTCCGTCACGGGATGCTCCACCTGCACGCGCGCGTTCACCTCGATGAAGTACAGCTTGCCGGTCTCGTCCATCAGGAACTCGACCGTGCCGGCGTTGGTATAGCCCGACGCCGACATCGCCTTCCGCAGCGCCACGGCGATCTCCGCCCGCTGCTCTTCCGTGACCGCCGGTGACGGCGACTCCTCGATCAGCTTCTGGTGCCGCCGCTGGATGCTGCACTCGCGCTCGCCGAGAATCTCGACATTCCCGTGCTCATCCGCCAGCACCTGAAACTCGATGTGCCGCGGCGCGCCGATGTACTTCTCCAGGTAGACGTCCGCCGAGCTGAACGCCGCGCCCGCCTCGGACTGCGCCTGCGCATACAGCGCGGGCAGCTCGTCCGCGTGGTTCACGACCCGCATGCCGCGTCCGCCGCCGCCGGCCGACGCCTTCAAGATCACGGGATAACCGACCGTCTGCGCCAGTTCCAGCGCCTCTTCCGGCGTCCGCAGCACGCCCGGCGATCCCGGCAGCACCGGAACGCCCATCTCGCGCATAAACGCCCGCGCCTTTTCTTTCACGCCCATCAGCGTGATCACTTCCGGCCGCGGTCCGATGAACTTGATTTCGGACGCCTCGCAGACCTCCGCGAACTGCGCGTTCTCGCTGAGGAACCCGTAGCCCGGGTGAATCGCGTCGACGTTTGTGATCTCCGCCGCACTGATGATCGACGGAATATCCAGATAGCTGCGCGCGCTCTTCGCAGGTCCGATGCAGATCGCCTGGTCCGCGAAACGCACGTGGGAGCTATACCGGTCGGCCTCGGAATACACCGCCACCGTCTGAATGCCGAGCTCTTTACAGGCGCAGATCACGCGGACCGCGATCTCGCCCCGGTTGGCGATCAGGATCTTCTTAAACTTTGCGGATGGCAAACAGAGCCTCCCCGTACTCGACGGGCTGTCCGTTCAGCACGAGTCTGCTCTCGATGATGCCCGCCTCCTCCGCCTCGATCTCATTCATGAGCTTCATCGATTCGATGATGCACAGCACCTTCCCCGGCTGTACGCGCTCGCCCACCGCGACGAACGCGGCGGCGCCCGGGGACGGGCTCTCGTAGAAGGTCCCTACGATCGGCGATTTCACCAGGATCAGGTTGGGATCGGCTACGGGCTTCTCCGGTTTTTCACGGGGGGCGTCTACCGCGGGCGGGGCAAGGGGAGCGGCTGCGACGGCGGCTGGGCCGGAGGACAGCACGATCTCCTGCGAAGCGGCCGCGAACCCGGCGCGCCGGATGCGGACGCGGTTATCCCCGCGCTGCACTTCCAGTTCGGCAATCCCCGTTTCCGCAGAGAGTTGGATCAGCTCACGGATTTCATCAACGGTCATCAATGGATTAGCTTAGCCTATTTTTGCCGGGAGGCGGGCGGAGGCAGCCGTCCCGTCCGACGCCGCGCGATCTCCCGCGCTCCGACCGCCAGCAGCTCCTGCCGGGTGTTCGAGTTGTCATAGACCTCGAACTTCCCCCCACGCCGTAGTTCTTCACGACGACATAATTCACGTCGCGGCCCAGCGCCCCGAAGCCTCCACCACCCTAGCGCAACCGCGCTGTATACTGCGAGCAAATGAGACTCGCCGCTGTCGTGGTGGCGCTCGCGGCAATCGCCGGCGCGCAGACGGCTTCATCGAGCAACACGTCGGGGTTCTCCGACACGCTCCGCAACGCCACAGACGTAGTGGTCGCGGACGTCATTTCCGGCGGCACGATCCGCGTCGTTCGGGTCCTCAGCGGAGGGCTCGCGCCGGGAGCGGAGATCGCCATTACCGGTCCGTACGAACAGGTCGGCCGCGGCCTGTTCTTCCTGAAGGATCGGCAACTGCTGCCCGCCGGTTTCGGTTTCCACCTGCCCGCCGGCAATACGCCGCGCTACTATGGCGCCGGAGCGCCTCTCGAGCAGAAGATCGCGTATGAACTCGCGCCGCTGATTGAAGACACCCTGGTCCGCCACTTCACCGACCTGATCATCCCCACCCCCATGCCCGTGCCGCCGCCGGGCTCTCCCGAAGCCCGGACGCGCAGTCGATATTACGCGGCGGAGGTGGCATTTCGAGCGCTCGACGCCGCCGCTACGAAGGAGATCTACGCTGAATTCTCCGCGCGTCCCGAGCCTTACGTGAAAGCCTTCGGGATCGCGGGACGGCTCGGCAATCGCGACGCCTCGGCGCTATTCGACCTGGAGAAGGACATCGCCGCCCTTGCGCCTATTTACGACCGCGGAACCGTCTCGCTGTTCGTGCCCGGCTTGGATCTCCCGAACGACCTCCCCGCCGCCCGGGCGCTCGCCCGCATGGCGGTCGGCGAAATCGGCGTCAGTGCCCTCGAAAGCGGCGCGCCGATGAACCTGGCGTGGACCCACCGACCCGAATTCCTCCCGTACTTCATGGCGATGCTCGGCAGCCCGAATGCCCAAACCCGCGGGATGACCCTGGCCGCCTTCTGCCCTCTGTTGAAAGACGGACCGCTCTGGAAGCCGGAGATGACCGGCCACTGTCCGAATCGCGTCGGCCCCGCCCCCGGACCAAACGAGCAGTCCGACATCCGCTACTGGACCGCGTGGTGGCAAGACCATCGCGCAGACTTCCCGGAAGTTCGCCCTCCAGCGCGTTACGCCATCCCAAAGCCCCCGCCGCAAGTCGTCGAGGTCCCTGCGGAGATTCGCTTCCTCTCGCTGTTGCACTTTTCCGTCGACCCGCAACTCACAGAGTCCGACCGCGCGATCTGGAAGGAAGTGACCGCCGCCGTCCAAGCGAAGCTCGCAGCAAATGAGAAGCGCGCCGAGCAGATGATGAATGTCGCCCGCCTATCCGGTAAGCCGCCGGACCTCGCGACCATGAAGGCGTTAAACGACGACCGCACCGCGGTGGCAAAGTCCGGACTGGACGAACTCCACCGCCGTCTCTCTCCCGCTGGCTGGCACACGATCGAGCAACTCCTGGGAAACCTCGCCGGCTAATTCTCCGACGGGCGCGAGACTCTATCGACGACGAACACATCCGAGGGCGCCTTGGTCCCCTCGAGCTTCATGCCGAGTTGCTCCCGGACCGCGGTAAACAGGTCCGGAGGCGCGTCGGGACCGGTGGCAATCGTGGACCGCTGGGCCGGGGTAGCTTCCGGAAATTGGAATTCGTCGGGAGTCCAAGTGAGCGTGAAGTCGAAGCGACCGGTGAGGCCGGATTGATCGATGACGGGGCGGTCCAGCACACGAAGCTGCAAGGTGTTCGCAAAGTCGGCCATCGTTGCGCCCCGAAAGCGTACTCTTCCCAGACCCTGCGCGTTGACATTGAAGCCGCTGCTGTCGTTCTCCACCATCTTGATCCCCGCCACACCGTCCTTGCCGACGCCGACCGCATAGACGGACACCTCGCGCTTCTCGGTATGGAAGGAAAGCTGGAAGCGGCTCTGGATCAGGTTTCTCAGCATCGTCACAAGCTGGACGTCGGTCGGCTCGCCTTGGGCAGATAGCTTGGCCTGAATGTCATATCGCTCCGACTCCGCCCAATCCGGCAGCCCGGCAACCTGCTTCCGATGAAGGCGGAAGGCGAACGTGATGAGATCCGCGAGACTGGTGTTCCGGGCGCGGAATTCGGTGTTGGTGACGTTGAAGCCGTGTCCGCGCGGCCCGTCAGGCGCCGGCTTGATAACGGCGACCTCGTACTCCAGCTTTGCGCCTTCCGGCAGTCCTCTGGGCGCCGCGACGGGAGGAGGAAGCTCCCAGGCAGTCTCGGGCGTGGCGCGTATCAAGGTCAGCGGCAGCCGATTCGTTCCCTGGATCATGGCGCCCGAGATCGAGTTTCCCTCGCCGTCGAGCTTGCCCTCATAACTCGCGGCGATCCCGGGGATGGCGACCTTCACAGCGTTTCCCTGGAGCGTGACGGCCCCAAGGTTGAGCTGCTGTCCCGGCTCGAGGTAGTAGAGCCGCCCTTCATAGACACTCCCGCTCTTCGAGATCTTGATGACGACGCGAGCTTCGCGATTCTGGTTGGGAGGGATGAGGGTCCCCTGCCAGGCTCCCTCGATCGACTGCGCCAGCAGTGGAGTGGAAAGCACTGCGAAAACCCATAAGAACAAGAGCTTCATTGATGTCACTTCAAATAACTTTACATCGAAAAGTATTTTACGTCAATTGACGCGCAGCAGCAAAATGGGCCGGCGGTAACATCGAAACATGCGGCAATTCGAGCGCATCACGATGAACCCGAACGTAATGGGAGGCAAGCCCTGCATCCGCGGCCTCCGCGTGACCGTCGGGATGATCCTGGGAGAACTGGCCGCCGGACGTACCGTCGAGCAGCTCCTCGCGGATTATCCGTATCTCAACGAGGCGGACATCCGCGAAGCGCTGGCCTACGCCGCGCAGCTCGCACAAGGACACGAGGTGGCGCTCCCGACCTAGATGCGATTCCTCATCGGCCGGCTTCGCCGCGATTCATTGGTCCGAGGTGGGAGCGAACGACGCGGAGTCCGGGGAGTCGCCGTTCTCGCCGCAATCGCCCATCGCCGGGCAGACCTTGAGTCCGGCGCAATCCTATCCCTAGACGGCTCCGACCGTCCCCGCGCGCGTCTGCTACCGCTCACCTGATGGACGGGAATTCATCCGTGTGAATCCGTGTCCATCCGTGGCCCAAAAGGCCTTTCCTACCCCGCCTTCGTCTTCCGCACCCGCTTCTTCGGAGCCTCCGCGGACTCTTCCTCCTGCGCCGCCGACACCGCCGCCATCGCCGGCTTCCGCTTCTCCGCCAGACTCCGCTTCAGCGCTTCCATGATGTCGATCACCGGCGCGACGTGCTCCGTCGGGGCCGCCACCACTTTCTTCCCTTCGATCTTGTCCTCGATCATTCGCTGCAGATTCAGGCGGTACTCGTCGTGATACTTCTGCGGCTCGAAATCCGCCTCCAGCGACGAGATCAGCATCTTCGCCATCGCGAGCTCTTTGTCCTTCACGACGCTCGTATCCGTGCGGAACTCCTCCACCTGCCGGATCTCATCCTGGAAGTACATCGTGTGCGACAGAATCCCCTTCGCGCCGGGACGCAGAATGATGATGTGCTCGCGATTGTGCATCGCGACCTTCGCCACCGCGTAGTATTCCGACTCCTTCAGCGCCTGGAATAGCAGCGCGTACGGCTTCTCGCCGCCCTCGTCGGGAGCCACGTAGTACGAGCTCTCCAGGTAGATCGGGTCCACCTGGTCCGACTTCACGAATTCGAGGATCTCCATCACGCGCGCGGTTTTGGGCGCGACCTTCTTGATGTCCTCGTCCTCGATGACCACGTAGTGGTCCTTCTCGTACTCGTAGCCTTTCACGAGCTCGCTGCGCGGGACGGGCTTGTCTTCCGCCTGGCAAAACGTCACCTGCTTGATGCGCGAATGGTCGTCTTTGTGCAGGAGATTGAAACTGATGGTTTCGCTGCGCGCCGCGCTAAAAAGCCGGATGGGGAACGATACCAGGCCAAAGGTGAGATGGCCTTTCCAGACGCTCGCTGCCATAATTGCCCTCTCAAGTGAACGTGGTTCTCACTATACTGCAAAGCCGAATATGATGTAAATAGAAGGACGGAAAGGGATTATGGCCCTCGAAGAGTACGCGAAGAAACGCCGTTTCGAAGACACGCCCGAGCCTCCTCCGAAGAAGCCTAAGAGCAAGCGCTCTGCCAACCCTTACTTTTGTGTGCAGCGGCACGACGCCACCCGCCTGCACTACGACTTCCGCCTCGAGATCGATGGCGTCCTGAAGTCGTGGGCCGTGCCGAAAGGTCCGAGTCTCGACCCCTCGGTCCGCCATCTCGCCGCCCACGTCGAGGACCACCCGGTCGACTATGGCAGCTTCGAAGGCAACATCCCCGCCGGTAACTACGGAGCGGGCAGCGTCATGCTCTGGGACCACGGCACGTTCGAGCTCCTCGGCGACGTCTCCGGCGCCGACCAGATCGCGCGCGGCGACCTCAAATTTCACCTGAACGGCGAAAAACTCAAGGGCGACTTCGCCCTCGTCCTGATGAAGGGCCGCGGCAAGGGCAACGAGTGGCTCATCATCAAGAAGCGCGACGAGTTCGCCGTCGAGGGCTACGACGTCGAGGAGCACGCCTATAGCGCCCTCTCCGGCCGCACCCAGGAGGAGATCGCCCGTAACCTTCCCGCGCGCAAGGAGAAGGTCAAATCCGCCGGCAAAACCGACCGTGTCTGGAAGAGCGACCGTCCCGCCGCCAAGAAGACCGCCGCCGCGAAGAAGCCGGCCGCTTCCGCCGCGCCGGCTAAAAAAAAACGCAATTCGAGCTCGGCGGCCTGAAGGGCGCCAAACTCGCCCCGCTGCCTGACCACATCGATCCCATGAAGGCAGCCCTCGCCGACCGTCCTCCGCGCGGCGACGAGTGGCTCTTCGAAGTCAAATGGGACGGCGTCCGCGCCATCGCTTTCATCGACCATGGCGACGTCCGCCTGCAGTCGCGCAGCGGCATTCGCTGCGAACGGCAGTATCCCGAACTCGCCGTGATCCATCACCAACTCGGCGCCGAAACAGCCGTCCTGGACGGCGAGATCGCCGTCCTCGACGATAAGGGCGTCTCGCGCTTCCACCTCATCCAGCCGCGCATCGCCAATGCCGACCCTAACGCCGTCGCGCACCTCGTCCGCTCGACCCCGGTGGTCTATTTCGTCTTCGATCTGATCTATCTCGATGGCTACGACCTTCGGAATGTCGACCTCGCCACGCGACGCGAATTGCTCGAAGCCGCCGTCGCGCCGGGTGGCCCACTCCGCATCTCCGAAGCGTTTCCCGGGGCCGGCGTGGAGATGCTCGACGCGGCGCGCGAGAACGGACTCGAAGGCATCATCGCCAAGCGCGCTGGAAGCTGCTACGAGTCCCGCCGCAGCGCCGACTGGCTCAAAATCAAAATCGTCAGCCAGCAGGAATTCGTTATCGGCGGCTTCACTGCCCCGCAGGGCGACCGCGATTACTTCGGCGCCCTCGTCCTGGGCATGTACGACGACGGCGAGTTGCAGTGGGTCGGCAATGTCGGCACCGGCTTCGATCAGAAGACTCTCACCGCGCTCCACAACAAACTCAAACCGCTCATCACCTCCAAGTGCCCCTTCGCCGAGCGTCCCAAGCCCGATCGCGGCATGACCTGGGTCCGGCCCGAGCTCGTCGCTCAAGTGAAGTACGCCAATTGGACGCCCGACCGCCGCCTGCGCGCCCCCGTCTTCCTCGGCCTCCGTCACGACATCCCCGCGCCCGAGGTCGGACCCGAACAGCGCGCCGCCGTCCCCGAGCTCGCCACCTCGAAAGAAGTCACCACCGACATCGGCGGCCACACCATCAAGTTCTCGAACCTGAAAAAGGTCTACTACCCGGACGAGGGCTACACGAAAGGCGACGTTCTCCACTATTACGACTGCGTCGCGTCCCTGATCCTGCCGCACCTCAAGGACCGGCCGCTCTCGCTCAAGCGCTATCCCAACGGCATCAAAGAGGAATTCTTCTTCCAAAAGAACACCCCCGAGACGTTCCCCTCCTGGCTGCGCACGGAGCTGATCGATTCCGATCACAACGGCCGCCCCATCCGCTACGTCTTCGCCGAGGACCGCGCGGACTTGCTCTACATCGTCAACCTCGGCTGCATCGACCACAATCCGTGGATGAGCCGCTCTCCGCATCTCGAGAACCCCGACTTCGTCCTCATCGATCTCGACCCGCAGGAGTGCCCGTTCGAATTGATTGTCGACGCCGCACTCATGGTGAAGCGCATTCTCGACAAGATCGGGCTCAAAGGCTACCCGAAGACAACCGGTGGCGACGGTCTACACGTCTACATCCCGGTCGAGCCGATCTACTCTTACGACGAGACCCGCACCTTTGCCGAGCTGATCGCGAGACTCGTCATCGCCGAGCGTCCGGAGATGTTCACCACGCCGCGCTCCGTCGCCAAACGGCAAAAGAACCGCGTGTATTTCGACTATCTCCAAAACGCCAAATCTAAGACCATTGCCGCCCCCTACGTGCTCCGAGCCTACCCCGGCGCCCCGGTCGCGACACCGCTCGAATGGACCGAGGTCACCCGCACCCTGCACCCTTCCCAGTTCGACATCCGCAACGCCCTCGACCGCTTCGCCGAAAAGGGAGACCTCTTCGCAGGGGTCCTGGAAGCCCCGCAAACCCTCGACCGGGCCATCGAAAAACTCTCGTCCTTATTTTGATCGCCGCCCCGTCTTACAATGATTTCTCATGCCCGCTCCGGACCCCAAGGCGCAGATGCGTCGTTTTTTGGCGCTCTTCCCGATCCTCCTGATCGTGGGTTTCGGACTCCTCCAGGTCCCCGCCGTCGATACGGTCGTCGGCAAATTCACGCACGCCCTGGTGAACATCAGCGGCGGCCTGATTCACGCCTGTGGCGGCAGCGCTTCGGTCAGCGGCAACTACTTAAGCAATCCGTCGCGTGGCGAGGGCGTTGTGGTGGAGAACGGCTGCAATGCGGTCAACGTCACGATACTGCTCTGGGCGGCGATTCTGACCTATCCCGCGCGCTGGCGCCACAAGATCAAAGGCCTGCTCGCCGGATCGCTTGCGCTCCATTTCGTCAACTTGCTGCGCATCATCAGCCTCTTCTACCTCCAGCAGTACAACCGGCAGTGGTTCGACTTCGCGCATTTCTACCTGTGGGAGAGCCTGATCGTGCTCGACACTCTCGTGATCTTCTGGGTCTGGGCGGTCTTCGCGCGACGCTCCGGCGGACTGCATGCCTCGGCAGCTTAGCTCCCAAACCGCCTTTCTGCTGCGCGTCATCCCTCTCTTGGGCGTGATGTTGGCGCTCTGGTGGTTTGCGCTGCTGCCGCCGCTGCTCGCCTGGGAGCGGGTCACGACCGACCTGATCCTCGGCGCGTTCCCGAAGGCTCCCGTGCAAACCGGAGTCAGTGTGCTGCCGGATGGCTCCTGGGTGGTGCAAGCACCCGCGCGCGTCGCCGGCATCACCCGCAATATCCGGGTCGCTCTGCCGCCCCGCCTCCCCATCCAATTGACCGTGGGCTTCCCGCTCTTCTGGGCGATCCTTCTGGCCGCCCCGCGAGCGCGGCGTGTCTGGCGCGCCGCTCTCCTCGGGACCGGGGCGCTGCTGGCATTGCCGCCGATCGGACTTCTGGCTTACGCAGCTCACGTCGTCCAGCTCTACGTCTTTCCGGGAGCGCCCGTGCTTCTTGCGCGCAGCATCTCCGGCCTCGACTACGTCGCCAGCACGGTGGCTCCGTTCGTTTGCCCCGTGCTACTCGCCGTCGCGCTGCACCCGGAACTGGCCGGCTCGGTGCTGGGGGAGACCCCCGAGCACCAGGGGAAACCCTTTGCTTCTAATACGAAAGATAGTCCATCCGGTCTTTTCCCTCGATGATTGGATTGATTCCTCCCATCAAAACGGATACACTCATCTTCGATGATGACAGGATTGTATTCAGGACGACTGTTCCGCGCGGGCTTGGCTTCCCTGGTCCTAATGGCTGGCACTGTTATTCCTGCCCTTGCCCAGCAGAAGATCCTGTTGTGGGTCCCGGATCGGACCAACAACACACTCGGAGAGTACGAGATCACGCCGTCAAGCGGCGCCCTCTCGGCCTTTCCGGCAAAGCCCACCAGCTTCTCCGAGTTCGAGGTGACGATCTCGCCGAACCTCAAGTATCTGTACGTCGGGGAAAACGGCGGCATCAACATTTTCGTGGTCGATCCGACCGGTTCTGTTGTCACAGCGCCGACCACTCTTACCGGAAACGTCCAAGGGATGGCGTTCGACGCGACCGGCAGCTATCTGTATGTGAGCATCAGCTCAGTCGGCACGGAGCGCATCGAGTCGTACGCTGTCAATCAGGCCACCGGGGCGCTGACGTTAAACGCCACCGTGGCGCTCAGCCCCAAGCTGCCGCGCGGCATGGCCACCGACGGCCACGGCCACCTCTACGTCTCGATTCCGAATGACGGCAGCAATGTGCTCGGGTATGTCAGCGCCTACACCATGAACGCGAATGGGACGCTGACCGCGATTGGAAACTTCTCCACCGGTGGAGCGAGCGGGCTCGGCCCGAATCGCCTGGTTACCAACCCCGCCGGCACGTTGCTCTACTCCAGCGACACGTTCGACCACGCTATCTCCGGTTTCACGATTGCCGGTAATGGTTCCCTGTCTCTGGTCGGTGGACCGATTCCGGTCGGCGGCGGCAGCAGCCAGCCGCTCGGCCTCGCCATCAACCCGGCCGGTAGTGTACTCCTCGTCACGGACAACGCCGCGAACTCGGCGAATCTTTACTCGTACGCGATCGGCGCCGGCGGCGTGCTCACCGCCGCGGCCGGGTCGCCCTTCAACAGCGGCGGGAACAGCCCCGCGGGTCTCACCATCGAACCCACTGGCGCGAATGCGTTCGTTTCCAATACCGGCAGTGGGAGCGTGACCCGCTTCGCTCTGAACGGAACCACCGGCGTGTTAAGCGGCGCCACGACCACCGTCACCGGCGCTTCCCCGCAGTTCCTGCTGGCCCGGTTTGCGCCGGCGCCCGCCGTGTCCACCGTTCCGGCGGTCTCTACCTGGATGCTGGCACTCCTCGGCATGCTGCTCGCGGCGTCCTCGATCCTGGTGTATCGCAGGGCCTACAACCGCTCTTGACACTGCCGCGCGGCGCTTGCCATACTCCCTGCGGGGATGATCTGGCAGCCGCCGCGCGACTTTATCGAAAGCACCAACATCTGGCGCTTCATGCGCCGCTTAGGCTTCGCAGACCGCGAAGCCTTTTTGCTTTTTAGCCGCGAAGATCCCGAGCGCTTCTGGGATGAGACGATGCGCGAACTGCGCGTCGAGTGGTCCACCCCCTATCAGCGGGTCCTCGACGACTCCCGCGGCCCCGAATGGTGCCAGTGGTTCGTGGGCGGACGCCTCAACATCGCCCACAACTGCCTCGACCGCTGGGCCGATTCCGGCGGCATTGCCTGCATCTGGGAAGCCGAGAACGGCGCCACCCGGCGCATCTCCTTCCGCGAACTTCGCGACGAGGCCAACCGTGTCGCCAACGGCCTCACCGCTCTCGGCCTCCAACCCGGCGATCGCGTCGCGCTCTGCCTGCCGATGCTCCCCGAGATCCTCTCGATCCTCTATGGCTGTTTCAAGGCGGGACTCACGGTCGTCCCCATCTTCTCCGGCTTCGGCGCGGGAGCCATCGCGACCCGCCTCCAGGACTCCGGAGCGCGGGTTCTCTTCACCGCGCCCCATCTTGTGCGCCGCGGCAAAGCGATCCCGCTCGCGGAGAAGATGCCGCCGGGGACCGTCGAGCACACCATCGTCGTCGATGGCCCACTCTTCCCCGACGCATCTTCGGACTTCGCCACGCTCCCCCTCGACTCCGAACATCGCGCCTTCATCCTCTACACCTCCGGCACCACCGGTAAGCCGAAAGGCGTCGTCCACACCCATGCCGGCTGCCTCGCCCAAATGGGCAAGGAGATCTGGCTCGGCTTCGACCACCAGCCCTCCGACATTTTCTTCTGGCTCTCCGATATCGGCTGGATGATGGGACCGTGGACGATCATCGGCAACCACTTGTTCGGCGGCACGATCCTGATGTACGACGGCGCGCCCGATTATCCCGGCCCCATGCGCCTCTGGGAGACCGTCGACCGCAACCGCGTCACCACGTTCGGCATTTCGCCGACCGTCATCCGGATGCTCAGTAAGACCGGCGGCGAGCTGCCGCCGATGAGCGATCTACGCCTCCTCGGGTCGACCGGCGAACCGTGGGACGAGGCGTCGTGGCTCTGGTTCTTCGAGCGCGTCGGCAGGTCCCGCTGCCCGATCATCAACATCTCCGGCGGCACCGAGATCGTCGGCAGTTTCCTGTTTCCGCTGCCCATCCAGCCGCTCAAGCCCTGCTCGCTCGGCGGACCGGCGCCTGGGATGGCCACCGAGGTCGTCGACGAAAAGGGCACTCCGGTCCGCGGACGCAAAGGCTATCTCGTCTGCACCAAACCCGCGCCCTCCATGACCCGCGGCGTGTGGAACGATCCGCAGCGGTATCTCGACACGTACTGGTCGCGCTTCCCGGGCATGTGGTACCACGGCGATTGGGCCAGCGTCGACGAGGATGGCCACTGGTTCGTGCACGGCCGCGCCGATGAATCGATGAACGTCGCGGGGCGCAAGGTCGGGCCCGCCGAGGTCGAGGAGGCGATGATGCAGCATTCCGGGGTCGCCGAGGCGGCTGTCATCGGCGTCCCCGACGAGTTGAAGGGGGAGGCGATCGTCGGTTACGCCGTCGCGAAGCCCGGCGCCACGGTCGACCCGGCGGCGGTTTCGGCGACCGTCGTCGACGTCCTCGGTCCAACATTCCGTCCGCGCGAAATCGTCGTCGTCGCGGAGCTGCCGAAGACGCAGAGCGGGAAAATCGTGCGCCGCCTCATCCGCCAGCGCTATCTCGGCGAGGAACTGGGCGACCTCTCCACGGTCGCGAATCCGTGGGCGCTATCATCGTAGTGCCCGGATGCGGATCCGTCTCGAACAGTTGCGCAGCGCCCTCGCCCGGCGCATCCGCTACAAGGTCACCCGCGGCGGCATGCTGTTCACGGCCGCAATTCTCGCGGTCGGCTTCGGCGCCGTCATCTCCGGCAACAATCTCCTCTTCCTGATCGTTGCCGCCATGCTCGCGACGCTGCTCATCTCCGGCCTCGTCAGCCGCCTGTGCCTCGCCGGCCTCGAGTTGGACTTCGTCGCTCCCGAGCACGTGTCCGCCGGACGCGCCGTCCCCTGCAAGATCTACGTCCGCAATCAGAAGTGGATGATGCCGTCGTTCTCGATCCGGGTCGAAGCGATCCGCGACCCGGCGAGCCCGACGCTGAAATCCGGCATCTACTTCCCCTTGGTCGCCTCCGGCGCAACCGTCGAGGAGACGGTGGAAGCGCGCTTCCCGCGGCGCGGCGCCTATCGGCAGAACAGTTTCGCGTTTTCGACGGCGTTCCCGTTCGGCTTCCTCGAACGCAGCGCGCGCGTCACGTTGGGAAAGGAAATGCTCGTTTACCCGAGCGTCGACCCTCAGCCCGGCTTCGACGACCTCCTCGCCAGCATCGCCGGGGAAATTGAGACGCACTACCGAGGTCTCGGCCGCGACTTCTATCGCATACGCCCCTACGACAATACCGAGAGCGCGCGCCATGTCGACTGGAAGGCGTCCGCGCATGTCGGGAGTCTTCAGGTCCGCGAATTCGCCCGCGAGCAGGAACAGACCGTCGAAGTCTTCCTCGATCGCGACATCCCGCAGGGCCGCGACGCGTGGTTCGAGCACGCTGTCGATTGCTGCGCGTATCTGGCCTGGAGCCTCTCTCTGCGCGGCGCCTCGATCCACTTCCGCTCCAACGGCTTCCAATTCCGCCAGCCCGAAGACGGTGACATCTACTCGATCCTGAAATTTCTCGCGAGAGTCTATCCGCAAGGGGGAGCGGCGCCCGAACCCCCGCTGGAAGAGACGAGCTACCGCATCGTCTTCACCCCCCACCCACAGAGGTATGTCGAGGCCGGCTGGCAAGGGGCGCGGCTCGTTTAATTTATAGCTTGTTTTCTCTGCGTTTCCTCAGCGTCTCTGCGTCTCTGCGTCAAATCCTCCCGCCCTCCCCCCTGCGATACCATAAAGAAACACCCTTGCTCGACACGATTCCAGATATCCTGGCCCGTATTGTCGCCACCAAACGCGATGAGCTTGCCCGACCGCTACCCGTCGATGACTGGGAGCGCCGCGCCGACGCCCGCCGCGACCATCGCGACTTCCGCGCCGCCCTCGCCGCGCAATCCCCCGCGATCATCGCCGAAGTGAAGAAAGCTTCGCCCAGCAAAGGCCTCCTCGCCGCCGACTTCGACCCCGCCCGCACCTCCGCCGCCTACCAACGCGGAGGCGCCGCCGCCATCTCCGTCCTCACCGACGAATCGTACTTCCAGGGCAGCCTCGCCGACCTCGCTGCCGCCCGCGCCGCGGTCGACCTCCCCGTCATCCGCAAGGACTTCACGATCGCCGAGTCGCAGATTCTCGAGGCCGCGGCGCACGGGGCCGACGCGATCCTCCTGATCGCCGCCATCCTCACGACCGCCGAACTCCGCGACTTCCGCGAGCGCGCCGCCGCGCTCCAACTCTCCGCGCTGGTCGAGGTCCACAACCGCGCCGAGCTCGACAAAGCGATCGACTCAGGCGCTGACCTCATCGGCGTCAATAATCGCGACCTCACCACCTTCCATGTCACCCTCGACACCTCGCTCGACCTCGCGCCGCACATGCCGAAAGGCGCCCTACTCGTCAGCGAATCCGGCATCCACGGTCCTGACGACATCGCGCGCCTCCGCGCCGCGGGCTACTCCGCCTTCCTCGTCGGCGAGCACCTCATGAAATCCGGCGACCCCGAAGCGGCGCTGCGCCGTCTGGTGTCGGCATGATCCTCAAGGTCTGCGGCATCACCAACCAGCAGGACGCCGACGCCGCGATCGCCGCTGGGGCCAACGCCATCGGCTTCAACTTCTATCCGCCGAGCCCCAGACACATCGCGCCCGCCGCAGCCGCTGCCATCGACACCGCGCCCGGCGTTCGCCGCGTCGGCGTCTTCGTCAACGAACGGCGCGACCGAGTCGAAGCCATCACCCACGAAGCCCGGCTCGACGTCGCCCAACTCCACGGCCACGAAACTCCCGACGAATACCCGACTGGCGTCACCGTCTGGAAAGCAGCCCGCGTCAACGGCGCCTTCGACCCCTCCGCGTTCGAGGGCCTCCCCGCTGAAGCGCTCGTCCTCGACGGACCGGCCGGCGAGCTCTACGGCGGCGCGGGCAAGACCTTCGACTGGAGTCTCGTGGCAGCCTCCACCAAACGCATCATCCTCGCCGGCGGACTCGACGCCACCAACGTCGCGCGCGCCATCTCGATCGCCCGCCCCTGGGGCGTCGACGCCTGCTCGCGCATCGAAAGCGCTCCCGGAATCAAGGACCACCAGAAAATGATCGACTTCCTACAAGCGGCCAAGGCGGCGCTTCCATCGTGATCTCGCAGCCCGACCAGGGCGGCCACTTCGGACCCTACGGCGGACGCTACGTCCCCGAGGTCCTCATGGCCCCCATCGAAGAGCTCGAAAAGGCTTACGCGGAGGCGCGCCAGGACCCCGAGTTCCAAGCCGAGCTTTCGGACCTCCTCCGCAATTACGCCGGACGGCCCACGCCCCTCTACTTCGCCAAGCGCCTCACCGAGAACCTCGGCGGCGCCCGCATCTGGCTCAAGCGCGAGGACCTGCTCCACACCGGCGCCCACAAGATCAATAACTGTCTCGGCCAAGCCTTGCTCGCCCGCCGCATGGGCAAGCGGCGCATCATCGCCGAGACCGGCGCCGGACAGCACGGCGTCGCCACCGCGACCGTCTGCGCGCTGTTCGGTCTGGAATGCGTCGTCTACATGGGCGAAGAGGACATGCGCCGCCAGCGCCTCAACGTCTTCCGCATGCGGATGCTCGGCGCCAAAGTGCAGGCCGTCACCGCCGGCAGCCGCACCCTCAAAGACGCCATCAGCGAGGCCATGCGCGACTGGGTCACCAACGTCGGGACGACCCACTATCTCCTGGGTTCGGTGCTGGGTTCGCACCCCTACCCGATGATGGTCCGCGACTTTCACCGCGTCATCGGCGAGGAGGCCCGCCGCCAGATTCTCGATGCCGAAGGCCGCCTCCCCGACGCCGTCTTCGCCTGTGTCGGCGGCGGCAGCAACGCCATCGGAGCGTTCCACGCCTTCATCCCCGACGCCGGCGTGAAGCTGATCGGCATCGAAGCCGGTGGCCGCAGCCACAAACTCGGCGACCACGCCGCCCGTTACCGCGGCGGCGCCCCCGGAGTTCTGCAAGGCGCGTACAGTGTCGTCCTCCAGGACGCGGACGGCCAGATCGCGCTTACGCATTCCGTCTCCGCCGGTCTCGATTACGCCATGATCGGCCCCGAACACGCCTTCCTCCACGACGAGGCGCGCGCCGAATACACCGACGTCGGAGACGCCGAAGCGCTCGCCGCCGCCAAAACGCTCTCGCGAACGGAAGGCATCATTCCCGCGCTAGAGTCCTCCCACGCGATAGCCGAAGCGATCCGCCGTGCCCCGACGGCCCCCGGCCAAATCTACATCGTCAACGTCTCGGGCCGAGGCGACAAAGACATCGACATCTATCGGGAAAACTTTCCGGAGTTGGACAACGCATGAAAGGTGTTCTCCACGCTCTCTGCCCGCGTCAGTGGGGCGGGCAATTCTGCCCGCGGACCCGCTTTCCAGCGGGTCCAGCCGCCTGGAAAGGCGGCTTGCGGCCACGATTGGCCGCCCCACATGGGGAGTCCCGCCCATGACCCGCATCGCAGCCCTATTCGACCGCCTGAAGCGCGAGGCCCGTAAGGGCCTGATCGCCTACCTCACCGCCGGCGACCCCACCCCCGACCGCACGCCCGCGCTCATCCACGCCCTCGTCCGCGGCGGCGCCGACCTGATCGAACTCGGCGTCCCGTTCTCCGACCCGATCGCCGACGGTCCCGTTATCCAGGCCGCCGGGGAGCGCGCACTCCACGCCGGCACGACCCTCGCCCGCGTCCTCGCCATCGCCGCCGAGGTCCGCAAGACCTCCGAAGTCCCGCTCCTCCTCTTCACCTACCTCAACCCCGTCATGCGCTACGGCATCGACCGCCTCGCCCAAGACGCAGCGGCCGCCGGAATCGACGGCTGCCTCCTCACCGACGCCTCCGTCGAAGAGGCTCACGAGTACATCGGAGCCATGCACCGCCACGGTCTCGACACCGTATTCCTCGCGGCCCCAACGTCCACCGAGCGCCGCCTGCGCCTCGTGGCCAAATATTCGAGCGGCTTCGTCTATCTCGTCTCCCGTACCGGCGTGACCGGCGAGCGCGATTCGCTGTCGAACCAGGTCACCCCGCTGGTCGACGCCATCCGCAAGGTCACTGACCTCCCGCTCGCAGTCGGCTTCGGCGTCTCCAAGCCGGAGCATGTCGCCGAGCTCGGCCGCCAGGTCGAGGCCGTCGTCGTCGGCAGCGCCATCGTCCGGATCATCGGAGAATACGGCGCCGACCCCTCCCTCGAATCCCGGCTCGAATCCTACGTCCGCGAACTCAAAGGCGGCTTCCACGGAGCGCATGCATGACCATTGAAGAGGCCCGCGCCCAGCTCGACGAATACCGGGTCCTGATCGACGAAGTGGACCGCCGTATCGTCGACCTCATCAACGAGCGCACCCGTATCGTCGAAAATATCGGGCGCGTCAAACGCCACGCCGACCTCCCCGTCTACGAGCCCAAGCGCGAGGAAAAAGTCTTCGCCAATATCGCCGGCCACAATCGCGGCCCCATCACTCCCGAGGCCGTCAAGCGCATCTTCGAGCGCATCATCGACGAAATGCGCGGCATCCAGCGCGTCCGCATGATTTCGGATGGAGACAAATAAATGCTCGTCGTAATGCAGCAGGGCGCCACCGAAGATCAAATCGATTCCGTCATCTCGCTCATGGTCGAGATGGGCTTCGACGTGCACCGCTCGACCGGCGTCGTCCACACCGTGCTCGGCGGGGTCGGCGGCAAGGACGAGTTCGATCTCGAAGTTTTCGAGGTCATGGAGGGCGTGAAAGAAGCCCACCGCATCGTCTCCCCGTATAAGCTCGCCAGCCGCAGTTTCCGCCCGCAGGGCACGATCGTCCGCGCCGGCAAGGTCGAAATCGGCGGCGGCCACGTGGTCGTGATGGCCGGACCGTGCAGCGTCGAGAGCCGCGACCAGATCGAGCGCTCCGCGGAGGTTGTCGCCGCTGCCGGAGCCGCCGTCATCCGCGGCGGAGCCTTCAAACCCCGTAGCTCACCCTACAGTTTTCAAGGCCTCGGCGAAGAGGGCCTCCGCCTCCTCCGCGAAGCCGCCGACCGCCGCGGCCTCCTCGTCGTCAGCGAGGTGATGGACTCGATCCAGATCCCGCTCGTCGCGCAGTACGCCGACATCCTGCAGGTCGGCGCGCGCAACATGCAGAACTTCAACTTGCTGCGCGATCTCGGCCGGCAGCGCAAGCCGGTCCTGCTCAAGCGCGGAATCGCGGCTACGGTCGAAGAGCTTCTCCTCTCCGCCGAGTACATCCTTTCCGGCGGCAACTACGACGTCATCCTGTGCGAGCGGGGCATCCGCACGTTCGAGACCTACACGCGCAACACGCTCGACATTTCCGCGATCCCGGTGGTGCAGAAGCTTTCGCACCTCCCGATCGTCGCCGACCCGTCGCACGGCACTGGCCGCCGCGACAAGGTCGCGCCGATGTCGCGAGCCGCCGTCGCCGCCGGAGCCGACGGCCTCATGATCGAGGTCCACCCCGACCCCGACCGCGCCCTCAGCGACGGCGCTCAATCCCTCCGCCCCGAACAGTTCACGGAAATGATGGTGGAACTCCGCCGCGTGGCCGAAGCGGTAGGGAGGACGCTATGAAGCCCGTCGATTGTGGGGCAGCCGTCGCCGTATCAGGGCACGACTTCAGTCGTGCCGGAAATGATCGATTTTCAGGGGCTTTAGCCCCCGGGGGGCAACGCGTTACGGGCCGGCAGGGGCTAAAGCCCTTGTTCTCGAACTGCGCTCGGCACGACTCAAAGTCGTGCCCTGATACCAACCGCAATACAACTTCGGTCGATTCGCGCTTCGCCGAGGCGTCCCGATGAAAACCGTAGCCATTGTCGGCACGGGCCTGATCGGCTCCTCGTTCGGCCTCGCGCTCCGCGACGCGGGCTTTCATGGCGCGATCGTCGGCGTCAGCTCGCCCCGTGCCCTCGACGCCGCACTCGCCTGCCGCGCCGTCGACCGCGGCGCACCGCTCGCCGAAGCCGTCGCCGACGCCGACCTCGTCTTCCTCTCCCAGACCATTGGCCGCATCCTCGACACCATCCGCCACATCGACCCGCTACTCAAGCCCGGCGCCCTCGTCACCGACGCCGGCAGCACCAAGTGCGAGATCGTCGACGTCGCCCGCCAGTCCATCCTCCGCGCCCAATTTCTCGGCGGACATCCGATGGCCGGCAAGGAGTCGCGCGGCGCCGAATCGGCCGACCCCACCCTCTTCCGCGGCAAGACCTGGGTGCTCACGCCCGACGATCCCGAAGAGCTCGAAACGCCCGCCGCGCGGGGCTTCCGCAACTGGCTGGACCGTTTCGGCGCGCGCCAAACCGTCCTCGACGCGGATGAGCACGACCGCATCGTCGCCCACACGTCGCACCTCCCGCAGCTCGCCTCGACGGCGCTCGCCGCGGTCCTTTCCGCGGCGCCGCATCCCGAAGTCTCGGGCTCCGGCCTGCTCGATATGACGCGTCTCGCCCTCAGCTCCTACGACCTCTGGCGCGACATACTGGCCACTAATAGCGACCACATCGATAAGGCGCTCGCGGAATACGTCCAGGAGCTCGAGCACATCCGCGAAAACCTCCGGACCCGGCAGTTGCAACAGGAATTTGAACGGGGCGCGGAGCTGGCAAAACGCCTCCGCTCGTGATGATCTTGATTTCTGGCGAGAGATTTACGATACACTGACGCAAGAGGCAATAGCCTGATCCATACCGCCTTCGTCTTCAACAGATGCGGCGGTCCACGGCGATCGCGGCGCGGCGTGCGGCCATACGGGCCCCCCGCCACACCTCGTTTGCCAAAAGGAATGTAAATGGAACAAAAACTGAAGATCGCCGTCTTCATCGATTTTGACAACATCGAAATCGGCGTCAAGTCCACACTCCACCGCGATTTCGATGTCGCGGCCGTGTTGGACGCGCTTAAAGAGCGCGGCGAAATCGTCACCAAGTTCGCGTATGCGAATTGGGGCAGACAGGAATCGGCCACCCGCGCCCTTTCCGAACACGCGGTGCAAATGGTGCAACGCGATCCTTCGCCGCGCGGCGATAAGAACGGCGCCGACATCAACCTGGCCCTCGACGCTCTCGAAATGGCCTTCACCCACGATCACATCAATGCCTTCGCGATCGTGAGCGGAGATAGCGATTTCATCGCGCTGGTCAACAAACTCAAACAGTACGACAAACGCATCTTCGTGGTCGGCGGCCGCGCTTTCACGAGCACGATACTCCAGAAGAATTGCCACGAGTTCATTTCGTACGAGTCCACTACGGACGACCGGCCGCCCCGCCATCAGGAGCGCCATCAGGACCGCCACCCCGATCGCGGGGAGCAGCGGCATCAGGACCGTCCGGCGCAGGATCGCGCACCGATCCAGGGACCGCAACCGCAACCCCAGCAGAAACCGCAGCAGGGCAAGCGCGTTTCGTTGGATCTCGCGCATGCCATGCCGCTGGTCGAACGCGCCCTCGGCGTCCTCGAACGCCGCGAAGTGCGTCCGCAGCTCGGCCTGCTCAAATCGACCATGCTGCAGCTCGATTCGACGTTCAATGAGAAGGCCTACGGCGCCAGCTCTTTTACCGATTTCGTCGAGCGTCTGCAGAAGTCCGACTTCGTCGAAGTGACCGGCGGCGAAGGCCGCTACATGATCCGCCTCAAGGGCGGCGGCGGCCAGGAGAAGCCCGGCGCCAAGCCCGAGGAAGCCATCCCGCTGCTCCGCGACGTCCTCGAAACGCACCGCATCGACATCGACGAAGGCACTCCCGCCGACGAGCTCGCCCAGTGGGTCCGCGACGAGCAGCCGCAGCTCGAATGGCCCAAGTACGGCTTCCAGGAGTTCAGCGAGATGCTGAACTACGCGCAGGACAAGGGTCTCGTGCGGATCCAGGCGGACGAAGACCGCGGTCTCATCGTCTTCCTCGGCGCCGAGTTCCATCCGCCGGCCCCGCCGCCGCAGCCCGAAGCCTCCGTCATGGAGATCGAAGAGGAAGACGAGCCGCAGCCGCTCGTCCCCGGCCAGCCCACCGCGACCGGCGAAATCCCGATCCCGGAGCCGCCGCCCAAAGTGCAGCGCCGGCCGCGCGCCCCGCGCAAGCAGCCCACCAACGCCGACGGCTCGCCCAAGAAGCGCTCCTCGTCGTCCAGGCCGCGTAAGAAGAGCTAAGCATCATTAAGCCGCCGATGAACGCGGATAAACGCCGATAAGACTTTTTTTGATTTGCCTTATCGGCGTTCAGCTGCGTTCATCGGCGGCCCATAAAGCCTTTCCACGTGCGCCGTCGCTGCCGACGCCAGCCCGCTTAACGAATACCCGCCCTCCAGCAACGACACCACTCGCCCTCCAGCCGACTCCTCCGCGATCTCCATTACCGCGGCCGTCAGGCCCGCGAAATCCTCATCGGTCAACGTGAACTGACCGAGCAGATCCCCGACCCGAGAATCGAAACCCGCCGACACCAGGACCAACTCCGGCCGATACTCCCGCATCGCCGGCATCAGCGACTCCCGCACCGCCCCGAGAATCTCCCGTCGTCCCGAGCCCGCCGGAAACGGACAATTCATCGTCGTCCCCGCGCCCGCGCCTGACCCCGTTTCGTTGGCGCGACCCGTCCCCGGATACAGCGGCCACTGGTGCGTGCTGAAGAAGAACACCGACCCGTCCTCGTAGAAAATGTCCTGCGTTCCGTTCCCGTGATGCACGTCCCAATCGACGATCAGCGCGCGACCCACGCCGTGCCGCCGCTGCGCATACCGCGCCGCGATCGCGATGTTGTTCAACAGGCAGAACCCCATGCCGCGATTCGCGTTCGCATGATGACCCGGGGGCCGTACCACGCAGAACGCATTCTTCGCGCGCCCCTCCATCACGGCGTCGACCGCATTCAACGCCGCGCCCGCCGCCCGCGCAGCCACCTTCCACGACTCCGGCCCGATGTCGGTGTCCCCCGTGCTCAGACACCGATACCCGCCCTCGACGTCCTGCCGCGCGGTCCGCAGGTACTCGCGCGTGTGGCACAGTCGCAGCTCTTCCTCCGTCGCCTCGCGACCCGCCGTCTCGATCGCCCAACCGCGCGCGCCGAGCGCCTCCACCACCGCGTCGAACCGCTCCGGCCGCTCCGGATGGTCGCGCCCCGCCAGATGCTCCCGGCAAATCGGATCGGCGATAATCGCTGTCGTCATACGCCTCGCTTGCTCCCCCACAAATCAACGTGCAGCCGCGGACTGAACCGGTATCCCTCTTCCTTGCAGATCTCCGCCAGCCACACCGACCGCTCCAGCAGCACCGCCGGCTCGACTCCCTCCGGCATCAGGATCACGCGCGAGGCGTCCGCCCGCAGCGCCGCGACGATCGCCCGCACCTCGTCGAGATCCTCCGCCCGCGCGATCACGAATTTCAGTTGATGGTCGTACCGCGACGTCAGCTCCGCCAGCACGTCCGTCTGAATCCGAAGGCGCTCGTGCTGCGCGCGGAACGGACCCTCCGGCGTCGAGTTCGCCAGTTTCGGACTGATGCTCATCAGGTCGCACGCCACCGGCTGGAACACCGTCCCCGCCGTCTCGATCGTGATGTGCAGCCCCGCCTCGTGCAGCCGCTCGGTCAGCGCCAGGATCTCGGGCGCGATCATCGGCTCGCCGCCGGTCACCACCACGTGCCGCGCTGGATACGCCCGCACCTCGTCGAGGATCTGCGCGAGCGAGAGCTCCGTCCCCTCCGGCTGCCACGACGTGTACGGCGTGTCGCACCACGAGCAGCGCAGGTTGCACCCGCTCGTCCGCACGAACACGGACGGGACGCCCACCAGCGACCCCTCGCCCTGCAGCGAATAAAACAGCTCAGCGATCTTCAATGCCAGCCTCGGAAAATCCCTTCGCGCGCAGCAGGCACGAATCGCACTGCCCGCACGGACGCCCCGCTGCATCGGGGTCGTAACAACTATGGGTCAGCGAGAAATCCAGCCCCAGCTCGTGCGCCAATTTCACGATCTCACCCTTCGACAACCGCAGCAGCGGCGTGTGAATCTGCAGCTTCGTCCGTCCCTCGACCCCCGCCTTCGTCGCCAGATTCGCCATCCGCGCGTACGCCTCGATGAACTCAGGACGGCAGTCGGGATAGCCGGAATAATCGAGCGCGTTCACCCCGATGAAGATATCGGACGACTCCAGCACCTCGGCCCAAGCCAAAGCGAACGACAGAAAGATGGTGTTCCGCGCCGGCACATACGTCACCGGAATCCCGGTCGACAACTGCCCCTTCGGCACCTCGATGTCATCGGTTAGTGCCGACCCGCCGAACGCGTCCAACCCGATCTTCGCGACGATATGCCGCTCCACCCCGATCGCCTCGGCCACACGCCGCGCCGCCTCCAGTTCGATCCGATGCCGCTGCCCGTAGTCGAACGACAGCGCATAGCACGCATACCCCTCGCGCCGGGCCAAGGCGAGACACGTCGAAGAATCCAGGCCTCCCGAGAGGAGGCACACCGCTTTCCGAGCCGGAACAATAAACGCCACGTCCCAATTGTAAGGTGGCCGGCTACTTCGCCACCTTCACCCCGACGCTCGCCGATGCCCCCTCGCCGACCGTGACCGCCTCGCCCTTCACGTCCTTCATAAATTCGGGATCCATCCAGGCGGTAGGCTCGACCTCCTCCCACGCGTATACCGTGTACTCGCCGGGAATTACGCTCGTGAACGTGAACCGGCCGAACTGATCCGACCAGATCTGTGGATACGGCCGCTCCTTCTCTTTCGGCGCCAGCACGACCGTCGCGCCCGCCGCCGGCTTTCCGTCGGAGTCCGTCACCGTTCCCGACACGGTCGCTGCCTTCGTACTCACCAGAATATCGAGCATCTGCGGCGCGCCGGCGGTGAGATCGAGTTCGTTGTAGGTGACATCCGCTTCCCCCGCCCGCACGCTCTTCACGTAGAACCCGGCCGGCAGTCCATCGACGACGACTTGGTACCGCCCCCTGCCGACAGTCCGGATCCGGAATGTCCGGTCGTCCTCAACCCGGCCGCGATCGTTCCCCTCGCCGCGCCGGAGCCGGACCGTGATCGGGGAGGACGCGTTCAGCTTCGCGTCATCCTCCACGCGGAGCTGCCCCGTCACCGTCAAAAAATCGTCGATCTCCAGCACGACGCCCTCGATCTTGCTCCCGCCCACCTCGACCGTCGCAGGTGCGCTCACCATCCCGATTCCGGCCTTGGCGATCGCAGCCGTCAACCGGTAGGACCCCGGCGTCAGGTCCCGCAGTTCGAACTCGCCCGCGGCGTTCACGTTTGCCTCGACCCTCCGGAACGAGGACGCCGCCCGATTGTTATGCCCCACTATCCGATACGCCGCTACACTCGGCCGCCCGCTCGTGCCCGCCAACCGCAGCACCACCCGGCCCTTGACGATCGCGGTCCGCGCCTTCCGCAACTGAATGTCGCCCGCACGCGCCTGCGTCCCCGCGCTCACCTCGATCGGGACCGCAGCCGCCGCGTCGGTTGCGCTGACGTAGTACGAGGGAATGTAATCCTCCGTCGCGCCCGAAATCGGTCCACGCGGCCACTCCGCGTACAGCCAGTACTTTCCCGCCACGAGCCCCACCGCGCGGTATTCACCGAGATCGTTCGTGTAGACCGACCTCACCGTCGTGAGCGTCTTCTTCCCGTCGACGTACTGCTGCCGCAGCAACTGCACCTGCGCGCTCTCGACCGGGTCGCCGTCCGCATCCACCACCCGGCCGATCAGCACGCCGTGCGGGACTAGCCGGACCTCGACGTCTTTCAACTCCTGCTCCCCTGCAAATTTCAGTACGGTCCCTCTCCGCTCCGGGCGTTTGGCGCCGTACTCGACAGCGATGAATCCGGCGTGCGACGGCAGCAATCGGTACTCGCCCGCCGTGACTTTCTCGATCGCGAATTTCCCGTCCGCATCGGACAGGGCGGAATAGCGCCGCTCGCCATCGTCGGATGGGAGATCGCGGACCAAGGTCACCGTCGCCTTCGCCACCGGCGCGCCGGTGACGCTATTCGTAACCCGCCCCTCGATCCGCGATTGCCCCGCCGTCGCAAGAGGCAACAGTAAGAGAACGAGATACCGCATCCGCCGCCCTCCTCACTGCCATCGTACGATGCGTTCGCCTCTGGTACAATTCACCTCCATATGGCCCCCAAAGCCGCGACCGTCGCCGACCGGGTGATTGGACGCAATCCCGACCAGCTCACCATCGAGGAGCGTTTCGCTCTCGCCGGCAAGTTCGCCGCGTTCGAAATCTATACGCCGAAGGATCTGCCGCTCCGGCGCATCGAAGCCGTAGGCAACAACATCGAAGACTGCGTGCGGACCCTGCGCGCGCGCGGCCTCGACCCCGCGCACTTCGAATTCATCGTCCTCAAGCCTTCGTATTAATCCATGTGCAGCGCGCGCAGCGGGTCGATCCGCGCCGCCCGGCGCGCCGGCACGACCGACGCCACCGCGGCCACGCCCAACAGCACCGCCGCCATCGCCGCGAACGTCAACGGATCGGCCGGCGAGACCCCGTATAGATGCGTCGTCAGCACGCGCCCGACCGCCATCGTCGCGACCCCGCCCGCCACGACCCCGACCGCTGCCGCCCCGACGCCCTCCGCGAGCACGATCCGCTGCACGTCGCGAGGACTCGCCCCGAGCGCCATGCGAATTCCGATCTCCCGCGTGCGCTGCGCCGCCAGATACGAGATCACGGCGTACATCCCCGCCGACGCCAACACCAGCGCCAGCCCCGCGAAGATGCTCAGCAGGACCATCGTGAACCGGCTCTGCCAATTGCTCTCGGCGAGGCGCTCGTCCATCGTCGCGGGATAGTAGACGTTCATCAACCGTCCGAGACTCCAGATCGCGTTCTCGGCGGCAGGCGCGACCGCGGCGGCGTCTCCGCGAGCCCTCATCACGAAGCTCATCGTCGGTACAGGCGCCTGCGCGAACGGCAGATAGATCAGCGGCGAAGCTTCGTCCGTCAGCCCGGCATCGCGGACATCGCCGGCCACTCCGACGATCCGCCACGGCACGGGTTCGCGTCCCGTCAGCCGGATCGACCGCCCCACCGGGTCGCCGTCCGCGAAGTAGCGGCGCGCCACCGCCTGCGAAATCACGGCCGTCCGCGCGGAATCCGCGGTGTCCTCATCTCCGATCGCGCGCCCTTGCAGCACCGGGATGCGCAGCGTCTCGAAATACCGCGGCAGGACCACGACCGTCGTAGCACTCATCTCGCGCGACGGGTCGTCTTCGCGGTCCGTGCGCGAGAAATGGCCGGGGACGAACGGGGCCAGCGGCGGCGCGAAACTGATCGCGCTCACCGACTCCACGCCCGCCAGTCCCGCGAGCTTCGCGGCAGCGGCATTGAAGTGGGTCCGCCGCGCCGACGCGCTGGCGTACGCTTCGCCGCGCAGCGAATTCCGCACATGGAAGATGTGCGAAGGCTCGAACCCCCACCGCACCTTCGACAGCCGCCACGAAGTCTGAATCATCAGACCGGCGGACGTCAGCAGCACTAGCGAGAGCGCCACTTCGGCGGCGATCAGAAGATTGCGTCCGCGCCGCCCCTTCCGGCCGGCGGCGCCCGATCGTCCACCCTCCTTCAACGTCTCCGCCAGCCGCCATGCGAACGCCTGCCGCGCCGGAGCCAGTCCGAAGAGCGCCGTCGCCAGCACCGTCAGCCCCACCGCGAACGCCAGCACCGGCGCGCTGATCTCGACGTGCTCGAGGAACGGCAGCCCCGCCGCCGCGGGAACCAGCGCCAGCAGTGGCGCGATGCTCGCCTTCGCCAGTAACAGCCCGAGCGCGCCGCCGCCCGCCGCGAGCACCGCGCTTTCCGCCAGCATCTGCCGCACGATCTGCCATCGCGACGCGCCCAGTGCCGTCCGCAGCGCGAACTCCCGGCCCCGCGACGCGCTCCGCGCCAACAACAGATTCGCGACATTCGCGCACGCGATCAGCAGCGTCAACCCGACGGCCGCCAGCAGCAGGCTGATGGTCGCGCGATAATCGCCCGTGATGTCGTCGCGCAGCGGGTTCACGGATACCGTCGGCCGCGTCGTGCCGGCCGCCACTTCCCGCGCGATCTGCGCCGCGATCGACGTCATCTCCGCCGTCGCCTGCGCCGCCGTCACTCCCGGCCGTAGCCGACCAAACACGACCAGCGCCCGCTGTAACCGATCCTGCCGCTGCTTCTCGAAAGAGTTCGGCAGCCAGAGGTCGGGCTGGAGCGTGATGCCGTTATTGGTCACCCGAATGTCGGGCGGGAGCACGCCGATCAGCCGCGTGGGACGGCCGTCGAGCTCGACCATGCTGCCCACCGCCGATTCCGCGCCGCCGAACGCCGACTGCCACAGCCCATAGCTGACGATCGCGACTTCCTCGTGGCCCGGACGATCCTCGCCCGCCGCGAACGTCCGGCCGCGGAACGGCTGCAAACCGAGCACGTCGAAGTAGTTCGCCGTGACCTCGTGGACCAGCGGCGTGATCGGCCGGTCGAGCGCCGTGAACGTCCGATTCCCGTTCATGTACGCCGCCATTGCCTCGAAGCTGCGGCTGCGCTCGCGCCAGTCGAAGAAATCGGCGTACGACGAGAACGCGCGCGAAGTCCCGCCGGTCCGCGAGAAATCGGACCACAGCGCCAGAATGCGGTCCGGGTCGCGAAACGGCAGCGCCCGCAGCAGCACACCGTGAAACAGGCTGAAGATCGCCGTCGTGGGGCCAATCCCGAGCGCGATGACCATCATCGCCAACCCGGCAAATCCCCGACTCCGCCGCAAAAGACGAAGGCCGTACCGGGCGTCCCGCAAAACTGAGCGCATGGCTCGATGGACGCACGTACGGCCTGAACGTCACGAACAGAGCCGCGACCGTAAAGGAGCGGTTGCCTTGTTTGATCGGCGTTAATCCGCGTTCATCGGCGGCTAAACCGCCTTCCCTACTTCGTCAACTCCGCGACCATCGACCCCGGACCCATCGCCGTCTGGATCTTCACCGGCAATCGCGTGTCCTTCGCGATCCAGATGCTCATCGCATCGTTACCGCCCTCGGCCGACGTGATCTCGACCTTGAACGTGTCGAACGCCCCCGCCGGCACCGTCACCTTCTCAGACCCGACCACCTTGAGCTGCATCAGCGACGGCTTCAGCTTCTGGCTGTCGAAGTTGCGGAAGATCGTCAGATACCCTTCCGCCAGCGGCAGACACCCGACCGACTGCGGACCGCCCGGACCCTGCGCGAACAGCGGACCGCCCGTGTCGCCGGAGATCGGCTTATCGGTCTCGCCCATCTTCACGCCGCCCGACGCCTTGTCGTCGGTGTACTTCATCTCCATCTTCATCGGGCCCTGCTCCATCTTGCGGCTGCGGCTGATGAGCGTACCCTTTTCGATGGTGCCGCTATCGGTGACCGTGCCGCCCGGCGTCTCCATCACGTCGGTGGCCAGCCACGCGCCGCCCTCCTCTTTGATGGTGCTGGTCAGCTTCATCTTGAATTCCTGGCCCGCCGCCGAGATCGTGAGCGCGTAGTTGGTGACGGACGGCTTCAGGTCCATCGCGACCTTCGGCAGCCCCGCCATCGACGCGTCCGCCTTCTTCGCGAGCGTCACGGTCTTCGGGTCGACTGTGATCTCCTGCAGGCGCTTCACCACCTCGGGCGTGCCGCCCTCCTGGTACCGGCCGTCGAGGTATTTGGCGAGGAACTTCTCCGCCGCCATGAACATCGCCATATTATTGACGGGACGCTGGAAGCCGTGGCCCTCATCCGGCGCGAGGATGTACTCCACCGGGAACTTGCGGTCGCGCAGCGCGATCACGATCTGATCGGCCTCCCGCTTATTCACGCGCGGGTCGTTCGCGCCCTGTACCACCATCAGCGGCGTCTTGATCTTGTCCGCCGAGTTCAGCGGCGAGCGCTCCGCCAGCCACTTCTTTCCTTCCGCCGTGTTCGGATCGGCCATGCGGCCGTACATGATCTTGCGGCCCGCTTCCCAATACGGCGGGATCGCTTCGAGCAGCGTGATCAGGTTCGACGGTCCCACGATATCGACCGCCGCGCGGTACACATCAGGCGTGTAGGCGACGCCGGCCAGCGTCGCATAGCCACCGTACGAGCCGCCCAGAATTCCGATGCGCTTGGGATCGGCGATGCCTTCTTTGACCAGGTGCTGGACACCGTACGTGATGTCGTCCTGCATCTTCTTGCCCCACTCGCCGTTGCCGGCGTTGAGGAACTTTTTGCCGAAGCCCGTCGAGCCGCGGAAGTTCGGCATCAGGACCGCGTACCCGCGATTCGCGAAGAACTGCGCCAGCGAGTTATAGCCCCACACATCGCGCGCCCACGGGCCGCCGTGCGGCACCACGAGCGTCGGCAGTCCCTTCGCGGGCATGCCCTTCGGCAGCGTCAGGTAGGCGGGAATATCCAACCCGTCCGACGACTTGTAGTGGATCGGCTGCATCGAGGCCAGCGACTCGCGCGTCAGCTTCTCGCGCACCCTGTATTGCAGGTCGAGCTTCTTCGCCTTGCGATCCCACAGGTACGTTTCGCCCGGCTCGGTGTCGCTCGCCGCGCCCACGACCCACAGGTTCTCGTCGAGCGTGTGCGACCCGAGACCGATCTCGCGATTGGGCAGCTTCGACTTCAGCCAGTTGTAATCCGTCTCGAACGCCTTGTCCTTGAAGTACACGCGCGTCTTGTCGTCGACATACGACGTCAACACCAACTCGTCTGTGCGTTCCGAGAACAACGCGCCGGCGAAGTCCACCCGCTTCTGCGGGTCCGCTTCGACGTGCTCGAGCTTGCCGGTCTGCACGTCCATGAGCTCCAGCGACACCAGGTCGAGCGCGCCCTTGTTGTGCATCAGGTACACGCGCTTGCCGTCCTTATGGAAGCGCAGCGTGTCGCACGATTCGAAGATCTCGCACGAGTAGATCTTGGTAAACCCGTTGGCATCGACGCGCAGAATCTCCTGCTCACCCGAATCCGCGGACCGCGCCGCCAGCCGCAACTGGTCCTTCGTGTCGAACTCCCAGCCGGCGATGCGGTCGGTGTTCTTCCGCATCAGCGTCTTCTCGCCGGTCGCGACATTCACCTTATACAGGTCGTGCCACGCCTTGTCGCGATCGTTGATCCCGACGTAGAGCACCCCCGGATCGGTCTTCGGCGCATGCACGAGCTGCACGCGGACGCCCTTGAGTCCGGTGAGGTCGCGCGCGGGTGGCGCGTCGGCGCCGGCAGCCACCGCGGCCGAGGGATCGACGGCGTACAGGTTGAAGTTCTCGTCGCCATCGTTGTCTTTGACGAAGCCAAGGAACTTGGAGTCGCGGGTCCACAGGAAGCCGGCGACGGGGCGCTTCGTCTCCGTGGTCATCAGACGCGCGGAGCTGAACGGCTCCCCGGTCTTCTTGACCCACACGTTGCGCGTGTCCTTCCACGGCTTGATGAAGGCGAGGTACTTGCCGTCGGGCGAAATCTGGGCGCCGGAGATCTCCGGGTTGCCGAACAGCACTTCGCGGTCGATCAGCGGAGGCAAACCCTGAGCCGGCAGAAGCGCGGCCATCATGGGAAAAAGCATAGCGATACGCAGAAAGTTCATACAGGTGTCAATACGAGGAGTTCTCCTCAGCGTATCAGTTTATTTTCCCGAGGGCAGTACCGTGACCCACCGGGACGTGCATCCTGGTGGGGTTACGTGCCTTCCGTTCTTCTCCGGCAGCACGAACGTGCCGCCGGCCGGCAGCCGTCCCACCGACTGGATCCGGTCCGCGCGAGCCGAGCAGGGCGGCGCTTTCGTGTTGATTTCCTTCGGGTCGTCGATCCCGAGGGTATGGTCGAGAATCAGCGGCGGCGCGTCGAACCGGACGGTCATCAGAAAATGGTGGTCCAGCAGCCGATGCTCCAGGTGGACGATGCGGCCTTCCACCACCGCGCCCGCCTCCAGTACGACCCGCTTCGATACAGGATCGATCACGCTTTTCACGACCTTCGCCGTCACAGGATCGCCGGCGGCGGCCGTTGCCGTGTCGATGCCGCCTTGCATCGCGAGCGTTACCAGCAGCCCGGCGGGGATGGCACGACCCGCGCGCACCGCACTGGCCTCCTTCGCTGCCTCCACCGGCGCTTCGCCGAAGTGGATCGTCGACTCGCCGTGGAACTCGCGGCACGCGGTGTACTTCGTCACGTTGGTCGTCTCATCGCCATCGCGGCCGATCACCGTGAGCTTGCCTTGTTTCGGAATGAGATACTCGCCTTCGCCGATCCGCGCCGGCGTGAAATCGACTTGCGTAGTGGCTTCGCAAGCGCGCGTGTCGCGCGGCAGCTCCGCGGTCCGCACCTCGACCCGCTTCAACTGCGCACTCGCCGCCTCCAGCCAGAAACGCCCGTCGTACGCGGCAGGCCGGTAGAGCGCGTCGGCGCCGACCCGGTAGTGGCTCGCCGCCAGCGGCACGCGAAACCGATACTCTAGCTCGCCGTTCTGCTTCCGGAGGAAGTCGATCTGCGTGCCGGTGTTCGCGAAGATGTCGATCAGGAATGGTCCGAACGGGCCGGTGCCGATCGGACCGCCCGACGCCATGTCTTCCATGCGCTCGTTTCCCACCCGTCCGGCGCCCGGCCACGATACGATCTCGTAACCGCCGTCCGCGATCTCCACGTCGAAGCGCAGCCGGTCGGTCGCGACCGCGACCATATGCGCCTGCCCCGACCGCCGCTGCGCCACGACCAAGTCGCAGATGGCCCGGGGCTGGGCCGTGCCACCGAAGTAAGTTCGGTCGATCGTCTCCGTGCAGGTGTATTTCGGCAGTCGTTCGATCTCCGCCCGTAGCATCTCCCGCGCCCGCTCCAAGGCGCCGTCGTCGCGCGCCTGCGCTGCTGCGATCCCGACGGCCGCGAGCATCAGGCATGCCGTTCTCATTCCGGCCTCCTTGGAATCTCGACCGTTGCCGACCCACACATCTCCGACCCGAGATCGCAGACGATCGCGCGCACCCGCTGCGCCTCGCGATCGTGCTTTGCCTTTACCGGCAGCACGAAGCCTTCTCGCAGCACGCGATCGCGATCCGCGCGCGACAACTTGAGGTCGACGCGCACCGGCTCGGCGGTAATCTCCTTGCGGCTCTCTGCCGCCCCGTAGCTCACGAACTGCACCAGCAGCGTCCCAGTGAACAGTCCGCCGCCTTCGCGCAGAAGCAGCGCGTTCGCATCCACAATCATCCGGCCTGCCTGCTGTCGCAGCGGAATGTCGATCGAATCTCGCGGCGCCACGACCGCGCGATCCATCATCATCCGCTGCCGAACCTCGGCGGCTTCGTCGTCGGGATCCAAGGTGTAGCCGGTCTGTGACAGCAGCCTCACGTCGCGACGGCTCGACCGCACCTGGATCTCCCGGTAATCGTCCTGCCGGCGCGTCGGCGGTGGCGCGTAGAACGCCCGATACCCTTCGTGAGTCTCCGCGACCGCGTTGGCGATTCCACGCGCGATATCGCCGATCGTCTGATCGCTGCCGCCGGTAACGTGGGCGAGCCGCGGGACGTGCGGCCGCGTCGTCACCCCGAATACGACGAGCGGCCGCACCGTGAACATCGCGATGTCGCCGCGATTCATCCGCCCTTCCAGCCGCCGCACCTTGGCGATCATCCGCTTTGCCGCCGGCGAGTGTCCATCGGGCCAGTCGCGGGCGCGCGGCAAGAGCGGCTCCTCGCCGATCCACACCAGCGCCTTCCGTCCCGCCAGCAGCTCCATCTTGGCCGAGATCGTGTCCGCTGCCACGAACGCCGCCTCGATCGCGCTATCGAACCCGCCCTGCTTGTCCCACGCCAGCGGCGGAGCCACCGTGTTCCGCAGCGCCACAACCTGCGGCGCGACGCGGTCCACCCAATGATGGTCCGGCCTCCCCGCCGCAGCCTCGGATTCGGGCAGAGGACGCACCGGGACCAGCGCGCCCGCCGGCGACGTCAGCACATAGAAGTAGACGTCCTCAGTTGCTTCGAATCGTCGCAGCGCCGCCAGTGTCTCGTCCCACGCGTTGGGGCCGTCGGATTTCGGCCACCAATCCAGCAGATCGAGCACTACCGTGACGACGTGCGGCGCAGCCTCGCCGCTCCAGTGCCGAAAGAACACCAGCGGCTGCTTGACCCCGCCGTCCCGCAATTCGATGTCGGAGGCGCGAAGATCGCGGATCGGATGCCCGGCCTTGTCCATCGCGGAGATGTCGACCCGCCGCAGCGCGCCAGGCTCCGCCGCCATCGCGATCGAGCACCACAGTAGGACAGCCGATTTCATCCGTCCCTACGCATATCACACGGCGCGGCGGGTGGGACTTGAACGTATCGCTGCTGTTTGTGGACGAAAGACGCTTTTGGAAACTACACCGCGAGCGTCCGCTTGGGGCGGTCACATTTGGATCCCCGGCACGATAATTGACGATACGCACCGACTGCGCTATGTGGAGCCGGTAGGGTTCACGTGGCTGTGCTTAAACAAGAAAGCCGTCAAACCACCAACTGCGATTGCCCCCATTACTGCCGCGAACGCCATGCCGACTACGATGCCTTCCGCGTAGTGTTCAGTCGGATGGCCGTATTTCGCGGCGTTCACCGACGCCGCGAACGTCTTCGATAGGGAAAGCGGCCAATTGGACGGGATTAGGTTCCAGACGAGGATTCCGCCGCCAAGGTAGCCGCATAGCATCGCAACCGCTACGAGGAACGAAGTGCGCCGACGTTGGATTGCGGCCATCAGCAGATAGCACGGGATGCCGGGCGCCAGGAAGAGAGTCCCCAACAATCCTATGATGTAGGCAACCATCGCGAACAAAGTCGCCACAGCTGAATACTCCTTCCGGCATTGTAGCAATCCGATGCGTGCGGAGTCTTCGGTGCGCCTGTTGTGATTCTTGTAGCGGTCGTGAACCGTCAATGTGCGTCAGGCTGCCGGTCTATCCACCCCGTCCTTCGGAAGAGTCAGAAACAGCGTGAGCGCGGCACTGATCAGATACAGCGCCGAGAAGATCCACATCACGCCCTTCACCCCGAACGAAGCCAGACACAGTCCGACGATCGCCGGTCCCACCCAGGTGCTCGCCCCGGCCCCGAGATTGAGCATCGACATCGCCGCTCCGCGATGGTGCGGCACAAGGGACGGCATTAGCGCGGACAGCGGCACATAGCCGGCCAGCGTCGCGCCGTAGCAGACCCCGGCCAGGATGCACAGCGGGTAATTCGCGCCGAACACGTGCGGGACGTAATACAGCGCGAGTGTCGTGATAGCCGACCCCACCCCGCCGCACAGCGCCACCGTGCGACGCCAGCCGAACCGGTCGCCGATGATGCCGAATAGCAGGTTCCACACGATGTTGCTCAGAAAAATGGAGCTGAGCAGGCGCAGCCACTGCGTCAGCGTGAAGCCGACCGTGGTGGTGAAGAAAACCGGCAGGAAGACCAGGAAGCCGAACTGCGGCGCCGTATTGATCATCCGCACCACGCACCCGATCGCCGTCTTCGGCTCGCGCCAGGCGATGGTGACGCTCGAGAAGACCGTCTTCAGCGGATTCTCGCCCGCCGGCGCGAGCCGCCGTTTCCCGGTGGGCTCGCGCAGCCCGAGCAGCGCGATCAGACCGCCGGCCAGAACCAGTCCGAGCGAGACCCAGAGAGTCGGGTATGCGCCCATGAGCGGCACCGCGACGGATGCCACCAGGGAGCCGAGCGTCGGCAACCCGCCGGTGAACGCGAACCAGAACCACCCGACTGCCGTGCCCAGCCGATACGCAGGCGTCGCCGCGGTGATCCAGATCAGGAAGCCGTACGCGAACAGCGGGTAGCCGAACCCGCGCAGCGCGTAACTGGCGAGAAGCGTCAGGTAACCGGCATGCGAACCGAGCACCGTCAGGAACAGAACCTCGAAGACGATCCAGATCGCGAGGCCCACCCACATCACGCGGCTCGGCCCCCACAGGTCTGAAAGCGCGCCGGAAAACCAGGCAGCGACCGCGGCGGTGACGCCGTAGACCGTAAATACGGCGGCGACGTCCACCTGCGACATTCCCCTGCCCATCAGGAAGGGCGAGAGATAACCGGACTCCACTCCGTCCCCGATCATGAACAGGAGCAACCCCACATACCCCCAGGCCAGCGGCGGAAAGATCCCCAGACGGTCGAGTACGTGGCGTTGTGGGAGGGTGGCTGGGACGGATGAAGGCATGTGGTCTCCTAATTCTATTGCCGTATCACCCCACATGCACCACGGGACGATGCCGCGCGTCCCGAACGGCGCGGCGCAGAACCTCGTGCACCAGCGGCGCGACGTCGCCCTCCCCGAGCACGAGGAAGCGCAGCAGGTTGCCCACCGGGTTCCCCTCGGTCCAGTGAAAATAGACGTGCGGCGGCTTGCCGGTGGATCTTTCCAGATGTATCAGGAAAGCCGCGATCGCGTTAGCGATCACCGCGCTCTCCGCCCGCAACACCGCGTGGTTTCCCACCTTGGCGGCTTTCACGCATAAGGCATTCTCGAACTCCGATGCATCGCCGCGTTCGACCTGAAGGAAGTAAATGCGCTCATGCGGTCTCAGGCTGTGCAACTCTCGGATATAGGCTTCCGCTTCGTCGAGCGACCGCGCGCTGTCGTCCGGCCGCGGCCGTTTGGCGATGACGCGGATCACCTGGTCCTCGTCCTCCGCAAGCAGCGCCACCGCTTCGGGCTCCAGTTCGACCTTGCGAATCCGCAATTCGGTGGAGCGGAGAGCGCGCGACAACAGCGACGTGAAAACCATCACGACGATGAAGATCGACGCGATCCGAATGCCTTCCGGCCGCTCGTAAATATTGAGGCCGGTGGTATAGCAGAAGACGAGCGTGATGAGCAGGAACGGCCAGCGGAGAAGCGATCGCCAGACAGAGATCGTCACCGCGCACGCGCCGGAAGTCATCAGAACCAGCACCCCCGTGGCGTAGGCGCCCCCCTGCGCGTCCACATCGGCGCGGAACAGGATGGTGACGATAAACGCCACTGCCATGAACACCAGCACCACCGGCCGCGACGCGAGCGCCCATTCCGGCGCCATCCCGAAGCGCGGCAGGTAGCGGGGAATCAGGTTCAGCAGTCCCGCCATCGCCGACGCGCCGGCGAATGCCAGGATCAGGATCGTGCTCACGTCGTACACGGACCCGAAGGCGTTCCCCAACTCCTGGTGGCAGAGGTAGGAGAGAGCGCGCCCATTCGCGGGCCCTCCTTCGGCGAACGCGGCGGGCGGGATGAGGAGCGCCGTCACCATGCTGGTGCCCAGCAGAAACACGCTCATGATCAGGGCGGCAGCCGTCAGCAGCTTGCGCGCGTTCCGGATGCGGTCCGCCTCATCCGCCCCCGCGATCAGCGGCATCACGGCGACGCCGGTCTCGAAACCGGAGAGTCCCAGCGCCAGTTTCGGAAACACGATCAGCGACACGCCGAGCATCGCGAACGGACTGCCGTGCTGCGCGAACAGAGCGTGCCGCCAATCGGCCAGCAACGTCGGATGTCGCAGGACTGCCTGGATCGCCGCGCCGGTGACGATCACATTCAGCGCGAGGTACGACACGACGAGCACAACCGCGAGATTGATTGCTTCTGAGAAGCCCTTCAGGAAAATGACGCCGAGAATCGCCAGGAGGAGCAGCGTCAAGCCCATCTGGCTCTGCATCCAGGGCGGCGTGAACGGATTGTGTACGATGTGCGCCGCGGCGTCGGCGGCGGAGAGCGTCATCGTGATCACGAAATCCGTGGTCGCAAATCCCAATAGGACCAGGATGAAAGTCTTGCCCATCCATTGCGGGAACAGGCGCTCCATCATCCCGAGGCTGCCCTGCCCGTTGGGGCTGGCCGCGGCCACGCGGCGATAGACCGGCAGCGCGCCGAACAAAGTCACGAGGACCAGGATCAGGGTGGCGAGCGGCGACAATAAGCCCGCTGCAAGGAACGCGATACCGGGCTGGTATCCCAGCGTGGAGAAGTAGTCCACGCCCGTGAGACACATCACGCGCCACCACGGGTGCCGCGCTTCGGGCTTGTGTTGGACGCCTTCGGGAAGGCGTAGATCGGAGAGAAGCCAACCCGTGAAGTCCACGGGTCAGACTATAGCAAACCATCCCTGCCGGGACGGCGCGCGTTCGTGAGCCACGACACGCTCCTAAACTTTTAGTTGACAAGTGCCAAAACCGGAGCGATACTCCTAATTGTTTAGGAGGCTGACTTGCCCCGCAAGAAGAATTCCGAGCCGCCCCTCACTCCACTCGAGCTCGAACTCATGAAAGTGCTTTGGGAGACCGGCCCGGCCAATGTCCAGACCGTCCAGGCCCATCTCCATACCCGCGAGCTCGCCTACACGACCGTCCAGACGATGCTCAATGTCCTCCACCGTAAAGGGCGCGTCAAACGCGAGTTGAAGGAGCGCGCCTACATCTACAAACCCGCGCTGACCCGCCAGAAGGCGGCGTCGCAGGCCGTCCGCGAAATGCTCGACCGTTTCTTCGGCGGTTCCGCGGACAGTCTCGTGCTTAACCTGGTCGAAAACCGTCAACTGACCCCGGAAAAACTGGCCGAGATCCAGAAGCTCCTGGAGGATTCCGATGCAAACGCTTGATCGCTCTTTGATGACTTTCCTGCTGAACGCCGCTTGGCAGGCGCCGCTGATCGCCGCGGCTGTAGCCCTTTCCTGCCGCTGGCTGCGTCACGCTCCCGCGCGCCACATCCACACCCTCTGCGTCGTGGGATTGTTCGCGTCGCTGCTGCTGCCCGCGTTCTCCACGCGCCGCGCAGCCGTGCCGGAACGGCAGACAATCGCCGTCCCGCAACAGTTTGAGCCGACCCCCGTCGCGCCAGCCGCCGCGCCCACCACCGCCGCCCCGACTCCGCGCACCGTCCAGCTCACGCCCTCGATCATGTGGATCGCACTCGGCGCTTTCGCCGCGTTCCTACTCTTCCGCCTAGTCCTGCTCGCGATCGCCGCCCGCAAGACTCTGCGCATCTGCCGCGACTCCGAACCCGCGCCTTCCTGCCCCACGTTCGACCGCGCCCGCGCCGCCTTCTCTCTCGACCACGTCGAGCTGCGCTGGTCTGCGACCGTCACCGGACCCGTCACCGCCGGCCGTCTGATCATCCTGCCTGCCGCGATGGTTGACGCGTCCGACGACGTCCTGACTACCGCCATCGGCCACGAGATGGCCCACATCGCGCGCCACGACTTCGCCTGGAACATCGTCTACGAGATCCTGACCCTCCCGATCTCCTTCCAGCCGGCCGCCTTCTGGCTGCGCCGCCAGCTCGACCGCACCCGCGAGCTCGCCTGCGACGAGCTGGTCGCCAACCGCCTTCTCGACTCCCGCGCCTACGCGCAGTCGATCATGGAGATCGCCTCCTCCATGTGCGCCGTCTCGCGCCCCGGCTACACCCTCGGCGTCTTCGACGGCGACATCCTCGAAGAACGCATCAAGCGCCTCGTCCAGCGGCCCGCCGCTTGGACCCGCCGCGCCCGCGTCCTCGCCGTCACGGGCGTCGCCGCCCTAGCGATCTGTCTGGTCGGCGCTTCCTCGCTCGCCATCTCCGCTCGCGCCCAAGGCCCTGCCCATCAGGACCTCCGCACCGGCGCCTCCGCCTACAACACCGGCGACTTCCCCGCCGCCGTCGCGTCCTTCGAGCGCGCCGTTGCCGCCGAACCCGACAATATCAATGCCCGCCTCTTCCTCGTCGACGCTTACACGCGTCTGGACTCCAAGGCAGGCAATGAAAAGGCCCGCGACCAGGCCCTCGAAGTCCTTCGCCGCGATCCCAAGAATCTACCCGCCACTCTGGCGGTGGTTTCGCTCAATGGCCCCACCCGTATCGCCGAATCCCACCAGTTGCTGCTCAAAGCCATCGAGCTCACTCCCAAATCGGCGGAAGCATACTACACCCTCGGCTTCGTCGACTGGCTCGTCGCCTATCCACGCCTCCAACAGGTGAGCCCCTATCGCGGCCCCCAAAGTTATGACCTCATCCCCGACGTGGCCAAGCGCATCGCTCTCCGCCAGGAGCTCCAGCCGACCGTCGAAGAAGGCTACCGCGTCCTGCTGATCGCCAACGAGCTCGACCCCACGTGGCCTGACCCGATGGCGTACCTGAACCTCCTCTACCGCATCAACGCCGCCCTGGTCGACGATTCCGCCCAATCCGCCGCCCTCATCGCGAAGGCTGACGACTGGGTCGGCAAGGCCCTCGCCGCCAAGAAGGCGAGGGCGGCCCAGAATACTCACACCCAACTCGACCCCGACGGCCCCCCTCCGGCGACCGTCCCGACGATGTTTGTCCCGGCGCCGCCACCCCCACCGCCTCCGCCCCCGGGTGGTTTCAAAGGGAACGGCGACAAGAAATAACACCCACTCCCCGGACGGGCGATTCCGTTTCGAGTCGCCCGTCTGTTCATTTCTTCGACACTCCTCTTGCCCGTCATCCGGGCGTTTCCCAACTAATGTTGCGATTTCCGACAGCGTGGCGCATGGCCCCGCGATTGCTCTCCCCCGCTATTTCAGACTGTTTTAGCGTGTTTTCACGCAGGGGAGGTCCCCACCTATGTCCACCGCCGCCGTCGAACCCAAGACCGAGCACCTCCGCGCGCTGCCCGGAGACGATGTCCGCCAGATCCTCTGGCGCTACGCCGACCGCTTCGACCTGCAGATGCTCGTCCAGTCCGTTCGCGCCGTCGCCCGCGGACCCGTCGCCCGCCTCGTCGCTCAAGGGGCCCGCAACACCCACGAGTGGACCCCCGACAAGGCCGCCCTCCTCCAGGCGTTCGACGAATCCGGCATCACCGCCGTCTTCATGGACCCAGCCCAGGGCGGCTTCATCGAAGGACCGAAGAACCTCGCGCTCGCGCTCACCGCGTTCGAACTCGCGTGGGTCGACGCCGGCGCCGCGACCGGCAGCCTCGCCGGCTGTCTCGCACTCTCCCCCATCCACGAGCGCGGCACCCCCGAGCAGCAGGACTACTATATGTCCCGCTGCGCCCCCGCCCAGCCCGGCGAGGACCGTAAGCCGTGGCGCGGCGCCTTCTGCCTCACCGAGCCCATCCCGTACGTCGGGGTCGAGACCGGCATGCTCGGCGGCAAGGTCCGGGTCGACCAGTGGAACGAAGGCGAGGAGCCCGTCCTCCATGTCGAGAAGCGAGGCCGCTTCATCACCAACATGGGTTTCGCCAACTTCGTGACCGCCGCCGTCGAATCCGACGACCCGCGCCTCAAGGGCACCTGCATGATCATCCTCGAAGAGACCGATCCCGGCATCTTCGACCGCGGAACGCCCACCCGCAAACTCGTCCACCAGCTCTCCTCCACGCGCGACCCGATCTTCAATCTCAAAGTGCCCGCCAGCCGCATCATCGGCGGCTACACCGTCAAGGACGGCGTGATCGTCCCGCGCTACTCCCACGGCGAGATCATCGAGGCCGTCTTCCGCCGCACCCGCGTCACCGTCGCGATCATGACTTCGGCGAAGCTCCTCAGCGCCGTCGAGCCCGTCATCCGCTACGGCCGCGGGCGCTTCCGCGGTGGCTCCATCGCCACCCCCGGTTCCCCGCGCTACGAGCTCGGCCTCCAGCTCAAGCAGGACGTCGTGCACCGTCTGATCGACGTTTGGGCGACCGGCGAGGCCAGCGCCGCCCTCGGCTTCGAAGCTGCCCGCGTTTTCGACGAGCTCGACCCGCTCGAAAAGCAGGTCACGTGGGACCGCAAGACCATGCGCACGGCCAAGCTCGATGCGGTCCGCTACCTCTCCGGCCTGTCGCAGGGCGAGCCGACCCTCACCGTCCGCTACGCGCTGCTCGACGCGGTGGCCAACGTACTCTGCCCCGCCTGCAAACTCTGGAACACCGGCCACGGCGCGCGCATGATGCGCGAGGCCGTCAGCCTGATGGGCGGCTACGGTATTACTGAGGACTGCCCCGGCTTCCTCGGGCACAAGTGGATGGACGCCCAGCTCGAAGCGACCTACGAGGGTCCCGAGTCCGTCCAGCGCCGCCAGCTCAGCATCACGATGTGCGACGACGTCTTCCTCGCCCAGTTCGAGCAGTGGGTCCGCGAGATGCGCCGCATCGGCAACGACCGTCCGGGCACCGGCGCCTGCTCGCTCGCCAGCGCCATGCAGATGTGGCTCTGGACACTCCGCCACCTCCAGCGCTCCGCCGACGCCGAAGGCGCCAAGCTCTACCAGAGCTCGCGCCAAGGCGTCACCTTTCCGCTCGCCGACGCGCTCTGCTGGCTGCTCGCCTCGCGCTGCCAGATCCTCGACCTGCTCGAGCTCGAAGCCAAAGGCCCACAGAATCCCGCTCTCGCCGAGGGACTCGACGGTCTGCTCTCCTTCATGACCGACCTCTGCCACGTGCAGTCCGCGCGAGCCGCGGGCGAGGTCGGACGCGTCTGCGCCGAACTCGTCTACGGCTACAACCGTCACCCGGCCTGGGACGATGCCGGCGCCTGCTCCTCCTGCTTTCAATCGGACGAGATCATTGCGATCGACTCCGTCGTCCCCGGCGTCAGCGGCGCCGCGACCGACTGCATCGACGAGGACGGCGGCCATCCGATCAAGGCCGGACCCTGCGTCAGCTTCCACGGTCTGGAGGAGTTCGCCCGCCTCCGCGTCCGAGTCGACGGCTGCCTCACCGGCTCCCAACTCGCCAAAGACCGCGCCGCCGAAGCCCTCACCAAGGTCATGATCCCCGAAGCGCTGGACTACCCCGCATGAAGAGAGACTGCCTCTCGCCGGGGACTGACGTGACTGTCCCAAGGCCCGCTTTTGGCCGCGTGGACAGTTCCGTCTGTCCCCAGGCGTTCCCGACTCCCGGGGCCTTATGATCCAACGCGACTCCATGGACGTCGACATCGTGTGCGTGGGCTTCGGCCCCGCGACCGCCGGCTTTCTCGCGACGCTCTCCCGCGCCGCGCTGCCCCTCAACATCCTCTGCTACGAACGCGCCGACGACGTCGCGTTCGGCGTCTCCGGCGTCGTGACCCGCGCGCGCGGCATCCGCGCCACCTTCCCCAACCTAGACCCGTCCGCCATCCCGATGGCGACGCCGGTCACCCAAGAGAAGGTCGTCTACCTGCTCGATCCGCACGGCGCCAGCCGCCGCTCCCTCGCCCTACGAGCCGCCGACGACGCTCTCCGCGGCGTCCACGCCGGCCACGATCACGCCTTCGAGCTCCCGTACATCCCTCCGTTCCTGCACAAGGACGATGGTCTCGTCCTCTCGCTCGGCCAGTTCATGCAGTGGGTCGGCGGCGAGATCGCGGCCACCGGCGCTGTGCAGGTCTGGCCCGGCATGCCCGTCGCCGAGGCCATCGTCGAGGACGGCGCGGTTCGCGGTGTCCGCCTCTGCGACCAGGGTGTCGCGCGCGACGGCAAGCCCGATGCCGGCTACATGCCGGGCATGGAGATCCGCGCCGCACTGACGGTCGTCGGCGACGGCCCCGTGGGCGCCGTCGGACGCCAGCTCGACGAAGTCTTCGGCCTCCCGGATGGCCATCACCAGCGCGAGTGGGCGCTCGGCATGAAGATGGTCATCGACCTGCCCGAGGGGTCGCCGCTTCAGCCCGGTGCCGTTCTCCACACCTTCGGCTACCCCGAGCCCGAGATCTTCGGCTTCTTCTACGTCCACCCCGGCAACGTCGCCACCGCCGGCATCTTCATTCCGTCGTGGTTCCGCGCGCCGATGCGGAGCTCCTACCGCTACCTGCAGCACTTCATCACGCACCCGTACCTTTGGCGGCACGTCGCCGGCGGCCGCCTTCGCTCCTGGGGCGCCAAGAGCCTCCAGGAATCCGGACGCCGCGGCGAGCCTCTCCTCTGCGGCGATGGCTACGCCCGTATCGGCGAAGGCTCCGGCAGCACCAACGTCCTCACCGGATCCGGGGTCGATGAGGCGTGGACCACCGGAATGCAGCTCGCCGAGGCCGTCATCGAATTGCATCAGGCGGGCCAGCCGCTCACGAAGGAGAATCTGGAGCGGACCTACGTCGCACGCCGCCGCGCCAGTTGGGTCGAAGAAGAAGGACGCGTCGCCGAGAAGGCCCGCGACGGCTTCCACCGCGGCGTGGTGACCGGCCTGCTCGGCATGGCGCTCGCCGGCTTGACCGGGGGCAAGGCCGCGCTCGAAGGCGAGCCGCAGCTCATGCCCGACCTCCCCGATTACTACCGCGGCAAGATCCCCGCCGACGAGCTCGCCCGCATTCTCGACGATTGCCGCGCGCGCGGCCTCTCCTGCCACGACGCCGTGATGGACCGCTGCGGCTGGCCCGCAATCCCATTCGACGGACAGCTCCTCGTCTCGCATCAGGACGCGCTCCTCATGGGCGGCAAAGTCCAGGCGGCCGCCGGGTTCGCGGACCATGTCCGTTTCGCCTACCCCGATTTCTGCGAGCGCTGCGCCTCCAAGCTCTGCATCGAGATGTGCTCCGGCCAAGCCCTCACCGCCGGTCCCGAAGGCGTCCCGCTATTCGATCGCGAGAAGTGCGTCCACTGTGGCGCGTGTCTTTGGAACTGCGCCACCACCATGGAAGACGACCCCGCCCGCGGCAACATCGTTTTCACTGCGGGCGCGGGCGGTCTCCACTCGGGGGAAAACTAGGCACGCCGGTGGGGTTCTTCACGCTCGTGGGCAGCTTGACGTACGGCGCCGTACGCATCGCCTCCTGGCTACTGTTCGCTTGTGAAACGGGCGTGATATCGTCGCAACTACTTCGCGAGACGAGGTGTCGAATGGCATTCTGTACGACGTGCGGCCGTGCGGTTTCCGGCCGGTTTTGTGAGATTTGCGGCGTGGCGGTGGGGACTGCGGCTGGCGCTCCGGCGGCCCCGCTTCCGGCCGCGGCCGCACCGCGTAAGACGAGCCCGATCGTCTGGATCCTGCTCGGCCTCGGCGTGATGATCGTCCTGTTCGTCGGCGTGCTGACGATCGGCGGCATCTTCGTCGTGCACAAGGCGCGGCAGGCGGGACTCGACCCCGCCCTCTGGCAGCGCAACCCCGGCGTCGCCGTCACCAAGCTACTCGCGGCCGCGAATCCCGATGCCGAGATCGTGTCGCTCGACGAACGCGGCGGCATCGTTGTCGTGCGTGACCGTAAGAGCGGCAAGACCGTGCGCATGAACTTCGCCGATATCAAGCAGGGCCGCATGTCGTTCGACTCCGAGGATGGCCGCGTAAGTCTCGCCGCCGCGGCGGACGGCGCGATCCAGCTACCGGCGTGGCTGCCCGCCTACAGCGGCGCACACGATGCGGGCGGAATCTCCGCCTCCGGGGCGAACGGCGACTCCGGCACGTACGGCTTCCAGACTTCTGACGCGCCGTCCGCGGTCGTTTCCTTCTACGAAGCTGCTCTCAAGAAGGCGGGCTTCGAGATTCAGCAGCGAATCGAGTCCGGCGCCGCCACGATCCTCAGCGCGCAGAGCGCGAACACCGCGGTGAGTCTCGCCGCCGCGCCGGCCGACGGACACACCAGCGTCACCGTCACCTTCAGCCCCAAATCCAAACCCTAGGTCAGGAGGACCAACTATGCCTTTCTGTGGAAACTGCGGTACCCAAGTCGACGGATCGTTTTGCGCCAGTTGCGGGCAGCCCGTGGCTGCGACCGCGGGCGGTGCGCCGCCGCCGCCGAATGCGGCGTACGCCGGGGCGGCGCCGGCCGCGGCCCCTACGACCGCCGGGATGAGCGAGAACGTCGCCGGCCTGCTCTGCTACATCTTCGGCTTCATCACTGGCATCATTTTCCTCGCGATGGCGCCGTACAACCAGAACAAGTTCATCCGCTTCCACGCCTACCAGTCGATCTTCTTGAGCGTGGCGTGGATCGGCGTCATCATCGTCGAGCGCATCGTCAGCGCCGTCTTCCTCAGCATCTCGCTGGCGCTGTTCGGATTGTTGGCGGTGGTGTGGATGCTGGTCGCGCTCTGCTTCCTGGCGCTATGGGTCGTGCTCCTGATGAAGGCCTACAACGGCCAACGCTGGAAGCTCCCGATCATCGGCGACCTGGCCGAGAAGCAGGCGTAATCTCCATCAGAGCCGCGCACGAAGTAAGCGGTTGTCCCTTCCACGCCTGAATTGTCGTCGCCGCGACACGGCGGTCCGGCGGTTTCGGTCTACCGGGACACCCGCTTACTGTCGGGACTGTGAAAAAATCCCGAACTGCAATTTTGCAGGTCACGCTAAGTTGTTGCAGCAGAAGTGGCGGCAAAAATCGCGTACGGGATTTTTTCACAGTCCGTGCCGTGCGCGGCTCTGTTTAAACGCGTACCGGAAACTGTTCTCCGCCACTGTCCTCAAATCCTCTTCCGTAAACCCGAACTCCCGCGCTGCCAGCTCGTACTCCCCGACCAGCGTGCAGCGGAACATCGCGGGGTCGTCGGTATTGATGGTGAGCGGGACACCCGCGTCGTAGAGGCGGCGCAGCGGGTGCTCCGCCACGCTCTTCACGACGCCCGTCACCAGATTGCTCGTCACGCAAACCTCCAGCGGCACATCGCGCTCGCGCAACTCCCTCATCAGCGCCTCGTCCTCGATCGCCGAGATACCGTGGCCGATGCGCTCCGCCCCGATCGCCAGAGCCGCTCGAATCGACTGCGCCGAGGTCCCTTCGCCCGCGTGCGCCACCAGCCGCAACCCCTCGCTCTTCGCCCACGCGAAGGTCTCGCCGAACCATTCCGCCGGACCGCGCAGTTCGCTGCCGCCGATCCCGAGCGCAACGACGCCGCGGTCCTGCCGCTCTGCCGCCCACTCCGCCACCTGGCGCGCGGGTTCGACCCCGAACTGACGCACCGCGTCGAAGATCCACCGCACTTCGACCTCGGAGCCCCGCGCGGCCTTGACGATCGCGTCGAAGATCGGCGCAAAGTCGTGGCCCTTCCAAAGCACCACTCCAGCTGCAATGATGATCTCCGCGTAGCGCACGTTCTGCGCGGCCAACCGCTCCAGCAGCCGTCGCGTGATCAGCGCGTAATCGGCGGGTCCGCGCAGCCGCTTCCCGACCGCTCCGAACGTCCGCAGGAAGGCGTCGAAGTCCTCATACCGGTACAGCCCGTGCAACTCGTCGAGCGGCGTCGAGGGGTCGAGCTCGTGCAACGTTTCGGGCTCCACCGAACCTTCCAGATGCAAATGCAGCTCGGCTTTGGGCAATTGGCGGACGAAATCCTGCATACTGAAAGTTTAGGTTCGCATGAGCGCTGAAGAGATTGAAGCCATAGCCGGCGGGTACCACGGAGATTCGTTCCGCGTCCTGGGGCCGCACGCGGTGCGCAAGAAGGGCAGCCAGCAGCGCTGGGAAGTCCGCGCGTTCCTGCCTCAGGTCGAATCCGCGGAGGTCGTTGCCGGCGGGCAGCGCAGCGCCATGGAGAAGAAGCACGCCCACGGATTCTTCTGCGCGACGCTCAACGGCAGCCCCTCCGACTACCGGCTCCGCGTGCGCCTGTGGGACGGCCGCGAGGTCGAGCTCGACGACCCGTACCGCTTCGGTCCGCAGATCTCCGACACCGATCTCTACCTGCACACCGAAGGCACGCTCTACGAAGGTTGGACTGCACTCGGCGCTCATGTGGTGACCGTCGGCGGCGTCGCCGGCGTGCGCTTCGCGGTGTGGGCGCCGAACGCGGAGAACGTCACCGTCGCGGGCGAGTTCAACGAGTGGGACATCCGTCGTCACCCGATGCGCCGCCGGAACGGCGGCATCTGGGAACTCTTCATCCCAGGACTCGGTCCAGGCGCCGCGTACAAGTACAACATCCGCTCCCGATTCGCGGGCTACCAGCAGCTTAAGGCCGATCCCTACGCGTTCTACTGCGAGACGCCGCCGAAATCCGCTTCCGTGGTGTGGGACATCAACCGCTATGAGTGGCGCGATGCCGAGTGGCTGGAGACGCGCGGCAAGACCGACTGGCTGAAGGCGCCGGTCGCGACGTACGAGGTTCACTTCGAGAGCTGGATGCGCGGTCCGCAGGGCCAGCCGCTCACGTATCGCGAGGCCGCGGTCAAGCTGGTCGAGTATGTGAAGCAGATGGGCTACACGCACATCGAGCTGTTGCCCATTATGGAGCACCCGTTTTCCGGGTCGTGGGGCTACCAGGTGGTCGGGTACTTCGCGCCGACGTCGCGCTTCGGCACGCCCGACGATTTCAAATATTTCGTGGACGAGTGCCATCGGAACGGCATCGGCGTGATCGTCGACTGGGTCCCGGCCCACTTCCCGAAGGACGCGCACGGGCTCGTGTTCTTCGACGGCACGGCGCTCTACGAGCACGCCGATCCGCGCAAGGGCGAGCACCGCGATTGGGGCACCCTGATCTTCAACTACGGGCGCAACGAGGTCCGCTCGTTCCTGATTTCGAACGCGATGTTCTGGCTGCGCGAGTATCACATCGACGCGCTCCGCGTGGACGCCGTGGCATCGATGCTCTATCTCGACTACTCGCGGAAGGCCGGCGAGTGGATCCCGAATCAGTACGGCGGCAACGAGAATCTCGAGGCCATCGACTTCATCCGCCGCTTCAACGAGCAGGCCCATACGATCCCGGGCGCGTTCACCGTGGCGGAGGAATCGACCGCGTTTCCGGGCGTGTCCAAGCCCGTGTACCTCAACGGCCTCGGCTTCACGATGAAGTGGAACATGGGCTGGATGCACGACATGCTGGACTACTTCCATTACGACCCGGTCTTCCGGAAGTTCCACCACAACAACATCACGTTCAGCCTGCTGTACGCGTTCACGGAGAACTTCGTGCTGCCGATTTCGCACGACGAGGTCGTTCACGGCAAAGGGTCGCTGATCAACAAAATGCCGGGTGACGAGTGGCGCCAGTTCGCGAACGTGCGCGCCTTCCTCGCCTATATGTGGGCGCATCCCGGCAAGAAGCTGCTCTTCATGGGGCAGGAGATCGGGCAGCGTGAGGAGTGGAATCACAACGCCGGAATTCGCTGGGAGTTGCTGGAGTTCGAGCCGCACCGCAAACTGCAGAATCTCATGCGAGAGCTGAACCGGCTCTATCGCGAGAACCCGGCGCTGCACGAAGTCGACTTCAACCACCGCGGCTTCGAATGGGTGGACTTCCACGACTGGGAAAGCAGTATCATCGCCTTCCTGCGTCGCGCCGAGGACCCGAAGGACTCGATCCTCGTCTGCTGCAACTTCACCCCCGTCCCGCGGACCGGGTATGAGTTCGGGGTGCCGGAGGCGGGATTCTACGAAGAGATCCTGAACACCGACTCGGAGCTCTTCGGCGGCACGAATCTCGGGAACGGCGGGATGGTGTCATCACGGCCGGTTCCGCGCCACAATCGCGAGAACAGCATCGCGGTGACGCTGCCGCCGCTAGCGGTGGTGGCGTTCCGGAAGCGGTGAGTGCTTTACGCGCGATTCTGCCCAACGTGGTAAATGCGCAAACTCCGATGACGTCGCCGGCTACGGCCCTGGCGGGGACGCCGAATATGCGCTCAGGTAGTCACAATACACACTTCCGCCAGCCGCCTAATGCGCGCTCCAGATATTCAGCACGCCCGACATCGCGTGAGAATTAGCATTGCCTTCGGGGAGCGCGATCCGGCCGTCGACTACGATCGGACTATTCCAATGGCCGCTGCCGCAGGGGAGGCTCGCCAACTCGCGGCCGCTTCGTGGTTCGTAGATTCGGAGCGCGCCGCCGGTGTCGTAAATGTAAAGCAATCCTCCCGCGAGGACCGGGCTCGTCCCCACCCTCGAGTTGCTCCACATCTGAGTCAGCTTGCCGTCGCGGAGGGTCCACGCCGCCGAGCCGCCGCCGTCGGCTGCGAAGAGCCACGTGTCGGCGCGATCGTGCCAGACGGCAGGAGCGGTGAACAACATATTCCCCGACGGTGTGGCGACCGTCTGCAACTCGCCTCCGGTATGCGCCCCGGCGCCGGCGATCGCGTCGAGCCGGAGCAGGCGGATCAGCGAGTCCTTGCCGCTCTGCGCGACCAGTCCATTCCCCAGCAAGACCGGCGAAGTCGAGCCGACGTCGAGATCGCGGGAGTCAAGCGCGGCGTTATTCGCGGGCGAATAATTGGCGAGCACCCGCGTCGCGTCCGGGTCGAGTTCCATGAGCGAATCGCCCCAGTCGGTTCTGCCGTTGTAAGGACCGTTGCCGGTCGCGACGAAGATGTCGCCGGTGGCAGGGTCGATCACCGCTCCGGCGCGACCCCAGATCGCGGACTTCGAGGATTGGCACGAGGACGGCTGGATCAAGCCGGCGCGATCGCTGCAGAGCGAATTCCAGACATGCAGAAGGGCGCCGGTCTGCGCATCGAGAATCGCGACGTGGCCCTGGTACGGATTCGCGTCTCCGATATAGCCGCCGGTGACCGCGATCACTCGGCCGCGATACACGCGGAGAGGCGAGGCGATCTTCTCGCGCGTCGGCAGCAGTGTGATCGCGGTCGTCCACACCGCCTGACCATCCGCCACAGCGAGTTTCTGAACCGTACCGTTCGGCGCTGCAGCGTAGAGGAACTGCCGGTCCGGGTCGGCCGCAGGAGTGCTGTTCGTGATCTGGGCCGTCCCCGCCCACGACGAAAAGCCGGGCGGAATGTACGTCCAAAGGATGTCGCCACTGTAGGCGTCAACCGCGGTCGTCTCACCGTACGTCGTCGTTACGAAGAACGCGTCGTGCGTCGAGCCATTGATCTGCACGCCGTGGAGGTAGATCGCTGACGCATCGACCGTGCCGCCGAGATGAACCTGCCGGTGCGTCAGCGAAGCTATATTCGCGGAAGTGATCCCCGTCAGCGCAAGCGAAGCCCCGGAACTGGAAACGTCCGCGCCGAATTGGGTCCAGTCTCTCGGAGTCTCGATACGCCGGCCTCGCTGGGCCGTCAGAATGCCCACCACGGCCAATACCAAAATCGCCCCGGCCCGGACCATACCTTTGATCGTACGGCGAGGCGCCGACAGAGCTCCGCGGACGATGTGACGCTCCACACCCTTTCGGCAAACGTGCGGCTTCGTTGGAACCAAGCGTGCACCCGGCCTGTCCAACAAACATGCCGCGCACGATATTGCCGGGTAAACCGTACCCGCAGGGCGCCACTTGGGATGGCACCGGCGTAAACTTTTCCCTTTACTCCGAACGCGCTACAGGCGTCGAACTTTGTCTGTTCGACGATCTCGAGGACAAGGAGTCGGAGGTCGTTCCGATTCGCGAATCGACCGGCTTCGTCTGGCACTGCTACCTGCCCGGCGTGAAGCTCGGCCAACTATACGGCTACCGCGTCCACGGGCCTTACGACCCCGAGCACGGCGATCGCTTCAATCCCGCCAAGCTCCTGATCGATCCTTACGCGCGCGCCATCGCCGGATCTCTCAACTGGGACGCTCCCGTCTTTGGGTACAAGATTGGCGACTCGGCGGCAGACCTCTCCTGCGACAACGAAGACGACGCGTGGGGCATTCCGAAATCGGTCGTCACCACGTCGCACTTCGATTGGGAGAACGACCGCCCGCCCCTGACGCCGTGGGACGAGACGATCGTCTACGAACTTCACGTGAAGGGCTTCACCGCGCGCCACCCCGACATCCCGCCCGAGCTTCGCGGCACGTACGCGGGGCTCGCGCACCCGGCCGCCATCGAGTACCTCAAGAGTCTCGCGATTACAGCGGTGGAGCTGATGCCGGTCCACGAGTTCGTCGACGATAAGTTTCTCCTCGATCGCGGCCTGCACAACTACTGGGGCTACAACTCGATCAACTTCTTCTCGCCGGACGCCCGCTACAGCGCGTCCGGCGACCAGGGCGAGCAGATCGGCGAATTCAAGGCGATGGTGAAGGCGCTTCACCGCGCGGGCATCGAGGTTATCCTCGACGTGGTCTACAACCACACGGCGGAGGGCAATCAGCTCGGGCCGACGCTCAGCTTCCGCGGCGTCGACAACTCCACCTACTACCGCCTGACCAGCGACAATCCGCGCTACTACATGGATTACACGGGAACCGGCAACACGCTCAACGTGCGCCATCCGCAGGTGCTCAAGCTGATCATGGACAGCCTGCGGTATTGGGTGCAGGAGATGCACGTCGACGGATTTCGCTTCGATCTCGCCGCCGCGCTGGCGCGCGAGCTGCACGAGGTCGACCGCCTCTCCGCGTTCTTCGACATCATCAATCAGGACCCGGTGATCTCGCAGGTCAAGCTGATCGCGGAGCCCTGGGACGTCGGCGAGGGCGGCTACCAGGTCGGAAAATTTCCGCCGTTGTGGGCAGAGTGGAACGGCCGTTACCGCGACGTCGTCCGCCGCTATTGGAAGGGAGACGACGGCCAACTCGCCGAGCTCGGCTACCGGCTGACGGGGTCGAGCGACCTCTACCAGCGCGACGGCCGCCATCCGACCGCGAGCGTCAACTTCATCACCGCGCACGACGGCTTCACGCTGCACGACCTGGTCAGCTACGACAACAAGCACAATGACGCGAACGGGGAGGAGAATCGTGACGGCACGAACGATAATCACTCCTACAACTACGGCGCCGAAGGCCCGACCGGGGAAGCCGAGATCCTGGACACGCGCCACCGCCAGATGCGCAATCTGATGCTCACGATGCTCATCTCGCAAGGCGTCCCGATGATCTGTGGCGGCGACGAGATCGCTCGCACGCAGGACGGCAACAACAACGCGTACGCGCAGGACAACGAAATCAGTTGGTTCGATTGGAAGCTCGACGAGAGCAAGTCGACGCTCCTCGAGTTCACACGACGCCTGGTGGCGCTACGCCGCGCGCACCCCAACCTGCACCGCCGCAAGTTCTTCCAGGACCGAGGCATCGACCCGACGACTCCGTCTCGCCAGGTGGACGGACGCGGAGAGAAGGACATCATGTGGCTGCGCCCCGACGGCGGCGAAATGACGCCGGAGGAGTGGAACGCAGGCTGGGTCCGCTGCATCGGCATGCGTCTCAACGGCCGCACGCTGGAGGACGTCAACGGGGTCGGCGAACCGATCCGCGACGATTCGTTCCTCATGCTCTTCAACCCGCACCACGAGCCCATCCAGTTCTACATGCCGAAGTTCGAGGGGATCGCGTGGCAGGTGCTGCTCGACTCGAACGCGGCCGACTGCAAGGACCGTCCCCCGATCGGCGCCGGGGAGCCGTATGAGCTGATCGCGCGAAGCTCGGCCGTGCTCCGGGAGTTGACCGACTAGTGGCCTCGATCCGCCGTTTTCCGATTGGCGCGGAGGTCACTCCCGACGGGGTTCACTTCCGCGTGTGGGCGCCGAAGAGGCAGAAGGTCGAAGTCGTCTTCGAGTCCGGCGCCGTCGAGTTGGTTCGCGAAGAGTCCGGCTATCATTCCGGCCTCGCGCCGAGTCTCAGCGACGGCGCGCACTATCGGTATCGTCTGGACGGCGAAGGTCCGTTCGCCGACCCCACGTCGCGCTTCCAGCCGGAAGGTCCGCACGGACCATCGCTGGTGGTCGACCCACTCACGTTCCAGTGGACCGACCAGGAATGGCGCGGCGTGCGTCTCGAATGCCAAGTCATTTACGAGATGCATATCGGGACATTCACGCCCGAGGGCACTTGGGACGCCGCGCGTGGCCAACTCGCGGAACTCGCCGCCGCCGGTGTCACGGTGCTCGAAGTGATGCCGATCGCCGACTTTCCCGGTCAGTTCGGCTGGGGCTACGACGGGGTCGGTCTATACGCTCCGGTCGCGCTCTACGGACAGCCGGACGACATCCGCCGCTTCGTAGACGAGGCGCACCGCGCGGGTCTCGGCGTGATCCTCGACGTCGTCTACAACCACGTCGGACCGGACGGGAATTACCTCAAACAGTTTTCGGACGATTACTTTACCGACCGCTATCAGAACGAGTGGGGCGAGGCCATTAACTACGATGGACCGAATGCCGGCGGAACGCGCGAATGGGTCGTGACCAATGCCGCGTATTGGGCGGCGGAATACCACCTGGACGGCCTGCGGCTCGACGCGACGCAACAGATCTTCGATGCGTCGGCGGTGAATATCCAGACTGAGCTCACCAATGCGATGCGCGCGGCGGCGAAGGGGCGGGGAATCATCGTGGTCGCGGAGAACGAAGCGCAGCACACGCGACTGGTGCGTCCACCGGAACGTGGCGGCTACGGACTCGACGCGCTCTGGAACGACGACTTCCACCACTCGGCCCTCGTCGCCGTGGCGGGGCACAACGACGCCTATTACACCGACTATCTCGGCAGGCCGCAGGAGTTCCTCTCGACGGTCAAGTACGGCTACCTGTTTCAGGGACAGCATTACAAATGGCAGGCGAAGCGCCGCGGCACGCCGGCGCTGGATATCGCGCCCGCGCACTTCATCAACTACATCGAGAATCACGATCAGCTCGCCAACTCGGGCCGGGGCGAGCGGCTCAACCGGCTCACCAGTCCGGGACGGCTGCGCGCTCTCACCGCGCTCCTGCTGCTCGCGCCGGGCACGCCCATGCTGTTTCAGGGTCAGGAGTTCGGCGCCACTACGCCATTCCTCTTCTTTGCCGACCATGATGCGCAACTTCGGCCGCTGGTGCAGGAAGGCCGCATTCAATTCCTGGCGCAGTTCCGTAATCTGGCGCAGCCGGAGATGCGCTCGTGCCATCCCGATCCGGGAGACCGCACGACCTTCGAACGCTGCAAACTCGACTTCTCCGAGCGTGAGAGGAACGCCGAAGCCTATCGACTCCATAAGGACCTCCTGCGACTCCGCCGCGAAGATCCGGTGTTCCACGCGCAGCGGCAGGGCGGCGTCGACGGGGCGGCTATCGGCGACGAGGCTTTCGTTCTCCGCTACTTTGGCGAGGACGCCGGCGACCGTTTGCTCATAGTCAATTTCGGACGCGACCTGTGGCTGGATCCGGCTCCCGAGCCGCTGCTCGCGCCGCCCGAAGGCCACATCTGGGAAGTCCAATGGTCGAGCGAGGCCCCCGCATATGGCGGCTGCGGAACGGCGCCCGTGGAAACCGAAGATAACTGGCGCATCGCGGGACACGCCGCGATCGTGATGCGTCCCGCGCAACCAACACAAGAATGGCAGACCTAGTTCGAGTTCTCCCCAAACGCGAAATCCCGCTTGACCCCGAGGCGGATCCGCATCTTCACGAAGAATGGCTCGTCACCAACGGCCTTGGCGGCTACGCGTCCGGCACCGTAACGGGAGCAATCACGCGCCGCTATCACGGCCTGCTGATCGCGGCGCTGCCCAATCCGCTCGGCCGCATGATGATGCTCAACGGCCTCTCCGAGCGTCTGCGCCTCCCCGATCGGCGCGCCGTGTACACCGGCGCGGAGGAGCTCTCCGGCACGAAGCCCGAGGACACACTCCCGGTGTCGCAGTTCCGCCTGGAAGGCGGCCTGCCCGTCTGGCGGTATGAGGTGGACGGGTTCACCCTCGAGAAACGGTTGCTGATGTTGTACCGGCAGAACACCGTGCACATCACGTATCGGGTACTCTCCGGCAAGGGAGTGCTGCGCGTCGGATTGCGCCCCGCGATTCATTTCCGCTCGCACGATGCGCCTGTCAGCACGCCACCCGCAAAGCAGTACGTCCTCACCGTCTGCGACGATCAGTTCGAGATCAACAGCACCAAGGACCTGCCAACGCTGCGCATGATGCTGCTCGGCAAGACGTCCGCTTTCACGTTCGATCGCAAGGAGACGACGCAGATTCCGTTCGCGGTGGAGCGCAGCCGCGGGTATGAGTGGGAGGGCTCTCTGTGGAGCCCCGGCTACTTCCGCGCCGACCTCGCGGAGGGAGATCAGACCACGCTGATCGCGTCGACCGAGTCCTGGGAGAAGCTCAAGGCGCTCTCGCCCGATCAGGCGCAGCGATCCGAAGTGGATCGCCGCAAGCTGCTGCTTTCGGCCGCGGCGCCAAGCGCGCGCACCGGGCCCCCGGCCGAACTCGTCTTCGCCGCCGACCAGTTTCTGATCGAGCCCGTAGGCCGCGTCGAGGACGCCGCGCGGGCGCGCGCCGCGGGCGACGAGATCCGCAGTGTGATCGCCGGCTACCACTGGTTCACCGACTGGGGCCGCGACACCATGATCAGTCTCGAAGGCCTCACGCTGACCACGGGACGCAAGAATGAGGCGGGCTGGATTCTCCGCACCTTCGCCCACTACATCCGCGACGGCCTGATCCCCAACATGTTCCCGGAAGGCGAGAAGGACGGGCTCTACCATACGGCTGACGCGACGCTGTGGTTCTTCCACGCGATTCATCGCTACGTGCAGCTCACAGAGGATCGGACGACGTTGAAACTGCTGCTGCCTAAGCTGCAGGGGATCGTCGACTGCCATATCAAAGGGACGCGGTTCGGCATCGGCGTCGATCCCGCTGACTCGCTGCTCAAACAGGGCGCCGAGGGTTATCAGCTCACATGGATGGACGCGAAGGTCGGCGATTGGGTCGTGACGCCGCGGCGCGGCAAGGCGGTCGAGATCAACGCGCTCTGGTACAACGCGCTGCGGCTGCTCGCGCAGTGGCAGAACGAAGCCGGCGACGCGGAGCACGGCGCAAAGCTTGGCGATCTCGCGAGCAAGGTCCGAGACAGTTTCAATCGCCGCTTCTGGTACGACGAGGGCGGATATCTTTACGATGTGGTCGACGCCGAGTCGGGCGGGAACGATAAGTCGTGCCGTCCGAATCAGGTGCTCGCGATCTCGTTAGATTACCCGGTGCTCGATGAAGCGCGATGGAAACCGGTGATGGACATCGTGACGGAGCAGCTTCTAACGCCGGTCGGTCTGCGATCGCTCGCTCCCGGCAGCTACGACTATAAGCCGAAATACTACGGCGACTTACGGTCGCGCGACGCGGCTTATCATCAGGGGACGGTGTGGGCGTGGCTGATCGGGCCGTATATCGACGCGTTTTTGAAACTCCATCCGGATCAGGTCGCTGAGGCGCGCAGGTTTCTGGATGGGTTCGTGCCGCACCTGGACGAGCAGTCGATCGGGTCGATCAGCGAGATCTTCGACGCCGAGCCGCCGTACACGCCGCGAGGCTGTATCGCGCAGGCCTGGAGCGTCGCGGAAGTGCTGCGGTGCTGGGTGAAGACGGCGGGGGAGTAGGCGCTATGATGGAGGCGCAGTGGAAGACTTCAACGATTCGCTCGGGGAAATCGTCCGTCAGGTACGGGCGATGGGTGACCTGCCGAGCAGGCCGCCTAGAGGCCGCGGAACGATCGAGGAGATTCTCCAGCACGTAGACCCGGACCCCGTTTCGGAGGAAGAAGCGCTGGAATTTGTCAGAATGATTTACGCGGATCGGCGTAATTCGTAGGGAGCGCCCTGACATTTGGGCGGCGTCCGTAGGGCAGAGCTATACTGAGAGTGCCGTGGAAAAGGTCTCCATCAACGACTCGCTGGAAGAAATGGTCCGGAAGATCCGGGCGAACGGCGGTCCTCCGATCCAGCCTGGCAACGCCGGGGGCGATATCAACGCGATCCTGGAACACGTGTCTGCTGAGCCCATTTCCGACGAAGAAATAGAAGAGTTCCTCAGAACCATTTACGCGGATCGTAGAGCGGCGGGGAAGGTCCTTCCGACCAGGTGATCCGAGCCGTAATCGATACGGACATCGCTTCTTACATTTTCAAGTCGCAGCCGCCGTCCAGGCATTACCGGCAAGCTCTCGCACCGTGGAATACCGTTCTATCATTCATGTCCGTAGCCGAGATGCGCGCGGGCGCACTGATAGACCACTGGGGTCCACGCCGCCAGAGTGGACTCGAAAAGTTCCTGAGCGATTTCGACATCGTCTATCCCGACAACGCCATGTGTTCGCTTTGGGCGGAACTTCGTGGCGACGCTCGACGTCGCGGCCGCCATGTGAGCGCGCAGGACGCCTGGGTCGCGGCGACCGCTCTCGCTCTCGACGCCCCTCTCGCCACCAACAATCGCCGCGATTACGAGCACATCCCGGGGCTCGAACTGCTCGCCGTGTAAGTCCCCGAGTGATAGAATCGTCCCCCAGGAGGGACGGGGATGTTTCGTCTGGACGCCGACCGGCCGGTCGAGTTCTGCGATGGCTTGCGCCGCCGCGATTTCCTGCATGCCGGAGCGCTCGCCACACTCGGCCTCAGTCTCACCGACTGGTTCGCTCTGCGCGCGCAAGGCGCCACCGCAAACAACGACGTTAACTGCATCCTCCTCATGCTGATCGGCGGGCCTTCGCAGCTCGACACGTTCGACATGAAGCCGAACGCGCCCGTCGAGATTCGCGGACCGTATAAGCCCATCAAGACCAACGTTCCCGGCATCGAGATCTCGGAGAATTTCCCGCGCACCGCGAAGCAGGCCGACAAATTCTCGCTCATCCGCAGCGCGTATCACACCGCCGCCGCGGTGCACGACACGGGCCATCAGATGATGCAGACCGGCCGCCTCTTCCAGGGCGGCATCGAGCATCCGCACTACGGCTGCGTGCTCTCCAAGCTCAAAGGTCCGAAGGGCGACGTGCCCGCGCACGTGCTGCTGCCGCGTCCGATCGGCAACACCGGCGGCAACATGCCGCACGGCCAGAACGCGGGCTTCCTCGGCAAGGCGTACGACCCCTTCGTGCTGAACGCCGACCCGTCCGACCCGAACTTCCGCGTGCCGGACATGCTGCCGCCGGACTATCTGACGTCGCTGCGGGTCGACCGCCGGCGCAACTGGCGCGAGATGGTCGACCGCTCCGTGAGCGCGTTCGAGACCGCGCCCGACGCGCGATTGCTCGACTCCACGTTCCAACAGGCGTACACGCTGATGTCGTCGCAGAAGGCGCGCGAGGCTTTCGAACTGCATCGCGAGCCGGAGGCGATCCGGCAGAAGTACGGGCTCAATCGCTTCGGCCAGAGCTGCCTGCTCGCGCGGCGGCTGATCGAGGCCGGCGTCCGCTTCGTCACGGTCAATATGTTCGAGACGGTGTTCGATGAGATCACCTGGGACATCCACGGCTCGAAGCCGTTCAGCCCGATCAGTTGCTACCGCGACCTGGTCGGCCCGATGTTCGATATGGCGTACGCGTCGCTGCTCGAGGAGCTCGGCCAGCGCGGCTTGCTGAGCAATACGATGGTGGTCGCGACCGGCGAGTTCGGCCGCACTCCGAAGATCAACCCGGCCGGCGGACGCGACCACTGGCCGCAGTGCTGGACGATGCTGATGGGCGGCGGACCGCTGAAGGGTGGGACCGTGGTCGGCGCGTCGGACGAGATCGGCGCGGCGCCGAAGGATCGGCCGGTCACCCCCGCGATGATCGCGGCCACCGTATACAAAGGGCTCGGCATCGACCTCGGCGTCGAACTGCCGGGCGCGCAGGGGCGTCCGATCCCGCTGGTCGATCGCGGCGTGGAGCCGATCCGGGAGCTGTTCGCATGAAGCCGCTGCTCCTCGCGCTGAAGCTCGTGATTTTGCCGCCATCGGTCGAACTCGCCGGACCGGAGGCGCGGCAGCAACTGGTCGCCGAGGCAACGGTCAACGACCACGATGAGGACTGGACGCGGACGGCCGAATGGTCGTCCTCCGATCCGAAGATCGCGGTCGTCGAGAAGGACGGCACGGTGCGGCCGGTCGGCGATGGCCAGGCCGTGATCACCGTGAAGGCGAACGGTGTCGCGTCGACGGTCACGGTGCGGGTGAAGGATTCGCACGCGCCGTTCACGTGGAATTTTCGCAATCACGTGATCCCGGTGATGACGAAGATGGGGTGCAATCAGGGCGCGTGCCACGGCGCTCTCGCCGGGAAGAACGGTTTCAAGCTGAGCCTCCGCGGGTACGATCCCGATACGGATTACGACACGCTGACGCGCCAAGCGGTGGGACGGCGCGTCGTGATGTCGGACCCGGCGGCGAGTCTGATTCTGCAAAAGCCGAGTTTCGCGATCCCGCACGGCGGCGGCAAGCGGTTCGACAAGAGCTCGCTGGAGTATCGCGTGATTCAGGAGTGGATCGCGGCCGGCGCGCCGCCGCCTTCCACGCAGGATACGGAAATTCGCGGGCTGGAGGTGTTTCCCGCGGCGGCAGTGCTCGCGCCGGGCGCCGAACAGCAACTCGCGGTCCGCGCGCGGTGCGCCGACGGCCACACCGAGGACGTCACGCGCTGGGTCAAATTCAGCTCGAGCAATGAAGGCGCGGCGACGGTCGACGATTGGGGCCGCGTGAAAATGACGGGCGCCGGCGAGGCGGCGATCACTCTCTGGTATTCGAGCCGCGTCCTCTATGCACGTCTTTCCGTGCCGTTCCCGAACGCGGTCACGGCGGATGCCTACGACAAGTTTCCGCGTAGCAATTTCATCGACGAGCTCGTGGTTGCGAAGTGGCGTAATCTGCATCTGGCGCCGTCGAAGGCCGCGGATGACGCGACGTTTCTGCGCCGCGCGTACCTCGACGCCACCGGGGTCCTGCCGACCGCCGAGGAGGTCGAGAACTTTATCGCGGATTCGGCCGCGGATAAGCGATCGAAGCTGGTCGATCGGCTGCTGAAGCGCGACGACTTCGTCGACTACTGGTCGTACAAGTGGTCGGATTTGCTGCTGGTCTCCAGCCGCAAGCTGAATTCGACCTCGATGTGGGCGTTCTACGACTGGATCCGCCAATCGGTCCAAGACAACAAGCCGTGGAACCGATTCGCCTCCGAGATCTTCACGAGCGCCGGGAGCACCAGGCAGAACGGCGCGCTCAACTACTTCGTGCTGCATAAGGACCCGATCGAGATCAGCGAGAACGCGACGCAGGCGTTCCTCGGCCAGCGGATCACGTGCGCGCGGTGCCATAACCATCCGCTCGAGAAGTGGACGCAGACGCAGTATTACCAGATGGCGAATTTGTTCGCGCGCGTCGGGGTGAAGAACGGCGCCATGGGCGACAACATCGTGTTCGCGAAGACGTCCGGCGACGTGCTGCATCCACGGCTCGCGAAACCGCTGCCACCTACGCCGCTCGACGGCGCGAGCATTCCCATCGATTCCCCGGAGGACCGGCGCCTCGTGTTCGCGCGGTGGCTGACGAGTCCGGAGAACGCCATGTTCGCGCGCACGGTCGTGAATCGGGTGTGGGCGAACTTCATGGGGCGCGGGCTGGTGGACCCGGTCGACGATCTGCGCGCCACGAATCCCGCGTCGAACGAGGAGCTGCTCGCGGCGCTGTCCAAGGACTTCGTCGACCACGGGTACGACGTGCAGCGGCTGATTCGCACGATCATGAACTCGACGGTGTACCAGCTTTCGAGCGAGGCGAACGCGACGAATCAGAGCGATAACATTTACTACTCGAAGCACATCGTCCGGCGGCTGACGGGCGAGGTGATTCTGGACGCGATGTCGCAGGTGACGGGCGCGCCGACCGCGTTCCCCGGGTACCCGGCGGGCACACGCGCGCTGCAACTGCCCGATACCCAGGTGAAATCGGAGTTCCTGGCGTCCTTCGGACGGCCGGTGCGCAACATCTGCGACGCGGCGGAACGGTCCAACGACGCCACCATCGCGCAGGCGCTCCACGTGATCAACGGCGACACGCTCAACAAGAAGTTGAGCGCGACGGACGGGACGATCGCGCTGTTCCTGAAGCTCGGGCTCTCGGACCGGCGCATCGTAGAGCACGCGTTCCTCTCGGCGTTCAGCCGGTATCCGACGGACGCGGAACGGACCGAGGCGCTCGCACAATTGGCGCAGGCGAAGTCGGCGAAGGGACCCGACGCGCACAAGCAGGCGCTTGAGGATTTTCTGTGGGCCATGCTCACGAGCAAGGAGTTTTTGTTCAACCGATGATGCTCGCGCTTGGATTGCTGCAGATCTACTCGATGGCGTACCGGCCTGACGGCGGCGCGATCGCGCTCGGCGGGTATAAGGAAGTGCGGATCGTCGATCCGGCGACACGCAAGACGCTGGCGACGCTCGGCGGCGAGGCCGAGGCGGTGCGCGCGGTTGCGTATTCGCGGGACGGGTCGAGACTCGCGGCGGCGGGCGGGCTGCCCGCGCGCAAGGGCGAAGTCAAGATCTGGGACACGGTGGCCGGCAAGGAAGTCGTGACGATCGCCGGGCATTCCGACGCGATCTACGCGGCGGCGTTCTCGCCCGACGGGAAACAACTCGCGACAGCAAGCTACGACCGCCTGATCAAACTTTGGGACGTCGCGACCGCGAAAGAAGTCCGCACGCTCAAGGACCACATCGACGCGATTTACGCGCTCGAGTTCACGCCCGACGGCAAGCGTCTGGTGACCGGCGCGGCCGATCGCTCGGTGAAGATCTGGGACGTCGCGAGCGGCGAACGGCTGTACACGCTTTCGGAGTCGACGGACGCGGTGAATACGATCGCGCTCTCGCCCGACGGCAAGCGGGTGGCCGCCGGCGGCGGGGACAAGACGATCCGCGTGTGGAAGCTCGGCGATCGCGAGGGAACGCTCGAGAACACGCTGATCGCGCATGAGGATGCGATCCTGCGGTTGGCGTGGTCGCCGGACGGGCAGTGGATCGCGTCGGCGTCGGCCGATCGCACTCTGAAGTTGTTCCGGGCCTCCGACTTGAGCGAGATTCGAACCATCCCGAAGGCGCCGGACTGGGCATTCGGGCTGGAGTTTGCGCCCTCGGGGAAGCAGTTCGCAGCGGGGTTTTTCAATGGCGACTTGGAAGTGTACGACTTGGCTGCTCGCTAGCGCGGCGCTTGGTGTGGCCGCAGGGAACCGCACTACGCCGCCGACTCTGAACTCGGTCGCGCCTCTCGGGGTCGCGCGCGGGACGACGGTCGAGATGACGGTCGAAGGCCTGAACCTGGCGCGGGCAAGCGCGGTGTATTTCAGCGAACCGGGAGTGACGGGACGCGTCGTGCGCGTGAAGGAATTACCCGACCTGCCGGACGTTCGTCTCGGCTCGAACGGGACACCGTCGTCGATCGACCTCGGACCGCTGCCGCCGCGCAACCAGGTGACGGTGGAGGTCGAAGTCGCGCCCGAGGCCGAGATCGGACCGGTCAGCTTTCGTTTGCTGACGCCGCTGGGGACGAGTCCCGAGGGCCGCTTTCTCGTGGAACCCTACTACGGCGAGACCACCGACCAGGAACCCGCCAACGACACGCCGGACGGCGCGCTGGAGACCATCCTCCCGGCGATTCTGACGGGCACGATCTCGAAGCCCGGCGATGTCGACCACTACCGAATTCACGTGCGCGCCGGACAGGAGATCACGTTCTTCAACGGCGCCATGTTGATCGGCTCGTCGCTGCAGCCGGTCGTGACCATTCTCGACTCCGATTTGAAAGTGGTGCGCGAATTCGGCGCGAGCGGCGGCCGTGAGCAGACCATGTTCGCCCACAAGTTCGACGCAGCGGGCGATTACTATGTGCGGGTCGCGGACTACCAGCACAGCGGCCGTGGAAGCCATTTTTACCGCATCGTCGCAGGGGAGTTTCCGTTGGTGACGGGCGTGTACCCGCTCGGCGTGAAGCGCGGCAGCGGCGGTGAGATCGCGATGCGCGGGAATCACGTCCCTGCGAAAGTGAAGCTCGACGGGAAGCCCGGGGCGGACTCGGAGGACATCGTCGCGCTCCGGCCGGAGCACTCATTCAACACGATACGGGTGGCGCTCGGCGAGGAGCCCGAGATCGAGTCGCAGGGCGGCGCGATCGCGCTGCCGGTGACGATCAACGGCCGGATCGCGGTGGCCGGCGCGGAGAACCGCTATCGCTTCCAGGCGAAGAAAGGCGAGGCGCTGATCTTCGAGGTCAACGCGCGACGCATGGGCAGCGATCTCGATTCGTCGATCGACGTGCTCGACGCGAAAGGCAATCCGATCGAGCGCGCGACCGTGCGGCCGACGTGGGAGACGAACGTCACTCTCCGCGACCACGGGTCGACCGACCGCGGCATACGCATCGCGGCGTGGAGCGCGCTACAAGCGGGCGACTACATGATGCTCGGCAGCGAGATTCTGCGGGTGGAGGCGCTGCCGCTTTCTCCCGACGCCGACATCATCCTCGAGAGTTTCGGCGGGCAGCGGATGGCGTTCTTCGACACGTCCGCCGAGGCGCACGCGATTGACCAGGCCGTCTACAAGGTCCAGATTCTGCCGCCGGGCGCGAAGCTCTCGCCTAACGGGCTGCCGGTGGCGCATCTGTATTACCGCAACGACGATGGCGGCCCGGGCTACGGCGCGGACTCGCTGCTGCACTTCACCGCGCCGGCCGACGGCGAGTACATTCTCCGTATCCGCGATTCGCAAGGATTGGGCGGCGAGAGCTATCCGTACCGGCTTACGGCGCGTAAGCCGCGTCCCGATTTTCGGCTGACGGTTGCGCCGCGCAATCCGAATGTGCCGCGCGGCGGCTCGATTCCAGTCACTGTGACGGCGGCGCGTCTCGACGGGTTCGACGGCGAGATCGCGGTGGAGCTCGCGGGATTGCCGGCGGGGTTGCGCGCGTCGCACGGGACGATCCGCCCAGGACAGGTCACTACGACGATCACGTTGAGCGCCGACGCAGACGCTTCGCTCGCGGCGGCGGCTCCGCTGCTCGCGGTCGGAACCGCGGGCGCGTTGCAGCACGCCGCCAATCCCGAAGACCATTTGGAGCTGATCGCGCTCGTGCCGCAGCCCGACGTCGTTATGACGGCGGAGACGAAGGAGATCACGCTCGAGCCGGGCGGGACGGCGGAGATCACCGTCGCGATCCAGCGGCAAGCGGGGTTTAAGGGGCGCGTCCCGGTGGAGGTCCGCAATCTACCGCCGCATGTGCGCGTGCTCGACGTGGGGTTGAACGGCGTGCTCATCACGGAGGACGAGACGCGCCGCAGTTTCACGGTCGAGGCGCTGCCGACGGCCGAACCGGGCGAGCAAACCATCTATGTCTCGGGACAGGTGGAGACGCGGTCGGGACAGCAATCGTCGTACGCGGCGCCGGAGGGGATCCGGCTGCGCGTAAAGGCGAAGGCCGCTACTGCAACTCGATCGCCTGGACTTTGAGGACGTCGCCGTCGAGCGTGCCGGTGACCTTGGCCTTGAGGTCCTTTTCCTTCGCCGATTTCTTCAGCGCGGCGAGCGTGCGGGCATTGCCGGACTCGTCGAACTTCAGAAACTTGCCGTCGGAGGTCACCAGACCGTAGCCGCTCTTCGAGCAGGTGATCGCGCACGAGCGCTCATGGTTGGCGAGGTCCTTGGCGCGGCAGTTAATGTCGACGACCGTGCCGGAGAAATCGGCCGCGAAGGCCGCGGCAGCGAACGTGAGCCACAGGACAGCGGATTTCATGCCCTTCATTGTATCCGGGGATCCGTGGCCTAATAAATCTATGCGCTTTTTCGAGCCCCTCACGATCCGCGAGGTGACCTTGCGGAACCGGATCGCGGTTTCCCCGATGTGCCAGTATTCGAGCGTGGACGGGTTCGCCAACGATTGGCACCTGGTCCATTTGGGCAGCCGCGCGGTGGGTGGAGCGGGGCTCGTGATCATGGAAGCGACGGCGGTCGAAGCGCGCGGACGGATCTCGCCACAGGACCAGGGGATCTGGAAAGACGAGCACGTAGAGTTTCTGACTCGGATCGCCGCGTTCCTTCGATCGCAGGGAGCAGCGGCGGGAATTCAGTTGGCGCACGCGGGGCGCAAGGCGAGCACGCGGCCTCCGTGGGACGGCGGCGGGCGAATCGACGAGAGCGAGGGCGGTTGGGTCCCTGTGGCGTCGAGTCCCGTCGCGTTTCATCCCGGCGATCCGGCGCCGCACGAGCTGTCGAAGAGCGAGATCCGCGACGTGGTCGAGGCGTTCGCGGCGGCCACACGGCGAGCGTTGGCGGCGGGATTCCAGGTGGTCGAGATCCACGCCGCGCACGGGTACCTGGCACACTCCTTCCTTTCGCCGTTGAGCAATCGCCGCACCGACGAGTATGGCGGCAGCTTCTACAATCGAGCGCGCTTCACGATGGAGGTCACGGACGCGGTGCGGGCCGAGTGGCCGAAGGAACTGCCGCTGTTCCTGCGCATCTCGGCGACGGATTGGGCGCCGGGCGGGTGGACGGTCGACGACTCGGTGGAATTGGCGAAGCGCGCGAAGGATCGTGGCGTCGATGTGGTGGACTGCTCGTCCGGCGGGTTGACGCTCGACCAGAAGATCGAGCTCGGGCCGGGCTATCAGGTCCCATTCGCGGAGCGGGTGCGGCGCGAGGCGGGAGTGATGACGGGCGCGGTCGGGATGATTACTACGCCCGAGCAGTGCGAGGAGATCGTCACGAGCGGGAAGGCGGACTTGGTCCTGCTCGCGCGCGAATTTCTCCGCGATCCGTATTTCGCGGGGCATGCGTCGAAGAAGCTCGGGGTCGAGTTCAAGCCGCCGAAGCAATATTTGCGGGCGTGGTGAGGAGAGCGCGTTACGCGGAAAGCTCGACGTCAATTTCGCGGATGGTCGACGTCGGCGAGCGGTCGCTGGAGACGGCGTCCCAATAAAGGCGAATCGCGTCTCTGGCACGCTCCGTCAAGTCCTCAATCGACGCGCCGGTCACGATGATGGTGGGCAGTTCCGGAACGTAGGCGCTGTAACCGCCGGGGTCGCCTTCAATCACGAGAGAGTACGTTCTGGTCATTGGCCCGGCTCCTTGATACCAGTTTGTCTCAACACCGCGGATCTTCAGCGGCGTACGGCGTCGCGGTTCGAGCGACGAGTATGGCAACAGGCGCTTAGCGCCTTAGCCCCGATTCCGCGTCTCTACAACTGCGCCTTCCGTCACCGCGTCCGTGGGGTTCGAGATCACCGTCTCTCCCGCCTCGATGCCCGACGTCACTTCGACTTCCGTGCCGAGATCCTGGCCGATCACCACGTTGCGATAATGTACGACCTTGTCGGCGCCGACTACGGCCACGCGCGCTCCCGTCTTGCCCATCACGACCGCGTCGCCGGGGACTCGCAGGGCGGGCTTCGCCTTCGTGGTCGCGATGCGGACTTGGGTGTACATGCCCGGATAGAGGACGCCCGTTGGGTTCGGGGTCTGGAGCACGATCAACATGGCGCGGGAGGCGGGGTCGAGCGCATTCGCAATTCCCGAGACCGTCGCCGGGAATACCTGTCCGGGGCGCTCCTGCACGCGGACCTCGGCCTTCTGGCCCTTCGCAATCGACGCCACGTACGCCTGGGGCACATTCACGAAGACGCGCATCGGGTCGAGCTTCGCCACCTTGAACATCGACTTCGACCCGGCGTTGATCAGCGTGCCGACGTCGACCAGGCGTTCGGTCACCACGCCGTCAAACGGCGCTGTCACACGCGCAAACGACTTCAGCTCTTCGAGCCGATGGAGCGCGGCTTCGCTGATGTGGATCGTATTCTGCGCCGTCGCGAGCGACGCTTCCGCCTTCCGCAGCGTCGCATCTTTCACGGCAAGGTCGGCGATGCGCGTGTCAGTGTCCTGCTTCGAGACGACGCCTTGCTTTTGCAACTGCTCCCACCGGTCGGAGGTCACGCGCGCCATGTCGCGATTGGCGCGGGCGAGATCGATATCGGCCTGGAGTTCCTTGATCGTCGCCTGTGTCTGTTCGACCGTGGCGCGCGCCTGGCTGAGCTGCTGGTCGATCTCGGGGGTCTCGATCTCGGCCATCAACTGTCCGGCCGTCACGTGCCAGCCGAGGTCGACGAGCTTCGATTTCAGGTAACCCTCGGTGCGCGCGATGATGGTGGTTTCGATCATGGCCTGAAGGTCGCCGGGGAGGTCCACGGTCTCCGCTCCCGGGGCAAAATGCGCAGGCGAAATCAGAACGACGGGTCGGCGCTCGCCGACTTCGTGCGACGCCGCGAGCATCACCTTCTGGCGCGCGAGGCGGGGCATCACACCGGCGGCGATCCCCACGATGATGAGGATCGCCAACACGCCGAAGAACACGACCACGGGGCGCGCGGTGGGTTTGTTCTGAGGGGCCGGTGTCAAAACTCGATCTCCTGATGCCGGCCGAAGCGCGGCGGCGTGCGCCGCAGCAGACTATAGACTACGGGCACGAAGAATAGGGTAGCAACAGTGGCGAGGAGCAGGCCGCCGATCACGGCGCGGCCGAGCGGCGCGTTCTGCTCGCCGCCTTCGCCGAAGCCCAGCGCCATCGGCAGCATGCCGACGATCATGGCGAGAGCCGTCATCACCACTGGACGCAGCCGCGTGAATCCCGCTTCGAGCGCCGCCGACAATGCGTCCGCGCCGGTCTCGCGCAGGTCATTTGCAAAATTCACGAGCAGGATGCTGTTGGCGGTTGCGACTCCGATACTCATGATCGCCCCCATCAGCGACGGCACGCTCAGCGTCGTCTGCGTGATGAAGAGCATCAGGACGATGCCGGCGAGCGCGCCCGGCAGCGCCATCAGAATGATGAACGGATCGAGCCACGACTGGAAGTTCACGACCATCACGAAGTAGACCAGCACGATCGCGAATACCAGCCCGATCGCGAGCCCCTGGAAGGAGCTCCGCATCGTCGAGACCTGTCCGCGCGTTTCGAGGAAGCTGCCCTTGGGGAGCTTCGGAGTAAACTCGGCGAGGATGCGATCCACGTCCTTCGCCACGGCGCCGAGATCGCGATCCTGCACGTTGGCGTAGATATCGTAGAGCGGCTGGACGTTGTAATGATTGACGACCGAGGCCGTCGTCTGCCGCTGCAGCGCGCCCACATTCGTGAGCAGTTGGGCCGTTTTCGCAGTCGAGTGGATCGGCGTGTGAAGCAGCTCCATGCTGGAATCGACGCGGTACTGCGGGGTCATCACCGCGACGGGGTAGTCGACGCCGTTGCGCGGATCGATCCAGAAATTCGGCGCGACCTGCGTGCTCGAAGACAGGGACACGAGCAGACTGTTCGCCACGTCGCGCTGGGTCAGACCGAGTTGCCCGGCGCGCGTCCGGTCGACTTGAAAGAGAAACTCGGGGACGTCGACGACCTGGTGGGTGTGGACGTCGACCGCGCCGGGCACGCCGGCGAGACGCCGTTCGATCTGGCGCGCGATCGCGTAGTTCGGCTTGTCATTGGTGAGCGGTCCGACCACCTGGACGTCGATGGGGGCCGGGAGTCCGAAATTCAGAATCTGACCGACGATATCGGCCGGCTGGAAGAAAAAGGAGAGGGTCGGAAACTCGCGCGGGAGGCGCGCGCGCAGGTCGCGGACGTAGTCCCAGGTGGGGCCATGCTGGCCTTCGCGGAGCGAGACGAGGATCTCGCCGTCGAACGGACCGATCGTGGCGGTGTCGCTCATCGCGATGTTCAGGCCGGAGTAGGGCAGGCCGATGTTGTCCGCGATATCGGTGAGCTCGGCCGCGGGAATCACCTTGCGGATGCTCCCCTCGACGCCGGCGAAGTAGCGTTCCGTCTCTTCGATGCGCGAGCCGGCTGGCGCGCGGACATGCAGACGAATCTGGCCGGCGTCGACTTGCGGGAAGAAGTCCTGGCCCAGGAACGGCGTGAGCGAGAGACACCCGGCGCAAATGAGGAAGAACGCCGTGGCCGCAATGCCGCGGTGCGCGAGCGCGGAGGCGAGCAGGCCGCGGTAGCCGTTGCGGAGGCGCTCGAACCACGCCTGGAAGCCGTGGTGAATAGCGGAAAAGAAGCCGCGGCCGGACTCCGTGAGGACACCCTCGTCGCCGTGATACCGGGCGGCCTCGCCCGCGAGCAGATAGCGGACCATGGTCGGGACGAGCGTGCGCGAAAGCAGGTACGACGCCATCATCGCCAGCACGACGCCGAGCGCGAGCGGCGTGAACAGATACTTGGCGGCGCCCGTCAGGAAGATCACGGGGACGAAGACGATGCAGATGCAGAGCGTCGAAACGAAGGCCGGGATGGCGATCTGCATCGCGCCCTCGAGGATCGCGCGGAGGATCGGCTTGCCGAGTCCGAAATTGCGGTGGATGTTCTCGATCTCGACGGTGGCGTCGTCGACCAGAATACCGACCGCGAGCGCGAGGCCGCCGAGCGTCATCACATTGATCGTCTCGCCGAGCACGTTCAGGATCGCCAGCGACGTCAGGATCGAGAGCGGAATCGAAACGCACACGATGATCGTGCTGCGCCAGCTTCCGAGGAACAGGAGGATCATCAGGCCGGTCAGGCCGGCGGCGATGATGGCCTCGCGCAAGACGCCGCTGATCGCGGCGCGCACGAAGATCGATTGGTCGAACAAGAGGCGAAGGTTGAGCGAGGGCGGCAGCGTGGAGCGCACGCGCGGCAACATCGCCTTGAGTTGCTCGACGATGTCGAGCGTCGACGAGCCGCCGTTCTTGAGGACGGTGAGCAGCGCGGCGCGGCTGCCGTTATGGCGCACGATGTTCGTCTGCACGGCGTAGCCGTCGCGCACGTGGGCGACGTCGCCGACGTAGACGGTCGTGCCGTTGGTCTGGCGGATGGGGAGGCGGTTGAACGCGGCGGCGACCTCGGGCTCGCTGTTGAGCCGCACGGCGTACTCGTTCGCCCCGATCTTGATCGAGCCCGACGGCAGGATCAGCGACTGATTGTTGATGGCGGCGGACACGTCGAACGCGGAGAGTCCCTGCGCGAACAGCGCCTTGGGGTCGAGATCGACGGAGACCTGCCGCGGGCGTCCGCCGTATGGCAGGGGAAAGCTCGCGCCCTGCACGTTCGAAAGCTGCGTGCGGATGAAGTTGTAGCCGAGGTCGTAGAGCTGTTGCTCGGGGAGCGTGTCGCTGGAAATGCCGAGTTGGAGGATCGGCACGCTGGAGGCGTTATAGCGGAGGATGTTCGGCGGCGTGATGCCGGTGGGCAGCGACTTCAGAATCGACTGCGACGACGCGGCGAGTTGCGCCACGGCGGCGTCGATCTTGGCCTTCGGGTGGAAGAAGACGCGGATCACCGAGAGCCCGGGCAGCGACTGCGATTCGATGTGCTCGATGTCGTTGACCTGCGTGGTGAAGGCGCGCTCGCAACGGACGGTGATGACCTCCGCCATCTCCTCGGGCGAGACGCCGGCGTACGTCCAGATCACCGAGGCGACCGGAATGTCGATCTCCGGGAAGATGTCGGTGGGCATGCGGAAGATCGCCAGCACGCCAAGGATCACGATCACCAGCGACATGATCACGAACGTGTAGGGACGCCTGAGGGCTAACTGGACGATCCACATGCGAAGTCTTCTATGGTATCGCGAGAGGCGGGGGGACAACTCGATCGTTGTCGCCGCGAAAAGCCAAGTTATTGATTATAAATTATTTAACTGCCGACCGCCGACAACAGTGTTGTCGCGGGGGCTATAACAGCTTTCCCAGCTCGCGATAGGTTACCGTCCGAATGTTCAATTCGGCGCGTAGCGCGCGCGCCTCGGGACTCGTCCAGAACTGAAAATCCGACCACCGTTGCTGCCACGCATTCGTGACCGCGCGGATCTCGAGATCGTCCTTCGCGAGGTGTACGATCAGCTTCGTCACGCCCGGCTTCAGGCCGCGGAGGAGTTGCCGATAGCTCGCCGCGCGCTCGGCAGGGGTGCTTCCGTTGACGCCGGTGAACAAGCGATCCAGAAGCACGAAGCCTTCACGCTCCTTGCGCTCGAGCGCGTCCGCCTTGATCGGATACTGCGACAGCTCCGCAGCAGCCTCCGGCGTCGGGCGCGGCATCATGCACACGACCTTCATCTCACGCGCGAGCTTCGTGTAGACCTCGAAATAGTCGGGCCGCGCGTACATCGTCCCCATGTGAGTGTCGAGGTGCGTGAAGCGGACGCCGAACTGCCGGGCGCGTTCGATCTGGGCGCGCAGCTCGGTCTCGACCTCCTCCGCGGAGGCGTGCGTGGCGACCGAGCGTACATCGCGCCACAGATAGCCTTCGGGGTCGACGAGGCCTTTCACCTTATCGATCGGCGCGACGGGTCGCCACCGGTAGAACTTCCATTCGCTGGTGAGCGTGAGGTGGATGCCGAGGTCGAGGTCAGGGTGCTGCTTCGCGAAATCGGCGAACTCGGGAAACCACGGGCACGGAACCATGATGCTCGCGGACTGCACGGCGCCGGACGTCAGCGCCTCCGTGCTCGCGAGATTCACCGAGTGACACATACCGCAGTCGTCGGCGTGGACCATCAGGAGCTTCTCGCCCGCTCGGCCGAGCCGGGCCGCGGTCGTTGTCGTCGAGGTTTGCGCGAATGCCGCGCCGGCGGCCGCCGCCAGAAACGCGCGTCTCTGCATGTCTCATTATGCTGCTAGAATCCGAGGGCATGAAGAAGCTCTTGCTCATCCTCCTCGCTGCCGTTCCGCTCTTCGCGCAGGGGGCGCCGCCGCAGGGAGGCGCGGACCAGCCGTACACGCTCGAGTATTACTACAAGGTGCAGTGGGGCAAGCAGCAGGAGTTTCTGAAGCTGTTCCTGAAGAACCACTATCCGCTGTTGCAGAAAAATGTCGAGAGCGGACGGATGCTCTCGGTGAAAATCGAGACGCCGGCGAACCACATGACCGAGGAGTCGCGTTGGGACTATCGCGTGACCATCCGGTTCAAGAATTCGACGTTGGCGACGACGGCCAATCCCGACGAAGCGCGCCTCATCAAGCAGCTCTGGCCCGACCAGGCGACGTATGAGAAAGAAGAGCAACGCCGCTTCGAGATCCTGCTCTCGCACTGGGACCTGCCGGTCACGGACATCACACCAAGGAAGTAGTAGTGGGGCGGGCTTCAGCCTGCGCGGGACTTCAGTCCCGCTCATCCGATAACCCCTTGAGCGCTACAGGCGGGACTGAAGTCCCGCGCAGACTGAAGTCTGCCCTACGTTACCGCGGGATCTCGTAGCGCTTGATCTTCTCGTACATGGTCGAGCGGTCGATCCCGAGCACCCCGGCGGCTTCCTTGATATTGCCTTCGGTACGCTCGAGGGTCGCCACGATCATCTGCTTCTCCATGTCCTGTAGCGTCATGCCGGCGGGAATCGACCAAGGCTTCCTCGCGCCGTTTTGGGCGAGGAAGCCGAAGTCGTCTTCCGTGAGAACGCGGCCGTGGCAAGTCACGATGGCGCGCTCCACCGCATTCTCCAATTCGCGGACATTGCCGGGCCAGTTGTGGTCCATCAGCACTTTCATCGCGCCGTCGGAAAAGTCGCCCGCGTCCTTACCGAGCTCGTGCGACAGCCGTTCGAGGAAGTGGCGGGCCAACAGCGGGACGTCCTCCCGGCGCTCGCGCAGCGGCGGAATCCGGATCTCGATCACGTTCAGCCGGTAGAACAGATCCTCGCGGAACTTGCCCTCCGCGACCGCCTGCCGCAGGTCGACGTGCGTCGCCGCGATCACGCGCGCGTCCACGCGCACCTCCTCCGATCCGCCCACCCGATAAAACGACCGCTCCTGCAGCACGCGCAGGAGATCGCACTGGAGCTTCGGCGAGATGTCGCCGATCTCGTCGAGGAAGATGGTGCCGCTGTCGGCGAGCTCGAACTTGCCCCGCTTCTGGGCGCTCGCTCCGGTGAACGCGCCTTTCTCATGGCCGAAGAGCTCGGATTCGAGGAGCGTCTCCGCCAGCGCCGCGCAAGACACCGCGATGAACGGATTCGCGGCGCGATCGCCCGAGTAGTGAATCGCTCGCGCCACCATCTCCTTGCCTGTCCCGCTCTCGCCCTGGATCAGGACGGTGCTGCGGAGACTCGAGATCTCCTGCGCCAGCTCGAGCACGGCGTGCATCCGGGGATTCTTGCTGACCACGTCGTGGAAGCTGTACTGGCGCGAGAGCTTCTTGCGGAGGATCGTGTTCTCGCGCTGCAGCCGCTTCACCTTAAGAATCCGGCTCACCAGCATCGAGATCTCTTCCGGGTTGCAGGGCTTCACGATATATTCCTGCGCGCCCTCTTTGATCGCGGTGATCGCCGTGTCGACCGTGGCGTACGCCGTGATGATGATGATCGACGCGTCGGGATGGAGGCGCCGGATCTGCATCATGGTCTCGATGCCGTCCATGCCTCCCGGCATCTTCAGGTCCACGAAGTAGATGGCGTAGTCCTTCGCCCGCGCCTTCTCGACGGCGTCGCGGCCGGAGCACGCGGTGTCGACGTGGTACCCGTCTTCGCGCAGCCACGCCGCGAGCGACTCGCACATGACCTCTTCGTCGTCAACCACCAGAATTTGCCAATGCGTGTTCATTGAGATTCTCCCCGGGACGGCCGGCGAATCCGGCCCTGGCAAGGCCCGCAGAACGCGGGCTGTTTGATATCGATCTGGCGCACGCCGGTCGAGAGCGACATGGCGCACCCGCGGTCCGCGCAATGAATCAGGCCGAACAGATGACCGCTCTCATGCAGCGCTTCCTTCACGGCGCGGTCCAGGAACACAGCGCCGTCCGGCGGCAGTGTGTAGAACTCCTGCCGCAAGCGTGCCAGCGAGACGATCCCCACGCGTCCGTTCAACTGCGCCTGTCCGAACACGAACGTGAGCACCGGGATGAACAGGTCGCGCGTGGTGACGGCGAGCAGTTTCGCGGCGTCCGGCGGCGTCTCGCGTACCAGCAGGTCGAGCGCGGCGGACGAAGCGTACTGTCCACGCGCGGCGTCGAAGGTGAAGTCGATCGCGGGCAGCTCGATCGCGCGGACCGGCAGGCCGAACTCCTCACCCACCCTCCCACGGAGCGCCGTTAGCGCCTCGCGGTCGGTATCGGTGCGTAGATCGGCAGTCGCGCCCACGTAGAAGTACTTCATTCCTTCCGGGCCAGGCCCAGGAGCTCGGGCTCGGGCGAAGCGGCCTGCTGTTCCAGCGGCAGCGAAACCGTGAATGTGGTCCCCTGTCCCGGCTGGCTCTTCACTTCGATATCGCCGCCGTGCGCCTGGATGATCCCGTAAGAGACCGCGAGCCCAAGCCCGACGCCCTTGCCATCCGATTTCGTGGTGAAGAACGGGTCGAAAATCTTCGATAGATTCTCGGCGGGGATGCCCTCCCCGTTATCGGAGATCGTCAGTGTGACAGTCCCGTCTCCGAGCGCCGTCTCGACGGTGACGTGACGCTCGGGCTTCGTCTGTGTCGCCTCGGCGGCGTTCAACAGCAGATTGAGGACGACCTGTTGCACCTGCGAAGCGTCGCAATGCGCGGCGGGGAGGTCCTCGCGCAGGTTCGTCTCGACCGCGACGCTGCTCAGCTTCATCTTGTGCTGCACCAGCGAGAGCGTGCTGCGCACGATGCGGTTTAAGTCGGCGGGCGCGCGCTGCGGTTTCGAACGGCGCGAGAACGCCAGCAGGTCCGAGACGATGCGGCCCACGCGCGTCGTCTCGCTGCTCACCTGACCTAGATACTTGCGGAACTCCTCGATCCGGTCGGGCGGGACGCCGTCCGCCTTCAACATCCGCTGCAGCAGCATCGAGAGGTTCAGGACGCCCGAAATCGGATTGTTGATCTCGTGCGCGACGCTGGCCGAAAGCTGCCCCAGCGACGCCAGGCGGTCGTTATGCAGGAGCTTTTTCTGCGCGGCCTGCAACTGCCGGGTCCGCTCTTCGACTTTGATCTCGAGGCTCTCGGTGAACTGGTTGATCTCGCGCAACGCCGACCCGAGACGCTCGCGCATCACCTCGAAGGCGTTGGCGAGCTCGAAGATCTCCTCACTGCTGTCGTCGACCCCGACCGGCTTATCGAGTTCCATGTGGCTGACCGCTTTCGCGCCCGCGATCAGCTTCTCGATCGGCCGGCTCAGGAACCTTCGCGTGAAGTAAATGATGAAGAGCCCGATCAGCGTGATCTCCACTCCGGTGACGAGCATCACCCGGTACTTCATGCTGGAGACTTCGCGATCGACGCTGTCGAGGCTGAGCTGGAGGTCGAGCACGCCGAGCGCCTTGACGCCGGCGGGATGCGCGTGGCACGCAGCTTGGCTGCACGAGGGCTCGTTGTAAATCGGAGTGAGCATCTCCAACCGCCGCTGTCCCTCGGGATCGCGGCGGATGCGGACGCGCTGACCGGCGTCGCTCTGGGACGGCGTAGCCGGCTGCGGGTCGTCGGGCCGCGTCGAGAACATCACTTGCCCCGCCCGATTGAACATGCGGATGCGGTCGATACCCTGCTTCAGGGCGATGGTCTTCATGACGTCGTACGCCGCCTCGCGGTGGTCGTCGAGCATGAACTGCCACGTCGCGCTGGTGATACTCCTCGAGAGCTGGTCCGCCCCGAGAAGCATGGTATCGAGGAGCTGCCGTTCCTCGGTTTTGACGTTGATGAGCCCGGAAACCGCCGCCACAATGATCACGATCACCGTGATCGAGAGCATCAGCTTCCGGCCAAGGCGTCTTGGCATAAAAGACAGGAGACTCCGAAACCGCATTGTAGCGCCATACTACCCAACAGAGCCGCGACAGTTATGGAGCGGACACCTCTGGAACGTTTGGACTTCGTTCAGGAACCGCTCCATCCTGTCGCGGCTCTGCTTGGCGGTAGAGTAGTCTGTACCCACATGGTTTTGGACATTGGCTGCGGGAAGAAGAAGATCGAGCCGGACGCCGTCGGGATCGACATGTCCGCGGATTCCGCGGCCGAGCATGTCTGGAATCTCGACTGTTATCCGTGGCCGCTCGAAAGCGACACCTTCGAGCGCATCCACATGTCCCACGTCATCGAGCATCTCGAGGATCCGATGCGCGCGATGGCCGAGGTCTACCGCGTCGCGCGCAACGGCGCCGACGTCCTGATCGCGACGCCTCACTTCAGCTCGCACAACTCGTACGTCGACCCCACGCACCGCCGCCATCTCGCGGCGGCCAGTTTCGACTACTTCACAGGCAAGGATTTTCCGACTTTCGCGGGCTCACCCTACCGCTTCGACATCGTCGAGGTGGAGCTCACGTTCGGCGGGAATTTCGTGCTCGACGGCCTTGGCCGATGGCTCGCGCGGCGGTCGGTGAAATGGTACGAGCGGCACGCCGCGTGGGTCTTCCCCGCGCTCGATATCCGCGCCCACCTACGCGCGCGCAAGTAGCGCGTCGATCACCGCCTGCACGTCCGCCGACTCAATCGAGTACACGCCGCGAAACCCCGACTCCTCCGCGATCTCGATGCACCGCGCGATCGACGGCAGTAGCTTGGCGTGGCAGATCGACTTCGCCAGCGGGAACAGCACACGGAGTCCTCGCTCGCGCGTCGCCTCATCGGGGAAGTTGCCGAAATCGGGTAGCGCCGCGGCGCCCGACGCTCGCAGCACCTCGGCCAACTGCTCGGGATGCGCCGACGCGCTGCCGTGATTCTCCACCGACACTTCGACGCCGCGCTCGGCCCCGTACGCCACCAGGGAGCGGTACGAAGACACGGTCGGCGAAAGGTCCGACAGATTCAACAGACCGGGATCGCACCGCACGGACGGCACACGCATCGCGTGCGCGCGGTCGATCCAGGCAGAGTAGAGCGCAATGGCGCGGTCGCGGACCGCCGGTGCGGGCGACGACAGACTCGGCGTCTCCCACAGCTCCTTGATGTCGATCGGGATGTTCACGATCCGCGAGCCGGCGCGGCGCAGCCGTTCCTCCAACTCCGCCGGATCCGCATCGCCGAAGTGCGGCGCGACCACTTCCAGATTGTGGACGCCGTAGCGGTCGGCGATCATCTTCGGGAAGTCCAGGATGCGGAGTTCCCCTTTTTCGAACGCCGTGTGAAAGGCCCAGGTGGAAACACAGATTCGGTCGAGCGTCATACGCGATAGGGGCTCCGCGCGGCGGGGTCGAGATACTTGTTGGCTTTTTCGGAGCTCGTGATGCGGCCGGCCGTGGTGTCCCATTCCAGGCGCTCGCCGGGCAGGCGTTGCGAGATGCACCCGAGCAGAAACGCTTCCGTGACCGGCGACTGCACTTCGAAGCTGGTCAGCGACGCGGGTCCGCCTTTGATCGCCGCGAGCCACTGGTCGATCGCGGGTCCGCCCTCGCCGCCTCCGCCTCCACGACGTGGCGGCGGAGCCGTGTACTTCTTCGATTCCGGATAGAGCTTCGGCTGATCGCCGTTGAACCCGGCGAGGATCAGCCCCTTATCGCCGACGTACATGATGCCCTCTTCGCCGTGCGCGAAGCGTTTGGCATCCGCGGGCGCGAGACCTGGCGGCCGCGTGGGCTTCAGGAAGCCGTCGTACCACGCCATGTGCACCGGCCCGCGTCCGCTCTTCGCCGGGAAGTCCAGGTGCACGATCGACGATTTCGGATAGGTCTCGTCGAAGGACTCGCTCGATGAGGCCTCCACGATCAGCGGCGGCGCGAGGTCGAGAATCTTGAACACGCCGGCGAAGCTGTAGCAGCCCATGTCGCCGAACGAGCCGCAGCCGAAGTCGTACCAGCCGCGCCAGACGAACGGAAGGTACGCGTGGTGGAACGGCCGCTCCGGCGCCGGTCCGAGCCACATGTCCCAATCGAGCCCATCGGGGACCGGCTGGACGTCGCGCGGCCGGTCGACCCCTTGCGGCCAATACGGCCGCGACGACCAGTTGTGCACCTCGCGAACCTGCCCGATCGCGCCATCGGCGATCCAGGATGCGATCAGCTTCGTGTTCTCCGTCGACGGATTGTTGACCGGCAGGCCGGTCGCGACCTTGGTCTCGCGCGCGACAGCGGCCATCCGCCGCGCCTCGCCGATCGAATGCGCCATCGGCTTCTGACATAACACCGCCTTCTTCTTGCGCATCGCGGCGACCGCGATGGTGGCGTGCCAGTGGTCGGGCGTGGCGATGTAGACGCCGTCGAGGTCCTTCTCTTTCTCCAGGAGTTCGCGGTAATCGGCGTAGGCGGAGCATCCTTTATAGGCGCTCTCTTTTTTCGCGGAGTAGTAGGCCTCGATGACGCGGCGCGCGGGCTCGCGGCCGCCCATCCCGAGGCTGCTCGAAAACTCGCGCGTGAGCTGGACGCGGCCCGGCGTCGCCAGGTCCTCCGCCCATTTCTCGTACCCGGCGCCCATCAACGACCGCGCCTGCTTCAGCAGCGCGTTGTCGCCGTACTCCATGTAGTCCTTGCTGCCGCGATTGACATCGCAGACCGCGACCACCTGCACCTCGGGACGCGGGAGCAGGCTCATCGTCACCGCCTGGCCCTGGCGTCCTAGGCCGATGGTGGCGAGGGTAATGCGGTCGCTGGGCGCGACGAACGGCCGTCCCAGCACATGGCGCGGCACGATCGTGAAGGCGGCCGCCCCCAACATGGCGCGGCGCGACAGTTTCTGGTCCACGGAGACCTCCTTCCGACAACCGCTGATTGTACGCCCGCGGCGGGAACATTGGGAGGCCGCCATCCGTTACTCTGTTAGACGCCAATGCGGAACCTGTATGTGTTCGCGCTTCTGGCGGGTTCGGCCCTCGCGCAGAATCCAGCCCCGCCGGCCTTCGAAGTAGCCAGCGTCAAGATCAGCTCCCCCACCGATGCGCCGCGCATGGCCATCGAAACCCCCGGCAACACCCTCACGATGCGCTTCGTCACCATGCGAGTCGCGATCGCGTGGGCGTACGACACCCAGCGCCCGATGATCGCCGGCCCGTCGTGGATCGACAGCGAGCATTACGACATTCTGGCGAAGGCGGCGAAGCCCGCGAATGAAGACGAGATGAAGTTGATGCTCCAGCCGGTCCTGGCCGAGCGCTTTAAACTCCAGTTCCATCGCGAGACGCGGACGATGCAGGTGATGGCCGTGACCCTTCCGAAAGAGGGGCACAAGATGACGCCGTCGAAGGCGCAGAAGGTGTCGATGCGCCAGGACTCGGTGCGCGGCCCCATCGTTGAAGGCGCGCCGCTCGGAGAATTGTGCGAGAACATGTCGCACGACATGAACATGCCGGTCCTCGACCTGACCGGCCTCACGGGCCGCTTCGACTTCCCCTTCGACATCCAGAAATACGTGAACGTCCTCCGCTCCCGAGCGATGGCGAGCAGCGAGCGTCTGAGCGAAGACGAAATGAAACTGTCCCTGATGCGGGACGCAATGGCGGGAGAACTAGGACTACACGTGGACAGCCGAAAAGCCGCGGTGGAGGTCCTGGTGATCGATCAGGCGGAAAAGAAACCTGTCGAAAACTAAAATAGGCCACGAATGAACACGAATTCACACGAATAAGAGTTTTGATTCGTGTTCATTCGTGTTCATTCGTGGCCCAAAGTTTTTAAGCGGCCGCGGAAACCAGCTCTTCCGCTTCTTTCGCGAAGACCAGTTTTTCCCCGGAGCCTTCCACGACCAGCCGGTCGCCGGCCACGATTTGCCCGGACGCCAGCAGGTTCGAAAAGGGCTGCACCAGCCTTCTTTCGATCGCGCGCTTCAAGTGGCGCGCTCCGTAACGTTGATCCGTGCCTTCGTGGAGCAGGACCGCTCTCGCTTGCTCATCCAGGCTGAAGTCCACCGACTCCGCCGCTCTCGCGAGCCGCACTCGCACCGCGTCGAGCTCGATGTCCAGAATCCGCTGCAGTTCCGGCGCGCCTAACGGTTTGAACGTCACGACGCTGTCGATGCGATTCATGAACTCCGGGGTGAACCGGCGCCGCGCCGCTTCCGTGCCGGCGTGGGCCAGCCTCTCGGACAGGTCGGTGATCGTCGCGCCTGTCCCGAAGCCGAGCTTGTGTCCCATCAGCGCGGTCATCTCGGCGGCTCCCAGGTTGCTCGTCAAAAAGATGATCGAGTTGGAGAAGTCCACGCGCCGGTTGTCGCCGAGCGTCAACGTCGCTTTGTCCAGAATCCCGAGCAGCAGGTTCCACAGCGCGTCGTTCGCCTTTTCGATCTCGTCGAAGAGGACGAAGCTGAGCTTCACCTTCTCGGTGTGGAACTGGTTGATCGCTTCCTGGCAGAGCAGGGGATGCGTCTCGCGGTGCCCGAGATATCCGGGAGGCGAGCCGATCAGTTTCGCGATCTCGTGACTGTGTTGAAACTCGCCGCAGTCGATCTTCACCACCGCGCGCGCGTCCCCGACGAGGCTCTCCGCCATCGCTTCGACCGTGCGCGTTTTCCCGGTGCCCGTAGGCCCGAGGAACAATAAACTTCCCACCGGACGTCCCGGCGTCGCCATCCCGGCCAGGAAAGTCTGGTAAATCCGGACGATCTGGCGAACGGCTTGGTCCTGTCCCACGATGCGCTCGCACAGATCCTGTTCGAGCTCCTCCGCGCCGTCGCCCATCCGTGTCGGATCCAACATCTTTTTCAGACCAGCCATTGCCTTTTCCTCCTGGCTAAAAGACGCTGTGGAGCACCCGAACAACTGTAAAGAATAGTCAGTGAAGGAGTTTTAACCTTACTCGAGGCCGATCGCGCGCGCCGGATTGGTCTTCGCCATCACGTCGATCTCGGCCTGCGAGAGTCCCGCGGCGCGCAGCGCCTGGAAGAACGCCGCTAACCCGTCCGGATGCAGCGGATTCGCCGCCTGCCCGAGATCGCTCGACAGAATGCAGTGTTCCGGCCCGACCGCGCGGATCGCCTTCAGGTAATCCCCGACCTCGAACTCTTTATTCGGTCCGATCAGCGCGTTGTAGACGAATTCGAGGTAAGCCCCTGAGCGCGCCGCCTCCTGCATCTGCGGGATCGTCATGTGAATCGGCGCCAGCATCGCGTGCGTCACCACCATTCGTTTCACGCCCTGCCGCTGCCCTTCGCGCACGATAGCGAGCCCTTCGGCCGCCGACGAGTGTCCCGTTTCCAGCGTCAGTCCGCGCTTCGCGACCACCGCGATCACCTCTTTCACCTCCGGCAGCAGCGCGCCGTTCTTCGACACCGGCACGAACTTGCGATTCTCCTTCGAGTACCGCACCTGATTTTCGGAGTCGAACGTGGGCATCCACACTACGCGTCCCCAACCGCCTTTGATCGACGCCATCCGCTCGACCGCTACCGGGTTGACGCCGCCTACGCTCAGATTCAAATCGATGCCGCCGAAGATCTCGATTCCCGGCACGGCCTTGCGCACCAGATACGCCATCGACGCGGTCGGCTCCCAATGACTCTTCAGGACCAGCGCACGCATTCCGCGCTCCTTGGCCAGCCGCGCGAGATCGATGGCGTCGATCGACCGCGCGACTGAGTCGGGATCGGCATGCACGTGGATATCGACCACGCCCGCCAGCGGCTGTCCGGACGCGACCCCGGCGGCCAACAACGCGGCGCAGACGTGTAGAGTGGATTTCATCGGTGTCCATCATGGCACAGCAGGTGGCGGTAGTCGGAGCGGGAGTATTCGGCGCGTGGACGGCGTGGCATCTGCAACGCGCCGGCGCAGCGGTGACCCTCGTCGACCGGTGGGGTCCCGGACATCCGCGCGCCAGCTCCGGCGGCGAGTCGCGCATCATCCGCATGGGCTACGGCGCCGACGAGCTCTACACGCGACTCGCGATGCGCTCGCTCGAGCTGTGGCGCGAGTTCGGCCGCGGATTGTTCCACCAGACCGGCGTTCTCTGGATCGGCCGCGACACCGACCGTTACAGCTCCGCCACTCGAGAGACGCTGGCGCGCGCCGGCGTCCCGCACGAGGTTGTTTCCGCCGGCGACCTCGCGCGACGGTGGCCGCAAATGCGCTTCGACGATCCCGGCGTGTATGGAGTCTTCGAGCCCGAGAGCGGCGCCTTGATGGCGCGGCGCGCGGTCGCCGAGGTGGTCGCGGATGCGATTCGGATGGGCGTTCGCTACGAGATATCCCGTACGCCGCCGGACGCGGATATCACGATCTACGCCTGCGGTCCGTGGCTGCCGAAGCTCTTCCCCGGCGTCCTCGGCGACCGGATCTTCCCGACGCGACAGGAGGTGTTCTTCTTCGCGCCTCCGCCCGGCGACACGCGTTTCGCTCCCGGCGCTCTCCCCGTTTGGATCGATTTCACCGATCCGCGCGGGCCGTACGGTTTTCCCGATCTCGAAGCCCGCGGATTTAAACTCGCGTTCGATCGACACGGCGACGCGTTCGACCCGGACTCCGGCGATCGCCGCATCAGCGATGCCGGACTCGCGGAGGCGCGCCGATTCCTCGCCGAGCGCTTTCCCGCGCTCGCGGACGCGCCACTCGTGGAATCGCGCGTCTGCCAGTACGAGAACACGTCAAGCGGCGATTTTCTGATCGATCGCCATCCGGAGCTGCCGAACACGTGGCTGGTAGGCGGCGGCTCGGGTCACGGTTTCAAGCACGGACCGGCGGTCGGGGAATACGTCGCGCAACGAGTGTTGCAGGGCGGAGAGATCGAGCCGCGGTGGCAATTGCGAACCAAGGAACAGTCGCAACACCGGGCCGTCTGGTGAGCCGAAAGGGAGAGTGTTAAAGCGGGCGCGTTTGGGTGATAGGGGTGAGTGCGCCCGCTGTCGTAACGGGGATTGTCTTAAGGGCGCGAGCCCCCCTGCGGAAGTTACGGGAGTCCAAAATAATTCCGCCTGACTCTTTCGGGCTACGCTCCGCGATGCGTTACCCTACCGACGATGGCCTCGTTCCGGACGTTTGCCCGTCGTCTTTTCGCCCGCTGCGGGTACGCCGTCCTGAGCCTTAAGAATCACTACGCGGAGGACGGCCTCTACACCGTTCACAACCAGAGCTTTCGCCGCGATCCACGCTTCCGCGCGGCGTATGCAAGGGCCGCGGGAGACGGTCTCGGATGGCGCGTCCACGTGGCGCTGTGGGCCGCATCCACCGCCCTACGGGCGCCCGGCGATTTCGTCGAGTGCGGAGTCAATGCCGGTGTCGTGAGTTCGGCCGTGATGAAATACTTGAACTTTTCGACATTGCCGCGAAAGTACTATCTCATCGATACTTTCTCCGGCCCGGTGCTCGACCAGTTCTCCACCGACGAAGTCCGCGCCGGCATGCCCGATCGCGCTCGTCGACTGCTCGACGCCGGTGCCTATGTCACTGACGTCGACCGCGTCCGGGCCAACTTCGCCGAGTGGCCGAACGCGGTCGTGATTCAGGGCACCGTGCCCGAAGCGCTCGCGCGCGTGCCGTCGGAATCGATCGCGTTCCTGCATATCGACATGAATTGCGCGATGCCGGAGCGCGCCGCGCTCGAAACGCTCTGGCCGCGCATTCCAAGAGGCGGCGTCGTGCTCCTCGACGATTACGCCTACTGGGGCCACGGATATCAGAAGGAAGCGATCGACGACGCCGCGCGGGGGCTCGGGGTTGAGGTCTTGTCGCTGCCGACGGGTCAGGGCCTTATCGTGGCGTAGGACATAACCGCAGAGCCGGGCTGAAGCCCGGCGCAGGATGAATCCTGCCCCACGTTCAGTCTTGCTTGCACGCCAACTCCACAATCTCCACCCGCCAGTCCGCCACCCACAACCTCGCGACCGTCACCGGCAAGCGGAATCGCCGCGGACCCGCCGCGCCCGGATTCACGTACAGCACTCCGCCGCGCTCCTCGACGAGCGCCTTGTGCGAGTGTCCGCTCACCACCGCCCGCACCCCGGCCGGTATCCTCGCCGACTTCACGTCGTGCACCATGAAGATCCCGGGCTCGACCGTCACCGTCTCGGGCAGCGCTTCCGCCCACGGGCCGTGGTCGACATTGCCGCGCACCGCAATCACCGGCGCAATCCGCCGCAGCTCGTCAAGCACTTCGGGCTTGCCGACGTCGCCCGCGTGGAGGATCAACTCCGCCCCATCGAGCGCCTGCACCGCTTCTGGACGCAGCAGGCCATGCGTATCGGAGATCAAGCCGATCCAGCTAATCCGTCCGCCCTCCGCTCGTCTTCCCGGCATGCGTTCCGCCCGTGTGCTCCTGACCTTCGTGCTCGCCGCCCAAGCGATCTCCGGCTTCCTGCTCGATTGGACCCCGAACCACCTGCTGAATCCGCTCTGGCATCCGCACGCGCGCTTCCACGGCGGCCTGCTGCTCTTCTTCCTCGCCGGCGCCTCGGCCACCGGACTCTGGCTGCTCTGGCGGCGCTCGCTCGAACCGCAGGTCGGCATCACCGTTGCCGCCCTGATCGCGGCCTCATTCTGGACGCCGCTTCTCTACGCCGGCCTTCTCGTCCCCGGCTCGACCCCGTGGGCGGGCGACCCCGCGCACGTTCCACATCTCGCCGGCTACGTCTTCTACCCCAACCAGGCGGTCGCCGCGGCCGTGCTACTCGTCATCGGTCTGGGCTGGCGATGGTCGCGCGCATGAGCTTGTCGAGCTTCGGGAACGCCGCATCCAGGTAGGCGTTCCCCTCTTCGAAGAGCTTGTCCTGCTTCCCCGCGCGCAACCCGCCGCCCGACGTCTCTCCATATCCCGAGTACAGCCGGTCCACGACGTCCATCCCCGACACCACTTCACCGAAAATCGCGAAGCCCTGCCCGTCGATGCGACGGCGATTGTCGGCGAGGTTGATGTACACCTGGGTCGTCCGCGCGTCCGGCGTCACCATCGCGAACCCCACCGTCCCACGCGTATTCGTTCCATGCTCGGGATCGGTCGGAGCATTGCGATGGCGCCACACCGCCGCGACCTTCGGATCGCCCGCGATCCCGAACTGCGCGATGTACCCCGGCACGACGCGATGGAACCGCGAGTCGTCGTAGTAGCCCGCGCGTACGAGGTCGTAGAAACGGTCCGCCCCGTTCGGCGCCCACTCGCGATGCACCGCGATGACGAACGCTCCCTGCGACGTCTCGAACCTCACCCGAAATTCCGCCGGAGCGGCGCTCAATACACACGCCATCGCCGCCATCGCGCCGCACAGTCGCATCCCGTCATCTTATCCGACCCGGTCTCATGTACCCTGTAACGAATGAAGCGCAAGATGACGCTCCTCCCGCTGATCGCGGCCACATATTCCATCGTTGCGGGCGGACCGTTCGGGCTCGAGGACATCGTTGCGCGCGCCGGCTACGTAGGCGCGATCGGGATTCTGCTCCTCACGCCCCTTCTCTGGGGCCTCCCCACGGCGTTGACCGTCAGCGAACTGGCGAGCGCGATCCCCTCGGAGGGCGGCTATTACGTTTGGCTGCGCCGCGCATTCGGCCCGCTGTGGGGCTTTCAGGAAGCGTGGCTGACGCTGGTCGGCAGCATCTTCGACATGGCGATCTATCCGACCCTGTTCGTCGGCTACCTGGGACACTTCGCGCCGTCGCTCACCGCGGGACATCGCGGCATCCTGATCGGCATGGGTCTGATCGCGCTCGCCGCGGCGTGGAACATGCTCGGCGCCAGACTGGTCGCCGGCAGTTCTCTCTGGCTCGGGATCCTGTTGCTCGCGCCCTTCGGCGTCCTCGTGGGCTACGGCTTCCTGCATCCCGCCCCGGCCGCGACCGCCGGGCCGCATCTGGACTTTCTCGGCGGCATCCTCGTCGCCATGTGGAACTACATGGGGTGGGACAATGCCTCGACCGTCGCCGGCGAGGTCGAACGGCCGCAGCGCAACTACCCGCTCGCGATGGCCGCCACACTCGCCATCGTCACGTTGACGTACATACTTCCGATCCTTGCGGTGGCGATCACCGGACTGCCGTCATCTCAGTGGTCCACCGGTGGGTGGGCGGAAGTGGCGCGCGCGGCCACGGGCGCCGGCGGGTTCGGCGCGGCTCTCGCGGTCGCCATCGGGATCGGCGGCATGCTCGGGTCGGTGGACACCCTTAACAGCCTCACGATGACGCTCTCCCGCCTCCCCGCCGTGATGGCCGACGATGGCTATCTGCCGAAGATCTTCACATGGCGCCATCCCAAAACGGGCGCTCCGTGGGTGGCGATTCTGGCGTGCGCCACCGCCTGGGCGTTGTGCCTGAACCTGAGCTTCGCCAAGCTCATCATGCTCGACGTGCTGCTGACCGGCCTCAGTATCCTGCTCGAGTTCGCCGCGCTCGTGGCCCTGCGCATCCGCGAGCCGAACCTGCCGCGGCCGTACCGCGTGCCGGGCGGGCTCTTCGGCGCAATCGCGATCGGAATTCCGCCGGCTGTGCTGCTCGTCGTCACGGTGGTGCGAACGGAGGCCGAGCCCGTCGGCCCCATCAACGCGCTCGAGTTTGGCGCGATACTGATTGCAGCGGGCTTCGCGGCCTATTTCGCGAGCCGGCGCAAACCGAATCGGAAAACCACATGATCATTGCAGATCTCGCGCAGATCGCCGGGAGGACGTATCCCGCGCGGCGGCGCACGCAGAACCTGGTCGGCGGCATGAGCCCCATCCAGGCCACGAATTTCTCGATGGGCCACGTCACGCTCGAGCCGCGCGGCGGTCAGGTGCCGTGGCACAACCAGCAGCAGGAAGAGATCTATTACATCGTCGAGGGCACGGGCGAAATGTGTCTCGGCGAGGAGCGCGTCGAGGTCCACACGGGGCAGGCCGTCTTCATCCCGCCGACCGTCTTCCATCAGCTCACCAACACCGGCGACACGCCGATGCGCATGATCTACTGCTACGGTCCCGCGGGCGACGTCGCCCACTGGCGTCAAGAGCTCGACGGCACCCTGCCGAAGGCCGGTGTCGACGTCCCGGCCCTCCCCGCCGGCGCACATCCCCAATGCACGGAGAAGCCCAAGGCATGAGCGAACGAAAAGTTCACGAAGTCGGGATCATCATGAACGGCGTCACCGGCCGCATGGGGCTCAATCAGCACCTGCGGCGGTCGATTTACGCGATCATGCAGCAGGGAGGCATCAAGCTCAGCGACACCGAGTCCATCATGCCGCGACCGCTGCTGGTCGGCCGCAGCCCCGCCAAGCTCGAAGCGATCTCGAAGGAGTGCGGCGGCCTGCCCTGGACCACCGACCTCGGCAAAGCGCTCGCCGACCCAGCTTACTCGGTCTACTTCGATTCGCAGACCACCGACCGCCGCGCGCCGGCTGTTCGTGAAGCCGTGGCCGCCGGCAAGCACATCTACTGCGAAAAGCCCGTCGCCGACACGGTCGAGACGGCGCTCGGCCTCTACAATCTCGCCAAGTCCGCCGGCGTGAAGCACGGCGTCGTGCAGGACAAGCTCTGGCTCCCCGGCCTGCTCAAGCTGCAAACGCTGAAGGACCTCGGCTTCTTCGGCCGCATCATGTCCGTCCGCGGCGAATTCGGCTACTGGGTGTTCGAAGGCGACACGGTCCCGATCCAGCGGCCCTCGTGGAACTATCGCAAAGAAGACGGCGGCGGCATTATCCTCGACATGCTGTGCCACTGGCGCTACGTCCTCGATAATTTGTTCGGAGCGGTGAAAGCCGTCTCCTGCCTCGGCGCCACCCACGTTCCGACCCGTTGGGACGAGAACGGCAAACCCTACGAGGTCACCTGCGACGATTCCGCGTACGCCACGTTCGAGCTCGAAGGCGGCGTCATCGCCCACTTCAACTCGTCCTGGTGCGTCCGCGTGCGGCGCGACGACCTCCTTACGCTACAGGTGGACGGCACGAAAGGCAGTGCCATCGCCGGCCTGCGCCACTGCTGGATCCAGCCCTACGGAGCGACTCCGCGTCCCGTCTGGAACCCCGACATCGACAGTCCGCTGAACTACTACGACGGCTGGCAAAAAGTCCCGGAGCAGACGACCTTCGACAACGCCTTCAAAGTCCAGTGGCAGCTCTTCCTCCGCCACATCGTGAAAGACGAACCCTTCCGCTGGGGACTGTTAGAGGCGGCAAAAGGCGTGCAGTTGGCAGAGAAGGGCTTGGAATCCTGGGAAAAGCGGTGCTGGGTAGACGTCCCGAAACTAGGCTAAAACGAGTAGGCCACGAATGAACACGAATGCACGCGAATAAGGCTTTTTATTCGTGTTCATTCGTGTGTATTCGTGGCCCAAAGTTCTTACTGAATCGTCGCCGCTTTTGCCTGCCCCGCATACAGCCCGTTGAACAGCAGCTTATAGGTGGCTGCCGGCTGGTCTCGGAAGTTCACTTCGGGACCTAGCAACACGACGCTGCCTTCCCCGACTTTCGCTTCCACCACGGCCGTCCCGCCGTCGAGATATTGCTGGCCCCAGGCCCAGCCGCTGTCGAGGACGTTCGTCCCCGAGAACCACGCCACGGGCGAGGTCTTTTTCAGCTCCGAGTTCGGTTCCAGGCGGAACACCGGGCTGTTGTCGAAGAACACGTCCATCTCCGCCGGCATGCCGTACGCGATCGGGTTCGTGTTATCGACATTCACGCGCAATAGCGATCCGGGGATGTAGAACTTCTCTCGCGGCAGCGCGCGATCACGTCCGTCCGGACCCTTTTCCGTCAGGTAATTCTTCACCGGAATTCCGAACACCTCCGCGAGACTCGTCGAGCTGCCGATGGTCACGATCGACCCTCCCGACTGCACGAATTTCTGCAGATTCGGAATGGTCTTCTCGTCCGTGATGCGGCCCATCATCTGCCGGTACGCCTCCGGGACGTTGTCCGTGCTCGCGCCGAAGCCTCCGCGTCCACCGCCGCGACCCGTATTCGCGCCGCGCCGGATGGCGCCGTCCGGGAACACCAGCACGTCGAATTTCGCGCGCAGATCGCCGCCATCGAGAGTCGTCGGCCAGACGCGCTCGAACGGGAAGTCGTACTGTTCGAACAGCCACCGCGTCCAGCCCGACGGCATGCTGCCGCCGTACGAATCGTACAGCCCGATGCGGATCGGCTTCAGCTTGAGCGCTTCACCCTTCGGCGCCGCGGCCATCGCCTGCGCCCCGACCCCGAGTTCCTTCGCCGCCTTCTCGACGATCGGCTTGCACGTGCCCGACGACGGCGCCCAGATCGCGCCCGCTCCGAGGCCGCCGACATCGCCCTTCATCCAGTACACATCGCAATTTGCCTTGAGCAGCCAGTTGATCATCTTGAACGAGTTGTTGATCTGGTGGCTGATCAGGAAGCCCGCGGCGGTCGAGGGTCCGCTCACCGACGCGGGAGGCGGCGGCAGCAGTCCGTTCACCTTCGCGAACGGTCCGTCGAACCCTTCGAGAATCCGGTCGAACTGCACGCCCATCTGGAACGCGAGCGTCCACCCCGTGATGTCGTACGGCGGCACCGGAGGCCCGCCCGGATATTGAAAATCGTTGGGATGGTCCTGGGGCTCAAACATGTCGATCACGTGCGGGCGGAACGCCTGCGCCGTCTTGATCACATACGACCCGGCCGGATAGTTCTTCCCGTTCACCGTGAACGCCGCGGTCGCCTTCATGACGGTCACGCCGTTCTTCAGCAGCGCGTTGACGAACTCCGTGGCGCGCGCGAAATCGGGCTGCGATGCCGGGACGATGTACCCGCGCGGATCGCGCAGCTTGGGATCGTGCAGGACCGTGTTGTACAACTCCGTCGGCAGACTGCGCGCTCCGAACGCTGCCGCCCCCGGCGCTTCCGAAGTCGACGCCACTTCCGCCGGAGCGCCGCCGCGCCCGCCGCGGCCTCCACGACCGCCCGCCGCCTGCGTACCACCCGTCGCCGCCGGCGCAGCGGCCGCTGCCTCCAGCGCCACGATCCGTTTGGGCGTCACCGTCCAGTGATCCTTGCTGCCGTTCTGGATCGAGTTCATGCCCATGCGCCACATGTTGAACAGGAGCGTCTCGCGATACCGCGACGCGTAGTCGAGAATCGCGCGGTTGTTCGACATCTCGTAGTCGATCGACTGCTTGTAATGCCACGCCTGCGGCGCGATCGGCAGCGGCCAGTCGCCCTTCGGCAACTGCTTGTCCGCCACCAGCGGAATGTTCATCGGCGTCGGATTGCCGATGATCTCCGTCAGAATCCCGATCATGTTGTGGAAGTACGACACCGTCCGCAGGCCGCCGTTCCACCACGTCGAGTAGCTCGACCCGCTCCGCATCGCGCTGCCGCCCTTACCTTCCGCGACCAGCCGGCTGTGCATCATCGTCCCGACGATCTCGATGCCCAGCGGGATCAACGGATCGAAGTTGTAGTTGAACGGATCGCGGAACGGCGGGATGAAGATCACTGCGCCCGCCGGCCCCGTCTGGTGATGGTTGTAAACGATCTGCGGGAACCAGTCGATGAACATCGCCTTGTTCATGTTGGTGGTCTCCGGCATGTTCGACATGTAGAAGTCGCGATTGTCGTCGTGCCCGATGTACTTGGCGTAAAGCCGCGGGAGGTTGCCCATGTTGCGCCGCGCGTTATCGAGCAGCGGAGCGTTCAGGTCCTCGGACCCGCGCATGTACCAGTTCGCGATCAGTTCCTGCCCGTCGGGATTCGCCTGCACACAGAGCTGGATCGTGTCGTTGAGCAGCCGCATGGTTTCCGGATCGTTGCGGCTCACCATCTCCCACACCTGTTCCATCAACTGCTGGGAGCCGACCGACTCGCTGGCGTGCAATCCGCCGTCGATCCAGACGATCGCCTTGCCCTCGCGCGCGAGGTCTCGCGCCTGCTGCTCCGTCAGCCCTTCGGCGAGAGCCAGCCGTTTCCCGATGTCCTTGTACCGTTCGAGGTTCTTCAGGTTCTGCGGGCTCGAGATCACCGCCATGTATTGCCGCCGGCCTTCCGCCGTCGGCCCCATGTCGACCAGCTTCATGCGGTCGGATTCCGTCGCCAGCTTCTTCCACCAGGCGGTGAGCTGCGTGTAGTTAGCGACCTGATAGTCGTCGCCGACGTTGAACCCGAGCGCCTCCTGCGGAGTCGTTAACTTGGGAGCGGGCTGGGCAGATAAGGATGCGGCGAAGACTGCCGCCACGAACAACCCCGCGAAAGCGGGCCGTGACTTCATGAGTGAGAGTGTACTACAGCGATCTGTGCCCCCTTGAACACTCGGAAGCCCCATTCGATGCACACGTGAAACATAAGGGGTTTTCATCAAAAATTGACGCGATTCCCCTGGATTTGGATCTCCGAATATGGTAAATCCTATATCCAAGGCAAAGTTTTAGGGGAGTACTGTCTGCGGCGGCGTTTGGCCGTCGCTCATCTGAAGCCACAACTACCATGAGGAGACACGAATGAACTTCGTAAGTTCAAAACGCGCGATTCTGATCGCGCTGATCCTGGCGCTGGCTGCAAGTCTCGCTTTCGCGCAATCCGATTTAGGCGCCATCTCCGGTTTCGTAAAGGACCCCAGCGGGTCCACCGTTCCGAACGCCAAAGTGACCGTCCGCAATACCAGCGGTCTTGAGCGCTCGGCCAACACCAACGACACCGGCTACTACATCATCACCAACATTCCCCCGGGGACGTATTCCATTACGGTGGAGTCCGCGGGCTTCAAGAAATTCGAAACTACCAACGCCAAACTGGACTCGAACAGCACGCTCTCGATCGATGCGACTCTGACGGTGGGCGCCGCGACCGAAACGGTCGAAGTGACCGCCACGGCCGCCAACTTGCAGACCGAGTCGGCGTCAGTGCAGCGTGACGTCACCCGTCAGCAGATCGACAGCCTCGAACTGAACGGCCGCAACCCGATCTTTATGGCCAACCTCGTTCCCGGCACCCGCGGCGGCAACCTTTCCGGTCTGTCGTTCGGCATGAGCCAGGGTCCCAGCAACATCAATGGCGCGCGCACCCAGGAAACCATCATCACGTACGATGGCGCTCCCGCGGTCCGCACCCGTTCGAACGGTTCCGCCATCGGCGCCGCGGACGTCGATTCGACCTCGGAAATTCAGATCATGACCGCGAACTACGGAGCCGAGTACGGGCGCTCCTCGGGCGGCCAGATCCGCATCATCAGCAAGAGCGGCACCCAGCAGTTCCACGGCGCTGCCTACGACTACGTTCGCAACACGATCTTCAACGCCAACACGTGGACCCGCAATCACACCCTCGGTCCGGACTTCCTGCAGTTGAACCAAGCCTTGCCGATTCAGTACAACCAATTCGGGTACAACATCGGCGGTCCGGCTTACATCCCCGGCAAGTTCAACAGCGACAAGAGTAAGGTCTTCTGGTATTGGGGCCAGGAATGGGTCCGCTACCGGTTTACGGACACCAACAACCTGACCGTCCCCTCGCTCGCCATGCGGCAGGGCGACTTTAGTGAACTGCTCAATCCGAGCAACTTCTACTACGGCAAGGTCATCACCATCAAAGATCCGGCGACCGGCAATCCGTTCCCGGGCAACATCATTCCGAAGGGGCAGCTCAGCCCCAACGGTCTCGGCATCCTGAAGGCCTGGCCCGCGCCGGACCTGACGACGCCGATCAATGGCAACCAGACCTGGTATACGGCGGTGAAACATCCGCAGAACCAGCGCAAGGACACACTGTCGGCCGACTTCAACCTCACCGACAAGCAGCGCCTGCAGTTCCGGCGGATGAACTACGCCTTCTTCGAGTATCAGCCGCTCGACGGCGGCACGCCGTTCACCCCGAAGTACTTTAACCGCCCCAACCAGACCAATTCGCTGAACCACGTCTGGACCGTCGCGCCGAACAAGGTCAACGAGTTCCTCGCGACCTTCAGCCTGGACGACGTGTACATTCCGATCAACCAGCAGGCGTTCCTGGACCGGACCACGGTCGGCATCAACTATCCCTATATCTTCCCGCAGGGCAAGCTCGTGCCGAACCGCATTCCGACGGTGAATATGACGAGCTTCTCGGGACTCAGTGGCGGCCCGTATCCGTCGCACTCTACGGGGCCGATCTACAACATCTCGGACAACTTCACCTGGATCAAGGGCAGCCACGCCATCAAAATCGGCGGGCTCTGGGAGAAATCGGGCGAGAACGACAACGACGAGATCAACGTTTCGGCGTGTCCGACCTGCACCAATAACCAGAACGGCCAGTTCAGCTTCACCGACACGCGCTCTAATCGTCCGTCGACGGGCAATGCCGCGGCCAATGCCGCCATGGGCCTGTTCGACTCCTACTCCGAGTTGGGCCAGCGCGCCTACACCATCTTCCGCGGCAGCATGTGGGAAGCGTTCGCGAAGGACACCTGGAAGGTCAGCCAGAAGCTGACCATCGACTACGGGTTCCGCTACACCGTGATCGTTCCCTACCATGCGCTGTGGGGCAACATGATCGTCTTCGACCCGGCGCTTTACGATCCGTCCAAGGCCGTCAAGATCGACCCCGCGACCGGCGCGGTGGTTCCCGGCTCGGGCGACCGCTATAACGGGATGGCCATCCCGGGCACGGGCTGGCCGGATTCGGCCAAGGGCCGCTTCCCCGAGTCCAGCGATTCGAGCCTTAGCTACCTCTTCCGCGGCAACTATCCCAACTACTACTCGAACATTCAGTGGGGACAGATCCAGCCGCGCGTCGGCCTCGCGTATCAGGTCACCGAAAAGACGGTCATCCGCACCGGCGTCGGCCGCTACTTCACGCGTCTCGGCGTCAGCGACTCGGTGTTCCTGGGCGGCAACCCGCCGTTCCAGCCGACCGCCAACGTCTCCTTCGGCAATGCCGACAACCCGGGCGGCACGGCAGCTAACTCCCTGCCGCTGACCGTCACCACCCAGAGCCGCAACTTCAAGAATCCCGAAGCGTGGGCCTGGAACTTCACCGTCGAGCGGCAGATCGGCAATTCCGTCCTGACCGCCGGTTATGTGGCGCGTCGCGGGCTGCACCTGCAGCGCGAAGCGAACATTAACCAGCCGACCCCCGAGGTCGTGGCCGCCAACCCGGGCGTCAACCTCGACGCGCTTCGCCCCTATAAGGGCTACAACTCGATCCGCGAGACCGACAACGTGGCGCGCTCGATGTACAACTCGCTCCAGATCAGCTACAACAAGCGCTTCGGTCACGGCCTGATGTTCGGCGCCGCTTACACCCTCTCCAAAGCCCAGGACGACGGGTCTGGCCCGAAGGACATCATCCCCAACACCTACAACGCCCGCAACCTGTGGGGCCAGTCGGATTTCGACGTGCGCCACATCTTCATCGCCAACTACATCTACGAGCTCCCCTTCTTCCGCGACCAGAAGAACTTCGCGGGTAAGGTCCTCGGCGGCTGGCAGTTGAGCGGAATCTGGCAGGCGCAGACCGGCACGCCGTCCAGCGTGGCGGTCGGCACCGATTACGTCGGCGTCGGACAGGACGGCAGCATGTCGGGCGGCGGACAGTTCTGGAGCCACACGGCCATCCCGGACATCGCCCATCAGGCCGCCCTCAACAGCGGCAATGACCCGCTCTACTGGTTCCCGGTGAAGGACGCGAGCGGTAATTCGTACTTCGCCCAGCCCACCAAGGGCCAGTTCGTCACGCAGGAGAACGTCCGCAACATCATCCACAACCCCGGCTTCTGGAACTGGAACACCGGCCTCTTCAAGAAGATCGCGATCAACGAGAGAGCCGGCTTCCAATTCCGCGCCGAGGCGTTCAACGTCCTGAACCACCCCAACTGGGGCGGGGCAAACTTCAACCCGACCAGCTCCACGTTCGGCAAAGTCACCGGCAAAACCGGCGACGTGCGGAACATGCAGTTGTCGCTGCGCTTCTACTTCTAGAATCAGAAGAGAAGTCGAAAGGGCCGGAGGCGAAAGCTTCCGGCCCTTTTTATTTCTTGCCGAGATTTTGGTAGACATCCTACACAATCTGCCGTAGAGTGTCTACAGAATGCCGCCGAGACTCGAACTCCTCCAGGGCACCCTCGATCTTCTGATCCTCCGTACTCTCCTCTCCGGCCCGACTCACGGCCACGCCATCGCCAAACACATCCAGCGGACCTCCGAGGAGCTGCTCCAGGTCGAGACCGGCTCGCTCTATCCCGCTCTTCATCGCCTCGAAGCCAAGGGCTGGATCGCCGCTTCGTGGGAGCTTTCCGACAAGGGGAAGCGCGCTCGTTATTACCAGCTCACGCGCGCCGGGCACAAACAGCTCGCCGCTGAACAGTCGAAGTGGGAGTCGTTCTCCCGCGCCATGGGCCTCGTCCTCAACCCCGCCGATCAGGAGGCGAAATGAGCTCCTTCTTCCGCAAACTCCGCTGGCTCCTCGACCGTCGCCGGCGAGAAGCCGACCTCCGCGCCGAACTCGAATTCCACCTCGCCGAAGAAGCCGCGGATCGCGAGGGCGATGGCGCATCCGCCGCAGAGGCACGCCGCGCGGCACTACGCGATCTCGGTAACCGCACCCTCGTCGCCGAGAACACGCGCGCCGTCTGGGGCTGGACCATCCTCGAGCAGCTCGCACAGGACATCCGCTACACCTTCCGCGCGATGGCCGCGAACCGCCTCTTCACTGCGCTCGCCGTCCTCTCGCTCGCCCTCGGCATCGGCGCCAACACCGCCATCTACAGCTTCGTCGACGCAATTCTCGTCCGCGCGCTCCCCGTGGCTGACCCGCAATCGCTCGTCGTCCTGAACTGGCATGCCAAGGCCGAGCGCAACTCCGTCATGCACCGCATGAGCGGCAGCACTTGGGGCGACAACAAGGTGGGAGTCACCAGCGGCATCTTCCCGTACCCCGCCTTCGAGCTCATGCGCCGCGAGGACACCGTCTTCTCCAGCGCCTTCGCCCATTTCCAGAACTGGCAGGCGCGCCGCCTGAATGTGACAGCGCGCGGGCAGGCCGACATCGCTTCCGGCTGGAGCGTCTCCGGCGATTACTTCCGCGGGCTCGGCCTCTCTCCGGCCGCCGGACGCCTCATCTTCCCTGATGACGATCGTCCCGCCGCCGCAGCCGTCGCCGTCCTCAGTGAAGCATTCAGCCGCCGCCGCTTCGGCGCCCCCGAGAACGCCGTCGGCCAGTCGCTCCTCGTCAACAACGTGCCGTTCATCGTCGTCGGCGTCGCCCCGGGCGAGTTTTTCGGCGTCGACCCTTCCGGCGCGCCCGACCTCTACATGCCGATACACGCCAACGAGCTCCTGGGCGCCGGAGGTCAATTCGGGTTCAAGCCCGCCGGGTACCTCGATCCGCACGATTACTGGATCCAGGTCATGGCCCGCTTGCGCCCCGGTGTCACGCGCGCCGAAGCCCAGGCTCGCCTGGCGCCCGTGTTTCACCAGTGGATCGCCTCCACCGCGCTGACTGACAAAGAGCGCGCGAACCTGCCCGAACTCGTGATCCAGCCCGGAGCGGGCGGACTCGACACGCTCCGCCGCCGCTACTCCCATCCGCTCTATCTGCTCTTGACGTTGGTCGCCCTCATCCTCGCGCTCGCCTGCGCCAATATCGCGAATCTCATGCTCGCCCGTGCCGCCGCACGACGCCGCGAAATCGCCCTCCGCCTGAGCGTCGGCGCCAGCCGCTGGCGCCTCATCCGCCAACTGCTCACCGAGAGCGTCGTTCTCTCCGCGATCGGAGGCGCGCTCGGCGTCTGCTTCGCGATCTGGGGAATTCGGGTCCTCACCGTGCTCCTGAACAGCGGCGGCGAACACAATTTCGCCGTTCACGCGGAGTTGAACTGGCTCGTCCTCGCCGCTGCCGCCGCACTCTCGCTCGTCACCGGCCTCTTATTCGGACTCGCCCCCGCCCTCCGCGCCACCCGTGTCGACGTCATGCCCGCGCTCAAATCGGGCCGCACCGGCTCGCCCCGCGGACGCCTTGGCCATCTGTTAATCGCCGCTCAAATCGCCATCTCGCTGCTCCTGGTGTTCGCCGCCGGCCTTTTCGTCCGCACCCTCTCAAATCTCGAATCGGTCGATGTCGGCTTCGACCGCCAGAATGTCCTGCTCTTCCAAGTCGACGCGCGCAAAGCCGGCCACACCGACCCCGAGATCTCCGCCTTCTACGCCGGCCTCCGCGACCGCTTCCGCCAGATCCCCGGCGTCCGCGACGCCAGTCTCGCCGAAGACTCGCTCATCCAAGCCGGCACCGGCCTGCCGCTCGGGCCCGCCGGCGCTCCGCCCAATCAAAACAATCGCATTCTCCGAGCTGGACCCGATTTCTTCCGCACCATGCGCATTCCAATCCTCGCCGGCCGTGATCTGACGGATCGCGACCGCCGCGGCGCAGCCGCTGTCGCCGTTGTCAACGAGGAGTTCGTCAAACAGAACTTCGACGGCCGCGATCCCCTGCACCAGCGCCTCATTCTCCAGAAGGCCCGTCGCGATGACGAGGTCGCGCGCGACATGGAGATCGTCGGCGTCTGCCGCAACTCGACCTACGGCGGCCTCACCGAGAAAACTCGCCCGGTCGCCTACATCCCGTACGACCAGGGCTACCCGGAGCCCGACCAGATGGTCTACGCGCTCCGCACCGCCGGCGACCCGCTCCGCTTCGTCAGTGCGGTCCGCGACATCGTCCGTCAGGCCGACGCGCGCGTCCCCGTCTCCGACATCCGCACTCAGGTCGAGGACATCGATAAGACGATTAGTCAGGAGATCACCTTCGCGCGCCTCTGCACCGGCTTCGCGCTCCTCGCCCTCGCCATCGCCTGTGTCGGGCTCTACGGGACCGTCTCCTACTCTGCCGCCCGCCGCACCACCGAGATCGGTATCCGCATGGCGCTCGGAGCCCCGCGCGCCCGCGTCATCCGGATGATCTTGGGAGAGGTCCTCTTGACTGCGGCATTCGGCATCGCGATCGGAGTCGCCGCCGCGCTGGCCGTCTCGAAGTTCGTCGAGTCGTTCCTTTACGGCACGAAACCCAATGACCCGCGAACTCTAGCCGCCGCCGTCCTCACCCTGATCGTCGCCGCGATCGCCGCCGCCTACATCCCCGCTCGCAAGGCGTCGCGGATCGACCCGATGACCGCGGTCCGGCATGAGTAGTCCGTACTCTCGCACGCGGCCAAACTCGACCCCAGCGATATACTGAGCAGTCGTGAAGAGCAACAGAAAGTGCTTGTCGCCGGAACAGAGGGAACAACTACTCAGAGTGTTGAAGGCGCGCTTCGAAAAGAACAGGAAGCGGCATCCAGGTCTTGCCTGGGAACCAATCCAAACCAAGCTCGAATCGAGCGCTGAAAAACTCTGGTCATTGAATGAAATGGAGCGAACCGGGGGTGAGCCGGACGTTCTCGATCACGATGAACAGACGGGCGAATACATCTTCTGCGATTGTTCAGCGGAAAGTCCGCAGGGCCGCCGAAGTCTCTGCTACGACGGCGAAGCTTTGGCCTCGAGAAAGCAGAACAAGCCCGAGAATAGTGCGGCCGATATCGCAGCGGCTATGGGTATCGAGCTTTTAACGGAAGCAGAATATCGAGAGCTGCAGACGCTCGGACAGTTCGACACGAAAACCTCGAGCTGGATCAGAACGCCTTCGCAAATCAGAAAACTCGGCGGCGCCCTCTTTTGCGATCGCCGCTACGACGCCGTATTCGTCTATCACAACGGCGCGGAGTCCTACTATGCCGCCAGAGGCTTTCGCGCCTCGCTCAGGGTCTAAGGTGGGCAGACCGTCCTTCACTTCCTCGCCGCCACCGATGTCGCCACTTCCCAGTTGAACTGCACGAACTTGTACAGCGCCTCTTCCAGAATCCGCTCCTGATCGCTGTGCGCGGCGAACCCCTTCACCGCGTCCTCTTCGTCGACCATCGGCCCGATCCCGTAGCACTGCACGCCCTTCGCGCGCAGGAATGCCATGTCCGTTGCTCCCGTGCTCATCTGCGGAATCGTGATCGTCCCGTAGAGCTTGCGGTTGGCCGCCTCGATCGCGCGGAACGCCTCGGAATCGATCTTCGACGGCGGCGCCGTCGGCCGGCTGTTGCGCGCCTCGTTCACGACCTCCACCGCCGGGTCGTCGATCACCTTCTTCATCATCGCGACGAACGCCGTCATGTCCTCGTCCGGTAGCGCGCGGACGTCGAGCGTCGCCGTCGCGTCCGACGGGATCACGTTCACCTGATACCCGCCCGCGATGATGTTCGGCGAGATCGACGTGTGCAGCATCGAGTAGTGTCCGGGCTCGTGCTCCGCCAGATACTCCCGCGCCGCCGCCGATTTCGCCGGGTCGAACAGCGCGTGGTACCGCGCCGCCTCCTCCGGCGTGCTCACGGTGGCGAGCTTCTCGAAGTAGTACCGCGTGGTGTCGTTGAACCGCATCGGCGGGTCCCACAGCGCGATCTTCTCCACCGCCCGCGACAGGTGCAGGATCGCGCTCGTCCGCAGCGGCCGCGACCCGTGTCCCGCCGGACCGTGCGCCACCAGCCGCGCCGCATTCGGCAGTTTCTCGGCCGTCTGCGTCAGCGCGTACTGCGTCTGCCCGCCGCGGCGGATCACGCTGCCGCCCTCCGCCAGGCAAATCTCTGCGTCGATCTCCGCCCAGTGCTCCGCGACCAGGTACGCGATCCCGGCCTGCGTCGCCGCTTCTTCGCCGGCCTCAGCCACGAAAATCACGTCGCGATCGAGCGCTACGCCGGACCGCTTCAGCAGCAGCATCGTCATCATCCCGGCCGTGAGATTGTCCTTGTCGTCGAGCGTCCCGCGCCCATAGATATACCCGCCGTCGCGCTCCGCGCTGAACGGCGGGAACGTCCACTTGGCGGCGTCGACCTTGACCGTGTCGGTGTGGCCCATGATCAGCAGAGGCCGCTTCGACCCGTTGCCCTTCAGGCGCGCGATCAGGTTCATCCGCGACGGCTCCCGCCCCACGGTGACGACCGGAATCCCCTCCGCCTCGAGCACCTTCTTCACGTACTCGACGACGCGCGTTTCGTTCCCCGGAGGATCGGTCGTGTCCATCCGGACGACCGCCTGGTAGTGCCGCAGCGTCTCTTCGTTGACCTTGGGCCAGTCGATCGTCTGGGCCGACGCCGCCAACGTGCACGCGAAAATCAGAAGGGATTTCATGGATGGGGAGATTATAATCGGTTCTCAATGCCGCTCGCCCCCGGTACCCGGTTTGGACCCTACGAGATCGTCTCGCCGATCGGCGCCGGCGGCATGGGCGAGGTCTACCGCGCCCGCGACTCGCGCCTCAAACGCGACGTCGCCATCAAGGTCCTGCTCCCCGAAGTAGCGGCCGACCCCGACAGGCTCGCCCGCTTCGAACGCGAGGCCGAAGCCCTCGCCACGCTCAACCACCCGAACATCGGCGCCATCTACGCCGTCGAGGACGGCGCGCTGATCCTGGAGCTGATCGAAGGCCCGAACCTCGCCGATCGCATCGCCCAAGGCGCCCTCTCGCCGGACGACGCGCTGCCGATCGTCCGCCAGCTCATCGATGCCCTGGAGTACGCGCACGAAAAGGGAATCGTCCACCGAGACCTCAAACCCGCCAACATCAAGCTCACCGCCGATGGGTCGGTCAAGGTGCTCGACTTCGGACTCGCGAAGGCCTTCGCCGGCGACCTCGCCGCCTCTGCCGCCGCCGACCCGCGCTCTTCCCCGACCCTCACCATGCGCGCAACCCTCACGGGCGCGATCATGGGCACCGCCGCCTACATGCCGCCCGAACAGGCGCGCGGCCACGCCGTCGACAAGCGCGCCGACATATGGTCCTTCGGCGTGATCGTCTACGAGATGCTGACCGGCCGCATGCCGTTCGACGCGCCGACCGTCAGCGACACGCTCGCGCTCGTCCTGACCACGACGCCCCAGATCTCCGCTATCCCGCCGCGCTTCCGCCCGCTCCTCGAACGCTGCCTGGACCGCGACGCCCGCAAGCGCCTCCGCGATATCGGCGACGCGCGCATCCTCCTCGATCTCCCGCCCCCTGCTGTCGCCGCCCCGGCGCGGCGATCGTTCCTCTGGCCGCTCGCCGGCGTTGCCGCCGTAAGCACCCTCGTCGCCGCCGCTCTCGCCTGGACCCACTTCCGCGAGCCCATCCCCGCCAAGCCGCTTCCCTTCCGCTTCGAGATCGACATACCCGGAGCGTTAGTGCGCCGCAACTCCCTTACCGTCTCACCCGACGGCAGACAACTCGGTTTCATCAGCACGGAAAGCGGCGGGTCCATACTTTGGACGCGCTCTTTCGATGAGCTTGCGCCCAAGCCGGTCCCCGGAGTGCGAGGCGCGTTCATGCGCTGGTCGCCGGACGGCCGGCGCATGCTCCTGATCAGGCTCGGCAACGTGTATGTAGCCGACGCGGACGGCGGCTCCCCCGAACCGGTCTGCACCGGCTGTACGGATAGGTTTTCCACCGGCGACTTCGCGCCCGACGGCTCGATTCTGCTGGCAACGGCGAGCGGGATCGTCCGCGCCGACGGCCACGGCGCGCCCTCTGTCCTGGTCCCGCAGAATCTCTCAGGCCGCGTCGTCTTCGCCTTACGCGATGGCAAGCACTTCCTCTACGCACGCGGCACAGTCGGCAACAGCAACAGCCAAATCAGACTCGGGACCTTCGGCGTGCCGGCCAGTGCGGATGACCCGCCGCTGCTCATCTCGAATGGGGGCTTTCAACTGGTGGAAGACGAACGCCGGTGTTATCTCCTGTTCCGCCGCGACTCGGCGCTGGTCGCGCAGCGGTTCGACACGTCACGGCTCCAACTGGCAGGAGAGGCGACCACTTTGACGCCGGACGTGAGCGCCTTCGCCGCCAGCCCGGTCGTGCTGGCGTGGGAGGCGGCTGGCATGGACCGCGCCGGCAATCGCTTGCTTTGGCGCGACCGGACCGGCAAGGTCGCCGGACAACTCGGTGAGGCGCGATCCTTCTCCGATGTCGCGCTCGCTCCCAACGGTAAGACCGTAGCCGTCGATATTGCCGACGCCAACGGACTCTCTCAGCTCTGGACCGGCGATGTGGCGCGCGGCGTTTTCGGCCGCATCGACAACTCAAGCGCTCTGGAAGTGGGCTCGGCGATCGCGCCGGACGGCCGCATCGCGCTCAGTTACTCGACCTCGGGAGCGGGCGGCGATATCCACCTGTCGTCGCCGGACGGCGCGACGCCCAAGCTCTGGGTGTCGTCTCCGAATACGAAGCACCCCAACCACATCTCCGCCGACGGGCGCTGGCTCATCTACGACGAACACAACGGCCCGCAGCGGCAGGACCTCTGGGTCGTCTCGCTCGCCGGCGACCACCAGCCGATTCCGTTCCTCACGACGCCCGCCGACGAGACGCTCGGCCAGTTCTCGCCGGACACGAAATGGGTCGCGTACAGCTCCGACGAGTCCACCCGGCGCGAGGTCTATGTGCGCCCCTTCGCTCCCGACCGCAACCCAGCCGTCGGTCCCGGCAAATGGGTGATCTCGACCGCCGGCGGCGACAAGCCGCGCTGGTCGCGCGATGGCCGCGAGCTCTATTACATCTCGCTCGACGGCAAAATGATGGCGGTCCCGGTGAAGACCTCGGGCGGGTTCGAACCCGGAATTCCGGTGGAGCTCTTCGCCGTGGAGACGACCGGATATTTGCCCTACGACGTGGCGCCCGACGGCCGTTTTCTCATCAACACCCCACCGGAAGGCGGACCTGCGGGGCCCGGGAAACTCAACATCCTGCTGAACTGGACGTCCCTGCTGAAGTAGCTACTTCCCCACGACCCCGGCCAGCGGACTGCTCGCCGTCGCGTACAGCTTCCTCGGCATGCGGCCGCCTCGTACGCCAGGCCGTCCCGCCTCGACCCCGAGCTTCATCGCGAGCGCCATCTTCTCCGCATCCTCGGCCGCCGCGATCGCCGTGTTCATCAACACGCCGTCCGCCCCGAGTTCCATCGCCACCGCCGCGTCCGACGCCGTCCCCACGCCCGCGTCCACGATCATCGGCACTTCCGTGATCATCTCGCGCATGATGCGCAGGTTCGCGGGATTCTGCACGCCCATCCCCGACCCGATCGGCGCCGCCAGCGGCATCACCGCCGCCGCGCCCGCATCGATCAGCTTCCGCGCGTTGACCACATCGTCGTTCGTGTACGGCAGGACGATGAACCCTTCCTTCACCAGGATCTTCGTCGCTTCGAGCAGGCCCGCGTTGTCGGGGAACAGCGTCTTCTCGTCGCCGATCACTTCCAGCTTCACCCAGTTCGAGAGCCCGACCTCGCGTGCCAGCATCGCCGTACGGACGGCGTCGTCCGCGGTGTAGCAGCCGGCCGTATTCGGAAGAATGAAAATTTGAGTGCGGTCGATGTAATCGATCAGAGATTCTTTGGTGCGATCGGTCAGGTTCACCCGGCGCACCGCCACCGTCACCATATCTGCGCCCGACGCCTGATGGCAGCGCTGCATTTCGGCAAAGCTGCGGTACTTCCCCGTGCCCACGATCAGTCGCGAGCGAAACTCCCGCCCCGCGATTTTTAAGGTTTCCGGCATGCCCTTATTGTAACGGGCGCTCGTCCCACTGCTCGCTGTGGTCCGACATCACCGCTCGCGTCTCCGCCGGCGCGTCCGTCCGGAAATACGACCACGGCCCCGGAATCCACGGGTACTTCTCGAACACCCGCTCGTCGACTTTCACGCCCAGCCCCGGCTCCCGCGGCACGATCAGATCGCCGTGATCGATCAGCAGCGGCTCTTCCAGGATCTCCGCCGCGAGCGGGAACGGGTACATGCCCGCGCGGCCCGGACTCGAATAGCACGGGTACTCCAGCCAGTCCACGACGTTGTCGTGCCAGCAGATCCCCAGGTGCGCCGCCGCGATCACCTCCAGCGCCGTCCCCCAACTGTGGAATGCGAACCGCAGGTCCTGCCGCTCGATCTCCGAAATCAGCCGCCGACCCAGCCCGTAGCCGCCCTGGCAGCACACGTCCATCTGCACGTAATCGACGGAGTGCGTCAGGATCAGGTCGAGGAACCGCTCCTCCGTCGGCTCGTGCTCGCCGCTCGCCAGCGGCACGATGTCTTTCTCCTTGAGCGCCAGATACCCGGCGTGATCGTCCGGAGGCAGAGGCTCCTCCAGCCAGCAGACGTCGTGATCCGCCATGTACCGCGCCAGTTGCTCCACGGTCGCGAGACTATAACTGGACTCGCCCATGCGCCACCATGTGTGCGCGTCGACCATCAGGTCGAAGTCCGGCCCCACCGCCTCGCGCATCAGCCGCACGGCCTTCATATCCTGCTCGGCGCCGCCCGCCAGCCGCATCTTGTACGCCTGAAATCCCAGCTCCGCGACCGCCGCCGCCTCCGCCGCGTACGCCTCCGGCGGCATGTACATTCCCGCGCTGCCGTACAGCCGGATGCGATCCCGAATCCGCCCGCCGACCAGCTCCGACACCGGCAGCCCGTAGGCCTTGCCCATGATGTCGTGGAGCGCGATCTCGACGCACCCGTAGATCTTCGCGAGCGAGAGATCGCTTCCGGTGGCCTGGTAGAACTGGACCCGCAGCGCGTCCGGATCGGCCAGCACGCGATCGGCGAGAAATGGCCCGACGGTCTCCGCGATCGCGCGCTGTGCGCCCTCGCTCCCGGGACCCGGAGCGTATCCGACCAGCCCGTTATCCGTCTCGACGCGAATCACCATCGCATCGCGCTTGAGAATCGTGCGCTCCCCGCCGAAAAACGGCAAGCGAATGGGTTCCGGGAAAGGATAGGAAAGCAAATGCGAGCGAACGCGAGCGATCCTCATCGCCAGAAGAATAGCACGCGACCTCAAACAGAGCCGCGACAGTTATGGAGCGGTTGTTCCGGCGAACGCGTCGGCCGCTTGGAAGAACCGCTCCATGACTGTCGCGGCTCTGTTAAAGCCTACGACGCGACGGGAAACTCGCGGACCGCGACCGGACCCCGCCGCTGCGTCGCCGCCGCTGGAATCGGGAGCAACCGCGGCTCGGCCGTCCGCTTATCCATATCGCTCAACCGCCGCCGCAAGGTCTTCAGATCCACGCGGCCGGCGCCGCGCCACTCGCCGTCCGCGCGCGCCGGAGCCGGCAGTGTCTCCGACGTCCGCCGCACCGTGTCCGTGATCGCCGAGACGAACTCCGCCATCGTGTCGTCGGTATCCGAGAGATTCCGCCGCAGATCGCGCACTTCCGTCCGCAGCGGAGCCACCGCCGCTTCCACGCTCTGCCGTAGCGACGCTTCGAGCTCCGCTGTCTTCTGCGCAACTTGCGTCGCCACGGCTTGGGCCACGGACATCAGCATCTCGCGCTGCATCGTGAGCACCTGCTCGCGTAGCGCGGCTACTTCCTTTTCGATCCGCTTCGCCGCCGCCGCGTCCGCCGACGCCGTCACCGCCGCCTGCAAACCGTCGATCCGCTGCTGCACCTTGATCGCGTGCGCTTCGAGGTGCTTCTCCACCGCTCCGACGATCGCGATGATGACCTTCTGATCGGTCGTGGCCACCGGAGCCGCCGGCGTCGCGGCCGGCCGGGTTGCCGCTGCCGGCGCCGCGCCCTGACGACGCGCATCGCTCTCCCGCAGCCGTTGCTCGATTCTCCCCAGCCGATCCGCCAAGGGCGCCATGTCCGGACCCGTTCCCGCCGCTACCGGCGCCGTGCGCGGCCGCGCCGCGTCCTCCGTCATCATCCGCATACCTACACTGAAGACTAAGCCCTCGCCGAATGCCAAGGCCAGACGGCGCAGAAGAGACGGATCGCCACTGCTTTGCATATCGATACTGTAACGGAAAGAACCGATTCGGAAAAGCAAAATCCTGCGCTGGGAAGGGTTTGGCCGTGCTGGAGCGCCCGGTACCCTGACGCGCTAAAGAAGCTTCATGATGACCGTGCTGATCACCCCGAGGGAAACCCCGCCGAGCACCATCGCGATCAGATACGCGACCGCAGTGTCGTCGGCCTGATCGACCGGGTGTACGGACGACTGGAAGAATCGGCCGCGCAAACGAGGCGCCAGTATCCGGCAACCCAACACCGCTCCGGCCACGACGGACGCGGAAAGGATATACATATTGGTCCCCGTCATTTAATACTGGAAGACACTATATACGGTATTTGCCGTATTCACAATCGTGAACAGGGCGTATCGGTTTTTGGCGGTCCTGGAACGCTCCCCACATGTGCGCCATTGGTCAAATGTCCCGGAAATGTTGTTCATTTGCGCTCAGACACGACCCTTTGGGAGGCCGCCTGCCGTGTGATAAGCTATACGCTCACCCGTATATCCTGAAGGGGCGGAAGTGGAGTGTGACGCCTCCTGGCAGCCGGTAAACGGCATCGAGGTCTATGGCAAAGCAACACCACGTGAACGTCCTGCGGCAGAGCGTCCGGAACTGGAACTTCTCGCGGGAACAGAGGCCGGACGTCGTACCCGACCTGAGCGGGGCGGATCTGAAGGGCGCGTATCTCGTCGCCGCGGATCTGAGCTCCGCCAACCTCATCGGCGCCAACCTCGCCAACGCTAACGCCAGTAAGACCGATCTCAGCAAGGCCCAGTTGAAAGGCGCCAGCCTCGAGAAGACCAACCTCAGCAAATCCGATCTTCATGAGGCGGATTTCTCCGGCGCCATGCTCCCCGAGGCGGACCTCTCCAACGCCGACCTCCGTAACGCGAATTTCAGCGGCGCCAACCTCGCGCAAGCCTACCTCAGCGAGGCCAATCTCGCCGGAGCCGACTTCCACGACGCCGACCTCAGCCACGCCCAGCTCGACCAAGCCAACCTTGCCGAAGCCGACTTCTCCAACGCCAAGCTCACCGGCGCTTACATGATCGGCGCCAACCTCCACCGCGCCACCTTGCGTCAGGCGCAGCTCGCCGGAGCCGACCTTTCCGGCGCCAACCTCGCCGAAGGCATCCTCGCCGAGGCTGACCTCACTAAGACCAACCTCTCCCAGGCGACGCTCACCCAAGTCGATTTCGCCCGAGCGCGCCTCACCCGCGCCAATCTCAAGGCCGCGCTTCTCACCCGCGCCATGCTCGGCGGAGCCGACCTCAACTGGGCCGATCTCTCCGGCGCCGATCTCTCCGGCGCCCAGATCGTCGACGGCAACTTCATGGCCGCCAATCTCACCGGCTGCAACCTCTCCGAAGCCAACCTCACCGGCTCCAAACTGCTCGGCACGAATCTCACCCGCGCCAACCTCTCGAAGGCGACCCTCAGCAAGACCGATCTCAGCAACGCCACGCTCGCCAAGGCCGACCTCTCCGACGCCGATCTCAGCGAAGCGACCCTGAACGCCACCGTCCTCGTCGAAGCGCGACTCGTTTCCGCCAATCTCCGCGGCGTCGATCTCAGCGCCGCCGACGTCCGCCACGCGGTCCTCTCCAAAGCGAATCTCGTCGGAGCGAATCTCGGAAGCTGCGCGCTCGCGTCCTCGGACCTCAGCGGCGCGACCCTACGCGGCGCGATCCTCCAGCAGGCGGATCTCACCGGAGCCAACCTGGCGGGCGCGGACCTCTCCGAGGCCGATCTGGCCGGCGCCAATCTGTGCGGCGCGAATCTCGACGAAGCCAACATCACCGGCGCCAACCTCGCCGCCGTCGTCGGTCTCACGCGCGAACAGATCCAGCACGTCACCACCGACGCCAGCACCAAGCTGCCGCCCTATCTCGATTTCTAATCCGATATGCCGTTCCCGTGGCAAGCGTCACACGCGCTCTGGCACGACCTGCTCCGCCTGTTGATCGCCTATGTCCTCGCTCTCCCCGTAGGGTGGCATCGCGAGCAGCAGTTCCACACCATCGGACTCCGCACCTTCCCGCTCGTCGCCGTCGCCAGTTGCGGCTACGTCCTGCTCGGCACCGCCCCCGGCATGGACTCCCAGGCCCAATCGCGAATCCTACAGGGTCTGGTCGCCGGCATCGGCTTCATCGGAGGAGGAGCCATCCTGAAATCCGGAGAGGAAGTCCACGGCACCGCCACCGCGGCGAGCATTTGGACCACCGGAGTCATCGGAGCCGCCGTAGCCCAGGATCGCCCGATCCTGGCCGCCGTCTTGGCCGCCCTGAACCTGATCACCCTGCGAGTCCTGCTCCCCCTAAAGCTAAAACTCGACGCCCGCAAAAAAGCGGACACGGCGAACGACTAAAAGAGGCGTTCCTCTGCGTCTCTGTGTCTCTGCGCCAAAGCGGTAGCCTCTGTTATCTCAACTCCCTCAGCATCGCCCGCAGCGCCTGGCCCCGATGACTCACGTCAAATTTCCGCGCGTCCGACGCCTCCCCGAAGGTGCATCCGAACGGCTCGTACCAGAAGAGCGGATCGTACCCGAACCCATGCGGCCCGCGAGCCGTGTCGATGATGCGGCCCTCCACCGACCCGTGATACACACCCCGCACGCGCCCACCCTCGACCAGAGCAATCGCGCACACAAATCGCGCGCGCCGATCCTCGATCCCTTGCAAATTGCGCAGCAGTAGAGCGTTGTTCGACTCGTCGGTAGCGCCCTCACCCGAGTACCGCGCCGAGTACACCCCCGGAGCGCCGCCGAGCGCATCCACCGCCAACCCCGAGTCGTCCGCGAACAGCAGCCCCTCGACGTGCCGCCCATAATGCAGCGCCTTCTTGATCGCGTTCTCCTCGAACGTGGCGCCGTCCTCGACCGCGGGCGGCAAATCGCCAAACCCCGGCACGAGCTCGATCTCCACCGGCGCATGTCCCGCCGCCAACTGGAACTCCCGCAGCTTCCCGGGGTTCCCCGTGGCGCAGTACAAATGCGTCACAGCTTCGCCACCGCCTTCTGCATCTCGACCAGCCGTCCGATCCCGCTCCGCGCCAGCGCCACCAACTCCGCCATCTGTTCGTCGTCGAACGCCTCGTGCTCCGCCGTCGCCTGCACCTCGACGAACTTGCCCGCGCCCGTCATCACGACGTTCATATCGACGTCGGCCGCCGAGTCCTCTTCATAGCAGAGGTCGAGCATCGGCTGTCCGTTCACGATCCCGACGCTGGTCGCCGCCACATAATCGCGCAGCGGAGGACGTTTGATCGCGCCGTACTCTTGCAGCCGCCGGAACGCCAGCGCCATCGCCACAAACGCGCCCGTGATCGACGCGGTCCGCGTGCCGCCGTCCGCCTGCAGCACGTCGCAGTCGAGAATCACGGTGCGTTCGCCGAACGCGGTCATATCGACCACGGCCCGCATCGACCGCCCGATCAGCCGCTGGATTTCGTGCGTTCGCCCCGACTGCCGGCCCTTGTTCACTTCGCGCGGCGTGCGTTTCGACGTCGCCCGCGGCAGCATCGCGTACTCCGCCGTCACCCACCCCTTCCCCGAGTTGCGCAGGAACGGAGGCACCGTGTCCTCGATGGACGCGGCGCACAGCACGTGCGTATTCCCGACCTTGATCAGCGCGGATCCCTCCGCGGTTGCGAGATATCCGGTGATGATCTCCACCGGCCGCAAATCTCCTGCCTGCCGTTTATCCGTTCGCATGATTCCGCATCACGAAGTACATGAAGAGCATGACCAGCAACATCCCCAAGACCACCAGCACGACGCACGAGACCGCCCCTTGCGGAGGCCCCTTCGCCTTGCCTTTACGCCCGCGCACGGGCTTGAATTTCGCCATTCCTCCCCGATGTTAGCATCGGTGGATGACACGCCGGTCCCTGCTCACCGTTCCTCTCGCCCTCACCGCGTGCCATCGCTCCGGCGCGCCCATGGACGTCTTCCCCGAAACGATCGGCCCGTGGAAGCGAGCCTCCCTCCGCGACCTCCCGATCTCCGAAGCCCCCGACCCGATCCCCCAAAGCACCGTCCGCCGCGCCCAACTCGCCGACTACGAAGGTCCCCGCAACGGCAAACTCCAAGCCAGAGCCTACGAACTCTCGACGCCGCAGGCCGGAGTAGATCTAGCCCAACGCTGGCGCCCCTCCGCCGACACCGTCTTCTTCTGGGCCACGAACTACTTCGTAGTAGTGAAATGGGAAGAAGCCGACCGCCCCGCCCTCCAACAATTCACAGCAACGTTATCTAAAAACCTGACGCAGAGACGCTGAGACGCAGAGAAACGCAGTTTAAATTTCGGAGGTGTTCGCGTTCTCAGCGTCTTCCTCTGCGTCTCCGCGTCTCTGCGTCAAATCCCTCCGCCCGCTCTTATAATGAAATCTCACATGTCCGACGCCCTCGCCCGCTACGAGCCCGTCATTGGCCTCGAGGTCCACGTCCAGCTCTCCACCGCCACGAAGATCTTCTGCGGCTGCCCCACCGGCTTCGGAGCGCCCCCCAACTCCAACGTCTGCCCGGTCTGCCTCGGCATGCCCGGCGCCCTCCCCGTCCTCAACAAACGCGCGGTCGAGCTCGCCATCCGCGGCGCCCTCGCCCTCGGCTGCGAGATCCGCCCGCACTCCCGCTTCGCCCGCAAAAACTACTTCTACCCCGACCTCCCCAAGGGCTATCAAATCTCCCAATACGACGAGCCCTTCGCCGAGCACGGCGCCATCGACCTCGACTCCGGCAAGCGCATCGGCGTCACCCGCGTCCACATGGAAGACGACGCCGGCAAGTCCGTCCACGACGGCTACCGCGACTCCGACCGCTTCTCCTACGTCGACCTCAACCGCTCCGGCACTCCGCTCATCGAAATCGTCAGCGAGCCCGACATGCGCAGCTCCGACGAGGCGTACGCCTACCTCACCGAGATCAAGCAGCGCCTCCAGTTCGTCGAAGTCTCCACCTGCGACATGGAGAAGGGCCACCTGCGCTGCGACGCCAACGTCTCCGTCCGCCTGCGCGGCGCCGAGAAGTTCGGCACCAAGGCCGAAGTCAAAAACCTGAACTCCTTCCGCTTCCTCAAAGAGGCGCTCGACTTCGAGATCACTCGCCAGGTCGCGCTCCTCGAATCCGGCGGCCGCGTCGTCCAGGAAACGCGTCTCTACAATCCCGACGCGGGCGAGACCTTCTCCATGCGCAGCAAAGAGGACGCGCACGACTATCGCTATTTCCCCGAGCCCGACCTCGTCCCGCTCCGCATCTCGAACGAGCGGCTCGACGCGATCCGTGCCGAGATCCCCGAGCTTCCCGCCAGCCGCCGCGCGCGCTTCGTCCACGATTACGGCCTGCGCGATTACGACGCCGGCGTCCTCACCGCTACCCGCGGCCTCGCCGACTATTACGAAACCGCCGCCCGCGTCTCCGGCGACCCTAAGACCGCGGCCAACTGGGTCATGGGCGATCTCGCCGGAGCCCTCAAAGCCGACGGCAAGGACATCGTCGACTCGCCCGTCTCCGCCACGAATCTCGGCGACCTCGTCCGCTTGATCGCGACCGGAGAACTCTCCGGCAAACTCGCCAAGGAAGTCTTCCCGAAGATGTTCGCCACCGGCGACGCGCCAGCCGTAATCGTCGAACGTGAAGGCCTCAAACAGATCAGCGATACCGGCGCCCTCGAACAGGCAGTCGAAGAAGTCATCGCGCAGAACCCCAAGCAGGTCGACCAATACCGCGGCGGCAAGACGACGGTGATGAACTTCCTGGTCGGTCAGGTCATGCGAGCCACGCGAGGCCAGGCCAACGTCGCGACGGTGACCGAAATCTTCAAGCGCAAACTCGGAAACGGAGAATCATGCTGAAACCCGGAGATCCCGCCCCCGACATTCCCGGCCTCGCCGCACTGCGAGGCAAACGAGTCGTCCTCTTCTTTTACCCGAAGGCCGACACCCCTGGTTGAACGTTAGAAGCCCGCGAGTTTCGCGAGCACGTCAAAGCCTTCGCCGAAAAAGGAGCCACGGTAGTCGGCATCTCCCCAGACAAACCCGCCGCCCAGGAAAAATTCAAAACCAAATACGATCTCCCCTTCGTCCTCCTCTCCGACGAAGAAAAGTCGGCAGCCCAAGCCTTCGGAGTCTGGAAAGAAAAACTGATGTACGGCAAAAAAGTAATGGGAATCGAGCGCTCGACGTTCGTCATTTCTCCCGAAGGCAAAATCGAGAAAATCTATTCGAAAGTGAAACCCGAAGGCCACGCCGAAGAAGTCCTTAAAAACCTATAGGCCACGAATAAACACGAATGCACACGAATGGAACTCTTTTTCATTCGTGTGCATTCGTGTTCATTCGTGGCCCTAAAATGTTTTTAGGTGCGCTACTTCCTTTCCAAGCACATTCCGCGTCCGCACAACATCCTGCTTGTCGAGAGCGGCGCCCGTTCCATCATCGAGAAGATTTCCCCCGGCCTCAAAGAAGCCTGGGGCGCCGACGTCGACCTCGACCTCCTCACCTGCTTTTCCGGGCTTCCCGCCGGCTTCCCGCCGTACACTCGCGTCTATCGCACCTCCAACTACCGCACGAAAGAAGCCCGCCGCCGGCTCATCGACGATCTGAAGACGAACGGCTACGCCCTCATCGGCATCGTCTGCTCCGACGAGCCCATCCTCTTCAAGTGGAAGCTCGCCATCGCGTACCATCTTCCCGCCAAGGTTTTTATCGTCAACGAAAACGGCGACTATTTCTGGCTCGACCGCGGGCACCTCGACCTCCTCCGTCAAATGGTGCTCTTACGTTCAGGTCTCGCCGGAGCAGGGGCGGTGCGCACACTCGCGCGCGCCCTCTCCTTCCCGTTCACGCTGACGTATCTGTTACTCTATGCATCGGTTGTACATGCCCGCCGCGCGCTGCGCCTGGCCCTGCGAGGTTAATCCATGAAAGCCATTCAAGTTCAAACTCCCGGCGGCCCCGACGCCATGCAGCTCGTCGACGTCGCCACTCCGACGGCCGGTCCCAACCAGGCCCTCGTCCGCATTCACGCGGCCGGCGTCAACTTCATCGACGTCTACTTCCGCACGGGGCTTTACAAGGCCGACACGCCCATCACGCTCGGCAGTGAAGCCGCGGGCGTCGTCGAAGCCGTTGGACCCGGCGTCACCGAAGTCGCGGTGGGCGACCGCGTCGCCTATGCGATGGCCCGCGGCGCCTACGCCGAGTACGCCGTCGTTCCCGCCGCCATGCTGGTCAAGCTCCCCGACGCCGTCGATTTCAATACCGCCGCCGCGGCGATGCTCCAGGGCATGACGGCCCACTACCTCACGCATTCGACCTACCCGCTGAAGTCCGGCGACACCTGCCTCGTCCACGCCGCTGCCGGAGGAGCCGGAGGACTCACCGTCCAGATGGCGAAGATGCTCGGCGCGACCGTCTACGGCACCGCCGGCAGTCCCGAAAAAGCGAAGATCGCGCGCGATCACGGCGCCGACGAGTGCATCGTTTACACCACCCAGGATTTCGAGTCCGAAATCAAACGCCTCACCAACAATCGCGGAGTCGATGTGGTCTACGACTCCGTCGGCAAGACCACTTTCGAAAAGAGTCTGAACAGTCTCCGCCCCCGCGGCACGCTCGCGCTCTTCGGACAATCCAGCGGACCCGTCCCGGCCTTCGACCCGTCGATCCTCAACGCGAAAGGGTCTCTCTTCCTCACCCGTCCGAGCCTGGCCCACTACGTCGCCAAGCGCGACGAGCTCCTCTGGCGCGCCGGCGACGTCCTCAACTGGATCGCCAACGGCAAACTGAAACTCCGCATCGACCGCTCCTACAAGCTCGCCGATGTCGCCCAGGCGCACCGCGATCTCGAAGGCCGTCACACCGCCGGCAAGCTCCTTTTAACCGTCGACTAGCCGTGCCACTCGAGCTCCCAACTCGCCCCCCGGCCCCCGAGACCGCCGCATGAACCTCCAGGCGAAGCTCACTCTCGGCTACGTCCTCCTCGCCGTCGCGATGGTGGGCGTGATCTCCGGGCTCGACTTCGCCACCAACACCCAGCAGCAATTCGAGGCCACCCTCGACCGCGCCGAGCTCCTCAACCCGCTCGCCGCCCGCGCCGTGCGCACCACCCTCAACTCGCAGCTCAGCGTCCCCCTACGCACCGCCCTACGCGACCCCGAGCTCGCCAGCCAGCTCCTCGACCTCCTCACCAAGTCCCCCACCATCCTCGAGATCGCCGTCGTCGACGCCAAGACCAACGACATCCTCGCCGACAGCGACCCCGCCCGCATCGGAGCCAAGGCCGAGCCTTATCCCGACTTCCGCGACTTCGTCACCCGCGCCAGCCTCCCCGAAAAGCTCAAGGTGCTCCGCCCCAACGCGCCGCACTACTTTCAGCTCGACAAAGTCCTGGCCACCCCCGCGGGCGACCCCGTGCTCCGCGTTCGGGTCGTCGTCGCGCCCGTCTTCATCAGCAACGTCATCGCCCCCACCATCCGCCACAACGCGTTGCTCGCGATCCTCTGTCTCGCCGGCGCGGTCGCGGTTACGCTCCTCTTCTCCGCCCTCGCCTTTCGTCCCCTGGGCCGCCTCCGCCACCAGCTCGACCTTGTCACCAAAGGCGAGTACGACCCCGAAAAGCTCCCCGGCAAACAGGGCACCGACGAGCTCTCCGTCATGGCCTCCAAGGTGAACCTTCTCGGCCAGCGCCTTCGCGGCGCGCAGTACGAAGTCTTCGACCTCCGCGGCAATATCGACCGCCTCCTGGTGGACCTAGAAGACGCCGTCTTCATCTTCAATCGCGACGGCCGCCTCGTCTTCGCTTCCGGCTCCGTCGAAAAGTTCCTCGGCCGCGACCGCTCCGATCTCACCGGCCAGCAGATCACCGTCATCTTCCCGCCCACCACGACGCTCGGCCTCCTGATCGCGCAAGCCCTCCAGACCGGCCGCACCATTCGCAACCGCCGGGTCCCCGTCGCTTCTCCCGGCGAAACCGCCGCCGCTCTCGCCGTCGTGCTCCTCTCCGTCGACACGCTCGAAACCCTGCCCGGCGGCAACACCGGCTCCGGCCTCCTGGTCCGCCTACGCGACCCCGAAGCGCAGCGCAAAATCGGCCGCGAGCTCCAGACCGCCGACCGTCTCGCCGCCATCAGCCGCGTCTCCGGCGGCGTCGCCCACGAGGTCAAGAACCCGCTCAACGCCATCCTGCTCCACGTCGAAGTCGCCAAGGCCAAGCTCAGCCGCGGCGACACCGACGTGCAGCCGCAGATGGAGATCATCTCCCGCGAAATCCTGCGCCTCGACCGCGTCGTCAAGACGTTCCTCGACTTCACCAAGCCGGTCGAGCTCAACCTCAGCATCGTGCCATTACAGGACCTGCTCGGCGAGATCGTCGACCTCGCGCAGCCCCAGGCCGAGGCCGCCAAAATTCGCATTCAGGTGCTCAACGACGCCGAGGGCGCCGCCGTCCGCGTCGATCGCGACCTGCTCAAACAGGCCGTCCTCAACGTCGTCGTCAATGCCATCGAGGCCATGCCCGAAGGCGGCGAGCTACGCTTCGAAGCCATCACGGCCGAGGACACCGCCGAGATCCGCATCGCCGACAGCGGCCGCGGCATTCCGCCCGAGCTGCGCGACAAAATCTTCCGCCTCTACTTCACCACTCGTAAGGAGGGCTCCGGTATCGGCCTAGCGATGACGTTCCGGATCGTGCAATTGCACGATGGTACAATCGACTTCACCAGCGAACCAGGCAAGGGCACGACCTTCTTCATCCGGCTTCCCATCGCGGTCTGACGGACGATTTCCATGAGATTCGGCACGGCAATTCTGGCTATCGCGGCGGCTATCGCCCTTGGCGGATGTTCGGTCAAGAAGCAGCCGCAGACCGTCAGCGCCGCGCCGCCTGCGCCAAAGCCCGCTGTACCTGCGAAGCCCGCCGAGCCGCTCTCGATTCCGCAGACGAACGTCGAACTGCCGCCGCCTCAACTGGTCCCGTCCGACGCCCTTCCGCCTCCCGAGCCGGGTACGACGCCCGCGCCGGCGCCCGCGAACACCCGTCAGCAAAACCGCCCACCGCAGCAGCGTCCCGGGACGCAGCCGCCGAAACCCGAGCCCGCCGCGCCTTCCACGCCGGAGCGGCCTTCCGTCACCGAGCGCGCGCCCATCGCCGAGGTCCTTTCGGCGGCCGAGGCGAAGCGCCTGCAGGACGAAGCGCATGGCCGCGCCAACGAGGCGAAGCAAACCATCGCGAGTCTCTCCGCCCGCCGCCGCAATCAGCAGAAATCCGTCATCGATCGCATCAACACGTTCCTGACCCAAGCCCAGGAGGCTGAGCGCCGCGGCGATATGCGCCAAGCCAGCGATCTCGCCGGCCGCGCCGCCGTCCTGGCCCGAGAACTCACACCGTGAACGCAAACTCCTCCACTGCCCGCGTTGCCCTCGGCCTCTCCGATCGCAAGCTCGACGCGCTGCTCGTCTCCGGCGCCCCCAATATTCGATACCTCAGCGGCTTCACCGGCGATAACGGCAGCCTCCTGATCACGCCCGAACGCGCCATCCTCTTCACCGATCCGCGCTTCGAGATCCAGGCTGCGGAGGAATCTCCGTCTTGCCGGATCCACATCGCCAAAGGCCCGCTCACCCTCGACATCGTCGCCGCCATCAAGCGGCTGAAGTTGAAGCGCGTCGGCTACGAGCCCGCGCGCCTCACCTGCGACGCGTACGACTCCATCGAGTCCCGCCTACCGATGGGGGCTTCGCTCGAGCCCGTTAACGGCTGGATCGAGCAGTTCCGCATGGTGAAGACTCCCGACGAGATCGCGCGCATCCGCCGCTCCGTCGAAACCAATTCCCGGGCGTTCGAGCAAACCATGCGGCGTTTCCGCCAGGGCATGACGGAATCCGATCTCGCCGCCGAGCTCGAATACCGCATGCGCCGGCTCGGCGCCGAAAAGCCCAGCTTCGACAGCATCGTCGCCGGCGGGCCGCGCTCCGCATTGCCCCACGCCCAGCCCACCGGCGCTAAGCTCCGCAACGGCCAACTCGTCGTCGTCGATATGGGAGCCATTCAGGACGGCTATTGCAGCGACATGACTCGCATGCTCTTCATAGGAACGCCGCCGCCGAAAGTGAAGCGCCTCTACGCCGCCGTCCTCGAAGCCCAGCTCGCCGCCGTAGCCGCCGTCCGCCCGGGAATCCAAGCCACCAAAGTCGATCGCGCGGCCCGCCAAGTCCTCAAAGGCCACGGGCTCGACCGGTTCTTCGTCCACTCCACCGGCCACGGCCTCGGTCTCGAAATCCACGAGCCCCCGCGCATCGGCAAACGCGACAAGACACCTTTGGAAGCGGGCATGGCGATCACGATCGAGCCCGGAGTCTACCTTGAAGGCTACGGTGGCATCCGGATCGAAGACACGATCGTTGTAACGGAGAGCGGCGGGGAAATCCTGACCCCCACAAATAAGAACCTATACATCGTATAGAAAAATATACTATTGCATATCAGTAACGGATTCTGTGATCCTGTCGATATGTAATAATACTTGTACGAGTGTCTTCCATATGTCTTCTCTGCGCCAAAAAACGGTGCCGGCCGAGATCCGCCGCGCCTTGGTCGCTGCCCGCCGACGTCTCGGCCTGACTCAAGCGGAGGTCGGACGGCGCGTCGGACTCCCGCAGATGCACATCTCGAAGATCGAAGCCGGCAAGGTCGTCCCCCGCTTCGACACCTTCCTCGACGTGGTCCGCGTCCTCGATCACGACCTTGTCTTCGTGCCGCGCGACCTCGTGCCCGTCGTCGAATCGCTGATCCGCGACCGCAGCGAAGCCGGACCGGAACCCGAAGAGAGTCCTCTCTACGCGCCCGATGAAGAAGGCGGGGAGGTCTCATGACCCTCGACCCCAAGAAGTTGACCGCCCTCGCCGTCCGCCTGAACGGACGACGCATCGGCCACATCCACCGCCTTCCCGGGGACCAGCAGCTCTTCACCTTCGAGCAGGATTACGCCGACGATCCCGAACGCCCGACCCTCAGTCTCTCGTTCAAGAACCGCAGCGGCGGTCTACTCACCACCATCCGTCCGGTCCACCGCCGACTCCCGCCCTTCTTCTCGAACCTCCTGCCCGAAGGCCATCTCCGTGCCTATCTGGCAGAGAACGCCGCCGTCAATCCCGAGCGCGAGTTCTTCCTGCTCGCCGCGCTCGGCGCCGACCTCGCCGGCGCCGCCACCGTCGAGCCCCTCGATCCCTCCGGCGAGCATCATCCCGAAACCGCCGATCCGAGCGTCTCCCAGACCCGCAACCGCAATCGCGGCGGCGCCCTCCGCTTCTCTCTCGCCGGCGTCCAGTTGAAATTCTCCGCCGTGTGGGAATCCGCCGGAGGCCTGACCATCCCCGCGCAGGGCATCGGTGGCTCCTGGATCGTTAAGCTCCCGTCGACCCGCTTCGACGCCGTCGCCGAAAACGAATTCCTGATGCTCGAACTCGCCCGGTCGATCGGCATCGACGTGCCGCGCGCGCGTCTTGTCCCCGTCAGCTCCATCGAGGGCCTCCCGCCCGACGCCGCCAGCCTTCCCGGCAGCGCGCTCGCCGTCGAGCGCTTCGATCGCGCCCCCGATGGCGCGCGCATCCACATGGAGGACTTCGCCCAAGTCTTCGGCCTCTTTCCGGAGTCCAAGTACAAGTCCGTCAGCTACGCCAACATCGCCCGCGTGCTCTGGGCCGAGACGGGTGAAAAGGGAACTTACGAGTTCGTCCGCCGGCTCGCGTTTTCGGTCCTCATCGGCAACGCCGATATGCACCTCAAGAACTGGTCGATTCTCTATCCGGGGGGCCGCACTCCGGCGCTGTCTCCCGCGTACGACTTCCTCTCGACCGTCCCCTACATCCCCGGCGATACGCTTGCCCTCACCTTCGGCGGAAGCCGCGCTCTCGAAGCGATCGACGCCGATCAGGTCCGCCGGTTCGCGGACACCGCCGGCCTTCCGCTCCCTCCCGTGGCCGCCGCCGTCCGCGACACGGTCGACGCTACGGTGGAAGCCTGGACGAAGCTCCCGGGGAAAGACCTGCTTCCGCCCGCCATCCTCGGCGTCATCGAACATCACATCCAACGGACTGCCGCCGCGACCCGGATCTGACCGTGCGCGCCCTCACATAACCCTGGTTATCCGTGAGCCGTTTTGGCCCGTTTTCGTGCGTTCCTATAGAGGAGGAACGGGACACATGTACAAATTTTTCAGTTTGTCGCTACTGCTTTGCGCCGCGGGGGTGGCGGCCACCACCAATACCACCCTGACGGTCGATTGCGCCGGCACGCTTTCGCTGACCACCGGGGCGTTCAACTGCACCGGAACAGCGGGCTTGAGCGGGGTCGGCAACGGGACGTTCACGGGCTCCCTGAACGTCGCCAGCATCACCGGCGCCAACGTTAGCGCGCCGTTCACGATTACGCTCTCCGGTGGCACGGTCACCGGAACCATCACAGTCCCGGCGTCGCTGTTCCTCGGTAGCAGCACCAGCGGCTCCGGTTCCGCGGCCATCACCGGCGGCACTGGAACCTACGCCGGCGCAACCGGGACGTTCGCCAGCGTCGCTGGCACCGCCAGCGGTTCCGTGACCACTAGCCTCACGCTTCACTTCAACGGCGCAGGCACGCTCACCACCGGCGGTTCGACCACCGGCGGCGGCGGAACCGGCACGGGCTCCACCCCCACAATCACCGACGTCCTCGACGCCGGCAGCTACACCAAGAACATCGCCCAAGGCAGCATCTTCGTCGTCAAAGGGACGAACCTCAGCGCCAGCGGCTACACCGCGGCGACCTTCCCGCTGCCACAGACGTTGACCAATGTCAGCATCTCCGTCGGCAGCACTGCCGCGTACATGATCTACGACTACAACCAGAGCGGGGTCAACCAACTCGCCGCCCTTCTGCCTTCCACGGTCGCGCCCGGCAATTACAACCTGACCGTCACGAACAACGGCTCTGTCAGCGCCGCCTTCCCGATCACCGTCGTCCAGCGGAAACCCGGCATCATCACACAGGACAGCAGCGGTTCAGGCCTCGCCGTGGTCCAGAACTTCATCTCGCAAACTCAGCTCGACGTCGATCGCTTCACCACCGGCGCGATCTCCGGCATCACCATCTCGCCGGCGAAACCCGGCCAGGTGCTGATCGCATGGCTCACTGGTCTCGGCCCCGTCACCGGCAGCGAGAACACCGCCTCGCCCGGCCACGATTTCCTCGCCGATAACGTCGACATTCAGGTGATCGTCGGCGGCGTCTCCGTGAAGCCGCTTTACGCGGGCCGCGCGCCGGGACTCGCCGGCGCCGACCAAGTCAACTTCATCCTTCCGTCCAATGTTCAAACCGGCTGCACGGTCCCCTTCCAGGTTTCGGTCGCCGGCCAGTTGAGCAATCCGAGCTTCATCGCCGTCGCGTCGAACGGCACGGCCCAAGCGTGCGACGCCCCGGGCTTCACGACCGCTCAGTTGCAGAGCTTCGACCAGGGCAACTCGATCACGCTCGGCGCCTTCACCCTTTCGCAGATTTCGCAGACGGTGAGCGGCTTCGGGACGGTCAGCATCAACAGCGTCAGCGGCGGCTTCACCAAGCTCACCGGCTTCCAACTGAACACGGCGGGACGTCTCACCGGCTCCGCGACCAACTCCTGCCAGGTGATCCATAGCAGCGGAACGACCAGCCAGCTCGCCAGCGGCGTGACGGGGACGCAACTCGATGCGGGTAACGTCACGCTGAGCGGTCCCGCTGGCTCCAACATCACCACGCCGGTTTCGATCACGAAGGACGCGAGCAATGCTTACAACCTCTCGCTCGGCGGCTTGGGCCTGCCCACCGGCATCAACGCCAACCTCGTCTCCGGCCTCTACAAACTCGCGGGAGCGGGCGGCGCCGACGTCGGCTCCTTCAACGCGTCCGTGAACCTCGGCTCGCCCCTCACCATCTCCGGCGGCCTGCCGACGGCGGTCACCCGTGCCAACGGTCTGACCCTCAACTGGACCGGCGGCAACTCGACCGATGTCGTCACCATCCTCGGGATCGCGGGACAGAACACCGGGACCGGAACCAATGCGAAGGTCGACGCCACCGAGTTCTTCTGCACGACTACGGCTGGCGCCGGCACGTTCACCGTCCCGGCCAGCATCCTGAATCAGCTCCCGGCGGTCACGGCAGCGGCGATTTCCGCCGGCACGGCCACGGGCTTCCTGGAAGTGGTTTCGTCGGTGAGTCCGACCAACGGCAACGGCCTGTTCACGGCGCCGCTAACCGCCGGGGGATCCGCCAACGGCACGTTCCTCGCAACCTTCGGCGCCGGTTCCCAGACGGCATTCCAGTAAACCGCCTATGGCCCCCGAGATTCGCTACGACGGAGTTCACTGCGCGATCGCCATCGAGCGGCCCGCGCCGGAGGTCCTCGTCTTGCGGATCTCGGGGACCGATGTCGGAGAGTTCGGCGACGCGCCCATGCAAGGCTTGGACGAGCGCCTCGCCGACGGTCCTCCCGTCCGCTTGTTCATCGACGCGCGCGACACCCGCGGCGCGTCGATCGAGGTGAGTGCGGATTGGGCGCGCTGGCTCGGCGCCCACCGCCGGCAACTCCGGGCCATCGACATGCTGACCGGGTCCCGCTACATCGAAGTCACCGCCGGTTTCGTCCGCCGGTTTGCCGACCTGCACGGCGTCATGCGCCTTTACACCGATCCCAAAGCGTTCGACGCCGCGCTGGCCGACGCGATCTAACCACTCAGACGATATACGGAGCGCGGTACTTCTCGCGCGTGAGCAGCTTGTTCGCCTCCGGATCGCCCTTGAAGGTCGGCCCGTTTTCGAGCGTCAGCTTGCGGCTGCCGACCCGATAGCTGATATTCGCCAGGTGGCAGAGCGAGGCGCTCAGGTACGCGTTCGAAAGAGGATCGTGAAGCTCCTTCTCGTTGCGCGACCGGCAGGCTTCTAGGAAGTTCTGCATGTGTAGGGCGGTGGTGTCCTCGTTCGCCGCCGCATGCTCTTCGGCGATCAACTCGTTGCTCTCGCCCTTGAACGCCTGGAACCCGCTCCCCATGCAAGCCCAGCCTTCCGTCCCGAAGAACAGATTGCCGACCATCACGTTCATCGGCTTCGTGTAGGGAAGCGCCTTCTCGATCACCGACGCCTTGGGCGCGACCGCGCCGTCCGCGGACGGACGGGGACGGCTTTGCACGGCGGCGCCTTCCGCATCCGTGGTCAGGCCGCGGACCTCGAAGACCAGCTCGCGTCCGCCGAAGTCGTAGCTCGCCAGAAGAGTGTTTGGAGTTTCTTGATCGTCATTGTAGGCGTACTTGCCGCCCTGCGCGTACGCGGTCTTCGGCCATTCCGGATCGCCGAGCGCCCACCGGGCCACGCCCATCTCGTGTACGCCCTGGTTCCCGATGTCGCCGTTGCCGGTGTCCCAGAACCAGTGCCAGTTGTACTTGAAACGCAACGGGTTGAAGGGCCGCATCGGTGCGGGTCCGAGGAAGAGATCCCAGTTGACGCCCTTCGGAGTCGGCTCATCCGCCGCGTGTCCAATCGAGGGGCGGCGCTTGAAGCAAAGGCCCTTCGCCATGTAGATCGGCCCAATCAAGCCTTGTTGGAGTGATTGGATCGCCTTGATCTTCCACGGGATACTCCGATGTTGCGATCCGATCTGAACCAGCTTTTTAGTTTCACGTGAAACTTTGAGCATCTGCTGGCCTTCGTGGATGTTGTAGCAGGCCGGCTTCTCGCAATACACATCCTTGCCCGCCTTCATCGCCCAAATCGACGCCAGCGCGTGCCAATGGTTCGGAGTCGCGATCGAAACGGCGTCGATCCCGGGATCGGAGAACATCTGCCGCATGTCCTCGAACTCTTTGGCCTTATCCCCGCCGTTCTTCACCAGCCGCGCCTGCGCGCGTTCCCTCGACGCCTGGTCGACGTCGCACAAGCCCGCGACGCGCGCGCTCGGAACGTTCTTGGAATACGCGTCGAGATGATTCGTGCCGCGGCCGCCGAGACCGACGATCCCGACATTGGCTTTGTCGTTTGCGCCCCAGACGCGGGTTGCCGCCGCGGCCGTCGCTGCGCCGAGAAAGAACCGGCGGGTTGTAGGTTGTGACATCGCCCCGATTATACGTCCAACTCGGATGCTATGATGCGGGCGTGGCGCGCGAAGAAGTCCTCGCCAAGCTTCGTGAAAGGATCGTGGCGTTCGCGGCATGTCATGGTTCGAGGGAAGCGGCGGAGGACGTGGCGCAGGAGACGCTCCTGCTCTTGCATGAGAAGTATGCGCACGTGGACCGGGCGGAAGAGCTGGTCCCGTTGTCTTTGCAAATCGCGCGATTCAAGCTGATGGCGATGCGGCGCAAAGTGGTCCGTCACCAGGAAGTGGCGGTCGGGGAGATGCCGTTGCCGGACCTCGCGCCTGACCCGGCGGAGTTGGCGGAACGGAAGGAGAAGCGGCAGCGGCTGGCGCGCGCGTTGAGACAACTCGACGGCCGCTGCCGCGAGATGATGCGGCTGAAGCTCGAAGGGCGGACGTTCCCCGAGATTCAAAAGACGATGGGCGCGGCGGCGATCAACACGGTCTACACGTGGGATCACCGCTGCCGAAAGCGGCTGCTCGAGCTGATGGGCGGGAAGTGGGAATGAGGCCGGAAGAGATCCGAAAGCTGATCGGCGGATACGCGACCGGAACGCTGACCGAGGCGGAGCGGGAGGCGCTGTTCGCGGCCGCGCTCGAGGACCAGGAGCTGTTCAACGAACTGGTGGGCGAGGAATCGCTGCGGGAGTTGTTGAGCGATCCGGGGGCGCGGGCGGAGATGCTGGCGGCGGTCGAGCCCAAGCCTCGAGTGTGGGCTTGGTGGCGGCCGGCGGCGGCGGCGCTGGCGATTGCTGCGATTGGGACGGTCATTGTGGTGATGCCGAAGAAGACCCAGGCTCCGACGCCTGCTACGCCTCCGGCTCCGACGATTGTGGCGGAGGTGAAGCCCGCGCCCGTCCCGGCTCCGGCTCCGGCTCCGGCTCCGCCCAAGCGGGTAGCGAAGGCAGTGACGCCGCCGGTTGTAGCGCAGCCCCCGGCTCAGAAGGAGGAAAAGCCGGCTGTCGCCATCGTCGGCGGCGTGATGGGCGGGATTATCAGTGCGCCGCGTGACACCGCTCCTGCTGCGGCGCCGGCGCCTCCTCCTCCACCACCGCCCGCGAGTTTCCGGAGCGCGTTTGCGCCGGCGGCTGGAGTGCAGCTTCAGTCGGCCCGGACAGGGAACGCGCAACCGGTGCTCGGCATTCGGTACAGCGTCGTGCGGGATGAGAATGCCGGCACGGTGGCGCTGCGGCTTACGGCGAATGCGAACGGATTCGTTTCCGTCGCGGGCGGGGATCCAGTCGCTTTGACGGCGATGCAGCCGTATACGACTCCGGCTCTGGCTGATAGTGAAGTGCAGGTGGTCTTCGCGCGCACTCCGATCAAGGCGTTGACTGGGCCGGTGGCGGTGTTGACGGAGACGACCGGCGCGGAGGTTTACGTCACGACCGCGGCTCCGGGACCGGAGCTCGGGTTTACGGTTTCGCTGCCGCCGAAATAGCGCGGGTTCCCGTCGCGGCGGCCAGGAATTGGCGGGCGACGATCGGGGCGTCGAACTGGTTGAGCCAGTCCTGGGAGTGGACGCGAGAAGCCGTTTGCAGGGCGGCGGCGAGGGCTTCGGGATTATCGGGCTCGAAGAACTCCGCTTGGGGGGCGACTTCGGGGAGGGCGGCGGCTCTCGCGGCGACGATCGGTTTGCCGGCTGCCATCGCTTCGAGCAACACGATGCCGAAGCCTTCCTGCACACTCGGCAAGCACAATACGGTCGCGCGGTTGTATTCCGCGGCGAGGTCCGCGCGGCTGACATCTCCGAGCCAAGTCACATCCAGCTTGAGATCGCGGGCGAGCCCGTGGAGGGCATCGCGGCAGGGGCCGTTGCCGACGATGCGGAGGTCGATGCGGTCTCCGAGAATCGCGGCCGCTCGGAGGAGCACGTCGACGCGTTTGCGCCGGTAGAAGCGTCCGACGAAGAGGACCGTGCGGCGGTCCGGCGGCGGGGAGGGATTCGCGGCGAGAACGCGGCGCCATTCGGGGAGGTCGATGAGCTCGGGGACGATCTCCGGGAGGGCGGGAAGATCGTAGAATTCGCGGGCACGCTCGGCGGAGTAGCGGCTGGTGCAGAGGACGCGGGCGGCGCGGTGGACGTGCCGGCGCTCGCACCGAGCCTGCAGGGACATCGTCAGGCGGGTGAGGCCGCTTTCGAAGCGGACCTCGTCGGCGATCACACCCTTGAGGGAGGCGACGCCGCCTTCGAGCGGGTAGCCGTCCATGTCGAAGCCGACGGTGAGGTCGCAGTCCGAGGGCCGGAGTCCGCGATTGAAGATGAGGCGCTGCGCAGTGTAAACCGGCAGGACGAGGCTGGGAGTTTCGTAGGTGACGGTATGGCCGAGGGATTCCAGCGCGCGGGCGAGCACGTGGATGCCGACATACGTGCCGCTACCGCGGCGGATGTCGAGGGGGGTCGAGGTGAGGAACCGGATGCGCACTACGGGATACGAACTACCATGATACCGACTTGGCGGTTCCCGGTGTAAGCGACGGCGTAGGCGGTGTTGGCGCGGGCGTTGGAAGAGATGACGCGCGCGGCGTTGGCGGCGTTGGCGCCCGCGTTCGCGCCGCCGCCCGGCGGGGGTCCGAAGGAGGTGACGCCGTCGGGGTTGGAGGCGACGGCCAGCTCATTGGTTTGTAGGTCGTAGACGACAAGGGAGGCGCCGCCCTGCTTGGTGGCGCGGGCGAGGAGCTTGCGGGTCGCGAGACAGCAGACGGCGCCGTTGTCCTCGAGGGCGGCGACGGTGGTGAAACCGTCGGGGACGGCGAGGCTCTGGACGGTCTGGAGGTCGAGGTTGAAAAGGATGAGGCCTTCGTCGCCGGCGGTTTTGTCGATGGTCTGGGCGAGCAGGGCGTTGAGTTGCGGAATCTGTTGGAGGGTCGAGTCGGTGAAGCCGTTCAGGCCGGCGGGCATGGCGAGGAGGACGGCGGAGGCGTTGACGCCGTCGAGGACGTAGACGGCGTCGGAGGTGCCGTTCCGAGTCGTGTCGAGGCGGGCACCGAAGACGTAATTGTTCATCTGGGCGAGCGAGGTGTCGTTACGGGTAGACGGGACGCGGAGGAGTCCACCCTGGTCGGGGAGCGGGACGGCGGTGACCGTGTCGTCGGAGAAGTCGAGGATCGCGAAGCCGTTGCCTGGGCAGGAGGCGAGGTACTCGGGAGCAGGCGTGCGGGCGGTGGCGAGCGCGAGCTGGCCGGCGAGGTCGAGGGGGAGGAGGCGGATGTCGGCGGTGCAGGAGGCGGCGAACCAGCCGTCAGGGAAGGCGTCGACAGCGATGTCTCCGGTTCCGGTCGGGATCGAGAGGAAGGCGTCCTTCGAAGAGTCGGTGGCGCGGACGAGGAGGAAGAATTTACGGGTCGTGGCGTCGAAGGTGGCGGGCGCGCGGGGCGGAGCGACGGCGGGTGTCGGAGTTCCGGGGGCGGCCTGGCGGGTCGGGGCGACCGCGTTCAGGAGGGGGAGCCAGCCGGCGGGAAAGTCCTTGGTGCCGAGCACGTCGCCGGCGGCATTGACGATCGCGAAGAGGGCCTTGGTGGGCTTGAGCGGATCGTCGCCGACTACCACGGCGGTGCGGTTCTGGCCGACGTTGGCAGTGGCGTAGACGTTCTTGAGACCGTTGATATTGACGGTCGGGGTCGCGGCTCCCGCGGCGCCTCCGCCGGCCCCTCCCCCTCCAGGTGCGGGATTGGCGGTGGTAGGGGTTTGGGTGTCGCCGGTCGCGGGGTCGATGAGGATGACTTGGGGTGGCGTGCCGGGGATGCCGGCGGCGAGTCCGGCGGCGGTCGCGGTGAGGGTCGAGGCGGCGGCGGGGAGGGTGACGGTGAGTGGGTCGGCGGCCGGGCGGAAGATCTTGACGGTGGAGCTGATGCCGGTCTGGGCGTCGCCGGCGGGCGGGCCGACGAGGGCGGCGACGGTGTCGCTATTGAGGGCGACGACGGCGGGGAGGGCGGCCACAGCCGCAGAGGTGACGCAGTCGGAGGCGAGAGAGATGGCGCTGCGGACGAAGTCGGCCGCGATGGCGGCGGAGCAACCGTCGGAGCCGCGAGCGGTGGTGGCGAGGAGGAAGCGTCCGTTGACGTCCGTGTCGGTGAGGTTGGCGATGGCGGGAGCTTTGTCCGGGAGGGGGAGGTAGAGGACCTCGGGAGCGGCGGCAGGTTGGTAGACGGGGGTGTTGGCGCGCTGGCGGTTGGCGAGGAGCGTGATGAGGTCGCCGGGCTTGGCGCCGGGCGGGACTGAAATAGTGACGTCGAACTCGCCGGGGCGCTTGGTGGAGGCGGTGGCGGAGACCTTGGCGGGCATGCCGCCGACGAAGGCCGAGATGTCGGCTTTGGGGACGGCGGGAGTGTCGGAGGGGCCGACGTCGCCGGCCGCGATTTTGGCGTCGGTGGGTCCGAGGCCGGTGGCGGAGGTGGAGATCGTCCCCGAGTCGGAGGAGCCCCAGGCGGCGCCGAAGCCGAGGTCCTTGGCGGTGCGTAGGGACGGGGCGAGGGCGGCGACCGTCACCTTGGCGGGCTGGCTGGTGTCGCCGTTGCGGCGGACGATGACGTCGACGAGCCCGAGATTGGCGTCGAGGGGGACTTGGGCGACGATGAGGCCGGGCGAGACGGAGTAGATGGGGGCGGGTTTGCCGCCGATGACGACCTGCGCGCCGCCGAGCCGGGTGGGCCAGGGCGTGGTGTCGGCGGTGGCTCCCGCCGCGGGTCCGAGGTTGAGGCCGGCGATCTGGACGAGAGCTCCCTGGGCGACGATGCCGGGGGCGGGTTCCTGCGTGAAGAAATTGGTGACGCCGCGGGCGCTGATGACGGGAGCGGTCGGGGCCTGCGCGTGCGCGAGCGAGCAGAGCGCGAGGACGAGGAGCGGGCGCATGGTGATTAGAGTAACCCGGATTGGCGGCGGGGGTTGCGGGGGGCTCCTAACCGCTGAGACGCCGAGGGCGCCTACCCGCCGCCGCGCATCGCGCGGAGATCGATCCCGAGCGCCTGGCACTTCTTGTACAAGTGGCTCCGCTCCAGCCCGAGCGCCTTCGCCGTGTCCGTCATGCGCTGATTGTGGCGCTTGAGCTCGGCCAGGATCTGCTCGCGCTCGAAGGAGTCCACCCGCGACGCGAGCGGCCCCTCGACCGCCACCGAGACGTGCGGCGATTCCGCCGCTCCCGGCAGCGCCAAGCGAACTGTCGCTGCGTCTACCGCTCCGTCGGCCAGCAACATCAGGCGCTCGACCACGTTGCGCAGCTCTCGGACATTTCCGGGCCAGCCGTAGCGCTGCAACTCCCGGATCGCCTCGGGTTCGAAGGCCTGGGGCTTCCAACCGTTCTGCGACGAGACCTGCGCCGCGAAGTGGGTCACCAGGGCGGGGATGTCCTCCGCGCGCTCGCGCAACGGCGGGAGGGCCAGCGGATACACATAGATCCGGTGATAGAGATCCTGCCGGAACGCTCCGCTCTTGACTAACTCATCGAGGTTCCGGTGCGTCGCCACCACCACCCGCACGTCGACCGGAATCGACCGGTCGCCGCCGACCCGCTCCACCTGCCGCTCCTCGAGCACGCGCAGGAGCTTCGCCTGCATCACCAAGGGCATGTCGCCGATCTCGTCCAGGAACAGCGTCCCGCGGTGCGCCTGCTCGAACTTGCCGATGTGCCGCGACGCGGCCCCGGTGAACGATCCCTTTTCGTGCCCGAAGAGCTCGCTCTCGATCAGCTCCCCCGGCACGGCTGCGCAATTCAGCGTTACGAAGGGACCGCCGCGCCGTCCGCTGCGCTCGTGCAGCGCTCGCGCGATCAGCTCCTTCCCCGTCCCCGTCTCGCCGAGGATGCAGACCCGCGCCTCGCTCGCTGCCACGCGATCCACCTGCGCCATCACGCGCCGCATGGCCTCGCCGGCGTGCACGATCTCGTGCTTTCCGACCTTCTGCCGCAGCTCGCGATTCTCCTCCTCCAGCCGTTTCAGCTTGAGGACGTTGTCCACCGTCAGCAGCAGCTTATCCGTCGAGAGCGGCTTCTCCAAGAAGTCGACCGCGCCGAGCCGCGTGGCGCGCACTGCCATCTCGATATTCGCCTGCCCCGAGATCATCACCACCGGCAGCCCGATCCCCGCCGCCCGCAGCTCTTCGAGCAGGGTCAGGCCGTCCTTGCCGGGCATCACGACATCCGAGAGCATCAGGTCGAAGGGCTGCGACTTGACCAGTTCCAGCGCTCGATTCGCGTTGTCGCAAACCGTCGCCTCGTGCCCCGCCATGCGGAACGCGCGCGCCAGCGAGGCCAGCGTATTGTTGTCGTCGTCGACGATTAAGAGTTGTGCCATGAATCAACCAATCCCCGAGAGGCGGGACTGAAGTCCCGCGCAGACTAAAGTCTGCCCCACCGACTATGCCGTCTCACCCCAACTCAATCCGAAACGCCGTTCCCTTACCCGGCGCGCTCTCGACCGAGATGCGCCCTTTATGATCGCTGATCACGGACTGCACGATCGCGAGGCCCAGTCCCGTGCCGTGCGTCTTGGTCGTGTAGTACGGCGTGAACAGGCGCTCGCATTCCTCGGGCGTCAGCCCCTGTCCCGTGTCGATCACTTCGAGGCGGGCACCGTTCTCCAATGCGGTTGTGCGGAGTGTCAGCGTGCCACCGTCGGGCATCGCGTCGATCGCGTTCAGGACGAGGTTCCGCAGCGCGCGCGTCAACTGTTCGGAGTCGGCCTGGATCGGCGGGACATTCGGGTCGATTTCCAGCGCCGCGCGGATGCGCGCCTGCTCCAGTTGCGGCGCGAACAGCCGCACGGTCTCGCCGACCAACTCGTTCACCGAGACGCTCTGCATCGACGGCGCCGGCATCTTGGCGAAGTCGCTGAAGCGCCCGATGATCTGCTTCAGCTTGGAGAGCTCGGCCAGCAACGTTTCCGTGCCCTCGCGGAAGACTTCGTCGAACTGCTCGGGATAGCGTTCGCGCGCCCGCTGCATGTTCTCGACCGTGATCTGCAATGGGAAGAGCGGATTCTTCAATTCGTGCGCGAGGCGACGCGCCAACTCACGCCACGCCGCGACGCGCTCCGCCTGGACCAGCCGCTCGCGCTGGTCCATCAGCTCGCCGGTCATGCGATTGAACGCCCGCGCCAGTTGCCCGATCTCGTCCGCCGACTCCGTCTCGACCGTCGCGCCCCAATTGCCGGCCGCGACCTTGCCCGCGCTCTCGGCGAGCTGCCGCACCGGGCGCGTCACGCGCGCCGTGGCCCACCAGCCGAGGCCCACGCCGAGCATGATGCCGAGCCCCGCCGCCGCGATCCCGACCGTCCGCTGCGACGCCTCCAGTTCCACCAGGTCGCGCCGCGAACTGCCGACCAGTAGGGCCGCCATGAGGCTTCCGTCGTAACCCGTGAGCGGGAGCGCGTGGAACGTCTCGGCCGCCGCGCCCGACCCGATCGTGGCCGTCTGCTCCGCCTTGGTCGCCTTCACCCGCTCGATCAGCGGACCGAGACCCGGGAGGTCGTTGCCGCCCAGGTCGCGCCACAGGAGCACCCGCATGCCCTTCGGCAGCACGACGGTGGAGAGCAGTTTTTCGTCGAGCTGCTGGCCGCCGATGACGTAGAGCCGCCGCTCTCCCGCCGTCACCTCGCGCACTGCGGAAAGTGCGAGCGTCATCCCGGTGGGCAGCTCTTCACGGCGCAACACAGCCGTGTCCGTCGGCGTCAGCCAATCTTCCTTGTAGAGGAACCGCGCCGGCCACTCCGCCGACGAGATGATTGTTCCGTCGCCCGAGACCAGTTCGAGGAGCTCCAGCCCGTGCGCCGAGGCCAGGGACGCCGCGTCGTTCACCCACCGCTCCGGATCCGGCGCCATGGCGATGTTCAGCGCAGCATCCGAATCGGCGAGCCGCTTCACGTCCTGCGCGATCTCCTCGCGGCGGCGGTCGAACTCCTTGCGGAACTGCGCTACCAGCGCCTCCGCCCGCTGCCCTTCCGAGCGTTCAAACGCCCGACGCGTCTGCGCCAGCACCAGCGCCTCGACGATCGCGACCACCGCCACGATCGAGATGGTGAACAGCAAGAGGAGCCGCGTGCGAAAGGTCATCGGCCCCGCTCCTCGACCCAGACGTTCTCGAAGCGCCACTCGCCGAGCGGCGTGATTCCCGGACCACCGTGCACCCGCAGCCCGACGGCGTACAGGTCGGGCGTGTGGGCCAGCGGAATCACGTGAAAACCGTCGAGCAGCGCCCGCTCCGCCGCGTACAAAGTCTCCGGCGAATCGACGCGCGCCGGCTCCGGGAGGCCGAGAGTCGCGGCGAGGCCGGCAAGCGCTGTCGGGCCGTCGCTCGAAAGGATCCGCGCGCGGACCAGCCGCACGTCCGCGTTCCCGGTCACGACCGTCACAGTCAGGCCGGCGTCGTGCGCGTTGACCGCGATGCGATCGGCCATTGTGCGATCGTCCGCCGCGAGGGTGAACGCCCTCGCCGCCGGTGGAACGGCCGCGACCAGCGATTTCGCGCGCGCCATATCGGTCGTTGTCGGGAACAAGAATGCGTAGCCTGAGATCCACTGCGGCAGCAGTCCGCCCGCGATCTCGCCTTGTCCTTGGAGCAGGACGCGATGAATCGCGCCGCGGTCAACCGCCAGCGCCAGGGCCTCGCGCACCCGGGCGTCTTCGACCTTCGGACCGAACACCAGCGCAATCAGCTTCACCGGCGAGCTCGACCACATTCGCTGCCCCGCCGGCGCCTGCCGCAGCTCTCCCGGCGCGAATTCGACGACGTCCGCGCGACCGAGGTCGATCACGCGTTCGCGCAGAGGCGCGCCCATTTGCACATCCACGCTGTCGACGAACGGCCGCCCACCCGGCGCGTTCTCTTCCGCCTGGAATACGGCGCGTCGTCCTGCCTCCCAGCGAGTGATGGCAAAGGCGCCGTTCAGGTCCGCCATTCCGGGTCCGGTCTGCGGCGGGTCGGCCGATTCGACCGCTTCGCGCACCTCGACCCGCAGCGTTCCGCCGTAGTGCGGACGCGTCGCGGCGGCGGCGAAGAGGGCGAGACTAAGGCCCGCACACAATCGAAATCGCATATGCCCGATAGGATCCGTTCTTAACGACTGCCACGCCTGGCCACAACGCCGTCACGGCGCCGGCAAACTCGACCGGTTGTCCGATGGCCTTCGCGCTCCGGTTCACGATCGCGTACGCCTGGACCGAGTCGCGGCCTTCCCCCGGGCGGGTGGCCAGCACGACCGGGGCGCCGCCGCAGCGTACGTTCGCCGCCGCGATGTCGCTGCCCCAGCCCGTGATGGTCCCGACGCGCTCGTTCGACGCATTGAAGATTCCGGTGGTCCCGTCCGTCAGCGCGAGGAGCGTCCAGTTGTCGGCCGTCGCTGCGGAATAGAAGGACACCTTCGCGGAGAAGTAATTCCGCCCCGCGACCAGATCGCTGCCGGGACCGCAGCGGAGCGACCACTCGGGGCTCCAGGCCCCCGAGCACGACACCCCTGGAAGCGTCACCTGCACTGTCGGCCCGTCGACACGTAGCCTCCCGCGCAAGTCGCGCGGCCAGGGTTTCGACGGCGTGATGCGTGCGCGCTGTTTGTTCGAAGTTTGGAGGATGCCGGTGGGCGTGAGCACCAGGAAACCGTCGTCGAGCGTGGCCACATCGAGGATCGGCTCTTCCTGCTCCCACAGCAGCCGCGTCTCGATCGCTGCGGAGCCCGGCAACGCCCCGGCCGCGCGGCGAAATGTCGCGATCCAGACCTGCCCGCGGAACTCTTCGACCAGCATCCCGGAGGCGGCATTCTCGGAGATCGTGAGCTGCGCGTCTGTTCCCTCGGTAGTGCGGACGATGGAGTCGAAGATCGCTTTGGCCTGCGCGACCGCGTCCGGAGGAACCGAGGCCAGATTGCGCCAGGAAACGCCGACCAGCCCATTGCCCGCGGCCGCCGTTCGCCTCGCCAACTCGCGCGCGGCGGAGTTCAGGCCATCGGCCGCGGTCGCGGCCCACGCCATCGCCAGAATCGCCGCGGTCAACCGTTTCACGATCAAAGTTTAGCGCGCGGCGACTAAGGTTTCGGTCGCGAAGATATTCGCGATCTCGGGCGTCCGCTCGCCGTGCAGTTCGACCACGTCGCCCACCGCGACGATCTTGAACAGCTCTTCGACGTCGTGGTTCCGCATGCGAATGCAGCCGTGCGACGCGTTCTTGCCGATCGAGGACGGCACGTTGGTCCCGTGGATGCCATAACCCTTCTTGCTCAAGCCCATCCAGCGTGTGCCGAGCGGGTTCGCCTTGCCCGGAGGCACGACCTTTCCCTTCGTGTACCACGTCGGGTCGGCGATCTGATTGACGATCGTGAACGTCCCTTCGGGGCTCGGCGAGTTCGGCGCGCCGACCGCAGTCTCAAACACTTTCACGACGCGGTCGCCTTCGACCACCGCGAGCTTCCGATCCGGGATGCTCACGATCACGCGCCGGTCCTGCGACCACGCCTCGACCGTCACCACCACCACCATCCCGGCCATCCTTGTAATTCGTGTCATAACGACTTAGAAAGATGCACGCTGGGGCCACACTTGCAAGCTATTGAAAACAATAGACGGCTGTGTTTGCCTGGAAACAAAGCGTGGGCGCCGTGAAACGCCGCCACGGAGCGGGACATCCCTTATGTAGATGCCCAGCCTCATTTTGGGCGGGGTGCTCTCCCTCGCTGCTGCCGTCACCATGCATCACAACATCGAGTACACACGTGTCGGCGAGACCGGTCTGGCGATGGACGCCGCGATCCCGCAGACGACGGCGCGCGTGCCGGCGGTGATCGTCGTTCACGGCGGAGGCTGGGTGCGCGGCGACCGTGCGGTCGACGTGGCGCCGATCCTGCCGCCGCTCTCGGACGCGGGCTTCGCGTGGTTCTCGATCAGCTACCGGCTAATGAACGATGCGGCGCAGTTCGGGGCGGGAGTCGAAGACGTCGAGGCGGCCGTGCGGTTCGTGCGGGCGCACGCCGCCGAGTATCACGTCGACCCCGACCGGATCGCGCTGGTTGGGGAATCGGCGGGCGGACAACTGGCGGCGATGGCGGCGCTCCAGCCGGACCTCAAGATTCGCGGCGTCGTCGCGTTATATGCGCCGACCGACCTGGTGACGCTCGCGAAGACGTCGGACAAAGTCCCGGAATGGGTCCGGCAGAACCTGAAAGGCAGCGCGTTCGAGGCGCTGATCCTGGCGGGGTTGAAGCAGTTCTCGCCGATCGAGCATGTGCGGCGGGATATGCCTCCGTTCCTGCTGATCCATGGGACTGCGGACGCGCTGGTGCCGTACGAGCAATCGAAGGCGATGTGCGCGCGAATTCGTGCGGAGGGCGCAAGCTGTGACCTGTTCCCGGTGACCGGCGCAGGGCACGGCGTGCGGTGGTGGGAAGCGAACCCTGCGACGGCCGAGCCGTACAAACGCGAGATGGTCCGCTGGTTAAAAGAGCGACTCTCGTAAGCGGCGCGATAGAATCGGTTCGGACATGCGAATCGATCTGCGTGTCGCCGCCGGCGTCGTGCTGCTGGCTGCGGCTACCCACCTGACGTGGGCAACGGTGCAAGGGCTGGAGAGGCGCCGCAACCTGCGCACCGAGCTTTCCGAGATCAGCCACGTCAAGTACGGGCTGCTGAACGCGAATCGCTGGGTGGAGATCCTGCTGCCGGCGCTCAACAAGCAGGTCGACGCGCTGGACTTGCAGCCTTCGAAGGGCGCCACTCTGCGTCCGATGGTGCAGAATGCGCTTTATCGACTGCTCGACGACGTCAAGGTGAAGATGTCGGCGAAGCCCGCGGAGGGCGCGACACCCATGCTCGGGCAGGGGAATCCGCTAATCGTCAACATGATCATCGGCGCGCTGCGGCCGCACGTGCCGGAATATACGGACATGGTTCTGAAGGAACTGGACCGTCCCGAGGCGCGGACGGCGGTCAAGGACTACCTCCGCGGGGCTGTCGAGGACGCGGCGAAGTCCACATTCGGTCCCGTGGACATGACGTTGTACCAGTCGATCCTGAAGGAGCACGGCTGCGCGAACGGCGAGGCGTGCAAGCGGGAGATCGCCGGGGATGTCCAGCAGGAAGACGAGCGGATCGGCTACCACTATCTGTTTGCGCTCGGGTTCAGCGCGCTGGCGATGGTGCTGTTGCTGGCGCGGCGCGGTCCGGTGGGGCGGTGGGGGTTCGCGGTGCTGCTGGCGTTCTGCCTGATGTTGCTGGGCGGCGGGTTGATGACGCCGATGCTCGAGGTGGAGGCGAAGATCTCGCAGCTCAAGATGACGCTGCTCGGGCAGCCGGTGGTGTTCACGGACCAGGTGCTGTATTACCAGAGCAAGAGCGTATTCGAGGTATTCCGCGCGCTGATCGACACGCACCGGGCGGAGATGTTAGTGGTCGGCGTGTTGGTGTTGATGTTCAGCGTGGTGTTCCCCGGCCTGAAGCTGACGGCGTCGGTCGCGAGCCTGTTCCGGCCGTCGCTGTTGTCCAATCCGGTGGTGCGGTTCTTCGCGCTGGAGTCGTCGAAGTGGTCGATGGCGGACGTGATGGCGCTGGCGATCTTCATGTCGTTCGTGGCCTTCAACGGGCTGGTGGGACACACGCTGGAGAGCCTGAAGGACACCGGCGCGGATATCCTGATCCCGACGGACAGCTCGAAGATTCTGCCGGGGTATTACATCTTCATCGCGTTCTGCCTGGCGAGTTTGTTCGTCGCGCGGCGGCTAGGGAAGGAACTGCGCCAGCCGTAGCGAAGTGCCCCGGTCACTTCGTAAGCAGCGGATCTGAATGTGGGGCAGACTTCAGTCTGCGGAGGACTTCAGTCCGACTCCGCGATAGTCGGGCTGAAGCCCTCCGCAGGCTGAAGGCCTGCCCCACTCCTAGTTCTCCGTCGGACGCTCGGCGCGGTCGATCACGAGGATCTCGACCGGACCCTTCTTCGACTCCAGCTTGAGGCCGAGTTGTTCCTGCAGGGCGGTCAGGAGCGTGGGACCGGTGGCGGCTTCGGCGGGCTTGTCCGGCGCGCCGGGGGCGGCGTCGGGAGTCCATTCCAGCTTCAGGTCGAAGAAGCCGGCCAGGCCGGTTTCGTTGCGAACGGTCCGGCGCATCATACCCGAAAGGCTCTCCGCGAACCGGTCCATCTCGAGGCGCGTTGCCTCGAGCCGGCGACCGTTGATCATGACGCCGCCGGGTGAGCCGTCGGGAGAGGTATTAGACTTCATCTTGGAGCCGCCCTTCGCGACGACCAGCGCATAGATCGGCATTTCCTTCGTCTCAGTGTGGACCTCGAGGTGGAAGCGCTCCTGGAGGAGCTTGCGGAGGCGCGCGCGGATCAGTGCGGCGGCGGCTTCGCGCTGCTTGTCGCTCATGTTGCGAAAGTCCGCCGGGCCTTCCATGGGCGCGCCTTTCGCGAGCACGTGGAAGCGTTCGGACTCGATCCAACCCGTGCCGCCCGACAACTGAAAGTCGCGCAGCCCCCAGGCAAACCCGACCATCATGCGGAGGGTGCAGTTCTCCATCCGGATGCCGCCGCCGGGCGGGTAATTGATCGACATGCCGTTGGCGAGCGGGTCGCCGGGTTTGATGGAGGCGACTTCGAAAGTGTCGGGAGTCTGGGCGGCGGCGGCCGCGAGGAATAAGAGGGCGAGTGAGAGCTTCATGAGCTTAGTTCTCCGTGGGGCGTTCGGCGTGGTCGACGGCCACGATCTCGACGGGTCCCTTTTTCGCTTCGAGTTTGAGGCCGAGTTGTTCCTGGACCGCGGTGAGGAGCGTCGGGCCGGCGGCGGTCTCGACAGGCTTGTCGGGAGCGTCCGGAGCTCCGGCCACCATGTCGGGGGTCCAGTCCAGTTTGGCGTCGTAGAAGCCGGTGAGTCCGGTTTCGTCGTGGACCGGACGACCGGTGATCGCGGCGAGGCTTTCGGTGATCTGAGCCAGGGAGGCGCGGGTGCCCCGGTACATGGCGCGGCCTCTGGTCATGGTGGTCCCGTTGGTGGAGGGGGTCGTGTTGGGCTGCATCTTGACGCCACCCTTCGCGACGACGAGCGCGTAGATCGGCAGCTCGCGGGTCTCCCGGTGGATCACGAGTTGGAAGCGGTCGGCGAGGAGTTTCTGGAGGCGCTTACGGATCAGGGCGGAGGCGGCCTCGCGTTGCTGGTCATTCATCGCGAGGTAGGTGGAGGGGCCCTCGTCGAGGACGCCTTTGGCGAGGATGTTGTAACGCTCGGAGATCATCCAGCCGGAGACGCCCGTGAGTTGAAAGTCGCGGAGGTCGTACGCGTACTGGATGATCTGCCGGAGCGTGCCGTTTTCCATCTTGAACCCGGCGCCGTTGGCGAAGCCCATCGACGTGCCGTTGGCGAGCGTGTCGCCGAGCTTGATGGAGGCGACCTCGAAGGTGTCGGGACCTTGGGCGGCGGCGCCGCCGGCGATCAAGAGAGCGAGCGCGAGAGACTTCACAAAGAGATTCTACGCGCATCGCGCCCGGAAGTTAGGGAGAGTCTACTGCTCGTCGGCGGAAGGGCCGTACATTCCCGGGATCGGGACGTTGTTGAGGCGGAGGTAGACGCCCAACTGCGCGCGGTGATGCACGATGTGGTTCAGAAACGCACGGAGGATGTTGGGACGGGGTCCGCCGTAGACGATCTGCCCGCCGAACTTGAGATTCCAGTTCTTGAGCATGTCGTCCTCGGACGCGGCGAGGATGGCGGCGCGACCCTGCTCGACGCCGCGGTCGAACATCTCGAGGAGCTCGGTGGTGGAGGTGGCGATCGTCGGCTTGAAGTCCGCTGGAATCTCGAGGAGCTCGGATTCGAGCGCGAATTTCGGCCACGCCGGCAGTTCGGCGACGTGGCTGGCGAGCCGGTCCAGCGTCATGGATTTGGGATGCGGTTGATAACCGCGGTGAGCGTCGTCGAGCGGGACGCGCTCGAGGAGCTTGCGCGTGCTCTTCATTTCGTCGTCGAAATCGAGTGCGATGGTTTGTGCTGTCGTTTGTGCGGTGGTCATGAAATGAGACTACGCCGGATTGCGGACAGGTTCAGTCCTCGATGTTGTGGGAGACTGGGGCCATGCTGGAAACATCGGCGCGGCTGCTGGGGCTGCTGGCGCTGTTTCAAGGACGGCGATCATGGGGCGGCGGCGAGTTGGCGGAACGGCTCGAAGTCACGACGCGGACCCTGCGGCGGGACGTGGATAAGCTGCGGTCGCTGGGCTATCCGATTCACTCGACCTCCGGGGCGGAGGGTGGGTATCGGTTGGGCGCGGGGTCGACGATGCCGCCGCTGTTGCTCGACGACGACGAGGCGGTCGCGGTGGCGCTCGGCTTGGGACAGGCAGCGGCGGGCGGCGTGGCGGGAATGGAGGAGGCGTCGATCCGGGCGCTGACGAAGATCGAGCAGATTCTGCCGCCGCGGTTAGGACGGCGGGTGGCGGCGTTGCAGGCGATGATCGTGCGAACCGGGTCGGGAGAAGGTGTCGCGGATGCGCGAACGCTCTCGGCGATCGCGGCGGCGTGCCGGGATTGCGAGACGCTGCGGTTCCGGTATCGCGATCATGCGGGGGCTGCGACGTCGCGGGTCGTGGAGCCGCACCGATTGGTGCACACCGGATATCGCTGGTACTTGGTGGCGTGGGATACGACCCGGGTGGACTGGCGGACGTTCCGGGTGGATCGCATCGAGCCGCGAGTGTCGACGGGGCTGCGGTTCGTGGCGCGCGAGGGTCCGGCGAAGGATCTGGCGGCGTACGTGACGCGGGGTGCGGCGTATGCGCCGGTGTGCAGGGCGCGCGTGAAGGTGGCGGCGTCGGCGGAGAAGGTCCGGCCTCGGCTACGGTTTATCGGCGGGCTGGCGGAGGCGGTCGACGAGGCGTCGTGTTGGGTGCAGATAGGCGCGTCGTGCTACGAGGGGCTGGCGATCAGGCTGACGCTGATCGGTGTGGACTTTACGGTCGACGGGCCTGCGGAACTGGTCGCGGCCCTGGAGAAGTTGGCGGGACGGTTGGGGCGGGCTTGCCAAACGGAGCCGCGCACGGAGTAAGCAGTTGTCGCCGCAAGCCGAACCTCGCAGAGAGCTCGAATTGCGTTCCTCTGCGTCTCTGCGTCAAAGTGTGAATCAGAAAATGTAGCCGATGCCGAGATTGACGTGATCTCCACGTTCGTTGGCGGAGAGCTGGTTGCGGTAGTCGGTCATCATGCGGCGGTATTCGAGGGCGAAGTTGACGGACGGGGTGAGTTTGAAGATCAGGTTGCTCATGAAGGTCTGGTCGCGCCAGCGGTTGCCCACCGGGAGCTGTGCGGCGTTGGGGATTTCGAGACCGTAGGCGAGATTCATTTGCCATTGGCGCGTGGGATTGAACTGGAGCTGCGACCAGCCTCCGCGGCTTTCGACTCCGTGGGCTCCGGGAGTTCCCGGGGCGCCGATCGCTTCGCCGCTCGTCACGCTGAAGATGCCTAGGGCGCGGCCTTCGAAGGCTTCTCCGGTGAGGATGATGTAGCGGGAGAGCGGGATCGAGTAATCGAGGGCGACGCCCCAGGAATCGACCGGCGCTGGAGTGTTCTTGCCGCGCGCGTAATGTCCGCTGAGACCGATAGTGGCTTTCGATTGTGTGAAGGCGATGCGGGATTCGAGGGCGGGCATGCGGCCGCGCTCTCCGATGGACGGCTGACGCGAGGTGGAGAACGTCGCGGCCGGATTGTCGCCCATGTTGGGGTCGAGCGCGGCGACCTGCCAGAGAAGGCCGCCGCTGGAGAACTCGGCGCGGACTTGGGGCAGGCGGATCCAGGGATTGCCGGAGGCGGAGAAGTCGGGGATCGCATAGCCGGCGAGGCTCGTGGGATTGAGCGGGGCGAAGAGCGCCCAGTCCTGCCCGGCTTCGACGGCGACATGCTTCCAATCGAGGCGGCCATAGGCGAGGCGCAGACGGAAGATGTCCATGTCCATGCCATTGCCGAGCGGGGTCTTGCCGCCGAAGAGGTCGAACTCGAACTGGCCGGAGAGTTTCGCGCCGGCGACGTTGGGCTGCTGGAAGCGCAAGCCGAGACGGGTCTGGCGCGCGGTCATGCCGAAGTTCTTGTCGCCGCCCAGGGCGTCGCTGCCCTGTTTGGAGGCGAAGAGCGGGACGTCCTGAATGTTGGTGGGGACGGTGTTGTAGAAGGCGTTCATGAGGACCGTGCCGTAGAGCGAGACGGCGGGACGGTCGGCAGCAGGCGCGGGCTTGGGCGCGGCGGTCGCGTTGACGACGGGCGCGGGCGTGGCGATCGGTTTGAAGGTGGCGAGCTCGGTGTCGGTGAGCAGACCTTTGGCGCCGAGGATGGAGGCGAGAGCGCCGACGCGGTCGGCCGCGGCGGTTACGATGGCGAGGTCGGCGGAGGAGATGGTTCCTTTGCCGGCGAGGATGCGGGCGAGGGCGATGGCAGGATCTTCTGCCGCGGAGAGGGCGAGGGAGAGGAGGAGAACGAGGAGGAGGCGGTGGAGCATTCAATCAAGATAGTACGGGCAACGGGAGTGCGGGAGGGTGTTTTTGACGCAGAGACACAGAGACGCAGAGAATCCGCTGTCACGCGACTTCGCGGCGGGTGCCTCCGGTGATTTCGGCGGGGAGGAAGTGGCCGGCGGCCGCGGCGCAGTTGTCGCAGTTGACGCAGGCTCCCCACTGGTCGTCGAAGTAGCGGAGGAGGAACTCGCGGCGGCAGGTGGTGAGCGCGGCATACGCCTGGACCTGGCGGAGGCGTTCGCGGCGGCGTTGGAGGAGGAGGTCACGGCGCTCGACGATGAGGCGGACGGTCTCGGGGCGGTCGAGGCCGGGTTCGAGATCGGCGAGGTGTTGCAGGATGGCTTCGGTCTTGCGCGGGCCTACGCCCGCGGCATTGGCGTCGCCCGCTTCGAGAGCGTCGAGGACGCGTTCGACATCTTCGGCGACGACCTTGCCGCTGCCGGCCTGGAACTTGCGGATGCCGGCGTTCTGCGCGCGATAGAAAAGGATGGCCTCGGCGGGTTCGCCGTCACGGCCGGCGCGGCCGACCTCCTGGTAGTAGGAGTCGAGGGACTCGGGGAGATCGAAGTGGTAGACGAAGCGGACGTCGGCCTTATCGATGCCCATACCGAAGGCGTTGGTGGCGACGATGACTTCGGACTCGCCATCCATGAAACGCTGCTGAATGGCCTCGCGGTCACGGGCGGGGAGACCGGCGTGGTAGTGCTCGGCGCGGACGTCCTGGTCGCGTAGGGCGCGGGCGATCGTCTCGGCGGCGGCGCGCGTGGCGGTGTAGACGATACCGGGCTTCTCGGCCCACACGACGCGATGAACGAGGGCGGCGGTCTTGGCGTCTTCGGAGTCGAACTTGTCGACGCGAAGGAGGATGTTGGGCCGGTCGAGTCCGCGAACGAAGACGGCGGGGTCGCGCATGCGGAGGCGCTCCACGATTTCCTGGCGTGCGGCGCGGGACGCGGTGGCGGTGAGCGCCAGGGTGACGGGATGGCCAATGGCGTCGACGACGGCGCCGAGGCGGAGATAGTCGGGGCGGAAGTCGTGACCCCATTCGCTAATGCAGTGGGCCTCGTCGACGACGAATAGAGAGACGCGGGCGGCGCGCAGGGCGTCGATGACCTCCGGCTTGCGGAGCTGTTCGGGAGCGACGAAGGTGTACTCGAGGTCGCCGGCGCGTAGGCGCTCGAAGGATTCGCGGATTTGGGCGGCAGAGGCGTGGGAATTGATGGCTGCGGCGCGCTGGTCGTGAGGCTGGGAGGCGATGGAGTCGAGCTGGTCGCGCTGGAGGGCGAGGAGGGGGCTGACGATGACGGTGGGTCCGGAGAGGAGGAGTCCGGCTGCCTGATAGATGGCGGACTTGCCGGAGCCGGTGGGCTGGACAACGAGGGTGTCGCGGCCGTCGAGTATCGACTGGATGGCTTCGAGCTGCTCGGGGCGGAGCTTGAGGAGGCCGAGCTTCTGGCGGGCGCAGCGCTGGATGGCGGCGGGCGTCGTGCGAGTCACGGCATTGGGTATGCAGTTCGACAGCCATAGCCGCGAAGGTTTGGCCGCGCACGTGCTTGGGTGGGAGTTGTGAGTCTGGATATTACACGGCGGAAGCGCGACGGCGCGACGGTGCTGGACGTGTCGGGGCGGGTGACTGCCGGCGCGGGCGCGAATCAGTTGCGGGAGATGGTGCGGCAACTGTCGGAGGGCGGCGAGCGGAAGGTGCTGCTGAATCTGGCGGATGTGGAGTTCCTGGACAGCACGGGCCTGGGCGCGTTGGCGGCGGCGTCGGAGATGCTACGGACGCGCGGGGGACAGTTGCGCGTCGTGAACGCGACGGGTGCGGTGCGGCATGTATTCCAGATCACACGGCTGAATAAGGTGTTCCCGGATTTCGGGGACGAGGATGCGGCGCTGGCTAGCTTCGCGGCGTAGGCGGCGCGGAACGGGTTAGCGGTTTACGAGTGTGAACCTTCCGTCGGCCTGCAGGTAGTACTTTCGTCCGCGCCACGTGATGGTGTTGCCGAAGAACCCGCCGAGCCAGGCTGCGAAGCTCGCGAGGTCCTGCAGCGGGACCAGCCACCAGAGCCGGCGCACGAGCGGGTCGGCCAGCGCCACTCCGGCGGTCGCCCATCCGGCGGTAGCGCGGAAGATCAGGGTCAGCGCCACCACAACCCACCACTCCGGCGCCGCGGCCCAGAACAATAAGGCGAGGGGCAGAGGATTGGTGAATAGCTGACCGACGTAGCCCCACGGCCGCGACCGTCGGGTGCTTCGGTTCCACCGCAAGCGATGGCGCAGGTTCGCCCCGAGCTTCTGCGCGCCGATCCGGTGCTCAATCACATAAGACGAGAGGATGACGCCGTACCCCATCTCGGCGGCGCGGTTCCCCATGACGAAGTCCTCCGCGAGGAAGTCCTTCACGGCGTCGAACCCGCCGATTCCGGCGAGGGTGGCGCGGCGCGCGGCGATGGTCGGGCCGAGCGCGAACTTCATCCCGTCGAGCATGCGCGCCACCAGGACACCGCCGATGAATTCGGTATTGAGTCCGACGGCTTCTAGTGTGGACCAGAAGCTCGGGCCGGGGACGGCGCGGTAGGGGCAGGTGGCCATGCCGAGGGCCGGATCGGCGAACTCCGCGGCGAGGGTCGCGAGCATGGCAGGAGTGACGCGGATGTCGCTATCGGCCATCACGATGAGGTCGTGCGACGCGGCGGCGAGCATGAGATCCAGGGAGTAGACTTTCGCGTTGGGATACGGCGGCTCGCCGGTGATGATGAGGCGCGAGGGGATGGCCGGGTACCGGGCGCGCAGGCGCTCGACGACTTCGATGGCGGGGTCGGACGCGCTCCGTACGGCGAACAGGATCTCGAAATACGGATATTGTTGCTCGAAGAAACTGCGGAGGTTGTCCTCGAGACCGTCGTCGACGCCGGCGAGCGGTTTGAGAATGCTGATCGGGGGGCGCTCGACGGCGGTGGTCGGGATCACTGAGCGGTAGCGGAGCGCGGCGAGGACGGTCAGCACGCAGTAGACGAGCGAGCCGGCGACCAGCGCGGCGAGGACGATCGCTATCACAGGGGTTCAAGCCCGATCACAACATCCACTCTAACCGGAACAGAGCCGCGACTGTGAAGGAGCGGTTGTTGAACAAAGTGTCGGCCCTTTAAGAGGCAACCGCTCCATAACTGTCGCGGCTCTGTTTGGGCAACATCGCCTCTACACTGGAGGGAGCGCATGAAGCACATCGTCGTCGGCACCGCCGGCCATATCGACCACGGCAAGACCGCGCTGGTGAAGGCTCTCACCGGAATCGACGCCGACCGGCTGGAGGAAGAGAAGCGCCGCGGGATCACGATCGACATCGGGTTCGCGCACCTCGCGCTGACTCCGTCGCTGCAGATCGGGTTCGTCGACGTCCCCGGTCACGAGCGCTTCATCAAGAACATGCTGGCGGGCGCCGGCGGCATCGACCTGGTGCTGTTCGTTATCGCCGCCGATGAATCGATCAAACCGCAGACGCGCGAGCATTTCGATATTTGCAGGCTGCTCGGGATTCCGCGCGGCGTCATCGCGCTGACGAAGGCGGACCTGGTCGACGACGATCTCGTGGGACTGGTCCGTATGGAAGCCGAGGAGCTGGTTGCTGGCTCGTTCCTCGAAGGCGCGCCGATCGTGCCGGTCAGTTCGACCACGGGGGCGGGGCTCGACAAGTTGCGAGAGGCGCTCGGCGCGGTGGCGGCGAAGGCGCTCGAGAAGGATGCCGCCGGCCATTTCCGGCTGCCGATCGACCGGTCGTTCACGATCAAGGGCTTCGGCACGGTGGTCACGGGCACGCTGATCTCGGGCGCGGTCGAGAAGGAGCAGGAGGTCGAGCTCTATCCCGGTGGACGGCGGCTTCGCGTGCGCGGAGTGCAGGTGCACGGAGCGGCTTCCGGCCGCGCGGTCGCGGGACAGCGAACGGCAGTCAACCTCGCCGATATCGAGCCGTCGCAGATCCGGCGCGGGGACGTGCTTTCGGTCCCGGGCCGATTCCGTGCGGTCACGGAGCTTGATGTGCGGCTCGATCTGCTCCCGTCCGCGCCTCCCCTGAAGCATCGCGCGCCCGTGCACTTTCACGCGGGGACGGCAGAGATGGAGGCGGAGGTGCGGCTGCTCGGCGGGCGCGCGGCGATGGCGCCCGGAACGTCGGGTTACGCACGGGTAGTGCTCAGCGAGCCGGCGCTGCTGCTGCCGGGCGACCGGTTCATCATCCGCCGATTTTCGCCGGTGGTAACGATCGGGGGCGGCCGGGTGGTCGATCTCGGGGAGGTGCGGTACCGGCGCGCGGACGATCCCGCCGCTCGATTGGATGTGCTGGCGGGTGGCGATACGGCCGCCCGGCTAGCGCTGCTGGTCCGCGAGTCAGCGCACGGAGTGGCGCTCGCGGACCTCGTGGCGCGGACCGGTCTGCGGGCGGCGGAGATTCAGAAAGCCGGCTTGAAAGCGGTCGCTGGACGCGACTGGTTCGTCGACCCCTCGTGGTGGCAGAGCGCGCGGGAGCGCCTCGTGAAGGCGGTCCGCGAGTTCCATGCCGCGAACCCGCTCCAGCCCGGCGTGGCGAAGCAGGACCTGCGCGCGCGAGAACTGCCGGACGCGCCCCCGTTCGTGCTCGACTCGCTGCTGGCGGAGGCGAAAGAGGTCGTCGTGGAAGGCGAGCTGGTGCGCTCGCGATCGCATAAGGTGACGCTCAAAGAAGACGAGGAGCAGGCGCGCGCGAAGATCGAGCGCGGGTTCGAGGATGCGGGACTGGCAGTGCCCACCGTGGCCGAGGTGCTGGCGAAATCCGGCGTCGAGTCGGCACGCGCACGCACGCTGCTGGCGGGATTGCTGCGCGAGAAGAGGCTGGCGCGGATCAGCGACGAGCTCGTATTTCACGTAGGAGCGATCGAAGGACTTCGCGCGCTGCTCGCGCCGCGAAAGGGAGATCGGTTCAACGTCGCGGCGTTCAAGGAGTGGACGGGCGTGTCGCGGAAGTACGCTATCCCGCTGCTGGAATACCTGGATCGGGAGCATGTGACGCGGCGCGACGGGGACGAGCGGGTCGTGCTGTGAGACGCGATACTGGTGTGCGATGACCCGCCGCACGCTGCTCACGCTTGCCGCTTCCGCCGGCCTGCCGCGCGCCGCTCACGCCGCCCCGCTCGATCGGAAGGCGCTCGTCTCGCGGCACAATCCTACGTTCCGCGCGATCGACGTGCGTGCGCCGCTTTCCGTGGGAAACGGCGAGTTCGTCTTCACCGCAGATTTCACCGGCCTGCAGACCTTCCCCGAGCTTTACGAGAAGACGACGCCGCTCTGCACGCAGTCGCAATGGGGCTGGCATAGCTTCCCGTCGCCGGGCGGCGAACTGCGCCTCGAGCCGTTCGACACCTATGGCCGCGCAGTCGGGTACGCGACGAGTTCCAAGGGACAGGAGCCGCTCTTCAACTGGCTGCGCGAGAATCCGCACCGGCTGCATCTCGGACGAATCGGGTTCCGTCTCGACCGCGCTGCGGTAACGCCGATCGAGCAGACACTCGACCTCTGGACCGGCGTCCTCACCAGCATCTTCCTCGCGAATGGCGAGCGGGTGACGGTGCGCACGTGCTGTCATCCGGAGCGCGACGCCGTCGCCGTGGAAGTCCGCGCCGCGAAGCCGCTCGACGTCGTCATCGCCTTCCCTTACGGCAGTCCCGGGATGAACGCGGCAGATTGGACGCACCCCGGCTCGCACCGCACGACCGTCGAGAGGGGTCGCATCACGCGCGTCCTCGACGGCGACCGGTATTTCGCGGCGGTTTCCGGGATGGCGGTGGAATTGAAGTCGCCGCACGAGATCGTCCTCCACGGCGCGGGGAACTTCTCGTTCACGGTGGCGTTTTCGCCGGCGCCGATCGATACCGCGCCGTCCGCCGTCGAGACTCTCGCCGCCAGCACGGCTCATTGGCCTCGCTTCTGGAATTCCGGCGCGGCGCTGGAAGTCGCCGCCAATCAGGAGCTCGAACGCCGCATCGTCCTCTCGCAGTACCTCACCGCGATTCAGTGCTCCGGCTCGCTGCCGCCGCAGGAGACGGGCCTGACGTGCAATAGCTGGTACGGCAAATTCCATCTGGAAATGCACTGGTGGCACGCGGCGCATTTCGCGATGTGGGGGCGCGCGCCGCTGCTGGAGCGCAGCCTCGCCTGGTACGCCCGCATCCTTCCGGTCGCGCGCGAAAAGGCTCGGCGGCAGGGCTACGCAGGCGCTCGCTGGCCGAAGATGACGTCACCCGACGCGCACGACAGTCCGTCGCCGGTCGGTGAGATGCTGATCTGGCAGCAGCCGCACCCGATCTCGATGGCGGAGCTCTGCTACCAGGCTCATCCCGATCGCAAGACTCTGGAGCGGCACGCCGACATCGTGATGCACTCCGCGGAATTCATGGCGAGCTTTGCGGTGAAGCGCGATGGCCGGTACGTCCTCGGACCCCCGCTGATCCCGGCGCAGGAGAATCATCCGCCGCGCGAGACGTGGAACCCGTCGTTCGAGCTCTCGTATTGGCGCGAGGCACTCGGCATCGCGCAGCAGTGGCGGGAGCGTCTCGGGATGAAACGGAACGCCGCGTGGGACGCGGTGCGGACCGGCCTCAGTCCGCTGCCCGTTCGCGACGGTGTTTATCTGGCGCACGAGAACTGCCCGCAGACCTACACGGAGCGGAATCGTGACCACCCGTCGATGCTCTGCTCGCTCGGGATGTTGACGGGCGAAGGGGTCGACCGCGAGACGATGCGGCGCACGCTGCACAAAGTCCTGCACGAGTGGCGGTGGGAGGAAACGTGGGGATGGGATTTCCCGATGGTCGCGATGACCGCCGCGCGTCTCGGCGAGCCCGCGACCGCGCTCGAAGCGCTCTTCATGGACTCGCCGAAAAATACCTGGCTCGCCAACGGGCACAACTGGCAGCGGGCGAATCTGCCGCTGTACCTTCCCGGGAACGGGGCGCTGCTCGCGGCGGCGGCCACGATGGCGCGTGCCAACGCCTTTCCGGGCGCGCGCTGGGAAGAAAAGCCGGCGTAAAAAAGAAAAGCGGCCTCACCCGCGCATTGCGAGAGAGGCCGCTAAGGAAAAACCCGGAACCTGAGACTAGTTGGTGGCGCCGCGCTTCGCGGTCACTTCGGTCGTCTGCGGGCCGTTCTGGCCGTCGCGGGTGACCTTCAGCTTCATTTCATCGCCGGCAACCGTGCCTTCGTACTTCGTGGTCATGGAGTTGCCGTTGAATTCACGAACGACTTCGAAGGAGACCTTGTCGCCGTCCACTTTGCCGTTCTTGATCTCGGACGGGGGAGGCGGATTGTCGCCGCCGCGGCCCATGCCGGGAACCGAACCGGTCAACTTGGCGCCGTCTTGCTTCAGCGTGATGGTCACCGGACGTCCCGGTCCGCCATTGCGCCCAGCCTGTTCATACGTCCACTTACCCGACACGTCAGCGGCGAAGGCCCCGATCGCGAGGATAAGCAGAATGGTCGTTACTACAAAAAGCAGCTTTTTGGTCATAGTGTCCGTTTAGGCGTCTCGAAACCGCACAACGTTACGGCGCCACCCTAAAATTGGCGAGTTTCGTACAATACTGCCGATGTCCCGAAGTTCCAATAGTTTGCGGCTGGACGAGGCGCGGCGGATGGCGCTCGCGGCGCAGGGTTACGCACGTCCGCGGCCCGCCCGCGTGACGGCAGCCCGCCTCCGGAACGCGATTTTGCGGCTCGGATTGGTCCAGATCGACTGCGTGAATGTGGTCGTCCCGGCGCATTACCAGGTGCTGTTTTCGCGCCTCGGACCTTACGATCGGAAGCTCTTCGACCGCGTCGTGTGGGGCAGCGGCGAGTTCACCGAGCAGTGGGCGCACGAGGCGTCGATCATCCCGGTCGCGACGTGGCCGCTGCTGCGCCATCGCATGACGCTCGAGCGTTTCAAACAGTGGCCGATGGCGCGCGCCCACCGTGACCATCCCGAGTACCGCGGGTGGGTGCTCGACCAGGTGCGCGAGCGCGGACCGCTCGGCGCCGATGTGCTTCCCGGACCCGAAGGGCACGACCGCCGCCTGCCCGGCACGTGGGTCGGGACGGTGCCGCGCGCGATCCTGGAGGCGCATTTCATCGAGGGATCGCTGGCCGTCACGGAGCGCCGGTCCGACTTCTCCCGCGTCTTCGATCTCGCCGAGCGGCTGATCCCGTCCGAGCACCGTACACGGGAGATCGACCGGCACGAGGCGGATCTCGAGCTGTTGCGGATTGCGGCGCGCGCGCATGCGGTCGGGACCGCCAAGGACCTCGCCGACTACTTCCGCATGAAGGTCGGGGACGCGCGGCCGCGGCTCGCGGAACTGGTTTCGGCTGGGGAACTGTCCGAAGTGCAGGTCGAGGGCTGGCGCGAGGTGGCGTATCTCGACCCCGGCGGCTGTTCGGGTTCGACTACACGGTCGAGATCTTCGTCCCGCCGGCGAAGCGGAAATACGGCTTCTACGTCCTGCCGTTCCTGTTCGGCGACCGGCTGGTGGCGCGCGTGGATCTGAAGGCGGACCGAGCGGCCGGGCGGCTCAACGTCCAGGGAGCTTGGCTGGAGCGCGGCGTGAAGCGCGCGGAGGTCGTGCCGGCCCTGCATCGCGAGTTGGAAACGCTCGCCGGCTGGCTGGGCCTGCGCTACTTCCAGCGCGCGGTGAAGATATTGAACTCGTAGCGCTCTTTCGCGTCCTTGTCGGTCACGAGCACGAGCGTTTTGCCGTCGGGCGAGAACTCCGGGAACGAGGTGAAGCCGCCGAATTTGGTGACCTGCTCGAGCGCGCTGCCATCGATGTTCATCAGGTAGAGCTCGAAGTGGCGGCTGTCGCACTCGTGCTTGTTCGAGGCGAACAGGATCTTCTTGCCGTCGGGCGTGAAGGTCGGGGCGAAAGAGGCGCAGCCGAAATTGGTCACCTGGCGCGGATTCTCGCCGGCCGCGTCGGAGACCATGATCTCCATCTTCATCGGGGCGGTGAGATTGTCCTTGAGGAGCGCGCGATAGGTCGCGAGGTCGGTCTCGTTCTTCGGATAATTGGACCGCCAGACGAGCTTCTTGCCGTCGCGCGAGAACACAGCGCCGCCGTCATAGCCGGGCTTCTTCGTGATCTGCTTCTTGCCCGAACCGTCGGGGTTCATCGTCCAGAGATCGAGATCGCCGGAAGCTAAGGATGTGTACACGATCTTGTTGGTCTTCCAGTTGACGGTGGCTTCCGCGTCGTAGCCGGGAGCGTCGGTGAGGCGCTTCTCGACCTTGCCGTCGTCGGTGGCGAGAACGATGTCGTAGCCGGCGAAGACGCCCCAGAGGTAGCCTTTGCTGCGGTCGGGAGGCGTCGGGCAGGCATCGCCGGCGAGGTGCGTCGAGCCGTAGACGATGTGCTTGTTGTCGGCCAGGAAGTACCCGCAGGTCGTGCGACCCTTGCCTGTCGACACGAGGTGCTGGTCTGAGCCGTCGGCGTTCATCACGAACATCTGGTCGCACTCGTAAGGCGGGCGAGTGGTCTGGAAAATCAACCGCCGGCCGTCGGGCGACCAGTAGGCCTCGGCGTTCTGCCCGCCATGCGTGAGCTGCCGCAAATCGGAGAGGTGGGACGGCTGGGCAGCCGCGACAGAGACCGCGACCGCGGCCAAAAGGATCGATTTCATTGCGTTACCGACAAGTATACTGTGGACGATGCGCCTCTCCCTCCTGCTTGCCGCGATCCTGCCGCTGACAGCCGCCGAGTTCACCGCGCACACGGTCGCCACCGGACTGCGAGGCGGGTACCAGGTCGTGGTCGCCGATCTGAATCACGACGGCAAGCCTGACCTGATCGCGCTCGCCAGCGGCATGCCGGAGCTCGTCTGGTACGAGAACCCCACGTGGGAGCGGCACGTGATCGCGGGCGGACTCAGCCGCATGATCAACTGCGCCGTTGTCGGCGACGAGATCGTGCTGGCCAGCGAGTTCTCGAATCAGGCGAAGGACAGTCCGGGCGTCGTATCGGTGCTGCGGCCGAATGGCGACCCGCGCCAACCGTGGACCGTCACGGAGATCGATCGCCTGCCCACGTCGCACCGCCTGCGCGTCGCGAAGATCGACGGCGGGAAGCCGATCGTGGTCAACGCGGCGCTCACCGGACCGAAGGCCGAAGCGCCCGACTATCGCGGGCAGACACCGCTCGTCTATTACCGCGCCGGCGAGTGGAAGCGGCAGACGATCAGCGAGCAGAACAGTGGCCTCGTCCACGGCATCTGGATCATCGACTGGGACGGCGACGGCCGCGACGATATCCTGACCGCCGGCTTCGAAGGCATTCACCTGTTCCACGCGCCCGACTGGAAGCGGACCGAGATCGCGAAGGGCGATCCGGCGCCCTGGCCGAAATCGGGGTCGAGCGATGTGGCGGTCGGCAAGCTCGGGCGCGAACGGTTCCTGGCGGCGATCGAGCCGTGGCACGGGAATCAGCTCGCGATTTACCGGCAGCGCGGCGGGTCTTGGCAGCGGAACGTGATCGACGACAAACTGGTCGACGGCCACACCATCGTGACCGGCGACTTCAACGGCGATGGCAACGACGAGGTCGTCGCGGGATATCGCGGCGCGGGCCGGAGCGTCTACATCTACTCGCTCGAGGGTGAGAAGTGGACGCGGTCCACGCTGGACGACGGCGGCATGGGCGCGGCCGCCTGCGCCGTCGCGGACATCAGCGGGGACAAGAAGATCGACGTCGTTTGCATCGGGTCGGCGACCGCAAACCTGAAATGGTACGAGAACCGCTAAAATTGAAGATTGCCTGAATATCTCGTTACGGTGGTGATCCCCACCCTGGCCGCGGATTCCAGGCTTCGGGAGTGCCTAGAGGCGCTCGAACGCCAGACGCGGCGCGACTTTGAAGTGATCATCGTGGACAACAGCGGCAAGGGTCTGGCGCGCTCGTACGGGTCTGCGCTCGGCGTCACCATTATCGAAAACGAGCGGAACGCCGGCTTCGGGACCGCGGTGAATCAGGGCATGCGGGCCTCGCGCGCGGCGTATGTCGCGACGATCAACGACGATGCGGTGGCGGACCCGGGCTGGCTTGCGGCGCTGGTCGCGGCGCTGGAGCGGCGGCCCGACGCCGGGATGTGCGCGTCGCGCGTGCGGTTCTACGGCGAGAAGTGGCTGGACTCGGCAGGCATGCTGATGGCGCTCGACGGCAGCAGCAAGCAGCGCGGCCATGGCCGTCCTCCTGAGGACTTCCCGGAGCTGGAGGAAGTGCTGTTTCCGAGCGGGTCCGCTGCGCTGTACCGGCGCGCGATGCTCGACCAGATCGGCGGGTTCGACGACGATTTCTTCCTGTACTGCGAGGACACGGACCTCGGACTGCGCGCGCGGTGGGCCGGATGGAAGTGCCTGTACGTGCCCGACGCCGTGGTGCAGCATCACTATTCGCAATCGGCGGGCGCGGCGTCGCCGCTGAAGGCGTATCACGTGGAGCGCAACCGGCTGTTCGTCCTGGTCAAGAATTTTCCGCTGGGGATGCTGCTGCGGGCGCCGTTCGTGTCGATCGCGCGGTACGCGTGGCATTTCCGCTATCTGCTCGCGGGACGCGGCAGCGCGGCGCGATTCCGGGCATCGGGACACGCGGGTCCGCGGATGGCGTGGTACGTCGTGAAGGCGCACTTCGCGATCCTGGGACATCTCGGGAGACTGCGGCGGCAGCGGCGCGCCATCCGGGAGCAGGCGCGGATCACGCCGCGCGTCTTCGAGCGGCTCGTGCGGAGCCATTCGATCTCGGCGAGGAGGTTGGCGGCGCTTTGATTCGCGCGACCGGTCCCGATTCCCTGCTGATCATCGTGCCCGCCTGGAATGAGGAAGGCGCGGTCGGCGCCGTCGTGCGCGCGGTCAAGAAGTACGTGCCCGGCGCGCCGGTCCTGGTGATCGACGATTCGTCGAAGGACGGCACCCTGGAGCGGGCGAAAGAAGCGGGCGCGGCGGTGCTGCCGCTGCCGCATCATCTCGGGCTCGGCGGCTGCGTGCAAGCCGGGTACAAGCTCGCGTACGAGCTCGGGTTTCAGTACGTGATCCGCGTCGATGGCGACGGGCAGCACGACCCGCGCGACATCCCGCGCATCTTCGAGCGGCTTAAGGAATCCGGCTGCGAGATGGTGATCGGGTCGCGGTTCGTGGACGGCGCGCAGGCGCACACCGGCGCGGCCCGCGGCATCGGAATTCGGTTCTTCCGCTGGGTGCTGCGGCCGATTCTCGGCAAGGAGGTCCACGACCCGACGTCGGGATTCGTCGGCGTGAATCGCGCGGCCCTCGACGTCTTCAGTCGTAGCTTTCCGCTCGACTACCCGGAGATCGAGGCGCTAGTCGTGCTGCAGCGGCGGCGCTTCCGCTTCGAGGAAGTGCCGTGCAAGATGCTGCCGCGGACCACGGGACGATCGTCGATCACCGCCGTGAAGTCGCTGTACTACATCGCGCACGTGCTGCTCGGGGTCTTCGTCAACGTGCTGAAGTACGACCGCCGGCGGCGCAAGTCCGGCCAGGGAGGATAGATGCAGAGCCTCTTGAACATCACGACGGTGCTGAGTTTGCTGCTGCTTGCGCTGGTGCTGCTCTCGGTGCGGCGCGCGCACATCCGCGTCGAGTACTCGGTGAGCTGGCTGCTGGCGTCAGTGGCGATGCTGCTGCTCTCTCGCGCCCGGCCGGTGCTCGATTTCATGACGCGGCGGTTTGGGATTCCGGACACGCCGCTGACGCTGTTCCTGATCGCGGGCAGCGTGTTTCTGATCATGTTCTTCCGCTTCTCCGTGATCATCTCTCACCTGCGGGACGACAATATCGCGCTGGCGCAACGCGTGGCGATCCTCGAGTATCACATCCAAAGCATCAGAGCCCATGAAGAATAGGAAACCCGAGTCGAAGAAGGAAGCGATCACGCGGCGCGCGGAGGCGCCGGGCTGGACGTTGTGGGCGGCAGCCGGCGCCGCCGTGCTGCTGGCATGGTGGGCGTGGAGCGCGGCGCTGCACGGACCCTTTCTGTTCGACGACATGATTCTGCCCTTCGCCCGTCCCGAATCACGGCCGCACTTCATGGCGTGGGCGGGGTGGGTGCGCCCGGTGACGATGTTCTCGTATTGGATCAGCATGCAGGTCTCCGGGGCGGACCCTTCGGCGTATCACGCGATGAGCATCCTGCTGCACATGGCGACGGCGGCTCTGGTCTTCCTGATCGTGCGGCGACTGCTCGAGTGGTCGAGCGGGGCGGCCGCGCGGCGCGACCTGCTGGCGGGCTTCGCAGCGGCGGTCTTCCTGCTGCATCCGGCGCAGGCGGAATCGGTGGCGTACCTGGCGGGCCGCGCGGAGGTCGTCAGCGTGATGTTCGCGTTCGCCGCGTTCACGGTGTTTCTTTACCGCAAGACACCGGCGGTGACGTGGCAGGTGTCCGCCGCGGTGCTCGCTTTGTTCCTCTTGGCGCTGCTTTCCAAGGAGCAGACCATCGCGCTGCCGGTGCTGCTGTTGCTGACCGACTACTGGTGGAATCCTGGTTTCAGCCTCAAGGGCGTCCGGCAGAATTGGAGAGTCTACGCCCCGATGGCATTGGGCGCGGTGGTGGCGGTGGCGCGGTTCTGGAATCTGATTCTCGGCTCTACGACCGCCGGGTTCAGCCTCAAAGACTTCACCTGGTATCAGTATCTGTTCACGCAATTCCGCGCGATCTTCGTTTACATCGGGATGTTCGTGCTGCCCATCCACCTGACGGCCGATTGGGACTTTCCCGTCTCCAAGACGATTGTGGATCACGGGTCGATCGTGGGGTTGATCGTGCTGATCGCGCTCGCTGCCGTGGCGTGGATCAACCGGCGGCGTTTCCCGCTGGCCACGTACGGCTTCTTCGCCTACCTCGTGCTGATGGCGCCGACATCCTCGATCCTGCCGATTCAGGATACGGTCGCCGAGCGCCGTATTTACTTCAGCATGCTCGGCCTGCTGCTGATCGCGGTCGATCTGCTGGGGCGCGTCAATATCGACCGGCGCGCGTTAGCCGGCGCTTGCACCGCGGTAACGATTGCAGCAGCCGTCGGAGCGCATGCGCGGGCGGAGGTGTGGTCCGATCCAGTCCTGCTGTGGAAAGACACGGTCGAGAAGTCACCGAACAAAGTGCGGGGGTATCTGAACCTTGCGCAGTCGTATTACGACGTAGGGGATTTCGGCGCGGCGGTCGCGGCCTACGACAAGGCTGCGCAGATCAAACAGCCCGACTACAACCTGCTGATCAACTGGGGACTCGCATTAGACCAGATGAATCATCCGGAAGAGGCGCTCGCGAAGATGAGGCAGGCGGCAGCGCTGGAACCGACGGCGCATGCGTATTCGCAGATCGCAATGGTCTACGCGAAGCAGCGCCGGTTCGCGGAAGCGATGGACGCGCTCAACACCGCGGCGAAGCTCGATCCGAACTTTGCGGCCACGTACAATTACCGCGCCAAGATCCACTTCTCGCAGAACGAGTACTGCCCGGCGATCGCCGACTACCGGCGCGCCCTGTCGTTAAACCCGTTCCTCATCGACGCCCAGACCGAACTGGCGCGCGCCGAGGCGCTGGCGCGGACGGCCGGCGGCTGCTGATGCGCATCGGTGTCAACGCGCTGTACCTCATCCCGGGCGGCGTCGGCGGCACCGAGATTTATCTCCGCGCGCTGCTCGACGCGCTGGCGGAAATCGATCGGGAGAACGAGTACTTCCTGTTTACAAACCGCGAGACCGGGACGGCGCTCGGTCCGAAAGCTGCGAACTTTCAGGTCGTGGAGCAGACGGTGCGGGCGAAGTCGCGGCCCGCGCGGATCTTGTGGGAGCAGTTCGCGGTGCCGATCGAGGCGTCGAGTCTCGCGCTCGATGTCCTGCTGAATCCGGGGTTCACGGCGCCGCTAGTGTGCGGATGTCCGCAGGTCACCGTCTTTCACGACCTCCAGCACAAACGGCATCCCGAATATTTTCGCTGGTGGGATCTGCCGTTCTGGCGTTTCTTCCTGTGGCGCGCCGCGCGTGTGTCGCGTCGAATCATTGCGGTGTCGGGGGCCACGGCGGCGGACCTGCAGCGGTATTACGGACTCGGCGCGGAGAAGGTGCGGGTGGTGCCGCACGGTGTTGCGCCATGGCAGCGGAGGCCGGCGCCGAAGGAGTCGTATATCCTAACCGTCTCCACCTTGCACCCGCATAAGAATCTCGACGGCTTGCTGCGAGCCTTCGCCGAGTTCCGAAAGACGCATCCCGAGTTTCGCCTGGTCGTCTGCGGGATGCATGGCTTCGTGACCGGACCGTTGCATGACCTGGGCGAGCGTCTCGGACTCGCGGACGCGGTGGAGTTTCCTGGCTGGATTCCACGCGAGGATCTCCTGGACCTGTTCGCGCACGCGGCGGGCTTCGTCTACCCGTCGCGGTTTGAAGGCTTCGGGATGCCGGTGCTCGAAGCGCTCGCCGCCGGCGTTCCGACGGCGTGCTCGGACATCGAGCCGCTGCGGTCGATCGCGGGCGGGGCGGCGCTCCTGTTCGATCCTTCGGACGTCAGCGCGATGGCGCGCGCCTTGGAGCAACTTCTGACAACGGATGGCTCGCGCGGTCCTGCGCGCGCAGCCGAGTTTACCTGGCGAGCGACCGCGGAAGGGACACTGAACATTTTGCGTGAGGCATTCCTGTCACAGGACGCCGACGGGCGCCGTTGATAGGGGAGATGACCTTCTCCGCGTGTGCCGTGCTCCTGCTCTCCGCCGTCTCTTTCGGACAAACGAGCCGACTGGCCTTTGAAGTCGCCACGATCAAGCCGTCGGAGGCGCTCAACGTCGCCAAATTGACGTCCGGCACGTTCCGCATCGGCGCGATCGTCGACGGATCGCGGGCGGAGTTCCGCTTCATGTCGCTGGCCGACCTGATCCAATACGCGTACAAGGTCAAGAACTACCAAGTGTCGGGACCCGACTGGATCAAATCGGAGCGCTTCGACATTCAGGCGAAACTGCCGGAGGGCGCGACGCGCGAACAGGTTCCGGAGATGCTGCAAGCGCTCTTGGCGGAGCGGTTCCAATTGAAGTTGAAGCGCGAGCAGACGGAACACTCGGTGTTCGGACTAGTGGCAGCGAAGGGCGGGATCAAGCTGAAGGAGACGACCCCCGATCCGCCGCCGGCGACCGCGCCCGTGGGCGATGACGGCAAGCCGGCTCCAGCGGCGCAGCGCTTCACCATGACGAGATCGACAGACGGCGGCGGCGGTGGTGGCGCGATCGGCGCCAGCCGCGAGTTCGGCATGCACGTGGAGCGGAAGATGACGATGGCGGTGCTCGCCGATTTCCTGAGCCGCTTCGTCGGGCGGCCGGTGGTCGATATGACGGAGACCAAGGAGACGTACCAGGTCACCATGGACCTTCCGTTGGGCGAGTTGATGCGATCGGGCAACTCTTCGGTTGTGATGGTCGGAAGAGACGGGGCACAAGTGGACCCGGGGAGCATTAAGACGCCGGACGACGGGGGCGGATCTTCGATCTTCAGCGAAGTCCAGAAGATGGGATTGAAGCTGGAGCCCCGGAAGGCGCCGGTCGAGCTGTTGGCCGTCGCGAGCGCGGAACGGAAGCCCTCGGAGAACTAGCGTGGGCTCAATTCAGCGCTCCGGCGGCTAAAGCCTTTGTCTCCGAACGCAATCGGCACGACTGAAGTCGTGCCCTGATACAGTGACGGCATGCGGTTCGCTAGCCTGATTACGGCGGTCGACGCGCACGCCTGCGGGGAGCCGGGGCGGGTGATCACGGGCGGAGTCCTCGACCCGCCGGGCGCGACCATGTTCGAAAAGATGGTCTGGCTCCGCGACCATCGCGACGACATCCGATTGCGCATGCTGCGCGAGCCGCGCGGTTATCCCGCGATGTGCTGCAACGTCATCCTGCCCCCGACGATCCCCGGCGCCGACGCCGGCTTCGTCATCATGGAACAGGTGGAATACCCGCCGATGTCGGGGACCAACACCATTTGCGTCGTGACCGTCCTGATCGAGACCGGGATGGTCGCGGTGACCGAGCCGGTGACGCGCCTGCGCCTGGAAACTCCCGCGGGGCTGATCGAGGTCGAGGCGGAGGTGCGCGACGGCAAGTGCCGCACGGTCCAGTTCCGCAACGTTCCCGCCTTCGCCGTCCATCTCGACGCGCACGTGGAAGTGCGCGGCATCGGGACGGTGACGGTCGACGTCGCATGGGGCGGCATGTTCTACGTCATCGCGGACGCGACGCAGGTCGGGCTGAAGCTCGCGCCCGACGAGGCGCGCGACATCGCACGGGTCGCGGAGATGATCAAGGCAGCGACGCGCGAGCAACTGCCCGTCGCGCACCCCGAGAACCCGGCGATCGCCGGCGTCTCGATCTCGCAGCTCTCGGGCGAGCCAGTGACGCCCGGCGCGCATCGTCGCAACACGGTCGTGGTCTCGACCGGCGAGTTCGACTGGGAGCGGCCGGCCTCGTGGACCGGCGTGCTGGACCGTTCGCCGTGCGGCACCGGGACCTGCGCCAAGATGGCGGTGCTGCACGCCAAGGGGCAGCTTCCGCTGCACCAGGACTTCGTCCACGAGGGAATTCTCGGGACGACGTTCACGGGACGGCTGATCGCGGAGACCACGGTCGGGCCGTACGCCGCCGTCGTGCCGACACTGCGCGGCGCGGGCTGGATCACCGGCTTCGCGCAATATGTGCTCGACCCCAGCGATCCGTTTCCGAACGGGTTTACAGTGGGAGACATATGGGGCGTGGAGTAGCCGCGCTGCCGCTGGTTGCGGTGGCGCTGGCGGCCGGGTTATCCGCCGCTTCGCTTTCGAACGAACACGTGTCGGCGGAGATCGGCGAGCACGGGCTGACGCTCCTGCGCGGCGCTCGCACGACGTACCACTTCAGCCGCGACGACTTCCGGGTTGTGCTCAGCGGCGTAGCGTACGACTCGGCGTCGCTGCCTGCGCCCCAGCGGCGGGAGACGGACACCACGCAGGTCCTCGTCTACCAGGCCGCGCCGTACACGATCGTTGCGGTCTACGAACTGCGGCCGGACTGGACGTTCGTGAGCAAGCACCTGGTGATTGAGTCGTCGCTGCCGACCCCGTTCACCATCGACGAGATCACCCTTTTCCGCAACACGATCCGCGAGGAGATCGAGGACGTCCACGTGATCGCCCGGAGCCGTGCGAATCTCGGGACCGGCGATTACGGGGCGGCACTGCGCTTCCCGAAGTCGCGCGGCCTGCTGGTCACGGCGCAGAATCCGTTCCTCGCGTTCCACCGCGAGGCGGCCGATTTTTCGCTCACGTACAAACCCGAGATGCCGTGGAGCGCGAAGTGGGGCATCTTCCAGACCGACCGCGGCCTGCTCGGGCCCTACGAACTCTCGGGCGAGACGATCCCAGAGAAGATGCTGCCCGAGTGGACTCTTGGCCCTGGCGACGAGACGGCCGGTATGGACACCGCCGAGGTCGACGCGTTCACCGCGATGGTCCGCGCGTTCCTGCTGTACAAGCCGATCGATCCGCTGAACATCATGGTCGGGTGGTGCGCCAACGACTACCAGATCGATATCGCGACGCCGGAAGGGCGGACGGAGTACAAGCGGATTCTCGACATGGCGGCGCAGGTTGGGGCGGAGCACGTGTTGTTCGCGCCGGCGAATTCGGAGGTCTCGCGCCGCGCGATGAGTCGCGACGATTGGAAGTGGGAGTACGTCTTGTGGCTCGGGCTCGGACAGAAGATCCGCCGCGACGAGTGGCTGCCGGAATCGAGCCCGATCCCGGCGTCGGTCCAGGAGATGCTCGACTACGCGCGCGGCAAGAATCTCAAGCTGGTGGCGTACGTGTACCCAATCATGCCGTTCCAGCAGAATCGCGACTGGCTGGTGGACACGGGCGGGAAGCAGCGCGCCAACCTCGGCATCCACGAGTGGCAGGACTTCCTTACGATTACGCTGGAGACATTCCTACGCCGCACCGGGATCAGCGGCTACTCGTTCGACCACACGTTCCTCAATTTGCCGGGCGCCAGCCGCTACGCGCAGTGGTTCGGGTGGCGGCGCGTAATGGAGACGCTGCGGCGCGACATCCCCGACATCGTGATCGACGGCCGGCAGGCGTATCAGAATTACGGACCGTGGTCGTGGCTGGCGGGGAGTTATCCGCATCCGACGTCGACGGATGAACAGCCGGAGAGCTTCGTCTCGTTTCCCGATCTGAAGATCGATCGGGTATCGGCGGATCGGCAGCGCTACACCGCGTACCGCTATCGCGAGTACGAGTTCACGCCCAGCGAGATCATGCCTGGGTTCATCACCCACCAAACGCCGCGGAATGACGACTCGGGGTCGATGCCCTCGCGGAAAACGGACGTGGACGAGATCGTGCTGCCGTTCCGCCAGCGCGATTGGGATTATCTCGGCTGGCGCTATTCGCTGCTGTCGTCGATTGCGACCGCGGGGTGGAACAACGTGATCGACATGATTCCCGCGCGCGATCCGGCGGAGTTCGAGCACTTCTCCGACGCCGACCGCGATTGGTTCCGCCATTGGATCGACTGGACCGATGTGAATAAGGAATACCTGCGCAAGGCGCGTCCGATTCTCGGGCAGCCGGCGGTGGGGAAGGTCGACGGCATGGCGGCGGTCCTGCGCGACCACGGGTACGTGTTTCTGTTCAACCCGAACGGACGGCGCATGCCGGCGAGCTTCACGCTCGACGAGGCGATCGGGCTGACCGAAGGCACCCGATTCACCGTCCGCGAGTTGTATCCGGTGGAAGACCGGCTGATCGGGAAGCCGGGGGCTGCCGTGTGGTCGGCGGGCGACGAAGTGACTCGCGATCTCGACGGCGGCTCCGCGATAGTTCTGGAGATCGAGCCCGATGAGCGGACCGAGGAGGCGAAGCTGTACAACTCGCCGGGCGAGGCGCGGATCGATGGCACGACCGTGAAGCTCACCGGCGTTCGCGGCGAGGCCGGCATGACGGAAGTGCTGCAAGTGCGCGCTCCGTCGTCGGCGAAGGTCAAGGCGGTCGAGATCGATGGGAAGACCGTGCCGGTGCAGGCGAACCGCTCGGGGATCATCGAACTCCCGGTGACGTTCGCGGGCGCGCGGTTCCACCACTACCAGCAGGTCGACGCCGACCGTCCGGGCTTCACCGGCGGGACGGTCTCGGCCACATTTCGCGTGCCGCAGCGCGTCTTCGATCAACTGGCGGCGCGGCGCAAGGCGTGGCCGATCCCGTGGACCGAAGAGGACCTGCGGAGCACGTGGCTGGCCCCCGAGCGGCTGCTGCTCTACGTCCAACTGGCCGAACCTGACGATCGCTGGACGGCGTCGCTCACGATCGATGGGAAGCCGGTCGAGCTGAGGAAGGCGTACGCGTCGGTACGGGCGAACCGGCGCAACTTCGTCGGGTTCTACGCCGACCTGTCGACGATCCCGCCCGAAGCGGAGCATCGCCTCGAGCTGAAACTGCCCGAGGGTTTGAAGCCCGGACAGTATCAGGGCGTCTTCTTCGAGAACGTGGAGACCGAGTACACGAGGCCCGTGCTGAAGTGAAGCAAACGCTTGGGTATGCGCTGCTGGTCGGCGGCCCCGTGCTCGTGCTGCTGGCCGTGCTGCGCGCGGGACACGGCCTGACCGCGCCCGCGGAGACGTTCACTTCCGCCGCAGCGCACGCCGCCGCCCCAGTGGATCTTGGGAAACTCTTTCTGCAACTGCTGGTGCTGCTGGTGTGCAGCCGCGCGGTCGGCATGCTCTTCCGCGCCATCCGGCAGCCGCAGGTGATGGGCGAAATGGTCTCCGGCATTCTGCTCGGACCGTCGTTGCTGGGCTGGGCCGCCCCCGGCGTTTCGGCATGGCTGTTCCCAGTGCAGAGCCTCGCGTATTTGAACGTGCTGAGCCAGGTCGGACTCGCACTGTTCATGTTCCTGGTGGGCCTCTCGATGGACCACGAGGCCATCAAAGATCAGCGGCGGGCGGCTTTGTTCGCGAGCCATGTCAGCATCGCAGCGCCATTCTGTTTAGGGGCTCTGGTGGCGCTGCGATTGTATCCGCGGCTCTCCGGCGGGCACGTCAGCTTCACCGGGTTCGCGCTCTTCATGGGCGTGGCGATGAGCGTCACCGCGTTCCCGGTGCTGGCGCGCATCCTCCGCGACCGGGGTCTGATGGAGACACGCCTCGGCACGCTGGCGATCGCGTGTGCTGCGGTCGACGACGCGACCGGCTGGTGCATCCTCGCCTATGTCGTGGCGGCGGTGCGGGTCGGTCAAGGCGGGACGCCCGCGTGGGTGACGGCGGCGGCTGCGTTGGGCTACGCGGCGGTCATGCTGCTCGTTGTGAAGCCGGTCTGCCGCGCATTCGGCCGCGCTTACAAGCGGTCGGGAAAGCTCTCCGAAAACGCGCTCTGCGGACTTGCGGCACTGATCTTCGCGTCGGCACTGGCGACCGAATGGGCAGGCCTCCATCTGCTGTTCGGCGCGTTCTTCCTCGGCGCGGTGATGCCGAAGACCCCCGGTCTCGCGGCCCACATTCGCGAACGGTTCGAGTCGGTGACAGTGGTGATTCTGCTGCCGCTGTTCTTCGCGTACAGCGGAATGCGCACGAGCCTCGGGACATTGCACGGGGGGCTGTGGGTCGACGCGGCGATGATTATTGCGGTGGCGGTCGTAGGAAAGGTGGGCGGGTCGGCGGTGGCGGCTCGCGTGTCGGGACTGCCCTGGCGCGACGCTGCGGCGCTTGGCATTTTGATGAACACGCGTGGGCTGATGGAGCTTGTGGTTCTGAATATCGGGCTCGACATTGGGGTGATCTCGCCGCCCGTGTTTTCGATGATGGTGCTGATGGCGGTGGTCACGACGCTGCTGACCGCCCCGCTCCTCGGACTCGTCTACCGGCCCTCCGCTTAGACGTCGCGCAGGCGCGCGGCGGCCGCTTCCGGCGTGATGTCGCGCTGCGGCCCCGCCAGCATTTCGTATCCGACGAGAAACTTCCGCACCGTCGCCGACCGCAGTAGCGGCGGATAGAAGTGCGCGTGGAAGTGGAACTCCTCGTGCGCCGCGCCGTCCGTCGGACGCTGGTGGAACCCCATCGAGTACGGGAACGACACCTGGAACAGGCGGTCGTAGCGCGCGGTGGTGCGGCGGAGAATGTCGGCGAGCGCGTCGCGCCCGGCGTCGTCGAGGCGGTCCATTGCAGTCACGTGACGCTTCGAGAGGATCATCGTCTCGAACGGCCACACCGCCCAGAAGGGCACGACTGCGAGGAAGTGTTCGTTCTGTTCGACGGTGCGCTCCGCGGAGGCGGCCTCGAGCTTCGTGTACTCGCAAAGCAGGCACCCTCTGCGCCATCCGGCGAACGAGCGGACCTCGCGCGCGATCTCGTTCGGCAGCGTGCGGTTCGACCAGATCTGGCAGTGCGGGTGCGGATTGCTCGCCCCCATCATGGCGCCGCGATTCTCGAAGATCTGGACGTGATTGATCCACGGCAGCGCGCCGAGCTCGGTGTACTGCTCGATCCAGACGTCGATCACCTTGCGAATGTCGGCAGTCTCCATGTTGGCGAGCGTGAGGTTGTGCTTCGGCGAGAAGCACACGACGCGGCAGATGCCGGGCTCGCCCTCCGCGATCAGCAGGCCGTCCTGCTCGAAGCGGTCGGACGGCGTGCCCGGTTTGAGCGCGGCGAAATCGTTGTCGAAGACGAACGTCGACGTGTACTTGGGATTGCGGACGCCACCGGCGCGTGCGTTCCCCGGGCACAGGTAGCACTCCGGATCGTATTCCGGCTGGGCGGGCGCGGCGGCCTTTTCCACTTGCCCCTGCCACGGCCGATCCGTGCGGTGCGGCGAAACGAGCACCCATTCCTGGGTCAGCGGATTGAAGCGGCGGTGCGGGTCCTGCTTCCAGTCGAACATCTACTTCATGGTAGCGCCGGGTGTTTAGGCGGCGCGCGCCGCGACCACGTCCTGATACGCTTCGAGCACCACACGTAGGTCGGCGATGTCCTTCTCCGTGCAGTTCATGAGCGGCGGACGGACGGGGCCCGCCGGCATGCCGAGGATCTCCATCGCGGCCTTCATGGCGGCCACCTCGTAGCCTTTGGCGCGCTCACGGAACGCGTACAGCGGATGAACGTACTTTGCCATGAGGCCGTCGAGCCGCTTGAAATCGCCGGCCATGCCCGCCTCGGCGAGGTCGAGCGAGACCTTCGGCGCGATGTTCGAGATGCTCGACGTGTACGCCTGCACCCCGACCGAGAAGTAGGGCGGGACGCAATCGTCGCCAAGCCCTCCGAGCCACGCCAAGCGGTCGCCGACCGACTGCATGATCCGCTGGTACTTGCGCGCGTCGCCCTGCCCGTCCTTCCAGAACGTGAGGGTCGGGACGCGCTCGGCGACGCGGGCGACCATCGCGGGCGTGAAGACCGCCCAGTCGCGGCTGTAGATCATCAGCGGGAGCGCCGTCGCCTTGCCGATCGCGGCGTAGTAGTCGACCAGGCCCTCGAAGGGAGCGCCCGAATAATACGGCGGCAGAATCAGCGTGCAATCGGCGCCGGCGCGCTCGACGCGGCGGGCGATGTCGGTGGCGAGCGGGAGGCTGTACCCGGTGCCCGCAACGACCGGCATGCGGCCGGCGACCGCGTCCACGGCGACGCGCACCACCTGCTCGACCTCTTCGGGAGTCAGCGAATACAACTCGCCGGTGCCGCCGGCGGCGACCAGCGCGCAGAAGGGATAGCTCGCCATCTCGTCGACATTGCGGGCGAGGGCGTCGAGATCGAGCGAAAGATCGGGCCGAAACGGCGTGACGGGGAATCCGAGCACACCCCGGATGCGGTCTCTGAGTGACATCTTTCCAGTTTACAGAGCCGCGACAGTTATGGAGCGGTTGCCTCCGCGAACGTATCGGCAACTGGAACAACCGCTCCATTCTGTCGCGGCTCTGTTTGCGGTCAGCCGATGAACTCGGCCACCAGGCAGAGGAGCGCGATCGTGAGGCAGACGAGGGGGAACCAGTCGCCCCACCGTGTATAAACGGTCTGCTCAGCGATGTAGTTGAAGCCGGTGAACGATGTGCCCTCCGTGAATGGCGGGAGACCGCCGCGAACCCGGCCGGCTTCGTCGATGGTGACGGTGAGGCCGTCGTTGGTGGAGCGTAGGACCCAGCGGCGATTCTCGGCGGCGCGCATGCGGACAATCGAGAGGTGCTGGATGCGCGCGGACGAGTGGCCGAACCAGCCGTCGTTCGAGATGTTGACCAGCACTTCGGCGCCGCCGCGCGCGAACTTGCGGACGAAGTTGGGGAAGACGGACTCGTAGCAAATGAACGCGCCGAGGCGGTGGCTGCCGATCGGCGATACGACCACGCGTTTGCCCGCGGAGAAATCGCCGGCCTCGGTCGAAATGTGGCTGGCGATCGCGCCCAGCGGCCACGGGACGAACTCGCCGAACGGGACGAGATTGACCTTGTCGTAGCGGCTGACCGGCGCGCCCGCGGGCGAAATCAGTGTCGCGGAATTGAGCGGCGCGCCCTCCGGCGTGTGCGCGACGATCCCGATCAGCACGTTCGCGCGGGTCATGCGCGCGAGGCCGTTGAGGTAGGTACGGAACGTCGGGTCCTCGTAGTAGTAGAACGGCGCTGGGACCTCGGGCCACACGATCAACTCGGGCGGCTGCGACACCTGCTGGAGCGCGCCCTGCATGGAGAGCGCAACCTGCCGGCGGATCGTCTGCTCGACAGTGGACGGCGTCCAGTCGGCGGACTCGGAGAGGTTGGGCTGGGCGAGCAGGGCAGTAGCGGTCCCCTTATGCGCGTCCGGCAGGCGCGGCAGGAAAAGCAACATCGGCAGTACGGCGAGCCATAGCAGCTCGAGCCGCGAGCGCCGCAGGAACGGGATCGCGAGCACCGTGGCCATCAGGGCGAAGAGAAACGAGATCCCGTAGACGCCGGTGTAAGGCGCGAGCCGCATCGGCACGCCCATGTCGACTCCGGCGTTGCCGAGCGTCAGCCACGCGAAGCCGAGCGGACCATGCGTCACCTCGATCGCGACCCACAGCGCGGCGATTCCGGGCGCGGCCCACCAGCGGCGGATCAGGACGCCGGCGAGCACCGCGAAAAAACCGAGGTGCAGCGCCTTGGCGCAGCAGAACAGCAGCAGCAGGACCCACCCGGCGGCCTCGCCGACTCCGCCGTGATACGCCAGCACGAACTGAATCCAGTAGCAGACGCCGAACCAGTAGACGATGCCGGCGGTCCAGCCCATCAGGAAGCGGCGGCGCGGGCGCGTCTCGCGGGCGAGCGCGACGAGCAGGGGAGTGAGGGCGAACGGAGCGAGCCAAACCATCGAAAAACGCGGGAAAGTGAGGACGAGCAGCGCCGCCGAGACGAGCGCCAGCACCCAGCTCAGCACAGCGCCCGGCGGGCTTCTTCGCTGACCTCGTCCGCCATGTAGGAGCTGCGCACCAGGGGTCCGCTGAACACTGCTTTGAAGCCGAGATGCAGGCCGAAGTCGCGATACGCGTCGAACTGCGCGGGCTCGACATACTCCGCGACCTTCAGATTCCGCCGTGTGGGCTGCAGGTATTGGCCGATGGTCGCGACGTCGGTCCCGGAGGCGTGGAGGTCCCGCAGGAGCGCTTCGACTTCCTCGGGAGTCTCGCCGAGCCCGACCATGAAGCCCGATTTCACGAGCGCGGTCGAAGAGCGCTTGGCGAAGGCGAGGACGTCGAGAGATTGCCGGTAATTGGCTTGGGGACGGACCCGGCTGTAGAGGCGCGGGACCGTTTCCATGTTGTGGTTGAACACGTGAGGCCCGGCGTCGAGAACGCGGGCGACGGCGTCGAGATCCCCACAGAAGTCGGGGGTCAGGACTTCGACGCGGGCATCCGGCAGCGCGGCGCGAACCTCGCGGACCGTCTCGGCGAAATGGCGCGAGCCGCCATCGTCGAGGTCGTCGCGATTCACACTGGTGATGACCACGTACTTGAGGGCCATCTCCGCGGCCATGCGCGCGACGTTCGCCGGCTCGGCGGGGTCGAGCCGCATGTCGCGCTTGGCGGGATTGCCCTTCGGGACCGAGCAGAAACCGCACCCGCGCGTGCAGTAGGCGCCGAGGATCATGAACGTCGCGGCGCCGCGATGGAAGCACTCGTGGATATTCGGGCAGCGCGCCGACTCGCAGACAGTGTGCAGATTCTTGCTGCGCAGCCCGTTCTTCAGCCGGTTGAGCGAGCTCCAGTTGGTGCGGCTCTTGCGCGCCCATTCGGGTAGGCGCGGTCCGCGCTCCGTTCCGCCGATCTGTACGAGGATGTCGCTCACGCTAATGACGGACCGGTTTGAATCCGAGCTTCGTGATTTCGTCTTTGGCTTTGCCCATCAGGTCGTGGTCCGGGTACGGGCCGACGAGAACGCGCATCAAGCCCTTGGTGCCCGGTTCGACATAGGTGGGGAAGCCGTGCTCCTTCAGAATCTTGTAGTACAGGTCGACGTCGGGCTGGGCGACTGCGATCACCTGCCAGTACGCTCCCGCGGCGGCCGCCGGCGGCTCAGGGTAGCTCTTCGCCGCGGGCACAGCCGCCGGCTGTGCCGGCTGAGCGTTCGGGTTCGCTGCCGCCGTGTCGGCGGGCTTGGCTGCCTCGGCATTCGGCTGCGCACTCGCGTCCGAGGGTGGCGCCTGTGTGCCCTCGGGCGCGGGGACTGGCGCCGGAGGATTCGACGCGGGCGACACCGATGAGGGGCGCTGCGCCTCGCCAGTCGTGGACGGAGTGACCGAAGCCGCTTCCGCCGCCAGTTTCGCGGATCGCGGCGAGTTCTGCCCGACCACGTAGCCCATCGCAAATGCGACGGCGAACAGCAGCACGACGATGAAAAAGCCGCTGAGCAGTTGCCGATTCCCGATGATGAGTTCGAACTCGCCTGTCTCGTTATTTCGCATGGTCCTGTCCGACGCGATCCAGCGCCTTGCCTAAAGATGTAATTATATCGATCGGCAGGGGGAACACGACAGTCGTGTTCTTCTCCGCCCCGATCTCCACGAGCGTTTGCAGGTACCGCAATTGCAGCGCCGCCGGCTGCTTCTGAAGCACCTCGGCCGCCATCCCGAGCTTCTCGGCCGCTGTGTATTCGCCCTCGGCGTGGATCACTTTCGCGCGCCGCTCGCGCTCGGCCTCGGCCTGCCGCGCGATCGCCCGAATCATCTGGTCCGGCAGATCCACCTGCTTGACCTCGACCATCACCACCTTCACGCCCCACGGCGACGTATGCTGGTCCAGAATCGCTTGCAGCCGCACATTGAGCGTTTCGCGCTGACTGAGCAACTGGTCGAGATCCGCCTCCCCCAGTACGCTACGCAGAGTGGTCTGGGCGAGCTGCGACGTGGCGTAGGTGAAGTTCGAGACTTCGATCACCGCCAGCGTCGGGTCGACCACGCGCCAATAGATGACCGCGTTCACCTTCACGGTCACGTTGTCGCGCGTCACGAGGTCTTGCGGCGGCACTTCCATCGCGTCCACGCGCAGCGAGATGCGCACGATGCGGTCGATCGGAGCGAAGACCAGGATGACGCCCGGCCCTTTCGGCTTCCCCAGCACGCGCCCGAGCCGGAAGATCACGCCGCGCTCATACTCGCGGAGGATCTTGATGGAGCTCATCAGGTAAATGGCTACGATGACGATTACGATTGCGGTAAAGCTCGGCACGTCCATATCAGCCTCCACTCCGTTCCGGAACAGCTTCCACGGTCAGTTTCAACTTCTCCATCGAAACGACTCGAACCGGCGCGCCGGCCGGCAGCGGCGATCGCGAGACCGCGTCCCAATACTCGCCGTGAACGAACACTTTGCCGTCAGGCGCCAGGGACGTAATTGCCGACCCCACTTGGCCCACCATTCCCTCGGCCCCGGTCACGACCTTGTTGCGGCGCGCGCGCACCACCAGCGTAAGCAGCGTCAAGGTGATTGCGGCGAACGGCACGGCGACCGCGAGCGCCGTCCCCCAATGAATCCGCATCTCCGGGAAGGGACTATCGATCAGCATCACCGCGCCGAGCACCAGCGCGGCGGTCCCGCCAACGCCGAGCACGCCGTGCGACGCGAATTTGGCTTCCAGAATGAACATCGCGAGCCCCGCGACGATCAACGCCGCGCCCAGCCAGTTAATCGGCAGAACGGAAAGCGCCGATAGAGCCAGCAGCACTAAAATCGCGCCGACGACTCCCGGGGCGATCAGCCCTGGTGAGGAGAACTCCACGTAAATTGCCAGCGCGCCCAGAATCAGCAGGATGAATGCGATGTTCGGGTCGGCGACGGCGGCGAGGATGTTCTGCCGCAGGGTGCGCGGGTTGGTTTCGACGACCGCGCCGGCGGTGTGCAGGACCTGCGTGCGGCCGTCGAATCGCGTCACGGTGCGCCCGTCGAGCGCCGTGAGGAGCGCACGCTCGTCGCCAGCCACGATGTCCACGAGGTGTTGGTCGAGCGCCTCGCGTTCCGTGAAGGACTTGCTCTGGCGAACGGCGGTCTCGGCGAGCACGCTGTTGCGGCCGCGGCGGTCGCAAATGCTCCGGAGGTAGGCGGCCGCGTCATTCTCGACCTTCTCTTTCATGGTGGCGTCCATCTCGCCGCCCATCGCGACCGGATGTGCCGCGCCGGTGTTGGTGCCCGGCGCCATGGCTGCCACGTCGCCCGCCTCGAGCAGGAAGAAGCCGGCCGAGGCTGCCCGCGCGCCGCTCGGCGCTACGTACGTCACTACCGGGATCGGGGAGGCGGCGATTCTCTCGATGGTCTGCCGCATGGCATCCATCAGGCCGCCGGGGGTGTTCAGGCGCAGCAGGATTAGATCGGCATGTTCGGCCTTGGCGCGCTCGATCGCAGCCGAGACGATCTCGGCGGTGATCGGATGCACCATGCCGTCGACGTCCGCCGCCACCACCTTCGACGAAGGGGCGGCGCCGGCAGCGAGCGCCAGCGCGAGCGAGATGAGGATCAGCTGCCGCACACCTTGCCTTCTCTTACAATACCAGGACCGGATCGTCTGAAAAATTACGCAGTTTCCGACGCCGTTATCCCGCGCATCGAAAGTTTTGATCTATCCCGCGCGGATGATCGGCTAAAATAGTGAAGACGAATCAGGAGTCCTCTTTAGAACCGACATGACCAGAAAGCGTACGTCCGAAACCGATCTCGTGGTGTCCGGCGCCGGAGCTGCTGCTCCGGTCCGCAGAAAGGCCGCCGCCAGACCGCGCGCCAAGCGCGCCGCCGAGCCGCAGACGCTCGCCGCAGCGCCCGCGGAGCCGGAAATCGTCGCGCCCCAGGCCGATGCCGCCTCCAGCGTTTACGCCCCGTCTTACCAGGAGATCGCCGCTTTGGCCTACTCCTTCTGGGAAGCCCGCGGCTGCCAGGGCGGCTCGCCCGAAGAAGATTGGCTGCGCGCCGAGCAGGCGCTGCTCTCCCAGTCCAGCTTCGCCACCGCGTAACCCGCTAGTCACCAAGTTACAAACCCGTAAGTCCCGTGTCCGGCGACGAGTGTGTCTGCCGGGCGCGGGCTATTTATATTTCCGCAGCACCGCGAGCAGCCGTCCCTGAATTTGGACGTCGCGCGCCGGGACCACGATCGGTTGCAGCGCTGTGTTGGCCGGCTGCAGCCGCACCATCTCGCCTTCCCGATAGAATCGCTTCAACGTAGTCTCGTTTCCGGCCACGAGCGCGACCACGATATCGCCGTCGAGCGCCTGCTGCACGCGCTCTACCAGGATGAGGTCGCCGTCGCAGATGTGGTCGTCGATCATCGAATCGCCCCGGACCTCGAGCGCGAAGGTGTTCCCCGAGCCGGCGAAGTCGGCGAAGTTGAGCGTCTCGCGCTGCTCCACCGTTTCGACAGGAGCGCCCGCCGCAATCCGACCCAGCAGGGGAATCTCCAGCACTCCGGCGCGAGGCCGCCGCTGCTCCGCCAGGTACTTCGGGGCGAGTTCCAGCGACCGGCTCTGATTGAACCCGCGTTTGAGGTAGCCCTTCGTCTCGAGCACCGAGATGTGCTTGTGGACGGTGGCGAGCGAAGCCAACTCCAGCCCCCGCGCGATCTCGTCGTAGCTGGGGCAATACCCCTGCTCGTCCACGAAGCCCGCGATGAAGTCGAGCACCTGTTTCTGCCGCTTAGTAAGCGCCATAATCGCATTGTGGGCGAACAAAAAGGGAAAAGCAAGCGAAATCTGGGGGTTACATCAGCGTCAGCGGGTCCACATCGATCACCAGCGACGTCGCCGGCCATTTATTCTCGATCGCGTACGCCCGGATCTTCTGCAGCGTCTCGTTCAACGTCTTCCGGCTCGCCGCCTTGATCAGGAACTGATAGCGATACTCCGCCTTCAGCCGCGGGACCGGGGCCTCGGCCGGTCCCATGACCCGCAACTGGGGCGGCGGGGGCACAAGCCTATGTCCGAGCTCGGTGCTCATCCGCATCGCCATCTCCTTCTTCTCGCTGCGGACCAGGACGTTGGCCATCGCCGAGAACGGCGGATAGTGCATCATGCGGCGGAAATGCAGCTCCTTCTCGTAGAACGCCGGATAGTCCTGCGCCGCCGCCAGCCGCACCGCGTAATGATCCGGATTGATCGTCTGGATCAGGACCCGCCCCGCCAACGACCCGCGACCCGCACGACCCGCCACCTGCGTCAACAACTGAAACGTCCGCTCCGCCGCGCGGAAATCCGGCATCCCGAGCCCGATATCCGCCGACACCACGCCCACGAACGTGACGTTCGGAATATCGTGGCCCTTCGCGATCATCTGCGTGCCGACCAGAATGTCGAAATTCCCTTCGCGGAAGTTCTGCAGGATCGTCTCGTACTGCCGTTTCCCCGTCACCGTGTCGCGATCGAGCCGCGCGATCCGCGCACGCGGGAACGCCTGGTGCAGCTCCTCCTCGATCCGCTCCGACCCCAGCCCGAGGAAGTAAATGTGCTCGCTCTGGCACTTCGGACACGCGCTCGGGACCTTTTCCGCGTACCCGCAGTAGTGGCACAGCAGCCGCCGATCGCGCTTGTGGTACGTCAGCGTCAACGAGCAGTTGATGCACTGCACCCGCTCCCCGCACGACCGGCACGCCACGAAGCTCGAAAATCCGCGCCGGTTCAACAGCACGATCGTCTGCTCGCCGTTCTCCAGCCGGTTCCCGACCTCCTCCATCAGCTTGCGCGAGAACGTCGACTGCTTGCGCGTCTCCAAAAACTCCTGCCGCATGTCGACCAGTTCGACCGTTGGCATCGGGCGCGATTCGATCCGTCCCGGCAGTTCCAGCAGCGAATACTTCCCGCGCTCCACGTTGTATCGCGACTCCAGACTGGGCGTCGCCGAACCGAGCACCACGACCGCGCCTGCGGCCTGCGCGCGCACGATCGCCACGTCGCGCCCGTTGTACCGCGGCGTCTCCTCCTGCTTGTAGCTGCCGTCGTGCTCTTCGTCGACCACGATCAGCCCGAGTTTCTGCACCGGCGCAAATACCCCCGACCGCGTCCCGACCACGACCGACGCCGCGCCAGACTGAATCCGCCGCCACTGCTCGGACCGCTCGACGTCCGTAAATGCGGAGTGCAGGATCGCCACCCGGTCGCCGAACCGCGAGAAGAACTGGCCTGCCATTTGCGGCGTCAGCGCGATCTCCGGGACCATGAGCAGCGCGCTCCGTCCTTGCGCCAGCGTCGCCTCAATTGCGTTCAGATAAATCTCGGTCTTCCCCGACCCAGTCACGCCGTGCAGCAGGAAGGTGCGGAACGCCCGGGCTTCCAGCCCCTCGCGGATCGCTTCGTACGCCGCCGCCTGCGCCGCGTTCAGCGCGTGCCGCGTGCGGATCGGCCCGCCGCCGATGGCCATCGGCTCGGTCTTCAGCGTCACGACCTTTTTCCGCGCCAGCGAACGCGCCGCCGTGCTCGCGTCCTTGACCATCGCCTCCAGGTCCTTCAAATTGTGCGACCCCGGATGCAGTTCGAGGAACGCGCGCAGCTCGCGTTCCGGCTTGGCGAGTTTGACCTCCGGCGGCCGGGGCGACAACTCGACCCGCAGTCGTTCCGCCGACGCCCGCAGCGGGTCGCGCTCGGTCTCCACCTGCTCGACCACAATGAAGCCCTTCCGCTCAAGTGACTTCACCACCTTTTCCGCCAGGGGCATCGTTTTCGCCAGATACGCCGCCGAGAGCGGCCGCTTCTCCAGCATCTTCAGAACTTGCGCGACCGGATCGTCGGGAGAGGAATCGAGCAGCAGTTGCCGCGCCGCGTCGCGCCCGGAGTCGGTCAGCGACCAGATTTTCCCCCGCCGGATCTCCGACGCCAGCGGCAGCATCCCGCGCAGCACGTCGCCGAGCGGCGCACAGTAATACGCGGAGATCCAGCGTCCCAGGGCCAGCAATTCGGCGCTCAGGACCGGCTCGGAATCGAGGAGCTTCAAGGCGTCGCGGGTCGCGACGTCCGGCCGCTCGTTGTGGCAGCGGAGGATGACGCCCGTCAGTTTCCGGGTGCCGAACGGGACCAGCAGCCGGCTCCCCGGCCGCACCCGATGCCGCAGCGTCTCCGGCAAATGGTAGGTGAACGGCTGGTCGAGCGGGACGGGCAGACTGACGTCGCAGTATTCGTAAACGCCCTCGGGCATGAAGCTCCAGGATAACCGCTGCCGAAACAGAGCCGCGACTGTGAAGGAGCGGTTGGTTCCCCCACCGTCGCGTCTTCTTTCAACAACCGCTCCATAACTGTCGCGGCTCTGTTTGTAGAATTTCACTATATAAGGTCTTAAATTCGTGGTAGCATTTCTCCACAGGTGCATATGCGTAAACTCGTCGTCGCCACCCGTTGCCTTCCGGTTCTGGCTGCCATTGCCTGCGTGGCGCTGCTCTCCAGCGCGTCCCGGCCGCACAATCTGACCAAGTGGGACAAAGCCTACTACGCGAATCCGAGCCTCGTCGGATTCGTGCGTCCAGGCTTCACGCTGCAGATCGTCTCCGCCAAGATCGCTGCCGATGGGACCACCACCGTCGACTACAAGATCACGGATCCCAAAGGACTTGGCCTCGACCTCTCCGGCGTGCAAACGCCCGGGACCATTTCGGTCAGCTTCATCCTGGCGTCGATCCCGAAGGGCCAGACGCAGTACGTGACCTACGCGACGCGCAGCCGTACCAGCACCGATGGCAAGAACACCGTCAGCCAGGCGTCCGCCGATTCCGGCGGCAAATCGGTCCAGATCGCCGATGGTGAATATCTCTACACCTTCGGCAACAAGGTCCCCGCCGGATTCGACGCCACCGCGACCCACCGCATCGGCGCTTACGGCTCGCGCAACCTGACCGAGTTCGACATGGGCACGTTCTACGACGACTCGACGTTCGACTTCGTCCCCGGCGGCGGCAAGCCCGCGCCGCGCGACGTCGTCCGCACGGAGTCCTGCAACAAGTGCCACGATCAGTTGTCGCACCACGGTGGCTCGCGCCGCAGCGTCGAGCTCTGCATCATGTGCCACACGCCGCAGACCACCGAGGCCAACACCAAGAACACCGTGGACATGAAGGTGATGATCCACAAGATCCACATGGGCAGCCAACTTCCGAGCGTGAAGGCCGGGACCCCGTACCGGATCGGCGGCGGCGCGAATCCGTCCGATTGGTCCACCGTCGTCTACCCCGCCGACCCGCGGCGCTGTGAGACCTGCCACGACCAGAAGTCCGGGGCCGCCCAAGCCGACGCCCACCTCAAGAATCCCAATCGCGCGGCGTGCGGCGCCTGCCATGACGACGTCAACTTCGCCACCGGCGCCGGCCATCTCAACCTGCCGCAGTTCTCCGATAACCAGTGCACTACGTGCCACATCCCGAAGGGCGAGTTGGAGCTCGATGCGTCGATCCAGGGCGCGCACATCCTGCCGCAGGAGTCCGCCACGCGTCCCGGCATCGTCGCCGACATTCTCAAGGTCGATAACGGCGGCGCCGGTCAGAAGCCGACCGTCACCTTCTCGCTCAAGGACTCCCAGGGCAACGGCATCCCGATCTCGTCGATGGCCACCTCGCCGAACCGCGTCTCGCTCAACCTGGCCGGTCCCACCTGGGATTACGGCTACGTGAGCTTCGGCTCGGACGTGACCACTCCCGGCAACGTCGCCGAGAATCCCGTCAGCACCGCCAAGTGCTCGCCGGACGGCACCTGCACCTACACCTTCACCCACGCCATCCCGGCGGGAGCCAAGGGCACATACGCGGTCGGCATCGAAGCGCGCCGCGGCCTCACGCTTCTCCCCGGCACTGTGAAGCAGACCGCGACCCAGTACGGCGCGCCCAACAAGGTGTTCTACTTCTCGGTCGACGGTTCGCCGATCGTGAAGCGCCGTCAGGTGGTCGACCTCGCCAAGTGCAACGGCTGCCACGTCAACCTTTCGATGCACGGCGAGAATCGCAATAACACCGAGTACTGCGTCCTCTGCCACAACCCGAGCCAGACGGACCGCTCCACGCCGGCGCAGGCCGTCAACTTCTCGCTGTTCATCCACAAGATCCACTTCGGCGAGAATCTGGCGAAGGCGGGCGCGACCTACACCGTAAGCGGCACGGACTTCACCGACGTCCGCTTCCCCGTCATGAGCAACACCGGCACGCCTGGCGATGCCGCCAAGTGCTATATGTGCCACGTGAACGGCTCGGAGAACGTCTTCCCGATCGGCCTCAACGACGTGAAGACGCCGCAGGGCCTGCTGAATCCGACGCCCGCGACCACCGCCGCCTGCACCGCCTGCCACGTGCAGCGCTCCGCGATGGCGCACGCGGCCTCGCAGACCGACCCCAAAATCGGCGAATCCTGCGACGTTTGCCACGGCGCCGACGGCGAGTTCAGCGCCACGAAGGTCCACGCCGGCAAGTAGAGAACCCGCTACCATTCTGGTATGCGCAGACGGGAGTTCCTGGCCAGCTCGATGGCGGCAGCGGTCGCCGCGCCGCCCGAGCGGGCCAATGTGATCTGGATCTTCGGCGACCAGCACCGCGCGCAAGCGCTCGGCTGCGCCGGAGATCCCAATGTCAGCACGCCCAATCTCGATGCGATGGCGGCGCAAGGCGTGCGCTTCACTCAGGCCGTCTCCGGGATGCCGCTCTGCTGTCCCGCGCGCGGCGCGTTCCTGACCAGCCGCTACCCGCACGAATGCGTCCCGGGCCACGAGTACCCTCTGCCCACCGGCCAGAAAACCATCGCCGACGTCTTCAACGCCGCCGGCTACTCGACGGGTTACTTCGGCAAATGGCACCTCGCCGGCTTCCATGAGAGCGAAGGGCGGTCGGCGACTCGAATCGTCCCGCCGGAAAAGCGCGGCGGGTTTCAAACCTGGGTCGGGTACGACAACAACAACAGCCAGTACGACTCGTGGGTCCACGGCGGCGTCGGCAAGGACGCGTTCCAATACCGTCTGCCCGGGTACGAGACTGACGAACTGACCAACCTCTTCATCCGGCACATCCAGGAGCAGGCGAAAGCGGACCGTCCGTTTTTCGCCGCGCTCTCGGTCCAGCCGCCGCACGACCCTTACGTCGCGCCGCCGCAGTTCATGGAGCGCCACACGCCCGGACGCATCGAGCTACGGCCCAACGTGCCGAACGTCCCGTCGATTATCGAGCCTGCACGCCGCTGGCTCGCCGGGTACTACGCGCAGATCGAAAATCTCGACTGGAACATCGGCCGCATCCGCAAAGCGCTCGATGAATCCGGCGCCGCCTTCCGCACACACATCCTCTACTTCAGCGACCACGGCGACATGCAAGGCTCGCAGGGGCAGTTCAAGAAGATGACCGCGTACGAGGAGTCCATCCGCATCCCGTTCATCCTCAGCGGCGGACAGCCGCAAGGTTATGAAGGCTGGGGCGTCGGACAATTCGGCGTGCCGCTAAACGCGGTCGACATTCCCGCGACCACGCTCGGACTCTGCGGCCTCGCCCGTCCCGATTGGATGCACGGCACGGACTACTCGCACTACCGGGTCCGCCGCCCCGGCCGGCAGATCGCGGAGCCTGATTCCGCCTACCTCCAGAGCGTCATCCCGACCGGCCACGGGGACAGCGTCGACAAACCGTGGCGCGGCGTCGTGACGAAGGATGGGTGGAAGTACGTCTGCTTCGAGAACATGTCGTGGCTGATGTTCCACCTCGCCGAAGACCCCTACGAGCAGGTGAACATGGCCCACAACTCGAAGTACAAGGCTGAAAGGACGAAGCTGATTCGGCGATTGAAAGACTGGGTCGGGGACACGAAAGACAAATTCCCGGTCCCCGACGCCTAGCGTCCTATTTCCAGCCCACCACCATCGACTCCCCGCCCACGAGCGCCTCGACGTAGCTTTTCCGGAAGCCCGTCTCCGCCATCCACGCCTGGCAGTCCGCTCCGGTGAAGTCGAAGCCCGCGGGCGTCTCGATCAGCATATTGAGGCTCATCAGCAGCCCCGCCGTATTCGCACGACGGTCGTCGTCGATCAGCCTTTCATACACGATCAACGCGCCCCCTTCGGGCAGCGCATCGTACGCCTTCCGCAGCAGGCGCATTTTGTCTTCGATGCCCCAGTCATGGAGGATGTGCCCCATGACCAGGACGTCGGCCGCGGGCAGCGGCTCGGCGAAGAAATCGCCGGGTAGGAAACCGACCCGATCGGCGAGGCCGTGCTGTTGGACGTATTCCTCGAAAATCGGGCGGACGGCCGGCAGATCGAAGCCGTATGCCCGCAGATGCGGATGTTGTTTGGCGAGTTCGACGGGCACGCGGCCCTGCGCCGCGCCCACGTCGACCACCGTCTCGAAGTTATGCCACGGGAACTCGCGCGCGATGGAACCCGCCGCCGGGGCGCTCAAGGCGCTCATCGCCTCCAGAAACACGCGCAGCCGGGCCGGATCGGCATAGAGCTCGCCAAACAAATCGCCGCCGTGTTTGGTCTCATTCTGGCGCTCACCCGTCTGGAGAGCTTCGGTCAGCGAGCCCCAAAAAGGGTACAGCCGCGCGTTCGCCATCTCGAGCATGCCGCCGATGTATGAGGCCTTCCCCCGGACCAGGAATTCCGACGCGAGCTGCGTATTGAAGTAGAGTCCGACGGCGCGCTCCAGGAGCCGCATCGAGACTAGCGCGTCGAGGAAATCCCGGATCGCGCGCGGATGCAAGCCGAGCCGCTCCTGGAGCTCTCCGACCGTGGCCGCTCCCTCATCGAGCTGATCGAAGACCCCCGTCTCGACCGCGCTGAACAGGACCTTGGACGCGGCGAAGCCGAACGCGATCTGGAGAATCGCGTCCGGCGTAACCGTTTCCTGTTGACGAATAATGGCAGGTGCTGCTGACATATCCCCTCCTGTTTAGAACGCGCGGAGGAGGGGAGAATCGGCTCAGGGCTGGAGAAACATTTCGCCGCACACGGCATCCCAATCGGTCTTGGGATAGCTCGCCGCGATGTCGTCGACCGGGACACCGCCATCGGCCAGGCTCGCCGGCGCGCCTTCCGCCGTGAGCGCCAATTGCAGCCGCTCGATCTCCCGCATGACCCATGGCCGGACCTCGGCGTCCCGCAGCAGGTGCGTGAAATTATCGTTCTCCGGTCGGATCTGGAGATACCAGTCCTGCCCCGGACCGCCCGCCTTCACCACCTCGCCATCGACCGGCGAGAGCACCCGCACGTCGGCCTCGCGACGGCGGATCCGGAACGCCGTCCCGTTGGCGTGTACCCGAACCCCGGGCTCCGGCAGATCGACTGCATCCGGCGGCCCGATCAAGCGCTTGCCGAGCTCGTCGAGCCCGACCGTCACTGTGCCGTCCGCCTCCCGCCGCGCCCAGGTGTGGCCGCGATGGTAGAAGCGATCCAGCGGGAACGGCATCCCGTAGATCTCGTCGTCGCACGCGGCGGCCGCCTTCGGCATGCGCGCGTGTGTCTGGCAGAGCCGGCAATCGAAAGCGTTGGGACATTCGCGGCTGCGGAACTCACCCGTCAGGACGTGCCGGCAGACGCGGTCCGCCGGAGGCAGATCATGGAAATCCGAGTGCCAGCGGATCTCCTCCGCCTTCGGCATCGCGCGCAGAGATCGCCACAGCGCAAACGCCAGCGTCACCGTCACCACCGTCAGCACTGAGAAGAATGCGCCCATGAAAATCGTATGTGCCATAAAATTACCTCCCTGCGTAAGCCGGCTCTTCCTCTTCCTGCGGAGCGGCGGGCTGGACCTTCAGCGCGCGCTCCTCCGGGAAGACGTTGAGATAGCGGAATGAGAACGAATAGACCAGCACGCCGTACGCGACCACCGCCAGGAAGGTCCCGACCTCCTGCCAGCTCGGCGTGTACGACAGGAATTTGTCGAACGGGAGCGTCGGCAGCGCCAACGTCTGCACGGTCTGCACGAAGCGATTCAGCGTCACGCCGCAGCACGCCAGAGCCGCCGCCGTGACCAGCAAACCGCGCCGCGCCCGCAACCGCGGCATCAGGAGAATCGCCGCCGGGAGAAGCCCGAACAGCACGATCTCGGCGAACAGGATCTCGATCCCGAACGGTTTCCACCCGTAGAACTGGGCGGCAGGGAAGCCCGCATGCGGCGAGGTCCGATTGATCCACACCAGGGTGTCGACCGTCTTCGCCAGAACGTAGACCGAGAGCAGCAGTCCGGAGATCCGTCCGAGCAGTTGCAGGACCTCCGTCCGCACCAGTTGCTTCTTCGTGATCTTCTCGACCAGCCAAGTCGTCAACAGCACGAAGCTCGGACCCACCGCCGCCGCCGAGAGAATGAAGAGGAAGAACGTCGACGGCCAGATGAAGAGCCCTTCGCGGAACGCGAACGGCCGGCCGCGCAGCACGCCGTATAACCCGCCCAGCGAGCCCTGGTGGAAGAACGAGAGGAACGTTCCCACGCCTGCCAGCACGTACATCAGCTTGTGCAACTGGAACTCGAACACCAGCAGCGACGGCACTTCCTTCAACCGCCGATTCTTGAGCACGATCGGCACGTACTCGATCGCCAGCACGATCAGGTAGCACGTGATGCAGAACGTCACTTCGGTCAGCATCGAGTGCACGTTCGGATACCAGAACGTGAACCACGCCCGCAGCGGTTGTCCGACGTCGACCGCGAGCACCGCCACCGCGCCCGAATACGCGGTCAGTCCGATAATCACGGCGCTGTTGATCACCGCCCGGAGGTCGTCGAGCTTCAGGATGTACAGCAGGAAGCCGGTGAAGAATGCGCCCGCGCCGAGCGCGATCACCGTCAGATCGAGGAAGATCCAGAGGCCGAACGCGAAGCGATTGTCCATGTTGGTCTGGTTCAAGCCCTTCACCAGACACAATCCGGCCGCGTACAGGCCGAACAGCAGCAGGGCGAACCAGGGGCCCACCCATAACAGGAAGCGGCCCGTTGAGCAGCGTTTCAGCCCGCGCGCGATTAAGAATTTATCCATTGCGTTTTACCCAGTCCTTTTTGGAGCGGTAAAAAATCTTGGGATCGGTGTCGAGCCGTTCCAGGAGCCGGAAACTGTCCGCCGGCGCTGCCTGCGCGTTCAAATCCACGAAGCGGATGGCGCCGCTCGGGCACGCCTCGGCGCACGCCGGGACGTAGTCCGCCGGGTCGATCTCCCTCTTGCCCGCGGCGGCGGCCTTCTCCATCGCCGCATGACGGCGGCCATGGCAGAAGTTGCATTTCTCGACCACGCCGCGCTGCCGCGGCGCCACGTCCGGATTCAGCGCCGCTTCCATCCCGGCGGGCCACTTCGGGTCCCACCAGTTGAAGTACCGCGCATGGTACGGGCAAGCCGCCATGCAGTAGCGGCAGCCGAGACACCGCTCGGCCATCTGCCCTACGATCCCGGTCTCGGGATCCACATCCACCGCCTGCTGCGGACAGACATGCGCGCAGGGCGTCTCGTTGCCGCACTGTTGGCACAGCATCGGGATGAACGCCGTCCGCCGATTCGGATACGCCTCGCCATTGTCGATCTGGTAGACGCGGAGCGGCGTGATGCCTTTGCGATCGTCCGCGCCGGCCACCGGCGGGATATTGTTCTCGACCGCGCAGGCTACCATGCACGCCCCGCACCCGTTGCAGCGGTCGATGTCGATATGCATGCCGTAGCGTTTCATCCGCGCACCACCTTAGGCTCCTCGGAGCCGCATAGATCGAGAACTTCCGGAGTGCCCAGGAAGCGCACCTTACCGGCAGGCAGACCGGCATCGACGACGACCCGGACCGGCAGCCGTCCGCGGCTGGTTTCGAGCACCGCCGCGTCGTTCTCGGCCAACCCAGCGCCGGGCGCGACCGCCACATGCCGGGGCGCGAGCAGCAGGTTCGACTCCTGGTACACCTTCGTCGAAAGCGCCGACGCCGTCGCATCCAGGGTGCCCGTGTACGGCAACCGCCAGCCGCCGTCTTCCTTCGGTTTGACCTCTTTCAACGCGTCCGCGAGACTCGCCTTGGCGATGAATTCGACCGGGTCCACGACGCCTTCCGGCGCCTTCAGCAGCGGGGTCGTTACGCGCCCGTCCACATCGTCGAGCGCCTCCGGAAACACCGCCGTCGGCAGCACGAACTTCGCGTGTCGCGCGTACCCGTCCGGCGACCACGCGAAGGCCACCGTCACCGCGTTCGGCGCCAGCTTCCGCTCGATCTCTTGCCACGGGATGTACTCCCCGGCGTTCGATTCGTCGATGTATAGGACGCCGATCGAGCCATCCGCCACGCTCGCCAGATCGTCCGCGCCGAAGTCCGGCGCAGCCTGCACGGTCTGCCCCCAACCGCCGATCTCTTTATTCAATGCGACGATCGCGGGCGACATCGTCCGGTCCACCACCAGCACCGGACCATCGAGCTTGCGCGCGATCTCCGCCACGTCGCCGGAGGGCAGCCAAACGTCCGCCATAGCCGCCGTCCGCGAGAACTCCCGCTCGATCTGCACCAGGCGGAATCGGTCGCGCGCCGCGAATACTTCCGCCGGCGGCAGCCATCCCTCGAAGAGAGGAGCGCCGACGCTCAACACCGATTTCGCCGCCGCCAGATTCACCGACGCCCCCGGTTGCGGCGGAGCCAGGTACAGCCCGCCCTGGTCTTTCATCGCCTTCCGGTACAGCGCCGACGCCGTTCGTCCCGGCCGCAGATCGAGCACCGCGACCCGCTTCGTCGGGTCGGCCTTCGCGATCGCCGCCCGGGCTTCCTCGGGCGCGCCCTGCTTCACCCGCCGCGGGTAGTACGGCAGATGGTGTCCGATCACGCCCAACGGGCACAGCCCGCCGTTCACACCTGCCAGCGACACCGGCTGGTCGCCGACGCAGCGGGCGCGCACCGCGCACCCCGCCGGGCAGAGCGTACACACCGTCGTCTTCGCCGAGATCGGACCGCGTTTCGGCCGCGGAATCCCCGGCCAGTTCTCCGACCAGAGGGCCGTGTCGCGGACCAGCCTCCACGGGGCCGGCGTGAACAGCGCGCCCACTCCCGCGCCGGCGATGATTTGGACTGCAGCTCTTCGTGTCGTCATTTGTGGCAATCCATGCAACTGTGTTCGAGCTTGTTTTCGCGATGGCACGCGATGCAGGCGTCCATCGACATCGTCTGCCGCGAGTAGCCCGAGATCGGGTCTTCGAAGTGCGCCGGCAGCTTGTCCGTGGTCCCGATATTTCCGTGGCACTTCTCGCACTGCAGCTTGCCGAGTTTCATGTGAGCCACGTGTGAAAAGAACACGTTCTCCGGCTGCCGCGCATACGACCGCCACTGCGGCTCGCGACCCGGCGTCACGTATTGGTCGATGAACGCCTTCTCGGCCGCCGTCGTGCCCATGGGCGCGGCATGGCAGCCCGCGCATTTATCGAGCGCCGGCGCGCCCGCGAATGTCCCGTCGTCGCGGAACGCGTGGCAGTCGTCGCACTTCGCGCCTGCCTTGTCCGCGTGGACCTTGTGGCTGAAGTCCACCGGTTGCGGACGCGCGCGGTCAATGACGCGGGGAAAGCCTGCCCACCCCGCGCCGAGGGCCACCAGCGCGCCCGCCAGAAATGGAATCAAAGGTTTCATAAGTGGAAAAACTCGTGATACAGAGCCAACGCCTGTTCCCGCTCCAGGCCGCGCATCAGGCCGCCGGCGATCTGTCCGCCGTCGGCTGAAACGCCGCATTGCTGTTGCAGGAACTCGTTCACGCGATGCTGCTCGCGCTCCATCCAGTCGCGCGCCGTCGAACCGTCGACCAGCCCTTGCGTGGTGTCGGGCAGCGGCGTCCCTTCGAACATCCACCCGCCGGTGTACGGCTCGGATGCCAGCCGCGCCGGGTCGGCGCGGAGATACAGGTTGCAGCCCGTCAGCAGGAACGCGTTCGGAAAGACCACTTCCAGGTCCATGCCGTTGACGGTGAGCACCGCCGACGGACGCCGCACGCCCTTCTGCCACACGTAGCTGATGCGGTCGACCTTGCCCAGCGCTCGGCTCAAAAACGCGTCGATCCCCGCATGGCAGACGCCGTCTTCGGTGACGTCGAGCCACATGTGGTTCGCCGAGTAGTGCAGCCAGTTCGGCAGCGCGACCCCGTCCACCGCCTCGCCCATGGCCGGATGCGCCATGCCGAGATAGAGCTCGCAGTAGCGATACCCGTCGTTGCCGCAGCGCGAGATCAGGGATTCGCTATACGGCACGAACTTTGCCACCGGCGCGGCCCCGCAATACTGCATCAGGGACTCGCGCAGGTAGGGACAGCCTCCGGAGCAGTCGGCGTCTTCCGCCGGCTGCTCCCGGAACACCGCGCAGGACGCGTGTTCCGCGCCACCGCACTTCTCGCCGGTTTTGGCCGCGAGCGTCAGGGGAATCATCTTGCGGACGGCGGCCGTCCGGCAGAATTTCACCTGCGCTTCTCGCAAAAACGGGCAGGTCATGGCTGTTTACCGCTTCTCCGGCTGCTCGGTTTTGACCGGCTCGCCGCCGTCCGCCATCGTCATCCCGAGACTGGGGACGTGAAAGGCATGGCTGTCGAACCCCGCGATCAGGTTCGCCACCTCGCCGTCCATCCGGGACATTGCAGCGCGCTTCTTCCGCCGCGCCACCATCTCCTGTGCCACGCCGAACGCAACGGCCGCGCAGCACAACAAAGTCACCACGCCCAAAAGCACGTTCGTGACGGTCAACCAATAAGTCGATGGGTCGCTCAAGAGACTTCTCCTTCGACCGGGAGATTGCACGGGGGTGGCCGTGCTCATTCGGAACGGGTTACGCGCTTCGCCCTGTAGGATAATCGGATTAAGTAGTCTGGAAATCAGACGCAGAGACGCGGAGAATAACGCGTTGGAGTTTTCTCTGCGTCTCTGTGTCTCTGCGTCAAAATCCGAGCCGCCTCTATACTCAAAGCATGCCGGGCCACCTCTACCTCGTCGCCACGCCCATTGGCAATCTCGAGGACATCACCTATCGCGCCGTGCGCATCCTCGGCGAGGTCGAACTCATCGCCTGCGAAGATACCCGCCAGAGCCGCAAACTCCTCGACCATTACGGCATCCACAAACCCACCATCAGCTATCACGACCACAACGAAGCCGAGCGCACCGAAGATCTCGCCGCCCGACTCCGGGCCGGCACGACCATCGCTCTCGTCACCGACGCCGGCACGCCGCTCGTCTCAGACCCCGGCTATCGCCTCGTCCGCGCCGCCATTGAGCAGGGCACGCCCGTCACCCCGCTCCCCGGACCGTCCGCTGCGCTCACCGCGCTCGCCGCCTCCGGCCTACCCACCGACGCGTTCCACTTCGCCGGCTTCCTGCCGCACAAGCCCGGGCAGCGCCAAAAGGCCCTCGAAGCGATCGCAGAAGAATCCGCGACCGCTGTCTTCTACGAAGCGCCGCACCGCATTCTCGAAGCGCTGGAAGCTGTCGAGCAGGTGCTCGGCGACCGGCCCGTCGTCGTCGCGCGCGAGCTCACCAAACTCCACGAGGAATTCCTGCGAGGCACCGCCGCCGAGATCCGCGCCGAGCTTGCCGGCCGCGATTCGGTCAAGGGCGAGATCACGCTCCTGATCGGCAAGGCCACCGCCCCGCCGCCCGACGACACGCCTCTGCCCGAGGCCGTCGACGCTCTCGTGCGTGAAGGGACTCCCCGCATGGACGCGATCAAGCAGGTCGCCCGGCGCCGCGGTCTATCCAAGAGAGAGGTTTATGCGCAGCTTCTTCACGATTAGCAGCGCCGCGCTGTTGTTGGCCGTCACCGCCTCCGCCCAGGACGTGGACGCCGTCGTCGAGCGCGCCCGCCAAGCGTTCGAGGTCCCCGGCATTGCCGTCGCCATCGTCAAGGACGGCCGCGTCGTCCTGTCGAAAGGCTACGGTGTCCGGAAACTCGGCGAGCCCGCTCCCGTTACGCCGCGCTCCCTCTTCCGCATTGCTTCGAACACCAAAGCGTTCACCGTTGCCGCCCTCGCCATGCTCGTCGACGAGGGCAAGCTCCGCTGGGACGATCGCGTGATCGACCACATGCCCGCTTTCCAGATGTGGGACCCCTACGTGACCCGCGAGATGACCGTCCGCGACCTCCTCACGCATCGGAGCGGTCTTGGACTCGGCGCCGGCGACCTCATGTTCTGGCCGGCCACCGACTTCACCCGCGACCAGATCCTCGCGCGCATCCGCTTCCTGAAACCAGCCTCGAGCTTTCGCAGCCACTACGCCTACGACAACCTCCTGTACCTGGTCGCGGGCCAGATGATCCCGCTGATCACGGGGAAGACATGGGAACAGTTCGTCCAGGAGCGAATCTTCGACCCGCTCGGCATGGCCCACACCAACGCCAGCACGCCCCTGCTCGCTTCCTCGGCCGACGCCGCTGCGCCGCACGCGCGCGCCGACGGCCGCCTGGTCGCGCTTCCGCAGACCGATCACGACAACAACGCGCCCGCCGGGTCGATCAACTCCTGCGTCGAAGACCTCGCCAAGTGGATGCTCCTGCAGTTGGACCGCGGTGGGAAGCTGTTCACCGGCAGGCAATCGAAGGAAATGTGGTCCCCTCAGACGATCCTGCCGATCAACGATCTGCCGAAGGGCGCGCCGGAGGCACTGCAAGCCACGCAGCCGCAGTTCAACGCCTACGGGCTCGGCTGGATGCTCCGCGATTATCGCGGACACAAGATGGTCTATCACACGGGCGTGCTGGCGGGCTACGTGTCGCGCACCACCCTGATACCCGACCTCAACCTGGGAGTCGTGGTCCTCACCAACCAGGAGGAAGACGGCGCCCACTCCGCCATCGCCCGGACGGTCGTCGACCATTACCTGGGGGCGCCGCCCACCGATTGGGTCTCCACCTACCGCGAGCTCGCCCGTCTCGAAGCCGCGGAAGGTGCCGCCGAGGAACACCGCGCCGCCGGGACCAGGAACACCGCCTCCCGGCCGTCGCTGCCGCTCGCCCGCTACGCCGGCCATTACCGCGATTCCTGGTACGGCGACGTCGTCATTGAGGAGCGCAACGGTAAGCTCGCGATCCAGTTCAGCCACACCAAGCAGCTAGCGGGCGACCTGGAGCATTGGCAGTACGACACATTCATCGCCCGGTGGCGCGATCGCACGCTCGGCGCGGACGCCTACGTGACGTTTTCTTTGGGAGCGGATGGCGCCATCGAAGGCGTCAGGATCAAGCCGGTGTCACCGCTGACCGATTTCAGCTTCGACTTTCAGGATCTGGACTTGCGCCGCGTCGACGCCGCCGCGCGCTGAGCCACACCAACAGTGCCAGTCCGCCGCCGGCGATCCCGACGGTCGCCGGCTCGGGCGTAAGAGTCGTCGGCACCGCTCCGAACACCGTCCCGATCTCCGTCGTGACGAAAGTCGGCTGATTCACAGCGAACAGGAGCGGGTTCTTGGTCGACGACCAGCCGCCGCTCTGATCCGAGGCGTTGATGTCGAACGTGTCCGCCAGGCTGATGGCGAAGTGTCCCTGCGTCGTGCAACCCACTGCGTCGGGCGTCAAGAGACACCCCGAAGGCAGGGTCGGGACGCCCTGCTGCAGCCCCGACGGGTTCGTCACGGGATTCGTCCCCCAGAACGCAATCTGCAACGTGCCGGTCGACGGCAGATAACTCACCGAGCAGAACTGGAAGAACGGATTGAAATTCCCCTGGTTGCAGGCGAACGCGCTGCTGATCGTCGACTGATCCAGCCCCGGCAGAATCGTCGCCTGGAAAGCGATTTCCGTGATGTTGGTATTCGTCGGATTGAAGAAGCCGAACACGCCGCCGCCGGTTCCATTCGGAAAGAACGTCGTGCCTTGCAGGATCGCGTTGCTGAAATCGTCATCCAGGACCCGCATCACGGGGTCGATGATTCCGTTCGCGCGAGCCATGCCTGACGCTCCCACCATCAGCGCCAATACCACCGCCAACTTCCCGAATCTGGTGAAACCTTTGGTCAAATGAGCCCTCGGATCGCTGTGCTTTCCCAATTCTTCACGCACCGGGAAGACCCGTCAATTGTTTTGGAGAATATATGGTAACAGGTCGTGGGAAGTCGGTACTAGGACAATACCCGCTATCTTCTGGGTGAAATCACCGAGGCGAATTCGGGCAATTCGTGCAGTGGCTTCAACTCGGGGTCGGCCTGCGCTTCGTGGCTCGAGTGTCCCGCGGCCAGCGCCTGCTTCAAACTCGCCATCGCTTCCGGGAGATGGCCAGCCAGCGTCTGGACCACCGCTTCGTCGTACAGCAGCCCATGCAATTTGGGGTCGATCTGCCGCGCCTGGCGGATCGCGTTCTGCGCCTTCTGCGACTCGCCCTTCTTGGCGTAGCATAGCGCCAGAATGTCGAGCGCGTCCTTGTCTTTCGGATTCGTTCGCAAGTTGTCGATCGCCAGCCCGATCGCCTTCTCGTACGTCGCCGACGCCTTCTCCGGCTGGTTCGACCAGCGGTACGCGTCGCCGAGCGCCGCCTGCGCCGCTGCGTCGTCGGGAGTCCGCTTCACGACGGCGGAGAACATCTTCTCGGCCTCCGGATACCGGCCTTCGTAGAAGTACGCCACTCCGAGCTGATACTCGTAGGTCGGATCGATCGCAATCGCCGTCTCGAAGTTCCGGATCGCCTCCGCCGAATTGCCGAGATCGTAATACGCCGCGCCCATATTGCCCCAGCCGCGCGCCTCCTGCGGGTTGCGCGTCACCACCTGGCGATACACCTCGATCGCCCGCTGCGCCTGTCCCGTCTTCTGGTACTCGTTCGCCAGCAGATTGTAGTTGTTCCAGTAGTAGGGGTTGGTGTCGACCGCCTGCTGGTACGTTTTCGCTGCCAGTTCGTGCTGCCCGGCATTCCGGTAGGCCGTTCCGAGGCGCCGCATCGCTTCGTCTGAGTTGGGCTGCAATTCGAGCGCGCGCTTGAGCTCGGCAATCGCTTCCTCGGTCCGCCCCATCTTCGAATAGACCTCTCCCAACGAGTTGTGGACCTGCGCCTGGCTGTCGTTGAGCGTCTGCGCCTGCTGTGCCGCGCCGAGCGCCAACTGCGGCCACTTCGAATCCTTCGTCGCGTCGTACTGCAGAATGCAGGCATCCGCCATTCCGCTGAACGCCAGCGCGAAGCCGGGGTCGAGTTTGGTGGCCTGCTCGAACAGGTCGTAAGCCTCCTGGGCCCGGGTGGCGTTGCGCTTCCCGCGGATCAGGTTCGTGCCCTTGAGGTACAAATCATACGCGGTCACGTCCTGCGTCGGCCGAGCGGTCGTCCGCTGCTTCTCTTCCTGCGACTGCCGGATCGCCATCGCGCGCGCCAGCTCGTTGAAGATCGTGTCCTCGAGCGAGAGCGGGTCCTGTTTCACGCCCGGGAACGCCTTGGTCAGGAGCGCTTCGTTCTTGGTGAGATCCATCGCCCGCAGACTGACCGACAGCCGATCCGGCGATCGCTGCAGCGTTCCGGTGATCAGCACGTTGACGCCGAGCGCCTTCGCCAGCTTCGCCTCGTCCTTGAGCAGCGACGGTGTCAGCGAGGCGCGGTCCGCCACGTAGACGTTGCGCAGTCCGGCTAGCTTCGCCGTCAGCGCGTCCTGAATGCCGTCCGCGATGTACTTCAGATCCGGCGCGCCCTCGAAATTCAGCGGCAGCACGGCGATGCGGTAGCGAATCGCCGGGGCCTTCGTGGAGAACATCCCAACGACTGCTTGCCGCGCCCTAGGCACCGCCGACACAATCGTCACCAGCGCCGCGAACGTGGACACAATCGCCATCCACGACCGTTTCGACGGCTTCGGAATCTGGATGCTGATCGTCTGGTTGCCCGCATCCCGCTTGGGCGCGACGGCTTGCATGGCGTCCAGGTCGCGCAGAATCTCGGCCGCGCTCTGGTACCGCGCCACCGGGTCCTTCGCCAGACACCGCAGCACCAGGTTCGCGACCCAGTCCGGCAGGTCGGGCACGACCGTCCTTGGATCTTTGGGCGGCTCCGACACTCGCTGGTACATCAACTGCATCGCCGAATCGCCGCGGAAGGGCAGCTCGCCGGTCAGCATCTCGTAAACGATCAGCCCGTAGGAGTAAAGATCGGCGCGATGGTCGATCTCCCGCGCCTCGACTTGCTCCGGCGACATGTACCGCGGCGTGCCGAGAATCTGGCCGGTCCGCGTGCCCATACTGACTTCGGCCTCCAGCGATTTCGCCAGGCCGAAGTCGGAGACGTACAGATTCTCGTTGGCGTCGATCAGGATGTTCTGCGGCTTGAGGTCGCGGTGCACGACTCCTTCGCCGTGGGCCGCTTCCAGGGCCGCGGCCAATTGCCGCGCCAGTCGCAGCGCGCGGTCGAGCGGCAGCCGGCCCTCGCGGTTGAGCAGTCCCGCCAAGTCCGTCCCCTCGACGAACGCCATCGTGATGAACTTGATGCCGTTGGCGTCCCCGAGGTCGTGAATGCGGAGGATGTTCTTGTGCGAGATCTTGCTCGCGAGCAGCAGTTCCTGCTTGAAGCGCTGCATCGTCTGCGGATTGGTGGCCAGCTCCGGCCGGACCAGTTTCAGCGCGACGGTGCGGTTGAGTTCGGTGTCGAGGGCCCGGTAGACCGCCCCCATCCCGCCTTCGCCGAGGAGAGATTCGAGGCGGTACCGCCCGAAGGTGGTCCCTGCCGGTAAAGCGGAGGGTAACGCGATCGCAGCGGAGGGCAGCGATCCCCAAGTCATCGCGCCCGGGCCGGAGGCGGCTGCCACCTGGCTGGTTTCGAGGTAAACCGTCTGCGAATCGTCGGCCCCGTGGAGTCCGCGCCCACACGCGCTGCAGTTGGCTGACTCCTCCGGATTGCGCGCGCCGCAGTTTGGACACACCATTGCCGACTACCCCGAAACGGTCCTTCTTGGCTGTAAAAAGCATTATCCGCCACGGCGCAGCACCGCGCAAACTACGAAAGTCCTATGACGCCTCGCGCAACGCCTCGCGGCACGCCCGCAGTATCTCTACCGACCCCGGCGTATCGCCATGGACGCAGATCGTCTCCGCCGTTCGCGACAGGCGGACCGCCTGCGCCGCCGCCGCGGCGGGGTCGGTGATCAGCGCGCCCGGGAGCTTCCGATTCCGCAGCGTCCCATCCGGCTCGTACGCCCGATCAGCGAAGGCCTCGCCGGCCGGCGTCAGTCCCATCCCGCGCCACACCTCGAGCATCGGCGACCCGGCCAGTCCGAACACCGGCGCGGACGCCTTCCAGCCCGCCACGGCTGCCCCGATCGCGCGCGCCACCTCCGCATTCCGCACCGCGACGTTGTACAGCGCCCCGTGCGGCTTCACATACGCCACCACGCCCCCGAGCCGCTCCACGATCGCCTCCAGCCGACAGATCTGCTCCCTGACGGTCCGTTCGATCTCTGCCGCGGGCATGGCCATCTCGATCCGCCCGAAGTTCTCGCGGTCGGGATACCCGGGATGCGCGCCGATCCGCACTCCGCGCTCCAGCGCCAGCCGCGCGGTCCGCTCCATCGTCGCGTCGTCGCCGGCGTGCCCGCCGCACGCGATGTTCGCCGACGTGATGTGCTCCATCAACGCCGCCTCGTGCGCCGCGTCCTCAAGCTCGCCCATGTCGCAATTCAGGTCGATCATTTGCCCCGATTATACGGCGCGACCCAGGCGGTAGAGCCACTGTTCCTGCTCCCGTAGCAACTCGATCGCCTGCCCCATCTCGACCTTCTCGAACGTCACGGTGTCGCGCGGCCGCAACTGTCCGAGCCGCCAGAAGTCCGCCGAGATCACGTTGGCCGGCTTGGGATACCCGCCTGTGGTCTGATGCTCGACGAAGAGGACGATCGGCTGTCCGTCCGGCGGGACCTGCACCGCCCCCAGCGGCACGCCCTCGGTCAGCATGCCGCCCGCCGGGCTCGGGATCGGCGCGCCGCGCAGCCGCAGCCCCATCCGGTTCGATTCCTCGCTGACCGTGTACGGCCCTTCGTACAACTCGCCATGGAACCGGTCCGCCTGTGGACCCGCCGTCGCCCGTAGGGGTCCCGTGCCCCCGAACGGCGGCGCCGATCCTGTCCGCGGACGCCGCACCGCGCCATCGCCGATCGCGAGCACGTCCCCCGCCCGCAGCGGACGTCCGCCAACTCCGGTCATGACGTGGGTCGACGCGCTCCCCATCACCCTTGGGACCGCGAGGCCGCCGCGCACTGCCAGGTACGCTCGCGCGCCGCCCTGCGTCGGTCCGAATCGCACTGTCTGCCCGGCTGCGACCTCGACCGCGGTCCATAACGGCAGTCCCGCCCCGAAATCGGACCCCGTTACCGCGACCGTTGCGGCTTCTTGGAACTCCAGCGCCGCGCCGATCAGCGTCATCTCGAGCGCCGCCGCATTCTCGGCATTCCCGACCAGCAGATTCGCCGCCCGCAGCGCCAGAGGGTCCGCCGCACCCGACGCCGACACGCCAAAGTGCGCCCAGCCGAACCGTCCCAGATCCTGGACCGTCGTCTGCATCCCCGGCGAGACTACGCGGATGTTCATAGGGGCACGAACCGAACCCGGTCGCCCATTCGCAGCAGCGGCGGCGGCGCGCCCGCCGGGTCGAACAATCGCAGAGGCGTGCGGCCGATCAGCCGCCAACCGGCCGGCGACGGCAGCGGATACACGCCCGCCTGCGCCCCGCCGATCGCGACGCTCCCCGCTGGTACGGTCTTTCGCGGCGCAGACAGCCGCGGGGTCGCGAGCTCCGGCGGCAGTCCGCCGAGATAGGGAAAACACGTCGCGAATCCGACGAAATACACCACGTACTCCGCCGCCGCGAACAGTTCCACGACGCGCTCCGCCGCGAAGCCCGTATGCCGGGCGACGTCCTCCAGATCGGGACCGTCCTCGCCCCCGTACCGCACCGGGATCTCGACGTGCCGGACCTCGAACTCCCGCTCGCCGGCCGCTGCAAAGCGCTCCTGCGCCAGCGCCTCGATCTCGTCGTGGGTCCGCAGGCGCGGGTCGAAATCCACCAGCACCGAGGCGAATGCCGGATGCAGATTGAGGACCCCGCGCGCCCCTTCCAGAGCGTGCGTCAGCCGCGCCACGCTCCGATGGTTCTCTTCGGAGATGTCGTCGCCGAACGAAATCAGGAGCGAGCGGTCGCTCGCCGGGAGGATGCGCACGTCACGGCTATTTTACTTGCTCAACGCCGCGCTCGCCCGCACCGGCGATCCGCCCGGCAGCGACGAGTAGTCGCTATAGAGGTTCGCGCCGCCGTTCAATTGCAACTGCCATGCGACGATGATCGTGTAGCCCAGCGTGGCGCCGCCGCGATAGCTCAACTCGGTCGTCGGAAAGTAGACCGCGCCGTTGAAGATGGTGTCCGCGCCGCCGTCGATCCGGCTGGCCTTCTTTTCATGCACCGACCGGTCCTGGAAGATCACAATGCCCGCTAGCGGACCTGTCGTCGGCGCGCTCAGTTGCACTACGGCGCCGCCGGCGATCTCCACGCCTTCGTAATTGTAGGTAGCGTCCTGCGCCAGGTAGAGGGTGACACCGTTGCCGATGATCGTGGTCTGGGCATCGACTTTGAGCCCCCCGCCCAGCAGCACGTACGTTCCCGGATTCAGGGTTAGCATGCCGCCGTGCGCTTCGATGCCGTTGCAATACACCCCCGGGGAAAGGGTTTCGACGTCGTCCTTGTGGCTCTGGAAGTGGTCCACGTCGCAAGGGCCTACCGCAGGGGCCGGCACATACGCGAGCGGGTCCGGCTGCGGAGCGGAGTGCGGAATCGGCAGCGGATTCGCGATCCCGCCGCCGTCCAGTTTGTAGTCGCCCACTACCCGGATCTCCGTCGCGTCCAACTCCGCATTGCCCATAATCCGCAAACCGTGGTCGGACGCCGAGTCCACAATGACGGGACACTTGGCGGTGATCTGCGGATTTCCGGCCACCCGCATCGCGTCCGGCGACTTGGGGTCGAGCACATAAATGCATCCGGCCGGCGGCCGCCACGCGGTCGGCGCCGAGAAGACATGCGCGGTCGAGCGATTGAGGATCTTCATGAAGATCAGCGGAGCGTCCACGCCGGCGGTTACGCTCACCGACCGCTGGTGCGTCAGTGGATCCTCGTTCACGACGGCCGCTACGGCCGCGTTCGAAGTCGCCCAATATCCCGCCGGAAAGTTCGCGTGAAAATACCGGGCCGCGGTTGCCTGTGCCAAAGGAGTCTCGACCGCCAGATCGGACGAACCGAGATTCCGCGCCGCCGCCAAAGCCGCCGCGTCCGCCGCCTGCGACAGCCGCGTCCGCAAGACGTAAAGGGTCGCGCCATCGATAGCCAGTCCAATGACGGGAACTAGAACGATCGAACTCAGCGCGACCATCACCAAAGCCATCCCGCGCCGCGATGACCTTCGAGTCATAATTGTGAACCTCTCAGTGTGTGCTTTGTGGGGCGGCCAATTTTGGCCGCGGACCCGCTTTCCAGCGGGTCCCGCCGGCTGAAAGCCGGCTGCGGGCAAGATTGCCCGCCCCACACTCAGAACACGCCCATGGTGTAGATACCCTTGCCCTGCAGGAATCCGGCCCAATCGTACTCGGCGGACGAGTAATAAGTCTCCACCAGGTACGCCGTTTCCCCGGGCGACATTGGCAGCGCGGTCAGGAGCGAATTGAGATTCGCGCCGCCATCGTGCTCGTAATCCACCGTCCCGTTTTCATCAATTTTGGTCGGGTTGGCATACGAGCTCGATCGTAGCGAGGCGTTGCCGATCACGTACCGCCGTGTGGCGACGGCCTGCCCAGTCGGTGTACATAGGACTCCCGTCAGGATCACGACGCCGTCGCCGCCCTGGTCGGCGATGTTCAAGCCGTTCGCCAGCCGCAGTAACAGAGCCCGGTTCGACGGCTGCGAAAAATCGACGCCGCGCGAAAACAGCCGCCCAGCGTTGCGGTTGAACTCGAAGACGTGGATCGACCGGGCCAGCGTCATGCCGACCGTGGTCGCCCCGAGCGTCAGCGGAACCAGCACGAAGATTCCCGCCAGAACGAACTCCAGCATCGTGCTGCCGCGCCTGCCATTCCGTTTCATGGCTGGGGCGCCGCTCCCCCCGGCGGAGGCTCGACGATGTCTGCGGCCCGGACCGTGATCGCCGCCGGGGTGCTCGACCGTAACAACGGCGCCAGCGGCGTCAACTGGTAGTTCTCCACCGAGACTTCGAGGACGTTGCCGTCGGCGTTGCTGTTGGTTTCCGTCAAGCTCGCCGGGTCGTAATACCGCACCGAGATCGTCCCGGGCTGGGAGCTCAACAATCCCATCGCCTGGTTCTGCACTACCGCGGCGATCGACGCGCCCTGTCCCAGCCCCCCGGACGTTTGACCGGTAACTCCGTACCGCACACCCTCACGGACCGCGTGTTGGAGTGTAGCTTTGACCCACACCCCATACCCAGTGTCGGCAGCGAGCAGCAGGAGCGCGAAGAAAGGAACGAACGAGAGACCGGCCTCCACAAATTGGGAGCCGCGCTCCCGCCGCCTCATACCTCGCCTCCCGCGGCCCTCTGCACATGCTCCGGATAGCCGCGCCGCCGCGCCGGCTCCACCAGCACCAGGCTGCGCAGGACCGGCCGCGCCCGCTCTTCCTCCGGCTCGCTGACGAAGCTGCGCTGTCCGTCCCAGAACGCTTCGCCGCAGTACGTGTTTTTGAGCCCGAGCAGCGCCAGCTCGAACCGATCGCGCGCGCCGATCTTCTTGAACAAGTGGACCAGGTAACTTTTAACCGTCCCCTCGCTCAGCGCCAAACACGTCGCGATCTCTTTGTTTTTCAGGCCCTGCGCCAGCAGTCCCACGATCTGGCTCTCGCGCGGCGTCAGCGGCACCTTCGCGCCGCGGGCCGGCGCCGGCCGCTCCATATCGCTCACTCCCTGTGCGATTCGGCGCAGCTTCTCCAGGAATTGATCGTTCGACGCGGTCCTCCGCACAAAGCCGCTCACGCCGCACTGGGCCGCCTGAAAGGCGAGCTCATCGGTGAGCGAACGCGCCCACAAAATGATGCGGCAGGCAGGCGCGGACCTTCGCACGACGGCGAATAACGCCGGCGTGATCTCCGGAGCAAGGTCCAGAACCAATAAGTCTGGCTGCTCCTCTTCCAATAACGGAATTACTTCCGTATAAGTAGCTGGATTCTTCGTCACCGCGAAATCGCCCGCGGACGCTAGCAGACAAGTCGCCCCCAGCGCGAGCAGCGGCTCTTCGGTCGCCACCATAATCCGGATGCGGTTCCCCGCCGCCGGTGTGTTCGGCCCCATTCCCTTTGCCTCCATTGTTTCCTTTTGGGCGGATCCAACGGTTGAAGAGCTTGTAATTTATTCCAAATACGGCGCTTGTATTGCAACTCAGGTTCCGGAAATACGCTTACGAGGTCCGTTAACCGCCAAACGCCTACGAACGTCGTACGATCGCGCGCACCCGAGCCGGCCCCCTCGGTCAAACACCCGGGGTCCCGCCCGAGCGCCCTTCCGAGCAGCACCATTCCAGATATACACGCGGTCCGCTTTGGCAATCGCTACTGGTGCGCACAATTTCTCGAACTTATGTTGGCTTTAACTCCCAACTAAGTGTGGTATTTCGATTTTTGAGAATTTCTCGTAAATTCGAATTGCGGATGAACGAGCCGATTACAGCCCGCGTCGCACTTCCCTGCATCCTGCGGTCGCCCGCCTCCATGGAGGCCAAGGCCCAGGGCATCACGGAAGAACTGACGCGGGACCTCCTCCTCGTGCGCCTGCCGCCGGGACCTCCGGCCCAGTCGCTGCGTCCGGGGCTGGCCCTGGTCATCGATATTGAACTGCCCGTCGCCGACGGTCGTTCTCCGCGCTACCTCGAATGCGTCGCAACTGTGCGGTCCGCGCAGTTGCTGGGTGACGTCGTGCAGGTCGCTCTCGACGTCGCCTCCATGAACTTCATAGCGCCAAGAACCGCGACCGGAGGACGGTCGCTCCCGTAATCAGTCCGCTTGAATTCTCAAAAGGAGACACACATATGGAAAACATCAAACGCTTTTTCGTGGAAGAACAGGGCCAGGATCTCGTCGAGTACGGTCTGGTCGTCGCTCTCGTCGCCATGGTCGTTCTCGCCGCCATCACGACGTTCGGAACCAATCTGAGCGCCGGCTTCGGCTCCGTTAACGGCAAAATCGCAGCCAACGTAAAGTAGGCCGCCTCATTACGGGGCAGGCCCGAGGTCTGCCCCGCCCAACCACCGCCATGCGTCAATTCTGCATTCGGGAAGAAGGCCAGGACCTGGTCGAGTACGCGCTGCTCGTAGCGCTCGTCGCCGTCGTCGCGATCGCGTCACTCCAGCAGCTCAGTACGACCATCGGGAATATCTGGGATGTAATTACGAATCGATTAGCCAGTTAGGAGATTGTCGAAAAATGCGCCGCCGCTTACTGTCCGTTCTGGGTTTCGCGATCGTTACCGCTCTCGTTGCCAGCACTCTCGCCTACCGCGCCATCGCCGCCCGCTCCGCCGGACCCGGGCCTTCCCGGCAGTTGGTCGCGGTCGCCGCGCGCGACCTGAACGTCGGCGCCCTCGTCCAAAGCTTCGACATCGAACTCGTCGAATGGCCGGGACCCGTCAGCTCCCATTGGATCGCCTCCAAGGACGAGCTCGTCGGCCGCGGCCTCGTCGCCAACGTATATAAAGGTGAGCCGTTCCTCGACAGCCGCATCGCGGCCAAAGGCGCGGGAGCCGGCCTCGCCGCCATTATCCCGGCCGGGATGCGAGCCGTCGCCGTGCGCGTCGACGAGGTCGTCGGCGTCTCCGGGTTCGTCCTGCCCGGGATGCGCGTCGACGTCCTCGCGACCGGCGCCCTGCCCGGCCAGTCGAGCACCGTCACCCGCACTATTCTCCAGAATATCGACGTTCTCTCCGCCGGCCAGAACCTGGAGCGCGACCAGCAGGGCCGCCCGTCGCCGGTCCAGGTCGTCAACCTGCTCGTCACGCCCGACCAGGCGGAGGCCCTCAGCCTCGCCGCCGGCCAGACGAAGGTGCAGCTCGTCCTCCGCAACCCCACCGACACCGCCGTCGTCCAGACCGCCGGGATCTCGAATGGCCGGCTGCTCGGGATGGAGACGCCGCGTCCCGCGCCGACGCCTGCTCCACGCGCCGCCTCTCCGAGACCCGCGCCGGTCCGCGCCGCCGCGCCTGCTCCTCCGAAGCATGAGACCGTCAGCGTTCCCGTAACTGTCGACGTCATCACCGGGGTCAAAAAGGACTCCGTCGTGGTCGGCCACACCACCTCCGAACAGCTCGTGGAGGTATCCAAGTGATCCGGCTGCTGATCGCCTTCACCGCTCTCGCCTTCGCGCAGGCGCAAACCCAGGCTCGCCTCGAGCTCACAGCGGGCAAGTCCCGCGTCATTGAGGTCGCGGGCGGCGTCGAGCGCGTCGCCGTCGGTTCCGGTGACGTCCTCGAAGCCCTCGCGGTCTCGCCGACCGAAGTCCTCGTCCACGCCAAGGCTGCCGGGAACACGACGCTTCTCGTCTGGCCGAAGTCCGCCGCCCGTCAGGAGTACGACGTTCGCGTCGTCCCCTCGCCCGAGCGCTTCGACAGCATTCGCTCCGAGCTCCAGCGCGAGCTCGGCAACACCGTCAGCCTGGACGTCCAGGACAACCTGGTGTTCCTCCGGGGCACCGTCGCCGACGTCAGTCAGGCCGAGCGCGCCTCCGCCATCGCCGGCAACCTCGGCAAGATCGTGAACCTGCTCCGCGTCGCCGTTGGACCCGCCCCGTCTCAAGTGCTCCTCAAGGTCCGCTTTGCCGACGTCGACCGCGTCGCGTCCACCGAGCTCGGCGCCAACTTCTTCTCGACCGGCGCCGGCAACACCCCCGGCTCCGTGACGACCGGCCAGTTCTCCCCGCCCACGCCGCAAAACGTCAACGGACGCCAGGCCGGCTTCACCATTTCGGACGCCCTGAATGTCTTTCTCTTCCGCCCCGACCTCAACCTCGGCGCGACCATCAAGGCGCTCCAGAGCCGCAACCTTCTTCAGATCCTCGCCGAGCCCAACCTCCTGGCGTTCGACGGCAAGGAGGCCAGCTTCCTCGCCGGCGGCGAGTTCCCCTACCCGGTCGTTCAGGGCAGCACGGGTTACACGACCGTCACGATCCAGTTCCGGCAGTTCGGCATCAAGATCAACTTCATCCCGACCATCACGCCGCGCGGCGCCATCCACCTCCAGGTCTCGCCCGAGGTCAGCTCGCTCGACTACGCGAACGGCCTTACCTACCAGGGCTTCACGGTCCCGAGCCTCAGCGTTCGCAAAATCCAGACCGAGATCGAGCTGGAGAACAACCAGAGCTTCGCTATCGCAGGCCTCCTCGACAACCGCGTCACCGACGGCCTCAGCAAAATCCCCGGCCTCGGCAACATCCCGTTCTTCGGCCGCCTCTTCCAATCACGCGCCGTCTCGCGCAGCAAGGGCGAGTTGCTCGTCGTCGTCACGCCCGAGCTGGTCCAGCCGATACCGGCCGGTACTGCCGCGCCCTCCATCACGATGCCCGGGACTTTCCTCAAGGGTGGCGACCCCGCCATCCCATCGAACCCTCCCGCCACTGCCGCCGTCCGCACGCGTGAATCGATCCCGCTCGAGGAGCTCCTCGCGCCGCCGGCCGCGCCCGCACCCGCACCGGGAGGGAGGAAGTAACGTGACCGAGTCGCACGTCTCCCTCGCGATCGCGATTGCCGACCCGCGGCTGCGCGACGCCGTCTATCACGCGCTGACCGGAGCCCCCGTCCGCCTCCTCGGCGACCTCTCCGAGTTTCGCGACGCCGGCGAACTGGCCTCCGAGATCGCTCGCGCCCGTCCCGAGCTTCTCCTGCTCGGCATCCCCGGCCTGCCCGTCGATTACGCCGAGGCCATTCGCGTCCTCCGCGCCATGCCAGACGCGCCGCGCGTCATCGCCGTCAACGACGCCGCCGAGCCGGAAAGCATCCTCGGCTCCATGCGCGCCGGAGCCTCCGAGTATCTCTACCCGCCATTCGCCGACGAGTTTACCGCCGCCCTGGGCCGCGTATTCGCTGAGTGCACCGCCGCTCGCGAATCCGCGCGGCCCGGCGGCGCCATCGTCGGCTTCGTCTCCGCCAAAGGCGGCTGCGGCGCCACGACCCTAGCGTGCCACGCCGCTGTCCATCTACATCGCGCGGCATCCCGCCGCGTCCTCGTCGCCGATCTCGATCTCTCCGCCGGCCTCGCCGCTCTGTACCTCAACGCCAACCCCCGCTACACCGTCGCCGACGCGCTGGAGAACCTCCACCGCCTCGACCTCACTCTCTGGAAGGCGCTCGCCACCCGCACGCTCGATGGAGTCGACCTCATCGCCGGCGTTCCCGACCCCGTCGAGTTCTCCCACCAGACTCGCGCCTTCCAGACCCTCCTCCGCTTCTGGCGTTCGCAGTACGACTTCACCGTCGTCGACTTCGGCCGCGGCCTCACGCCGGCCCTCTTCGGACTCCTCGAATCCCTCGATCAGCTCGTCCTCGTCACCACCGGCGACCCCGCCGCGCTCCGCATGACGCGCCACCTGATGCGGGCGGTCGACCGCGCCAACTGCGGACCCAATCGCCTGCGCCTGGCCGTCAACCTCGTGCCGCGCCGTCCCGCTTTCCCGATCGCCGAGATCGAGCGTCTTATGGACTACCCCGTCTTGGGCGCCATCCCGCAAGATCTCGATGCGCAGCCCCGCGATGCCGTCGAGGTTCGCCCCGTGCAGCTCGACTCGGCCCTCGGCGCCGCCGTCGCCGCCATGACATCCAAACTCGCCGGGATCTCCCCTCCCGAGCCGAAGAAGACCCGCAAGCTGTCGTTCTTCAACCCGATTCGCGACCGCGAGGGAGCGGTCGCCCGTTAAACGCAAGGAGCGCCCATGGCAGCAACTACGATGAATTGGCTGGATTCGGCCCAGACCCCGACGTCCCAACCGCCGACGCCCGAGTATCAGAACCTCAAGTTCGAGCTCCACCGCAAGCTTCTCCGCTGCGGCAACCTCGAATCGCTCGTCGCCCTACCCGACGACCGCCAGCGCGCCGAGATCCGCGCCGCTCTCGTCCGCCTCCTCGAACAGGAGCCCGTGCCCCTCAACTTCCTCGAACAGCGCCGGATCGTCGACGAAGTCCTGCACGAGGTCTTCGGCCTCGGACCCCTCGAGCCCCTGCTCCAGGACCCGACCATCTCCGACATCCTCGTCACCACGCCGAAAATGGTCTACGTCGAGCGCCACGGCCGGCTCTACGACACGCCCGTCGAGTTCCGCGATAACCAGCACCTTCTCCGCATCATCGAAAAGATTGTCAGCACCATTGGGCGCCGCATCGACGAGTCCTGCCCGATGGTCGACGCCCGTCTCGCCGATGGCTCGCGCGTCAACGCCGTGATCCCGCCCGTCGCCGTCGATGGTCCCATCCTGTCGATCCGCCGCTTCGGCCGCGACACCCTCACGGACGACGCTCTCATCCGCAATCTCACCTGGACCGAAGGCATGCGCGACTTCCTCCGCGCCGCCGTCGCCGCCCGTCTCAATATTGTCGTCAGCGGCGGCACCGGCGCCGGCAAAACGACGCTCCTCAACGTCCTCTCGTCCTTCATTCCCGACGGCGAGCGCATCGTCACCATCGAGGACGCCGCCGAGCTCCAGCTCCGCCAACGTCATATCGCGCGCATGGAGACTCGCCCCGCCAACGTCGAAGGCGCCGGCGTCATCCGCATCCGCGATCTCGTGATCAATGCTCTCCGCATGCGCCCCGACCGCATTGTCGTCGGCGAGGTCCGCGGGGAGGAGGCCCTCGACATGATGCAGGCCATGAATACCGGCCACGATGGCTCGCTCACCACGATCCACGCCAACAGCCCGCGCGACGGCCTCTCCCGCCTCGAAGTCATGATGGGCATGGCGAATTCCAGCATGAGCATCCAGTCGATTCGCCAGCAGATCTCCTCCGCCGTCGACCTGCTGATCCACATCTCGCGCATGAGCGACGGCTCGCGCCGTGTCACCCACATCACCGAATGTGTCGGTATGGAGTCGGGCTCCATCACCAGCCAGGACATCTTCACCTTCGAAAAGGAGGGCGTCACCCCGTCCGGCCGGGTCATCGGTCGTTTCGGCGGGGCAGGAATCCGGCCTGTCTGCGACGAGGCCCTGCGCACCGCCGGCTTCCAGCTCCCGGCGTCCATTTTCCAAACCACTCTGGAGATTCGCTAGGAGTCCACGATGCTCATCTGGTTGGCGTTGTTCCTATCGTTCTTCGTAGCGATCGCTTTCCCCGCGATGCTCACGCTCCGTGTGATCGACCGCGCCGAGCGCGATAAGCTCAAGACCGCGCTCGCCCGCATCGACCCCGCCGAGCCTGTCGTCACCAGCCGTGTCGTGGTCGAGACAGCCCCGCGCGCCGCCACGCCCATCGAACGCCTCGTCGACCGTCTCCCCTCGATGGGCGCCCTACGCGGCGCCGCGCGTGACGCCGCCCTGCGCAAGCCGGGACGCCTGGCCGCCGCCATCGTCCTGATGTCCCTTGCCGGATTGCTGATCGGCGCCGCGCTCCGCAACACCCTGGGCTTCGTCGCCATCCCGTTCGGCGCACTGGCCGGCGCGATCCTCCCGTTCTGGTACCTTCGCCGGGCCGCCCGCAAGTTCATCATCGCCTTCGAGGAACAGCTCCCCGACGCGCTGGACTTTCTTGCGCGGTCGGTCCGGACGGGCAATGCGCTCTCCATCAGCCTCGAAATGCTGATCCCCGAGACCCACGAGCCGGTGCGTTCCGAGATCCAGCGCGTCGCCCGCGAACAGGCCCTCGGCGCCTCGCTCGAAGCCGCCCTCCGAGGACTCGTTCAGCGTGTCCCCATCCTGGAAGTACGGTTCTTCGTCGCCGCCGTCCTGCTGCACCGCGAGACCGGTGGCAATCTCGGCGAGATCCTCATGAAACTGAGCCGCTCCGTCCGCGAGCGCCTCCGCCTCAAAGGCCAGGTGAAAGCCGCCAGCGCCCAGGGGCGTCTCACCGCGACCGTCCTCAGCCTCCTGCCGATCGCCGTGATTATCGTCATGAATCTGCTTTCGCCGGCCTATTTCGCGACGATGACTGCGGAGCCGATCGGCCGCCTGCTGCTCCTGGCCGCCGTCGTCTCCCAAATCATCGGCTACTGCTGCATGAAAAGCATCGTGGACATCGAGGTATGACCCCCATGACTCGACCCATTTCGTCCAACTACCGAAGCTCGCAATCAGAGCCGCGCACGACAGTAAGCGGTTGCCCCTCGCACGTCCGAAGTAGCGTCGCCGCGGCACGGCGGTCCGGGAGTTGCGGTTTGCCGCGGCAACCGCTTACTTCGTGCGCGGCTCTGATCCGGCATTCGTTTCCAACCCCGCAAACAGAGCCGCGACAGTCAACCGCTCCATAACTGTCGCGGCTCTGATTCGGCAGTCATTTGACCATCGAGGTGTAATGTGGCCCTAACCATCGCGATCCTGATCTTCGTCTCTCTCACCGCCGCCGTCTTCGCCCTCGGCTACCGGCGCTATGTCCGCCCCGCCGCGCTGTACCGCGGCGTCGAGGCCGTAGTGGCGAGCCCCGCTCCCCGCGGCTTCTTCACCGTCATTGAGATCGCGCGCAAGATCGGCGCAAAACTGCCCCCCGCCCCCGGCGATGCCTCCCGCTACGCGCGCGACCTGGTCACGGCGGGTTACCGCTCGGCCAGCGCGCCCGCCGTCTTCTACGGGCTCAAGCTCTCGCTCGCCGGCGTCTTCCTCCTGTTCGGGCTCCTCCTGCAGAGCAGGACCCCGCTCGCCCTACCCGCTCAGATCGCCTACGTCCTGCTCGCCGCGATCGGTGGCTTCCGGCTCCCCGGCTTCTTCCTCGCCCGCCGCATCAAGGAGCGCCAGCGCAAACTGCGTCGCGCCCTCCCCGACGCGCTCGACCTCATGGTCGTGTGCGCCGAGGCCGGCTGCGCCGTCGACCGCGCCCTCCGCACCGTCTCCCGCGAGGTCGAGGTCGCACACCCCGAATTCACCGACGAGCTCAACCTCATGCTGCTCGAGGTCAACGCCGGCGCCCGCCGCCGCGACGCTCTGCTCCACATGGCCGAGCGAACCCGCGAGCCCGAAGTCCGCAAGTTCGTCACCGTCCTGGTCCAGGCGGACCGTTTCGGCACCGAGATCGCCGAAGCCCTCCGCACGCACGCCGAGCACCTCCGCATTCGACGCCGTCAGGACGCCGAAGAGCGCGCCGGCAAAGTCTCGGTCAAGCTCGTGTTCCCGATCTTTCTCTTCATCCTGCCGTGCATGCTGCTGGTCACGGTAGGCCCTGCCGCCATCGAGATCTGGAAGATGGTTCTCCCAGCGATCCGCGGCAATTGACTTTTAGAGGTTACAAATGTCCACGACGCCATCGCTCAGCACCGAACAATACGCCGCGTTACAACGCGACCCGATCGTTCTCCCACAGCCCGAAGAGCTCTTCGACCGCATCGTCGAAACGCTCGTCGCGAAACGTCTGGCTACCTACGCGGACGCCGACCCCTTTCGCGCCGCCGTCCCCAAGGGCTTGTTCCTCCTCATCCCGCCAAAGCCGGATGGTGATCTCCTCGCCGTGCTGAACGGCCGCTCGCTCGTCAACCGGGGCGACCTCCACGACGCGGTCGCCGTGCCGCCCGCGCCCTACCTCATGATCGACATCGAAGACGGCCGCCGCACGGTCGGCGCCCCCCCCATTCCCGAGGCCGGACGCTCGCCCTACCTGCTCTGGGAAGGCATCGTCCACGCCGCCGTTTTCCCGATGGTCTTCGAAAGCCACGACCTCGTCATCGGCGGAACCGAGCACGCATCCGGCGCCGTACCGACCCTGTGCCGCAATTCCGGCCAGCCCGAACTCCGCGCCCTCTTTTACACCGCCGGCGGCTATCCGCGCTGCGGCATCCCGACCTGCGCCCTCCGCGTCGGCGCACCCGTGTCCGTATCCCCGCTAACCGACAGATCCCACTACAATTTGCTAATATGAAGAGCGCAAAAGCAGAAATTAGGTTCCCCCGATCGCAAGTATGCCTGCGCTCTTTTTGTTCTTCCTCGCTTCGAGATCCGCCACCGAGCGTCTCGTGCGCGGCATGTTCGACGACACGTTCGCCGGCATTCACCACTTGGCTTGGTTCGACTGGGCCATGCTGGTCCCCTACTTCACCATCCTCTTTGTCCTCTCGATTTACGGCTGTCACCGCTACGACGTCATCCGAACCTATTTCAAGCACCGGAAAAATGCGACGTCCGAGCCTCCTCGCCGTTTCGAGCAGCTTCCCCCGGTTACGATCCAGCTTCCTCTGTATAACGAGCGTTACGTCGTAGAGCGTCTCATCGAAGAGTGCCTCAAGATCGAGTACCCGAAAGGGCTCCTCCAAATCCAGGTCCTCGACGATTCCACCGACGACACTGCCCCCTTCGCCGAAGCCCTCTGCGAACGCTATCGCAACATGGGCTACCCCATCGAGTACCTGCATCGCACCAATCGCCACGGCTTTAAGGCCGGCGCGCTGCAGGAAGGTCTTAAATCGGCCATCGGCGAGTTCGTCGCGGTCTTCGACGCCGACTTCTGCCCGCCCGCCGATTTCCTGACCCGCACCATCCACCACTTCGCCGACCCCAAAGTCGGCGTCGTACAGACCCGCTGGAGCTACCTCAACCGCGACTACAACTTCCTCACCGAGGTCGAAGCGATCCTCCTCGACGGCCATTTCGTCCTCGAGCACGGCGCGCGCTCCCGCTCCGGCCTGTTCTTCAATTTCAACGGCACCGCCGGCATTCTCCGCCGCGCCATGATCGACGACGCCGGCGGCTGGCAGCACGACACTCTCACCGAGGACTCCGACCTCAGCTACCGCGCTCAGCTTAAGGGGTGGCGCTTCGTCTACCTCCCCGGTCTCGACTGCCCGTCCGAGCTCCCCGTCGAAATCCACGCGTTCCAGATTCAGCAGTCGCGCTGGGCGAAGGGTCTCACCCAGGTCGCCAAGAAACTTCTGCCCTCGATCCTGACTGCCGACATCCCCAAGCGCGTCAAGGCGGAGGCGATCCTCCACCTCACGCCCAACATTTCGTACCCGCTCATGATTGTGCTCTCCGCGCTCATGCTGCCGGTCATGATCGTCCGCTTCTACATGGGCTGGATCCAGATGTTCTTCCTCGATCTGCCCCTGATCGCGGCGTCGTTCTGGTCGATCTCGCTGTTCTACGTGATCGCGCAAAGGGAGCTGTTCCCGAAGACGTGGAAGCGCACCATCCTGCTGCTCCCGATGCTGATGGCGGTCGGCGTGGGCTTGACGATCATCAACACGCGCGCCGTCCTCGAAGCGCTCTTCGGTGTCGAGACTGCCTTCGCGCGCACGCCGAAATATGCGATCGGCGACCGTCCGATGAATCTGGAAGTGAAGAAGTACCGTCGCCGCAGTGGCTGGCTCCCCTACGCGGAGATCGCTATCGGGACGTACTTCGTGCTCATGATCGTTTTCGCGATCCAGACCTACAACTTCTTCTCGATCCCGTTCCTGATGCTGTTCGTCGGAGGCTACTACTGGGCCGGCTTCGGCACCCTCTATCAGGAGCGTCAAGGCCGCCAGCGCTGGATGAAGCAGCAGAAACTCGCCGCCCGCAGCGCGGCGTTCTAGGTGGCGCAGACTTCAGTCTGCGGCGGACTTCAGTCCGCCATGCTTTCTAAACGATCTTCCCGTCCCGCATCGACACCGTGCGGTGCGCGTACGCCGCCGCCTCGGGATTGTGCGTGATCATCAGGATCGTCTGCCCCAGCCGGCGGTTCAGGTCCTGTAGAATCTCCAGCACGGCCTTCGAGTTCTCGGTATCGAGGTTCCCCGTCGGTTCGTCCGCCAGGAGAATCGCCGGCCGGTTGACTACCGCGCGCGCGATCGCTACCCGCTGCTGCTCGCCGCCCGAGAGCGCATTCGGCTTGTGGTCCAATCGCTGCGCAATCCCGAGCGACTCCAGCAGCTTCTCGAAGTCCGCGTCGGGCTTCTCCCGGTATCCGGAGATGTAGCGCGCCGCCGCGATATTGTCCCGCGCCGTCAGATTCGGCAGCAGGTTGAACTTCTGGAACACGAATCCGACCGTCCGTTTGCGCAGCCGCGTCCGGTCCGCGTCGCTCATTTTCGCCAAGTCGTTACCCCCGACCTGGATCTGTCCGGCGGTCGGCGGCGTCAGCCCTCCGATGATGTGGAACAGCGTCGACTTCCCCGACCCCGACGGTCCCACGATCGCCAGGAACTCGCCCGCCGGCACCTCCAGGTCGACCCCGCGCAAGGCGGGCACCTGGACCTTGCCCACGACGTAGGTCTTGCGGAGTTCCCGCGCCTGAATGATCGTCCCGTTATTCATACGCCAGCGCCTCGATCGGATCCTGCTTCGCCGCGCTGAGCCCCGGGTATAACGCGCCCAGCGTCGCGCCCAGGAACGTAATGGCCCCCGCGATTGCCCACCACGGCTTCACGATGATCATCGGCAGTGACGCCGGAGCGACGGCGCTGATCAGACGGGCTGCGCCGTAGCTCATCGCGATGCCGAGCAGCGTCCCCCCGATTGCCAGCACCCAAGCTTCCGTGAGAATGATCCGCAGCACGAACGTCTTCGACCCGCCGAGCGCCTTCAGAATCCCGATCTCGCGCGTCCGCTGCAGCACCGCCATATACATCGAGAGGCAGACGACCGCGAACCCGATGATGATCCCGATCCCCACGATCACCCCGATGAACGCCTTCAGCGCCGGAATGTTGTTGACCGCGAACATCGACAGGAACTCCTCCATCGTGATCACCGGATACCCTTTAAGCGTCTTGCCGAGTTGGTCCGCCAGCTCCTGGGCGCGCGCCGGGTCGTCGCCCTGCACGTAGATCGCGCTCACCTTGTTGGTCGCCGAATCGATCTCCTGGAGCACGCTCTTCTTCACGACGATCCGCGCCAGTTTTCCGCCGCCGATGATGCCCGCCACGTGCCAGTCGCGGTTCATCAGCCGCAGCTTCCCGCCGACCTTGACGTGCTTCTGGTCGGCGTAGAGTTGGTCGATCAGGATGTCGTCGTCGTTCTGCAGCGGGCCGCCCGACAAATACTGAAACCCTCCGCTCATTCGCGTGAACGCGTCGAGATCGATCCCGGAAGCGGTCAGCGGGAACTCGACCGAATGCACGATCACGCCCGTCGCCATCTTGACGTGGGGCTGCTCTTCCACGTACTTGACGAGGCCCTCGTTTACCGATGCGCCGCTGAAGGAAGTCACCGACGACGCGCTCGAACCGCGCACGATCACGTCCGCGCCGATCCCCCTCGCTCGCGCCTGCGAGTCCTCCGACATACCGCGGCTCAACCCGATGAGCGACAGGATCATCGTCACCGGCACCGCGATCAGCAGAATACTCAACAGACTCCGCATCGGGCGATGCCGCATGTTTTCCAGAACGATTTTGTTGGTCACGAACTATTCCTTGGACGGCGTACTGGCGGGCTGTCCGACAACCTGCAACGTGCTTCCGGGCGGCTGGTTCAACACAAACTTATCATCCGTCACGCCCTTGTTGATGTCCATCTTCACAATGTCGATCACCACGCCGTACTCATCGCGCGGGCGGTTGATCTCGATGTGTTTCGGAAACGGCACATTGTCGTAGTTCTTCCACTGCGAATAACGGGCGTCCGTCAGGATGTTCCCCGAATCGTCGAAAATGAGTTGCCGCGCGAGCCGGAGGTCGATGCGGCTGAACCAGATGGTCCGCATCAGCCGCAGTTCGCCATTGGGCTGCGTCCGCACGAGCTGCAGGATGTAGTACGCGTCGTCCTCGTCCGTCATGTTCTCGAGGATCAGCTTGTCGACCCCGGCCTCGACCGGCCGCACGATCAGCGCGTCCAGAAAATGCGTCGGGCGCAGATTCTCCAGGCGGTTGGTCGAAGGCTGCACGATCTCGTTGTTCCCGGTGAGGAAGCGATTCTTCGATGGCACGTAGAGCTTGAATGTCGGGCCGGTCGACACCATGTCGAACGCGGTGTTCCGAACCACTGGATAGAGGCCAATCAGCCGGATTTCGGAGGGCTTTCGGAAGAGGATATAGGCTCGGACGTCCTTGTACTCGGTGATCTTCGACTTCTCGGCGGTCCCCAAAGCGGGGACCATGTCGACGGTGGCGTAGAAGTCGTGCACCGCGTCGAACTGCTTGGCGATCTCGTTCACGAGAGTCTCCCGATTCGCCGTCAACAGAGATGGATTTTTAGCCGCTCCCGCCCCGCGCCGCGTGATGGTCCGGCGGCGCGCTAAACAAGACGTCAGCCCCGGTGTCATCAGGCACAGCGCGAGCAAGGCAACTGGAACACGCCTGATTGGCATCTTCTTCATTGTAGAGGGACGGCAAACCGGCCTGTCAACGCGGCAACCCCCGTGTTATATTGAGAAAGATCCCCCGCGGAACGGGCCTGTGGCGCAGTTGGGAGCGCGCTTCCATGGCATGGAAGAGGTCGTGAGTTCGAATCTCACCAGGTCCACCAAATCCCCCAAGAATTCAAAAAGTTAGACGCCCTCCGTGTCTCCAGACTCCTCGACGATGCTCCCAGGGATACCAGACTGGCATTCGCCGGGCGAACAGCGGTATCGTGTGGACATGGGGATGATGTTGAATATCCCGGACTCGGTGCTCCAGGGCCTCCGCATTCCCGAAGGGGAGATTGCCGAGCGGCTCCGGACGGAGCTCGCCATCGCGCTCTATGCCCAGGGCGCGTTGTCACTCGGTAAGGCCGCCGAACTGGCACAGATGGAACGAATGCCTTTCGGTGAGCTGGTGGGACAGCGCGGGATCGCCCGTCACTATGGCGACGCGGAGCTTGCCCAAGACCTCTCCTATGCTCGTAGCGAGTGATACCTCGCCGATCTGCAACCTCGCCATCAATCGCGGAGACGGACCAGATCCTCACCGTCGCGGCGGAATTCCAGGCGCTCTGCGCTTCCCCGCGCGCGTGGCTATTTCGACCCGCGTTAACTTGCTTGGGCATGCGGCCGGTACACCTTGGCAGGGTGGCGCCCTGGCGGGCCGATTCCTGGCGGATCGGCGTTAGCGTTAATAGCTCGCTTTATCGTTCAGCTCACGCTCGTGAGCGAATCCCACTTGTAACGAAGTCGTTTTTTTTCACCATCTAGGGGACTGGTGTTATATACTACCCTACCAAGCAAAGCAGCAGTCTTTTGCGCGGCTGGCCGATGCACTTCGGCAGCCTTTTGGGGCGAACCCACCGAGTACGTGGGGCACGAGCATGTTGGGGTCCGTCCACGACACAGGGGTGGTTGGCCGCCTTCGAGTAAAAAGCGGGCCAATTTAGAGAGAGGGGATCCAATGATACGCAGCACTAGCAGCATATTCCTCGGTCTGATCGCAGCCTTATTATTGCCGGTGTCTCCGGCACTGGCGCAGATCACGACCGGCAACGTAACAGGACGCGTCGTCGATTCGACCGGAGGCGTCGTTCCCGCAGCGCGCGTGACGCTGGTTAGCGAGGACCGCGGCACCAGAAGCGCCGCTGTCGTCACCAATGAGAACGGCGACTACGTCTTCCCGAACGTTACACCGGACACCTACACCGTCGAGGTCACCGCCCCGGCGTTCAAAACGCTCCGGCGCGCGGGAATCGTCGTGACGGGCGGCGACCGCGTGGGCGTGCCGACGATGACACTGGAAGTCGGCGCCACCGTTGAAACGGTCAATGTCACCGCCGAAGCGGTGCTTGTCCAATCACAGAGCGGCGAGCGATCGTTCGCCGTCGACACCAAACAGATCGAGAGTCTCCCGATCGCACGCGGGAACTTCACCAATCTGATTGCGTTTACGCCGGGTGTGAAAAATGGCGGCGCCAACCAGGACGGCGCGCGACTGGGCGGCGCCAGTCAAGACAACATCATGATGGACGGCATCTCGGCCATGGATACCGGCAATAACGGCCAGATGCTGAACATGAACATTGAGTCGATCGGCGAAATCAAGGTTCTCACACAGGGGTATCAGGCGGAGTACGGCCGGTCGAGCGGATTGCAGATCACGGCCGTGACCAAGAGCGGCACCAACGAGTTCCACGGGTCCGGCTACGCGGTCTTCACCGACTCGGACTGGAATAAGAACTCGTGGGTTTCGCAGAAGAACGGCGATCCCAAGTCGAAGTCCAGCCAGCAAACCTACGGTTACACCATTGGCGGCCCGGTTGTGCTGCCGAAGGTCTTCAACGGGCGCAACAAGCTGTTCTTCTTCTACGCGCACGAGTTCCAGCCGCAGAACTTGACGACCAGCGGCTCCCCGATCCGGCTGCGTTTGCCGTCGGCCCTCGAGCGCGCCGGCAACTTCTCCCAGAGCCGCGACAACAACGGCGCACTGCTTCCCCCACTGATCGACTATCAGACGGGCGCGCCCTTCCCGAATCAGACCATTCCGACCAGCCGGCTGTATGCCCCTGGCGTGGCGGTGCTCAACCGCTATCCGCT